>OUMS01000017.1_pt1 | contig 548364 bp, 431 predicted proteins | sample 1691071 | NCBI WGS metagenome assembly OUMS01 (sample SAMEA3914864, study PRJEB12502) | metagenome | biome: forest; material: soil | place: USA | collected 2012-03-12 | depth 0.3 m | reverse complement strand
GGCTCGCGCATCCTCTCGGGATCTTACGACCAGACCCTGCGCCTCTGGGACGCGGCCTCGGGACAATGCCTCCTCGAACTCGAGGGGCATCCCGACTGGGTGAGCGCCTGCGCCTGGAGCCCCGACGGCTCGCGCATCCTCTCGGGATCTTGGGACAAGACCCTGCGCCTCTGGGACGCGGCCTCGGGACAATGCCTCCTCGAACTCAAGGGGCATTCCGATTGGGTGAGAGCCTGCGCCTGGAGCCCCGACGGCTCGCGCATCCTCTCAGGATCTTACGACCAAACCCTGCGCCTCTGGGACGCAGCCTCCGGACAATGCCTCCTCGAACTCAAGGGACATTCCAACAGCGTCAACGCCTGCGCCTGGAGCCCCGACGGCTCGCGCATCCTCTCGGGATCTAATGACAACACCCTGCGTCTCTGGGACGCCGCCTCGGGTCAATGCCTCTGGACCGGCTATCTTCTTCCTGAACAGGAGGCCGCATGTGTGAACTCGCTAGGCAAAATCCTCTCCTGTTCCCCCGGAGCCTGGGCTCACATGGGCTGGCGTTGGACGGACCCACGCACCGGCCGCATGCGCTTGCTACCAGCGGAGTTCTTCGGCCCGTTGCCGGTATATGAAACGCCCGTAGCGGGAGGGAGCTGATCAGCCCCTCCCTGCACCCTGTTAGAAGATAATGTGCGCCAATAAAAGTGCGCGCCTCAATCCCCCAGACAAATCCCCACCGCCTTTGCTGCCTTCACCATCTCACCGTCCGGCTCGACGAGGCGGAGCTGGTTCACGGCTTCTTCGATTGGCACGGAGTCGACGTGGTAGGCTTGGTAGCTGACCATGCGGCCGAAGCGGCCTTCCTCTGCCAGCTTCACGGCCATCACGCCGAAGCGCGTGCCGAGGATGCGGTCGAGTGCCGTCGGGGCGCCGCCGCGCTGGAGGTGGCCCAGGGTGCAGGAGCGGGTTTCCTTGCCGGTGAGATCCTCGAGACGGCGGGCGATGATGTCGCCGATGCCGCCGAGGCGGACTTCACCGCCGGCATTTTCAGCGATCGTCGCGAGCTCCCCGGAGGGCAGGTGCGCGCCTTCCGCCACCACCACCAGCGTGCTGTGATGGCCTTGCGAGTCGCGGTTCTTGATGAACTCGGCGACCTTTTCGGTGTCGTAGGGAATCTCCGGCAGCAAAATCACATCGGCACCACCAGCGATGCCACCCCACAGGGCGATCCAGCCGGCGTGGCGGCCCATCACTTCCAGCACCATGATCCGCTTGTGGCTCTCTGCGGTGGTGTGCAGGCGGTCCAGTCCGTCCACCACGGTGCTCACCGCGCTGTCGAAGCCGAAGGTCATGGCGGTGGCGCGCAGGTCGTTATCGATCGTCTTGGGCACGCCGATGACCGGCCAGCCTTCGCGGTAGAGCTGCAGGCCGGTGGTCAGCGAGCCATCCCCGCCAACGATGATCAGCGCGCGGATCTCAAGCTGATCCATGGTGCGCTTGGCCTTGGAGACGATGTCCGCGGGGACCTCGGCGATGTCGCCCTTGCCCACCTTGGCGGCGAAGTGGCCCTTGTTGGTGGTGCCCAGGATCGTGCCGCCGAGCTTGAGGATGCCCAGGGTATCCTGCGGCCTCAGCACCTTGTAATCGCCGGGCGGCAGCAGTCCTTCGAAGCCGTCCTTGAAACCGATCACTTCCCAGCCGAGCTGGCTGGCCGCGCCCACCACACCGTGGATCACCGCATTGAGTCCGGGGCAATCGCCGCCGCTGTTCAGAATACCGATACGCATCGAGAGAGGAATTGGAGTGTTAGACCGGGTTCGATAAGCCAAAAGCGCGCCATCCTGATTAACGAAGATTGGGAACTTCCAAAAGTTCGCTCTCGCGGTCCTGGACCGGCGCGCCAGCGGCCACCCAGGCATCGTATTTCGCCCAGCCCGCCGGGATCAGCCCGCGGGCACGATTGAAGCGATCCGCGTTATTGAGCACCACGACGATCAGGCGGCGCGGCGTGACCTTCTTGTCGCCATTCGGCAGCTCGCGCACCAGGTTGTCGCGCTCTGCGGAAATGCTCAGGCAAGCGCCTGCCGGCGTGGTGGTGCCGGTCTTCAGGCCCAGGATGTTCGGCTCGCCGATCATCTCGTTCGTGTTGCGGACCTTGTATTCGCGCTTGCCGCCATCCGCACCAGTCACGGAGATCTGGCGTTCCTTCTGGCGCACCACGAAGGTGATGCCGCTCTTGCGCATGGCGTAGATCGAGAGCCGGGCCACGTCCGCGGCGGTGGAGTAGAGCTTTTGCTTGGGCAGCTCCAGCCCGTGAGGATTGGCGAAGCGGGTCTTGCTCATCCCCAGCGCCTTGGCCAGCTCGTTCATCTCATTGACGAAGGCGGCGACGCCATCGCCCTCCTTGCCACGGGCGCGGAGCATTTCGCGGCCCACGTGGTCAGCGATGGTCGTAGCCGCAATGTTGTCCGAGCCGAGCATGGCGGAGTAGAGCGCATCCCGCAGGGTCAGCCGGTCACCCGCCTGCAGTGACAGCGGATTCGCCCCGCCGAAGGCCAGCGCGGCGGGCGGCACTGTGGCGATGATCTTGGTGAGATCCGCCCCAGTGGCATCGGCCCAGTCGACCGTAATCACCGCGGTGGCGATCTTGGTGAGGCTGGCGATCGGGCGTTGGACGCCGGAATTCGCGGCCATCAAAACCTTCCCGGAATTGGCTTCCACCACCATATAGGCCTCCCCCTTCTCCTGAGCACGGACCACCGGGGAAAGCACGAGAGCGACGAGGATGAAAAAGAGCGCGCGCATCGTGACCGGCGCGGACTCTAGCTTTCCGCGCAGGGGGGGCAAGCGGAGAAGACCGGAAAGGAGCCGCAGTGCCATTTGCGGGAAAATTCCAGGACCTCTAAACCCGGAAATCCCGGGCTCCACTAAACCCCTAAATTCCAGCGCCTCGCTAAACTTCAGGCACTCACCGGCAGTTCGGGAGCGGCCGTCCAGATCGGGCGCGCCCAACCCATTTGCAAGGAACCCGCCTCCCATGAGACCCGTGAAACCCTGTCGTACTCCGCTCGCCTCCCTCCTTACCCTGCTTTCTTTCACCGCCATCGCCCCCGCCGCCTCGGTGTGGACCGGCGCGGTGGATAGCAATTACAACACCGCCGGGAACTGGACGCCCTCTGGCATGCCCGGCGTGGGCACGGACGTGGAGATCCTCTCCGGAACCGCAAATATCCCCAGCGGCAACTGGAGCCGGAATGGCAGCGGCTACACCACTATCGGCGGCACGGCCGCGGTGAACCTGACCACCGGCAGCGCCCGTCTGGTGAACTTCGGCGTCTTCAATATGCAAGGCGGCAACTTCACGCAGACTGGCGAATACTTCCTCGTCGGCAGCGGCGGTGTGGGCACCATGAACCACAGCGGCGGGACCATCACCTCCACGCTCTCGCGCGGCTTCCAGCTTTCGGACAACAACATCAACCAGTCCGGCACCGTCTACAACCTGTCCGGCACTGCCTCGCTGGTGGTGAAGTCCACGGCAACCTTCACCGATGCGAACCTGCGCGGTGTCTGGTTCGGCAAGGGCGGGGAGAGCGGTGGCAATGCCTCCGTGCCCATCGGCACCGCCACCGGGGACATCTTCCACGCCACCGGCGGCAGCGCCTCTTTCACCCGCACCGGCACGAATTCCTCCGAGGTCCGCATTTCCCGGAATTCCGGCCTGGTCATCGATGCCGGGGCCGTGAGCTTCAACAACTACTCCGAATTCCGCGTCGGCCAGGGTGCATCCGGCGGGACGAATGCGCGGATCGTGGTGAATGGGGGCACCCTGGATATCACCGGGCTGACCACCCTGTACCTGGGCGAGAGCGACAGCGGCCTGCTCGATATCAGCGGCGGCACCACCACCCTGGCCGGCCTGCTTTCGCTGGGTCGTGCGGGCTTCAGCGGTGCCGGCACCGTGAACATGGACGGCGGCAGCCTGTCCGTGGGTGACATCGCGATGGTGAACGGCATCTTCCACTTCGACGGCGGCGACCTTTACCTGAACGGGGACAAGACCGGGCTGATCAGCCAGACTTGGTTCGATGGTGCGGAGGGGACGACGGCCAGCTTCGACGGCACCGTGACTCACGTTTATGTGGTGCCGGAGCCCTCCGTGGCGGTGCTGCTGCTGGGATGCGCCGGTCTTGCCGGGCTGCGCCGCCGCCGCATTTGACCGGATTTGCCCCCCTGTGCGGGTGGCTGCCGGGGAAGCGGTCTCCCGCAGGCGAAGTCCCGCCTTGCCATTGCGGCTCTGGGATTTTAGGATCTCCCCCGTCAGGCAGATCCGGGATACCTCCGGCTGCCCGCCGCCGGCCAAACGCAGATTTTGGCAGCATGCTTCCGCTTGGGCGGAACGCAATCGGACACCGGCGGACGCGGAAACCGCGGTGAAGCCTGTCCCAATCCGGGCCTGCGCGCGATAACCGCACCGCCCCGGGTCCATGGAACTCCGCCCGTCCCGCTAAGAGTGGCGGACTTCCCCGGCACCAGAAAGCCGGCGAGTGACCCGGACCGGCCGGTCGAGCACTGCAGCCCCGCCCGATGAGCGGGCGGCTGCCTACCGTCGCAAGACAGGCCCGCCAACCGAGAAAGCAACACATGTCCAACGCCCAACCTGATACGAGAGGCGCCGGGGGCGAACGTCGCAAGCGTCGTTCCCGCGGAGGCAGAGGCCGGAATCGCAACCGGCACGAAGATGGCAACGAATCCGGCCAGTTCCAGAACCGCGGCGAACGCGGTGAACGGGGCGAGCGCCAGCATCGCGGTGACCGTGACCGCAACCAGAACCGCGGCGACCGTGGCAACCGCGAAGATCGTGGTCCCCGCCCGCCGCGCAAGGAGTTCAAGCCTGCCCCGCTGAAGTGGTGGCAGAAGCTCCTGAAGGCGATCGGTCTCTACAAGGAGCCCGTCCGGCCACCCCGTCCGGAGCGCAAGGAAAGCGTGCGCTTCGAAGAAGGACCACCGAGTGGCAGCGTTGTCCCCAGTGCGGGCCTTCCTCCGCGCGAGGTGAAGTCCAATACCCGCAACGCCCGCCAAGGGGGCGCTGAAGGCGTCGAGCGTGAACCACGCAAGGAACGGGAGCCGCGCGAGCGCGGTGAACGTGGTGCGCGTGGCGAACGCAGTGACCGCGGCGAGCGCCGTGGTGGTGAAAGATCCGAGGTGGCCAGCGCCCGCATCTACCTCGGCAACCTGTCCTACGAAACCACCGAGGAGGACCTGAAGGACCTCTTCAAGGGCGTGGGCACGGTCCGCAATGTGGAGATCGTCTACAACCGCCGGACCCACAAGTCCAAGGGCTACGGCTTCGTGGACATGCTCAACACCGAGGAGGCCAAGCGCTCCGTGGAAGTACTGCACGACCAGTTCTTCATGGGCCGCAAGCTCGTGGTGAGCGGTGCGAAGTCCAAGGAGCACGAGGATGCCCTCCGCGAGGAAACCGTGGAAGAGCGCCCGCGTGCGGCTGCTCCCGCTGCGGTTGCCGCTGCTGTTGTCGCACCCGTCGCCGCTGCTGCGGTGGCCGAGGCGGTGCCGGTGGTGGAAGAGATTCCGGTCGTGGTGGAGGAAGCTCCTGCTGCGGTGGAAGTTGAAGCCGCTGCTCCAGCTCCTGAGCCTGAGCCGGTGGTCGAGCCTGTGGCTGAAGTTGCCCATGAGTCCGCGCCTGCCGCGGAGCATCATGAGGAGCAGACGCCCCACGCCTGATCCGGTTTGATTCATTCAACGCCCCGCTTGGTGTGAACCGGGCGGGGCGTTTTATGTGTCTTGGTGGAAACCCCTTCAGGCTTTCAGTGCCCAGTCACGGGAGCGCCCTCCCGGGAGCGCCGTGGCACCGCCCGGCAGAGCGGTCCCCGCGGCAGGCTGCTCGATGGGTCCGCAGCACCGCCACGTGAGGATCCACTCCGATCGCAAGATGATGACAGCTCTTGGGGTCGCTTCTGCCGGGCGGTGCCACGGCGCTCCCGGGGTGCCCGTCCGTTCTTCATGCTTCCGGGACTTCCCGCGGCCGCCTTGCCCCGCTAGCTCTTCATCCATCGCGTGACCATCCAACTCCCCGCCCCAGAATCCCTCTTCTTCGTCTGCGGCCCCACGGCCTCGGGCAAGAGCGCCCATGCCTTGCAAGCGGCGCGCGAGCTGAACGGTGAGATCGTGAACGCGGATGCCTTCCAGCTCTACCGCGGCGTGGAGCTTCTAACAGCAGCGCCGCCAGAGGAAGATCGCGCGAAGCTCCCCCATCATCTCTACAGCGTGCTCTCTCCCTTCGAGACCGTGGATGCCATGGCCTACCTGCGCATGGTGGTTCCGGTCATTGATGCGCTGCTCTCGCGTGGCAAGACACCCATCATCACCGGCGGCTCGGGTCTCTATCTGAAATTCCTATCCCACGGCCCTTCGCCCCTTCCTCCTGGTGAAGCGGGATTGCGCAGCGAGCTCGATGCCTTGTCCTTGGAGAAACTGGTCGCACGCTTCCAGGCGCTGGACCCTGTCGAAGCCGCACGCACCGACCTGCACAACCGCCGCTATGTGTCGCGCGCCTTGGAGGTGTGTATTCTGGCCGGTGTCCCCTGCTCCACCTTGCGCGATGATTGGGAACAGGCGACGCAAGCACGGGCAAGCAAGCTCCGCGGTGTCTTCCTGCAACGCGAGCGTGAAGACCTTCACCGCCGCATTGCGCTGCGGACCCGTGCCATGCTCGATGGCGGAGCGATCGAAGAAGTCGCGGGATTGAAGGATGCTGCCCCCGGCTTGGAGAAAGCCATCGGCCTCGGTGAGATCCGCCGCTTGCTCGCCGGAGAGATCGACCGCCCCGCTTGTGAGGATCTGATCAACGCCGCCACGCGGCAGTATGCGAAGCGGCAGGAGACTTGGTTCAAGCGCGAGGCATGGCTGCGCCGCGAAGCTACTCGCTGAACTCCGTGTCCGCCTTCTCGATCGCCGTCTCCTTGATCCAGATATTCCGGTAGCGCACGTCGTGGCCTTCGCACTGGAGCTTGAGGCCCTGCGGAGTGTCGGTGATGCCCTTCCCGCCGTCGTTCCCGCCATCCACACCGGAGTTCGCACCGCCCCAGACCTGGCTGATGGCTTGATTGCTGTGGATTTTCTTGCCGTTGAAGTAGATGGTCACCATCGCCTTCTCCGTGACCTTGCCATCCTTGAAGCGTGCGGCGCGGAAGTTGATGTCATAGGCATTCCACTTGCCGGTGCCGTTGTAGGCATCGATGGGTGCCGCGGCTTCGTTGATCACCGCGGCCATCCCGTGATCGCCCTTGTCGCCATCCAGCACCTGGATCTCATAGCGGTTCTGCAGATAGACGCCACTGTTGCCGCCCACTTTCGCGATATTGAATTCGATGTGCAGGCGGAAGTCCTTGTAGGCCTTCTTCGTCACGATGTCCGCGGTGCCATACTTGCCACCGGCGGCGACCGGGTCATCCGTCATCACCACGGTCTTCCCCTTCTCCACCGGGTCATCCACGATCTTCCACTTGATCGGCAGCGCGGACTTGAAGTTCGGGCCCTGCCAGTAGGTCCACTTGGCATCCAGCATCTCGCGGCTGCCATCGAAGACGACTTCCGCGCCCTCGATGGGCTTGGCACCCACGCCAAGTTCGGCATGGACAGAGGCGATGGAGAGAACCGAAAGCGCGGCGAAGGCAGGAAGTTTCATACGCCATCTACTGCGCGGCGCGGCGACTCTTTCCAAGCACGAAAAGAGACACAAGACTGGAAGACGCAAGACTCAAGACTTGAGCAAGCATCAATCCCACACGCCTTGACCAGCGGGCTATTTTCCAGTCTTGCGTCTTGAGTCTTCCAGTCTTGTGTCTCTGCCTTTCCCCATGAAACGCGAAGCCATCCCCGCCGTCGCACTGGACGACTACCGGCACTCCCGGCTGCGGGGTGAGGGCTTCGTGGCGGTGCCCTATCAGGAGTCGCGGGCTTGGAATCCCACCCTGCTCACGCCGCACTACCATGATTTCTTCCAGATCTCGCTGATCCGCGGTCCGGCGCGGCTGATGCATGACTTCCGGGAGACGAAGGTCCGCGGCCACACGCTCTTCTTCCTGAGCCCGGGGCAGGTCCACGCGGTGCGTTCGGGCGCGGAGACGGATGGCACGATCCTGTCCTTCACCCGTGAATTCTTCGATGCCGGGGCGGCGGGCTCCGCGCAATTTTTGTTGGAGCTGCCCTTCTTCTACAGCGCCGATTTTCCGCCGTGGATGAGCGTGCCTGCCAAGGAGCAGGATGCCACCGCCGGGCTCTTCCGCGAGCTGCAGGAGGAATTCGATCAGGTCCGGCCGGGAGCCGCGGAGATCATCCGTGCACTCATGCGCATCCTGCTGGTGCGGGCCAGCCGCTGGCGGGATCGCGAACCGGCCGCAGCTGCGCCGCAACGCGCGCTGAGTCTGGTGCGCGACTTTCAGTTGCTGGTAGAGCGGAGCTTCAAGGACTGGCAGGCGCTTGCCCCCTACGCCCGCGAGCTGGGCGTCACGGCCAATCACCTCAACGATGTGGTCAACGAGGTCACCGGACGTGCCGCGGGCGAGCACATCCGCCAGCGCCGCCTGCTGGATGCCAAGCGGCTGCTGCTCTACTCGGAGCTCAGCGTGGCGGAGATCGGCTACCAGCTTGGCTTCAAGGATCCGTCCTACTTCGGACGCTTCTTCCGCCGCTACCAGGATCGGACGCCGGCGGAGTTCCGGGATGACATCCGAGAAAAATACCAGAAAGAGAAGCGCTAGTCCCGCCCGGAGAATTTGCGCACAGGGCGGGTGGCCACGAGGCTTGCCCGCCCATGGAAGAAACCATCGCCACGGAAGAGCATGCGGCCGCCATGCCTGCGGCGCGCCCCGCCACGGACACGGTGCTCGCCCTGATCTTCGCCATCAGCGCGGCTCACTTGCTGAACGATACGATCCAAGCGCTGCTGCCCTCGATCTATCCGATCCTGAAGAACTCCTATCAGCTCAGCTTCACTCAGCTGGGCCTGATCACCTTCACCTTCCAGCTTACGGCATCGCTGTTGCAACCACTGGTGGGTGTGATCACGGACCGCAAGCCCCTTCCTTACGCACTGCCGGTGGGCATGACCCTGACCCTGATCGGCCTGATCTCGCTGGCGAACTCCACCAGCTTCCACGCCATCCTGATGTCCGCGGCGATGATCGGCTCCGGCTCGGCGATCTTCCACCCGGAGGCTTCGCGCATCGCCTTCATGGCCGCGGGCAAGCGGCGTGGCCTGGCGCAGTCGGTCTTCCAGGTGGGCGGCAATGCGGGCAGCGCGATCGGGCCGCTTCTGGCGGCACTGGTGATCGTGCCGCACGGCCAGCGCTCGATCATGGCATTCTCCGCGGTCGCCCTGTTAGGCGTGGTGATCCTCAGCTTCATCGGCCGCTGGCAGAGCCAGAACTTCCACCGCATGAAGCCGAAGGCGAAGACCGGGGGAGCGCATGCGGTGGTGCATTCGCGCAAGACGGTGGCGCTCGCGCTGGCGGTGCTGGTGGCTCTCACCTTCTCGAAGTACGTCTACCTGTCCTCGTTGACGAGCTACTACACCTTCTACCTGATCGACCGCTTCCATATCTCGGTGCAGAGCTCGCAGTACTACCTCTTCCTGCTGCTGGCCGCGGTGGCGGCGGGGACTATCGCCGGCGGGCCGATCGGTGACCGCATTGGCCGCAAGCGGGTGATCTGGGTTTCGATCCTGGGTGTCGCGCCCTTTTCGCTGTTGCTGCCGCATGTCGGCCTCGGCATGACCGCGGCGCTGAGTGTTGTGATCGGTCTGGTGCTCGCCTCGGCATTCTCAGCGATCCTCGTCTACGCGCAGGAACTGCTGCCCGGGAAGGTCGGGATGATTGCCGGCTTGTTCTTCGGCCTCGCCTTCGGGATCGCGGGCATCGGCTCTGCGGTGCTGGGCAAGGTGGCGGATGTCCACGGGATCAACTTCGTGTTCCAGATCTGTGCCTTCCTGCCGCTGATCGGGATTCTAACAGTTTTCCTGCCGGACGTGGAGACGGAGAAGGACTGAGTTCTTGGCACCGGTTCAAAAGCCCCAAGGGGGCGACCGGGAGAAAGCCCAGGGTGAGCGAGCCTTAGCGAGCGCAACCCTGGGTAAGACACCTAACAGATCCGGCCCCTGAAAGGGGCCCGGCCGGTCGCGGGTGAGAAAGCAGTCTGAGGTCACCACACTCCCGGTCCCCCTTCAGGGGACAATCCATTTCGCAACCCAACCCAGGGTTGCGCTCGCTAAGGCTCGCTCACCCTAGGCTATCAACCGGCCGCCCCGTTGGGGCTTTTGAGCATGCAACAGGCCTGCAGGCGCTGTTAGGTCCAATCAAGGAACCGGCTTCACATTCTCAATCAAGAACACCCCATCCTGGTAATCCCCATTCGCCGCTTCCTCGAAACCGACCAGCCACGCATTCTCCATCACCTGTCCTTGGAAATCGCTGACCGGATAGACGCGCGCGGTGTGCTTGATGGTGGCCCCCTCCACAGCTTCAGGTCCGGTCGTGCTGCGATACTTCGGCCCCTTCATCCAGAAGTGAAAGGGCGCGCCATCCGGCGTGAACTCGACAGACGCTGCACCGCCCTGCAGCGGCGGCATCAGGCACTGGTGCGCATCCACCAACTGCGATGAATCGGCGAGCTTCCCCGCCTCAAAGTCCGGGCGCCCCGCGATGGAGATGCCAAAAGGAGTGACACCCGGGGGCGAGAAGCGCGCCACCGGCGTCACGCGGATCTTCTTGCTCCCATCCACCACCGCGAAACCGCCGGACGCCACCACTCCCCGGCCGATCGCCTCGGCATTCGTATCCAGCTCCAGCGCCGAGCCACCCACATCCAGAGGCATGCCCAGGGCATGGACCACCGATTGCAAGGGTGGCTCATTCTTCCCTTCGAAGGCGGCAAGGCCGATGCCTTGCAAGATCACGAAGGTACCATTCTCCGGTGAACCGATCCGCAACCCCGCGCTGTAACGTCCCGCACCATGCGTGGGACGGAAGTGAAGCTGGACCTCCATGCTCTCACCGGGCGCGAGCTCCAGCTTCGGCGCATTCGCCGTGAAGGCCGCGGCATCCGCACCGGTGATGGAAAGGTCTGCTGCCAAGGGATGATTCAAAGGATTGCGAACCTTGAGCGTCTGCCCGCGCTCCGGCTTCCCCGCGACCGCACTGAGGCTTGCCAGCGGATGCTCCGCCTTCAGCGGTTCCTTAAGCTCGCGGATCATCACATTGCGATACTCGATCTCGGCGCCTTCGAGTTGCAGGCAAATCTTGCCATCCTTCAGCGGACCTCCTGTTAGGTGGCGCATGTTCGCCAAGCGCGAGCGGACGTGGCCATTCAGGATGTGCTCCGCGGACTCATCCGCCTGCACGATCACTTCCGCGCGGTTCCACTCGGTTAGATTGTCGTATTCCGGGAAGCGGCCGAAGTAGGTCTGGTTCACCGCCACGCGCGGGTAGCCGCCGTCCTCCGGCAGCAGAGCCGCATCGCCCTGCCCTTCCGGCGCCTTGGCGGGCTCGGGATGCATCCAGCTCACGCCGCTCTCCTGGATGAAGATGATGTCCCCGGCGTCACCTTCCTGGATCTGGTATTCGATGGATGGCGGCCAGATCGTGTCGGTCTTCGAGGCATGGTAGAGCAGCCCAGCATCGCGGATCGCATTCTTGCGCGGCGCGAACTTCTTCTCCCGCCAGCGGTATTCCAGCACCAGGTGGAAACGCGAAAAGGTGCCCTCATGCGTGATCACGCCGAAGGGCACCTTGGTCTCCGCACCGGTGTCTGGATACATGTGGATCGCACCGTCGCGCACCTGTACCAGCTTGTCCGGATCTTCACCGGGGGCCTTGCCCTGGATCGTCACGGTCCAGCCGTCGAGGTCCTTGCCGTTGAAGAGGCTCTTCCATTCGCCGCCGGAGGCAGGCAGCGAACCAAGAGCGAAGGAGAGCAGCGGGGCGGCGAACAGAGGAGCTTTCATGGGAGCGTAGGCAACACCCGCACTTACTCCTCATCAAGCGCAGCGTTGTCAGACAGATTGTCATAACGCTTCAGTGCCGGGAAGGTCCGCCGCCCGGAGGGTGGTCGGCGGACCTACTCGGTTGAGGGGTTCAGGTCAGGCTGTGCAGGCCCACGCGGTTGCCATCAAGATCGCTGAAGATCCCGATGAAGCCGTGTGGCGGAATCGCCATGCGCTCCTGCAGCACCTTGCCGCCCGCGGAGGGAATCCGCCCCAGCACCCCGTCCAGGTCCCCTTCTACGTTCAGGTAGACCATCGTGCCGCCGGCACCCGGCGTGTAGCCCTCATTCTCGCTCAGAGCCCCGCCCACGCCGAGCTCCTGGTTGTAGGTGAAGATGGCCATCTTGCACCCGCTGGCCGAGGTCGGGATGGTCTGCATGGGGGACTTCAGGATCGATTCGTAGAAGGCCGTGGCCTTGCCCAGATCGCTCACGAAAATCTCAAACCAGTTCAATGCGTCGTCTTTCATGGTAGTCGTTGTCTTGCGTTTGGTGTTTGGCTTTGCCCTGGTGTCGGGCTCACGAACGCAGGAAACCACGGGCCACTGACAACCCTATGTCAGGAGGGATTGAGAATCGTCGCCGGGCGATGCCGGCTAGCGCCGGGTGCGCCTGCGAATCCAAGCTGTTCCGCACGCCGCCACCCCGAAGATTGCCAGCGGACTCGGCTCGGGAACCACCGCCAGCGTGAAGGGTGTGCGCTCTTCAAGCGGGGTATTGGCAAACTCGGTCACTCCAAGAAACCGCGAATCGCCGAAGCCGAATGCGAACTCCGTCTGCTGGAAGAACCCGGAGGTGGACCCGAAATTGAAGGACGACGGGAGGCTTTCATCACTGAACATGTTCCCCGAGGGATCGATAACCAGCATCCTGAAACCCCAGGTGGGCGCGCCGTAGACGCTGTATTCCGGACTCAGGAAGCTCCCCACGAGAGAGACCTGATACTCGTCCCCGTCCTGGTTGTTGTTCCAAATCGTGATCGTGGCGTTGACCGTCGATGAAATGATTTCGCCACCCACATTGATCTCCAGGGAGGAGAGCGGTCCGTAGGAAGTCCCGCCACTACTGGGAGGCAGCGCTGCCAAGGAGGAATCGAAGGAGTAAGTAACGACCAAGGGGACTGACGCCGCGCCACCGACCTCAGTGGCGTCCACGGTGGTTTCAAATCGCATCATCACCGTGGCGGCGGGCGCGATGCTCGTGAGAAAGATGCCGGATGCAAGAAGTCGAATCAGCTTCATGGAGGAGTCGATGGGTGAACTACGACATATCTCTGGTAAACTTCACCTTTCGAGACAAGCTGGAACTCCTTACGAAAGCGCCTGGACACCGTCCGGGCCGCGAGTTACAAAGTTGCAAGCGGCTTGGTCCCAAGGTGAAACGGCATCCTCCTGCTGTGTCAAAAAAAAGCAGGCCCTCAGACCCCGGCAAAATCCTCCGCATACCGCGCCGCGACTGCCAGCGCGGCCTCGCGCAGCGCTTCCCGCAGCTCCGGCGGATCCAGCGCCTCCACCTCCCTGCCAAAGCTCAGCAACCATGAGGCGAGCCAAGGCAAGGAGCAGGTGAGGATCTCCACCTCCACACTGCCGTCCGCGCGGCGTTGTTCCTCCATAGCCGTGCATGGCATCTCCGAGCGGAAGCGGTCGAATACCTCGCGATTGACGCGTATGGTCGCCGGGGTGAGCTCATCGCTATCGATCTTCTTCTGGAGGAAGGTCTTCACCGAGAAACCGGCGTGGCCCTCGTAGAGTTCGTCCAATACGTCCCAGCCCTCGAAGCGGTCGAGCCGGAAGTCACGGAAGTCTTTCCGCAAGCGGCACCAGGCGATGAGATGCCACTGGCGCGAATAGAAGACCAGGCCCAGCGGCTCGACCACGCGGGTCGAGATCTTGCCCTTGCCGGCGGCATCGTAGCGCAAGGTAAGGCAGCGCCGCCGCACGACCGCATCCTGGATCGGCATGAGGGATAGCTCCCGCACTTCGGGGCCAGTGCGGCGGAACCACACGCCGATGGCGTCCTTCAAGCGTGCGAGGTAATCCCGCTTCTCCTGCGGTAGCACGGACTTGATCTTCAACAGCGCGGAGCGCAGCGATTGCTTGAGCGAATCATCCGCCACCTGTTCGGTCACCTCACCGCTCATGAAAAGCGCCGCGGCCTCCTCCTCCGTGAACATCACCGGCGGCATGTGGTAGCCGCGCATCAGGCTGTAGCCGATCCCCGCTTCCGCCACGATCGGCACGCCCGCCTCGCCCAGCGCCCCGAGATCACGATACACCGTGCGCACGCTGATCTCAAAGTGCGCGGCGATCTGCTCCGCGGTAATCACCCGCTGCCCTTGGAGCAGCAGGATCATCCCGGTGAGGCGGTCGATGCGGTTCATGTAGCGCGGATCTTCTTACTGCTCGAAGACGATCCCGTGGTCCGAAGCAAGCGCGAAGATCTTTTCCATCTCCGGCCCGCCTTCTTTCGCGAATTCGTTTGCGCAGTTGGCGAAGAAGGTCTCGAAGCCCGCGGGCGCGGTATGGACCAGCATTTTGAGCGGGGTATCGCCCGCATTGCGGAAGGTGTGGACCGCGCCGCGCGGAATGAAGGCGGCTGCACCCGGCCCCGCGGATTTCCAAACGCCGTCCGACAAGAACTCTGCCTGTCCCTCCATCACCAGGAACCACTCGTCCTCGCGATCGTGTCGATGCGGCGGCGGACCACCGCCCGGCGGCGTGATGGCCTCGAACATGGTGTAGGCACCGCCGGTGTGCTCGCCGGTGAGCAGGAAGGTGACCTGGTCACCGAAGGCAGTGTGGAATTGGCCTTGGCCGGCTGGAATAAGCGCTGGAGTCATGAAGGAAGAATGCGTGCCTTACCTCACGGAGCTTCGCTCTGGATCACGCGGTAGAAAAGGCAATTGGCCGTTGCGTTCGTGTCGGTCCACGAGGTGTGCGGCTCGGTCGCTTGGAAGGCTGCAGTCGCCTGCGTCCAGTGATCCAGATCGGCCGAACTCTCGACGCGGTACCACAGGCCGCGCACGGACTCCCAGTCCAGCACCGCCTGGCCCGGGCCGCTGTGCTGCGCCGCGGGGGTCATGCCATGATTCAAGATGCTGCCATCCCAGTACTGCGGGGCCAGGGCCCATACGCCCTTGCCACACTGCGAGCCGATGATGCGGGCCGGCAGGTCATCCATGCGCGGGTGGATGCCACCGTAGCGCCGCGAGGCTCCGGCTTCGTCTGCCGCGTCGTAGTAGGTCGCCCACTGGAGCTGCACCGTCACGGAGGGACCGTATTCAAAGCGCAGGAAGTCTCCGGCGTGCGCGGTGAAGCTGCCCATGCCGCCCGGGAAGTAAGGGCTACCGGTGAAGGCAGTGAGGATCTCGGCAGCAGCACGGCTGAAGGTGCTGTGACCAGAGCAGAAGCCCGGGAAGGCCGGCGTCACGAAAGTGCGATCCTGATAGGGAAACCAATTGATCCCCTTGATCCAATTCGGCAGGCTGCGCATGGAGGTGGGATCCTCCGGCCGCCCCGGCCAGGTCCGGATCACGATATCGCCCACCGCGAAGCCATGACCGGCAAGCTCGCCACCGGTCGCGATCGATTCCGCCGTGGCCACCGCCGAAAGGCCAGGCACCAGGGGCATGCCCTCCGGGTCGTAATGCGGCAACTGCGGATCGGATGACTGCCCCTTGCTGGCGAGAAAGCGGATCATCGTGATCGGCCGCGCCGAATCGTATTGGCGCTTGAGCGACCACGCGGCACAGGCGGCATCGTGGGTGGACGCGGCCAGCGCGAAGTAGAGCTTCACCTCCCACTCCAAGTCATCCACCACCGGTCCGCTGCCGCCGATGCGTTTCTCCACGAGTTGGTCCGAGACCGCGTTGGCGATGGTGTGCCAGTGGCCGGGCGGCGTTTCCGAGTCCGGGCCGTCTGCCCAGAACTCTGCGAGCACCCGCGCGTAGTCGCCGCGGGGTACCAGCTCCGGCGCGTAGGGCTGGCCCGTCACCGGGTTCAGCGTGCGGCCATGGCCATCCTCGGTGCCCAAGGGATTGTTCCCGAGCGAGCCGGGCGAGATGTCGATCACCGTCAGGTCGCCGAGAGCCGCACTGCGCTCCATGACCAGAAGTGCCTCCTGCTTGTATTCCGCGGCGCGTGGACTGCGCAGCAAGGCCGGGCCACCCGGATCGATCCACGGCGTGCCCGGAGTCGCACGGCGCAGGGCGAAAGGCCGCGTCTCCCGCCAGGTCACGCCAACGAATTTCTGCAGGGTGATCGGCTCCACGCCATTCTGGGAAAGCCCGTTGTCAAAGGTCAGCGGATGCCAGCGGTCAGGATTGGTGCCGGCCGGGAGTCCTCCGAGCGGCGTGCCATTGTCCAGGATGCGGAATTGCGGCTGGTCGTTGGTGTAGGTCGGATCGGCATAGCCACCCGCTTGGTTCGAGCCATCGCCCAAGCCCCAAGTCAGGATGGACGCGGCGATGCGGTTCCCCAGCGCGGCAGGGCTGCTGCCAGTGGTGGTGGTGACATCCTTGTCGTAGCCGAGCGCGGCGAGCTTGGCATCCAGCCGAGGCATGGTGATCGCGGCATTTGCTGAACCGGCGTAGCGCGCCTTCAAGATACGATAGGAGGCGTAGCTCACCGCCTCCCGCCGCGCCGCCGGGACATCGGCTGCCGTCGCGCGCTCGTGGTAGATGTAGCCAATGGCTACGGGATCATAGGCCGCCCAGGCATCATACATCGCCACCGCATTGTGGAAGAGATTGCGGGCATGCACCGGGGGGTTCGGCTTGTCGATGCGGATGGCGGCCAGGTTTTCCTCATTCCACGCCCGCGCCACTCCCTGGGTGGCGTGGCTGCCAGTCGCAGCAAGACATGAAACCAGCGAAGCGACGATGAAGAAACGGGAGGGGTTCATCGCCTGTCAACGAATCAAAACGCCCGGCGGAAGGCCAGAGGGATTTCCGCGGCGAGCTCCGGCCCCGCGAAACAGAATTGCCACCGGGCAACCAAGCACTTGCCGCTTGCCGCGTCCGGAAATCTCCCTCAGAAAGTAGGCCGCAAACTCCCGAATCCTCCTTTCTGTGAAGTCCCTCCTTTTCGTTCTTCCCGCACTTTTTCTTTCCGCCAGCGCTGCCCGCGCCGTGCTCGTCATTAGCGAGATCGACCTCGCCGGTGACCGGATCGAGATCATCAATACCGGCAGCACCGTGGAAAACTTGTCCGGCTACTGGTTCTGCAACCTGTGGCAGGGCAATCCGGTCTACGTGCCCATCGACACCGGGATGATCATTCCCGGCCAGTCGACGAGTGCCTCTCTGACGCTGCCAGCCGGTGGCATCTTGACGCTCCAGTCCACCGCTGCCTTCGTGACCAACCTCCGCGGCGAACTGGGCCTCTACGCCAATCCCAACAACTTCGGTGACCCGGCCAACATGCGCGACTACGTCTCCTGGGGTGGCGATGCCATCCGTGATTCCGTGGCGGCCCAGCTCGGCATTTGGGTCGACGGAACATCCGTGAATGTCTCAGCGATCGCCGCCGGGCAAACGATCCAACTGAAGTACCACGAGGACGGAAACTCCTTCTCGGATTACGAACTGGCGCCATCGACCCTGGGGGTCAACCAGATTCCGGAACCGGCCTCCGCGCTGCTCGGCGCTGCCGGCCTCTTGCTCCTGGCACACCGCCGGCGGCAATAGACTCGAAGCGGCGGTGGCCACCGCTTGCCGCTTGCTTGGCAAAGACAGTTAGAAAGGGGAGGCAATGCCTTCCCTAACCTTCTCCCTCCCGTGAAGCGTCTCCTTCTTTCCCTTCCCTTCCTGCTCCTCTCCGCCGCGGCCTCGCAAGCCGGGCTCGTAATCAGTGAGATCGATCTCGCCGCCAATCAGCTTGAGGTTCTCAATACCGGCAGCACGAGCGACAGCCTGAGCGGCTATTGGCTCTGCAATCTCTGGCAGGGAAGTCCGGTTTACATCCCCGTCGACTCGGGGATGATCCTTCCCGCGCAGTCCAGCACCACGACGCTGAACGTTCCTGCTGGCGGTCTCATCACCCTACAGCTCACGGCCGCTTTCGTCACGGATGCACGCGGCGAGCTGGGCCTATACCGGAACGGCAGCAATTTCGGCGTTGCCGCAAACATGGTGGACTACGTGTGCTGGGGCTCCTCAGCTCCGTCACCTTCCAGCCGGGACCTGGTCGCAGCTTCCCTCGGCATTTGGCAGTTGGGCACCGCCATCCCGGTCGCCGGGATCAGCGCGGGTCAGACGATCCAGCTGAAATTCAACGAGGATGGAAACTCCGCTTCCGACTATCAGATAGCCGCCTCGACGATCGGGGCCGACCAAGTCCACCCGAACGATCACCTCGTGATCAGCGAGATTGATCTTGCGGGCAACAAGGTCGAGATCCTCAACACCGGCGACAGCACCAAGAGCTTGTCGGGCTTCTGGTTCTGCAATCTCTGGCAGGGCAGCCCGGTCTACATTCCCATCGATTCGTCGATGATTCTTCCAGCCCAATCGACGACCACGACCCTGGACCTGCCTGCCGGTGGTCTGATTTCCCTGCAGCTCAGTGCGTCCTTCATTACGGATGCGCGCGGCGAGCTGGGCCTCTACCGGAATGCCAACAGTTTCGGCGATGCCGCCAACATGCAGGACTACGTCTGCTGGGGAGCGGCCCCTTCTCCAAGCAGCCGGGACTTGGTCGCAGCCAGCTTCGGCATTTGGCAACTGGGGACCTTTGTCGACATCGCCGGGATTACCCCCGGGCAGACGATCCAGCTGAAAGAAGGCGAGGATGGGAATTCCGCTCCTGACTACCAATTGGCCACCGGGACGATCGGCTTCAACCAAGTCTATCCGCCGCCGGTGGAACCGCAGGAGCAGATCGCCTTCCGGGTCCGTAGCCTGACCTTCAATGGCAGCCATGACCTGGTGATTCACTTCACTCCCGGTGAGGAAACGGGCCCCTTCATCCTCACCTCCTCGAACGACCTCACCAGCCCCTTCACGGAGGAGACCCATGCGGTCTACAACGCGGAGCAAGGGACCTTCACCGTGCCTGCGGCCAATGTGAATCCCTTCCAGGATTTCTACAAAGTGGAGACTGTCGTCGAGTAGCCGGACCGTTTTTCCTCTCCGCCGGAGAGACTAGGATTCAAGGGCTTGTGACCGTAATTCTGCGGGAACTTGGCAATCCTGCACGCTTTCTGCTCTAACGGGGGCGGATGACGCGCGAACACGAGCGGCTGGAGGAAGACCGCCAGCGGGGGAAGAACTGGAAACGCTGGGGGCCTTACTTGCCCGAGCGCCAGTGGGGTACGGTGCGTGAGGATTATTCCGAACATGGCTGGAGTTGGGGCGAATTCCCGCACGACCACGCACGACGCCGTGCCTATCGCTGGGGGGAAGACGGCCTGCAGGGCTGGTGCGACCGCCAGTGCCGCCTGTGCTTCGCCCCTGCGCTATGGAATGGCCAGGACACGATCCTGAAGGAGCGGCTCTTCGGCCTCGGTGGCAACGAGGGCAACCACGGCGAGGACGTGAAGGAGTGCTACTACTACCTGGAGTCCACGCCCACGCACTCTTACACCAAGGCGCTCTATAAGTATCCGCAGGCCAAGTTCCCCTATACCGAGATCCGCGAGAAGAATGCGGCACTCACGCGGAAGGATCCGGAGCTGGAGCTGGCGGAGATGGGCGTCTTCAAGGAGGGCCGCTACTTCGATGTGGTGCAAGAGGTGGCCAAGCGCTCGCCGGAGGATATCCTGTGGCGCATCACCGTGACCAATCACGGCCCCGACCCTGCGCCGCTCCACGTGCTGCCCATGCTGTGGTTCCGCAATGTGTGGAAGTGGGGCAGCGAGCGCGAGACACCGCTGCGCAAGCCCTCGCTCGCGCTGCATGGCGATCATCTCTTCGCCTCGCACGAGACCCTGGGCGATTATCTCTTCTATGCGGATTCTCCCGATGCGGAGGAGGAGCCCGCGTGGCTCTTCACGGAGAACGAGACCGACTATCCGGCGATCTACGGCATCGGCGGGCCCACCGAGTATGTGAAGGATGCCTTCCACAAGCTCCTGATCCAGGGCAAGGAGGACGCCGTCTCGCCGCTGCCGATGGGCACGAAGGCGGCGCCGCATTTGAAATTCATGGTGCCTGCCGGTGGCTCGGTGGTGGTCCGCTGCCGACTCCACTCGACGGTAGGCGGAAACGATCTGGCCGGGCTCGAAGGCTTCGAGGAAACCTTCACCGAGCGGGTCGCGGAGTGTGATGCCTTCTACAACGAGGTGATCACCACCGGGCTCTCCGCGGATGAATACCTGATCTGCCGCCAAGGCTATGCCGGCCTGCTGTGGACGAAGCAGTTCTACCACTACGTGATCGAAGACTGGCTGCGCGGCGATGCCGACGGCCCGCCACCGCCGGAAGCGCGTCTAACAGGACGGAACTCGGATTGGACGCACTTCTTCGCGCGGGACATCCTCTCGATGCCGGACAAGTGGGAGTATCCTTGGTTCGCGGCCTGGGACTCGGCCTTCCACATGATCCCCTTCGCTGGCATCGATCCGGACTTCGCGAAGGACCAGCTCCTGATGCTACTACGGGAATGGTACATGCATCCGAATGGCCAGCTCCCGGCCTACGAGTGGAACTTCTCCGACGTGAACCCGCCGGTGCATGCCTGGGCGGTGTGGCGCGTTTACAAGATCGCCGATCCCAAGGGCCAGCGTGACTTGCTCTTCCTGGAGCGGGCCTTCCAGAAGCTGCTGCTGAACTTCACCTGGTGGGTGAACCGCAAGGACATGGAAGGCCGCCACGTCTTTGGCGGCGGCTTCCTCGGCTTGGATAACATCGGGGTCTTCGACCGCTCGCATGCGCTGCCGGATGGCGGCAAGCTGCATCAAGCCGATGGCACAGCCTGGATGGCATCCTATTGTCTGCTGATGCTGGCCATGGCGCTGGAGCTGGCGGAAGAGAAGCCGGCGTATGAGGACATCGCCTCGAAGTTCTTCGAGCACTTCGTGAGCATCACGGATGCGATCAACTCGCTCGGCGGCACGGGACTCTGGGACAACCAGGACGGCTTCTACTACGATCAGCTCATCGTCAACCACGACGATCCGGTGCCCCTGCGCATCCGCTCGCTGGTCGGCCTGCTGCCGATGTGCGCGGTCACGGTGCTCAAGCAAGGGAAGATCGAGAAGCTGACCGGCTTCCGCAAGCGCATGGACTGGTTCCTGAGCAGCCGCCCGGAACTACTGAAATACATCAGTATCCGCCGCAACACGGGCGACAAGAAGTCCGCGCTCTGTCTGCTGGCGATTCCCTCCGAGGCCCAACTGCGCGCCACGCTCAAGCGCATGCTCGACCCGCAGGAGTTCCTCTCGGACTTCGGGATCCGCTCACTGAGCAAGGCGCATGAGAAGGAGCCCTTCGTCTTCGAGCACGGCGGCGTGCGGAATGAGGTGCGCTACACGCCGGGCGAGTCCGATTCCGATATGTTCGGCGGGAACTCAAACTGGCGCGGGCCGATCTGGTTTCCCACCAACTTCCTCATCATTGAGGCGCTGGAGCGCTACCACCACTTCTACGGGGATAGCTTCCAGATCGAGTATCCCACCGGCTCCGGCGTGGAGAAGAGCCTCAAGGAAGTGGCGATCGACATCTGCGACCGCCTAATCGCGCTCTTCTGCCCGGACGACAAGGGTTACCGTCCCTGCTTCGGCCCCGGCGAGCAGGCCAAGCGCTACACGGAGGTGACGCACTGGCAGAACCTACTGCTCTTCCACGAGTACTTCCAGTCCGAGACGGGAGAGGGTCTCGGGGCCTCCCATCAGACGGGCTGGACCTCGCTGGTGGTGCGGCTTGTCAGGGACCGGCGGGAGAAGCTGTGCCAGCAGAGCATGTGAGCCCCCAGGTGCGGCGCAGCCGCTTTTGGAGTGCGTGCGAGAATCGCCGCTTTCATAGCGATGCACCCCGATCCCGAGACCCAAGTTCTAGGGAAGTCTGCCCCGACCTGAGCCGGGCGATGCACCCCGAGCTTCGAGCTTGGTTTCCGGAGATTGTTCCCGGAGCGAAGGCCCAGAGGTCACCGTGAGCGCCCCGGGAGATGAGGGGGCACTCACCGAGAACTCCAATGGCGCTCTCGGGGAATAGCCGCCCGGAAAGCGGCGATTCTCGCACGCACTCCGAAAGCGGCTGCGCCGCGAGTGGGGGTCACGCCAGCCTCTCTAGCAGCTTTTTGTGGATCCCGCCGAACCCACCATTGCTGAGCACCGCCACCACGTCTCCGGGCTGGGCCTCATTCACCACCGTCTCCACGATCTCATCCACCGTGTGGATATAGCGGCCGTTGCCGCCGTTCGCGAGGATGTCGATCACGAGCTGGTCCGGGTTCAGGCGGTCGTTCTCTGGGAACTTGTGCAGGTCCGGGATCTCCGCGACGATCGCTTCATCCGCCAGGGCCAGCGCTTCAGCCAGTTCCTTCTGGAAGACCGCACGCCGCGTGGTGTTCGAGCGCGGTTCGAAGAGAATCCACAGCTTGGCGCTGTCGTAGCGCTGGCGCATGCTGCCCACGGCATACTTGATCGCCGTCGGGTGGTGCGCGAAGTCATCGATCACCTTCACCCCGCCAGCCTCGCCGCGGAGTTCCTGGCGACGGGCCACGCCGCCGAAGGACTCCAGGCCGCTGCGGATCTGCGCCGGAGTCACGCCCGCGAACAAGGCCGCCGCCGTCGCCATCGCGGCATTGCGCACGTTGAACTCCCCGGTCATGTGCAGTGAGTAGCGCTCGCCGCCCAAGGTGAAGGAACTACGGTCACTCTCGTACTCGATGTCCGTGATCCGCAGCTCGTTCCCCTCCCCGATCCCCACGGTCTGCACCGGGCAGGGCGCGGCCTCCGCCACGCAGAGGCAGTTCGGGTCGTCACCATTGATGATCGCCGTGCCGGTGCGCGGCACCACGTTTAGCAGGCGCTTGAAGGTCAGCTTGATCTCATCCAGGCAGGAGTAGATGTCCGCGTGGTCGAACTCGATGTTGTTCACCACCGCCACCTCCGGCAGGTAGTGCAGGAACTTGGAACGCTTGTCGAAAAAGGCGGTGTCGTATTCATCGCCCTCCAGCACGTTGAAGTCGGAATCGCTGAACTGCGCACCGCGGCCCAGGTTCTTCGGCAGGCCGCCGATCATCCAGCCGGGGTTCTTGTCCGCGGAGAGGAAGATCCAGGCCAGCATCGAGCTCGTCGTCGTCTTGCCGTGCGTGCCGCTCACCACGTAGTTCCGCTTGCCGCGCAGGAAGTGCTCCTTCATCACCTCGGGCAGGGATTGATAGAGCAGCTTGCGCGAGAGCGCGGTCTCCGCCTCCTCATTGCCGCGACTGATCGCGTTGCCGATCACGATTACATCGGCTCCTTCCGGCAGGTTCTCCGCACGGTAGCCCTCCGTGATGACGATGCCTTCGTTGCGAAGGAAGTCGGACATCGGCGGATACACGTTGTTGTCGGATCCGGTGACGACGTAGCCCTTGCGCTTCATGGCCACGGCCACGGCTCCCATGGCCGTCCCGCAGACGCCGGTGAAATGGAAATGCTTCTTCTCTGACATGAAAGGGGTTCTTCAAATGCCCGGCACTAGGTCACTGGCCTTGGCCGGGCGGTTTGCCTTGGGAAGGCGTGATGATGACTCCAAGCTTTTCACCCGCCTTATAAAGGATCTGCTCATCCGCGCGACCGCTTTCCCAAATCGTGGCGAGCGCCTCGCGAACCTGCTTCGTGTTTCCTTTGTCCAACTCGGTGACAGCCCCTGCAACCACGGTGTAGACCGTCTTCCGATAGTAAAAATCCGCAATGCTCCGCCCCATGTGCTGCCAGGCCAACAAGCCCACCAGCAGGAGATTCAGCGCGAGTGAAATGCGGAATTTCATGGAGCCTCGATGCAGTCTAACAGATTGGCCGGGCCGCCCGTCCAAGGCATGATCAAACCTTGGCGAACTTTGCGGTTCCATCGTCTTTAGAACGTGGGCGCGGCCACCGTGGCACTCTCGCGCTCTTCCACCCGGCGGCGCAGGATGCGATCGGCGATTTCCCGCACCATCTCGGTGATCAACAGCCAAAGATGGCTGCCCTGCTGGTAATCCGCGGGGGCGATGTGCTTGACCCGGCCCGCATGCGTGGAGAGCTGGAAGCACTTGCGGAAGCTCTTCCCGGTCGGGTCCTCCGGATTGTAGACGGCGATGGCGTGGCCGCCGTTCTTGTTCATCACGGTGAAACAGGGCACGTCGGTCGGCCCGTCTCCCACATAGACCATGTTCTCGAAAGGGATCGGCCGCTGGTCGGCAGGCATGTGGTCGTTCACGTCCTGCGCGTAGTCCAGCATGCCCTTGTTGATGCGGAACAGGAACTGCGTCTTGGTCGTGTGGGAGATCGCCCGCTTCGGGAAGCTGATGTGGCCCTGCGAATCCTCGCCGAACTCACAGCCGAAGATCGCCTTCACCTTGTTCTTCAGGCGGCTGCCATCGAGCAGCGCCTTCAGGCCGGAGGAGATGATGTAGAACTCGATCTTCACCCCAGCCGCCTCGTGGCCTGCATTCAGGCAGACGCCGGGCAAGGTATCGAAAATCTCCGGCACTCCCGGGAAGAAACGCAGCCCGGCACCCAGCGCGGAGAGCCGGGCATTGCTCACCTGGTCCATCTGCAGGTAGTCGAGCAGGCACTTCAGGTAGGCCAGCTCGCCGTCCCACTGCTGCTCAACCACCAGGGTATTGCACTTTTTCCAGAACTGCGCCGGGTCGATCCCGAATTCCGGGAACAACACGTCGTCCTGCATGTAGCGCGGGCTCAGCGTCTGGTCATAGTCGAAGACCAGGGCGATCGTGTTTTGGGGTGCTGCCATTGGAATCGGGCGCAGGAAGCGAACCAGCCCCCACCCCGCCCCGCAAGCGGAATCCCCCGTCCGGAAGGAAACCACGAATGGACACAAATGAACACGAATAAAGAGGAAAGGGCTCCGCGCCCTCACCTGCCTTTCATTCGTGTCTATCCGTGTTTATTCGTGGTTGGCATCTACCTTATCAGGCCACAGCCGCTTTCGCCTCCGACTTCCGCCCCAACAGATCCCCCAGCGCCATCTCCAGCGTGGGAAACTGGAACTTGAAGGCGCTATCCAGCAGCAGGCGCGGGATCACCCGCTGGCTGGAGAGCAGGGCGCTGGCGAAGTCCCCGAGCATCCAGCGGAGAGCGAATTCCGGCACCGCCAAGGCGGCGGGCCGGCTGAGGGCAGCCGCCAGCTTGCGGGTGAAGTCCTCATTCCGCTCCGGCTCCGGGGCCGTGCCATTCACCGGCCCGGCTAGATTTCCGGAGCGGATCATGTGCAGGATCGCGGCCACCAGGTCCTGTACGTGGATCCAGGACATCCACTGCTGGCCCGTGCCCAGCTTCCCGCCCAGGCCCAGCTTGAAGGGTGTCAGCATCTTCTTCAGGGCCGGGCCCTCCTTCCCGAGCACGATCCCGCTGCGCAGCTTGAGCACCCGCAGTCCCAGGCGTCCGACCCCGTCGGCGGCATCCTCCCAGCCCTGGCAGAGCTCGGCCACGTAGCCGGTGCCGGTGGGCGAGCCCTCCTCCAGGATCTCGTCCCCGCGCTCACCGTAGATGCCGACCGCGGAGGCATTCACCAGCACGTGCGGGCGCTCGGTCCGGCCCAGCATGGAGAGCCCCCGGACGATCCGCCCGGTGGCACCGATCCGGCTTTCGTAGAAGCGGCGCTTGGAATCCGCGGTCCAGCGCTGGTTGATCGGCTCGCCGGCCAAGTTCACCACGGCGGAAATGCCGTTGAAATCCGGAACCTCCGGCCACTCCCGCCATTCCGACACCTCGGCGTCCGGCAGCCGTGGCTTCCGGCTGTATCCGCAGACGCGCCAACCGGCCGCCACGGCCTGGCGGGCCAGTTCGCGACCAATGAATCCGGAGGCGCCCAGGATTCCGAGGGTTTCTGCGCGAGCTATCATTCTTTTCCAACAAATTCCCTGTTCCGGCGCATCCCGCAACCGCTTTCGGGCTTTCCCCCTTTACTTCAAATCCGGATGCCCGTCTCATCCCGCCACGATGAGGGTCGCCGTTCTGCTTCTCCCTGCCATTCTCCTTTCTCCGATCCGCCTCGCCGCCCAAAATCCCGATGCCGAGGCCCTGCCTCCGGTTCCACGGCCTGACGAGACCGTACCCATCGGCCCGGTGCCGCCGCCACCGCCGATGCAGCTCTTTCCGGGCAAGACCGGCGAGATGCCCGGGATGCCGAAGACGGTCAAAATCACGCACACCGGGGAGACGAACACCTTCGACCTGGTCGAGCAGGTCTACAATTTCTCAGGTCCCTTCGAGATCCAGACCGACAGCGGCATGACCCTCCGCTCCGACAAGGGCATGTGGAAGGGCAAGGAGTCCAAGTTCTACGTGGACGGCAATGTCAAGATGACCACCAAGGCGGGCTCGGAGGTCTTCGCCGATCACGGCGTGGCGGACACCACGACCGAGGCCGTGACCCTAACAGGCAACGTCAGCGTCTACAACGGCAACCTGCTGCAGCGGGGCGATGAAATGGTCTATCACTGGAAGGACCAGAAGATGGATTCCGCCGGTCTCCGCGCCGGGGTGGATCCCTTCCTGCTGGAGGCCGGGCGCTTCACGGTGGAGCAGCACGGCAAGAAACAAGTCTTCGTGGGCCACGATGCCGGGGTCACCACCCATGACGTGGAGGAACCGGGCTTCTGGCTGCGGGCCAAGGAGACGACCATCTATCCGGAGGACAAGGTGGTCTTCAAGAACCTCCGCCTCTACGCCGGGGACACCCCGATCTTCTGGCTGCCCTATCTTTCGCAGCCGCTCGATAGCGAGCTGGGCTATCACTTCATCCCGGGCGCACGCTCGAACTGGGGTGCCTTCCTGCTGAACAGCTATGGCATCATGCTCGGTGACAATGATGCCGCCGACCAAGGGGATGAAAGTGCCAAGCCCTGGCTCTATTCGGACTGGCACTTCGACCTGCGCAGCCGCCGCGGCATAGGCACCGGCGTGGACCTGCGGGACAAGCGGATGGACAATAATCCGAACATGACCGGTCTCTCGCTCTACTATGCGGACGACTGGAACCCGGACATCAGCCGCACCGGCCTGCCGCGCCTGGATGTCGGCAGCGACCGCTACCGCGTGGCGCTCCAGCAGCGTTTCCCGCTCGATTTCGATTTCGACAAGAACGCCGACTGGCGCTTGGACGCGAACCTGAATATCCTCAGCGACAACTACTATCTGGAGGACTTCAAGCCGGACCTCTTCCGCACCGACCCGAGCCCGGACAACACCATCGGCCTCTACCGGCGCGATGATGGCACGCTCTTCAGCGTGCTGGGGCGCCTGCGGACGAATGAGTTTTATCGCTCGGACACGCGCTCACCGGAGATCGCCCTGGACTTCGCCCGCCGGCCACTCTTCGGCTCCCCGATCCTGCATGAAGGCAGCATCTCGCTGTCCTTCATCGAGGAGGAAATCGGCAGCGCCTCGGAGTCCGCGATCCGCACCCTGCTGCGCTTGCCCGGGAACGATCCGCTGGTGCCCGAGTTGCTCCAACAGTTGCCCACTTACGAGCGCCAATTGATCCAGACGATCCGTTCGCTGCCGCCGGGCAGCCCGGCCCTGCCTGGCCTCACCGAGCAACTCCTCAGCCCGGGCTACAGCCGCTTCCACACCTATCAGGAGCTCTCGATGCCGACCAATGTCGGCGGCTGGCTGAACATCACCCCGGAAGTCGGATTCGGCTACGACCGCTACTGGAATGTCGACGGCCCCTCGAAGTCGGTGGACCGCGTCCACCTGACCGCGGGGGCGGAGGCCTCGATGAAGTTCTCCAAGGACTACGGCGCGGTGGAAAACCGCGGCCTCGGGCTCGACGGGCTCCTGCACGTGGTCCAGCCCTACGCGCGCTTCTCCTACATCTCCACGGATGACCTTGATCCGCTCTTCCCCTCCGTGGACCGCGAGACCTTCAGCACCCGGCCGCAGCCGCTCTCCGTGCCGAGCTATACCGCGATCGACAGCCTGCGGGACTGGAACATCATCCGCTTCGGCGTGAAGAACAAGCTGATCACGAAGCGTGACGGCCAGAGCCTCGACTGGCTCTCGATGGACACATACATCGACGGCTTCATCACCGATCCCGACTACGACCGGAAGTTCTCCAATCTCTACAACGATCTGCGCTGGAATCCCCTGCCCTGGTTCGGCATGAACTTGGAAACCCAGTTCCCGGTGATCAACGATGGCTCCGGCTTCTCTGAAGTGGCGGCCCGCACCCGCTTCATGCCAAACGAGAACGTGGAATTTTCCGTGGGCTACCACCTGCTGGACAATCACCCGGTGCTGGCGGATTCGCAGCGAATCGATGTGCGCGCCTACACCCGCCTGAACGACAAGTGGGGTCTCGGCTTCTTCCAACTGTGGGAGCTGGATGATGGCACGCTGGAGGTCCAGCAGTACACCATCCACCGCGACTTCAACCACTGGGTCGCCTCCGTGGGCATCACGGAGCGGAAGAACGAGTTGAAGGATGAATTCGGGATCATCTTCAGCTTCACCCTGAAGGAATTCCCCTCCGCTTCCCTGCCCTTCCAGTTGGATGCGCAGTGAGATGATCTGAAATTTCAGATCTCAAATTTCAGATTTCAGATCCGGGAATTTCGGGCTCATCGCTTGCCTCCTTCCGCTTCCCGCTTACCGCTCCTCACCATGACTCCCGCCAAGCTTCTGGAATCCCTGCAATTCCGCTACGCCACGAAGAAGTTCGATGCCGACCGCAAGATCCCCGCGGACATCTGGTCCGTGCTGGAGCAGGCGCTGCTCTTGGCTCCTTCATCTTTCGGGCTGCAGCCCTGGAAGTTCCTGGTGATCGATGATCCGGCGCTGCGCGCGGAGCTAGCGAAGAAGTCCTGGGGGCAGTCGCAGGTCACGGATGCTTCCCACCTGGTGGTCTTCACCACACGAACGGATGTGACCGAGGCGGACGTGGATCGCTTCATGAGTTCACTCACGGAAATCCAGGGCCGCTCGCCGGAGAGCTTGAGTGGCTACCGGAATGTCATCACCGGCTTCGCCGCGAACATGACTCCGGAGGCGCGGCATGCCTGGAACGTGCGTCAGACTTACATCGCGCTCGGCCAGTTCATGGCTTCCGCCGCGGTGCTCGGGATCGATACCTGCCCGCTCGAAGGCCTGGAGCCGGCGGGCTACGATGAAGTGCTCGGCCTGACTGGCAGCGGCTATGCCACCTCGGTCGCCTGCGCCGCCGGCTATCGCTCGCCGGAAGACAAATACGCATCCACTCCCAAGGCACGCTTTCCGCTGGCAGAGATCATCGAGCATCGCTAGACAGTTCAGCGCGATGAACTCGACACGTACCCCCAGGGAAGTTGGTGAAGCGTGGTTCGGCCCGATGTGGAACAAGCGGGACACGAACCTGATGCGGGAGTTGATGACAGCGGATGCCGTCGGCCATCTGGAAGGCGGCATCGATGTGGTGGGCCCGGATGGCTTCGAGGCCTTCATGAATGATTTTCTCAGCGCCGTGCCTGACCTCCGGCTGGACATGAAGAACATCCTCGCGGATGGCGATGATGTCTGTGTCCACTGGCAGGCCACCGGCACCCACACCGGCCCGGGGCTGGGCCTGACTCCGAGCGATGCCAAGGTGAGCTTCCAAGGCGTCACCTGGCTACGGGTGAAGGACGGCCAACTCACCGAGGGCTGGGACTTCTGGAACCGGGATGGCCTGCTCCAGACATTGTCCGGCGCGGTCCCGGTCTAAAAAGCGCAGGCGTCATTTTGCGGAGTCTTTCCTGCCGCAGCTACGCGATGACGGAGTTCCGGCGGTGGCAATTTGCCGCTAAGGTCACCCCATCTCCAAGCTACTTCGGGTGGCTTGGGGATGTTCGGAACAACGTCAGGGTTCCGCTGTCAGACTCCCGGGCGCCAGAGATTGGACACCTCTGGCGCCCGAGGCGTGTACAGAGGGACCGCTTTCGCAGGAAGGAAGCCGCAAGGGCTCCGGCTCAACCGTTCCATTCCACGTTCTCACCGCGGGTATCCACGTGCGTGAAGGTGTCGTAGGAGCCCACTCCGCCGCGGTAGATGCCGCGGGTGCGCATGCTCTTGGCCGTGGTTGCCACGGTGGAGGGAGAAATGTTGAACTTGATGTCCAGCGCGACATTCGCCTGGTGCCAGGAGCGGCTGGCCGCGCCCTCACAGGTCGAGTTGTAGAGGGGGCAACGGTAGGCGGAGACGATCTCCGCGATCGGCTCGCCGAGTTCGGCAGCGAGGCGGTCCACCACCCGTAGGGTGGGCACTAGCTGCGGCCAGAGCTTACGCGGCGGCAGGGTGTTCCAAGTATCGCCGTGCTTCTTGGCGTGGGCCTCCAGCACCTGCTGCGGGCTGATGTGCTTCAGCTTGCAGGCAGTCAGGTAGGTCGCGTACATCCGCAGTTCCTTGCCCTGCTTCAGCACCCATTCTTCCGGGAGCTTGGAAAGGTCCACGGAGGCCACCTGCACGACTTGGCCGGGGCCGCCGCTGGCAGAAGGGATGAAGACCGTCTGTCCGCCACCCGCACCGGTTACCTCTGCGGCGAGCCGCTGGCCGGAACCGAGAAAGGCGAGTGCACCGAGGCCGAGCGTGCCAAGGGCAGCGCGGCGGTTCGTGAGCAGGAGCTGCCGGGAATCACCGGCGTCGGGCGACTGTGACATGGCGTGAGAGTTCGGGCTGGCTGGGAAACAGCGGCAGAGGCCGGAAAAACCTCTCCGCGGCGGCAGGAAACGGATTTGCGGGACCGGGTCCTAGACAAATTCGACCGGCAGGAAAGCAATCCCCGCGGCGGCGGCAAGGATTTTCGGCCAGAAAATTGCTAACAGTTAGGCCACCCGGTGGACAGGTCGTGCCCACCGACGCGCCGCACCACTACCGGTGGTGGCATATTTTTCGCCACTCGACAGCATGCGGGACTGCGCCCAAGCTCCGCGCACCATGCGCCTCTCCGACCGCTACATTGGCCGCCAAGTGCTTGTGGGCACAGGCTTCGCGATTGTCGTGCTGAGCACGGTGCTGGTGATGGGCAGCCTCTTCCAGAAGCTCCGCCCGCTGCTGGTGGATGCCGGCGCGAAGCTTGAGACGATCCGCGAGGTGATCGTGGCGAGCATCCCCTTCTCCCTGATCTACACTATTCCCTGGGCCTTCCTGTCCGCGGTGCTGCTGGTCTTCGGCCGGATGTCCTCGGACCACGAGCTCACCGGCTTCCGGGTGGCGGGCATCAGCCTGGGCCGCCTGTCCGCGCCGGTGTTTACGATCGCGGGTGCCCTGTCCGCGCTCTGCATGTGGTTGAACGTCTCAGTCGCGCCAACCTCAAACGCGGACCTTGAGTTCATCTTCGTGAAGGCCTTCTTCTCGCACCCGGAGAGCATGCTGCGCGCCGCCGCGGAGAGGGACGGCCTAGCCCGCCTGGAGGAGAGCGCCAAAAATGTGCGGGTCTACCTCGGTGAGTCCGATGAGAGCGGCACCCACCTCAAGAACCTCCACATCTTCACCATCCCCGATCCCAACAATCCGGATGCCCCGGAGGTCTATGTCCACGCCATGAGCGCCCAGTCCGAGGTGGACAACGAGAAGAAGGAATTCCGCTTCCTCCTTTACGATGCCTATCTGGAATCCACCGAAGCTGCCGACGATGACAGCGACACGGCGGACGCCACTGACGGCGACAAGGACAAAGACAAGACGGCGGACGGGGAAGACAAGCCCCCGCAAAGGAAGCAAAAGATGGTGGTGGCCAAGGAGGCCCGGCCCGTGGTGATCCCCTTCGATGTGCGCCAGGTGAAGCCGAAGCCGTCGACGATGAGCAACCAGCAGATCGAGGACTTCGTGAGATCCAAGCCGGGCATGGACGAGCGCTACAAGATCGGCCGCTACTTCGCGGAGATCCAGCGGCGCTACGCTTCGTCCTTCGCCTGCCTGGCCTTTGCCTTCATCGGCATTCCGCTCGGGATCAAGGCACGGCGCAAGGATACCTCCACCGGGCTGGTGCTTAGCCTGCTGATCGGGGCGGCCTATTTCGTTTGCGGCATGGCAGGCGGCAGCACCAAGACCGCGGTGCTGCTCGGCGTGTGGGGGCCGAATGTGGTCTGCGTCCTCCTCGGCCTCTACCTGCTGCGCCGGGCGCGTTTCCGCTAGGCTGAGGGCAAGCCGGTTTGGTTTCCATGAGCCACCACTTCCACCCCCGCCGGATCGGACGCCGCATCGTGGAGTTCTTCCGGGGTGGCCGGCTCGACCTCCTGCCGATCCGCCACACGCTGCGGACCTACACCCAGGAGAAGTTCAAGGCGGATGCGAAGGCGGCGCTGAATGTCTCTCTGCTGGATATCCCGCAGGGCATCGCCTACGCGGCCATCGCGGAGCTGCCGATCGTCTTCGGCATCGCCTGCTCGGCGGCAGCCTCGATCATCGCGCCGCTCTTCGCTGGCGGGCGTCATACCATCCTGGGGCCGACGAACGCGACGGCCTTCATGCTCTTCGGCTTCTTCGCCGTGGAGACCATGTCCCCGGAGCACAAGCAGCAGTTGGTCCCGCTGCTGGTCCTGATGGTCGGGCTGTTCTGCATCGTGGGCGCGATCCTGCGGGTGGCGGACCTGCTGCAGTACATCTCGCGCTCGGTGCTGGTCGGCTACGTCTCCGGGGCCGCGGTGCTGATCATGACCAACCAGTTCAAGCATCTGTTAGGCGTGGCCTATGAGGTGGACCTGGAGCGCCCGCGGACCTTCGTGGGCCTGGTGGTGGCGCTGGTCCAGTCGCTGCCGCACGCCACCTGGCCGCCGCTGCTGGTCGGGGCCTGCACCCTGCTCGTCTTCTTCCTGCTCAGGAAATGGCAGCCGCGCTGGCCGAACCTCGCCATCACCCTGGTCATCTGCTCCGCGATCTTCGGCACTCTGTCCCATCAAGCTCACGGCCCTTTCACGGCGATCGCGCATTTCCGGACCTTCTCGCCCGCGGACTTGCTGCCTGCCTTCCCGGACCTGACCCGCAGCGGGATCTTCGATGACATCGCCGCTCTGTTAGGCGTGTCCCTCGCCATCGCCTTCCTCGCCTGCCTGGAGAATTCGCTGATGGCGAAGACGATCGCCTCGCGCTCCGGTGACCGCGCGGACGTAAACCAGGACATGTTCGCGGTGGGCGTGGCGAATCTCGCCTCGGCCATCGCCGGGGGCATGCCGGCTTCCGGTTCGCTGCTGCGCTCCTCGCTCAATTTCAACTCCGGTGCACGGACCCGCATGTCCTCGATCTACTCGGGCGCGCTGGTGCTTTCGACTGCGCTGCTCATCGCTTGGCTGCCGCTCTGGGGCGGCATCTCACTGATCGACTACGTGCCGAAGGCGGTGCTCGCCGCGCTGGTCATCGGCATCGCGCTGGCCTTGATCAACCGCCACAACATCCGCGTCTGCGCGCGCTCCACGCCGGACGATGCGGCGGTGCTGGTGGTCACCTTCCTGGCCACGCTGATCGCACCGCTGCACCTGGCCATCTTCATCGGCGTGGCACTCTCGGTGGGCCTCTTCCTGCGCAAGGCGAGCCGCCCGCACCTGGTGGAATACGAGTTCAACGACGCCGGGGAACTGCGCCAGATGGGTGAGAAGCGCCAGCGCCCGAACCCCGCGATCTCCATCGTGCACGTGGAGGGTGACCTCTTCTTCGGCGCGGCGGAACTCTTCCGCACCCAGATCCAGCGCACCGCGGCGGATGAATCGCTCAAGATCATCATCCTGCGACTCAAGAACGCGCGCCACCTCGATGCCACCTCGGTGCTCGCGCTGGAGGACCTGGTGAAGTTCATGCGCGCGAACGATCGCCACGTGCTGATCTCCGGCGCCACGCGTGAAGTTTACCGCGTGCTGAAGAACTCCGGCGTGCTCGAAACCGTGCAGGAAGGCGCGAACCGCAAGGCGGGCGAGAGCAACCTCTTCCTGAACCGCCCCAGCAATCCGAACATCTCCACGCGCGATGCTCTCAAGCGCGCCCAGCAACTGCTGGGCGGCGAGAAGGCAGACATCCGGATCTTCTACGATCCGGCGAAGAAGTGATCCGAAATCCTGCCGAGGGAATGGGTCAACCACGAATAAACACGGATTAACACGAATGAAGAATGCTGGCAGGGTGGCATCCCTGCCTTTCATTCGTGTCCATTTGTGTTCATTCGTGGTTTTGAAATCTCACCTGCGGCGGCGGAAGACCAGGCCCGCACCGGCCAAGGACAGCAGGAGGCTGGAGGGCTCAGGCACGACGTTGAATTGCAGCGAATAGGCGGAAGTCACCGGGCTGGTCTGCTGGATCACGTAAGTGTAAGTGCCCGGCCCAAGGGAGCCCGTGAAGCCCGCCGCTCCGAATCCCGCGTTGCCGAGGCCCGGTAGAATATCCGTTCCGATCGAGGGAGTCAGGTGATTGGCTCCGAGGAAGCTGCCGATATTCCCCGCGCCGGGCATCAAACTCGTGGAGCCGATGTTGATCGCGTTGAAGCCGGTGTTCCCGTCATTCGCCGTGCCGGTGCTGGGATCATCGTAGGCGAGCAGGATGATGCTGGAGAGCGCTTGCCCGGCACCAATGGTGAAGGTGAAGTAGTCCCTTACATCCGTGGTGCTGATGACGCTGCCGGTGACCACGTTGCTTCCGATGGAGAAAGCCACGGAAGTGGGAGCGCCTTCATTGGTCGACAGGTCGCCATTGACGCCTTCTGACCAGACGGTGGCCGCTTGCGCGGGGACTGCCAGTAGCGCCAGCGCAGCCAGCGGGAGGACATGAACGAGAGGAGTATTCATGGATATTCGATTCTGAGGAGTGAGCCGGATCCACCTTGATTCGGCACCGTCTAACATGAGCATCGGCGGCCTCGTGACAAGCTATTCCACCGCTATCAGGCCGCGGCTATGAATCCTTATTAATTCAGTTGTTTTTCCAAGCTGCGGGAGATCAGGCACAAACACTCGGCCCCGGGAAAAAGCGGGGTCCTTCACCTCGTCTAAAGGTACGGAATGCCATGCTTCCGGCCATGAACCTTCCCGCGCGCCGCCTTGCGGGGATCCTCGTCGTGGGATCCTGTGTATTGGCCCCTTCGTGCACGCCGCCTGCATCGCAATCGCCGAATGTCACGCTGCCAGTATCCTGGCGGAATGCCGCGGGCTTCCCGACCGCCGCGCCGTCTCAGGACCTTTCGCGCTGGTGGACGCACTTCGGGGATGCGCGGCTGACCCGCCTGATTGGCGAGGCGCTGGCGGGCAACAAGGACCTGGCCTCCGCGATGTCCCGCGTGCGCGAGGCGCAGGCCCGGCGCGATGCCCAGAAGGCCTCGCTCTTCCCCACGCTCGACTACTCCGGATCGCGCAGCACCAACGCGCGCTTCGATGAGTGGACGCGCACCGGTTCCGGCACTTCCTACTCGGCGGGCCTGAGTGCGTCCTGGGAGCCTGATTTCTTCGGCAAGAACCGCCAGGGCATTCTGTCCGCCTCCGCCAGTGCGGAGGCCGCGAAGGAGAACCTCCACTCCGCCCAAGCGGCCTTGGCTTCCGAGGTGGCGCTGGCTTACCTGGACCTGCGCTCGCAGGAGCAGGAGATCGCGATCCTGCGGGAGACCGTGAAGACGCGTGAGGAGACGACGCAGCTCGCCTCGTGGCGCTCGCAGGCGGGCGAGATCGATGCGCTGGAACTGCGCCAAGCGGAATCCAGCCTGGAATCCGCCCGCGCGGGCATCAGCTCTTCGGAGCAGAGCCTGGCGCAGGCCCGCAATCGCCTGGCCTTGCTCTGCGGGCGGGTCCCGGGAGACATCGATCTTGGCAGCGGTCCCCTGCCCACTCCTGGATCGCGGCTCGCGGTCGGGATCCCGGCGGACACGATCCGCCAGCGGCCGGACGTGCGGGCTGCCGGCTACGGCTGGGTGGCGGCGATCGCGAATACGCGCGCCGCGGAACTGGAGAAGCTGCCAAGCCTGCGCCTGAGCGGCAACCTGGGGGTGGACACCCTGCGATCCTCCAAGCTTTTCGATCCCGAGACCGCTGCGGCCGGCCTCATCATGGGCATCTCCGGCCCGATCTTCGATGGCGGGCGGATCCGCGCAAACATCGCGGCGCAGAGCGCGGCGGAGGAGCAGGCGCTGCTGGCCTATGAGAAGAGCATCCTCACCGCGCTGTCCGAAGTGGAGGACGCGCTGATCGCCTGCCACAAGAGCGAGGAGCGCCTGGTCACCCTGGAGAAGGCCGCCGCCGCGGGGCGCGATGCCTCCCGCCTGGCCACCCAGCGCTACCGCACCGGCGTGATCGATTTCCTCAACGTGCTCGACGCGCAGCGCAATGACCTGGCGCAGGAAGAGCGCCTGATCAATGCCCGTGTAGACCGCGCGGCGGCATACATCCAGCTCTACAAGGCGCTGGGCGGCGGCTGGTCCTCCGCATCCTGAACCCTCTCCATCCGACCTCACACCCATGTCCAAGCCTGATTCATCCGAGGACCTTGCCGCGATCGTCCGCAAGGGAGCCTCCAATCCATTCACGATCTGGATCTACGTCATCGTGGGCCTCTGCCTGATCGGCGGCGGCTTCGCCTACTATAAGTCCCGTAGCACGGTAGTCGCGGGTGGACCGGAGTTTCTAACAGAGCCGCTGGAGACGGGCGAGATCTCGATCGAGGTCACCGCCACCGGCACGCTGGCACCGATCAATCAGGTGACCGTGGGTAGCGAGCTTTCCGGCACCGCCGCGGAGGTCTATGTGGATACCAACGACCTGGTGAAGAAGGGCCAGCCGCTGGCGAAGCTGGACACCACCAAGCTCGACAGCCAGACCGACCGCAGCCGCGCCGTGCTGCTGGCGGCCAAGGCGCGGGTGAACCAGGCAGAGGCCACACTGAAGGAGAGCCTGGCCACCGATGCCCGGCTGCAGGACCTACACAAGCTCAGCCACGGGGAAACGCCGTCCAAGGCGGAGATGGAGACCTCCGAGGCCACGGTGTCCCGTGGCAAGGCTGACCTGGAAAGCGCGAATGCCTCCGTGGCCCAGGCGGAAGCGGATCTCAAGTCGATCGAGCGGGACCTGAGCAAGACGATCCTGCGCTCGCCGGTGGATGGCACCGTGCTGACCCGCAAGCTGGAGGTCGGCCAGACCGTGGCGGCCTCCTTCACCGCGCCGGAGCTATTCGTGATCGGCGAGGACTTGAAGAAGATGGAGCTGAACGTGGCCGTGGGCGAAGCCGAGATCGGCCGGATCGAGGCCGGACAGGAAGCCGAGTTCACCGTCTCTGCATGGCGCCAGCGCACCTATCAGGCGAAGGTGAAGAAGGTGCTCTTCGGCTCCGTGATAACCAACAACGTGGTGACCTACAGCACCGAGCTGGACGTGAACAACGACGACCTGAGCCTGCGCCCGGGCATGACGGCCACCGCGGAGATCTACGTGACGCGCAAGCAGAACATCCTCACCGTTTCCAATTCCGCGCTGCGCTTCGATCCCGAGGCCGCCAGCAAGCTGGGACAGAGGCCCGATGAAACCGGCGGCAAGACCCTGGTGCAGCAGATGTCCCCCTTTGGCGGACGCCGCGGCGGGCGCCTCGGCCGTGGCAATACCGGCGGCCCGCCAAGCGGCGGTCCCGATCCCAAAAAGGGCGCACGGATCTGGGTACTGCAGGACGGCAAACCCGTCGAGGTTCCCGTGAATGTCGGCGTGACCGACGGCAACCGCACGGAGGTCAGCGGCGACCAACTTAAGGAAGGCATGGCCGTGATCATTAGCGCCAAGCCGAAAACCACCACCTGATCTGTCGTGGAGAAGACCTTGATCGAGCTTCAGGCACTGACCAAGACCTACGGCCGCGGCGATGCTGCGTTCCAGGCCTTGAAGGGCGTGGATCTCACCATCTACAAGGGTGAGTTCGTGGCGGTCATGGGCCCCAGCGGCTCGGGGAAGTCCACGCTGATGAACTTGCTCGGCTGCCTGGATACGCCGACGACCGGCAGCTATTTGTTTGAGGGGATCCCGGTGGAGAGCCTGAACAAGGACCAGCGCTCGCTGCTGCGGCGGCATGCGCTGGGCTTCATCTTCCAGGGCTTCAATCTGCTGGCGCGGACCTCCGCGCTGGAGAATGTCGAGCTACCCCTGCTCTACCGCGGCTACACGCGCAGCCAGCGCCACGCTATGGCGCGCGAGGCGCTGAGTAGCGTGGGCCTGGGCAACAAGGAACGCAACACGCCGGCGGAACTCTCCGGCGGCCAGCAACAGCGCGTGGCCATCGCCCGTGCGATCGTGACCAGCCCGGGCACGCTCTTCGCCGATGAACCGACGGGTAATCTCGATTCCAAGACTACGCTGGAGATCATGGAGCTGCTCTGCCGTCTCAACGAAGAGCGCAATATCACGGTGCTGATGGTGACCCACGAGGACGAGGTCGCCCACTACGCCAAGCGCATAGTGCATGTCCGCGACGGGTTGATCGGCTCCGACGTGATGAACGAAAACCGCGCCCTGCGGAGACCACCCGCCATCCATTGACCTGACCTGAGATGTTCTTCAACGCTCTCATCATCGCCCTGCGGGAAATCCGCCGGAATCTCCTGCGTGCCTTCCTCACCGTGATCGGCGTGGTCATCGGCGTGGCCGCGGTCATCACCATGGTCACGCTCGGCAACGGTGCCACCGAGGCCATGAAGGAAGGGATCTCCAAGCTGGGCAACAACCTGCTGACCGTGCGCCCGGGCCAGGGCTGGGGCCCTACCGCCTCGCCGCTCTTCAGCCGCACGGATGTGGAGATGATCCGCCAGCAGGTCCCCGGCATCCGCCATATCTCGCCGCTCTCCAACACCCAGGTGCAGGCCATCTATCAGGAGCAGGCGCGCCAGACGGACATCCAGGGCGTCTATCCCGAGTACTTCCCGATCAGCAACTGGAAGATCTCCTCCGGCCGCTTCTTCGACATCAATGAACTGAACACCGGCGAGCCGGTCGCGGTGATCGGGGAGACGATCAAGAAGGAGCTCTTCCTGGGTGAGGACCCGATCGGCAAGCGGATCCGCCTGCTGAACACTGCCGTCACGGTGATTGGCGTGACCGAGGTGAAGGGCCTGGCCGGCTGGGGTGATGACTTGGATGACAATATCATCATCCCGATCACCACGCTGCAGAGCCGGCTGAACGGCCAGATGTTCAAGCAGAACGTCAACCAGATCATGATCTCCACCGAGGACGGTTATCCAACCGACGGGGTCATGACGGACATTGCCTCGTTGATGCGCGAGCGCCGCAACCTGGCGCGCACGGTGCAGGACAACTTCTCCGTGACCGACTCGCGGCAGGTGGCGGAGGCGATGAGCTCCACGGTGAAAATCATGACGGGCCTGCTGGGCGCTGTTGCAGGTGCCAGCCTGCTGGTCGGGGGCATCGGGATCATGAATATCATGCTGGTCTCGGTGACCGAGCGCACGCGGGAGATTGGCATCCGCATGTCCATCGGCGCGCGGGCCAGGGAAGTCATGCTACAGTTCCTGGTGGAGGCCGTCACCCTGTCCTGCGTGGGTGGCCTCGCCGGCATCGCTCTGGCCTACGTGGCCTGTTACTTCTTCGCCCCGATGAGCGGTGCACCTTTCCACTTCGACCCCAAGATCAACATGATCGCCTTCATCTTCTCCGCGGTGATCGGCATCCTCTTCGGCTTCATGCCGGCGCGGCGTGCGGCGAAGCTGGATCCGATCGAGGCGTTGCGCCATGAGTGAAGAAGAAAAGCACTAATTCCTAAGCACGAATTTTCAAACGAGTCAGTGATGAAGAAATGGATGCTCCGCCAACGGCAACACGTTTCGTTGGCAGCTCACGCCTCGCCAAACGCTTGCGCCCCTCTCTCTCTAACACTGACTGGTTTAAAAATTAGTGCTTAGTCATTAGTAATTTGCCTTTCGCCTTTTCCTCCAATGCGTCTGCTCGTCATCGAGGATGATCCCCTGCTCCGCCACAGCCTCACCGAGGGGCTGCGGGAGGAACAGTATGCCGTGGATGCGGCGGTGGATGGTCCCGAGGGCCTGGCGAAGGCGAGCGAGGCGGGATATGACGCGATCATCCTGGATGGGATGCTGCCGGGCTTCGATGGCTGGGAGCTGCTGCTGCGACTGCGCAAGGAGAAGGCCACGCCGGTGCTGATGCTCACGGCGCGGGATGCGATCCCGGACCGGATCCGCGGGCTGGATGCCGGGGCGGACGATTATCTAACAAAGCCCTTCGATTTCGATGAATTGCTGGCCCGCCTGCGCGCGCTGATCCGGCGCAGTTCCGGCGGCGGGACGAGCACGATTGAAGTCGGTGACATCGCGATTGATACCGCCTTGAAGCTGGTCTGGCAGGATGGCGATGCGGTGGCGCTGACAGCGCGGGAGTATCGCCTGGTGGAGTATCTCGCGCTGCACCGCGGCTGCGTGGTGAGCCGCACGGAGCTCTACGAGCACCTCTTCGACGAGACGGAGGACACGCTGTCCAATCTGCTGGACGTGCACGTTTCGAATGTCCGCAAGAAGCTCGGTGCAGGCTTCATCTCCACCCGCCGCGGCCACGGCTATTGCATCGAATGAAATAGCGCATGGGCAAGTTCTTCCATTCGGTCCGCTGGAACATGCTGCTGTGGTATGCGCTCATGCTGCTGGCGCTGGTGGAGGGTGCTTGCCTGCTGGCCTACCGGCTGGCTTCGAATGATCGGATCGCGCAGATCGACAAGGACGTCCGCACCTTCCATGGCAGCTTCTTCAAGGGTCTCTTCACCTCGCGGCCGATGCCCAACAAGGATGATCCTCCAAGCATGGACGATATCCGCGAGCGGCTGCGCAACCCGGGCGATATCTCGGTCTTCCCTCCCGAACTGCAATCGCTCTTCACGGGCGGCGACGACAGCCGTTACCTGGGCTTCTGGGATGCGGACGGGACGCCGCTCTTCATCTCTGCAAACGCTCCGGCCACCATCAGGCCGCCGCAGCCGGTGAAGGATAGTCCGCCGACCTTTTTGGACCGTGGTGACTTCCGCGAGATGCACCGCTCGAATCCGGAAGGCATCAGCTCGGTGACCGGCATTAACATCAGCGCGGAGAAAGGTAGCCTATTGCGTTTCGGCCTGCTGCTCGGTGCCGGTGGCGGGGCCCTCTGGTTGATCGGTCTGGCCGGCGGCTGGTGGCTGGCGGGGCGGGCGCTCAAGCCCATCGATGACATCGGGCGCACGGCCTCGCGGATTGCGGAGGGCAATCTCAGCGAGCGCATCAAGATCGCGAACACGGACAACGAGCTCGGGCGTCTGGGCTATGTGCTGAACGACACCTTCGACCGGCTCTCTGAGGCGATCGAGCGCCAGAAGCGCTTCACCGCGGATGCCTCCCATGAGCTGCGCACCCCGGTGACGATCATTCTCTCCGAGACGCAGCGGGCGCTGAAGCGCGAGCGCGAGCCGGAGCAGTATCGCGAGATTCTGGGCAACTGCCGCAGCGCCGCGGAGCGCATGCGGGCCTTGGTGGAGTCGCTGCTGGTGCTGGCCAAGCAGGACCTGCCGGCATCGAATGGCGCGCGGCATACCTGCGACCTGGCCGAGGTCACAGCGGGGGTTGCCGACTTGCTCCAGCCCATGGCCGACGAGCATGCCACGAAGGTCGAGCGGCAACTCGACCCTGCGCCCGTGCATGGCGATCCGCATTCGCTGGCGATGGTCGTGCAGAACCTGCTCTCGAACGCACTCTCCCATCCCCCCGAAGGCGGAACCGTGCGCCTGCGCAGCTACGCCGATGGCACGGACTGCGTGCTGGAGGTGAGCGACAATGGCCCGGGCATTCCGGCAGAACACCTGCCTCATCTCTTCGACCGCTTTTACCGCGCGGATTCCGCCCGCGGCCAGGGCAAGGGCCACTCCGGCCTCGGCCTGGCGATCGCGCGCTCCGTGGTGGAGGCCCATGGCGGGCGGATCGAGGTGGAGAGCAGCGCGCAAGGCGGCACGGCCTTCCGGGTGAAGCTGCCGAAGTAGGAATGTTAGGAGTGGCACCTAGCTGCCCCCGCGAGAAGATTCGACTTGAGCGACTAGCCAGCTCAACGAATCTCGTTCAATACCTATCAAGGCAGCATGCACTCCTACTCAAGCAATCCATTCGCGATGGATCTCGATGCGATCAACGCGGATGCCGAACTTTTCTTTGATCGGGCCAGTGAATCGACCAAAGACCCCTTTTTGGGAAGCTCGTTTCGCGAAAAGGACCTATATTGGAACCAGCTCTCATCCGAGCTTCAGCATCACTCGGCAACCCTAACAGCCCGATTGATTTCGTTCGCAGGAAATCTTTCAGAGGAGACGAAAAGAAGCCCATTAACATCCGAAGCCGACGAGCGAGATTTGGTTGTGAGCGCAAAGGCAATGAGAGCCTCTCTGCATCTAAGGCGCTTCAATTCTTGGGACACTACTGTTCTACACGATGAGGGAATGGTACTCGGGGTTCAGCCCGCCGGGCAGTCAGACGACCAACCGCAGAATCCAGCCGAAGCAAAGCGCGTCTTCAGAGAGTCCAAGGAGAAAATGGGGGATATCATTGAGCTGATCCTGGTATCTCAAGGCCGAAGCCAGGCCGAACCTGTTTCGGTCCTGCAATCAGCGAAATATCGTCCGGGTACAGCATTCATCATCATGTCGATGGACAAGAAGCGAGCCGAGCTAGCCGACGTGATGGATCTGGTGAAAACTGTATTCGAACAATACGGAATAACCGCGGTCCGCGCAGACGATATCGAGCACGATGGGCAGGTGACTCCCAGGGTCCTCGACGAGATCAAAACAGCCGAGTTCCTCTTTGCTGATCTAACCGGAGAAAGACCCAATGTTTACTACGAGGTAGGCTACGCCCATGCTCTACAGCGCCGTGTAATTCTGTACAGAAAAGCAGGCACCGGTCTCCACTTTGACCTCGCCGGGTACAATTGCCCCGAATACGAAAACCTCCGAGATCTTCGTGAGAAGCTGACCCGCCGACTAGCCAGCATGCTCAATCGAAGTGTTTAGGGTCACCTACAAGAAAGTCATCTTCACCTGGATCCGAACATCGACCGCCCCTTGGAAAAGATTCCATTTTAGGGCGGGCTTTCCGATTGCGGGATCACCGATTTGCCCCACACAGGGAGCAGCAAATGCGCATCCTCATCTACGCCATGGGCAGTGCGGGCGATGTCCATCCTTTCACGGGCATCGGCCGGGCGCTACAGGCGCGCGGGCATGAGGTGATCCTTTTGACCAGCGCTTACTTCGAGGATGTGGTGCGGCGCGCAGGCTTGGAGTTCCGGGCGATGGGGACGGTGGAGGACTTCGAGAGGGTGCAGGGCGATCCGGATCTGTGGCATCCGCTCCGGGCTTTTCCCGCGGTGGTGCGCCATGCGGTGAATCCGAGCTACGAGATGATCCTCGACTCGGCGCGTGAGCTGAATCTGCCGGGCGAGACGCTGATCGTCGCGAGCTCGCTGGCTTGGGGCTGCTTCGCGGCGCGCGAGTTGTTAGACATTCCCTTGGTGTCGGTGCATCTGGCTCCTGCCCTCTTCACCAGCGTTCATCGCGGGCCGGTGATGCATGGCACGCTGCCGCATGGCGCGCCGGGCTGGCTGAAGGCGGTGCAGTGGTGGGCGGCTGGCAAGATCGTGGATCGCCACGTGCTGCCGGAGTGGAACCGCTTTCGAAAGGAGCAGGGCTTGCCACCGGCGAAGGGCATGCTGCGCGGATGGCACTCGCCGGACCGCGTGATCTGCCTCTTCCCTGAGTGGTATGCGCCGCCGCAACCGGACTGGCCACCGCAGACGATCCTGACCGGCTTCCCGATGTTCGATGAGGCGGGGCTGCGCCCCTTGCCCGAGGGCTTGGAGGATTTCCTGCAAGCGGGTGAACCGCCGATCATCTTCACGCCGGGAAGTGCGATGGATCGCGGGAATGAGTTCTTTGCGGAGGCGCTGGAGGCGCTGCGCCTGTTAGGGAAGCGCGGCATCTTCCTCAGCAAGTTCACGGACACCATCCCCGCCGAGCTACCGCCGGAGATCCGGCACTACTCTTTCATCCCCTTGAGCCAGGTGCTGCCACGGAGTGCGGCATTGGTCTATCACGGGGGGATCGGGACTTGTGCGCAGGCCTTGCAAGCGGGCATCCCGCAGTTGGTGATGCCGATGGCGCATGACCAGATGGATAATCTCAGCCGCGTGCGGGACTTGGGTGTGGGTGATGGGCTGGCTCAAAAGAACTTCAAGACAGCGCGGGTGGCGGCGATGCTGGAGAGGCTGTTGGGGGATGAGGGCGTGAAGCGCAGGGCGAAGGAGGTCGCCGGGAGATTCCGGGTGAAGGAGTGGATCGAGGAGACCTGTGAGTTGATTGAGGAGACCAAGCTGTCCGATGCCCGATGACGAGCGGGTGCGTAGGGAGCAGCGACCTTATTGTCGCTGGCACCGGTCGGGGAAGCAGCTCTTGGGAACCGCTCCGGGGACAGTAAGGTCCCCGCTCCTTACCCAAGGCACCCGACCTGCTAAGCCGGGCGGTGCCACGGCGCTCCCGGGTGGGCCGCTCGTATTTCATGCCGGTGGGATTTGGTGCGGCGGCGCATTCCCTCCGGTTTTGTTTGCAAGGGTGCCGCTGGACCGGAAGACTCCCCGCCGCTGCCGCCCGCCTCCTTGCAGATGAAAGTCGTCGCCGTTGCCAACCAGAAAGGTGGCGTGGGGAAAACCACCACCGCGCTCAACCTCTCCGCCGCCCTGGCTCTGAAGGGACACCGGACCTTGCTCATCGATCTGGACCCGCAGGCGAATACCACCAGCGGCCTAGGCCTGGACGTGGATGGGGAGGCCACGGTCTACCCCGCCCTCCTGGGTCACGCGAACGTGCGGGACAAGATCATCCCCTCCGGGCGCGACAATCTCTCGGTGATCCCCTCCCACATGGATCTGGCCGGCGTGGAAATCGAGCTGGCCCGCGGCGATGACCACCTGGTCCGCCTGCGGACCCACCTCCAGGGCTTGAAGCCCAATGACCTTTTCGATTTTTGCGTGCTGGATACCCCGCCCTCCCTGGGCGTGCTGATGACCTCCGCGCTGGCCGCCGCCGACGAGATCCTGATCCCGCTGCAGTGCGAGTGGTTCGGCCTCGAGGGTCTGGCCAAGATCGTCCACGTGATCGACCAGATCCGGGATTCCGGCGCGAATGCCGGGCTGACCTTGGAGGGCATCGTCATGACCATGTTCGATGGTCGGACCAACCTCGCCAAACAGGTGGTGGACGAGGTGGCAAACTACTTCCCGGAGCAGCTTTACCGGACCGTCATCCCACGGACCATCCGCATCGGAGAGGCCCCCAGCCACGCCAAAACCATCTTCGAGCACGATCCGGAAGGGATCGGGGCGAAGGCCTATGCCAGCTTGGCGGACGAGTTCCTGACCCGCCACGCGGCGAATGGCCCCCTGCTGGCGGGCGCGACCTGAGCGGCAGCACGGGACGAGAATGCGGACCGGAATGGTGAAGAGACACGCTCCCCGCCGGACCGCCCGGAGGTCGGTCCCTGCCTTTCCACCCGCACGGAACTCCTTCATTCCCTTTGCCGGTCAAGGGATTCCCCTTGACCCCGCGGGGGGCTGCTCCCCATAGTTCGACGGCTACCGGAATATTCGGTTTCCTTAAGCTTTCGCTCCCTGACGATCGGCGGGACGGTGCCGCGCCGGGGTAGTGTAGACCGTCAACCCAACCTTTTCCAAATCGCTCGCCACCAGAATGTTTTCTCGTTTATTCGGAAGCTGGTTCTCCAACGACATCGGCATCGACCTCGGCACTGCAAACACCCTCGTTAACGTCAAAGATCAAGGAATCGTCCTCCGCGAACCCTCAGTGGTGGCGGTGAAGGCGGGCACCAATGAGGTGTTGGCTGTCGGTGATGATGCGAAGCGCATGCTCGGCCGGACCCCCGGCAATATCGTCGCGATCCGTCCCCTGAAAGACGGGGTGATCGCGGACTTTGAAGTGACCGAGGCCATGCTCCGGCACTTCATCCGCAAGGCGAACAACAACCGCCGCCGCAACAACCCGCGGGTGGTCATCGCGGTGCCCTCCGGGATCACCGAGGTGGAGCGCCGCGCCGTGAGCGAATCCGCCGAGCAGGCGGGGGCCCGCGAGGTCCACATCGTGGAGGAGCCGATGGCGGCCGCGATCGGCGTGGGCCTGCCGGTCATGGATGCCTCCGGCAACATGATCGTGGATATCGGCGGGGGCACCACGGAAGTGGCGCTGATTTCGCTGGGCGGCATCGTCTTTGCCCGTTCCGTCCGCACCGCGGGCGATGAACTGGACGAGGCGATCGTCTCCTACATGAAGCGGGCCTACAACCTGATGATCGGGGAGCGCACCGCGGAGGACATCAAGATCCGCCTCGGCTCGGCCGCGCCGCTGCCAAAGGAAATCACCATGGATGTGAAGGGCCGCGACCTCGTCGCCGGCCTGCCGAAGACCATTACGATCACCTCGCAGGAAATCCGCGAGGCCATGTCCGACCCGCTGTCCACCATCGTGGACGCGGTGCGCACCACGCTGGAGCGCTGCCCGCCGGAACTCGCCGCCGACCTGGTGGACCGGGGGATCGTGCTGGCCGGCGGCGGCGCGCTGCTGCGGGGTCTGGACCGTCTGCTCCGGGAGGAAACCGGGCTGCCCGTACACGTCGCGGAGGACCCCCTCAGCGCCGTGGCGGAAGGCACCGGCAAGATGCTTCAGGAGATCGAGGTGCTGAAGCGGGTGACCACTTCATCCCACTATTGACCAGGGCCCCTCGCCATGAGGCCGCTCAATCTGATCGCATTTTTGCTCTTCCTCGGGGGCGCCATCTGGGCACTCACCCGGAGCCCTGCCTCCGTGCGGGAGATCCAGAGCACGTACTACTCCTGGATCGGTCCCTTCCTGAGCACCGGCTCCAAGATGGAACAGAAGGCGCGCGCCTTCCGCGAGGAGGTGAAGCACTCCAAGGAGCTGGAAGTGGAGAACGAAGAACTCCGCAAGAAGCTCGAGACCCTGAAGCAGATCGAGGCCCACGCCCTGGAGGTGGAGGCGGAGAACGCCGGCATGCGGCGCTCGCTTGGCTTCATGAAGCGCATGGATTTCAATGTCACGCCGGTCCGCGTGATCCGCCGCCAGCCCACCACCTGGTGGCAGACGGTGGACATCGACAACGGCGACAAGTCGATCCAGGTGGGCCAGCCGATCGTGGCGGACCGGGGCTTGGTCGGCAAGGTGGACCGCGTGGGCAAACACGCCTCCTCCGTGATCCTGCTCACCGACGAGGCCTGCCAGGTCTCCGTGCAGGTCGAGGGCACGCCGGAAGTGGGCATCCTCAGCGGCCAGCGCGGCCAGTATGAGGGCGATCCCCTGCTGCGCCTCCGATTCCTTTCCGCGAAGGCCCGGATCAATCCGGGCATGCGCATCTTTACCACCGGCTTGGGCGGCTTGTTCCCGCCGAATGTCCTGGTGGGTACCGTCGCGTCGGTCGAACCCGGCCCGCTCGATACTGAAGCTCTGGTCCGACCCTCGGTCGATTTCACGGATCTGAGCACGGTGTTCCTTCTACCGCTCGTGCCCCAGCAGTGATCCGTTATTCGCTTAGCCTGCTGCTCATGATCCTGCTCGCCCTGCTGGCGCAGCAGTTCATCCCCGTGCTGACGGGGCTCTACAACACGCGGCTGATGCTGCTCACGCTGGTCTTCCTGTGTGCCTCCGTCACGGTGGGTCCGCCGGTGATGCTGGTGCTGGCCTTCATCTGCGGCTTCCTGTGGGATGCGCAGAATGCCCTGGGGCCACCGGGCGGTGACCTGGAGGGGGTCTACAAGTTTCCCGCGGAGTCTCTGCGCTTCGGCTACTCGATCGTGCTCTACGGCTCGATCGGCTATCTCATGCAGGGCATCCAGCCGCTCTTCCGCGAGGGCAAGTGGCAGTTCTCCACCTTCCTGGTGGGAGTCTCCATCTTCGTCTACCTGCTCTCCGAGTATTTGCTGATCAATTTCGTGCGCGGGGATTTCCGCTTCCCGGCACCCACACTCTATCAGATCGCCTTCACCTCGGCCTTCACGATGTTGTTTTCCCCGCTGGTGTTCTGGGTCCTCTACCAGATCGCGGAACGCTGCGGTTACAAGATCCCCTTCGAAGGCCTGCAGACCAAGAAGAAACCCCGCCGCACCTTGATATGAACGTCGAGCCGCGCTACCACCTCCGGGTTTACCTGCTGACGGCCTTCGTGCTGTTCGGCTTCGGCGTGCTGCTGAGCCGCCTCTACGACTTCCAGATCGTCCATCGCGAGAAATACGTGAAGGACGCTCCGGGCAACCGCACGCTCACCGTGCGCCAGCCCGGGATCCGCGGCACGATCAAGGACCGCAACGGCGTGGAGCTGGCGCGCAACCGCCGCGACTACGAGATCTCCTTCAACCTGCAGGAGATCGTGGACGCCTACCGCATCCAGCACGTGGATCCCACGGTGGAGACCCAGGTGTGGGAGGACGGCATGCCGCGCATCCGCAAGGAGACCAACATCGTGCACATCGTGAAGGAGCAGGTGATCGCACCGCTCAACCAGCTGGGCTTGGCTGCGGACTTCGATTCCGAGGCGCTGGTTACCCACTACAAGACCCACGGCGGCCTGGTCCCCTTCAGCTATCGCACGGATGTCACCTATGAGGAGTTCGCCCGCTTCGCCGAGCACTCGCTGGACCTGCCCGGGGTCTACCTGAACCTCAAGCCGCAGCGCGAGTATCCGTACAAGGCGCTGGCCGGCCACATCCTGGGCTACCTGCGGCAGTGGGCGCCGGGCGATATCCCGGAGGACGCCAAGACGCGCTTCGGCTATCAATATGTGGGCGATGACAAGGGCGTGGCCGGCGTGGAGATGACGCTGGACGACATGCTCCGCGGTGTGAGCCCGGAGTCCCCGAACGGGGCAGAGGGCTACAAGGTCATCGTCAAGAATGAGAAGGGCAAGATCATCGGCGAGCGCCCGGCGGACGCCCAGGATCCCGGCATGGGTGCCGAGGTCACGCTGACCATTGATGCCGAGGTGCAGTATCTGCTCTCGAACGCGCTGCGCCGCGCGGGCACGGCCGCCGGGGTGGTCATGGACGTGCGCACCGGGGAGATCCTGGCGATGGCCTCCGTGCCGGACTACAACCCGAACGACTTCGTCCCGTCGATCACTCCGGAGAAGCAGAAGGAATACTACAGCAATCCGCTGAAGCCGGAGATTGACCGCTCGATCAGCGCTTTCTCGCCGGGCTCTACCTTCAAGATCCCCACCGCGCTCACCGGGGCGATGTATGGGCTCTCCACCCGCAACTTCAACTGCAGCGGCTACGTCACCTTCGGCAACATGAAGGTGGGGTGCTGGATCGCCCAGAAGGGCGGCGCGCACGGCAACCAGACCCTGCCGCAGGCCATCCAGCATTCCTGCAATTGCTATTTCATGCAGCTGGCCAGCAATGCCCTGGGCCCCAAGAAGATGGCCGATGGCTTCCGCATGCTGGGGCTGGGAGAAAAGACCGGCATCCCGTTGCTAAATGAGAAGCCCGGCATGGTGATCGGCAGCCGCGAGTGGCAGCGCAAGTATCCCAACGACCGCCCCGCCGGGGTGAACATGGGTTTCCTTTCCATCGGCCAGGGTGTCTCCTTGGCCAGTCCGCTGCAGCTCTGCGCCGTGGCCAGCTGTGTTGCGAATGGCGGCAAGTACTACCACCCGCGACTGGTGAAGAGCGCGATCGCCCAGGACACTGCGAAGACCGTGCTCGTGAAGGACGAGCCGCGCCTGAAGGTGGACCTGATCCAGGAAGGCATGAAACAGTCCGACCTGGACCTGATCCGCAAGGGCATGCTGATGGCCACGCAGACGGGCGGCACCGCCACGAAGGTCGCCATCCCGGGCTATGAGATCGGCGCAAAGACGGGCACGGCCCAAGCGGAAACCGTGATCCAGGATGGCAAGCCTTACCAGCGCCACAATGCTTGGACCATGGCCTTCGGCCCCTTCGACGATCCACGCTATGCGATCGTGATTTACGTCCATGAAGGGAAGCACGGCGGCACGGTCGCCGGGCCCCTCGTCCACCTCGTAATGCAGGGTCTGCTTTCCCGCGATGAAGGGATGAAGCTGCCGCTCCATCCGCTTGAGCCGGTCGAAGGCTGGCTCAAGGCGATCGAGGAAATCCCGCTTCCCGACGACGTCCTCGCCGCGATCGACGTGACGCAAGACGACGGCGAAACCGGCGATGAAGGCGCCGAGGCTGCCGCCGCTTCCGGCATCGTCCGCAGCAACCCAGAAGACGATCAACCCGCTGTCGCTCCCAATCCCACTGTCAGACGCAGGGCGGATGCGGCAGGCACCATTCCAAATAGGAGAACGGTGCCTTCCCGCAGAAACCGCTGAACCCCCTTTCAACTCTCCTGTCTATCAAATCCATGATTCAGAAAATCAAACGCTTCCTCGGAATCGGGCGACCGAACCCGAAGGAAGGGAATACGGTTATCGTCAATGTCGAGCGACTCGAACGCCGGGTCGCGCTGCTCGATAACGGAGTTCTCGAAGAGTATACGGTCGAACGCGAAGGCGAACAGAACATCGTCGGCGGCATCTTCAAGGGCCGCGTGAAGAACATCGAGCAAGGCCTGAAGGCCATGTTCGTGGACATCGGCCTCGACAAGAACGCCTTCCTGCACTTCTGGGATGCCATCCCCGCCGCACTCGACGCCGGCCTCGAAGAGATCGAGCGCGCGAGCAGCCACAAGAAGAAGCAACAGCAGAAGATCACCTCGAAGGACATCCCGAGCATCTACCCGATCGGCTCGGAGATCATGATCCAGGTGTCCAAGGGGCCGATCGGCACCAAGGGTCCGCGCGTGACGACGAACATCTCGCTGGCCGGCCGCTACCTGGTGCTGATGCCCTTCACCGAGCAGTTCGGTATCTCGCGCAAGATCGAGGACCCGAAGGAGCGCCTGCGCCTGCGCAAGATCATGCAGAAGCTCAGCGTGCCGGAAGGCATGGGCATCATCATGCGCACGGTGGCCCACGGCACCCGCGCCCGCCACTTCGTGCGGGACTTGGCGATGCTGCTGGAGCAGTGGTCCTCCGTGGAAGACAAGCGCGACTCCGGCCCGGCACCGCTCTGCGTCTTCCAAGAGCCCGGCCTGATCGAGCGCACCGCCCGTGACTTTCTGACCGATGAAGTGGACCAGGTGCTCTGCGACGACGCGCAGACCACCGAGATGATCCGCGATCTAGCGGGCAAGGTCTCGCGCCGCGCCAAGCGCCGCATTCATCACCTGGCAACTTCGCAACCGATCTTCGAAGCGGTCGGCATCCAGAAGCAGATCGACGAGGCCTTCTCGCGCCAGGTGTGGTTGCCCTGCGGCGGCTACATCGTGATTGATGAGACCGAAGCGCTCATCTCCGTGGACGTGAACACGGGCCGCAACCGTGGCTCGAAGGACGTGGACAAGATGATCTTCGAGACCAACGTCGAAGCGGCAGTGGAAGTCGCCCGCCAGCTGCGCCTGCGGAACATCGGTGGTCTGGTCGTGGTCGACTTCATCGACATGCGCCATCGCAAGGACCAGCAGACCGTCTACAAGGCGATGAAGGATCGCCTGAAGAAGGACAAGGCGAAGACCCAGGTCCTGCAGATCTCCTCCATCGGCCTGATGGAAATGACCCGCCAGCGTTTGAACGAATCGCTGCGCGACACGATGTTCGAGCCCTGCCCTTACTGTCAGGGCCGTGGCCGCGTGAAGACGCCCATGACCATGAGCGTGGAGATCCAGCGCCGCATCGTGACCGTGATCAACAAGCACCGCGACCAAGCGGGCGACCTGGTGATCGTGGTGAATCCCGACGTGCTGACCCGCTTCAAGACCGAGGACGGCAAGCACCTCGTGGAGCTGGAGCGCCAGCACTCCGGCCGCTTGATCTTCCGGTCCGATCCATCGCTACACCGCGAGCGTTTCATGATCGTGGACTCCGCCACGGAGAAGACGATCGATCAGGGCTGAAGCCCGAATCGCTCCAAGTCTTTCATCGCGAATGCCGCCCCACGGGGCGGCATTTTCGTTTGAAACCCTTCATCTGCTTTTCACGAAAAAGCGGAAACTTCGGCCTATCAGGATCCGGAAAAGATAGGTATCTCCGCGCCGCCCCCGGCCGATTCCACCCCATGAAATCTCCTGCTTTCCTCGTCCTCCTTCCCCTCCTCGCAATCCCCGCTTCCGCCATCGAGACCCGTTGGACGGCTACCGGCACCGTGACCAATGTGATTGGCAGCGGCCTGACTGCCACGGTGGGTACTCCGGTCTCCCTGAAGTTCTCCTATGACTCCGGAGCCAGCGTCTATCGCCCGACTAGCAGCGCCGCCGGTACGGTGACCACCTACTACGGCCCCGTGAAACTCTCCATGGAGGCGGTGATTGGTGAAAACAAGTGGTCATCCACCCTGCTCGACGGTCCGCTGGCGGACGTGATCTATGTCGAGGCATCCGCAGGGGGAGTGCAGGATTTCATGAGGGTGACGACCAATCTCGACAATGGTTCCACCTTCGGCAGCTTCCCCTACACGGGAACTGCCACGGACCGGAGCTTGGCGGTCGAACTGCGGGACAGCCACTCTCCCGCCCTCTTCCTGTCTCCCGGACAATTCCCGAACGATTCGGTCAAGCTCTCGTCGCTCAGCACTGGCAAGGGCGAGATCAAGGCGGGCACCGCCTTGATCCGCTTCAGCATCAACCTTGCTTCCTTGACCGTGGAAACGGGGACGCCGTTCAAGGTCACGGTGGAGAACACCGCCACCGGCATCCGCCTGCGCTGGCCCACCGAGACGGGTGTGTTCTACATCCTGAATGAGTCCGAGAACTGCAAGGACTGGGACCTCCACTCCACCTACAACGGCGATGGCCAGGAGCGGGTGGTGGAGATCACGGACCCTTTCACGGACCACCCGCTGCGCTGCTTCTACCAGGTGGAGTCGGAGTGAGGGGTGGCTTCCCTACCGTCCAAGCCGGCTGAAGCCGGCGCACCCAGTGGTGCCTTCAGCGCTCTAACAGGATCTCCGCGCCGCGCACGACCAAGTCCACGCTGCCCTTCAAGGTCTTGTCCAGGAAGGGCGTGTTGCGGCTCTTGGACTTCATGAAGTCCGTGGTGAAGGCGGTGCTGCCTTCGGGATCGAAGAGGATGAACTCGGCGGGCTTGCCTTCCACCACGGGCACGGGCTCCAAGTCCATCATGCGGCGCGGCTCCGCGGAGTAGCGCTTCACGATGATGTCCCAGGTGAGCTCGCCGCGGGCGATGAAGCGGTCGAACATGGAGACCAGCGCGGTGTCCATGCCGGTGATCCCATTCGGTGCGCTGGTGAAGTCCTGGGCTTTCTCGAAGGGCGTGTGCGGCGCGTGGTCTGTCGCGAGCAGGTCGAAGACCCCGGCCTTGAAGGCCTCTAACAGGGCGGCGTTGTCCTCCGCCGTGCGCAGTGGCGGGTTCATCTTGTAGTGGGTATCGTAGTCGCCGATGTCCTCGTCCCGGAACATCAGGTGATGCGGCGCGACCTCGCAGGTTACCTTCACATCACCGCGATCCTTCCACCACTTGATCGTTTCCATGCCCAGCTTGCTGGAGACGTGCTGGATGTGGATGTGCGCACCGGTGGCATGGGCCAGGCGAATATCGCGGTCGATCATGATCTCCTCCGCACAGGCCGGGCTGCCCTTGATGCCGAGGCGGTAGGACATCGCGCCTTCATTGAGCGCGCGCGGGCCGGCCAGTTCGTGAATCTCGCAATGGCTGGCGAAGAACATGCCGAACTCGCTGGCATACTGCATCGCGCGGTAGAGCACCGCGGCATCGCCCACACCATCGCCATCGTCGGTCAGCATCTTCACGCCCAGGGCGCGCATGCCATCGATGGCTGAGAGTTCCTTGCCCTCGCGGCCCTTGGTGATGCAGCCGGAGGTATAGACGGGAATGCGGGAAACCGCCTTGGCCTTATCGAGGACCATCTTCACCACCGTGGCGGAGTCGATCGCTGGAGAAGTGTTCGGCATCATCACCACGCCGGTGATGCCGCCATTGATCGCGGCCTCGGTGCCGCTGGCGATGTCCTCCTTGGCTTCGAAGCCCGGCTCTCGGAAGTGCACATGGGCGTCGAACATTGCCGGCATTAGCAGGCGGCCCTTGCCCTCGATTACCTTCGCCCCATCCGGCACCGGCAGCCCCGGAGCGATGGCGGTGATGATCCCCTGCTCCACGCGGACGTCGGCCTCCACGAAGGCGGGAGAATCTTCGGAAACCACGCGGACCTGGCGGATCAAGAGCAACTCGGTCAAGGACATGCGCGCTTCATGACATCCCCCGCCCCGCCCGTCCAGTGCCGGGAAAAGAGGATCGACAGAACCCGTCGCGGGGTGCCAAAATCGCTGTGATCATTCCTACATCCCGATGAAGATCTGCCGCGGTTTGCTCCTGCTATTACTGCTTCCTGCCATCCCCTGCCGGGCTGATGCCGCGAAGCAGGCCGCCCCGGAGGTTCCGCTGGCGGAGCGGGTGGGCAAGGAGGTCCGGATCACCGGCAATCTGAACTCCCATGGCAAGCTCGGCTGGCTTTTGGAAAGCGGAGACAAGGCAAAAGACCGTACCGAAAGCATCTATCTTCTCAATGGCGGCAAGAAAACCGAGCCGGGAGAAATCAAGAAACTCCTTGAGCTTCTGGACGGAGGCAAGGCGGTGGTGAGCGGCGTGCTTCATTTTCGGAAGGGCGACAGCAACACCGACCCGACGGTCGCCGGGCTATCCGACTACTTCTATTTTCAACTCGCCGAATGCACGATCCGCCCCGTGGCAGCAGCCTCCCCGCTGCCGGATCCGAAACAGGCAAAAGAGACCGCTTGGCCCGATGGCCCCGATCTCGCCCGCCTTCATGCCGTGAAAGGCTTCAAGCCCGCCGAGGTCATCGCTTTCCTAGGCCATCCAAAATCGGTGGAGAAGATGGAGAACGGCAAGGAGCGATGGAACTATCCCTATATGGCCGCGGCCTTCGTGGATTTCCGCGACGGTGTGGTGACGAACACCTTCTACACCGCCGGCTATTGAAGCGAATCAAGCTCATGGAAGCCCGCATCACCCTTCTCACCCTCGGCGTCAGCGACCTCGACCGCGCCGTGGCCTTCTACCGCGATGGCCTCGGCTGGCCGACCAGCTACAAGGACGGCGATGGTGTCGCCTTCTTCAACCTCCGCGGCACCAAGCTAGGCCTCTACGGCTTGGAAGCGCTCTGCGAGGACATCTCCCCGGAGACCCGCCCGGGAAAAGGCTTCGGTGGTATCACCATCGCCCACAATGTGCGGACCAAGGAGGAAGTCGCCGCTGTCTTGGCAGAGGCCGAACGCGCCGGAGGGAAGATCGTGAAGCCCGCGCAGGACGTCTTCTGGGGCGGCCACAGCGGCTACTTCACCGATCCGGACGGCCACCATTGGGAGGTTGCGTGGAATCCGATGATGCCGCTCGACGAGAACGGCTTCATGACGATGCCCTGAGCCGCTAGCGTCTCAGCCGGCCCCGCCGCCCGCATTGTTATTACTCCGGGCTGCCCGGCGCCACAGCAGCGCGGTGAGCCAGAAGGCAAAGGCCACCACCCGGAAGTCCTCGAAGCGGCCTTCAATCGTGGCGCGCCGTGTGAAGATATGCGCGGGAACGATGCGGCACTGCGCCCCCGGCGCATCCAGTTGCATCGTCCGGCCAAAGGGCGAGATCGCTTCCAGCACTCCGCTCCCAGCCGGGCCCGAGAACTCGAAGCGCCGGCGGAAGGCGCTCGGCTTGTGCGCCACGAGCACGGGATGCGCGAAATGCAGCAAGCTCCACTCGCCGCTCAGCCAGCCGCCCTTGCGCACTTCCAAGGCGGAGCCGTCCACGATGATTTCCCCGCCCTCACCGAAGGTGCGGAGCACGACCTCAGCGGAGTGTCCCTCTCCCCTCAGAAGATAGTCCCACGAACAAATCCCGCGTGGCGTACACTCAATCATCGCTTCGGGTGTCAGGATGCCACGGTGCCCACACCCCGGCCATTCCAATGCCCGGCCGGCTTTTCAATCACTCACTCGGCGAGCTTGGCCGACCACGTCGCTGCGGCAGCGGGATCGGTCTGTTCCAGGGTCTTCACCAGTCCGCGGATCGCCGCCTTCGTCACAGGGGTGGATGGGGCCTTCTCCAGCCAGGCCATGGTCTCGTCGGGACTTTCCATGGACCAGCGCTCGAATTGGGAGCTGACCTTGTCCTCCGGCCAGCGTTTGCCCAAGGCTTCCAGGTAGCCCTCCATGCCGCGCTCCGCCGCAATGGAATTCGAGGTCGTTTTGCTGAAGTTCTCAAACTGCTCGAAATCCATCCACGGCTCATTGCCGACCTTCGACCACACCTCCGCCGCCTTGTCGTAGGGCAGCGCGATCAGCGCCCACTGCATGCGTTGCCATGAGTAAGCGGCCGCCGCGTTCGAAGTTTCGTCATCCGGCAGGGCGGCCAGCCAAGACGCGCCTCCCGCCAAGTCCGTGCTGCCGGAGAAGATATGCGCGGAGAAGGCATACCCCACGCACTCGGCATAGGCTGAGGGACCGAGCTTGGCCTCATTGGCGCTGATCCATTGCGCGGCGGAAGTGGGATCCGTCTTGAGCCAACCGTCCACGATCCCGACGCGGCCACCGCTGCGCTCCGCCTCCGCGGAGTTCTCGTCCATCCACTTGAGCGCGGCCTGCGGGTCCACCTTCCCCCAGCCGAAGGCCAGCGCGCGGACATCGCCGCGCGGGATGATGCCGTCCTTGTGCTGGGTCTTCAGGAATTCCATGGCACCGACGGCATCCACCATGCCCCAGCGCATCGCGAAGTTCTTATACTCGTCGAAGGCGCGGCCCTCCGCGTGGAGTTCCGCGAACATCTTGTGGATCGCGGGTGCGTCCTCCGGTCGCGCGAGTTCCAGCAGCAGGCCGAAGTTCCGGGCGCGCCGCGCATTGTCGTTGTCCTTCAAGACATCGCGGCAGGCCTCGACGAGCTTTTTGTTAGGCTTGCCGTCGGAGTTCCGGGAAACGAGTTCATCGTAGGTGGCCAGCAAGCGGGCGGTGGCGGGGTCCGCCACGTTCGCGGCGCCGGAGCCATCGCGCCCGCCAGTCCGCGAGGAGGCCCGGGAGTTGCTCTTCTCCACCTTGCCCGGAATCTTCGCCTCGGCCTCAGCCGGGGCAGAAGAGCGCCACGCCACGATCCAGCCGCTACAGGCGACGACGGCGAGAATGGCAACCAAAGATCCGGGATAAGTGCGGGCAGGCATCGACCTATCTCCTTTCGAGTAACTCGATTTAGGTCAATGGCGGGGTACGTCACATGGTGCGATTTCACGCGGTCTTCACGGAGAGACAGGCCCCACGCGATCACGGTATCGCGGGCGGCAGCGATAGCGGCTAAGGTCATGGAGTATTCGGTTCATGGACCCCAGCCTCCCAGTGGGGATCCCGTTAGTGATGATGATGATGTTTTAGCCCCTCCGGCGCGGACACGCCGGAGGGGCGAACTTTTTTCCGGGCCCTTGACCCCGGCCTGTGGAGCCCGGAACATCGCCGGGTGGTGAAGCGAGTTCTTCCGGCATTGAAGCGCGTGGTGGCGCGGCTGCCGGAGTTTCTGTTAGGGATCGCGATCCTAGGCACGGCGGGTGCGCCGCTGGGCATCTGGTCGAGCCATGTCGAGCGCATGAGCCACTTCCGCTTGTGGTGGCTCGGGCTGCTGTTGGTGCTTGCCCTGTGGTATTTCTGGCGGCGGCGATTGATGCCCGGACTGGCCGCGGCAGTGGTCGCTGTCTGGGCCTTCATGCCGCTCCTCCCATATTGGCACGAGCCTTCGCCAGTATCCTCCTCTTCCAAGGAGGTGCCGCTCAAAGTCATCACTTGGAATGTGCTTTGGAGCAATGACCACAAGCCAGAGGCACTTGCCTGGCTCGCTTCACAGGATGCGGACATCATCCTGCTTACGGAATGTACCACGGACTGGCGCGCGGCACTCTCCACGTTAACCACTGCCTATCCGCATCAACTCTCCAGCGAGCGTGACGGTGCGGAGGGCATGTGGCTCCTGAGCCGCTACCCGCTCGATCTACCCGATCCCGAGGGCCTCGCAGCGAACAAGCCATGGCTCGCCACCGTGATCCATAGTCCCGCGGGGCCGCTGCGCTTCCTCGGCATGCATCCGCGCACGCCACGTGCCGGGGCCCGCTTCGATGAACGGAATGCCCAGTTCGACAAGGCTGCCGTGATTGCCGCGCAGGCCACCACATCCGCCATGCCGCTACTGCTGATGGGTGATCTGAATTGCACACCCTTCTCGCCTTGGTTCTCCCGCCTGCTGGAGCGCGGCGCACTGCGGGACTGCGCCATCGGCTTCGGCCTCACGGGCACATGGACCGGACAAGGTGTCAGACTGCCCATCGACCATATCTTGGTGAACAATCGTTTTAGCTTGCTGGACTACCACGTCGAAGCGGACTGGCACGGCTCGGATCACCGCCCGGTGGCTGCGACTCTGGCCGTGGAAATCGCTCCATGAGTCAATCTCATCCCTCCATTTTCCGGATATCTTAAAAATCCTCTCGCCACCGTCGCCCACTTCTGGCATTCGATGGCGCGTTCATTCACTCGCTCCGGTGCTGGGGATACTCCCGCCAGGCACACTCCCCGCGGATCGGTCTCGCCAACCACCGCCATGAAACTTCTCGCACGCTTTGCCGCGTTCGCCCTTTGCCTCGTCGCCTGCGCCCGCGCCGATTTGGATCTTGATGCCAACGGTCTGGGTGATGTCTGGGAGGCGAAGTACAAGCCCACCGTGCTCCTGCCCGGACAGGACAATGACCACGACGGGCGCACGAACCTGGAGGAATGCGAAGCAGGCACCGACCCCTTGGTCGCGGAGGATATCTTCACAGTCCGCGATATCCGCGCGGTAGGCAGCAACCTGATCCTGACCTGGCCCAGCAGCGCCGGGAAGCGCTACCAAATCCAGACGACCGCGGATCCCACGATCCCCACCAGTTGGCAAGCCGTCGGCAGCATCTATGCCGGCACCGGCGAAAATCTCGAAGTCACCACTCCACGCCCTGCCACCAGCAAGGCCTTCTTCCGCGTGGTGGCGGCCGATGTCGATAGCGATAACGACGGCCTCACCGACTGGGAAGAACTCCAAGCCGGCTACGATCCGACCACGGATCATACGACGACCTGCGGCTGCGGTGATGACTGCAATTGCGCCGATTGTCACTGCGGCGGCACGGACTTGGAGCGCATGACCGCGGCCCTCCAGGCCACGCCGGTGGTCTCCATCGCCGTGGCCGATGAGGATGCCACGGAGCCGCCGGTCAATCCCACCGGCATCGTCCTCGCGGATAACGCCAGCTTCAAGATCAAGCGCCACTCCGGCATCGCCCGCGTGGTCATCAATCTCTCCACCGGCGGCACCGCTACTGCCACAGGCACGGGCAAGGATTATGAGACCCTGCCATCCACCTTGGTCATCCCGATGGGAGCCAGAGAGGTGCTTGTCGAGGTCAAGCCCTTGGCTGACGCGCTGGCTGAGTCCGACGAATCGGTGACGACGACTGTGGCCACGGGGGCGACCTACACCCTTGGCAGCAGCACGAGTGCCTCGGTGCTGATCCATGACCGCGTGCAGGCGAATGGCACCGGTCTCGCCGCGTCCTTCTGGAAGCACATACCGACCCAGACCCAGCCGTCTGTCGTCTACGCTGACAACGTCCCCTACTTGCCCAACACGACGCCGACGATCTCGCGCGTGGATGCCACGGTGAATTTCAACAACGCCACCGCTGCCTGGCCGGGCTCCCCGATCACGGTCGGCACCACCTCGAACTATTTCTCCAGCCGCTGGACCGGTGAAATCGCGCCGGAGTTTTCCCAAGCCTACACCATCTACTTCAACGCGAACGAGAGCTCGCGCGTGATGCTGAATGGCCAGATCCTCTGGAACCGTTGGCCCGCCAAGCCGGTGCCGGCGAATCCCAATGCGATCTGGGATGAGTGGCCGAACCGCGTCGCGAATGTCCAGGGCGAAGCCTCCGCCATCGTCTCGCTCGAAGCGGGCAAGCGCTACCCTATCGTCATCGAGCACTATCAGAATACCGGCGGACACGTTGCCATCTTGTCCTGGGCTTCGCAGAGCCAGGCCAAGCAGGTCATCCCGATGACGCGGATGTTTCCGAACACGGCACCGCGGATCCTCGGCCCCTACGAAGCGCTCGCTTTCGTGGGTGATCCCGCTGGGTTCCAGTATCAGATCAATGCCAGCGGCCGTCCTACTTCCTATAGCGCCACCGGCCTGCCGGCCACCCTTAGCCTGAGTGCTGGCGGCTTGATCAGCGGCACGCTCACCGAGGCGGGCACTTATCACATCCTGCTGACCGCCACCAATGCCTTCGGCTCCGGCTCCGCTTTCCTCGACCTGTCGGTGCTCGCCACCAGCAATGGCATCACCCGCGAACTCTGGACCGGCGTGCCCGGCACCTCGGTCTCGCAGATTCCGCTGACCACCCCGCCCAACGGGACGGCCGTCGTCCTCACCTCCTTGCAGGCACCGTCGAACACCGGCGACGATTATGGCGTGCGCATCCGCGGCTTCATCACCGCGCCCGTAGCCGGTGACTACAAGTTCTACCTGCGCGCCGACGAAGCCGCGGAGTTCTACCTCTCCGATGATGAGGAGCCGGTGAATGCCTGGAAACGCGCCGAAATGACCGCACCCGTCACCGCGGCCGATTGGAGCGGTGCCGTCGCATCGCCGCTGCTGCGCCTTGAGGCAGGCAAGCGCTACTACGTCGAGCTGCGCCACAAGGAAGGCACGGGCGACGACCACCTCGCGCTCGGCTGGGTGCGCCCGGATCAGCCGGAAGGCAGCACGCCCACGGTCATCCCCGGTCACTTCCTGACCAAGTATGAGGACGTGGCCCTGGGCACGTCCAATGACGGCACGCTCTACTTCACCTCGCTCACGCCACAGCCCGGCGCGATCACGAATGCCTACGGCTCCTGCATCCTGCGCCTGTCCACGGACAAGACCACCGCATGGGTCACGCCAAGCTTCACCGGCCTTGGCTCCGCCTTCTTCGCCATGCACGTGCATGACTCGCGCCTGCCATCCACCTCGAACATCGTCTTCGATCTGGATGAGCCGGGGGTGGAGCGCCTGATGGATGGCTCCTATGTCTGGCACATCACTGGCGTTGGCACCCTCAGCGCCGCACAGATCGCTGATGGCCTCTCCCAGTATGCCTATTTCAACGTCCACAGCGTCGATTACCAGGCGGGTGAGATCAAAGGCTTCTTCCGCCCGCTGAACGGCTCCTCCACTTTCACCGCGCCGCCTGCGCCGCCGGATTGGACTACTGAAGCGGACGCGGCCAGCACCAGCACCAAGGGCGCTGCGCGCATGCTCCAGCAAGCGACCTTCGGTGCCTCCGCTGCGGACATCACCGCGCTCACGACCGCCGCGTCCTACGATGCGTGGATCAATGCCGAGTTCGCCAAGCCGGTGACCAAGCACCTGCCGTACGTCACCCAGCAGCAGATCGCCAACGACCCGATCGATCTGGGCCTGACCGGTGACTACACCTTCAACTCGTGGTGGAAGAACTCCGTCACCGCGGACGACCAACTCCGCCAGCGCGTGGCCTTCGCCCTGAGCCAGATCATGGTGGTCTCGGAGAACGGCCCGCTGGACGAACGAGCGGATGCCCTCTCGGACTACTACGACATGCTGTTGGAAAATGCCTTCGGCAATGCCCGCAGCTTGCTCGAAGCGGTGACGCTGCATCCGGCGATGGGCCGCTACCTCGACATGCTCCGCAATGACAAGCCGAGCCTGACCGCAGGGCGCATCCCGAACGAAAACTACGCTCGTGAGATCCTCCAGCTCTTCTCGCTCGGCCTCTACCGCATGCATCCGGATGGCTCCCTGATCCTGAACTCGAAGGGCGTGCCGATCCCGACTTACGGCCAGGACGACATCATCGGCATGGCTCACGTCTTCACGGGCTGGGACTACAACTACACGGGTGATTACCGCACCGGCTTTGGTGCCGCTGCGAACTGGGTCGATCCCATGCGCGAGGTACCCACGCGCCACTACACCGGCCGCAAGCGCATCCTGAACAATGTGGTCCTTCCCGGCCTGACCACGGCCGGTGGTGCGCCGCTTGATCCGAATGGCAGCCCGAGCGCCGCTGCCCAGGCCGATCCCCTCTTCCAAGGCCTGCCCGCGCAGGAACTCGCCGCGGTGCATGACCAGATTTTCAATCACCCGAACTTCGGGCCCTTCCTCTGCCGCCAGTTGATCCAGCGTCTCGTCACCTCGACCCCGAGCCGCGGCTACATCTACCGCGTGGTGAGCAAGTTCAACAACAACGGCTCCGGCGTGCGCGGCGACATGAAGACCGTGATCAAGGCGATCCTGCTCGACTACGAGGCCCGCTCCGCCGTGGCAGCAAATGCCACCGGATACGGCAAGCAGCGCGAACCGGTGATCCGCGTGACGCAGTTCGCCCGCGCCTTCCGCCCCTCCGGCAATCTGGTGGGCAAGTACGTCCAGGACGGCGGCGTGATCACCGTGGATACCAGCCCCACGGTGCACGGCATGGCCAGCGGCCAGGCGGTTGAACTCGCCTTCTCCGGCCCTTCCGCCTTGAGCACCGATGGCAGCTACAGCCTGAGTGGCACCTTTGCACCCACGGCCACCACCTTCAGCGTGCGCACCAAGGACGTGTATCGCGGCAACTGGGCGCAGGCCGGGAATGTCATCACGGTTACCACGCCCTCGGAGCATCCCTTCACCGCCACCGAGCCGGTTTACCTGCGCTTCCGGAGCGGAGGCGCAGGAGTGCTGACCGATGGAGTCTATCCGGTGGCCACCCGGGTGAGCACCACGGTCTTCACCGTCACCGCGCCGGATTCCGCCACCCGCAGCGGGGCCTATGATGCCGCTTGGCTCAGCGGCTCCTTCACGCAGAGCTACAATGCGGCAGCGACCCCGCCGACCACCACGCTCACCGCTTACTTCGCCACCCTGCCGGCACTCGCGCAGGACGACAAACTGCAGATCCAGTTCACTCCGGAAACCGTGGGCAATCCGGTGCCGCCAGCTGGCACCTACACCGTCTCGGCCATCCTCCCGGGGCAACCGGTGCGGGTCACGCTGACTCCCGACAGCCAGGTCCAATCGACGCTCAACGGAGTTGTCGGCACCTTCCACGCCGCGGCGCTCACGCCCGTCCTGAATCGCGGTGGCACTACCGCCGACCTCGCCACCTCGGGCTTCTCGAACTGGGGCGTCGGCGGCACGGATACTGATCTCGGCCAGACCCCGCTGCGCGCGAACACGGTCTTCAATTTCTATGAGCCCGACTACCAGTTCCCCGGCACCCTGGCGGACAATGGCCTGATCACGCCGGAGTTCCAGCTCAGCTCGGATACCAACGTGCTGCGCCAGGCGAACTTCATGTTCGGCGGCATCTTCTCGAACTCCACCACGGTGAATACGGGAAATACCAATGGCCTGAATACCTTCCGCCGTGGTGAAGGTGATATCGCCATGAACTTCGGACCCTGGATGGGGCTGCGCTCTGCGACTGCGGGCGACTACTGGACCAACGATGCCAACCTCCGCCCCTTGATCCAGGAGTTCTCGAAGACCCTGATGGCGGGCCAGATGAGCCAGGCCATGGAGGACCAGATCTACACCTTCGTCTCGAATACCACGAACATCGGCTACACCACCGCCGCCCCGACTGAAAGCCAACGCCGCGAACGCGTTCGTGGCATTCTCCACCTCATCGCCGTGTCCCCCGAGCTCGCGATCCAACGCTGAACTCAAATCACCCGTCACGTCATGTCCACCATCGATCAGGACCGCGCGAAATACCTTCGCACCCGCCGCTCATTCCTCACGGACTTTGGCAAGGCCGCCGTCGCCCTGGGAGTCACCAGCACCTTGCGGGACTTCCGCCTCGTGAATGCCGCGCTCGCCCAAGGGAACGGCCCCTTCGCCTTCCCGGATTACAAGGCGCTGATCTGCGTCTTCCTGTCCGGCGGCAATGACAGCAACAACCTCATCGTCCCGCGCAATCCTGAGGCGCACGCGAGCTACGCCTCGATCCGCCAGAACCTGACGCTCCCGCTTGGCTCCTTGCTGCCCATCAGCCCGATCAACAATGATGGCAACGAATACGGCTTCCACCCTTCCTGCACCGGCCTCGCGAACATGTTCAATACCGGCAAGGCGGCGGTGATGTTCAACGTCGGTCCCCTGCTCTTCCCGACCACCCGCATCCAGTACCAGAAGAAGACCATCGCGCTGCCGCCGCAGCTCTTCTCGCACTCGGACCAGGTGACGCACTGGCAGACCTCGCTGCCTGACCAGCCGCCGCGCAACGGTTGGGGCGGCCGTGTCGCCGACTATCTGCATCCGCTGCAGGACCAGTTGCTCAACGATCCGGCGGAGCGCGCGAAGATCGCGCTCTGCACCAGCATCGCCGGCGCGAATACCTTCGAGGTCGGTGCCACGATCCAGCAGTACCACGTCTCCACCAGTGGCGCGGTGACCATGGCTGGCACCGGGGGCAATGCGGGGTCTTCCACCAAGAACCGCGAGAACACGATCCGCGCGATCGCCCAGAACCCGCAGCACAATCTCCAGGCCGGAGCCTACGGCTCCATCATTGATGACGCGATGGCCACGGGCGCATTGCTCAACACCGCCATCGCTCCCACCGCGGCGGCCAACTACTTCACCACGGCCTTCCCCGGCGGCAGCTTCGGCGACCAGATGAAAATGGTGGCGCGCATCATCGCCGCCCGGGATACGCTCAAGATCAAGCGCCAGATCTTCTTCGTGACCTTCGGCAGCTACGACACCCACACCGCGCAGTTCGGTGCGAATGACACCGACCCTCTGACCGGCACGCATGCCAACCTGCTTGGCCAACTCAGCAGCGGCATCAATGCCCTCAGCGCCGCGATGAACCAGCTCGGCGGCCCCGCCTTGCAGAACAGCGTGGTCGGCTTCACGGCCTCCGACTTCGGTCGCACCTTCCCGACCAATGGCCAGGGCAGCGACCACGGCTGGGGCAGCCACCACATCCTCTTCGGCGGCAATGGCGATCCGACCACCGGCGCGCTGCGCGGCAAGCGGACCTACGGCACCTTCCCGGTCCTGCAGGTCAATGGCCCGGATGACACCAGCACCGGCCGCTGGATCCCCACCACCAGTGTGGACGAATACAGCGCCACGCTGGCGAAGTGGCTCGGCGTCGATGCCGCGCACATGCCCGTGGTCTTCCCGAACCTCGGGCGCTTCGCCAATCCGGACCTCGGCTTCATGAACACCTGAGCCCGGAGTGCCGCTTTGAAAGTCATCATCGCAACAGCCTCCGTCATCCTGCTGCTCGCCCTTGTGCTCTGGCGTCCGTGGGAGAATCAGGCACCGTCCGCTTCTCCGGCGACCGCCACGGGAAGCAAGACGATCGCGGCTACGGCGCCGCCTCCGCCGCCCGAGGCTGATCCGCGGCCCGCGTCCACTGGACCGCGTCCACCCACGGCGGAGCCGGCGCAAGCGGAGCCGGAGATCTCCACGCAAGACCGGCAGCGCGCGATGGCCGCGATCGACAACCTGGGCTTCACGCTCCGTGACTTCGGCACGGCGCTGAAGGGCAATCCAGTGGGGACCAATGCGGAGATCACCGCGGCGCTGTTAGGCGACAATGCCAAGCAGCTCAAGCTGGAGCTGCCGCAAGGCTCCACGCTCAATGACAAGGGCGAGCTGTGCGACCCTTGGGGCACGCCTTGGTTCTTCCATCAACTCAGTGCTTACAAGACGGAGATCCACTCCGCCGGGCCGGACAGGAAGATGCACACGGCGGACGATGTGGTGAGGTAAGGAGCGGGGACCTTACTGTCCCCGGAGTGGTCCCCAAGGGTTGCTTCGCCTACCAGTGCCAGCGACAGTAAGGTCGCTGCTCCATAAGGGGCGCGCGCGTCCTGCGACACGTGCGCCCCTAGGAGAAGCCTCAAGGCTCGCTCAAGCGGTAGAAGCCTTGCCGCGATCCTTCCGGAATTGTCATCTCAAGCGTGGTGCTGCCTTCATCACCGATCGTCACCGCACGTTCGAAGGTCCAAGCGGAAAGATCCGGCGAACTCTCCAAATCAAAGACCGCACCCGGGCTGCCGCTGGCATGGAGCAGGAGGCCGCTGGCACGCGTGGCATCACGCTCGAGCGAGAGAACCGGCGGCTGAATCTCCGAGTTGTCACCTGCCCCGGCAGAGTGCGCTGTCAGCGAACGCGCCGCGACCACTGCCGGCTTCACCACGTTGATGGTGATCGTGCCCACGGCCGAATCCACGCTGCCATCGTTCGCCACGAAACTCACGGTCACGACGCCCACGAAGCCCTTCGCCGGCTTGTAGGTGAAGATAGGAGAGACTCCGGTCAGCTTGCCGGCGCTCGGCTTGGAGAGAAGCTTGTAAGTCAGCTTGTCGGCGTCCGCATCGGACGCGTCCAGCACCGTGGGGGTGGACTTGTTCATCTCGACGGTGAGGACCTTGTTGACCGGCACCGGCGCGCGGTTGTTGGGATTCACCACGTTCACGCTCATGATCGCGGGCTTCGAGTTGGCGACTCCATCGTTCGCCAAGAACTGGAAGCTGTCCTTGCCCTTGAAGCCGGCATTCGGCGTGTAAATGAGATTCGGAGCCGCACCGGAGAGCGTGCCGAACTTCGGCTGGATCGTCACCCGGTAGCTGAGAGGATCACTGTCAGCATCGCTGCCAGCCAGGAGGGCCGCACCGGAGGAGTTCATGTTCACGGTGATCGCCTTCGGCGTCGCGACCGGGAGGAGATTCTTCGCCTTCACCTTCACGCTCATGGTCGCGGGAAGGGAATCCAAGCTGCCGTCGCTGGCGACGTACTGGAAATCGTCGGGGCCGCTGTATTTGGCCTTGGGCTTGTAAACCAAGTTCGGCGGGGTGCCGGTCAGGGTGCCATTCAGCGGTGCACGGGTAACGCGGTAAGAGATTGCCGCCGACTCAGGATCCTGGCCGCTCAATTGCACCGAGACGGCTTTGCCCTTCATGACCGTGTAGTTCTTCGAATGGGCGGAGGGGCGCTGGTTGGGACCGGAGCTCACCGTGATGCTCACCGTCGCATTGGGCGAATACACCGTGCCGTCGTTCACGCGGAATGCGAAGCTGTCACTGCCGGTGAAGTTCTGGTTGGGCGTGTAGACCAGATTGGGTGCGACCCCGGAAAGGCTGCCGTTCGCCGGGAGACTCATCGGAATGTAGGTCAGCGGATTGCCATCCACATCGCTGCCGCTCAAGGGCACGGACACCGCCGTATTCCGCACGGTCGTGACACTGGATGCCGCCGCCACCGGGGCATCGTTCACCGCGGTGATCGTGATGCTGACCGTGGCGTTCGCAGAGTTATTGGTGCCGTCGTTGACCCGGAAGACGAAGCTGTCGCCGCCGTTGGCATTCGCATTCGGCGTGTAGGTCACATTGGGCAGGCTGCCGGAAAGCGAGCCACGCGTCGGCCCACTCACCAGCGTGTAGGTGAGCGCTGCATTCTCCGGATCGCTGCCACTCACGGTGATCGCCTTCGCGGTGTCTTCGGTGGCGGTCACGGACTGCGCGTTCGCCACCGGCGCGGCATTCGACACGACGACCGAGATGCTCACCGTGGCCACGGCGGACTGCAGGGTCCCGTCGCTCGCGCGCCAGGTGAAGCTATCGCTGCCGGTAAAGTCCGTGGCTGGCGTGTAGGTCAGGTTCGCCCCGCTCCCGGAAAGCGTGCCATTCGCAGGACCGCTGACGACAGTGTAGGTCAGCGGGTTGCCGTCCACATCGGTGGCGGGCAAGTTCACGGCCACGGCGTTATTTTTGCTCGTGCTCGCGGAAGAGGAAGTGGCCACCGGCGCATCATTCACCGGCGTCACCGAGATGCTCACCGTGGCGTTTGCCGAGTTGGTGCTCCCGTCATTGACCCGGAAGACGAAGCTATCGCTCCCATTGTAGTTCGCCTGCGGCGTGTAGGTCACGTTCGGCAGGGTGCCGGAAAGGCTGCCCTTCGATGGTGCGGTGACCAGCGAGTAGCTAAGCGCGCTGCCCTCCACATCACTGCCGCTCACGCTCACTGCCAGCGGCGTATCCTCCGCGGTGCTCAGGGATTGCGCGTTCGCCACCGGTGCATCGTTCACCGGCGTGATGCTCACCGAAACGGTCGCCACGCCGGACTCCAGCGCGCCATCGCTCACCTTGAAGGTGAAGCTGTCGGCACCGTTGGCATTCGCATTCGGCTTATAGGTCAGATTCGGCGGTGTGCCGGTCAGCGTGCCCTTCAGCGGGCTGCTCAGCAGGGTGTAGATGAGCGAGGCACCTTCGGGATCCGAGGCGGAAAGATTCACCGCCACATTCGTGTCCTCATTGGTAGTGACCGTGGAAGAATTCGCGAGTGGCGGATCTTCCACCGGCGTGATGGTGATGCTGGCCGTGACCGTGGTGGAGTTCAGCACGCCATCGCTGGCGCGGTAGGTGAAGTTATCGCTGCCGGTGGCGTTGGCATTCGGCGTGTAGGTCAGGTTCGGCGCGGTCCCGCTGAGGCTGCCCTTGGTGGGATTAGAGACGACCGTGTAAGAGATCGGATCGCCATCCACATCGCTGCCACTCAGGGTCACAGCCGTCGCGGTGTCCTCGATGGTCGTCAGGCTCAGCACGTCCGCGACCGGCGCGGAGTTCGGGTTGCCCGGCGTGGTGAAGGGAAGCTCCGCGGAAGAGGCACTAGTCTGGCCGGCCGTATTGTAGGCCACCAAGGTGAAGTAGTAAGTGGTGCCGCTGGTCAGGCCGGTGGCCGTGGCCGTGAGATTCGTCCCGGCTTCCACGGTGTAGGGATAGACCCCGCTGGTCGTTCCATAGCGCAGCCGGTATCCCGCGATGTTGGTCTCGGGATTCGCATTCCAAGCAAGGGTGACGGTTTCGTTGGTGGAGGCGAAAGCCCCCGCCGTCATGGCAAGGAGTGATAGGGCGCTAGCGGCGTAGGTTCTGAGTGTTTTGGCGGCGACCAAAAGGTTCATCTGCGTTTGGCTGGTGTGCGGTTTCACTTGGCGCGGCCCCAGGGCTGGGACGGCGGGGGCAGGCGAAACGCAACTCGTGGCAAGGCGGGACATGGGGTCCGCAGTGCCACCCCGGGGGAAACGGAGCAGTGAGTTGGCGATCTCTGGAAAGGGCAGCTTGGAAGCGTCCCAAGTGGCTCACGCGCGCAATCCGCCGTCCCCCCATCCCCCTTCGCAGAAGGGCGGATCCGGCACCCGGGCCGGTCGTTCGGTGGTGGTTTTGCGCAGCCATGCGGGGCTTGTCTTGGAACTCTTCCGACCGGTCAAATCCCGTTAGATGATTTAACCTTCGCGCCACTATAGAAAATCAGCAGATCTTAACAAGAAAATCCGTGTCCAATTTTTGAACGCCCTTGAGAATCAGGTGTCGTGTGGATAACTTGTTAAGAAATAGGCGTTTTGCACCCCTCCCTAACAGCCGCAAATATATTCACGGGCGCAGCCACCCACCACTATCCACAGCGGCGTTTCGCGCAATTTGCCGCTATCTGTAGCAGCTGGTCGATCGGATCGGGCAGATCCGTCTGATCCTTTAGCGCTTCTGGGGCGTCAGCTTCGCGGCCGTCGCCGGATCCACTTTGAAGTTCCCATTGCCGGAAAGCTCCAGCTTCCCGCCCTCCTGGACCTGGTATTCGAAGGCCTTGATCGGATTGGTACCCTCGATCTCAGACATGAGGTAAACCCGGATGGTCATGGCCTCCTTGCCGGTGCCGCCTTCCAGCTTCTTGATCGTATAGCTCACCGAGTTCTGGCCGTCCAAGGCGCCGCCGCTGACGATCTGGGCCTCCTTGGTGTTCACGAAATGGTGGCGGCTGATCTGGTTCACCTGCACGTCGACCGTCCGCCCGGGGCAGAAGACGTAGACCTGTGCGATATACTTGGCCGGGTTCACTGGTGGCGGGGTCGGCGGCACCACCCCGGTAGCTTGGAAATCTGACGTCTCATCGACGTACTTCATGGTCCCCGCAACGAGTTCCTTCCGGACTTCCGGCAGCGCGGCCAGGTTCACGTAGTCCGCGACGTCGTAGCGCCAGCTGCCACCCGTGGCCACGAAGGAGATGACCAGGAGATTGTCGGTCGGCTCACCGCCCACACCGAAGTTGATCTTGCCGAAGAAGGTGGTCTTGGCGGTCGAGCCCTTTTGCGAGAAGTGGATCATTTTCAGGCCGTCCAGCGGTGGCGGCGGCGCCGGAATCTCAAAGACCGAGGCCGGGAAGGCGCGCTTCTCGGAAACGATGCGATTGCGGATCTCCGCCTGGCGGTGCGGCGCGGTCAGGCGCTGCCAGCTTCCCACGTCCTTGCGCATCATCGAGGTGCGCCAGGCGTTGTAAACGCTGATCAGGGACTTCGCGGTTTCCGCCGCCGGCTGCTCCTGGGCGAAGGAGACGGCAGCGGAGGCGACGAGGACGAAAGTGGTCAGGAAGCGCGTCATCGGTGGAATCGATTGGACAAGCAGGGGCGGGACATAACAATTCTTTTCGCGCGCCGGACGGATCCGGACGGACGACCTTCCCTTTCTGCCCCCTCGAATGAGTCTGCTCAATAGAACCCCGCTGATCGGCCAAGCCCGGCAGCGGGAGCTCCTGAAGTCGGCCACTTCCTTCCCCTACTCCGAAACGCCCGAGGGGCCCCTGCACGGGCACTTCTTCGCGCCGCCCGGATTCGAGCCGGGTGACAAGCGTCCGTTGATCATCTTCCTGCACGGCGGCCTGTGGGACACGGCCATGGCCACACAGTTCGTGCCGCACTGCCTGTACTTCGCGGAGCGCGGCGCAGTGACGGCCACGCTGGAGACCCGCGTCTTCTCCACGCATCGGACCGGGCCCATGGAGGCGCTGGCGGACGTGAAGGCCTTCCTCGCCTGGCTGAAGAGCTACGAGCATCACTTCGGCATCGATCCCAGCAAGGTGGTCTTCGCCGGGGCTCTCGGCGGTGCCTTCCTCGCGCTGGCGATGGTCCTGCCCAAGCTACTGCGGGAGGAGCACCCCGCCGTCTATTCCCCTGCGGCCCTGCTGCTCTTCAGCTCGCTGCTGGACACGACCAGCCGCCAGCTGATCGAGCGCTTCCCGGACACCTCCACGGCCAAGCGCCTGAGCCCGCTGAAGGCGGTGCGCCGCAAGGCCCCGCCGATGATGCTTTTCCACAGCAAGAAGGACCGCGTGGCTCCCTTCGCGCACGTGGAGAAGTTCATGAAGTCGATGCGCTGGCGGCGCAACAAGATCGAGCTGCTCGACTTCGAGACCGCCGACCACACCTTCTTCAATTTCAACGTCTCTGAGGTCCACTACGAGGCCAGCATCAAGGCCGCGGACCAGTTTCTGGTGGATCTCGGGATCCTCGCGCCAGCGCCGCCGATGGAGGAAGGGATCGTGGACCCGCTGGATTGAGGGAAGCTGAGCTTCGCGCTCGCCGGGCGGGAAATCGCCCGCCAAGTTGCGCGCATGCTGCTTGCGCGCACTGCCTTTGCCCTTCTCGCCTTCCAGCCCTTGCACGCCGCGGTGGACGGTTTCACCGAGGTGAAGTCGATGGGCGGGATCACCGAGTATCGCCTGAATGCGAACGGCCTGACCGTCCTGCTCATGCCGGAGAAGTCGGCACCGGTGGTGACTTACATGACAACCTTCCGGATCGGCTCGCGGAACGAGAGCTACGGCACGACCGGCGCCACGCACATCCTGGAGCACCTGATGTTCAAGGGCACGCCCAGGCACAACAAGGAGGCAGGCAATGGCTACGACCAGTTGCTGGAGGGCACCGGCGCGGAGCTGAACGCGACGACTTCGCAGGACCGCACGAACTACTTCTGCACCCTCGGGGCGCAGGATCTGCCGGTGGTGGTGGATCTGGAGTCGGACCGCATGCGGAACCTGCGCCTGCGCGAGGATGACCGGCGGCCGGAGATGACCGTGGTGCGGAATGAATTCGAGCGTGCGGAGAACAATCCGCAGACCGCCCTCAGCACGGAGGTATGGGGCACTGCCTACCTGGCGCATCCCTACCACCACAGCACGCTCGGCTGGCGCAGCGACGTGGAGAAGGTGCCGATCGAGAAGCTGAAGGCCTTCTACGATACCTACTACTGGCCGGACAATGCGACCATCTCGGTGATCGGCGACTTCGAGCCGGAGCGCGTGCTGACGCTGATCGCCCAGCGTTACTCGGAGATCCCGAAGGCTCCCCTGCCGATTCCCCAGGTCTATACCGAGGAACCGCTGCAGACCGGCGCGCGGCGCGTGCTGGTGCAGAAGCCCGGAGAACTCGGCGTGGTCAGCATCGCCTTCAAGTCCCCGCCCGCCCGCGATCCCGATTATCCCGCGCTGACGGTGCTCTGCGACCTGCTGGGAAATGGCAAGGGCAGCCGCTTCTACAAGACTCTAACCGACCAAGGCCTCACCACCGATGTGAGCGCATGGTCCGAGTTCAACCGCGATCCCTCCCTGCTCACCGTCTCCGCGGAGGTCACCCCGGAAAGCAAGCACGAGGACATCGAGAAGAAGATCCTCGAAGTGCTCGACGGAGTCATCGCCAGTGGTGTGAGCGAGGAAGAAGTGAAGATGGCCATCGCCCGCCTGACAGCGGACTCGGCTTTCTCGCGCGATGGCTCGCAGGCGATGTCCTTCCAGCTCAGCGAGTGCATCTCGATCGGGGATTGGACGATGTTCCTTACCGGTGAGGATGCGATCCGGAAGGTCAGCGCCGCGGATGTGCAGCGCGTGGCCAAACGCTGGCTGGTCAAGGACCGCAGCACCACCGGCTGGTATGTGCCGAAGGATGAGAAGGAGGAAGAAGCGCCTGCTGAGACTCCCGAGCCGGTGGCCGGGAACAAAGAGTCCGCGACACCAGCCGCCCATGCGGAATTGATTCTGCCGGAGATCGCGCCCCAGCCAGCCGTGCAAGTGGCGAAGATCGCCCCGCGGGTGAGCCGCAGCAAGGCCGGCGGACTGGATCTGCTGGTCTGCCCGACGGAGGTGAAGGATGTGGTGACCATCAGCGGAGGCTTCCCCTGCGGCACGCCGGACGAAGACGCGCTGGCTGCCTTCACCGCCGACATGCTCGACAAGGGCACGACCCAGCATGATGCCACGGCCATCAGCGAACTCTTGGACAAGGTCGGTGCGAAGATCGAATTCAAGCATGCGGATGGCTTTCTCAACTTCAATGCACGCTGCCTGAAGAAAGATCTGGCGCTGGTGACCGGCCTGCTTGCGGAGCAACTGCGCACACCGGCCTTCGCGGAGGAAGAGATCGCCAAGGAGCTCACGCAGATGCTGGCGGATGCCGCGCAGAGCCGTGCGGATACCACGGCGCAAGCAAGCATCGCCTTCAGCCGCGCCGCCTTCCCCGCCGGCCACCCGAACCGCCAGCCGACCACGGAGGAATTCATCGCCAGCCTGAAACAGGTGAAGCGTGAGGAACTGCTCGCCTTCCACAAGAAGTGGTATGGCCCAGCCGCCGCGGTACTGGTGGTGGTCGGTGATGTGGAGGTCGCGGCTTGCCAGCAGGAGGTGGAGAAGGCCTTCCAAGGCTGGACCGGCGGCATGAAGATGCCCGCCGCTGCTTCCGCTCCCTTGATTGCCTCATCCTCGGAAATCAAGGTGCCGGTGCCGGGCAAGGAAAGCGCCAGCGTGATGCTTGGCCAGCCGGTGGGCCTGAACTTCCGCGATCCGGACACCCTGCCGCTGACCTTGGCCACCTCCGCCTTGGGCGAAGGCTTCACCAGTCGCCTGCTCAGCACCGTGCGGGATACCGAGGGGCTGACCTACGGCCTGGAGGTGGGCGTGTGGGGAAACACAAGCGCGGACGGCGCCTGGGGCATAGTCTCCTCCTTCGCTCCCTCGCTCATGGAGCAGGGCATGCAGTCGATCCGGCGTGAGTTGGTGAAATGGCAAAGCAAGGGCCTGACCCCGGCTGAGTTCGCCTACCGCAAGAGCGTGCTCATCGGTCGCCACCGTGTCGGCCTGGCGACCACCGCGGATTTGGCCAGCGCGATGTTGAAGACGGTGCGCCGCGGCCTGCCGCTGAGCTGGCTGGACGACTATCCCTCCCAAGTCTCCGCCCTCAAGTTGGAGCAAGTGAACGAAGTCATCCGCCGCCGGCTCGACCCCGCCAAGATGATCGAGGTGAAGAGCGGGACTTTGAATTGAGCTGCTGGCCTAACAGGAGGCGGGGTCAAAGCGATTGCATTATGCAAGCGCATTATAAAAAGCCTCGACCGCTGCGCCGGCTAAATTAGCACGGAACAATCGTGCACCATTTCCCTGCGACCCCCTTCTCTAACAGGTTCGTCGTTCCCCCCGGACATTCATCCGCCGCCCTCACTGTGAGCGGCGGCGGACCTTTGCCGTTCATCCCCTGACCCCTTCCCGGCTCATGCGGTACGACGCGATTGTCATCGGCGGCGGGCCCGGGGGCAGCACGGCGGGAGCTGTGCTGGCCCAGGCGGGCAAGAAGGTCCTGATCCTGGAGCGCGAGCGCTTCCCGCGCTTCCACGTGGGCGAATCGTTGATCCCCTACGGGAACGATGTCCTGCGGGAGATCGGGGCCTGGGACAAGATGGTCGCCCACGGCTTCATGGAGAAGCTCGGCGCGGAGTTCGTGCTGGGGAACGCGAAGGCGCGGATCAACATCATCTTCGGCCGCTACCTGAAGTCCCGCTACGCGCAGACCTTCCAGGTGGAGCGCGCGAAGTTCGACAATCTTCTCTTGGAAAACGCGGCCTCGCTGGGCTGCGAGGTCTGGCAGGAGACCAAGGTCAAGGAGGCGAAGCTCACGGACGAGGGCGGGACTGTCACCTGCGAGAAGGATGGGCAGATCCATGAGGTCTCCGCGCGCTGGGTGCTGGATGCCAGCGGGCGCGATGCCTTCCTCGGCCGGCAGATGAAACTGCCGAAGACCGACCTCGGCTTGCCGAAGAAGTTCGCCACCTTCGCCCATTTCCGCGGGGTAAAGCGCAACGATGCTCCCTACCACGGTCACATCACCATCGTGCGCCTGGATTTCGGCTGGTTCTGGATGATCCCGCTGGATGCGGAGAAGACCTCTATCGGACTGGTGCAGACCCTGGAGCACTTCAAGTCCACCGGCATGAGCCCGGGCGAGTGCTTCGAGCACGTGGTGGCGAGCTCCACGGAACTGCAGCGGCGCATGGCCGGAGCCGAGCGCGTGAACGAATACAACTTCGCCGGCGACTACACCTACCGCCACCTGCAGAATGCCGGGCCGCGCTGGCTACTGATCGGAGATGCGGCGGGATTCATCGACCCGATCTTCTCCTCCGGCGTGATGCTGGCGATCCGCTCCGGCCACGCGGCGGCGAAGGAAGTGGTGGCCGCGGATGCCAAAGGCGCGGCCCTCACAGCCCGCGCCCAGCGCCGCTACACAAAGCGCGTGGGCGAGATGTGCGAGGTGTTCCTGAACATGATCAAGATGTTCTACGACAACGATTCCTTCGAGGTCTTCATGGATGAGCATCCGCCGAAGGGTATGGAGTGGGCCGTAAACAATCTGGTGGCGGGGAATACCCGCATGGGTTGGCGGCTGCGCTTCCATGTCTGGCTCTTCTACGCCGTCTGCACGATCCACCGCCGCAAGACCATCGTGAAGAAGATCGACTTCTCCGATCCGCGGTCGGCTCCGGCAAATGCTTCCACCCGGTCTCAAGCGCCTCATGACGAACTCACCCCTGTCTGAAGATTACGATGTGATCGTGCTCGGCGGCGCACTCTCGGGCGCGGCCACCGCCACCCTGCTGCTACGCCACAACCCGGGCATCCGCGTGCTGATCATCGAGCGCACCGAGAGGCTCGGTCGTCGCGTGGGCGAGGCCACCGTGGAAGTCAGCGCCTACTTCATGGGCCGCGTGCTCGGCCTGACCCGCTACCTCAACGAGCACCAGATCTGCAAGCAGGGCCTGCGCTTCTGGTTCAAGAACGATAAGGTGGAGAACATCTCCCAAGCCAGCGAGCTGGGCGCGAAGTATCAAGTGCGCCTGCCATCGTACCAACTCGACCGCCAGACCTTCGATGAAGAGGTGCTGCGCCGTGCCGGTGAAGCGGGCGCGCAGATCCTGCGCCCTGCCGTCATCCGGAATGTCGAACTCAGCCCGGGTGGCCTGCAGAGCGTGGAGCTGAAATACGCGGGCGAGGTGAAGACCCTGAAGGCCCGCTGGGTGGTGGATGCCTCCGGCGTCGCCGCCCTGCTGGCCCGCAAGAACGGCTGGTGGGTGCGGAATGATGAGCATCCCACCGCCGCGGCCTGGTCGCGCTGGAAGGGCCTGAAGGACTGGGACGGCCGCGAGCTCGCGGAGAAGTATCCGGAGTGGGCCAAGCACTGCCACGGCGTGCGCGGCACCGCCACGAACCACATCATCGGCGATGGCTGGTGGAGCTGGTGGATCCCGCTCAAGGGCGGCGATACCAGCGTGGGCGTGGTCTTCGACCAGCGGATTGTTGATTGGCCTGAAGGCGGCAAGGTGGCGGAGCGCCTGAAGGATTTCCTGATGGAACACCCCGTCGCCCGCGAGCTGCTGGCGGATGCCACCTACGATGAAGAAGACGTCCACTGGCGCCGCAATCTCGCCTACTACAGCACCACCTTCGCGGGTGACGGCTTCGTGCTGGTGGGCGATGCCGCGGCCTTCATGGATCCCTTCTACAGTCCCGGCATGGATTGGATTTCCTTCAGCACCACCAGCGCCGCGCATCTCATCACGCGCATTCGCAAGGGCGAGGCCGCGGCCCCGCTGGTGGAGCGCCACAACTGCGACTTCGCTACTTGCCACCGCCGCTGGTTCGAGTCGGTTTACAAGGACAAGTATCACTACATGGGCGAGTATGACCTCATGAGCCTGGCCTTCCGCCTCGACCTGAGCCTCTACTACTGGGGCGTGGTCGTGCCGCCCTTCATGGAGGGCGAGATCGCGCTGACCATGCCACCCTTCTCGCCGCCCAGCGGGAAGATCTTCGCCGCGCTGATGAGCTGCTACAACCGCCGCTTCGCCGCGATCGCCAAGCGCCGCCGCAAGCACGGGCTGTTAGGCAGGACCAACAAGGACATGCGCTGCCTGCTCCCGGGTTTCACCTTGGAGCGGAAGGATATGATCCGTCTCTTTGGCATGCTCGCCGACTGGATGAAGCTCGAGCTGCGCGAAGGCTTCTACACCTGGTTCTCGCCCGATGAGGAAGACCCGCTGCGCAGCCCCGCCAAGACCGAAGCCCGTGCCTGACCCGACATGAGCCGCAATACGATCTTCTACCTTCTCGTGCTGCTCATCGTGGGCGGTGGCATCCTGGGCGTCATCAAGCTGGGTGCCGGACTGCCCGGTCCGGTCCACACGGAGGCCTCGCTCGCAGAGGAGGCTGCCCGGGCGGCATCGGCAACTCACTCGGCCCCATCTTCCTCCGCTTTCGGAGCCATGCTCGCCGCCCTGTCGGCAAACCTGAACGACCCGCTAAGCCGCCTCTTCATCCAGCTCTTGGTCATCATCGCCGCCTCACGCGTGAGCGGAATGATCTTCACCAAGCTCGGCCAGCCCGCGGTGGTGGGGGAGATGGTCGCGGGCATCTTGCTAGGGCCATCGCTCTTGGGTTGGGTGTCTCCGGATCTGTTCAAGTTCGTCTTCCCCGCCACCTCCCTCGGCACCCTGAAGCTGCTCAGCCAAATCGGCGTGTGCCTGTTCATGTTCACGGTGGGCATGGAGCTGGATGTCCGGCAGGTACGGCACAAGGCCCACACCGCAGTGGTCGTCAGCCACGCCAGCATCATCGCGCCTTACTTCCTGGGCGTGGTGCTCGCCTACTTCCTTTATAGTAGTTTGGCCCAGCCCGGCACGAACTTCACGGCCTTTGCCCTTTTCATGGGCATCTCGATGAGCATCACGGCTTTCCCCGTTTTGGCCCGGATTCTCCAGGAGCGCGGCATGGCCAAGACCTATCTGGGCAATACCGCAGTCACCTGCGCCGCGGTCGATGACGTGACCGCATGGAGCGCGCTGGCCTTCGTAGTCGCGATCGCGAATTCGACCGGCGTGGCCGGCTCCGCGCTAAACCTAGCGCTGGTGCTGGCCTTCATCGTGGCGATGATCTGGATCTTGCGGCCCCTGCTGCCGCGGATCTTTGGTCGTGAAGAACTGGAGCGCGCCGACCCTTCCAAGCGCACCTTGGCCATCACCATCTGTGCGGTGCTTGCCGCTGCGCTCTGCACCGAGCTGGTGGGCATCCATGCACTCTTCGGCTCCTTCCTCGCCGGAGCGATCATGCCGGACGTCGCAGGCTTCCGTCACAAGCTGTCAGTGCGCGTGGAGAACTTCAGCACGGTGCTGCTGCTGCCCTTGTTCTTCGCCTTCACCGGCCTGCGCACGCAGATCGGCCTGCTTGACGACCTCAGCAGCTGGCTGATCTGCCTCGCCATCATCGCCGTGGCCACCGCTGGCAAGCTCGGCGGCAGCGCGCTCACTGCCCGCTTCACCGGCATGAGCTGGCGGGACTCATTGCAGCTCGGCGCGCTGATGAATACCCGCGGGCTGATGGAACTGATCGCCCTGAACATCGGCTACGACCTGGGCATCCTCTCGCCCCGCATCTTCGCCATGCTGGTGATCATGGCGCTGGTCACCACGGCAATGACCGGGCCGCTGCTGACCTTGTTCCAGCGCTTGCGTGTGCGGGAAGAAGCACCGGACCGCCTGGTCAGACCATGAGCCCGCCCCCACCATCAAGGCCTGATAAGGAGCAGCGACCTTATTGTCGCTGGCACCGGTCGGGCGAAGTACCTAACAGAGTCCGCCGCAAGGGACCGTTCCGGGGACAATAAGGTCCCCGCTCCTTATCAAACACTCATCCAAAAACCCAATGATCCAAGAAGTCCTCGTCCTCGGCGGCGGCAGCGCCGGCTTCATCGCCGCCATCTCCATCAAGCGCAAGATCCCGCAGCTCAAGGTGCTGGTGGTGCGCAGCACGGCCATCGGCGTGATCGGCGTCGGTGAAAGCACGACCCCGAATTTCCCGCGGCATCTCTTCGAATACCTCGGCATCTCGCGGAAGCGCTTTTACGAACTTGCCCAGCCGACCTGGAAGCTCGGCATCCGCTTCCTGTGGGGCGCGCGCGGCAGCTTCGACTACACCTTCAATCTGCAGCTCGATTCCCACTACGGCGACCTGGAGAAGCCGACCGGCTACTACTGCGACGATGACTTCAACGATGCCAGCCTTCCCGGCGCACTGATGCGCCGCGACATGGCCTTCCCCCGCCAGGCAAATGGCGCGCCGGATATCCACCCTTGGCACGCCTTCCACATCGAGAACAAGAAGTTCATCGAGATCCTGGAGATCGTGGCGAAGGAAGAAGGCGTGGAAGTCACCGATGGCAAGGTCACCGGCAGCGAGCGCGGCGACCAAGGCATCGCCGCCGTGCACCTGGAAGACGGACGACGTCTAACAGCCGACTTGTTCATCGATGCCAGCGGCTTCCGCAGCGAGCTGTTAGGCAAGACCCTGGAGGAGCCTTTCGTGAGCTTCGACAAATCCCTGTTCTGCAGCAAGGCCGTCATCGGTGGCTGGGAGCGGGGGCACGACGAACCGATCCTCCCCTACACCACTGCCGAGACCATGGATGCCGGCTGGGCCTGGCGCATCGACCACGAGCACTTGATCAACCGCGGCTACGTCTATTGTCCGGCCTACATCTCCGACGATGAAGCGGCCGCCGAATTCCAGCGCAAGAATCCGAAGGCCAAGGTGGAACCTCGGATCGTCAACTTCCGCTCGGGCTTCTACCAGCGCCAGTGGGTGGACAACGTGGTCGCCTTCGGCAATGCCGGCGGCTTCGTCGAACCGTTGGAGTCCACCGCGATCATGATCCTGTGCTCCCACGTGCAGACCCTGGTGGATTTCCTCAAGCACAGCGACCTGCAGCCAACGCCCACCATGCGGGCGCTCTACAATGACCTGACCGCCCACACCTGGGACGACATCCGGCAGTTCCTCTCCCTGCACTACAAGTTCAACGGCAAGCTCGACACGCCCTTCTGGAAGGTCGCGCGCGAAGAGACGGATGTCTCCGGCATCGCGGATTTCATCGAGTTCTACAAGGAGAACGGTCCCACAGGCTTCTGCCGCTACCGCCTGCCGCGCAGCCAGAACGACTTCGGCCTCGAAGGCTTCCTGGTGATGATGGTGGGCAACCAAGTGCCCTACCAAAAGCGCCACAAGCCGTCGCAGCAGGACCTGCAAACCTGGGCGCGGCGGAAGCAAGAGTTCGTGCGGGATGCGAACCGCGGCATCCGCTCCGAGGAGGCACTTGCCTACGTGAAGCACCCCGGCTGGCAGTGGCACGGCGACAAGCCGCAGAGCTGAGGGCCCCCGGAAAGTGCAAGCCATCGCCAGAAAATGTGGTGGCTTGCATGGTGTACTTTCCGGGCCTGTTTCCTAAACTGGTCCGGTGAGTCCCCGCCGCAGCTTCCCTGATATCCGCGCGCTGAGATCCGCCATCCAGAGGCGGCGGATCGTCTCCTTCTGGTGCAAGGACCAAGCCTTCCGGATCGAGCCCTACGGATTGCTGCAGGCCAAGTGCACCAGGGCCTGGGTGCTGGCCGGATGGTGCCTGGAGCGCCAATCCTGGCGCTTCTTCAGGTTCGCGGAACTGCGGGACCTGAGCACCTCGGAGGAGCGCTTCCCCCTGCGCGAGGATTTCCCCATGGAGGTCCCGGACTGCCGCGGCGGCTGGCGGCGGAGGGAGGTTTGAGGTCGCTCGGTCCTAAAAAGTCCGTCACATTTTGTCCGGCGAAGAACAACAAGGGTGGCATTCTCCTTCAAAATGAAAGCGATCTCCATCCTTCCGATCCTCTGGTTTGCCTGTGTCCTTCCGGCTGCCGCCTTCGATCTCAAGGAGGCTTCCACCGAGCGCTTTCAGGTGAGCTACGTGGAACCGGAGAGGGTTCCCGATATAAAGGAATTGCCCGACTACTATTCCGGGCGAGCTCAAGCCATCAAGGATGACGCGTGGTATGCGGCAGGCGGAGGCCCAGAAAAGGACCGCCTGAAGATGACGCAGCTTCACTTCCGCGACATCGCCTATCCGATCCGGGTGACCGACAAGGTCACGGGAATTGTTTACGAAGTGGCCGGCGACCGCAGGACGATCACCGCCACTAATCCCAAGGGCGAGGTCTTGTGGAAGGTAAACCCCTTTGGAGATGCAAAGCTTGAGCCCTACCGGCTGAAGCATCCCGTGATTTGCTACTTCGGCAAGACGGCCAATTTAGCGAACAGGAGCGGCCTGCTCTTGGGTGTGGGGTTCAACTCGTCCCAGTTCGGCACGCTCCGGCTTTCCGACGGGAAGTTTACTTTTGAGGGGCAGGATTGACGCGTTACCAAGCGTGACCCACGCCCGCTGTGCCCTGCCCGCTCCCCGGCTTCCAGCCGAAGATCTGCGTCACCCAGACGTTGCCCTGTTCGTCCTGCGCGATGCCGAGGCCTGTCACCGCATAGGACGACTCCAGCAGCGTCCGGCGATGCGGAGCAGAATTGATCCAGGTCTGGAGCATCGCCTGGGCATCCCGCCCATGCTGGCGCATCACGTTCTCACCCGTCGCGCCGATCTGGTATTTGCTCTGGGCGATCCCATTGCGGCTCTCGCTCCCCGCGTGATCCAGCTTGCCGCTGCGCGCCATCGCCTCCGAGTGCTTCTGCGCCATTTCCTGGAGCCCTGCGTGATTGGCCAGCGGGCTCTTGCCATTGGAGCGGCGGTAGGCGTTCCCGGCCTCCCGGATGCGCACGCCGAGATCCTGGAGACCGGCGGCGTTCACCACCTTGTGGTTTCCACCAGCTTCCGAGCCGCCGAGCGGGCCGCAGGAGCTGGAGAGGGCGGCGAGGCCGAAAAGAGAACCGAGGAGGACGAGACGAAGCGGGATTTTGACGTTCATAGGCGGATTTTCAGAATGAGAGACCGCTCTTGCCCCCGTTCTGTTCGCCGGAAACGACAATTTTTCCGGATCGCAGAACCCCGAAAGCAACGATTTTGCCTCATCGGCGGCCAGTGTGACAGACAGGGGCATAAATCCTGCTTGGCATGGCATTCAAGCTGCCTTTTATTCCCGCCCCCGCGGTGGTCTGCCCGTCCGCGCTGAAACGAGAGCGCGGCACCGCGGGAATGGCAACTTTTGCCAATCCCTGCGATGAATCCCTATTACCATCCGAGCACGCCGCTGGTCCCCGGGTCCCTGCACCGCCTCTCTGCCGAACGCGACAATTGCGGCATGGGCGCGATCGCCCAGATCCACGGCAAACGCTCCTTCGAGGTCATCGACATGGCCTTGACCTCCGTCTGCAACATGACCCACCGCGGGGCCGTGGATGCCGACATGAAGACCGGCGACGGCTCCGGCATCCTCTCGCAGATCCCCTACCCGATTTTCAAGAAGGCCGCGGCCAAGCTGGGCACGACGATCGAGAACGAGGGCGACCTGGCGGTGGCCGTCTTCTTCCTCCCGCTGAACGATGCCGCCGGGCAGAAGCAGCTCAAGTCACTGGCCGAGGAGGTGGTAACCAAGCGTGGGATCACGATCATCGGCTGGCGCGAGGTCCCGGTGAATCCAGACGCGCTCGGCAAGATTGCATTGGCCAGCGTACCCCACATCGAGCACCTGCTGCTGCTCAAGCCGACCGCTTGGGACGGCGATCACTACGAGCGCCAGCTGTTCCTGTGCCGCCGTGAAATCGAGCGCAAGACGAAGGGCCTGAATGGCTTCTACATGCCGACCTTCTCCAGCCGCCTGATCTCCTACAAGGGTCTGGCGATGCCTGCAGCGCTGCGGGCCTTCTACGGGGACCTGCAGGACTCCGACTTCCAGACGGCGATCTCCCTCTATCACCAGCGCTTCTCCACGAACACCTTCCCGGCCTGGCCGCTCGGTCAGCCATTCCGGATGATGTGCCACAACGGCGAGATCAACACGGTGGAAGGCAACCGCAACTGGATGGCCTCCCGCGAGGAGTTCTTCTCCCACCCGATCTGGGGCGAGATGGACATCGAGCTGCTGCACGACCTGATGAACGAGCACGAGTCGGACTCCGCCTCGCTCGACCATGCGCTGGAGGCGCTGGTGCTCTCCGGGCGCTCGCTGGAACACGCCATGTGCATGCTCGTGCCCCCCGCGTACCGAAACGACGAGGATATTTCCGACGATCTCCGCGCATTTTACCAATACATCCGCTCCTTCTCGGAGCCTTGGGACGGCCCGGCGGGTCTGGTCTATACCGACGGCACGAAGCTCTGCGCCTCGCTCGACCGGAATGGCCTGCGCCCCTCGCGCTACAAGCTCACGGAGGACGGCCTGCTCTACATCGGCTCGGAAGCCGGTGCGGTGATCATCGACGACGCGAAGGTAATCCGGAAGGGCCGCCTCGGTCCCGGCCAGATGTTCTCCGTGGACACCTCCACCGGGAAGGTCCGCAACGACCGCGAGATCAAGGAAGGGCTGGCCAAGACCCGGCCCTACCGCCAGTGGATCGACGAAAATCGCCTGGAGCTGCGCAAGTTCTGCTCGCCGGATGCGCTGGCACCCGCGGAGGACTTCAATGCGCTGGACCTTTCCCGCCAGCAGGTGGCCCACGGCATCTCGCTGGAGGAGCTGGACATGGTCTTCCCGCCGATGATCAAGGGCGCGCAGGAGGCGGTGTTCTCGATGGGCGACGACATCCCGCTCGCGGTGCTGTCCACCTATCCGCGCCTGCTCTTCACTTACTTCAAGCAGCGCTTCGCCCAGGTGACCAACCCGCCGATCGACCCGATCCGCGAGTGGGCGGTGATGAGTGCCGCCGCAGGCCTCGGGCCGGAGCGCAACCTGCTCGACGAGACGCCGGAGCACTGCCGGATCGTGAATCTGGAAAGCGCCGTGCTCTTCGAGCACCAGGTGGAGCGGATCAAGCATCTCGATGAAGAGGGCTTCCCGGCCACCGTGCTGGACATCACCTGGCCGGTGGCAGCCGGTGCCGAGGGCCTCAAGGCACGCCTAGATGAACTCTGCGACGAAGTGGAGAAGGCGGTGGACCGCGATGTGAGCATCGTGATCCTGTCCGACCGCGCTGCTTCCGCCAGCCGCGTGCCGATCCCGGCGATCCTCGCCACGGGTGCGGTGCATCATCACCTGAACCGGATCCGCAAGCGGATGCGCTGCTCGCTGGTGGTGGAGTCCGGGGAGATCCGCGATACGCACCAGATCTCCTGCGCCTTCGGCTTCGGTGCGACGGCGGTGTGTCCTTACCTCGGCTACGCGACCGTTCGCCAGCTCGTGGCGGCGGATGCGGGCAAGGGCAAGCTCGACGGCATCAGCACGGAGAAGGCGATGGCCAACTACGCGAAGGCGCTGGAGAAGGGCATCCTCAAGATCATGTCGAAGATGGGCATCTCGGTGCTCAACTCCTACCAAGGCGCGCAGATTTTCGAAGCCATCGGCATCGGCAAGGACGTGGTGGAGTTCGCCTTCACCGGCGTGCAGTCGAAGGTCGGCGGCATCGGCTTCGCGGAGATCGCGGAGGAATCGATCATCCGGCACAAGGCGGCCTTCGAAGTGGCGGTGCCCGCGGGCGAGACGCTCAATCTCGGTGACCCGGGCTACAACCGCTACCGCAAGAGCGGCGAGCGCCACGCCTGGACCACGGACGTCATCAAGAACTTCCACACCTTCGTGAAGAGCGGCAAGGCAGAGGACTATGAGGACTACGTGAAGGTCTCGCTGGAGACCAAGCCAGTTGCGATCAAGGATCTGTTAGAGTTCGTGCCTGCTGCGTCCGGCGCGATCCCGATCGATGAAGTGGAGCCAGTGGAGAGCATCCGCCGCCGCTTCACCACTGCGGCCATGTCGCTCGGCGCGCTGTCGCCCGAGGCGCATGAAACCCTCGCGATCGCGATGAACCGGATCGGCGGCAAGTCGGACTCCGGCGAGGGCGGCGAGGATGCGGTGCGCTACAAGCCCTATCCGAACGGCGACTTTGCGCGCTCTTGGATCAAGCAGGTAGCCTCGGGTCGCTTCGGTGTCTCCGCGCACTACCTCGTCAATGCCGACGAACTGGAGATCAAGATGGCGCAGGGCGCGAAGCCCGGCGAAGGCGGCCAGCTGCCCGGCCAGAAGGTGAACGCTCTCATTGCTCGACTGCGCCACACGCAGCCCGGCGTGCAGCTCATCTCGCCGCCGCCGCACCACGACATTTATAGTATCGAGGACCTCGCCCAGCTCATCCACGACCTGAAGGAAGTGAACCCGCGCGCCCGCGTGACGGTGAAGCTCGTGGCCGAGACCGGCGTGGGCACCGTGGCCGCCGGCGTGGCGAAGGCCAGCGCGGACACGATCCTGATTTCCGGCCATGATGGCGGCACGGGGGCATCCCCCCTTTCCTCCACCAAGCATGCCGGTTCGCCGTGGGAGCTTGGCTTGGCCGAGGCCCAACAGACGCTTCTGCTGAACAACCTGCGCGACCGCGTGATCGTCCGCACGGACGGCGGCCTGCGCAATGGCAAGGACATCATCGTTGCCGCGATCCTGGGTGCAGAGGAATACAACTTCGGCACCATCGCGATGATCGCGATGGGCTGCGTGTATGTCCGCAAGTGCCACCTGAACAACTGCCCGGTGGGGATCGCGACGACCGATCCGAAGTTCCGCGCGAAGTTCAAGGGCACGCCGGAGATGGTGATCAACTTCTTCAACGGCGTGGCCCACGAGGCCCGCGAGATCATGGCCAAGCTCGGCGTCCGCACCATGGACGAACTGATCGGTCATCCGGAATACCTCAAGCAGCGCCACGTGCCGGAGCACCCGAAGGCGAACCTGCTCGACCTGGCCCCGATCCTGAAGGACGTGATCCCGGACCTGGCCAAGCATCATGGCGTGGCGGAAGCCTCCATCTCGCGCGTCCGCCGCAAGGAGCGCAACGACGGCATTTCGAAGGCACCCGTGGACCTGCAGATCCTGCGCGACCTGGCGAAGGAGCTCGGCACCGGCGAGGTCGCCGAGGACCTTCCCGAATACGGCCCGAACGCGACGCCGGAAACAATCGCCGCGGCGATCACCGCCCTTCCCGACCGCCAGCCGGTCACGCTGAGCTACGACATCGTGAACACGGACCGCAACATCGGCACGCGCTTGTCGGGCCGCATCGCGGAGGTCCACGGTGACCGCGGCTTCAACGGCCACACGGCGGTCACGCTCAAGCTGCGCGGCTCGGCTGGTCAATCGCTCGGCACCTTCCTGGTGTCCGGCGTGAAGATCGAGCTGACCGGTGAGGCGAACGACTACGTCGGTAAGGGCATGGCGGCCGGTGAGATCGTCATCAAGGTCTCGCCCGACGCGAAGTTCAACCCGGCGACCAACACGATCCTCGGCAACACCGCGCTCTACGGCGCGACCGGCGGCTATCTCTATGCGAATGGCCGCGCCGGCGAACGCTTCGCAGTGCGGAACTCCGGTGCCACCACGGTGGTCGAAGGCGTGGGCGACCACGGCTGCGAGTACATGACCAATGGCACCGCGGTGATCCTGGGCAAGACCGGCAAGAACTTCGGCGCAGGCATGTCCGGCGGCACCGCCTTCGTCTATGACGTGGACGGTCGCTTCTACTCGCGGATCAATCCGGAGATGGTCGTGCCGCTGCCGGTGAAGCGCTCGCAGGATGAAGCCGAACTGAAAAAGCTCATCACCGAGCATGCCGAAAAGACCGGCAGCCCGCACGCCAAGGCGCTGCTGGAAGATTGGGCAGGCAGCTTGAAGAAGTTCGTCCGCGTCATCGCCAAGGAGCGCGCTGCGCTGGAAGCCGCGGAAGAACAGCACGAGGCAGCTGGCATGCGCTGAGATTCATTCACGATTCAACGAATGCAACGGGGGCTGCTTGCAGATCGCAAGCAGCCCTCGTTCTTTGACGGGCCAACGGATCGGCCGGACCGCCGCCAATTCCGCTCGCCCCCAAGAGCTTGTGGAGATGTAGGAGTCTTCCAGCCAAGCTGGCATGGCATCCGCAAGGGAATCGCCACGAAAGCCACGACCGCTCCCAAGCGCGAAGCTGGCCAAGTCACGCCATTCCCCAAGGCCGACCGCCTTGAGATGGTCCGCCGCTGCTTCGAAGCCTACGAAAAGAAGGACCGCAGCCTGATCGAACCGCTATTGAGCGAGGACTTCACCTTCGGCAGCCCGATCGACGACAACATCGACCGCGACCGCTACTTCGCCCGCAGCTGGCCGAACAGCAAGCATGTCGTCTCTTTTGAAATCGAGCGGCTCGTTGAGGACGGCGATGATGTGCTCGTCACCTACCGCGGCAAAAACAAGGGCGGCGCCGAAAACCGGAACACGGAAGTCTTCACCTTCAGCGGCGACCGGATCACGCACGTGCAGGTTTACTTCGGCAATGAGACCGGTGCTGAAGCCAGTGGCTCGGAGATCGCGGGTGTGATCGAAGCTTGGGCGGAGGGCCTTCGCCGGAAAGATGTGGAGGCCGTGGCCAGTCACTTCACGGATGATCCGGTGGGCTTCTCCCTCGCTCCACCCCTAGTCGCCGATGAGGATCTGCGGACCAGCTTGGGCGAGTGGTTCGCGAGCTTCGATGGACCGCTCGGCTACGAGGTCCGTGACCTGAAAGTCCACGCCAGCGGCGATGTGGCCTGGGCGCATGCTCTCAATCACCTGAGTGGCTGGCGGACGATTGGGGAGAAGACCGAACTCTGGTTCCGCCTGACCATGGGATTTCAGAAGAGCGGCGATGAATGGGAGATCGCGCATACCCACACCAGTCGGTGCCCTTCTTGATGGATGGCAGCGGCAAGGCAGCACTGGGACTGAGCCCTTCAAGAATGCGTATCCCGATTCGGACCACACAGAATGGTTGACTTGAACCGGACTAAGCTTAGTCTAGTCCAATGAATCTCCATGAGGCGAAGACCCACCTCTCCCGTCTGGTCGACCGGGCCGCCGCGGGGGAAGAAATCGTGATTTCCAAGGCGGGTAAACCGATGGCGAAGTTGGTTCCCTACGCGGTCGCAGCCACGCCGCGGAAAGGAGGCTTCCTCAAGGACCTGATCTGGGAGTCGCCCGATTGCTGGGAGCCGGATGAAGATATCATCGCCGCGATGACTTCGAGCCCCTTGTTCCCCAAGGAAGTTTCCACCTTTGTGGCTGAAGAGCCCCCTGTCCGGTAGCGCATCGTGGACCGATGAGAATCCTTCTCGATTCCCATGCCCTGCTGTGGTGGGCGAACGAACCGGAAAAGCTTGTGCCGACGGCCCGTCTGGCAATCGCGGATCCAGCGAACGAGATCTTCGCGAGTGCTGCTTCCGTTTGGGAACTCGGACTGAAGGCGGCCAAGCACAAGCTACGCTTGCCGCGGGACTTTGAGTCTTTCCTGTTAGGCAACGGAATCGCCCTCCTGCCCTTCACCGTGCGCCACGCCATGGAGTCGACTCTGCTGCCGTCCATTCATGGAGATCCTTTTGACCGGGCGCTGCTGGCACAGTGCCGGGTGGAAAGCATGACCTTTGCCACGCGGGACCGGATCTTGTCGCAATACGGGGTGCAGATTCTTACCGTCTAGTTCCGGCTAGCGCCGGGTTGAACGCGATCTGCTGGTCGCGGAGAGTTTCCCAGCTTGGGCCGGGAGCGCTTCGCTGCATCCTCCGCATTCGGCACACGCGTCCCCTCTGCCGTGCGCTCCTCTGGGATCAAGCTGCCGGGTGGCAGTTCGAGGTAGTCCGCCGCTTCTGTTAGGGCGACGGCTTCCTTGGGAGTCGGTGCCTTCTTGGCAGCTTCACGGAGCATGGAAGAGGCTCCTGCTTCGCCCAAGACGATCATGCCGTTCAGCGCGGCGGCGCGGACTTCGGGGTCAGGGTGAAGAAGGTAAGGTTCGATGAGCGGCAGGCCTTTCGGGTCGTAGGTGACGGAGGCCTCCTCGATCTTGCCGAGGATGGCAGTGCGCTGTTCATCGCTCAGCTTTTCCGCTGCGGGAACTGCCGAGGGAACCGACTGCGCGGGGGGAGCCGTAGAGCTACCCGGACTCGACTTGGTCGTGGCAGGGCGGTCCGCCTCTGGAGCGGCGGGAGCGTTTTCGGCCTTCCCGCCGCGAAGGAAGAAGCCTCCCGTCGCGAGAAGCAGACAGACAGCTCCTGCCACCCATAGGGTCCGTGAATTCATCGTGCCCGCAGATTAAGGAGCAGGTTCGGCGTCCGGGTAGATGGCCGAGAGATCATTCACGGGCCAGCCGGAGGCAAAGGTCCAAGTGCCTTCAAGGATGGACTGGAAACTATCCAAACCGCCCTGCCCGTCCGAGACCTCATCATCGATCGAGCCGGAGATATTGTAGAGCGTGCCCAGACCATTGATGTAGCGGTATTCCGTCCCCGTGCTGGTGCGCACGGGGCGCAGGGAGAGCGTGTGCTGCCACATGCCCTGCATGTGCATGGTGGAGCCCTCCGTGCTTTCACCGGACTGCGTGGAAAAAGTCAGGAAGGTCTCCGACTTGGTCAGGGATTCATCCCGGAAGGACGAGGCGATCGTGTCGCCCGCGGAGTTGAAGCGCTCGAAGCTCGTGGCATCCACGGCATCCGCCTGCCCGTAGGTCGTCATGTCGAAATAGCCGCCGACGTAGATCGGCGTGGAGCCGGGCCGGGTGATGTAGAAGAACGGGATCGGGTCATCCTCGTTGTAGATCGCCTTGAGCGACCAGCCGCTGATGCTGGGGATCACGCCCTTGCTGACCAGGAAACCGAGGAACTCCCGGTTCCCGATCCGGCTGGTGACGATCCGGGACTGATACTCGTAATTGTCCTGGATGAGGTTCCCCTGGGAATCGTAGCGCGACCACTCGTTCTCGAAATTGGCGACGCGCGGGAAGACGATCCGGCCGTCCTCGTCCTTCTGGTAGGTTCCGGGTACCGAGTATTGCTCGGTCAGGCGGACGGTGACGAGGGACTCCGTGCCCGGCGAGGCATGGGCGATTCCGGCGAAAACGGCGGCCGAGGAGACGGCCACGAGGGTCAGGCGGTGGAAAGTCATGGTCACTGGATTGACGCAGGTTTGGCCCGATCTATTCACGGGGCAAATGGATTAATTCGCTCCCGGGCGGCCCGGCTGCGCGGTTTTCCGGGCGGTCTCCCCCCGAGGTCCCCGCGGGGACTGACACTCCACGCTTGCACCCGGGCCCGTCCCGGCCTATTCCGCCCGTCCACAATATGGCCAGCACGCCCGCAATCAATCTCCGCAAGGGACACGCCGTCCGCCACAACAACGAAGTCTGTGTCGTGATTTCCCACGAACTCAAGACGCCGCCGCGGATGGCCTCCTACGTGGTGATGTCGATCCGTGGCGTCAGCAACAAGAAGGTCTCCAACCTGCGCCTGACCTCGAACGATTCGATGGACTCGGTGCTGCTCGAGCGCATCCCCCACGAGTATTCCTACAAGGATTCCGGCGGGTACCACTTCCTGCACAACGAGACCTTCGACGACGTCGCCATCCACGACGAAATCATCGCTCCCGTCCTCAACTACCTGATCGAGGGCAATACCTACACCCTGCTCTTCGCCGACGGCCTGGTGGCGGACATCGAACTGCCGCCGTCCATGGAAATGATCGTGGCCGAATCGCCGGAAGGCGTGAAGGGCGATTCCGCGAACAACGCCTACAAGTCCGCGACGATGGAAACCGGCCTGGTGGTCCAGGTCCCGCTCTTCATCAACCCGGGCGAGAAGCTGATCATCAAGACCGAAGACGGCAGCTACATCAGCCGCGCCTGATCGGCCTGACCAACTCTTTTCCGAAAAGCCGGGCTCCGCGAGGGGCCTGGCTTTTCTTTGCCCCTTTCAAAGCGCTGCGTCCCTACTCCACCCCATCCATCACCCACAACTCCGAGCCGTAGGCTGGGGTCACGGCGCTGAAATAGAGCTTCTTCCCCTGAAGGAAGGGCGAGGAGGGGTTGGAGCCGCCGGAGCCAGGGGAAAGGTCCGCAACCATCTGCGTGCCTGCCGCGGTGCCATCGCTGGTCCACCATTCACGGCCGTTGCTGCCGTCGTCTGCGGAGAAATAGATCCTGTTTCCAACGGCGATCATATCCGCAGGGCGAGAGTGGCCGGATCCCGGAAAGATATCCTTCACCATGGTGGTGCCTTCCGCGGTGCCGTCGCTGCGCCACAGCTCCTCACCGTGTGCGCCATCATCAGCCAGGAAATAAAGGATATCGCCGGCTACCGCGAAGTGATCTTCGGAGCCAAAATCCCAACGTTGTCCGCCTGCGGGATTGATGTCCTTCACCATGAAAGTCCCTGACGAGGTGCCATCGCTCTTCCACAACTCGGAGCCATGCTCCCCATCGTCCGCGAAGAAATAGACATCCTCTCCGGCGGGAATCATCGGATAGAGATCGTCGCTTCCGGACCATGGGTCTCCGGAAGTCACCTTCACGGTTCCATCCGCGCCGCCATCGGTCTTCCAAAGTTGAATCCCGGAGAAATCCGTGAAGGCGCGGAAGAAAATCCTGCTACCCGCCCTGACCAGGAAGGAAGGGCTTGAGCCGAGCGGACCGGGCCGGAGATCCTTCAGCATGGCAGTACCCGCAGCGGTGCCGTCGCTGTGCCACAATTCTTCCCCGCTGCCGGGGCCGCCCAGGTTCGCCGCGAAGTAGAGTTCACCTCCCAGTTCGGTGATGAAGCTTGGCCAGATGACGGGGACGCCGCCCGGTTGCAGCTTGGATGTTCCCGCCGGGGTGCCGTCGCTGGCCCACAATTCGTCGGTGTTCACTTGCTGCCCGGTGAAAAACAACTGGCCGGCGAAGGCCGTGGGTTCTTCGATATGGGAAGAGAACTCGTCACCGCGAAGGTCGATCACCTTGCGTGTGCTGGACTTTGTGTTGCCGGTCTTCCAGAGCACGTCCTGATTCTCCGGGTCATAACCTACAAAGAATACCGAGTCCCCGACTGTCGTGAGCTGGCGCGGCTCGCCGCCAACCTTGCCTGGAACCAAGTCTTGCACCAAGTGAGTGCCCTTGGCAGTGCCATCCGTCTCCCATAATTCCTCGCCATGGATGCCGTCGTCCGCTCGGAAATATACCTGGTCTCCGATGGTAGCCATCGGTTGCTCATCAAAGGGATTGTAACCATCCTTCGTTCCAGTTGCTATATTGGCCAGTATCCGCGTGCCGCGCGGAGTGCCGTTGCTGGTCCACAGTTCGCTGCCATGCTTCCCATCACTGCCGCAGAATAACAGCCGGTTCGCGAGCGGTGTGAATTGCTTTACCCCGTAGGATGCCTCTGTATCCGCGATCTTTTTTAGCATCACGGTTCCCTTGGGACGGCCATCGCTCTTCCAGAGATAGGCACCGCCAGGTCCGTCTGCGACGAAACAGATCCCATTTCCGGACGCCGTCAGAAGCCGCGGCTCCGTGAACGTCCTTTTCCCTGCAGGGCTCAGCCTGCGAGTCCCCGCGGCAGTCCCATCGCTGGACCAAAGCTCCGGCCCCCGTTGCTCGCTTTCAGCGATGAAGAAGATCCGTCCCGCAGTGGCCGTCAGCGTCCGTGGATTGGAGGAGGACTGACCGGGCCAGATGTCCATGACCAGCCGGGTTCCCCCCGCAGTCCCATCGCTGGCCCACAGTTCCGCTCCGGAGGCATCATCTTCGGCCGTGAAGAAGAGCGTGTTTCCGGTGCCGGCCGCTTCCGCCCGCGGCTTGAAGCCCGCGCTGGCGCTGGCCCCGTAGACCTGCATCACTTGGCCATTGGCAAGATCCGCCGTCCAGAGACCTGAGTCCGCACTCTCTCCCGGGATCATGATCAGAAGATCATTCTCAATCCAGCCGAGCAACTTCATGTCGTTGCCGTTGCCCGGGGGTAAGGCGGAAATCCTCCTGGTGCCTTGAACACTGCCGTCACTGATCCAGAGTTCATTGTCATTTGCCGGGAAGACCATCGAACCTCCCTGAAGCGGCAGGCCCTTCTCCGCAGAGTAAAAAGGCTGGGAAAAATCGTCTGATGCATCTATCGGGTTCAGAAGCACGGTCCCCTGCGCAGTCCCGTCGGAGGCATAGAGCGAGGGCCGGTGAAACAACTGGGGCGTCTTGGTGAAGAAGAGCCGATTCTCGGTGCCGGTGAAGTCTTTCAACGCGACGTAAAAGCTTCCGTCAGAAAGTTCGATCACTGGTGTGGTTCCGGCAGGGCTGCCATCGCTGGACCACAGCGCCGCTCCGCCCGTCGGGTTGTCCGCGGTGAAGAACAAGCGATTTCCTACTGCAGTGAGATTGCGCGGGAATCCACCCGTGCTGCCAGGGATCAGATCCTTCACTAAGACGGTTCCGGGGACTGTTCCATCGGTCTTCCACAGCTCATGACCGTGGGCGGGATCCTGGGCGCGGAAGAAGACCGTCCCACCGACCTTGGTGAGCTCCTGAGGGAAGCTTCCGAGGTCCTCGTTGCTCCGGTTGATGTCCTTCACCAATCGAGGTTTGGGCAATTCCCCCGCCCAGAGGGAACCGGAGGTGGCGGCCAGGAGGATAGCGGAGCATCGCATCATGGGAGACAAAAGCGCTGAGGCAGAGTTGGAGGCAAGTTGAGCAAAAAGCCGTGGGATGCCAGCAGAACCGACACGCGTTTTTGCGGTGTCACACAGCGATCAGATCCGAGACACCCCTACTTCGCGCCATTCGCCCCACCAAACTTCCACCTGCACGGCGGGGCCAGGATGCCCTTGTGCGCGGGCGCGCCTTCCACGGTGAAGGGATAGGCGTGCCAGTGGTAATCGTAGGCGTGCTTCCAGTCGGATTCGAAGATGCCGACGTCCAGGAAGTAGGTGCCGGCGGCGAGTTCAAGGCGGTCGATCTCGAAGGAGATCTCCCCTCGCCCCTGCAGGTCCGGGACATCCGCGCGGGCCATGAGGGTATTCGTGTCCAGACAAGGCATGCCGTCTTTCTTGCTGATGGAAATGGCGAAGACCGGTGCGGATATGGAGTTCTTGGCGTTGTAGCCCAAGGTCACGCCCAAGGCATCGCCGCTGAAGATCATGTCGCCGGGGCGGAACTGGACCGACTCGATCTCGATCTCAAAGGTGCCGAAGCGGTTCTCCCGCGGCACGAGGTCGAGGCCGCCGCTGGTGCGGGCGGGGCCGTCCGGCGTGCGCCGCAGGGTCGCTTCCCGCATCTCGGTTTCGTAGAGGTTGGCCACCACTTCCGGTGTGGCAAGGGCCACCACTTCACCGGAGCGCAACCAGAGCACACGGTCGCACAGCTGCTTCACCTGCTCCATGCCATGAGAGACCATCACGATGGCGCAGCCGGCATCCCGCAGGGCCTTGATCCGGGTGTTGCACTTGGCCTGGAAGGCGAGGTCGCCCACGGAGAGGAACTCATCCACCAGCAGGATCTCCGGATCGGTGTGGACCGCCACGGCGAAGGCCAGGCGCATCATCATCCCCGTGCTGTAGGTGCGCACCGGTTCATCGATGTAGTCCTCCAGCTCCGCGAAGGCGACGATCGCATCCATGCGCGCCTCAAGCTCGCTCTTCAGCAAGCCTGCGACCACACCGGCGAGCAGGGCGTTCTCCCGGCCTGTTAGATCGCCCAGGAAGCCGCCGGCGAGATCGAGCAGGGCACCGATGCGGCCCCTGACGAGGATCTCCCCGCCGGTGGGCCTCCCCACCCCGCCAAGCAGGCGCAGCAGCGTGGACTTCCCGGCACCGTTCGCCCCAATCACCCCGAACATCTCTCCCGGTGCCACGCTGAAGCTCACGCCCTTCAAGGCCCAGGCATGGGGCCGCGCGGGCTTGCCCTTGCGGGAGCCTTTTGAGGTGGGGCGGTACTGCTTGCAGACCTTTTCTGCTATGATCCTCGGCTCCATTACATCTCCTCCACGAAGCGGTGGCTTTGGGCGATGAACATCTTCCGGCCAAGCAGCAGGAAGAAGATCGCCACCGCGCTTAGAATCCAGAGCGGCTGAGCCTCCGGCCATACGCCATCCAGCAGGACGCTGCGCCACGCGATCACCATGCAGACCATCGGGTTGGCATAGAACCAGACGCGCATCTGCTCGGGGATGACCTCGATCCGATAGAAGATCGGCGTCACGAACATCATCAGCTGCAGCAGCACCGCGACCACGTGCTGGGTATCGCGGTGCAGCACGTTCAGCGATGCCAGCGGATAGGCCATGCCCACGCACAGCAGATATTGGATGACCGCGAGGACTGGCAGGGCGAACCACGCCATGGTGGGGTAGATGCCATTGCACCACAGCAGGATGAAGAGCAGCGGCAGCGCGATCGCCATGTGTAGGAAGCGCACGTTCACCGTCACGAAGGGCAGCATGGCCAGCGGAAAGCCGGGCTGGCGTGCCAGCGCGAAGTTCCCCGTGATCAAGCTCACGCTGCCCCCGAGCGAACTCTGGAACCAGCCCCACACCAGCACGCCCACGAAGACGTAGCAGGCATAGGATTTAACCTGCGAGCCCAAGGCGTTTTGGAAAATGGTGGAGAACACGATCACCTGCAGCAGCGGCCCGCCCAGTGCCCAGCCGAAGCCGAGGAAGGAGCGTTTGTACTGCGCCTTGATATCGCGGCGCGTGAGCACCGTCAGCACATCCCAACCGTGCCGCCACTTGCGGGCGGGGGAAGATGCCTGGGGATGTTCCTGGGTGGTCTGCTCGAAGCTCATGCCGGTTTCACTGCGGATGGCTCCTGCTGAACCGCGGGCGACTCATGTCGCAGCCCCGGCGGCTCGTGCCGGGCTCCATCACCGTGTCTAGCGACATGGCGCATGCTTTGCCACAGGGAAAGCGGCCCCAGAGTCATGCCGACCATCTCCACTGCCAGCAGCTTCCACGGATAGCGGTCGCGCCCGCGGATCTTTGCCCATACCCGCGATGCCATCGACTGCGGCAGTTCGTAGGCCAGCCTCACCAGCGCCCGCTTGTCGCGGAAGCGCAGGTAGGTGAGCATGTGGTAAGCCACGTGGCCCTTCGAGTAGGCCATGATCTGCTTGCGCAGCTCGCCCATGGTCACGCGGTGGTGATGCCAGGCCATGGCCGCCGGCTCATAGATGATCACGTGCCCGCGGCGCAGGACCTGATAGAACCAGAGGGTGTCTTCACCCACGCCCGCAGGGACCCCCGCGCCCAAGCGCTCGTCGAAATGACCCACGCTGGGATCCTCGAAGAGGCTGCGGCGGAAGGCGAGATTGCCGGTGCCGCCGAGTTGCCACGTGGGCGTAGCGCGACGCTTCCAGCGATGGAACCAATATTCGTCGAACTCGCGCTGCTGGTAGCCGCGGCAGAAGCCACCGTATTCCTCGAACTTGAGTTCCGCCTCGGTCTCGAGGCTGGCTGGCAGGGTGTTGCCCGTCACGGCGGCCACGTCGTTGCGGGACAGTGGCGCGACCAGGTTCTCCAGCCACTGCGGGGAGACCTCCATGTCGTCATCCGTCATCGCCACGATCTTCTCACGCGCTGCGGCGACGCCGGCATTCCGCGCGTAGGAGGATCCAGGCCGGTGTTCTTCGACGAGTTCGACGCCCGGGAATTCCTTCACGATCTCCCGCGTCGAGCCGGAGCCCGGACGGTTGTCGACCACGATGAATTGGACGCGGCGCTTGGTCTCAGAAGCAAGCAGTGAGGTCAGGCAGCGCCGCAGGTCATCGGGCCGGCCACAGGTGGCCACCATCACGGAGACGCCTTCCAATTCCTCTTCCGGCGCTTCCACAGCTTTCGCTGCCGGATTCAGGCGCTCCTCCCAGCGGGCGATCTCGGCGGACCAAGCGATGGAGGGATTCAGCTCGCCCAGGCTCACCACTTCCCACCACAGGTGCTTGGAGATCTCATCTGCGAGCCGCGAGGGAACGATGGCCATCTCCTGGCAGCGCATCTTGATCTTCCCCAGCGGGCGCCCATTCCATTGCACGAAGATGTCCAGGGACTCCCGTCCCTCCCCTTCATGCAGGGTCCGCAGCGGCTTCGCGATATCGATGCTCACCAGGGTGCTCGGGCTCTTCTTCGGCCCCGGCGCCGCGGGCTTCATCAGGAATTTATCGGGGCGCTTGGACTCGTCCGGCACGATCTTCTGCCGGGCCCGGCGATAGCCGCCCTTGCCCTTGATGTAGCCCTTGATCTCGGCCATCACCAGATCGCGGGGGAACCACTCCGGGGACCAGATCGCGCGCGCCAGGCGCTCCCATGCCCAATAGCGCCACCACCAGCGTTCCAGCTTCTTGACCGCTGCCTTGTCCGTGGGGAACTCGTCCGCTTCCCGCTCGAAGAAGCAGCGGGTGGCGTGACCGTAGCTGTAGATAAGCTTGTGCAGCTCCGGCATCGAGCGGCGGTGGCGGTGCCTCACGATCGCGGTGGGCTCGTAGAGACAAGCCATGCCAGAGCGAATGCAGCGGAAGAAGATCTCATGGTCGCCGCCGCCCAGAGTGGGCGTGCCCACGTCCAGTGCCGGATCGAACTGGCCCATCTCCTCGAAGAGACTGCGGCGTATCGCCATGTTCGCACCAGCACCGAGTTGCCCGGCACCGATCAAGGTCCACGGCATCGGCTCGGCCCGGCGCGACTTCAGGTAGTTGCGAACGCAGCCGCGGCCGAAGCCACCGTAGCGCTCGAACAATGCCTGGGCCTCCGTCTCAAGTTCGGCCGGCTCGATCAGGCCGGTCACCAATCCCACGCCGGGATCCTCCGCGAAAACTTTGCCCAGCGCCTCCACCCAGCCGTAATCGACCATTACGTCGTCATCCGTGTAGGCGACGATCTCCCCCTTCGACTCCACGATCGCGCGGTTCCGCGCGTGGTCGAGGCCGGGAGTTTCCTCGCGGACGTAGCGGCACTGGGGATACTTGTCCTTCACCAGGCGCTCGGTGGCATCGGTCGAAGGGGCATTGTCCACCACGATGATCTCCATCGGTTGGACACGCATCGAGACCAAGGCGGCGAGGCACTTGTCCATGTCATCCGGACGGTCCCGGGTGCACACGGCCACGCTGATGGTGGGAATGGCAGCGGCAGGCGCGGATTTCCCTGCGTGGAGCGAACCGTCTTCGCCCATCAGGATCCGGCGCGCCATCTCGCGGCCCAAGCGTTTTTGAAGGTGGTTCGTGATCCGGAGGGCCATCTCACTGGCGAGGATCTTGCCACCAGTCACGGGGACCTGGATGACGCCCAAGGGGACGTCATCCCAGCGGACCAGGACGCGGGCGGCCCGGTAGGAATCGCCGACAATACGGTCGCCTGGGTGGGCGATGTCGTAGTCGATCGGGGATATGGGTAACAGCATTTCTAGGGGTGGGTGGGGAGGGACGGGTTCCCGGTGGGAGAGCCGGAAACGCCTTGTGGGGGGATGGAGAATGATTCAGCTCAGAGAACCGTGGTGCTATAGCGGCCGTCTTGGGGACGGACGCTCGAGCCACTCTTGGATTCTGAACGCAAAGCAGCGGGGGAACTGCTAACATGCCGTGGACGGCGGAACTTTGCGATCGCCAGCTCGAACAGGCTCTTGAGGCCCATCCGGCGCATCCGGCCGCTGGCGATCAGCATGGGATCGGCTTTGAGCGCTTTGCCCAGGGACCACAGGCAGCCCGAGGGGTCTTGCGCGTTGCAGCACTTCGCGACGAGATAGCTGTAGAAGTTCGCGGAGGAACTGCGGAACAAGCTTGGGGGCAGCGCGGGATTCCGCTGCCGGACGAGCGCCATCGCGCACTCGTAGGACTTGCCCATGCCGCGCGCATCCAGGCTCATGCAGCCCGGGGCGAGGCGGTATTTGACCAGGGTTTCCTGCACGACTCCGACGAGATACTTTTCGGCGAGACGCAGGAGCAGCTCCCAGTCCTCACAGCCTTGCATTCCGTGTTGCTCGTCGCGGCTGAGATAAAGGCCGAGTTCCCTCAGCGCTGAGGTACGGAAGAGGGGCACGCTGGCATTTCCCACGAAATTGCGGAGCAGCAGTTCGCTCAACACCGAGCCCTGGGCATCGGCTGGAAAGGCCCCGGTAATGACCCGGCCTTCCGGATCAATCTTTTCGGACCAGCAGTAGGCGAAGCCCATCTGCTCGCCGCCTGCATCCATGCACGCCACCTGCCGTTCAAGCTTCGCGGGATACCAGATATCATCCGCATCCAGCGGGGCGATGTATTCACCAACTGCCTCGGAGATAGCGCGGTTCCTTGCCACACCCACTCCACCGTTCTCTTGGCGGATGATCCGCACCCGTTCGTCACGCGCCGCAAAACCGGTCGCGATGGCAAGCGTGCGATCCGTGGAGCCATCGTCCACGACGAGGACCTCAATCTCGCGAAGTGATTGGGAACACGCAGATTCCAAGGTGGCAGCCAACCATTGCTCGGCGTTATAGGCCGGTATGATCACTGTCACCCGGGGCTGGGGGCTCCGCCGGGGGGAGGGGTGGGACATTAGCGTCAGTTTGCCTAAGCGGCTTCTAATATCAAGCCGGAAGCCGTCTGGAAGAATAATTGGTTATTCGCACTACATTTCTGTAGTGCAAAACACCACATCACTCTCGGGAGCCGCACTCCAACCCCATCATCCCCCACACGGAAGATCCCCGCTTCCTTGCGTCATCGGACCCACTTTGTGAAATTTTTCACAAAGTGCGCTTGCCGCTCCCGGGCCGAGTTTTCATATTCCGCCTGCCCGGGGTTCGCCCTGTGGAATTTCACGCCCCATGAGCGATCCCGCCGCCACCGCCGAAGCCAAGCTTCCCAAGGACCTAGCCGCCGAAAAAGGCCTGGTCAACGTGCAGATCGACGGGGTTTGGCTCCAGGTTCCCAAAGGAATGCGGATGATCGAGGCCTGCAAACTGGCCCAGAACGAAGTCCCGCATTATTGCTACCACCCGAAGCTGACCGCACCGGGCAACTGCCGCATGTGCCTGGTGCAGATGGGCATGCCCCCCCGCCCTGCCCCGGGCCAGGAACCGACCTATGATGAGCAGGGATACCTGCCGATCGGCTGGATGCCGCGCCCGGTGATCGCCTGTGCGAACACGGTCTCCGAGAATATGGGCATCCGCACCACGGGTGACATCGTCACGAAGTGCCGCGAGGGGGTGATGGAGTTCCTGCTGATCAATCACCCGCTGGACTGCCCGATCTGCGATCAGGCCGGCGAGTGCCGCTTGCAGGAGTTTTCGGTGGAGCACGGCCGCGGCGGTTCGCGCTTCGTGGACATGAAGGTGAAGAAGCCGAAGAATGTGGACATCGGTCCGCGCGTCCGGCTCGACGATGAGCGCTGCATCATGTGCAGCCGCTGCATCCGCTTCATGGATGAGGTGGCGGGTGATCCGGTGCTGGGCTTCACCCAGCGCGGCACGCACACCACCCTGACGGTCCATCCGGGCAAGAAGCTCGACTCGAACTACTCTCTCAACACCGTCGATATCTGCCCGGTCGGCGCGCTGACCTCGAATGATTTCCGCTTCCAGATGCGCGTGTGGTTCCTGAAGGAGACCAAGAGCATCGACGTGAACTGCGGCACCGGATCCAACATCACGATCTGGACGCGCGGCAACCAAGTCTACCGCATCACCCCACGTCAGAACGACGAGGTGAACTCGACCTGGATGCCGGATTCGCACCGCCTGAACTTCCACTATATCGATAGCGAGGCACGGCTCACCGAGCCGATGATCAAGTCGGAAGGCATCCACATGCCGGTGCCGTGGAAGGACGCGTTGGGCGCGGCAGCGAAGGACCTGAAGGTCTTCGCGCCTGCTGAGATCGCGATCATCGCCTCTGCGCGCATGACCAATGAAGAGCTCTTCATGGTCCGCGAGCTGGCCACCACGCTGGGCACCGGTGCCTTCACCGTGGTCCCCCGCTCCGGCGCGAACGATGGCATCCTGGTTTCCGAGGACCGCAATCCCAACACCACCGGCGCAAAGCTGGTGTGGGGCTCACAGGATCCTGCCGGCCCGCTGGCGGACATCCGCAGCGGCGTGCAGAACGGCTCGATCAAGGCGCTGCTGGTATTCGGTGAAGAGCTGACCGCAGAGGCTGGCTTCACGAAGGAAGATCTGGCCAAGCCCGCTTTCATCGCCTCGATCCAACTGCTCGCCGGGCCGACTGCCGAGGCCTCCAACGTGCTGCTGCCGGGTGCCGCCTTCGCCGAGAAGCGCGGCTCCATGGTGAACGTGACCGGTCGCCTGCAGCGCCTGAACCGCGCGGCCGAGCCGCCGGTGGATGCCCACGATGACTGGGAGATCTTGCGCGATCTGAAGGCGGCCCTTGAAGGTGCCTCGCCGACTGCAGGCCCCGCGATGATTGAAGATCTCTTCAAGGCGATGGCCGCCGGTGTCACCGAGTTCAATGGCCTGAGCCTCTCGAAGATCGGTGATCTTGGAACCCCGGTCGTGGAGACCGGCGTGAAGATTCCCCTTTTGGAAAACGAGCGCGCCCGCAAGGCCGCCGGCCTCATCAACGGCTAAGCCCCGTTTCTGCTTTTCATGGACCTCCTGATTTCACTCCTGATCATCCTTGTGAAGGTCATCGGCCTGACCTTCATGGTCGTGCTGCCGCTGGTGCCGATCTCGGTTTACTTCGAGCGCCGCTTCTCCGCGATCATCCAGGACCGCGTGGGCCCGAACCGCGTGGGCGTGCCGCTGACCTGGTTCGGCGCCAAGAAGGACTTCTCCTTCTTCGGTCTGATCCAGCCGATGGCGGACGGGGTGAAGCTGTTCCTGAAGGAAGACTTCACTCCGGATCATGTGCGCAAGGCCTTCTACTGGCTGGCCCCGGCGCTGACCGTGGTGCCTTCGCTGGTAACCGTGTGCGTGGTGCCCTTCGGCTCGGACATCACGGTGAATGGCCATGCTTACAAGCTGGTCATCGCGGATCTGGATGTGGGCCCGCTCTTCGTCTTCGCGATTTCTTCGCTGGCGGTCTACGGGATCACGCTGGCCGGCTGGTCCTCGAACTCGAAGTTCCCCTTCATCGGCGGCGTGCGCTCCACGGCGCAGATGATCTCCTACGAGATCGCCCTGGGCCTCTCGGTGGTGCCGGTGCTGCTCTTCTACGGGGACCTCAATCTCTCGCACATCGTACAGGCGCAGGCCGACCGTGGATGGCTGCTGCTGCCGCTCTGGAATGAGCATGGCCATGTGCTGATGCAGTCCTACTGGCAGGATCCCATGGTGATCCAGCAGTGGCTCTTCCTGGTGCCGGCGATCATTGCCTTCGTGATCTTCACCACCTCCGTCTTCGCGGAGACGAACCGCATGCCCTTCGACTTGCCGGAGTGCGAGACTGAACTGGTGGGCGGCTATCACACGGAATACTCCTCCATGAAGTTCGCGATGTTCTTCATGGGCGAATACGCGGCGATGGTGATCGGCTCCGCGCTGGTGGTAACCCTATTCCTCGGCGGCTGGTCGCTGGGCTTCGGCTCGGACAAGTGGATTGAAGGCCTGAAGATCGGCAGCGTCGGCATCGGCGGCCTGGTCCACATGGCAGTCTTCATGACCAAGGTGGTGGCCTTCATCCTCTTCTTCATCCTGGTGCGCTGGACGGTGCCGCGCTTCCGCTACGACCAACTCATGCGCCTGGGCTGGGTGATCTTCTTTGAGGCTGCCCTGCTGAATGTCTTCCTCGCCGCGCTCGTCCTGGCCCTGCCGGACTGCGGTGCCGTGATCACCGGTGCCGGCTTGGTGCTGCTGGTGGTCGTCACGGGTGCCTTGGTCTGGGCCCTGAAGGTCTCCGAGAAGAAGCCGAAGCCCGTTTCCATCTAAGTCCTCTCACGTCTCTAGCAATTTTCCACGAGCATGGCTGTCGTCAAAGTCACCCGTCCGAAGCTCGCCACCGGGGAGAAGATCTACCTGGGCGCGATCTTCAAGGGCTTCATCATCACGATGAAGCACGCCATCGACTCGCTGCGCGGCAAGACCCGCGGCGCGGCGGACCTCGAGTCCTCCGGCTTGGGCGTGACCATGCAGTATCCCGAGCAGAAGTGGGACGAGCATCTGCCGGAATACTACCGCGGCGCACCCGCCTTGGTGACGGATGAGCAGGGCCGCGAACGCTGCGTCTCCTGCCAACTCTGCGAATTCATCTGCCCGCCGAAGGCGATCAAGATCATCCCGAGCGAGATTCCTTCCGATGACGCCTGGGCGAAGGTCGAAAAGCGCCCGCTGGAGTTCGATATCGACATGATCCGCTGCATCTACTGCGGCATGTGCGAGGAAGTCTGCCCGGAGCAGGCCATCTTCCTGCGCAAGGACTACGCCATCACCGGCCTGAAGCGCGCCGACATGATGCACGACAAGGCGAAGCTCTACGAGATCGGCGGCGTGCGCGTGGGTCTGGTGAACAAGTGGAACGAGTTGAAGTAATCCCATCATGCCCCTTCCCCTTTTCTGGTTTTTCGCATTGGTGATGCTGCTCGGCGGCATTGCAGTCGTGGCGCTGCGCAATCCGGTGGCCTCGGCGCTGGCAATGGTGGCGTCCTTCGTTGGTCTAGCAGGTCTGTTCATCGGGCTGAACGCCTTCTTTGTCGGGATCATCCAGATCTTGGTCTATGCGGGCGCGATCATGGTGCTGTTCATCTTCATCATTATGCTCCTCGACCTGAAGACCGAGGAGAAGCGCGCGCCGAAGCTCGCGCCGCTGCTCGGTGGGCTTGGTATCGTGCTCGGCTTCACCATCCAGCTCATCGGCATCCTTTCCAAGACGCCGGACATGGAGTGGAAGGAGCTGGACCTTGCGGCCGCCTCCGCCGCCCACGCCCAATCGAGCCCGGGCATTGCCGCCAAACTGACCGAGGGTCACTTGCCGGACGTGAACCTGATCGGTGACGTCCTGTTCAAAGGTTACAACCTGCCGCTTCAAATCGTCGGCGTCCTCCTGCTCGTTGCCACCATCGGCGTGGTCGTCCTTTCCAAGCGTCAAGAAGCCTAAAGCCATGGCCGGACTTCACTATTACCTCCTTGTCTCCGGGCTGCTCTTCGCGATCGGCCTGTCGGGCGTGATCCTGCGCCGGAACATCATCGTGGTCTTCATGTGCCTGGAGCTGATGCTCAGCGCGGCGAACCTGACGCTGGTCGCCTTCTCGCGCTTCAACGGGCATGACGGCCTGCCGGACTACCACGGGCAGATGATGGTGTTCTTCGTGATCACCGTGGCCGCCGCCGAGGTGGCAGTCGGCCTCGCCATCATCGTCGCGCTCTACCGCGCGCGGCAGACGATCAATACCGAAGACCTCACCAGCATGCGGGGTTAAGGCTTCCTTGGCACTTTTTACTTCGAACTTTCATGCCCTGGGTCCTCCTGTTCCTTCCCCTGATCGCCGCCGCGGCGAACCAGCTCTACCTGAAGCGGAATGCTTACATCGCTTCGCTGGTTTCCGTTGGCTCGTCGGTGGTGACCTTCCTGACTGCGCTATCCCTGCTGAAATCGACCGGCTCGCCCGATCCGCTGCACTGGATCAGCATCGGGGGCTTCCATCTCGATATCGGCATCAAGCTCGACCAACTCTCCACCGGCATGATGGTGGTGGTCACCGGGGTGGGCCTGCTGGTTCACATCTTCTCGATGGCCTACATGGCGGACGATAGCGCAAAGGCGCGCTACTTCACCGGCCTCTCGCTCTTCATGTTTTCGATGACCGGCATCGTGCTGGCCTCGAATTTCATCATGACTTTCATCTTCTGGGAGCTGGTCGGCCTCAGCTCTTACCTGCTGATCGGTCACTGGTATCAGAAGGAAAGCGCCGCGGACGCCGCGAAGAAAGCCTTCATCACGAACCGCATCGGTGACTTCGGCTTCATGATCGGCATCTTGATGCTGTGGGGTATCACTGGCAGCTTGACCTTTGATGGCATGCACAAATGGAGCAATGAAGGTGGCCTTCATGCATTTTCCGCTGCCCATGGCGGTGTGCTCGGTGCAGCGCTGCTTTGCATCTTCTGCGGCGCGGTCGGTAAGTCCGCTCAAATGCCCCTCCACGTCTGGCTGCCGGACGCCATGGAAGGCCCGACTCCCGTGTCCGCCCTGATCCACGCGGCGACGATGGTGGCCGCGGGCGTCTATATGCTTTTCCGCGTGCAACTCTCCATCGGCGAGGAGGCGTTCAACAGCTTCGCAGGCGACACCATTGCGATCGTTGGCGGCGTGACCTCGCTCTGTGCCGCGCTGATGGCGACGCAGCAGAACGACATTAAGCGCATCTTGGCTTACTCGACCCTCTCGCAACTGGGCTACATGATCATGGCCGTTGGTCTCTGCCACGGTCAGGCGGGCATGTTCCACCTCTTCACCCACGCTTGGTTCAAGGCGCTGCTCTTCCTAGGCTCCGGCGCGGTGATCTACGCCTGCCACCACGAGCAGGACATCTGGAAGATGGGCGGCCTGCTCAAGAAGATGCCGATCACCGGTTTCACCTTCCTTGCTGGCTTCCTCGCCTTGATCGCGGTCCCCGGCACCGCCGGCTTCTTCTCGAAGGAGCAGATCCTGGAGGCGGCCCATCACCACGAGCGCCTTTCCTGGCTCTTCTGGGTGGCCGCGGCCGTCGCGCTGCTCACCCCCTTCTACATGACACGCCTCTTTGTGGTTGCCTTCCTCGGCAAGACACGCAGCTCCGACGCGGATCATGCTCATGAAGTCGGCCCGCTGATGTTCGTGCCACTGCTGATCCTCGCAGTGCTTGGCCAGATAACCGGTTACCCGCTCATCGCGGAAAAGCTGGCTCCCGCCTATGAGAAGCCGGAGCATCTGTTCGACTTTTCGGGTATCGTGCCGCTGACCTCGCTGGCCGCTGTCGCTCTCGGCGTGATCGCCGGCTTCCTCCTCTACAACGGCAAGGACAAGGACCCCGTCTCCATCCCCTTCTTCCGCGACCGCTTCAAGATCGACGATATCTACGACAACATCATCGTCCGCTACTTCCAGAATGCCGCTGCGGCCATCGTGCACTTCTTCGATGAGTTCCTGATCAACGGCCTGATCGTCGGTGGTGCCAGCCGTGTCGCCGAGGGCTTCGGTGGGATCTTCCGCCGCGTGCAGTCCGGCAACCTGCAGGGCTATGCTTTCGCCTTCGGCATTGGCGTGATCCTGGTGATCTACTTCACCGTGTTTTGATGGATCCGACCGCCGCCTCCCCTCCTCTTCTTCTTCCTGAAAATTGAACACTGAAAACTAGCAAACTTCGATGCTTCTCCTGCTAGTCCTCATTCCCATCGCCGCCTTCCTCGCGATCCTCGGCGGCGCGCCCGCGCGCATCACCGCGCTGGCCGCCGGTGCCGCAAACCTGGTGCTCGGCGCCTTTGCCGCGTTCTCCTTTTGGTCCTTCCACAACTGGACGTCTTCGCTGCCGGTGCTGAAGCATCCGGAAATCAACCTCGCCTTCACGATGGACGGGATGAGCGCGATCATGGTGCTGCTCTCCGTGATCGTGACCATGGCCGCGCTGCTCTCTGGCAAGGCACCGGAAGGCCGCGAGAAGCTCTACTACGGGTCCTCCCTTTTGATCTCCGCCGGGGCCGTCGGGGCCTTTGCCGCCTCTGACCTTTTCTTCTTCTACGCCTTCCATGAACTGGCGCTGATCCCGACCTTCCTGATGATCGGCATCCTCGGCCGTGGCGACCGCAAGGAAGCCGCCTGGAAGATCACCATCTACCTCGGCCTCGGCTCGGTCATCCTGCTCGCCGGCCTCGTCTGGCTGGCCAGCATCACTGGCACCTTCAACATGACGGAGATGGTGAAGAACAAGCCGGTGATCGATCCCGCTTCGCAGAAGGGCATCGCGGCGCTGCTGCTGGTGGGCTTCGGCATGCTGGTCTCGCTCTTCCCCTTCCACTCCTGGGCCGCCCCGGCCTACGCCAGCGCCCCGGCACCGACTTCCATGCTGCACGCCGGTGTGCTGAAGAAGTTCGGTCTCTACGGCCTGCTGCGCCTCGCCCTGCCGCTAGTGCCGCTCGGCATCCAGGCATGGATGACCCCGCTGCTGGTCCTGCTGCTGGGTAACATCCTCTGGGTCGGCTTCGTGACCATCAACCAGAAGCGCCTGGACCTGATGCTGGGCAACTCCTCGGTGATGCACATGGGCTACATCTTCCTGGCCATCGCAGCTGCAGCCGCTGGTGGCCAAGCGAATACCCTCGGGCAGCCCGCGGCCATCTTGCTGATGTTCGCGCACGGTATCTCGATCGCCATGCTCTTCGGACTGGCTGACAAGATCGAGCGCGGCACCGGCACGCTGGAGCTCACCGATCTCGGCGGCCTCGCCAAGTCCGCGCCCGGCCTCGCCTTCCTCTTCGGGATGGTTGGCATGGCCTCCATCGGCCTGCCCGGCCTCGCGAACTTCGCGGGTGAAGTGCTGGTCTTCCTTTCTTCTTTCCAAAACTACGATCCCGCGAAGGGCCTCGGCCCGGTGCAGATCGCCTGCATCCTCGCCATCTGGGGCGTGGTGATCAGCGCCATCTACATGCTGCGCGCCTACCGGAATATCTTCCAAGGCCCCGCGGTGAAGGCCACCAGCGACACGCCGGACCTCACGCTGGCGGATCGCATCCCCGCGCTGCTGCTCGCCATCGCGCTGCTGGCCGTGGGCCTCTACCCGAACCTGCTTCTCAGCCTTCTTTCGAAATAAGCACTTCGGTTTAAGAATTAGTGCTTAGTCATTAGAATTTTCCCTGCCATGCCCGCTTACTACCTCGAAGCCCTGACCGTCACGCTCGGCCTTGCCCTGCTGATGCTGGAGGCATTCGTACCGCTCCGTTCGAAGAAGACCGTCGGCATCGCCGCCGCCGTTGGACTGGGGTTCATCCTCATCTCCTTGTTCGTCGCGATCGGGCCGGATGGCCATTCGGACAAGGCCTGGGCCAAGTGGCAGCTCTGGCATTTCTATCAGTTCGATGCGCTGGCGCGCTTCTACAAGGGCTTCGCGCTGGTCTGCACCATCTTCGTGGTGCTGATGTCGGTGGACTTCCGCTCCATCCTCTCGCGTTTCACGGATGAGCCGGGCACTGAGAAGGGCACCGGTGAATACTACGCGCTGCCGGTCTTCGCCTGCGCGGGCATGATGTGGATGGCCTCGGCCAAGGACCTCGCCGGTGCCTTCGTGGCGCTGGAGCTGGTGACCATCACCTTCTACATCCTGGTCGCTTACCTGCGGCGGAATGTCGGTTCGCTGGAAGCGGGCGTGAAGTATCTGATCCTCGGCGCGCTGAGCACCGGCTTCCTAGTCTACGGCATCGCCTGGATCTACGGCAGCACCGGCACCATGGACCTGACGGTGATCGCCACCAATCTCAACGCGATGACCTCCACCGCGCCGTTGCTCTTCGGCGTGGCCCTCATTCTCATCGCGCTCGGCTTCAAGATCGGCGCCGTGCCGATGCAGGTGTGGATCCCAGACGTCTATCAAGGTGCCCCCACCCCGACGACCGCCTTCCTCTCCGTCGGTTCGAAGGCGGCGGGCTTCATCCTGCTGATCCGTTTCCTCACGCCCTTCCTGCAGCCGGGCTCACCGGTGGCTGGCAAGGTCACCCTGATGCTCGCAATCATGGCAGGTGCCACCCTGCTCTTCGGCAACTTGGCCGCCATCAGCCAATCGAACTTCAAGCGCCTGCTCGCCTACTCCTCGATCTCGCACGCGGGCTTCCTGGTGCTGGCCCTCGCCTCTTGGCATGAGGGCCCGACCATTGGTCTTCCCGCTGCCGAGACCGTGTCCTTCTACCTCGCCACCTACCTGCTCATGACGCTGGCGAGCTTCTTCATTCTCGCGCAGGTCCGCATCCAGCAGGGCACGGAGGAAATCTCCGCCTTCAATGGCCTGGGCAAGCGTAACCCGGTGCTCGCCGGGGGCCTGACCGTGATCATGGCCGCGCTGGCGGGTGTGCCGCTGACCGCCGGCTTCGTCGGCAAGTTCTTCGTCTTCGCCCTGGCGGTGGAGGCCGGGCTGTGGTGGGCCGTGATCCTCGCCTTCGTCGGCGCGGCCGCGGGCTTCTACTACTACTTCAAGATCATCCGCGCCATGTGGTGGGAAGCGCCGGAAGGCGATGCCAAGCCGCTGCTGCTGCCGGGGATCACCCGCTACTGCGTGGGAGCCCTGACCGTGGCGGTGATCGTGCTCGGCGTGTGGCCGGAGCCGGTGCGCCTGCTGCTGGGACAATAAGTGGAAGGCTGCTTGCTTCGCTGAAGCGGCTTGCCTTCCATGGCAGAAGTGAACGTCGACCAACGCGCAAGTCACGCCTGGGTGATGAATCTCGGTGCGCTGGGGTTCTTCATCGCCGCACTGCTGGCGCTCGCCGGTTTCCACTTCATGGCGTGGTGGGGCAATGAGCCCAACTCCCAAGGCTGGCACACATGGCTTGAGCTGGCAGAGATGGTGCAGGCTCGAAACTTCTCCGATCCGATCGAGAACACCGGCCTCGTAATGTTTCCCACCAGCATTGCACTGATGCTCGCCTCGCCCTTGCTGATCGGTGTGCTGAGAAGATCCCGCTTGGTGTGGTGGTTACTGGTGCTGTCTTCCGGAGCCTGCCTGATCGCCCTCGGGGCCTTTGCCTTCGCGATCTCGATCACGGAAGATGCGGATTCCCACGGCCCCGGCTTCTACTGCCTGCTCGCAGCGCTGGTGCTGAACCTTATCGGGATGTTTCTGGTGAGGCGGGATATCCCGACGACGCCCCTCTCCGCCGAATTGGGGGAGGGACCCGTTCAATAATCCCTCCGGCAGAAGATCCACGCGGCCAGCGAGAGCATCACGCCGCCGAAGACCGCGGAGGTGCCGAAGACATACCAGGCCGAGTGGCGTTGCTCTGCCTTCTTCATCGCCTTAACCTGCAATGGACTCGGGATAACGCCGGTAAGCAGGTCCATCAGGGAGATGCCGGAAAGCAACGATTCACGCTCCTTCATCTGGATCAAGCGATTCAGATAAACCGTGCAATCACGGGTCTTCGGTAGCGGCATGCCGAGCGACTGAGTCATCTGGTGGGCTTTCACCCAGCCTTGATCCTTGCTTACCTCTTGAGCGCTCTGCGACACCTCTCCCGTTTGGAGATCCATGGAAATACCGGATTCCGGGATCACGTGAGCCGTCTTGTAGAGGAGATACTCGGTCCCGTGCGTCATCCATGACAAAAGCCATATTGAGAAAGTTCCCAACAGGGCAAAGAGAGTGGAACGTGTCCACACCCCGATGAATACCGCCACCGAATAGAGAAGAGCGAAAACGAAGCTGACGACCGGCACGGCCCAGAAAATGGTGAGATTCCACTCACCCAGTCGCAGGCCAATGGCCAGGAATACGATCAAAGCAAACATCGCCATCTGGAGGGCAACGAAGAGCAAACCTCCTGCAAACTTCAGCAAAAAGAGCCGCAGTCTTCCCACAGGCTTGGAAACCGAAATCCCAATAGACCCCTCCGAAATAAAGTCAGGGAAAATTCCCGTGGTGGAAATCAGCGCCAGGGCGATCGCAAACCAAGCCAGCCACCACTTCACGATCCCGTCTGTGAACAACAACACATAAAAGGCTGCAGCTTCGGGTTTGTCAGCCTGAAGAACGGGATTGTCGAAGTGCTTCAGGCCGAAGAAAAACGACATCCCCTTCTGGTCGAAGCCGATCGAGGCATAGGTCAGTGCGACGACAAGCGAGATCGCGAAACTGATCCAAAATAGACGGCGTGCCTGGAGCAACCGGAAGGAATCCATGAAGATCGCGATGACTGAATTCATTTGGAACCTCCCTTCTCTTTTTCCATCTCGCGAGCGCTGCTTATCGCGGACAGGAAGAGATCTTCCAACGATTGGCGAGACTCGCCCAGCTCGCGAATCACGGCTCCCGCAGCCCGCAAGGCATCAATTACGCCTTGGATTTGGGAAGCGTCCTCGGCCGGGATCACCACGCGGTCCCCGGCGACCTGCATGCCCGCGGCCGTCAACTTGTCCCGCAAATCCAGCGGCACCGGTCCGAGCGTGCGCAGTTCGAATTGCTTGCCCGCGCCGGTGAGTTCCTTCACCGCTCCGTAGCGAATCACATTGCCATTCGACAGGATCGCCACCTGATCGGCGACTTGCTCAACCTCCGCCAGCAGGTGGCTGTTCACGAAAACCGTGCGGCCTTCCGCCTTCATGCCCTCGATGATCTTTCGGATCTCAATGCGGCCTTCGGGATCGACACCGTCGGTCGGCTCGTCGAGGAACACGACTTCCGGCTCATTGACTAGCGCTTGGGCCAGTCCGACGCGTTGCTTCATCCCCTTCGAGTAAGTCCCTACCCGCTTGCCGCCCCAGTCGGCCATGCCCACCGTTTCGAGAAGCCGGGCGGCGCGCTGTTTGGCCAGTCCGCTCGCCACGCCTGCCAATCCCGCTGAATACATCACAACCTGACGCCCCGTCAGATACTCGGGAAACTTCGCGTGCTCTGGCAGGAATCCCACCTTGGCCAGAGTCTTCCGATCACCGATCTTCTTCCCCAGCAAGGTCCCGCGGCATTCGGTGGGCCGGATGATCGTGAGCAAGGATTTCACCAAGGTGCTCTTGCCCGCGCCGTTCGGGCCTAACAGGCCGAAGACGCTGCCCTTTGGCACGCTGAGCGAGACGCCCTTGAGCGCCTCGAAGCCGCCGTAGCGCTTGCGCAGGTATTCGATCTCGACCGCTGCTTCTGCCATAGGTCCGGCAGTTCAGCGATCCATCGGGATTTTGCCAAGTGGGAAACCGGGGAGGGATTATCACCACACGGTGTGGCCAAAGCGGAAGAGAGCGAAGATCGCCAGCGCGAGGAGCCCGATCGCCGTAGCCCACCAGTACCACTTGATGCCAATCCTGCGGTGCGGGTTGTGGCCGAACTCGCGGGCCGCGAATTCCTCGTAGTCGAAGTCTTCATCCGGCAGGTCGAGTCCGTCATACACGGGATCGGCCTCCCAGCTCTTCTTGCGCTTGTGCTGGTCCTTCCCCGCGGTGGCCGCGCTTTGCTGGCGCTTGCGCCGCTTGGTGGATGGATTGCAGTAAGGACAGCAGGGCGAGCCGACACGCACTTCCTTGTCGCAGCCGGGACAGAGGTAGGTATCCACACTCACAAGGAATACCATGCACTCATGGCGGCGGCTGGGCCAGCAGGTTTTCCACCTTGCGGCGGAATTCCGCATCGCTGAAGGCGGCGAGCCGCTGCGTGCGGTCCGCGGCCGGCGCAGGGCGCAAGGATTCCGCGACGGCCACCAGGCAATCGGCCCGCAATCCCTCGTCTTCCTTTGCCCCGATCCATGCTGCGGCGGCGGGCGCATCCTTCTCGATCCAGGCGGCGATGGACACCTTCAGGCCGGCACTGCGCGCGGCCCCCGCGGAGAAATCCCCGGCCCACTCGGTGGCGGCACTCGGGTCCGCCTGCGACCAGCGCTGCAGCACCTGCACCACCACCCGATCGCGCGGAGTCCCGGCGGGCAGCTCCTCCGCGACCAAGCGCGCGGCGCGCTCCGCATCGTGGGCGGAGATCACCACCGCGATCCGCCCGAGCGCGTCCCCGCGTTCACCTTCATCCGTCAGGGCCTGCGCCCAAGTGATCGCTTCATCGGGATTGCTCTCAGCCAAGCGCATCGCGAAGTGCGCGGAGAGCTTGCGCCGCGCCTCGCTGCCCGGAGCCAGCTTCTCGAAGGCGCGCCGGGCCAGATCCGGATCCACGTCCAGGCCATCCCATGCCACTTGCTCCAGCTTCTTCTCCCGCGCTCCCGCATCCGTGGAAGTCAGTGCGTCGTCGAAGGTCCGCTTCAAGGCCAGCACCGGATCTTCCTCCTCCTCGCCATCGCGCTGCCCGGAGCGCGCCGATTTGCTAGCTCCTCCGCTGCTACCGCCGCCGGGACTGGAAGACGACTTCGACTTCTCACTACAGGACGAGCCCATTGACAGGGCGGCCAAGAGTAGCAACTGGCAAGCACGTCTCACGGCGTGAGAGATACGTTGCTGAAGTGGGCTTCATTCTGCACCCCGGCACTGCCACTCGCCACTGCAAGCCCAAGGTAGCAGGTCTCGGGCAAGGCGGCCGTGAGGCTGCCGAGAAGCACCCAGTTGATCCCGTCCGCACTCTTCCACGCGGTGATCACATCCCCGCTGCGCACCAGCCGCACCCAGGCATCCGGGAAGCTTGCCGTGCCGCTGCTGGCCGTGGAGGTATTGCCATTGAGGCCGGTGCGGCGGACCCAGCGATAGCCGCCATCGCCGCTCACGCCCATGAAGACGTGGCGCGAGTTCGAGGCCAGACTATCGCGGATCATCACGCCGGCACGGGCCAGCGGGCCGGTATCATCCATCGAATCCACGCGGGCGGTGATCATCCCGTCGCCGCTCAGCGGCTGCCAGAGGAACTGGAAAGAATCGCTGCGTGCCGCGAGCTGCCCCTCGCCGGAGAGATGGAACTCGCCATGACTACCGGCCAAGCTCCAGCCGCCATCGTCCCCGGAGCCAACGTTTCCGGCAACCCATGGCAAAGGCAGGCCGCCCTGCGTGACCTCGATCCGCAAGCTGCCCACCGCAAAATCCCCGGCCCCGTCCGTGACTTGCACCGTGAAGACATTCGGCCCCGCGCTGCCTGTGGGCGGGGTGCCGGACAAGCTGCCATCCTCCGCCACCGCGAGCCACACCGGTCCATCGATCTTGGTGAAGACCAGGGTATCTCCGCTATCCTCGTCGCCCGCTCGCAGCGGGCTGCCGGTATAGGCCTCCCCTTCCCGCGCGTTCGCGCCTGCCAGCGAGCCCTCGTCGAAGACCGGAGCATGATTGTCACCCAGCACCGTGATCGTCACCGTCACCGTGGTGGTCTTGTAGGGATAGCTCGCCTGTAGCCCGCCGTCCTGCACGCCGATCTCCAGCTCAAAGCTTCCCAGGGCAAGGCCCGCCGGGTTCGCCAGCGTGATCACGCCGCTCTCCGCATCGATGGCGAAGGTGCCATCCGGATCACCGTCGAGGATTGCATAGAGCAGCCTCTCGCCCTCCGGGTCACTCGCGGAGATCGTCCCGAGCACTTCCCCCGCCGTGGCGCTTTCGCTCACGCCGAGGGCATAGGCAGGAAGCGTGAATTCCGGCGCGATGTTGATGTTGAACGGCGCCAGGCAAGTGCCGGGGATCACCACAGGGGCCGAGATGCCCGGGCCAGTCCACGCCACCTGCACGTGATCTGAACCGATGGCCTCCTTCTGCAGGGTCTCCATGTAGTAGGACTGACCGGCTTGCAGGAAGACCGGGTCCGAGTCCTGGGATGCGTACTTGGTCCACTGGTTGTAGTAGGTCCAGCCATTCACGCTGGCGATCTGAATCGCTCCCGCCGGGGTGGCGTCCGTTCCGAGGAAAAGCGCCGCATCCTCATTCGAGGCAAGATAGAAGGTGTAGTAGCCGCTGGTGGCCGGGGTGAGCAGCGCGCGGATGCGGGAGCCGTAGTTATCACCGGTGTTCGCACCGCTGTCGAAGGAACTCAGGACACGCACGGCATCCGGCGCGAAGGGATAGCGCGGGTCCGAGGTGAGATCCACGATATCGCTGCCCGTGAGATTGGTCCACAGCTGCTGGCGGATGCCACTGCCGATCACCTGGCCGGCAGGCGTCAGGTCGATGGTCACTTGCCCGCTGCCATCAAGCGGCGGCGTGCCTTCATCGCTCACGCTTATCGTGAGCGTGCGGCTGGGCGTAGCTTGTGCATTGAGCAGGCCACGGGTCGCCACGCGGATCTTGCCTGTTAGAGAGTCGATGCTGAAGGCACCGTCCGCATTGCCCGCGGTGATGAGGTAGCCGGAATGCGCGTCACCCCCATTCGCATCCGCCACCACCACGCTGCCGACTTCCTGGCCGGCGAAGGCGTCTTCCCCGACCGCGAAATGACTCGCGGCGATGGAAGGCGCGTAGTTCAGGGATTCCGGAGCCAGATACATGCCGCTCAGCAATTGCTTCGGGATGCCGGGTCCGGAGAAGGCCACCGAGATGTGATCAGGCCCGGTGGATTCCTTGTGCAGGGCCTCGATGCGGTAGGCATTCCCGGCTACTAGAAAGAACTGCGCGGAGCGGTATGGCGCATTGTCGATCCAGTCGCCCGGATCGGTAGCCCCGCTTACCGAGGCGATGGGAGATGACCCTGCCTCATCCAGGAAGAGCTGGCCAGAGCCATCGCTGGCGATCCAGAAGCGGTAGTTCCCGCTGACCGGCGGGATGAAGTAGCCGTGGACCCTGCTGCCGTAGTTGTCGCCATGCTCGCCAGCCTTGAAGTCGCCCAGGAACTCCTCGCTATCGGGATAATCCGGCCACTTGGGGCTCTCCTGCAAACTGCTCACCGTGCTGCCGGTGATGCCCTCATAGTAGGTCCGCACGATGCCCCCCGGCACATGGCCCGCGGCGATATCGAGCACGGTCAGGCTCACGCTGCAGGTGGCCGTGAGCGGCGGCGTGCCGAGATCGGTCACCGCCACGGTGAGCGTGACCAGGGTGTCTTCCGTCACCTCGCCGATGCCCGCGTCCGAAGCGGAGATCACGCCGCTCCCTGGATCGATGCTGAACCAGCCGTTTTCATTGCCCGCGGTGATCGCAAAGGTCGGCTGGTCGTAGTGATCGGGATCGCTGGAGCTCACCGTGAGCAGCGCGGTGCCCGGCCGTGTTCTCTCCAGCACGATGGCCGAAGCGTCGAGCGGCTGCGGCGGATCGTTCACGTCCTGAAGCGTGACCACCACCCGCAACTCTTCGCTCAGGCCCGGATTCGCGGCATCGAAGATGGAGACCTGAAGCTGGAAAGTGGCCGGGACATCCCAGCGCGTGGACAGGGCCTCGAAGTCCAGGCGCGAGGCATCTGCCACGCTGAGCAGGCCCGTCTGCTCGTCGATGGTGAAGGCAGCGCTATCATTCCCGGAAACGATGCTCCATGTCAGCGCCGAGCTGCCATGATCGATGGCTGGCAGCACGGTGCCTACTTCCGAACCCTGCGCGCTGTTCTCCGCCAGTGAAAAGCGCAGCGGCTTCACCCCGCCAATGACGCTGCCGCTGATGAAGTAGGTGCCCTCCGAGCCGTAATCCGAATAGCCGTCGAGCAAGGGATTCCCGCAGCCGGTCCCGCTCACCTCCAGGATGTATTCCCCGGCGGGCAGATCCATGGCGATCAGCGCGCCGAGAGTCGCCTGGGGATCCGCGGTCGCCACGGTCTCCCCGCTGTCGGTGTTGACCAGTTCTAACAGGACATCGAGATTTGGGTTCAGCGCGACCGGGTCCACCTTCAGCACCACGGCCCCGCCGCTGGTCGCGAAGCGGAAGCCATCGACATCGTCGCGCGTCTCGATGATGCCCTCGTTGGAGATGCTGTTGTCCTCCGCGATCTCCAGATAGCGCGCGCTCGCCAGGGTCTCCCCGGCATCGTCATCGCGATATCGGACATTGTTGTTAGAGACGATGATCGCGAGGTCGTTCTCGGTGCGGTTTGCCAGGGTATACTCGCCCTTCGACCACTGCGTGACATTCTCATAGTAGCCGGCCCCCATGATCGGAGCCCAACCGGTCTCCCCGGATCCCTGGCCGAGATAGTAGTCCTCGAAGGGCACCACATTGCGGCCGTCGTGGCTGAGGCCGAGCGTGTGGCCCGTCTCGTGCGAGATCACCTCCGCGCAGTACTTCCCCGTCGTGTAGAAGACCCAACAGGGAATGTCGGAGGAGGCACCGAAAGAACCCGTCCACGCCACGCCGCCGAAACCCGGTGCGGCATCCGTGGTCGGCGTGATGATCACATGCTGCCGGCTGCCGGTTGAGGCGCGGTCGAAGACCTGGCGGTCCGTGGTGATGTTGATCTCGAAGCCCTGGAAGTCCTCGCAGACCATCTGCCAGACCAGCTTGACCTGGGCATTCGTCACGGCAGGTGCCGCGGCATCGAAGTCACCCCAGCTCGGGAAAGGCCCGGCCTCGCCATCGAAGTCCAGATAGACCACCGCGGCGGCACCCGGCAGGCTCTGCAGGGGGATGATATCCTGGTAATCCGGCAGCGGGATGTCTTCCGGATGTGCCTCCGGGGCATGCTCGACCGGCGCGCCCGCGGCCAGGAGCATGGGGTAGTTCACGCAGACCACCTTGTCCTTGGGCACCCGCGTCAGGCGCGGCGCTCCGCCCGGACCGCTGGGCTCCGCCTTCCAAGCATCGTCCCCCTCATCGAAAAGGATATGTCCGAAGAACTTCCCGGCCGTGCCATCCATCGTCTGGCGCTGGAAGAAGAAGCGTCCGGGCTTGGGCTCGGAGATCCGGCCATCCACCATCAGCACGCCCTTCTCATCGTGCTTCAGGGCACGCGATCCGCCGCGGACCTCGCGACCGTCCGGCAGCGTCAGGCGAAAGCTGCCGTCCTCCTGCACCGCTTCGTCCAGGAAGCGTTCACCCAGAGCAAGGCTGGCTTCTTGCTCCACCTTGGGCTCTTCCGCTCCGACGCTGGCTGCGTCGCCCCTGTCGGATTTGGTGGCGGAGCTTGTTCCGGACGCGCTACCCGCAGACATGGCGCTACCGTCTCGTTCCGGTGCCAAAAGCACGAACGAAGCGACAGTTGCCGCCAGCAGCAACGCGGGAAGGATCGCGGAACTCCGCTTCATCGGGGGTGAACATCAACCGAAGTTGACCGATTCGCTATCTTGCAGATTGCAAGGCCCGGCGCAAGCGCCGAATGCTCAACCTGATGAGGCTTGTATGAAAAGTTCGTGAGGCCGGAGGAAAAGGGCGGCTTCTCCCTAACTTGCGTCAAACGAAAGCCTCGGCCACGGCCTCCAGCGAGGCCAGGTCCTCGACCGAGTAAACCGTCACGTCCTTGTCGATCTTCGCCACCAGCCCGGCCAGCACCTTGCCGGGGCCGAGTTCGATGAAAGTCCGGTGCCCCTTGTCGATCAGCAGGCGGATCGATTCCGTCCAGCGGACCGAGCCGGTGACCTGCTTCTCCAGCATGCCGCGGATCTCTGCCGGATCCGCTACCACGGAGGCGCCGAAATTGCAGACCACGGGGATGGCGGGCGACTGCATCGTCACGCCGATGAGCTCGGCGGCCAGCTTGTCCTGCGCGCTCTGCATCAGGCGGCTATGGTAGGCACCGGCCACGTTCAGCTTGATGGCGCGGCGGATGCCGTGGTCGCGGGCCTTTTCCACCGCGGCATCGATCCCGGCGACGGTGCCGGAAAGGACGATCTGGCCGGGAGCGTTGAAGTTCGCCACATCCACGTCGCACTCCGCGGCGAGGGCTTTCACGGCCTCCTCCTCACCACCGATCAGCGCGGCCATCGCCCCTTGGGTCGCCTCGCAGGCTTCCTCCATAAAGAGGCCGCGGCGGGAGACGATCTTCAGGCCGTCCTCGAAGGAGAAGGTCCCGGCGGCGGCATGGGCGGTGAATTCGCCGAGCGAGAGCCCGGCGGCAGCGATCGGATTCAGCCCGCCGACGCGCTCCTTGAGCAGCGCGAGGGCAACCAAGCCGTGGAGGTAGAGGGCAGGCTGGCAGCGCGAGGTGCGGGTGAGTTCCTCATCCGGCCCCTCGAACATCACCTGGGAAATCGGGAAGCCGAGCGCCTCATCGGCCTTCTTGAAAAGGGCCCGGGCGGTTTCGGATGCCTCGTGGAAATCCTTGCCCATGCCCACCTTCTGGGCGCCCTGACCGGAGAATAGAAGAACGACGTCGCTCATTGTGCTGGGCCAGTCCTAGCGGGCGACTAGGCCGCGGAGCAAGTCCTCATGATTGGTAATGAGGCGCGTGAGGAGTTCGGGCGCGCGGGCGATCGACTCCGCCAGCGGCAGGCCAAAGGATTCCAGCGAGAGCGCGGCATCGAAAAGCGCACCAGCGCTCTCCTCCACGCGCCCGGCCACCGCCAGCACCGGGATCCCGGCGGCCTTGGCCATCGCGGCGACTCCCGCCGGGCCCTTCCCGCCGAGCGTCTGGAAATCCAGCGAGCCCTCCCCGGTGATGACCAGATCCGCGGCGGCGATGCGTTGGGCGAGCCCAAGGGCCTCCGCCACAAGATCGAAGCCGGAGACCAGCTTGGCATTGGCGAAACGCATGAGGCCGAAGCCGAGGCCACCGGCGGCACCCGCTCCCGCGGTGGTGGCTTCCTTGTGCCCGTTGGTGAACGCGATGAGCCGCTCTAGCGTGGCATCGAGGAAGGCCACGTCTTCCTGAGTGGCACCCTTCTGTGGACCGAAGACCGCGGAGCAGCCGCGCGGGCCTGTTAGAGGATTGTCCACGTCGCAGGCCACGATGATTTCCGGAAGGCGGATGCGCTGCGTGTCGTCGAGGTAGTGGACATGGGCGAGATCGTGCGGCGTGCCGCTCATCGGGTAGCCGCGTTCGTCCAGGAAACGGACGCCCAGGGCCTCCGCCATGCCAGCGCCGCCGTCATTCGTCGCGCTGCCGCCGATGCCGACCAGGAGGCGGACAGCGCCGGAAACTTCGATGGCATGGCGCATGAGCTGGCCGGTGCCGAAGGTCGTGGCGGCGCGCGGCCTCCGCTCTTCTACCGCGATGCGCCACAGGCCGCTGGCCGAGGACATCTCAAGAATCGCCATCGGCCCCTCCGAACTACGATAAACGCCGTAGCTCGCCTCGACCGGGCGACCGAGGGCATCGCTCGCAGGAGCCGTGATCCGCTCGCCACCGGTGGCTGCCAGCATCGCATCGATGAAGCCCTCCCCGCCATCGGCGATCGGACAGATCTCCTTGGCCCACTCCGCCGGCAGTCCGGCACGGATCGCCGTGCAGGCCTCCACCGCGCTGAGGGAGCCTTTGAACTTGTCGCATGCCAGGAGGACTTTCACGGGCCGGAGTGTGGAGAAGACGGCGGAATGGGGAATCGCGAATGTGCGTCACCGCGAAGGGTGATGATATCGGGTATCCACATGGGCAAGGATTCGCGATTGGCGATTCCAACCGCACCAACGGTGCATTCTATCGTAGCCCCGGGCAGCGCCCGGGGACCGGTGGTCGGGGGAAATATAAAGCCCTGCAAGGGCGGCCCCATTCACCACTTCCAGGCGACAGGGAGCCACTGGGGTCCACCGGGGATCAACCCTTTTGGATCGCCCATACAGGGCTCAGAATCATCTCGGCACACCACCCCGGGCGCCGCCCGGGGCTACGATAGGATGCCCCTTTGGGGCGCAAGAAAATGACGCCGCACATGGATGGAACAGCACCGGGTGAAGATCATCCGCAGCGACCTGTTAGACGGGGTGATGCGCAGCCTGACGGTGAAAAGCTGGGCCCGAAACGAAAAAGAGCGCAGGCCCCGGTGGGACCTGCGCTCTGGAATGCTGTTGGAGCTTACTCAATCCCGAGGCGCTTCTTGTGGTCCGCCTTCCAGTCGTCGTTCAGCTCCTCGGCGGTCTTGCCGGTCCACTGCTTCCAGAGGTCAGGGGTGTAGCCCTCGTGGGTAGCCAGGTTGAGCTTCTTCATCAGGTCCTTCTCGTGGTTCTTGATGACGTAGTCGTAGAAGTTCGCGGTCACGCGGTAGCTGGCATCATACTTCGCGTTGGCCCAGTTACGCTTGGTGATCTCGGCACCGTGGGCCTGCGGCTCGTAGAGGAACCAGCGGATGTAGTCCGCCACGCCCTCGGTCACCCAAGTCGGCGGGCGCTGGCCGCGGTTGGAAACACCGCTGCCGAACTGCACGACGTGGACGATCTCGTGAACCGCGGCACCGACGGCCTCGCCACCCTGCTGGTCACGCATGAAGCTCGCGTTCAGCGTCACGTGATCACCGCTGGCATAGGCGGGCACGCCTTGCGCATTCCCCGGCAGCGTGGTGGCCAGCTTCATGGTGAAGTAAACGGTGGTCGGCGGCGTGTAGCCCGGCACCGGCAGCATGTCGATGATCTTGGGATACCATTCCTCCATCACCGGCATCATGTGGATCTTGGCCCAATCGGCGAGATCCGGCGCTTCCGAAGAATCCAGGATGTACTTGTACTTCCCGTCCTTGGAGACCAGGGTCTCGACCTTCTTCTCGGCACGGACTAGTGCGGGGCCCTTGGCATCGATGATGTCGATCTCGTTGAAGAAGGTGTTGCCCCAGCCATTCGGGTCATCGTTCGCCTGGATGTCGAAGAGCAGGCGCTTGAACTTGCCGAGCGGCTCCCCGCTCTCGGTCGTGATGGAGACGGCGTGCTGGCCCGGGCCCTTGTCGTGGGTGTCCACATTCGCGACCAGCTTCCAGCCGACGCTGGCCGGGTCGGTGCCGGCGGCGGGCTCGGCATTGAAGTTCGCGGCAGTGCCATCGCTGCCGTAGAGCTTGTAGATCTGCGGGGCACGCGCGGCGGAGTGCCAGGAGTAGCTGACCACTTCCTTCACCTCGGTCGGCTCTTTCAGTTCCGCGGTGATGCGGCCGCCCTTCTCGCCAATGGCGAAGAAGAAGGCACGCTCCGGATCGTCCTCGCTCTCCGCGGCCTTCCCGTCCTTGAGGACCGGAAGCACCGCGCAGTTTTCATCCGCCTTGCCGGAGATGATTTTGAAGAAGGCACTCGCACCCGCGTCATTCATCGCAGGCCCCGGAACGTCGCCGGGCTTGAAGGAATTGGTGTCGGTGCTGTGGCCGATTTTGAGCTTAACGACAGGATCGGCGGCAATTGCTGTCGAAACGAACGCGAGAGGCAGGAGGAGTTGGAGTGGATTCATGGCGAGGTCTAATACGGTCGCGGGCATAGCGTCACCGCGGGATCGGTTTGTCAGGGTTTACGTCGTTACTCGCAGTTAGGGTGTAGGGAGGCGAGGAATTTATCTGGAGCGTGGCTTTGCAAGCCGCTCCGGGGCGTTTCCGGACCACTCCGCGTCTTGGAGTAGAGACGAGCCTTCGGGGACCATTCTTGCGGCTTGCAAAGCCGCGCTCCGGATCAATCTCCCATCTCCACCCGCAGCTCCAGGATCCCCACGCCCGCGTCCTTCTCCGGCGTCATCTTGACCCTCACGGCTTCCACCGGGATGCCGCTCGACGGGTGCACGATGTTGAACTGGTCCCGGGCCTGCTGGTAGGCATCGGTCACGTAGAGCTTGAGCGGGGTCCACTTGCCTTCTTGGCGAGTCTCGACTTCCCAGGACTCAGGCAGCTTCACACCGCCGCCATCGTCATACCAATAGAGGCCGACCGAGCGCAGCTTGCCCGGCTGCTTGAGTTCGGCCTCCACCCACTGCGGCTTGCCGAGCTGCGGCCAACTCGTCCAACGCGGGATCGAGCCGTCCTTCGAGTTCGCGGGCAAGCGCAGGTCGCCGATGGCGTCCACGCGGTCGCGTTCATAAGTGAAGGACGCCTGCATCGATTTGAAGGGCGAGTCTTCCTTGCGCGGCACGGCCAGCTCCTTTTTGCGCGGCAGCCAGACCTCCATCTGCCCGGCACCGCGATTGTCCCAAGCATAGTAGGGAATCAGGGTCAGATCTCCGGACGATATCTTCTCTCCGGCAAGCCGCTGCGCCTGGATCTTGAGCGCCTTCACCTTCGCCAGTCCCGCGATCTCCAGGTCTGTTAGAGAGTCGTCGGCAGGCGAGCCGATGAAGCTGTTCAGAACCCCGCCCGGATTGTCGGCCTGCTCGGCACAATAGACCAAGGGGCCACGGGTCAGGGCGAGGCGATCGACATTGGCCTTCACCCGCGGATCGCAGCTCACATAGTTGACCCGCATGGGGAGCTCCAGCGTGACCTTGTCGCCGGGCTGCCAGGTGCGGCGCAGCACGGCGAAGCCCTTTTCAAGCGGGGCCTGCTCCCGCTTGCCATTCACGCTGACCCAGAAGCGCTCCTTGAGACCGCCCTGGACGAAGCGATAGAGTTGGCCGGGCATAAAGCGATCATCCGTCCATGTGGGAATCCGCAGACGCAGCGCGAATTCCGCCGGAGCTTGAGGATCCAGGGACAGCTCGATCTTCCCGCTGAAGGGATAGCCGGTCTGCTGCGCCACCTTCACCTTCGTGCCCGCGAGATCGAGCTCGGTCTCGCTGCCCGCATAGTGGGCCACGTAGAGATCGCTCTCATCCACCGCGTAGATCATCCCGGCGACCTGCGGTAGCAGGCGCGCGAGATTGGTCGGGCAGCAGGCGGTGTGGAACCACTCCGCACGACCCGCCACGCCTTGGTTGAAGGGCCGCTGGCCATCCGCCTCCAGCGGGTTCACGTAGAAGAAGCGGTTGCCCTCCAGGTTCACGCCTGCCAGCACGTTGTTGTAGAGCGCGACCTCCGCCACATCCAGGAAGCGGGCATCGCGCTTGTTCAGGAAGAGGCGGTGATTGAAGAGAACATTCCCCACCGCGGCGCAGGTCTCGTCATAGGCATCCGCATTCGGCAGCTCGTAATCGGGGCCGAAGCCCTCGGTGCCATGGATCGCACCGAGGCCGCCGGTAATGTGGATCAGCTTGTCGGTCATGCTACCCCAGATCTTTTCCAGGGCCTCACCATAGGCGGGATCATGCTCTAGGCGACCCACGTCCGCCATCGCGCTATACATGTAAGTCGCGCGCACCGCGTGGCCGACCGGCGCGTCCTGCTTCAGCACGGGTGCCTGCTGCTGCGCGTAAGTGGGAGCCATGGTCCCGCTGCCATGCGGCACATAGGTCACGCCGCGGACCTGGAGGAACTTGCGGGCCATCTCCAGGTAGAGCGGATTGCCGGTGGCCTCGTGCATCTTCACCAATGCCAGCTCGATCTCCTGGTGGCCGGGTGCCTGGTTCACCGGCTTGCCGCCGTTGTAATTCGGATCGCCCTCGAAGAAGACGTGGTTCACGTGCTTGGCGTTCTTCTCCGCCACGTCTAACAGCTCCCGCTTGCCGGTGGCGCGGAAGTAGGCCACCGCCGCCTCGTAGAGGTGCCCCACATCATAGAGCTCGTGGCTGTGGATCTCGTAGCTGTAGGGCGTATCGCCCATCTCGTCCCTGGCGCTGCCATTACCGATGATGTGCGCGGGGTAGAGGTAGCCATCCGGCTTCTGCGAGGCGGCGATCACCTGCGTGATGCGGTCCATCTGCACCTCGATCCCCGGATCGCGCTTGGACTTGAGCAGGTAAGCCGCGCCCTCCATCACCTTGAAGAGGTCCGAGATATTGTAGCGCTGCGGCGCGGGCGGATGCTCGAGATGCTTGCCCGCAAGCACATCCGCCGCCGCCTGCAGATAGGCCACCGCCTCCTCCGTCTTCTGGAAGGCGAAGGGCACCAGCACCGTGCGCTGCCGCTCCAGGCGCGGGCTCCAGAATTCATCATTCAACTTCACACGGTCGAAGCTCACCTCCTGCAGGCTGGTCTCCGCGGTGGCACAGGCGGTGGTGATCAGCAGCGCAAGAAGAGTCGGACGCGTGGAGAACATGGGATCAAGGTGCTTGGATTCCAGGTGGCCGCCAAGGCTGCGCTGGGTTTTGATTTAGCCACGAAAGAAGCCAAAATCCAAACAGCGACGGCCCGGCGGCCATGGGCTCTCCCGGCTGTTCAAATTTCGCGTTCTTTCGCGCATTTTCGCGGTGGAAAACAAAAGCACGAAGCCTCCGGTGCGGCATGCGGAACTATTCCTTGAAATCCTCCCGCCACCACCCTCGTTAGATAGCAGTCATGATCCGTGGAATCCTCGCTCTCGCCCTGATTGCTCCTGTCTTTGCCAAGGAGCTGCCGCCCCTGCCTCCCGAACTTTCCGCCTACGTGCTCGACCCGGCACCGGAGCCGCTGGGCCTGCAGCTGAAAAAGGGTGACCGCGTGGCGATCTGCGGCGACTCCATCACCGAGCAGAAGAAGTACTCGGTAATCATGGAGAGCTACCTGACCGCCTGCGTCCCGGAGCTGGAGATCACCTGCCGCCAGTACGGCTGGAGCGGCGAGCAGGCCAGCGGCTTCCTGGGCCGCATGCAGAGCGACGTGCTGCGCTTCCAGCCCACCTTCGCCACCACCTGCTACGGCATGAACGACTTCCGTTACGTGCCGTACAACGACGCCATCGCCGACGAATACCGGAAGAACGAGACCAAGATGGTGGAGCTCTTCAAGGGCGCGGGGACGCGGGTTCTGTTAGGTTCGTCCGGGATCATCGATAGCGTGCCTGCTTGGGTGAAGTCCGCCGCAGGCTCCCAGCAGGACCTCAACCTCTCGCTCTCCAAGTTCCGCAATATCGGCATCAGGATCGCGGCGGAACAGCAGACCGGATTCGCGGACATCTACCGGCCGATGCTGCTGGCAGACTTCAAGGCGGACCGCGAGCTCGGCCCGGACTTCAAGGTTGCAGGCAAGGACGGCGTGCACCCTGCCTGGGCTGGCCAAGTGGTCATGGCCTATGGTTTCCTGAAGGGCATGGGCCTGGACGGAGATCTGGGCACCATCACCTTCGATCCCGCAGCGAACAAGGCCACCGCCAGCGCCGGCCACCAGATCGTATCCTGCGCGGATGGCAAGATCACGCTCAAGAGCACCAAGCTGCCCTTCGCCCCCGGGCCCGGGGATTTGAAGAACGACGACTCGATTGCCGCCGGCCTCACCCTTGTTCCCTTCGATGACGAGTTGAACCGCTTCGTCCTCAAGATCGAATCCCCGGCCGCCGCGAGCTATGACGTGACTTGGGGTGAGACCACCAAGACCTACAGCGCGGAACAGATGAAGGCCGGCGTGAACCTGGCCAAGGACTTCGCGGCGAACCCTCTGGTGCCCGCCTTCAAGAAGGTCTGGGACGCCGTCGCTGCCAAGCAGGATTACGAGACGCGACAGATCAAGACTTTGGTCCACGGCCCGGAAGGTGCGGCGGACGTGGATGGCACCTTCGCCGTCACGGAGAAGGCCCGCGCGAAGCTGGTGAAGAACCTCGCCGGTGCCCTACAGCCCGCGGAGCACGCCATCACGGTGAAGGCGAAGTAAGCGATCCGCTCACTTCATCGCAGGCAGGCCCGCGTCACCGGCAGGAGGCGTGGGCCCCTCACCTTTCGGGCGACCGGGCGCGATGTCCTCGGTCGCCTTTAGCATGTATTCGACGAACCAGGTCACGCCGCCGACCAGCATGAAGAATCCAATGGCGCCGTAGAAGGCGTAGAGCGCATTGATCTTGTCGGCGGCAAAGCCGTAGTTGTGCAGGCCGACCCCCAAGAAGTTCACGTGCCACCACGAGAAGCCCACGACGACCGCGCCGAAGATCGAAGCCATGTGCAAGCCCCACTCACGGATGTAGCCGCCCAAGCGAGCGTGCAGCACGGCGAGGCTCCAGAGCACGATCATCAGGGCACCGTTCTCCTTCGGATCCCAGCCCCAGAAGCGGCCCCAGGAATCATTCGCCCAGATCCCGCCGAGCACCGTGCCCACGAGTGAGAGCAAGAGCGTGAGGCAGAGGCAGCCGTAGGTGGCGCGGGTCACGGAGCGGCGCAGAGCCGGATCGTTGTTGTCCAGGCCCAGGGCGCGCAACATCACGAAGACGATCGAAATCAGCGCCGTGATCAGGCCGCTGGCGTAGCCCAAGGTGATAATGATTACGTGGGTCGAGAGCCAGAAATTCGAGCGCAGCACGGCGATCAGCGGATCGAGGTGGTCACGGCCTTCACCCACTTCGAAACGGCGGGCGAGCAGAACCAGGAAAGCCGCGACGATCGGCACGATGCCGAGCACGAACTTCTTCTTGGACATCGCCAACACCAGTAGACCGAAGATGACCAAGGCCATGTCGATGAAGATGATCGTATCGTAGAGATTTCCCACTGGCGGGCGCTGCATGATGATGCTGCGCTTCACGATCGGGATGATCAGGTAAACCAGACCGAGGCCGAGGCTGCCCGTGGTGGTCCAGTAGCTGATTTTGCCGACGACGCTGTCACCGGCGAAGAGCATCACGCCTGAAGTCAGGGCCGCGACGATGAAGAAGATCAGGGCGTAGATCAGCCAGTTCTTGCGGAAGTAGTCCGCCTCCAGCGGCACGGAGCGATACTCGTCGCGGGCCTGCGCACGGCGCACCACGCTGTCCTCCAGCGCGGCGAACTTCTCGCGGAAGCCGCTCTCTCCGCCCTTCAAGGCCTGCACGGTCTCCTCGAGCAGCTTCACGTCTTTCACGGATTGCTCGGGTTCGCGGAAGTTCGGGGTGAAGATCCGGAACATGCGCTCGCCGGCGCTTACCCACACCGTGTCCTTCTTGTCGCCCGGCGGGAAGAGCTTGAGGCCGATGTTCGATTGGTTCGCATGCTCGATGATCAGGGAGCTGATGGTCTGCACCTGCTCCGGCAGCTCGGTGTGGGTGGCTTCCGCCTGGGCGATGGCGTCGCGGATCTTCGGCGCCGCGTCCATCACCTGGCTGACCGGCAGGAGCTTGGAATCCACGCTTTCGCCCGAGCCCGGCAGCAAGCCCTGTCGCGCGAAGTTCAGGTAGGCGGTCAGCGCCTCAAAGGTGGTCACGTTCGAATAGATTTCGATCGTCTGCGTCTCGGTCGGCTTGCGCTTCCCATCGGGAAGCTTCGAGTAGGCCTCCGCGACTTCCTTCAGCTTCGGCAGGTAGGGCTCGATCTCTTTGTAGCTATAGCGGTCCCGGCGGCTCTTCGGCTGGACGCCCACAGCGCGCAGCACCTCGGAATTCTCCACGCGGAAGGTCGGCAGTTCCTTGGCCAGTTCCGGGCGGAAGAGGCAATCCATCATCCACTCCAGCGGCTTGAGTTTGATCTTCTCCCCGCTCTTGCCGATCACCTCCATCGAACGCTGGCCATGCAGGCGCAGCATCGTGAAGCCCGCAAAAGTCCCGAGCGGCTTGACCCGCCCGCCATCCTGCACCGGCAGGAGCGAGGCCTTGTCGATGGTCTCCTTCTCCCAGGGCGTATAGCCGGAGATGGTGGGCACCGTGCCCTCCGGACTGCTGTCGCGCAGCGCAAGCAGGCTGAGATAGGCGATACCAATCAGGCCGAGGGCGAAGGCAACCCAGCGACCGATTTTCGCATGCAAGGAAAGCGGCTTCATATCAGGCGGCTTGGTTCGGGTTGGACGGGCGCTTCATCCCCCGCATTAGGAAGGACCTCAGCTTGAGTACAAAATGCAGGCAAAGACCGAAGCCCGCAACGAAGATACTGATCTTCGGCCACTGGTCCGAGGGATTCCGCACCACTTCGAAACCGGAGACCGTCGCTTCCCCGCCATCCTGCGACACGCCGTTGGCCATGGTGTGCTGGTAAAAGGTCAGCCCGGCGTAGCGCATCGGCGCGTTCATCTCGATGAAGACCTTGGACTCCACGCCGTTCTCGATCCGCATGATGTCGCTCTCGAAATACTTCGGCTTGGTGGTATTCGGGAAATTCTCGGAGCGAGCATCGACCAAGTGCACCTTGAAGGGAATGTGGAAGATCTCCTTCTCCATGCGCACCGCGAAGGTCCGCCCGTCCGTATGAACCGTGAAGGGTGCCCCTGACTGGAGCGCCTCCTGGTTGGAGGCCACCAGCAGGAAGGGCTCACCCTTCGTGCCATCACGCTTCACCACGCGGGCATGGATGCCTGGGGTATCCCGCTCGGTCTCCTTGTTCGGAGCTTCAGAGCGCAGATACCAGCCATCCACCACCGGCTCCCCGAGTTGGGGTGGCATGTTGCTGGCCGCAGTCGCGTCGGCATTCTGAATGTAGCGGCTCAGCTCCAAGTCGAAGGGCAGGCCCGGCAGCGAAATCAAGCGCGTCTCCTGGGGCTTCCCTGCCTTCTTTGGCGGCGCGAGGTCGGTGTAGTAATTGTCCTTGATGACATGCACCTGACCGGTGGTCTTGCCGTCCTTGTCGACTTCCAGCACTTCCACCGCGGTGTCGGTCAGCGACTGCGCATAGTCCGAAGTGGTCGGCAGCCCGCTGCCTTCCTTCTCACTGAGCATCATCAGCCCGCGCTCGGTGCGGAGCTGCGCCACGCCGCCAGCCACGACCATGAAGAGGATGCCGAAATGGGCCAGCAGCACGCCGATGGTCCGCGGATTCTTCCGCAGCTTGATCAGGCCGCCCAGCGTGAGATTTACCACCAGCAGCGCGCAGACCCAGTAGCCGCCCGGCAGCGGCGGCAAATATTTGCCTGCTCCCTCCAGGTGCTTGAAGAAAACCGCGGCATCCGGAAAGACCCAGAAGTTCTTCGGATTGAAATACTTATCCAGCGTGGCGTAGAGGCCGTGCTGGATCTGCTCCAGCGTGGCCAGCCAAGTCAGGAGTATCAGGAGCAGCAGGAGAATGGTCGCAAGGCCAAGCCCCGAGATCACGCCAAAGGCGCGTCGTGGAATGGACTTCGGGGTGGATGAGCTCATCAGATCGGGTCGGGGCTTACGGTTTGCGCGGGTGGACTCATTCACTGGCCCCGTTCACGGAGCGCTGCCACGAAGGCCTTCAGCTTGGCCTTTTCCGCGGCCACCTCCGCCGCCGGGCCGGTCATTTTCACGGTAACGATGCGACCGTCCTTCTCGGCGATGATGCCGTAGAGCGCCTGTCCGGGTTTGGCCGCCTGGCCCATGCCACCCGCGTAGTCGCCCTCCGCCTCCACCCACAGGCCGGGGATCCCGGTGACGACTCCCTGCTCCAGCCGGGCAATCGCGGCATCGCCCAGCGGCTCCTTGCCGAACTGATGGAGCCAGCGGTTCACGTTCTCCGCCATGCCACCGGCGGCCAGGCCCACGGCGATATCGCCGCCGGTGCCGAAACGGTAGCTGAGCAAGCGGAACTGGCTGCCAGGCATTTCCTGCCAACCCTCCGGAACCATGCCAGCGATGATCGGGCCGGTGCCGGGCGCTTGGAAGCGCTGGTTGCTGGTGGCATCCAGCTTGAGATCCTGATCGCGCATCGTCTGCTCGCGGGTCGTTTCGACCTTTTCCACGGGCTTACGGCAAGCAGGCAGCAGGAGCGCCAGGCCGAGGCACAGGGTGATTCCCCGGATTTTCATCGCGCCGCGGATAGCGGTGGCCCGCCAGCCGTGCAAGGGCTTTCCGGTGAGAAAATGACTCACCGCGAAGCAGTAGCGATGAAACGAGTTTGAAGCAGAGCGCATTCGTCAGGATCTTGGGTAGGCCGCAAGAGAACGGGGAATTCCGCGGAATCTTAACAGCACTAGGGAAAGAGGGGGGCCGGGCTTCTCGGCATCCCGTTAAATCCCGGGGAATTTGGCGCTCTTTCGCGCTTCGCAAAAACTCCTTCGCGGCCAGGCGCTCCCTCTCCTAGCTTCCCGGCACGTGAGCGAGATCCGCTATTTCAACCGGCACACGGGGCGCGAGGAGACCGAACAGGTCTATGGCGAGGGCTTCCTGAAATTCACCTACGGCAATCCGCTCGGCGCGCTGCCCCTGCATGCGATGGTCAAGCGCGGCGGCTTCTCGCGCTGGTACGGGCGGCGCATGGACAGCCCGGCCACGCAGGCAAAGGTCGCCCCCTTCATCGCGCAATACGGGCTGGATCCCTCGGAATTCGCGAACGCGCCGGAGAGCTACCGGACCTTCAACGAGTTCTTCTACCGCAAGCTGAAGCCGGAGGCCCGGCCGATCGCGGACAGCGCGGCGGTCTTCCCCGCGGACGGACGCCACCTCGGCTTCCAGAATGCGAGCCAGATCGGCGGGGTCTTCGTGAAGGGCCAGCGCTGGGATCTGCCGCGGCTGCTGGATGATGCAGGGCTGGCCGCGAAGTATGCGGAAGGCTCGCTGGTGCTGTCCCGGCTCTGCCCGGTGGACTACCACCGTTTCCACTTCTGCGCCGCGGGCACGCCGGGCGAGGTGAAGGCCATTGGCGGGCCGCTCTTCTCGGTCTCGCCCCTCGCCCTCCGGCGTCGGCTAGCCTACCTGTGGGAGAACAAGCGCACGATCACCAAGCTGGAGACTGCCGGCATGGGCACGGTGCTTCTGTTAGAGATCGGCGCGACCTGTGTGGGCACCATCCACCAGACTTTCACGCCGGGACAGCCGGTGGCGAAGGGCGCGGAGAAAGGCTACTTCGCCTTCGGTGGATCTTCCACGATCACGATCTTCGAGCCTGGCGCGGTGAAGCTCGCGCCGGACCTGTTAGAGTGCTCTGCACGGCAGGTGGAGCTCTATGCGAAGGTGGGCACCGCGATGGCGGAGCGGGCGTCTTAGAGTGCGGAGAGATCGCGAGCCAAGCTCGCCATGCCCATCAGGAAGTAGATCCCCGCGGCAACGCTGATGAAGCCCAGGGCCACGACCACGATGAATTGGAGTAGCTCCGCCCTCTCGCGCCGCCGGCCCGCCCAGTGTAGCGCAATCCACCCGGAGACGGGAGCAATTACAGCAAGGGCGAAGAAGAACCAGCCCGACAAGGGATCGCGGGCCTTGCCGACCATCGCAACAGCCACCGGCGAGGACACGGTGCAGATACCGGCAATCCAAGTGAAGAAAGGAGCGGACTTCGGGCACTCCACATCCAGCCAATCCCCGGTGGTGACAAGCTCGGCGCCCTCGCGATCCCCGGTCCACTCCCATAGCAGGACCCTCAGCGAGCCCAAGGATGCGGGGACCTGCTGGGCCCTCGCATGGACCAAACGACAGTCCGTTCCTTCCCGGGCATCGCCAGCGAGGCCTTCGTATTCGCGGAAGGCCTGAAGCTGCGCTCCCTTCACCTGATAGAGATCGCCCCATACTTGGGTCTTGGACTGGGGATCCAGCACCAGCGCGGGGAACCAACTGATCTTCAGCAAATGCCCGCGTACTGTCGCTTCTCCCAGGTGCTCGGCAGCCTTGAGGCGCGAGTGGTTCGAGGCACCCTTGCGCAACATGCCATACACGAACACCAGTTCGACGGGCTCGGGATTGGAGGTGTCTGGCATGGGTGGACGGCGGGGGCTCCTCAGCGGATGAAGTGGCGCAATACGGTCAGCAGCAGGCCCAAGGCGAAGATGCTGGTCAAGCCCAGCCCCAGGGCCACCCAGAGAAGGAGCAGCGCCGCCCTTTCGCGCCGACGGCTCGCCCAATACAGCGAGACCCAACCGGCGAAGGGCGACAGCGCGGCACCCAAGAGCAGAAGCGTTTCCGCCAAGTCGCCCACGCTCATGCGCAGCGCGAAGCTGGAAACCACCAGGGCCGGCATGCCAAGGGTGCAGGCCCCCGCAACCCAGGTGAAGACCGGCGCGGATTGTGGGCACTCCACGTCGAGCCAATCGCCGGATGGCACGGGCAGCGCCTGATCCAGCGGCCCGGTCCACTCCCAGAGTCGCACTTTCCAACCCCAACCGGCACCCACGTAGGAGAGTGCCTGAGTGTCCGCCAAGCGACAGTCCCTCTCCTCAACGGCCTCGGCGGCGAGGCCTTCGTATTCGAGGAAGGTCTGGAGCTGCTCATCCCGGACCCGGAGAACATCGCCCCACACCCAAGTCTCCGCCTCGGGATCCAGCACCAGCGCCGCGAACCAGCCGATCTTCACGAGGCGGCCGCGCACCACGCCGGTAGAGATGCGGATGGCACCCCGCATCCGCGGATAATTCACAGCCCCCTTGCGCAAGCCGCCGTAGACGAACACCAGCTCGCCGGGCGGATCATCAAGAGAGGCGGACATGGCGGAGGCCGGATGCATTCACCGGCTGAATGCCACCGCTACCAGGATGGCCGCAACCAACAGCATGCTAACAGAAAGGCCAATGCAGTGCCAGCGCAGCCCCACCATGCCTTCGCCACGGCGCCCGGCAACAATCGCTGAGCCCAGCACCAGCAGCGGACCGATGCCCGCGGAGCCCAAGGCCAGCGGGAAGACCCAGCCCATCCCGCCGTAGCGCGGGACCCAGCCCAGGAAGAAGGAGAACTGCGCCAGTACCGAGCAGGCCGCCACGAACGCCGCGAGGAGAGTGAAGACCGGCTGGATCTTGCCCACCGTGTGCTCGATCCAATCGCCGGAGGGGATCCAGCGGTCTTCCTCCACCGCGCCCTTCCATTCATAGGCCCAAACCATCGAGGTATCGTTCAAGCCCCCGGACTCGACGACGCACTCCACTTGCACGCGGCGGTACTCGCTGCCCTCGATCTCGCCCGCGGGCAGGCCTTCGAACTCATCGAGCGCGCGCATCTGCTCCGGGCCCACGCGGAAGACCTCACCGGTGACGATGTCCCCCGACCGTTCCAGCACCAGGCCGGGATACCAGGAGATCGTGTAGAGCTTGCCCGCCACATAGCCGCGGCCCACGAACTTCGCGCCCTTCATCCGGAAGGCGTTCGATCCGCCGCGGCGCAGGGTGCCGTAGACGAAGACGAGTTCGCGGCCCGGTGAGTCTGCGGTCGTGGAGAGCGGCACCGGGAGAAAGCTAGGCGAAAATCCGGATCAAGGCCCAGCAGGAATCCAGTGAAGACACGGAACTAGACTCGCGCAGCCTCAAGGCGGACAAATGAGCGGGATCGTCTCGCGCTGGTTCCGTCGATAGATCCGGAAATCCGCTTGATCGACGGTGATTACCGGAAGCTTGGGATAAAGCTCACTCATTCGAATCAAGCAAAGATCGGCGAAGTCTGGACTACGATCCGCATATCGCTTTGCCAGAGCTTCCAGACGCTCAAGATGACCTTGGGATTGGAATGCCAAAGCGACAAAACCCTCGCGGATCATTGCCAGGACGATGCCCGAATCGCGCAGGTGAAAAGCAGCTTCAGCCAGAACTGCCTCGCAGGTGAGGAGCGGCTCCGTCACCCCGGAGGCCACTTGCACTGCCCATTCGTGATAACTGTCTCTCCGGTTGGCGAAGGCAACCAAGAGGCCTGTATCGGCGATGCCTTTCATTTGCCGAAGGGGCGGCTAAAGCCCTTGCGGGAAGAAAGATCCGGGTCACCATCGAGTGTCCCGGCCAAGCGCATGAAAGTCATTGCGCCGCTACCGTCGCGAGCCTTCTCCAACTGTTCCCTGACGATCTGCGCTTGGGAAACCCCGGCGCGCGCAGCGGAATCCTCAAGCCACTGGGCCAACTCGTCGGGAAGGCGGATGGTAAGTGTATGACTCATATGGCAAAAACGTAAGCGCTCGCGCTCCGCAGGGCAAGCGCCTTTGGGAAGTAAAACCCGACTCCGCTTTGGGCTCCAGCGCAGCCGATAGGAACCGCCTACCCTCCACCCTCCTCAAAAGTCTGCTGCCCCGCGAAGTAGGTCTGTTTGTGCCCCCGGGCTTCATATTCTGCAACGAGATCACGCGCTTCCTTCTCGATGAGATTCGCCTGCATGAGGTGGAGATTCCCGTGATCGTCCTGGCGCCAGACCGCCCAGGTCGGGAACTGCCGCTCCTTCACCACCGCCCACCAGCCGAAGTCATCGTTGCCCCACTGGACGCCGAGACGAGAGGCAATGGTACGGAGCATCTCCAGTTCGCCGGCCTTTTCATCCGCGCAGAGTAATTGCGCGGCAACCCGCCCGCCGTGGTTATCCATCACCTCGATCGGCAGCACTGACAAGGTGCAGCCAGGCCCGCCGGGCTCGCCCCTGCGGGAAAAGGGGCCGTGTTCTGTTTCCATGACGGAGCCAATTTGAAGCGGCGTCACGAGCAGACAAGGCCGATTGCGGAGCTACCAGCCATTTCCGATCAACAACCCCATCTTGCCCATCACGAAGATCACCGCGGCCGTGATCAACCAGACGACATACAAGACGGCGAACACCCAGCGCATGGGTTCCGCCCGCTCCTTGCGGCCCGAGGCCAGCGTGATCAAGAGATAGCCCGTCAGTGGACAGGCATAGAAGGCATAGCCCACGAGCCTGGTGATGGGCCCGCCGATTTCGGTCCCGCGGGTGAAGATCAGAACCGAGGGGATGACGAAGAGCAGAGCCATGGCGGCGCCGATCCACGTCAGGATGGGTGCGGTCGATGGCTTCCTATCTTCCCGCGCCAAGTCTGCCGCCGGTATCATGCCTAGGCATTACGCGCGGTAGCCCACCTCGTCATTCAGGAAAAGCTTCAGGTCATCCATACCCTCTTCCAACTCGGCGGAGATGGGGATGATCTTCACCTTCGGGAAGCGCTGCTCCAGCGCCTTCAGGTTGTCCGCCGCGCCGTCCATGTCCATCTTGTTGGCCACGATCATCCACGGGAAACGGCCGAGTTCCTCATCGTACTCGCTGATCTCCTTGCGCAGGATCTGGATGTCGGAGATCGGGTCACGGCCCTCGCTGCCGGCGATGTCCACGACGAACATCAGAACCCGGCAGCGGGTGATGTGGCGCAGGAACTCGTGGCCCAGCCCGCGGTTCTCATGCGCGCCTTCGATCAGCCCCGGGATGTCCGCCACGGTGCAGCGCCGGAAGCCGCCGAACTCCACCACTCCGACGGTCGGCTGGAGGGTGGTGAAGGGATAGGCGGCGACCTTCGGGTGGGCGTGGGAAAGCTTGCCGAGCAGCGTGGACTTCCCGGCATTCGGGAAGCCGACGAGACCGGCATCCGCGATGCGGCGAAGCTCAAGATAGAAGACGCCGGACTCCCCTTCCTCACCGGGGGTCGATTCGGTGGGCGTGCGGTGGGTGGGCGTGGCGAAGTTCGAGTTGCCCAAGCCACCCTTGCCGCCCTTGCAGAGCACGAATTTCTGGCCGTACTCGGTCAGGTCGGCGATCGGATCGAGATCGATGCCTTCCTCCCCGCGTTCGAATTCCACAGCCTCCTGCACAGTGGCGGCGTTGCTGCGGTAGATCACGGTGCCCGGCGGGACCTTCGCGATTACGGTGTCGCCGCCCTTGCCAGTCTTGCGCACTCCCGCGCCGTTGTTGCCCTTTTTGGCGATCAGCTTCGGGTCGTAGTGGAATTGGCGGAGGTTGTCGGTGGACGGGTCCACGATCAGGACGACATCGCCGCCCTTCCCGCCATCGCCACCATCCGGGCCGCCGCGGGGCACGTACTTTTCGCGGCGGAAGGAGACAGCTCCGTTCCCGCCGTTGCCGGCCTGGGCAAAGATGCGGATGTGGTCGATGAACATCGGTTTGGGGCGCGGAGCCTCGTGCGTAGCGCGCGGGGCGTCAACGGGAAACGAGAGCTGGCCTGAGCCTCGGCATGGGCATTTTCATCCGGATCACGCTGACTGGAGTCGGTTTCCGCCCTTCCCCGCCATGAAGTAGCACGAGATCATCGCCTTCGCTTCCTGCTGGCGTAGCAGGCGGGAGACCGAGTCCGCCACCTCCTTCGACTTCCCCTCATGACCGTCGTCCATCAGGTCCACGAAGACTTTTGCCTCCGGCTGGAGGTCGAGGTTCTTCAGGCAGCAGACGATTCCCAACAGGGCGAAATTCCGGCCGCGGCCATTGGGATAGCGTTCCAGATAACTTAGATATTCACCCAGGGCATCGAGATCGGACTGCATCTCATAGTGGCAATCGGCCCGGGCGATGACCATGCGACCGCGCTCTTGCCACGCGTCCGGCAGCTCTTTCATCGCGGCCAGTGCCTCCTCGTAACGCCCTTCGTCCACTGCGACCAGAATCCCCGACAACTGCTCGTCGAACTGTGCCATGCTGCCCTCCTCGGAGCACAGAAGCAGGATCATCCCTTCGCATCCAGCCATTTTAGAGGTGAGGGCGGGCCTTGTATTGTTCTCTTTTTAGGTTACACTGGCTCCGGTGATTCGCAGTTTCGCCAATGGAGCGACCGAGAAGATTTTCCGTGGCGACAAGCTCACCCGGAAGGAAGAGAAGCAATTGGGAGGGCTGTGGATCGACAAGGCGCAAGAGCGTCTTGCCATCCTCAACCAAGCAAACGAGCGGGATCTCCTGACGCTCCAGTCGCTCCACTACCACAAACTCCAAGGAAGCGGAGGCCGATACTCCATTGATGCAAACTCGCGGAACTCGAAATGGAGAATCACCTTCGCTTGGGCAGACGACGAACTGACCGACGTTGAACTCGTTGAAATAGAAGACACCCACTGATGATCATGAATCTCCAAACCAACCCGGCGGCGGGCTTGATCCATGACGAGTTGGAAGCACGGGGCATCGCTGCTTCCCGTGCCGCCAGCGCAATGCACATTCCGCGAAGCCGCCTGAGCGATATCTTCAACGGACGCAAGGGAGTCTCAGCGGACACCGCTCTGAGGATCGAATGCTACCTCGGCATTTCCGCCTCTCTCCTGCTGCGCCTGCAATCGGATTTCGACCTTAGCAAGGCCAACCGAGAAAAAGGGGAAGAGCTGAAGCGCACGATCAAACCGCTCGCCGCTTAGCTTGGCCTGCCCGATCACACCTTAGCATCCAGCCATTTCCCGCGGAAATGGACCCAGGCGAAGACGAAGGCCTGGGTGATCAGGTCCAGTGAGAAAACCACCCATACCACCTGCAAGTTGAACCAGGGGATGTGGAAATGGTTGAACCACCAGAGCACGCCCACCCGGTAGAAGATCATGCTGCCGAAGGACCACTGCATCACGATCTTGGTGGCGCCGGCCACGCGCATGGAGGTTTTCAGGATGATGCAGCTCGCGAAGAAAGGCTGGGCCGCCGCGCAGATCAGCACTGCCGGGGAAGCCAGGTGCAAATGGACGCTGCTGTCCGGTGCCATGAAGCCGATCAGTTGGTCCCGCGCGAAGATGAAGATGATGCCCATACAGCCCATCAAAAGGGCCGCGATCTTCCAGCACAGGCGCACCGAGTGCACCGCCATGGGCTTCGAACCCGCGCCGAGATACTGGCCGACCAAGGCGCCCGCGGCGGTGGCGATCGCCCAGCCGGGCAGGAAGCTCATCGACTCCACGCGGATCGCCAGCATGTGGGCACCGAGGCTGCCCTCGTCCTTCAGATTGGCGATGATGTGCATACTGTAGGCCTGAATGCCCCACATGAAGGCGATCTCCAGCATCTGGGGTGAGCCCACGCGGAGGATCCGCGCCATGGTTTCCTTATGCACGCGCAGGCTGGGCAGGGACCAGCCGAGGAAGCCATTCCCCCGCGTCAGAAGAAAGGAAACGGTGATCAACCCTGCGATCCAGCCGCAGACCGTGCCAGTGGCGATGCCTGCAACCCCGTGTCCCCCATAGGGCGCAGGGCCGAGCGCGAGCAGGCAGCTCAGGCTCATGTTCACCACATTCACCACGCACATGCCGATGAAGGGCGTGCGGGTGTCCCCCGCCCCGCGCAGCGCGGCATTGATCGCAAACATGGCCCCACTGAAGGGTCCGGAGATGGCCAGCACGCGGAGGAAGGTTTCCGCATAGCGCGCGGCCTCCGGCTTGAGGTCAATCGCGTTGATCAGCGCCGGTATGCCCAGCTGCAGCGCTAACAGGGAAATGAAGCCCGCGGCGATGCCGAGCCACAGCCCCTGGCCGAGTCCACGGTTCGCGAGGATGGAATCCCGCCCGCCGGTGGCCCGGGAGACGAGGGCCATGACCCCGGTGGCGACCGCCCCTTGCAAGATATTGAAGAACCACCCGACGTAGGTCCCTAGTCCCATCGCATCCAGGATGGCGACGCGGTCGTGGCTACCGCCAATGCGCCCGGCGACCAAGGCATCCGTGAAGCCGACGCAGAAGGCCAGCACCTGCTCCAGCAGTGGCCAGAAGGCCAGCACCCAAATCTGCCTGCCGAGCGTGAGATCGGCCAAGCGGCCTGCCAGCCTCACTTCCGGAACCGCCCGCTGGCTCGCCTCCACACTCAGTCCCGGTTTCGCCATGCGTGTCGCGAGCGGTAGCGGGTCGGCGCGGGGATTTCAACTGTGGCGAACGGGAAGCTGGATCTAGCAGGCTGAACTACCTTTGCCGCTCGCGGTGCTTCTTGAAGACGGCCAGGGTGCGGTCCCGCTCTGCCGCGTGGTCGACGCAGGGCAGCGGGTAGTCCTTCGCCAGCGCTTGACCGTCCGGCGGCGGGACGAAGAAGCGCTCGGCGGGCACATCCTTCAGCTCCGGCACCCAGCGCTTGATGTAGATGCCCTGCGGATCATAGCGCTTCGTCTGGGTCCAGGGGTTCTGGATGCGGAAGTAGGGCGCGGCATCCGCCCCGGTGCCAGCGCTCCACTGCCAGCCGCCGTTATTGGAGGCGATCTCACCATCCACGAGGTGCTGCATGAAGAACTGCTCGCCCAGCCGCCAGTCGATATGCAGGTCCTTGGTCAGGAACATGGCGGTGATCATCCGCACGCGGTTGTGCATGAAGCCGGTGGCCAGCAGCTCGCGGATCCCGGCATCAATGATCGGGAAGCCGGTGCGGCCTTCCTTCCAGGCCTCGAACTCCTCGCCCGGCTCCGCCCACCAGAGGCCGCGCCAGTCGGGGCTGAATTCTTCCTCCAGCACATTCGGGAAGTGCCGGAGGATCGCCATGTAGAACTCCCTCCAGGCCAGCTCCTTGATGAAAGTGTCGATGCCCTCGTGCTCGGTCTTCGAGCGGGTGGCGGCGCGGGCCTGCATCGCCCTGGCATAGATGGTCCGCGGAGAAAGCAGGCCGAAGCGCAGGTCCTGCGAGAGCCGGCTGGTCCCCTGCTCTGCCGGCAGGTCACGCTTGAGCTTGTAGTGGCCGATCCGGCCGCAGACCGCGGCTTTCAGGCGCTCCCGGGCGGCGTGCTCGCCCGCGGGGAGGATTTCGCAGCCCTCCGGCTCCGGGAGCTTCCAGTGGGAGTTGTCCGGCAGCTCTAATGATTTGATGTTCTGCGGGCTGTGGATCTGCCGGGGCTTCGGCAGGGGCTCGGACTTGGCGAGATTCAGCCAGCTTTTGCTGTAGGGGGTGAAGACCCGGTAGGGCTTGCCGTCCTGGGTCAGGACTTCCTCCGGCGTGTGGAGGGTCACATCGTGGAAGCCCCGGCACTCGATCCCCAAGCGCTTGCACAGCGCCTCCACCTTCTTCTCTGCCGCTTGGCCGAAGGGATCGGGATCCCGGTTGAAATACAAGGACTTGACCCCACTCTCCGCGATCAGCTTCTCCAGCTCCTTCTCCGCCGGGCCGCAGCGGATGACCAAGCGGCCCCCCAGAGTCTCCAGATTCTTCGCCAGCGAGGCGAGGCAGCCGCAGAGAAAGGCCTGCCGCTTCGGGCCGGTCCACAAATGCGTCTTCTCCCAGTCGCTCAGGACATAGACCGGGAGCACCTCATCCGCCGTGGTGGTAGCATGATGCAGCGCCGGATTGTCCGAGATCCGCAGATCACGGCGGAACCAGTGGATGGCGAGATTACGGGAGGCTGCCATGCGTGGCTAAGAAGGCCATGCATGCGGCATGAGCAAGGGCGATCTGCCGGGAGTCACGCGGGACCCATCAGCTTTTCCGCCTTCTTCACGGTGACGTTGCTGAGCCGACCGTTCACGCGCTTGGCTGTTTCCAAGAGCGATTTCAGGTCACTGAGCGTCTTTTCCGCCGACTCCAAGGCCTTCTTCCCACCACCGTATTGCTTGTCCGAGAAATACTTGGTGAAAGTGACTCCCCCCCTGCTAACGCAGAGGCGCCAGCCTTGGAATGCAGTGTTCTCGTATGTGAAACGAGTCAGGTTGCGCTTCGATTTCATCGTGGGGCCAATTTCGAGAGCATTCATGTGACACCATGCACCCGAATTCCGCGGATGGCCACATCATTTTTGTTTGAGAAATGTTAGAGAGCGCCGGAAACCCAATAACGGTGCGGGTTTCCACGTATTCCGGAGGGCAAAAAAAATTCGTTGCCAAGCCGCTGGGCTTCTCCTTTAGTCCCCGCCCGCGCGAGCCCTGAAAGCCGCCGTAGGTCCTCCAGGCAGCCGTGAAAACGGTCCCGCCGCCGCTCGCAGGAGGGTAACCCGGCAACTCCACTATTATAATGTCCAACAACGCAGCTGCCAAGCTCAGCCGGTTCGAGCTCCCGAACCGCCTCGTCAAGCACGAGGACACCGCCACCGAGACCTTCGCCCAGTTCACCGCCGAGCCTTTCGAGCGCGGCTACGGGCACACCCTCGGCAACTCGCTCCGCCGCGTGCTCCTCGGCTCCCTCGAGGGTGCCGCGATCACGTCCGTGCGCATCGCCGGCGTGCAGCATGAATTCTCCAGCCTCCCGGGCGTGGTGGAAGATGTCACCGACATCGTGCTCAACCTGAAGAAGGTGAAGTTCAAGCACCACGACAAGGAGCCCCGCATCCTGACGATCAAGATCGAGAAGGAAGGCGTGGTCACCGCCGGTGACATCCAGGACGACAACATTTACGAAGTGGTCAACAAGGACCAGGTGATCTGCACCCTCGACAAGAAGGTGAAGTTCGACTGCGAATTCGAAGTCCGCGTCGGCCGTGGTTTCTTCACCGGTGACGAGAACAAGCGCAAGGACCAGCCGATCGGCGTGATCGCCATCGACTCGATCTTCTCCCCGGTGACCCGCGTGAAGTACGCGGTGGACACCACCCGCGTGGGCCAGATGACCGACTACGACAAGCTCGTGCTCGATATCTGGACCGATGGCCGCATTTCCCCGCAGGACGCCCTGCTGCAGGCCTCCGCCATCATGCGCCACCACCTGGACGTCTTCGTCAACTACGACGAGAACGCCGTGGACTTCGAAGAAGCGCCGACCGAATCCAACGAGGAGAACGCCGCGCTGAAGAAGCTGCTCAACATGAGCGTGAACGAGATCGAGCTTTCGGTCCGCGCCGCCAACTGCCTCAACAACGCCAACATCACTTCCGTGGGCCAGCTCGCGATGAAGTCGGAGGCGGAAATGCTCAAGTACCGCAACTTCGGCAAGAAGTCGCTCAACGAGATCAAGGACAAGCTTTCCGAACTCGGCCTCGGCCTCGGAATGTCCCTCGATCCTTCGCTGCTGTCCGGCCCGGTGCCGGCGGTCCGCGGTCCGCGCCTCGGCGTGGAAGAAGAAGCTCCGGTGGGCCTTGCCGACCTGATCGCCCAGAACCTCGACGACTAATTAAGAAAGGGATCCCACCCCATGAGACACCGACGCAATACCACCAAGCTCAAGCGCACCGCCGCTCACCGGCGCTCGCTGCTTGCCAACCTCGCCTGCGCCCTTATCGAGCACGGCCGCATCCGCACCACGCTCGCCAAGGCCAAGGCCCTGCGCCCGGTCGCTGAGAAGATGATCACCCTGGGCAAGCGTGGAGATCTCCACGCCATCCGCCAGGCGGTCGCATTCCTCCGCCAGAAGGACATCGTGAAGAAGCTGTTCAATGAAACGGCTCCGCTCTCGAAGGACCGCCAGGGCGGCTACTGCCGCATCACCAAGCTGGGCGCCCGCATGACCGATTCCGCGCCGATGGCCGTGATCGAGTGGGTGGACCAGCCGGAGCTGGACGAGGAGACCCTCGCCGCGCTGCCGGAAGCCAAGGAAGAGCCGGCGGCTGTCGCCGCCGGTGCTGACGACGAAGCCGAAGCCAAGCCCGCCAAGAAGAAGGCGGCGAAGAAGGCCAAGGTTGCGGAAGAAGCCGCGGAGTAAACAGCTCCAGTCGTCGAGATTGATTTGAAGACACCCGCCGGGAGACCGGCGGGTGTCTTTTGTTTTGTAACAGTCCCTTGAGTTCAACCGCACCAGTAGGAGTCCGAAGGCACGACTTTTAGCTTGGTGAAGCCAGATGGATGCACTTTCTTGGGTGTGATATTATCTTCACTTGAACCATCAGCCAAATTCTAATATGGCCTACAAATACGACTTAGCCATTTCATTTGCTGGAGAGCAACGCGAACTGGCAGATGCTCTCGCCCGCCGACTTGATGCATCGGGATATTCAATATTTTACGATGAATTTCAACAGGCGGAGCTATGGGGCTCAGACTTATCCGTAGCACTGGGTGAAGTCTATTCGCGCGAAGCCCGATACTGCCTGATCATACTTTCCAAGGACTACGTGGCAAAACCTTGGACGAATCACGAACGCCAAAGTGCTATTTCTCAATTCATTCAACGCCGAGGAGACTACATCCTCTGCCTGAAAGCTGAGGATATCGAGCTGCCCGGATTCCCGTCGATCATCGGCTATATCTCCCTTGAACGATTGGAGGTAGACGCCGTTTACAAACTGCTTCTCCAAAAACTCGGGCGCCCAGACCATGAGAATCAGGTTTCTCATCTCAGCTCAGGCGATAGCGAGATTGCCCTACAGGTTATCCAAGCTTGCTTTCGCCGCTCCATCTACACCCGAATGGACTCCGAGATCCACATGCGCTCCATGTATGACTCGATCGGCAAGGCCATTGGCGCTGTCCAACAACTCACTCCACAAATTCGTGATCAGGCTCTTCAACTGGCCTGTGGCGAAATCATTAGCGCGCTTGATGATATTGAACGCACCCGAATGCACTCCAATGCAGTGGGGTCGCATCACCTGCCTCAATCGGTTAGGCAGCAAATTGATCTTCACAAACAAAAAGTAGTGCGATTGCTCCTTGAAATCCGACGCGTCGCAAAAATTCCAATGCAACTACCGTTCGCGATTCAGACCGATCACTTTTGGGGCCCAGAGGAGGCCGATGAAAAGCCCAGCGAGTGAATGGGTCAGTGCTCGCATTTTCACATTAAGCAATGCCGACCATGTGAATTTGTGAAGGCCGACCCCTATTCACTACGGGCCATAGAGGCCTTGTGCATTCCTGCGAATTTTCAGACAATCGTGACGTTAGGCGCTGCCCACGCGCTCTCGCAATATGCCGATTACTCAAGCAATGATCGAGGAGTCCGACTACCGCATCCACTTCGAGGATCCGGGGCAGGTGACCGTCTTGGTTGGGCCATGTTCAGGCCAGCGCTGGAAACCCCACAAAATCCCGATGGACGGCCGCCACTACAAATGTGCAGGCAAAATCATCCTCAAGAACGGAGCCGAATTGCGCGCCAATCTTCCAATTCGCACTCATACATTCAACTTCTTGGAGCGAGAGGGCGTTTACTGCCAGATTGGCGACACTTGGTATAGTCCCGATGAGCCAGAGTTCCTTTCCACACTCGGTCTGTTGGCAGAGCAGACGTTCCCGTTTACTTGGCTCCCAGACCGACCACTAGATTACCACGAGCCCGGGCCATACCCGATGGATTGGTATGCATCAGTCCTCGACAAATGACTCGGCTCAAAACCCTGAAACGCCTAACCATGCGCTGCAACGAACGCCGCCCGGCTGCCACAGCCGCCAATGCCCACCCCCCTCGCCCCCATGAATGGGGCAGTCTTCGCATTCTCACATTTGGCATTGCCGATTATGTTAATTTGTGAGAACTGACCCTATTCATGTAATTGCCGCAGCATAATAAGAGAACCCCACCCACGCATGCAACCCAATTGACACCTTCCTTATGAGCATGATCGACATTTTCATTAGTCATTCGCACACGGACAAAGTCTTGGCGGAAGATTTAACTCAGCTACTGCGGGATACGATCGACCTCAACGGAGGTAAGATCAGATGCACGAGCGCATACGGCTCAGACTTGGCAATCGGATCCAAATTCGCCAAACAACTGAGACATGATATCAACGCCTCCGAAGTCGTTCTCGCCATTCTTTCGGAGAGCGCTATTGCGTCACAGTTTTGTCTATTCGAACTCGGCGCAGCATGGGGCCTCAAAATTCCAATTAAGCCCCTTCTCGCCCCCGGCTTCGATGGTGCCGATGTTCGCCGACCTCTTTCAGATCTTAATTTTCTTCGGTGGCACTCTGAGACTGATTGGATCAAACTAATCGAAGAAATTGCCGAACTTACGGACGGAGATTTAGAGGACTCGGCGATCATTCACGGCAAGGTCCGAGACTTCTGCAAGTGAGTTGGGTCAGTCCAAGTGGAATGGCTCTGAATGCAAACGGCTCCCAAATACTGAGCCAAAGTATCAATGAGAATTGACCGAACAATATTTGTCAGCTCCACATTCAGGGATCTCGAACATCATCGTGATTTGGTCAAGCAAGCCCTCGAGGACTTCTTTTGGCTGAAGATGATGGAGGCATATGGCGCCGCTCCGGGCAGGGTGGACGAAAATATTCGTCGCTGGGTCGAAGCCTCAGACGTCTATCTCGGCATCCTAGGGATGTGCTACGGATCACGCGAGAAGAGCTCCGGAATTTCCTACACGGAACTAGAGTATGATGAGGCAGTGCGCCTCAAGCGTCCGTGCCTCCTTTACCTGATAGATGAAGACCATCATCCTCTCTTTCCTAGCAACGTTGATAGGGGCAATGACGCGGAGGACTTGTTGAGGTTCAAGGCTAAGGTCCGTAAGGCCAACCACTGCACTTGGTTTAAATCACCAGAGCACCTGCAGAGCAAGGTATCAAAGGACATTCTCAGACTTTCTAACGAATTGGGATGGTGGCAGCCCCATCGCGATCCCGCGACAACCGCACCTCAATTACTAGAGACCGGATGGCGCATCCAGCTTTGCGCTTGGGATTCCCCACAGGGGATTCTGAATATAGACTGCCGTTCGAGCGCGGAAGAAGGAGACGATGCTGACATTGCCTCCTCCATCCTAGTGTCTCGATTTGCGAGGGGAAATTTCTCAGATTTGAGGAATGTTCTGACATTGAGACCCGAAATTCGAAATGCCATTCGCTTGAATCTGGCTGTAAGGGATATCGATGAGAACGCTTTGGCGACAGCCATCCGATCATCGAGAGAGGTGTTCACACTCAGAATGCTAATCGACATAGCCGGACTTGCTCGGGCAAAGCAGTGCGTCGGGGCGATATGCGAGCAAGTTCTCTATAGGGGGCGGCAATGGGACGACGATATTCGAACCTCTGGATTCCTAATGCGTCCTTTTCTGTATGTGGCAGGTGAGACCTTAAAACGAATGCCGAAAACCTGCCAACCTATTTTCAGCGATTACATTAACCGAGCTCGCACGGAGAAGAAGTGGCATGCAAAAGCAACATTCGAAAAGGCTTTGCGGCAATCGGAGACTATAGACGGAATTTAGGGCCTGATTACGGATGCCGAAGGGGGCAGTCGTTGAACCTTGAATTCGGATTGCTTCCAGTATCCTCATTCACGATTCAAGGGCTGGCCCCTTCCAGAGCCCTTCCACGGTTTTGGGGCAAACCAATCGTTGGATGAACCCCCGTCCACTTCGCTAGTTTCAGCACGCTCTGGACAGCCCGAAGTATGATCACCTACATTTCGACATTTGCCTGAGATATGTCAAAAAACACACCGTTACCCGTTCCCAAGCATCTCTTGCGCGGATTGGCCCAGGTCGGTCACGCTGAGATTGAGGAGTGGTGGAACTCCCTGCCGGGTGCGACACAGGAACAGGTGGCGACGCTATGTGACCGCCGGCATGAGTCCTGCATCTTTGGCGTCTTGGGATCCAGCGACGCTCCGGAGGTGGATCATGGACATTTCCTCCCGGATGCAGACGATGCCAGCGAGGTCACCCCTTGGAATCAGGATCACTTCGACTACCTGATGAATTACCCCGAGCTGGTGGTGGTGTGGGATCCAATCTCTCGGAAACTTCACGTGGGATGCGTTGCTCACGCGGATGCGAGAGGGTGCTGGGCGATGGGGAGGATCCCCGAGGGGTTCCAGTGTCCGTTTGATCGGGCTGATTGCTTGATGAAGCCCATGAAGGGGCGATCGGTGAGCTTGCACGTGGCATCAAATAGCTGAGATCAGTTTCCGCAAATAGGTGGGGCAGTTCCCGCATTTTCACATGAAGTATCATCGGCCATCTCGAACGTGGGAACTGACCCCATTCACCCTTGATTCACCCTGACACTGCTGATCCCTATTCGGCAATATGGATGCAGACGAAGAGGAGATGAAGGAGTTCGCTGGGGCGATCCTTTAAATATTCAGGGTCTTCCGCATGTTCGGATTCAAGGCCGGTGATGATCTGCGGCTCGGCAGCTTCATGCACATGTTCGAGGAAGAAGGCGCTTCCAAGTCCGAGGTTAATCAGGCACTCGCTTACCTGATGAAACGGGAGGTGTTGCAGCCGAATTCAGACCCGGGCGTCCGGCCTGGCGGCTTCGTGCTCACGACCGAGGGTGAAGCGACGGTGCGCAGGTTTCTGAATACGGACTCCAATTGAAGCCCGTGGAAGGGGTGCCGCTTGCCAAGTTCCGGCTTAGCGCTTCTTGCCCCCGAGGCCGGGCACGGACGTGACTTGCTTCATCCACCCGGCGATCTGGGATTCGTCGAGTTCGTCCAGGGTCTTGAGCTCCACGCCGCGCGTAGCCTTGCCCATGGCCACCGGTGTGACCGGCGGCACTGGCTTGAGGTCCACGCCGTTGATGAACATGAGTTTCACGTGGCCGTCGAAGCCGCCGCAGGAAAAGCACCAGCCATCGCCGACGCCGTAGTAGGCCATGCCCCACTTCACGGAGCGCTCCAGCTCGGGCAGGGTCTTGGCCGCCAGGGCATCGATACTCTCGGCGATGGCGCGCTGCGGTTGTGGCAGGCTGGCGATGTAGGCGAAGACGGGTTTGTCACCGGCTGCGGCCTTCGCGGAGCTTGCCTTGCCGGTGGCCATGGACTCCGGTAGCGGCTTGGCGACTTTGCCTGTGGCTTTTGCCGTCGCACGCTTGGCCGCTTTCTTGATCGCGGGCTTGGAAGTCTCGTCTATCTTGCGAGCGGACATGGTAGTATCACGACTGCTTTCGCCGTGCTCCTGATTCGATAGTGGAGAGCCATAGTTGCGAGCGCTGGGGGCGTCAAGCTGCTTGGACTCTTCCTCGCTTGGCTCTATATGGTGATCCCCTTTGCCATGCTGTGTGGGATCTTTCTTGGCGGAAGGGCGATCGTCAGACGCGTGCGGGGTGTTGCGTGAATGAAAGCGGGCCTGGTCCGAGAGATGGCTTCGGCTTGTCCCCTGCCCCACGATTCGTTCAGGCTCGCGACCGCTTGGAATCACGGCTAAGACTTGCCGCGAAGCCAATCATGCCCACCGAAGCCTACCTTGAGCCGACCCAAGAGTCCGGCCGCGCATTCTTCTCCCGCCAGATCTCCGGCAGCGTCGTCATGCTCAATCTGCTGCGCTTCCGTGAGCTGGCGGACTACTCGGCGGCTCCGGATCTCGCACCGGCCTCGCCCATTAGCGGGGCAGCTGCGTACCGTCTCTACATGGAGCACACGCTTCCCTATCTGGAGAAGTCCGGCGGAGAGATCATCTTCTTCGGCAAGGGCGGTGAGTTTCTCATCGGCCCGAGCGAGGAGCGATGGGACGCGGTGATGCTGGTCCGCCAGGCGAGCATGGCTTCGTTTCTGGAGTTCGCTTCGAACCAGGAATATCTCGCGGGCATCGGACACAGACTCGCGGCCTTGGAGGACTCGCGGCTACTGCCTCTCATGGAGAGCGATCACCGGAAGTCCCAGGCGACGTGAAAGCCATGAATGCGATCCTTGCGGCCTGGCTTCCGGATGTCATCGGCGATGTCGTCACGGTCGCTCCGCATGACGTCGGCGTCGAAGCGCGGGAGAACCAATGGAGCTTTTCGCTCACGGCCGACGAGGCCGCTGGCATGGCAGTTCAAGACGTGGAGGATTTCATTTTGGCCGTCGTTCACGCCCGCAGCGCCTCTCTCCTGCAGAATCCGCTGCCACGCGGCGGGATGACCTTCTATTGCTGGTTCGATGAGATGGCCTGCCAGCTGCGGTTCAGCATCGTCTCTGCAAAACGCGATGGGCTTCCTTTCGCTTGCACTCTAAAGGAGTCACCGCTGTCGCAGATCGTATCGGATTTCCTCACGTCAAATTACCACAACGGCATTCCCTGGAGCGAGTTCAGCGAAGAAGTTCCTCCGGGCATTGAATCGCCCCCCGCAAGCTTGCCTGTCTGGAGTGTTGCCGTCCCATGAACGAACCGCCCGGAAAAGCCTCAGTTCGAAAACATTCAGACGGCAGCGTCTGCCCCGAGGGCACGCGACGGCTTCCGGCTAAGTTCCGCGCGTGCTGCGAGATGTTTGAAGCCCACACTGCTGCGTGCTACTACGATGTGCGCTACGAGTGGTGGGCCTCAAGGCGCGGCTGGTTCATCGTCATTCCTGAACTTGCGGGCGGGGGCGGCGTGGCCATCAACTACTGCCCGCATTGTTCATCCCGCTTGGCGGGCCGCCTTCATTCCGGCCGCTCCATCGATTTGCCAAAATGAGCACCCAAGAACTCGGAGACGGCACCATCCATCCGCTGCCGGCGGATTTCCGCAAGGCCATCGAGTCCAATGCTGCGGCCAAGAGCTTGTGGACTGACATCACGCCGCTTGCGCGGAACGAGTGGATCTGCTGGGTGACATCGGCCAAGCAAGAGGCCACACGCGAACGGCGCATCCGGGTGGGCATCGACAAGATGAAGGGAGGCATGCGCCGGCCCTGCTGCTGGCCGGGATGTCCGCACCGCTGATGAATGGGGTGAGCCCTTTAATTTTGATTCGCCGCCGGGAGATCCCGCTGTTAGTGAAGGCGACCTCGTTCCCCCGGGCAAGAGCGGAGGACCAACCCAATCCCGCAGAAGAAATGAAGACGCCGCGGAACAAAGTGGCCGCGATCCAGTTCGCGAAGATCTACCCGCTGTATGTCAAGAAGGCGGAGAGCAAGGGTCGCACCCAAGCGGAGGTGGATCAGGTGATCTGCTGGTTGACGGGTTACGATGCCGCGGGCTTGCAGCGGCAGATTGAGCAGGAAAGCGGCCTGGAGACCTTCTTCGCACAGGCACCGGGCATCCATCCCAATAGCGCGCTGATCAAGGGCGTGATCTGCGGGGACCGGGTGGAGGACATCGAGGATCCCTTCATCCAGCAGGTCCGCTACCTCGACAAACTCATCGATGAGCTGGCGAAGGGCAAGGCGATGGAGAAGATTCTGCGGAAATGAGCGGAAGCCTGGAGATCGCAGCGTCGGCGGTTGATTGAAACCCCGTGCGGCCTAAAGGCGTATAGCAGGATCATGCGATTCCGGCACCCTTTGCTACGCCTTCTCGTCCTCCCTGCCCTGCTGGGATGGATCGCCGCGGCACGCGCCTCCGAGCTTCCCGCGGAGGCCGATTTGCGGCCAGTGCTGAAGGAGCTACACCTGGCACCGCGGGGCCAAGGAGAGCGGCCGACTTGCTCGGTCTTCACCTTCACCGGCGGGCTGGAGTTCGCGCTGGGCAAGGCACGGAAGAAGGGCGCGCGCCTGAGCGTGGACTACGTGAACTGGGCGGCAAACCAGGAGCGCCGGCAGGCCCGCGACGGCGGCTTCTTCTCCGACATGTGGAAGGGCTTTGCCCGCCACGGCGTGTGCGCGGAGGATGAGATGCCCTATGGCAAGAAGTTCGATGCGGAGCGGAAGCCGGATGAGAAGGCGGCGAGCTCCGCAAAGGAGACGATGACGCTGGGGCTGGCCGAGCACTGGCTGAAGAAGTGGAATCCCAAGACGGGCCTGAGCGGAGACGAGTTCGCCTCCATCAAGCAAGCCCTGAACTCCGGCTGGCCAGTCTGCGGCGGCTTCCGCTGGCCGAAGGAGCCGGCATGGAAGGACGGCGTGCTCCAGCCCTGCGGCGCAGATGAAGTCTTCGATGGCCACAGCGTGTTGCTCGTCGGCTATCGGGATGATGCCGCGCAGCCGGGCGGCGGGGTTTTCCTGATCCGCGATTCCGGCAGTGGTGAGGACCGCGCCATGCCCTACGGCTACGCGCAGTCCTTCATGAATGACGCGCTGTGGATTGGGTGCGGGGAGTGAGCGGAATGAACTGCTGGAATCGAGGGTTGACCTACCTAGGCACACCGGAGGAAACCTTTAGCAAAAGCGCCATGTTGTCAGCACTCGTCCTCGCCGCCCTCGTCAAACTGAACCTCGCGATCGAAAAGCCGGTGGTCCCGGCGATTATCTTCGCCCTGTTTGCGTTCGTGATCGGATTTCTGTTTGGATACCCCTTCCTTGCCGTCGCCATTGCGGCTCCGATCAATTTTGGACTCAGCTTCCTGTATTTCTGGCTCCTCAAGCGTACGGAAGGCGAGGGCTCCTGGTGGATGGTGCTCTTTGGTGGTCTCTTTGTCTTCATCGGTCTGAGCTTCATCAAGTTCAAGTGAGTCTTCGACGCTCGCGGGCTCCGGAAGAAAATGCATGAAAAGCGGAAGCGGCTGTCCTGGGTCCGCTTGCCCATCCGTCGCATCATGGAACGAAGCAACCGATAGAACCATTCCATGACTCCGATCCCCACTCCCTTCTCCGGCGGCTGCGCTTGCGGCGCGATCCGCTACGAATCCAGCGCGGCACCCGTGATGATGCTGCACTGCCACTGCCGGGACTGCCAGCGGTCCAGCGGCGGGCCCTTCTCCTCCTTCCTCATCGTGCCAACGGAGGCCTTCGTGCTCGTGCAGGGCACGCCGCGCTTCCACGCCTCGCCCAGTGAAAGGAGCGGCATGACCCGGCGCGGCTTTTGCCCGGACTGCGGCTCGCCAATCGTGATCAAGCCGGATGCGGCCCCGCAATTCGCCGCGATCCGCACCGCGAGCCTGGATGACCCGGGCTGGTTCAGCCCGCAGGTGGAGGTGTGGATCTCCGACGCACACCCCTGGGACCAGCTGAATCCCGCGCTGCCCAAGTTCGAGAAGTATCCGGGCTGAGCATCGGACTACTTCCGATTGTCGCGCTTGAAACCGCGGTCGCTGTAGATAGCCTCATGCAGCCTCAGCCGCTTTATGAAAACCACTCTTTTCGTCCTTCTCTTCGGTGCGTCTATCCTGCGTGCGGAATCCGCTGACTTCGCACGCTCGGGCAAGTTCGAATCCGTGGATGCATTCGTGGCCGCGGCAACGGCCTTCCAGCCCGCGACCCACAAAAGCGATCTAACAGCGCTTTTCACGGTCAAGGAACCGGGACAGACCGACGACCCGAAGGCTGGCAGCCCGGTCGTCGCGAAGACGATCGAGACAGCCAGCATGCTGTGGTCGGACGAGAGCCATGCGCTGATCTTCGTCCGGGCTGCGCCGCCGACGGAGGCCACGCCCTCCGCCGTCGGCGTTCTCTTTCTGCTCGAGCATGAAAAGGATGCGTGGCGGATTGCCGACAGCCTTAGATTCAGCGCGCTCGGCAAGTGGGCGAGGGTGGTGGCTGAAATCACCGCCAACCCCGGGAGCGGGACGGAGCTCAAGGACCCCGTGGTGACCGTTCAGGAAACCCAGGGTGGGCGTGGCTACAACTATGGCATCAGCGCTTCCTACGCTTTTGAAGGCTCGAAACTGAAGCGCATGGAGCTGGAGTGAGCGACCCCAGGCCCGACAAGGATGAGATTGCCAGAATAGTCAGAAGCTGATTTTGTTAACTCAAGTTCCCGACTCCCATGAATGACCCTCATCAGGAATTCGATTTCTTCATCCGCCGCTGGCAAGTCCGCCTCTTCATCGGCGGGTTTATCGTTCCTGCGGCTCTGCTCTTCCTCTCCGTGATCTTGCACTCGGAGACCGCTGGCTCCGGCATTGCCTGCATCATCCTGGTTGTAGCCTTTGAATTGCCGGTGCTATTGCTTCAAGGCTGGCGCTCGGTTGCCAACGAAAAGGCGACGAAGGAGCGGCGGAAGCTGCGGCGCGCCGCCGAAGCCCACGCGCTGGCTGAGGCCGGGCACTGAAGAACATCCGCGCTCGCGAGCGGCATGGAGGGAGCATCATGAAACTTCTCCTGACTTCCGCCGGCATCCGGAATGCGAGCATCCGCGCGGCCTTGCTTGATCTGTTAGGCAAGCCCATCGCGGAGTGCACGGCTCTCTGCATTCCCACGGCATCCTATGCCTTGCCGCGTGGGGCGGATCTCGCGCAGCGCTTCATCAGCGGACAAGAGCCCGCCTGCCCCATGTGCGAATTGGGCTGGAAATCCCTGGGCGTTCTGGAGCTCAGCGCGCTGCCAAGCATCAGCCGGGAACTCTGGGTTCCCATGGTCCAGGAAACGGACGTGCTGCTGGTGAATGGCGGCGATCCATTGTATCTCTGCCACTGGATGCGGCAGTCCGGACTGGCCGGGCTCTTGCCTACCCTGCGCGATACGGTCTACGTGGCGCTGAGCGCGGGAAGCATGGTGATGGCACCCAGGATCGGGGAGGATTTCGTCCGCTGGAAGCCGCCGGGCGCTGGTGATGATCGCACCCTGGGCCTGGTGGATTTCTCGATCTTCCCCCACCTCGATCATGAGATGCTACCAGAGAACACCATGGCCGATGCCGAGAAGTGGGCTGCGGACTTGGCGGCACCGGCCTATGCGATCGATGATGAAACGGCGATCAAGGTGATCCATGGCAGCGTCGAAGTCGTCTCGGAAGGCCATTGGAAGCGGTTCGTGCCCGCATGATCGTATGGGGCAGTCCCTTCCTTGGACCTTGAATTTTCGGCCGGAAAACGCTACCTGCAGTTCAGGATTCGAATCCCCTCCCCACCATGAACCCGAAGGACAATCCCCCCGCGAAGCTTAAGGACGGAGCCCGCTGCCAAGTCGTCGGCGGCACGCACGCCGGGAAATCCGGGATCGTGAGAGACATCCAGACCAGCAAGTCCGGCTTCATCACCATCACGGTCGTCCAGGACGATGGCGAGCGGTTCAAGACGCTGGCCAAGAATACGGTCATCCCCTGACTGCTCAGCCATTTGGAACCTTGGCTTCCGCCCAAGCGGAAGTCGTTTACAAGCTGGGAGTGAACGTGAAGCCATGAGCCCGGAGATCGCGTCCCTTCCCGATTCCTCGGCCCTGGGCTGCGACCTCGTCCGGCAGTGGTTGCGGGAATACAACCTGAGCGCCAACCCGGCGTTCATGGAGAAGGTCCAGCAACCGGAGCATCAGGCGCTCCCGCTGGTCCTGCTCGCGAGCGACGGCTCCCGCGTGGTGGGCGGCCTCTTTGCCGAGACGCAGTTGGCCTGGCTGCGCATCTCCATCATGGCGGTTCACCCGGACTCTCGTTCGCAGGGCATCGGCAGCGCGCTGCTGGCGGAGGCGGAACGTCAGGCGATTGCCCGCGACTGCAAGTATGCTTATGTGGACACGATGGAGTACCAGGCCCCGCGCTTCTATCTTGCCCATGGCTTCACCATCGCTGGCGAGCTTCGCGACTGGGATTCGCATGGGCACAGCAAGCTTCATCTCTGGAAGTGCCTTCTATAGACTGGCCGGATCACATCTCCTTGCCGCCGGTGGCGGCGCCCGCTTTGCTTGATTTGATCCGCAACCCCTTCTTTATCCATCGAGCCATGACCGCTTGTTCCATCAAGTCCTCCTCCCCCACGGCCAGCTTCGGCGCACAGGCCATCGGCGCGAGCGCCACCGGTGCCCACGGGATCGGAACCCTGTTGCTAGCCTCCGTGGCGGTGGGCGCGGTGGCCATTGGAGCCGTCGCCATTGGTCGTCTGGCGATAGGCCGTGCCCGCATCCGCCGCCTGGAGATCGATGAACTGGTGGTGCGAGACCTGCGCATCACCGGACAATTGCAGACGCCCGCAGATAGCGAAGTCTGAATCGGCAAGATAAGCGGCGATTTTCCCGCCCGGCGGCTTTTCCAAGACGCCCATGAGCACGATCATCTACGTCGATGTCGATGACACCTTGATCCGCACGATCGGCACGCGGCGGATCCCCATTCCGGGAGTGATCGAGCACGTCCGGCAGCTCGGGGCCGATGGCGCGGAGCTCTATCTGTGGAGCGCCGGCGGAGCGCAATACTGCGAGGAGATCGCGGACGAACTGGGATTGCGCGACTGTTTCAAGGCCTTCCTCCCTAAACCCCGGATCATGATCGATGACCAGGAGATGCGGGACTGGGTCTTCTGCACTACCTTTCATCCTTCCACCTGCGCTGGCCGCACGCTGGAGGATTACTTCCGGATATGAACCTACCGCCATGAAAACCCAACGGATCGCGCTCGCACTCACCGTCATCAATCTCGCGCTGCTTGTCTTCATCCTCGTGCGCGGGCAAGGGGTCGCGCCTGTCTTGCGCGCCCGCAAGCTGGAGATCGTGGATGAGCAAGGGCGTGTCCGCTCGGAGATCCTCGTGACGACACCCGTCACGATGGATGGCAAGAGCTACCCGGAGGGCTCGCTGTTCCGGCTGATCGATCCGAATGGGCGGCCCGTCGTGAAGATCGGTGGCTCGGTGGATGGCTCGGGGATCAGCCTGGGCGGTGACTCCGAGAAGCGGGAGTGGAGCGGTGTGCAGATCCTGGCCGAAGACACGGGCAGCGCCGTGAAGCTCACGAACAAGGACGGCAAGCAGGAGGTCATTGCACCAAAGTGAGGGGTCGCCATGGGCTATTTTGATCGCCGGACTCACTCCCGCTGTCTATGCAGCAGGGTTGCCCGGTGCACTCCGCTTGGGCGAAACCCCCAACCACGGAAAGACCAAGCCCATGTTATTCCACATCACGCAGACCCACAGCGCCGACCTCTGCCCCAAGGATGAAGGCGGCTCGAAGACGCTCTACGATCCCACGGTGGAGGGCCTGAAGCTCCACGCCATGTACGGTGCCTTCCCGGAGCACGTCATCTACTATATCGTGGAGGCGGAGAAAGTTGAAGCGGTGGAAGCCTTCCTGCTGCCGGGCTTCAAGCGCTGCACGAGCCGGATCACGCCGGTCAGCCAAGTGGCGATCGTGAAGTGACCGTCTCCTTGGCAATTGAATTTGAACGGAGGCTACGGAGGGCAGAACTCGCAGGAGCCATCCTCTACTCCATTTCAAACCTCCCCTTCCTGCTGCCTTTCTCCTGTTCCAATCTCTGCCTCTAAGCCGCAGTCGGGATTAGCCTAACGCTTCGCCGCATCCTGCAGCAGGCGCAGTCGGTCGAGCGCGCTGCCGTCGTTGATCAAGCGGCGGGCGATCTCGATACCGTCGCCCACGTCATCCGCCAAGCCACAGCAGGCGATCGCGGCACCGGCATTCAGCAGGACCATGTCGCGCTTCGGTCCGGTCTCCTTGCCGGAGAGAATGGATTCCAGGATCGCGGCATTCACCTCGGCATCGCCGCCTTGCAAGTCTTCCACCTCGGCATGCTTCATGCCGAAGTCGCGGGGGCGCACTTCTTCGTCTTCCAGATCCTGATAGAGCCCCGCCTTGCAGATCCGGGTGGAGCCTAACAGGCTCATCTCATCCACCGAGCGGCCATCACCGGTGGTGCCATGCACCACCCAGGCGCTCTCGCGACCGAGCCGTTGGAGGATCTCCGCGAAGGCGGGACACATCTCCCGCTCGCAGACACCCACCAGTTGGCACTGCGGCTTGGCCGGATTCATCAGCGGGCCGATCTTGTTGAAGATCGTGCGCACACCGCGCTCGGCAAGCTGCTTGCGCACGCCCGCCACCGCCTTGAAGGCCGGATGATAGGCTGGCGCGAAAAGGAAGCCGACACCCGCCTTCTCCAGGCAATCGCGGAAGCCATCCGCCGGCAGATCGATGCGGATGCCCAGGGCCTCCAGCACATCCGCACCGCCGCTCTTCGAAGTGATGCCGCGGTTGCCGTGCTTCAGCACCACCGCGCCGGTCGCCGCCACCACGAACATCGCCGTGGTGGAGACATTGAAAAGGTTCAGCTTGTCGCCCCCGGTGCCGCAGACATCGATCGTGGGCCCCTCCAGGTCCAGCAGCCCGACGTGCGGGTCGATCGCATGTTCCAGGAAGGCCTCGACGAAACCGGCGATCTCCGCGGGGGTCTCCCCCTTGCGGGAGAGGTTTTCCAGCACCGCGGCCTTCTTCTCGTCCGGCGAGTGCGGGTCCAGCAGCAGCTCGGCTGCGACCTGGATCTCCCGCGGTGAGAGCTCCTCCTTCCGTTCCAGATGATGAATCAGCGCGTCCATGGTTCCCGCGGGTCTGCCCAACCCGGCGGGTATCCTATACCCCCGCAATCCATCATGTCCAGAGCTTGCGGATCACACGGAGCAGAACCAGCCCGCTAGCCACGCAGACGGCGGTGAGAATCCATGCCATCTGCATTTCCCCGTAGAGGAACTTACCGATTGCAAAAAGCGCCGACCAAATCACCGCGCAGCCAGAAGCCCAGCCCAAGAAGGCTAGCCCCATATGATCTCCCGACTCTTTCACCGCGCTGTCGGGCAACCCCGCCTGGCGGCGCACCGCGTTCCAGCCAGGCCCGGCGGGCCGCACCTTGCGGAAGAATGAAAGCAGTACTTCGGGATCGGTCTTCGGACCGAAGAAAGTCATCGCCACCCAGCAAACGGTGGTGAATGCCACCGAGCAAATCACTCCTTGGGCAAAGGGGACACCATGGCCGGTGACCTTCAGCGTGTATAGGACAACCGAACTCACCACCGCGGCACACATGGCGACGATCTCGCTCCAGGCACTCACCCGCCACCAGAACCAGCGGAGGATGTATAGCAGACCGGTGCCCGCGCCGATATTGATCAGCGACTCAAAGGCATCCTGCGCCGAGGTGAGGGCATAGCTGAGGCCCGCGGCCACTAGATAGAGCAGAAGGGTACAGAGCCTGCCGACCCCCACGTAGTGCTTCTCGCTGGCATCCGGCTTCACGAAGCGGCGATAGAAGTCATGCACAAGGTAGGACGAGCCCCAGTTGAGGTGCGTCAGGATCGTGGACGAGTTTGCAGCGATGAGGCCGCCGACCATCAGGCCCATGAAGCCAACCGGCAGGAACCTCAGCATCGCGGGGAAAGCGCTGTCGTGACCAATGAGCTTTTCATTGGCGTCGGGGAAGGCAGCCTTGATGGAAGCCAGGTCCGGGAAAATGATGATCGAGCACAGCGCGGTGATGATCCACGGCCAAGGACGCAGCACATAGTGCGCGAGATTGAAGAAGAGCGTGCCACCCAGCGAATCCTTTTCGGACTTCGAGGCTAGCATGCGCTGCGCGATGTAGCTGCCGCCGCCCGGCTCCGCACCTGGGTACCAATTCGCCCACCAGCCGATGGCGATGGGGACGATGAAAATCATCAGCGCAAGATCCCACATGCCGAAGTTGGGGAACATGTCGAGGATCGGTTGGCCGCTGCCATCCAGCGCTGACACGATCGGCTGAGCCCCCTCCCCCTTGGGCATGACCACTTGTTGGTGGCCGAGGGTTTCCACCAGCTTCTGCAGACCGGCGAAGGCGGTCTCCCCTACCCCGGTCCTTCTCGCTACCTCCTTCAGTGAAAAGTAGGCCGCTGCGAAAACCGCGGTCATCTTGATGAAGAACTGCACCATGTCGATAATCAGAACGCCCCACAAACCGGAGTGGGCAGCGAAGACGACATTCAGCACACCGCAGATCAGGATGGTCTGCCAGTTGGGCATGCCGAAAAGAATGTTGGCGATCTTGCAAGCCGCCAGTGTCACCATTCCCATGATGAAGCAGTTGAAGAAGAGCCCCAGATAAACCGCGCGGAAGCCGCGGACCCAGGATGCTTCCTTGCCGCTGTAGCGGAGCTCGTAGAACTCGAGGTCCGTCATCACCCCGGAGCGGCGCCAAAGGCGGGCGAAGAAGAAGACGGTGGAGATGCCGGTGAGCACGAAGGCCCACCACTGCCAGTTCCCCGCCACGCCGAACTTGCGCACCTGCTCCGTCACCCAGTTCGGCGTGTCGGAAGAGAAGGTGGTGGCCACCATCGAGAGACCCGCCAGCCACCAAGGCACCGAGCGACCGGAAGCGAAGAACTCGGAGGTGCTCTCCCCTGACTTTTTCCCCACGAACAGGGCCGGGACGAAACAGACCAGGATCGAGCCGATGATGATCACCCAATCGAGCGTTTCTAGCTTGATCGAGGCGAGCAGCGCCGGATTCAGGAGGATAGCGTGGGCCATGTGTGAGGCTTGTTAGCCGACCCGTCCCCGGACCGGCAATGGTAAAAAGCGAAAGGTTTCAGGCAAAATAGGGCGGTTCGCTGCCAGCCCGCCATTTAATATTGCAGCCGCTGCTGGGAAAAGGCCGCTCTGGGGCCTCCTTCCCGGCGACCATTCCGGCCACCGCAGCGCGCAGGTCGCTGCCGTCCGGGGTCTGGCCGCCGCGCGGACGGGTGCTGTCGAATTGCCCGGCGTAGTAGAGCCGCAGCTCGCGGTCGAAGAGGAAGAAATCCGGGGTGCAGGCCGCGCCGTAGGCCTTCGCCACCTCTTGGGTTTCGTCGAAGAGGTAGGGAAAATTCCAGCCATATGCCTCGGCAAAGAGGGCCATCTTGTCCGGCGCGTCCTGCGGGTATTTCTCGATGTCGTTCGAGCTGATGGCCACGGTGGCCACGCCCTCGGCCTCGATCTCTGCGGCCAGGGAGCCCAGGGCATCGGCCAGATGGACCACATAGGGGCAGTGATTGCAGGCGAAGACCACCAGCAGCCCATCGTGCCCGCGCACTCCGTGGAGATCGTGGAGTGTGCCATCGGGGGCGGGGAGCTGGAACTCCGGCGCGGCATCGCCGGGGCGGAGCGTGAAGGTGGACTGGACTTCTGCCATGACATTCCCTTTCCGGAAGGGCGGGCGGGGTCAAGACAAAGACCAAGGGGAGATTCTCCCCACTCGGAGTTTGAAATATCGGCGGCTTTGTGAAGGACTGCTGGAAACGAAGAAGCCCGCCACACGATCCGCCATGAAATCCCGTTCACTACCCTCCATGGTCCTTGCCCTGTTAGCAGCCGGGACTTTCGCGATGAAGGGGGATGAGGCGCCAGGCGAAACGCCCCAAAAGCCGGAAGCTACTCCAAACGCCGACCAGTCATCGCAGCCCATGTCGAAGGAAGCGCTGGAAGCGGAGATGACTCGCCTTAAAGCGGAAATCGCGCAACTCGACGCGGAAAGTCTGGCCCTCCAAGCGCGTCTCATCGCGGAAGAGTTCGAGGCCCCGGCCGTCGACATCCACGATTTGTCGACCAAGGAGGTGGTTTTCGCCGGCGTCGCCCGGATCGCGGAGGATGGTTCGCCGCAAATGATCGCCACTTGGAAAGGCCGGGTGCCTTTGGATTTCGACGACTACATCGATCGCAGCAAGGGCACCGGCCCATGGCTGATCGGGCGGATGGGTGTCGGCATTTGCCCTAGCCTGGAGCCAACCCGCTTCTGTTTCCAAGTGACACCGGAAGGCGTGCTTGTCGCCCCCGAAGCGAAGAAGCTTATCCCGGAGCCGGAGAATGCGCTGGAGGCAGCAAAGCCGGAGGCGTCGGTAAAGCTCGAGGAGCTGAAGGCCCACATCTCCAAGAGCCATGACCCGCTGCCGAAATAGTGTGGACTAGTTCTCTTGGAGGCCCTTCACGTTTTTCCCCTTCATCATCGGCGGCCCGGCGTGGGTGCCAGGCTCTGTGATAGAATTGTTTGTGGCTTTCACGTCCTCGCTCTCGGTGATCCAGATGATGGCGTCCTTCGGAATGCCATAGCTCGCCCCTGTATCCGGCGGTGGATTCGGCAGCGCGCGGACGAAGCGGTTGTTGCGGATCACCACGCCCTTCGCAGAAGACAGAACCAAGTTCGGACCCTCGCAGTCCTCGAAGAGATTGTCCTCGATCACCAGATTTGCGAAGACCCCGGCCGCACGCATGTCCGGCGGCTTGGCCCCGGCGGTGATGGAGAGCGCACCCGCGGAGGCGGACCACGGAGCCGGGCAGAACCAACCGGCACGGCGGATGATGTTCCTGCGGATCACGAGGCCATCGATCCCCGCGGCGGCATTGCCGGGCAACTCCGGGCAGATGGTGAGCGCGTGCGGCGTGTCTAACACATTCCCCTCGATCCGCCCCGCAGCCTTGATCAACACGCGGCCTGAACTGCGGATGCGGTTGTTGATGAACTCGAAGCCATTCCCCATCCGGTCCGGGGAGAAGAGCGAGTCACCGGGCGAAAGTGGAAGCTCTGCATCCAGCACCACCTCGATGCAGCGCGGAGAGACCTTCCACTCCGACCAGGAGGGTGGATCTTGAAGCTTCCCTATAACATCAGGAGAAAGTTCCGCCTGAGCCTGCGGTAAATCCCGGCGCGAAACCACCTTCGCCACCTCTCCGCCAAGGCGTTGTTGGAGACGATCACCAGCCTGCACCCCGGTGGTGAATTCATCCCGGCTGGCAAGCACCAGCGTCTTGCCCGTGCGCTTCAGCACCATGAAGTCGGAGGACTGCACGCTCCACGAATCATCTCCCGCATCGCGGATCTCGCAGCCCTCCACGTGCGGACCGACGCGCACGGTCTTGGTCTGCATGGCATCCCATGAAGTGCTGAGGATGCGTTCCTCCTTCGCACCCGGAGGTGGCGGGCCGGGCACCACCTTGCACTGGAGATAGCGGGTCTTCCCCTCCCCGTCCGCCTCCAGGATGCCCATGCCCGGCGCGCTGTGGATGGTCACACGATCCAGCGTGATGGAGTCGCAATGCTCGATGGACAGCGCATGCGGGATGCCATCCGCCGACGGCCCCGTATTGAGGGAGGCAAGGTCCCCTACCTTCGCCGCCGCGCCGATCTTCTCGCGGAACACTCTAACAGAGTCCTCGCCCTTCATCTCCGCCCGCGTGCCCCACAGGAAGGGCATGCCCTCCTTGCGGAAGCGTGTCACAGGATCCACCACATCAATCCGCGCATAGGGCTTCGCCGGATAGCCCACATGCAGTTTCACATCGATCCAGCTCTGGTCCCCTGCCACCTCGCTCACCGTCCCCTGCGTGAAGGGCAGAGGATCGTAGTCCACGGTTAGACCGTGGAGCGTGACCCCGCTGCAATGATCGATCGCCACCGCGCGGGTCAGCTTGGCGGAGATCAGCGTTACGCCCTCCGCGATGATTTCCGTTTCCTTCAAGCCCTGAAGCGTCCACACCACCTTCCCGCCATTCTCCGGCGCGAGCCGATAGGTGCCCGGCGGAATCACCACATGCTTCTCCCCGCGCTTGAGCGCCGCTGTTAAATCCGGGCGGAAGTCCGGCTCCGCATGGGCTATTGCGATGCAGGAGAAGAAAAGCAGTGCGCGCTTGAGAGGAGCAACAAACATGACTGGATCGATACGGCGGGGCATCCTCCCACTTTCAGCCCGCATCCGGGTAGTTGGGGCTTTTGATAGAGCGCGATCCCGTGTTGACTGAGCTTAAAGCAGCACCCCGGAAATGTCCCCCCACCCGCGCCCGATCTCCCGCTGTGAGCACCTCTTCCAGGTGGCCGGCCAGTCCTTCCACCTGTGGTTCACCGGTCGTGGGACGGATCACCACTGGGTCTGTGATGCCTGCGCCAAGGCTTATCCCGATTTGCCCGAACTTTTCCCGATTTCCGACTCAACGGTGGAGTCCGCCTATTCGCCCGGTGGCATCCTCGGCAAGCCCGCATTCCCGGAACGCGATATCGGCTTACGAATCGAGATCGAACGCTTTCCCTCTCCCTTTGCGGAGGCGCTCGTAACGCCTTGGCTGAACATCCAACCGGATCTAACAAGTCCCGGGCGCTGGTTCGTGCTGCTGCGGTCCGGGGAGATCGCGGTCTTCCACCCGCGGGAACAAAGCTTCCGCATCTTGTTCCAACTGGACCCAGGCTTTGTTCCCGATGAGGAAACCGCGTTCCACCTGGATACCAGCAGCAGCTACGGCGCGCTGTGCCAATGCAATGCCCGCTTGGCCTGCGTCTTCGACATGCGCACGGGAGCGGTTACCCGGCGAATCGAACGCGGCGACTACTATCCGGAGCACTGCCGTTTTCCCCTCGCCTTCTTCGCGGACTCTTCCGGTCGGCCCTTAATGGTGGCGGCGACTGACTGGAACATTCTCGATATCTTTGACCCTAGCGATGGCCGCATTCTTACCACACGCACGCTGGAGGCGCAGGGTGGCAATCCTGAGCGGCAAGCTCTCGACTACTTCCACGCCTCTCTCTCCGTCTCGCCGGATGGCAGATGGATCGCGGACTATGGCTGGGTCTGGCATCCGTTCGGTGATATCCGCACCTGGAACTTGTTAGACTGGCTTGAGAGCAATCCATGGGAGAGCGAGTCCGGTCCGTCGCTGGGAAGCACGGCCATCCGGGCCTACTACTGGGATGGCCCCCTTTGCTGGGTCAACGAGACGACCCTAGCGATCTGGGGCTGGGGCGACGACGATGAACTCCTTTTACCCGCAGTTTGTTTTTACGACGTGGCTGCCCGCGAGGAGCGCGGCTGGTTCCCCGGTCCGGAAGCACAGCGCTTGGACCACTTTTCCGTGAAGCACCGGCCACCGACGCTGTTCTTCGATGACTACCTCTTCTGCGTGCATGAGGCACACGGCTTCGCGGTCTGGGACATCGCCGATGGCGCACGCCTTCTTCACGAGCCCTCGCTTACCCCGCGGCACTACCACCCCGGCTCGAAGGAATTCATCTCCATCTCTGGCGAGACGGTGATCCTGACCCGCATGGCGAAATAGACACCGGCGAGTCTGCCGCAGCGCGTGGAGACCTGGGCAAATCGCCTTTACTCGGAGATATTAAATATTAACCTCCCGACGCTCACCCGCACCCTTTACATGCCCATCTCCTCTCTGCTGGCGAATCACCAGACGCCTTGGAATGTACCCATCCCCGCCCGGCACGCCCTGCCGCTGTTGATGGCGTTTCTGTCGATCGCGCTCGCGCTACCCGGGCGAGCCACACCAACCCCGGCAGCGCCGCCACCCTTTCCGGTCGGAAAACTCACGGCCATCCTCGCTACAAGCGGCCCCACGGCAGGCCACCCCTACCTGGCATGGAAGACCGCACTTCCGGAGGATGCCAGCTCCACTTCATGGACCTTCCAACTCTCGCAGGTTCAGGTGCCGGGCAATGTCACTTACTTCGTGCAGGTCCAGGCTGAGGGGGAGATGCTGTCTCAGCTTCCTGGCGCGGACGCTGCCAAGTTTGAACTGTGGGCGATCAAGAATACAACTCCGGTGGTCTCCTACCTGTTAGACACGGCCACTGTCGGAAATTACATGCCCGCCGCCACGGTCACCATCCGCACGGAGGACCCCTACCCCACGCTGCCGAGAACCCGTGCTGACCGGCCGGTATACGTGGACATCAATGTCCAAGGTGTCATCTCCGACCCGGATGCTCCGGCAGTTGCCAAAGGGGTCACCCTGCAGCAGCACGTGCAGTCCTATGGCGCGACTGGCACGGGATCCTCACTGAACCGCGAGCTGGCAACCCTTCTCTCCGAAACTCCGATCACGTCCAACGGCACGACCACCCTGTCCATTCCCGGGAATACGATCCCGGGCGCGAACCCGAGCAAGGCGCGCGGCGAGGAGCGCTTCACCATCCGTTCGCTGGAGGAGTACCAGTACGCCGAGCAGGTCATCGACTCGCGCTTCGTCCAAGTATGGCCGGTGGCGGATGGCAGCATCAGCGGACTTTCCCAGGGTCAAAGCGTCGGCGTGAGCGTGCCGCAGCTCACCTTTCAACTGCACGATCTCTATCCCAGCTCCACGACATGGGCCCAAGTCTACAAGGGCACCCCGAAGCTCAACTTCACAGGCACCACGATCCCCGGCACCAGCGTGGTGATCAATGGCTCCGTCCCGGTCAACCGCACGCTCACCGCCAGCGACTACGGTTCGCTTCTCGATTCGGATGGCGTGTGGACCTTGGAGCTACTCACGCAAACGCCCTTCGGCACGGACCGCTTGGCCTATGTCAGCTTCAATGTGCAGCGCAGTGCGCTCGCGGTCTGGCGGCAGGCCCAGTTCGGCAACCCCTCTAACAGCGGCGACGGCGCGGATGAGGGCGACTTCGATGGAGACGGCATCGCCAACCTCATCGAGTTCGCCTACGGTCTGGATCCGAAGCAGAGCAGCGCCGGCCAGCTCCCCGTGCCCGAGCGCATCGGCGACCAGCTCAGCATCCGCTTCACCCCGCCCGCGGGGATCACCGGCATCCTCCACGGCGTGGAGTGGAGCAGCTCACTCCAAGCGGGCAGCTGGCTCCCGGTAGCGGATACAGGCATAGCCCCCGAGCACGTCTTCAGTGTGCCCACCACCGACCAGCCGCATATCTTCCTGCGGCTGACGGCCACGGTGCAGTAAGCAGCAGCTCCCGGTTGCCATCGGCGCGGGGTCCGCTAGCTTCCCGCCGCGATGTCGACGCCCGAGCTGCCCGAGCTATCCACCGAAGAGATCCGCCGCTACGCCCGCCACCTTTCCGTGCCGGGCGTGGGCGTGGAGGGCCAGCGCAAGTTGAAGGCCTCCTCCGTGCTGATGATCGGCACCGGCGGCTTGGGCTCGCCCGCTGCGCTTTATCTCGCCGCCGCCGGGATCGGGCGGATCGGCCTGATCGATCCGGACACCGTGGACCGCTCGAACCTCCAGCGACAGATCCTTCACGGCGAATCTTGGGTGGGGAAGTCCAAGCTCGAGAGTGCCGCCGCGCGCATCCGCGAGGTAAACCCGCACGTGGAGCTGGACCTGCACCCCGTCCGCTTCACGCCGGACAATGCCATGGACCTCGTGGCCCGCTACGATGTGGTTCTAGACGGCTGCGACAACTTTCCCACCCGCTTCCTCTCGAACGACGCCTGCTTCTTCCTGAGGAAGCCCTGCGTCTACGGCTCGATCTTCCGCTTCGATGGCCAGGTGACCGTCTTCGCCCCGCATCTCGGCGGGCCCTGCTACCGCTGCATGCTGCCGTCCCTGCCCGCGCCCGGCTCAGCGCCTTCCTGTGAGGAAGCGGGCGTGCTGGGCGTGCTGCCCGGAGTCATCGGCTCCCTGCAGGCGATGGAGACGATCAAGCTGATGCTCGGCATCGGCGAGCCACCGCTGGGCAAGCTGCTGTGCTACGACGCGCTGGCCACCAGTTTCCGCAGCCTGCGCCTGCGCCGCGACCCCAGCTGTCGCCTCTGCGGGGATACTCCTTCCATTCATTCCGTGAGAAATACCGAGACCACTGCCAATGCCTCCTGCGAGGTGCCGAGCGACGAAGTTCCCGAAATCAGCGCCGCCGGTCTGGCCGCGCGGATCGATGCCGGGGAGGACCTCTACATCCTGGATGTCCGCCAGCCGGAGGAAGAGGTGGAGGGCACCATTCCCGGCGCGCACCTGATCCCGCTGGCGACTCTTCCCGAGCGCCTGAGTGAGATCCCGGCGGATCGCGAAGTGCTGGTCCACTGCCGCTCCGGCGGCCGCTCGAGCCGGGCCGTGAAGCTGCTGCGCCAAGCCGGAATTCCGGGTGCCGTCAACGTAGCCGGCGGGATCAACGCATGGAACGCGCTGGACCGATGATCACGGGCGCGGGCGCGGGTGCTTCCTCCACCACGCGCCCGGCATCCCGGTGCACCCACACGCTCTGCACCAGCCCCAGCATGAACATACAGATCACCACGAAGGTGCCGGAGTAGCTGATCAGCGGCAGCGGAATGCCGGTAATGGGCATGAGCAGCACGCACATCCCGATGTTCTCGAAGACGTGCGCGAAGAGGATCGCCACGGTGCCCGCGACCAGCAGGCGCCCCATGGGATCCCGTGAATAGGTGCCCACGAAGAGACATAGGACCATCAGCAGGGCGAAGGAACTCAGCAGCAGCAGGCTGCCGCGGAAGCCCTGCTCCTCCGCGATGACGGCGAAGATGTAGTCATTGTGGGCGGTCTTGACGGGAATGAATCGCTTGGCGTGCAGCGAATTGTGGTTCTCGTCTGCGTTCCAGCCGGTGCCCCGCCAGCCGGCCTTGCCCACCGCTACGGAGACCCGGTGCGCGGCATAGCCCTCATCGAGCACGTCCACCGGCCGGTTGTGCAGCATGTCGAGGTAGGTCTCAATGCGCTGCGGGCCGCGCTCGGAGACCTCCGGCAGCACGATGAAGTAAGCGATCGGGATGGTCGCGATCCCGACCAAGGCCATCGCGGAGAGATAGCGGAAAGGCAAACCCGCCACCAGCAGCAGCACCACGGACAGCGGCATCCAGACGATCGCCGAGCCCATGTCGCCTTTCTTCATGATCACCAGGAAGGACACCCCGGCAACAAAGCCGACGACCCCGACCTTCACGAAGGCTTCCTCCAGAATCCAGCCCACCTTCGGGATCAGGCGGCCCAAGCGCGGCAGATCCTGCAAGAGGCAGCTGGCGAAAAGCAGGCCGCCCGCCAGAACGACCTGCGCCGGCTGGAACGCGAAGCCACCAGGCAGCTTGACCTGGCCCACCCCGTGGGACATTCCCATCAGCCCCAAGCCGGCAATCCATACCGGCAGGCCGAGCCAGCGGTACCAGCGGTAGTCGATCAGCGCGGTGGCGAAATAGACTGCCGCGCCGATGGCGATGAAGATCTTCTGCTGGTCGGCATACTTCACCCCGCCGCCGGGCAAGTGCCGGGCCGCACTTTCAATCGAGAAAACCCCGAAGGCCAAAAGGCCAAACATCGTGAGAATCAACGGCCAATTGAGGCCGAGCAATTTCCGGAACAACGGGGTCATGGGCGACGCGCCAGCCTACCGTGAAAGGACCCTTGCTGACAAGCAGGGTCCCGGAGTTTCGCATCCAAGCGTATTCTCCTTCGTGAGAACGAGGAGGTCGCTCCCTCCGCATTTTCACCAATCCTCCCCCCGCTATTCATCGCAAGCCACTTGCGAATCCGGCAGCGCGCCGCAATGCTCAGGGCATGCTCCGCCGCCTGCTGGTTCCGATTCTCGCCCTCCTTGTTGCCTTCGGTGCCTTCATGTGGTGGTGGAACCGGCCAGAGCGGGTCGTGGCACGGCGCGTGGCGGGCCTTTTCGAGGCGACGAATGTCCCGGCGGACCTGAGCAATATTGGCCGCCAGACCCGCGGCGGCGCGCTGGAGCCCTACTTGGCCAAGAGCGTCACCTTCGACGGACCGGAGGGGCCCACCGAGCAGCTCGAGGGCTCGCAGCCCAAGGACTACATCATGGGTGCCTTTTCCCAGGTCGCCATCGCCTGCCGCAGCGCGAGCGTGCAGGATGTGAAGGTGGAGGACGTGACCGTGAACGGCGAGGAGGCCGACGTGACGGCCACCATCGACGCCGTGATCGAGATGCCGGATGGTACCAAACCGGTGGACGGAATCGAGCATCTGGAGATGAAATGGCTCAAGCAGGAGGGCAAATGGGTGCTCAGCCGGGCGAAATGGCGGGAAAGCGGGCGGAAATGATGAAAATGGCGGGAGATTCTGCTTGGCAAGGGTCAGTGTCTCATTCAGCTTCCCCGCCCCGCCACCCGGCGGTCACCTTTTTCGAACGAGTAATCACGCACATGGCCGTCGCACTACGCCTCAACCGTCAGGGAACCAAGGATCGTCCCTACTACAAGATCGTCGCTGTCGACAGCCGCAAGCGCCGCGATGGCCGCTACATCGAACAAGTGGGCACGTACGACCCGCTTAAGGAAGGTGTGAACTACACTGTGGACCTTGAGAAGGCCGACAAGTGGGTGGGCGTGGGTGCCCAGGTCTCCGAGACCGTGAACAGCATCATCCGCAAGGCCCGCACCGCGGCGTCCAAGGCCGAGGCTTAGTTCCCTGGCATCTGAACGTTTTCTGGCCGCAGCTCGCCTGAGCTGCGGCTTTTTCGTGCCCATCCGTCCCCTGCCCTACCTTCCGCTGTTTCATGGACTACTCCGCGCTCATCGCCCAACGCCGCCGCCGCATCGGTGAGATCGACGACATGATGGCGGACGCCTCCTTCTTCAATGATCCGAGGAAGGCCGGGGAGATCGTGCGCGAGCACCGCAAGCTCAAGCAGACCCTGGAGCTGTGGGAGCGACTGGAGACTTCCCGCCGTCAGCTCGCGGAGAACGAGGATCTGGCCAAGGCCGACGACGCCGAGCTGGCCGAGATCGCGAAAGAAGAGATCCCCGGCCTGCAGACCGAAGTCGCCAAGCTGGCCGAGGACATCCAGTACGCCCTGCTGCCCGCCGACCCGAACGAAGACCGCGATGCGATCGTGGAAATCCGCGCGGGTGCCGGTGGTGATGAGGCCTCGCTCTTTGCCGGGGAGCTGCTGCGGCTCTATCAGCGCTATTCGGAAGGCCGGGGCTGGAAGACCGAGCATCTTTCCAGCAGCCCATCCGAAGTTGGCGGCTTCAAGGAAGTCTTCCTGCGCGTGACCGGGGACGAGGTCTTCCGCACCCTGAAGTATGAGTCCGGCGTGCACCGCGTGCAGCGCGTGCCTGCTACTGAAACGCAGGGCCGCATCCACACCTCCACCGTGACCGTGGCCGTGATGCCGGAAGCGGAGGAAGTGGACGTCGAGCTGAAGCCGGACGATCTACGGATCGAAGTCTGCCGTGCGGGCGGTGCCGGCGGCCAGCACGTGAACCGGACCGAGTCCGCCGTGCAGGTCTTCCACTTGCCCACCGGACTCTACGTCCGCTGCGAAGACGGCCGCTCGCAGGGCCAGAACAAGGAGCGCGCGCTGCAGATCATGCGCACGCGCTTGTATGAGATGAAGCTCCGCGAGGAGCAGGAGAAGCACAGCGCGCACCGCCGTGCCCAGATCGGCTCGGGCGATCGATCGGAGAAGATCCGCACTTACAATTTCCCGCAGAGCCGCGTGACGGATCACCGCATCGGCTTCACCTCGCACAACCTGTCCGGCGTGATGGCCGGGGATTTGGGCGAACTCACCGGCGAACTCCAGAAGGCCGAGATGGCGGAGAGGATGAGCGAGGCGGGGGTGAAGTAAGCGGTCCGATCAGAGATCCTTGGTATTATAGATCGGCGGCGGGGCGAAGGTGCCGCTGTGGGCATGCTCACAGACGCGGTTCAGGTGATCCAGGGAAGCGCGGTGATTCTTTTCGAGTTCCGCCATCTGCGTCTCCAACTTCTTCCGCTGCTCGTCGGTGAAGAGCAACTCGGGAGGCAAGGCCTCACCGCAGACACCGCACTTGCCGGAGCGGCGGCTGGAGATCACGGCATGGCAAGAGGGGCAATTCATCTGCCCCGCTACCATAGCGGGTGCGGGCACCCGCGGCAAGGCTCCGGGTGCCTCCGATTTCATGGCCACTTCATGATCGCTTCACGGCCCCGGACTAGATACCGCTGGCATGGCCCCCATGAACCCGTCCTTCGGAGAGAACCCCTTCGGCGCCATCGGCGCACTTTGCTCACGGATCAATCGTTCGGGGCCGCTGTTTAAGACCGGCATCGTCGCGAGCGGCTATGCGGCGGGCGCAGCACTCGCGGCGCTGGCTGTGCTCGCAGCGCATCTGCTGGCCGGGCCGGACTCGGTGGATGACTGCGGTGGCGCAGTGATCATGGGTTATGCCCTGCTCTTCTGCGGCGTGTTCACGGTCTCCACGATTCCCTCCGCCTGTGGCGGCTTCTATTTCCTGCGCGGCACACGGGGCTTCTGGAATCTCTTCACTCCGGCGGCCTTGATCTTCGGTGCAAGCGGACTGCTGGCCTTGGCTTTGATTGTGTTCGCGACCTACTCGGTGGAAGGCGAGATGTCCTTCCTCCGGATCCTCCTCGCGCCGGTCGCGAGTTTGGGATTCTTTCTGGGAGGGGTCTTCGCTCCTACCAAGCGGCATCGCCTCGCGCTGTTCGGTGCCACCGCGCTTGAGGTAGCGGCCTTCGGTGGATGGCTTGGCTGGTGCTTCATGATGAGCCCCGGCTTTGACGGCACCTGAAGCCCGGACAGCTTCTAACAAAACGGCGCGACATGGATGGCATCCACGCCGCGCCGCTTGCAGGTCATTCAAGGCTCCGTCAACCGGAGCCCTTCGCATCAGTTCTGGATGCGGTAGAATTCCTTGGCCTCGGATGCCTCCGAAGCGGGAACCACCGCTTGGCCCACGCCGCTCGCATCGGTCGTGACCGACAGCGGGATGGTCAGCGGCACGAAGCCCGATTTGATATCCGCGGACTTGGTCACCTGATAGGTGGTGGACGCATCCCCCTGGAAGCTGATGGTCACGCTACCGGCGGGATTGCGGGTCACGCTCAGGATCGTCATGGGGGTGCCCACCACTTCATTTGTGAGGCCGTAGAAGTGGGCGCTGCCGCTTTCCGCGGGTGAAGCAGCGGCATGCACCGCACCGATGCTCAGCGTGGTCCCCTGCGCCACATAGGTGTAGCTCAGGTAATAGGCCGAGTCCTGGTTACCACCATTCAGCACGATGTCCGGGCGGTCGTAAAGCAGCGCTGCGAAGGGCGTCACGACATCACTGCCATTGGTGAAGGTCAGGTCGATCGGGCGCTGGCTGCCGCTGGCGAACTTGCGGATGAAGAGCTTCAACTGATAGGTCTGCCCCGGGGTCAGGCCGCTCAGCTCGAAGGTCTGGATGGAACCGGTACCGAGGCTGGCGTAGGTGAAGCTATTGTAGAGGTCCAGCAAGCCGCTGCCACTCACGCCACCATTTGCAGCCGACCAGTTGCCGAGGTTTCCGACCGCGACGTTCTTGGTCCCGTTCACGGTCCACGCGAAGTTCGCGGGCGTGGCGGCATTGGTCAGCACATCGAAGGCCACGCCATTGATCGTGGCGGCAGCACCGCCGGCGATCTTGTGGGTGTAGCTCTTGCTGGTGCTGATGCCGGTGCTCGCTTCATCGGTCACCTGGACCAGGGAGAAGCCTGGAGGCAGAGCCGGACGGGAAGCGAAATCAGCCGGGTTGCTGCCGCGATCGATCTCAAAATTATCGCGCGCGCCATCGCCATCCGTGTCGGCCAGCGCGGGGTTGGTTCCCAGCGAATATTCCGCGCCATCCAAGAGCCCGTCACGATCGGTGTCCGCTAGCAGGGCATTGGTGACCACGTGCCCGCTGATGGTGGGGATCTCCTCCTCGTTGTCATCGATGCCGTCGCCATCGCTGTCCGCCGTGAAGGCGGAGTAGCCCGGCGTAGTCAGGGACCGCTGGTACTCCGACAGGTCGTCCATGCCATCGCCATCATAGTCACCGCTACCTGCGCCCGGTCCGGGGCCGTAGACCAAGCCGGTTAGATTGGCCAGGCTGGTATTGCCCGGGAAGCTGAGTTCCCACGCATCCGGCAGTCTGTCCGCATCGTCATCCTTGACCGGGGTAACGGTGAAGACCTTTTGTGAGGTCTTGCCCGATTGGCTGCCGGTGCCCTGCACGCGGATGGTGTAGCTCGTGCCAGCCGGACCCAGCTTGAAGTCATAGGCCCCCGTGACCAACTGGCCCAGGGAGTTGATGGTGAACTTGCCATTGTCGGTATCCCCTTCACCGGCCACGAGTGCGTAGGTGGACAGCTCCTCGCCGCTCTCATCCAGCAGCGTGAGGCCCCTGAAATCTCCCACCACGGTGCCGGCAGCCGCCCCGCTGGCGAATTCGCCCGCCGTGTAGTCGATCGAATAGACCGTGGCGGTGGAGACCTTGAGGTCGTCGAAGTAGGTGTCGCTGCCGCGGTTCTCCAGCTCCATGTAGAGTTCACCGGCATTGCCGTTCCAGGTGAAGTGATCGTAGCTGATGACCTGGCCCGCCACCGTCGTCTTGACCGTGACCGGTGAGCCATCGGCAAACGAATTGAAGGCATACTCCAGCTTCACTTGGCGCGCGATGGCCGAGCTACCTGTAACCGCGTCGCCGATGGCCACGCCATTGCCGTAGCGGGTGTAGACACCATCCTTGCCGATCATGAAGCCGTAGTCCGTCTCCGGATCGGTGACGCGGACGAGGGGCTCACCACCGCTCTCGCCCTTCATCCCGGTCGAGAAGGCGATGAAGTGACCGGGAGTCGCGTTGAAGGTCCAGCGGATCGTGAACTCCACGGTGAGTCCACCCGCGCTCAGGATCTCGGTGGCCGAGGGCAGGGCCGCCCAGTTGCACCAAGTGCTTTCGTTGTTTTGGAAGCGCACCCGCCCACCGCTGCCCCACATGTAGAGCTGGTCGGCGATGCTCACCTGCTGGACTTGGGAGGAGCGGACCATCAGCCCGGATTCCGTCCCGGAGCGGCGTCCATCCAAGGGGGCCGAGTCCAGAGCCAATTGGCCGAGCCCGGTGTTGAAGTTATCCCAGAAAATCAGGGTTTCGGCGGAGGCGGTGGACAGCAGGGAACCCGCGAGGAGCGGGACAAGATGGTATCGGGTCATGGTTCTTTTTCCGGTCGATGGAAGCGGCCGATTGCCGTCCGCAGACGGGGGTGACGGGTCGATATCAAGGACCGAGAATGCCCCTGATCGCCACCTAAGCCGAATCGGCACCATGCGCGCACCGAAGGTCAGAAAAAGACATTTCCAACCACCCTATAGAATCATGTAGGGTGTTTTTTGCACGGAAAGTGATTTTAAACGCCATCGCAAACACTCCCGAAATGACCCCTTCCCTGATGAAACTCAAGCAGTTGTTTCAGATGGCCCTGGCCCAACCGATATATCCGGACCCATCTAACAATTTCCGGCCTCTAACCGAACTGCTCCCCTTTCCTCGGTGATCCTGATACCGCTCCCGGCTGACTACCTCGGCTTCTCAATCACCGCGTAAGCGTTGTGATTGTGGATCGACTCGAAGTTCTCCGCTTCCACCTTGTACCACACGATGTCCTCGTGGGCATTGGAGCGTGAGGCCACGTTCCGCACCAGGTCTTCCACGAAGACCGGGTTGTCATAGGCGCGTTCGGTCACGGCCTTTTCATCGGGCCGCTTGAGCAGGCTGTAGAGTTCACAGCTGGCGGAACGCTCGACGAGCTCGACGAGATCCTCGATCCACACCGGCTCCTTGCAGCGCACGGAGTAGGTCACCAGGCCGCGCTGGTTGTGCGCGCCGCGGTCGCTGATCTCCTTCGAGCAGGGACACAGGGTGGCCACCGGCACCATGACGGTGACCACGAAATCTAGCGGGCCATCCTTCTCCGCTTCCACCTCGAAGCGGACCTCGTAATCCATCAGGCCGTGGCGACCGGTGACCGGCGCGGGCTTCGAGCGGAAGAAGGGAAACTGGAATTCCACGTGCGCCTTCCGCGCGTTCAGGCGCTTCAGCAGCTCACGCGGCAGGCCGGCCATCGAGCGGACGTCCAGGCAGGAGCCGTGAGAGTTCAGCACCTCCACAAAGCGGCTCATGTGCGTGCCCTTGTAGTGGTGCGGCAGGTCCACGGCCAAGGCCACGGTGGCCACGGTGCGCTGGGTGGTGCCGCCCTTGTCATGCACTTCCACGGGGAAGCGCAGGCCCTTCACGCCCACGCGGTCGATGGCCAGGTTGCGGTCGTCGCGCTCGTTCTGGGTATCCTTGAGTTCCTTCATCTCAATCGCCGTCCTTGGAAACGACAGAAGCCCGCCCGGGATACGGGCAGGCTTCCGGCAAAGCTTTGGATTAAACCCGGGCCGCTCAGGGCATCAGGTTGACCGCACGGGAGCGCTTGATGGAGCGCGTGATCTTGCGATGCAGCTTGGCGGAAACGCCGGTCACACGGCGGGGCAGGATCTTGCCGGTCTCCGAAGTGAACTTCGAAAGCAGGTCTGGATTCTTGTAGGTCACGTCCCCGGCCGGGATATCGTGCCGGCGCGTGGTCATCTTGCGATTCGACTTCCGGAAGCGGATCCGGCGTTCGACAGTCTTCGGTTCGGTCATGGGAAAAAGCGATTAGCGGAGTTCGCGGTGGACGGTGCGGCGCTGCAGGGAAGGATTGAATTTCACCTTCTCCAGACGACCGGGAGTGCGCAGGCTCTTCTTGTTGCGCGTGGTGACGTAGCGGGACGGGGGCTTGCCCTCCGCACGGGCTTCCGTGCACTCAAGGATGATAATTTCGCGTGGCATTGAACGGGAAGTTGGGGCGCGAAGGCTATTTCAGTCGTCGTCCTCGTCAAGCGAAACCGTTTCGGAATCATCATCATCCTGATAATTTCCTCCGGCGAAGCCCACTTCGTTGGTCGGGCGGAAGCGGCGGGTGCCGTATTCCTTCTCCCACTGGGCCTGGCATTCCACCGTCAGGCGGGCGAAGGGAATCGCCTCCAGACGGGCCTGCGGGATGCTCTTGCCGGACATTTCGCAGACGCCGTAGACGCCGCGGTCGATCCGGCGCAGGGCCTGCTCGATCTCGTAAAGGGCGTCCTGTTCCTTGGCCAGCACGCTCAGCGCAAAATCACGGTCGTAGGCGTCGCTGCCGGCGTCTCCCTGGTGCATGCCGCTGCCGGAGGCCTCGCTGCCTTCCGGGGCATTCCGGATCTCCCCGGTCATGCCGGACATGGCGTCCACCAGCTCGTCCCGCAGATCCAGCAGGCGCTGCTTCTGCTTGAGAGTGAAGCCGCTGACCTTCACGGGGCCGGCGGGAACCACCACTGGCGCGGGCGCAGCCTCCTCCTTGGCTTCCACCTTCGCCTTCACGGGCTTGGCGGGAGCAGGGGCCGGCTTCTTGGCTTCAGCCTTGGGCGCAGGAGCCGGCTTGGCGGCGGGCTTTTTCTCGGCTTTGGCGGGTGCCGCCTTCTTCGCGGGTTGCTTCTTGTCGGCCATGATCGGGATTTGCTGCTGGGGTCAGAAAACTTTGGACCTCCGGATTACCGGCAGGGTGAGGAAATTCGGGCGCGGTCGATTAGCGCCTTAGTGATAGCTGTGCAAGGTGAAATTTTACCCGGCCCGGCTTAACTTCAATGGCGGAATTCACGCAGGCCCAATTTCAAACGTCGCCCGGCCCGGGACTCGTCTGAGGGTCTCGACACGCTTGAAATGACCGCCCGCCTGTCTAAAGCTGGCCGCCCGCCATGGAACTTCCCTCAATCGTAGAAGCCCTGCTGACCAGCTCGGACGAACCGCTGCCCGCGGAGGAGATCGCCCGCCTGATCCGCGCCCGCGTGGCCGAGGCGGAGGATTCCCGGGCCCGCAAAATCGAGGAAGGCGAGACCCCGGAGGAACTGCCGGAGTGGCTCACCGGCCTGGCCACGGTCTCCGCGGAGCCGGTGATCGTGGCGATCGCCAAGCTCAACCACGACTACGAGGTGACCGGCCGGGCCTTCGTGCTCACGGAGCGGGCCAAGGGCTGGAAGATCTTCACCCGGCCCAGCTACGGTGAATTCGTCCGCCAGCTTTTCCCCGGCCGCAAGCCGGAGCGCCTGAGCGCCCCCGCCATGGAGACCCTGGCGATCATCGCCTACCGCCAGCCGATCACCAAGGGCGCCATCGAGGCGGTCCGCGGCGTGGCCTGCGACGGCATGCTGCAGAAGCTGCTGGACCGCGAGCTCGTCCGCATCGGTGGCCGGGCCGAGCTGCCGGGGCGTCCCCTGCTCTACGAGACGACCGAACTCTTCTACGAACACTTCGGCATCCGCAGCATCGATGACCTGCCGAACGCCACCGAACTGCGCCGCGTGAAGCTGCCGGAGGCACCGGCGGAGACTGCGGCCGCGGTGGAGTCCCAGCTGGCGCTCAGCGCCACCGAGGCGAAGGCCAAGGCGGAAGCGGCGGCGGAAAATGACGAATGACGGATTCCGTCTAACAGCCTAGCTCTTCTCCACACACTTCATTCGACATTCGGAAATTCTGAATTCGGCATTTTCTTCATGAATCTCGACGACATCCGCAAGCAGATCGACGACATCGACGGCAAGCTTCTCGATCTCCTGTCCGACCGCGCGGAACTCGTCCACCAGGTGGGCGTGGTGAAGAAGCGCGATGGCCTGCAGATCTACGCGCCCGAGCGGGAGGAGTCCCTGCTGCGCCGCTTGATCGAACGCAACCAGGGCCGCCTGCCGGAGAAGTCGATCCGCGCGATCTACCGCGAGATCATGTCCGCGGCGCTGGCCTTGGAGGATGATCTGAAGATTGCCTACCTCGGGCCGGAGGGCACCTGGACGCATCAGGCGGCGATCAAGAAGTTCGGGCACTCGGTGGAATATGCCTGGCAGCCAAACTTCGCGGAAGTCTTCGATCAGGTGGTGCGCCGCCAGGCGGACTATGGCGTGGTGCCGATCGAGAATTCCACGGAGGGCGCGGTCTCCCACGTGTTGGATCTGTTTGTGGATTCACCGCTGCAGATCTGCGCGCAGATCCTGCTGCGGATCGAGAACGGCCTGATGGCTGCCATCCCGCGCGAACAGATCAAGACGCTCTACTCTCATCCCCAGGTCTTCGGCCAGTGCCGGAACTGGATCTTGAGGAACTTCCCGGAGGCGGACTTGGTGGAGGTTTCTTCCACCACGCGCGCGGCGGAGCTGGCCAAGGAGAATGCCGGCAACGGCGCTGCTGCCCTGGGCGGCGCGCTGGCTGCTGAGCTGAACGGGCTCACCATGCTGGAGCCATCGATCCAGGACCGGGCAACCAATACCACGCGCTTCCTGGTGATTGGCGAGAAGACCTGCCCGCCCACGGGCCGCGACCGCACTTCCCTGCTCTTCGCGATCCATGACCGTCCGGGCTCACTGGTGCGCGCCTTGCAGGCCTTCGATCAATTCCAGATCAATATGTCCAAGATCGAGTCCCGCCCCTCCAAGCGGAAGGACTGGGAGTATTTCTTTTACGTGGACCTCGCCGGGCACTGCAACGACAAGGCCGTGTCGGATGCCATCGAAGAGCTGGAAAAGCATTGCTCGATGGTGAAGTCGCTGGGATCTTATCCGGATGTGGTGGAGCAGGGGTGACTTGCCTTTTGTGTCTCTCAACCCTACATTCAAGGCATGACGATCATGGAATCCATCGTGAAGGACTTGCGAGAGCTCAGCCCTCGCCAGCTCGTCGAGGTGGCGGCGTATGTCGGCCGGATGAATCCCAAGGCGGCAGCAGAGCGCGAAGCCGTGCTTCGGGAAACCTTTGGCTCTCTGAGCGAGGAAGAAGCGGATGCCTTCGAGGCCGCCGTGGGAGGATCAAGGCGCTTGGAAGAAAATGGCCAATAGAGCCGATGGCATCCTTTTGGACTCTAGCGTTGTGATCGCTCACTTGCGGGGCAAGCTGGACCTGTTCGCGATTACGCTCCCGGCCGAGGAGCTTTACATTCCTCTCTTCGTTTTGGGAGAGCTTCGGAAAGGAGCGATCAAGAGCGGCGCACCGCCACGCAATCATGCGCTCATCGACGGCCTCCTGAAACTTGTTGCCGTGATTGATCCCGACAGCGCGACGGCGGAGGTGTATGCCAAGATCGCCGCCGACCTTGAGCGGGCTGGAACTCCAATTCCCGAAAACGACATCTGGATCGCAGCCGTGGCTCTTGAATTGGACATGCCTCTCGCTACCCGAGACGCGCATTTCTCCCGAATCCCTAGCCTCACATTACTCGTCTGGTAACAGCTCCCGGTCCTCACTCCACCCGGATCGCCGTGGACCTTCCGTGGGCATCCAAGCCTTCGATCCGCGCGAACTCCTGCACCACGGCCAGAGACTTCCGCACGGCTTTCTTGTCCAGCTTCACGATGCTCGTCCGGCGCTGGAATTGATCCGCGCGCAGGCCGGAGAAAGAACGGCCGCTGCCACCCGTCGGCAGCGTGTGGCTCGGGCCGGCGAGGAAATCGCCGACCGCCACGGGTGAATCGTTCCCGAGATAAATGGCACCCGCGGTGCGGATCTGTGGCAGCCACTTCTTCTCCTCCGCGCAGATGAAGGAGACGTGCTCCGCGGCGAAGGCATTCGAGATCGCGATGGCCTCCGCCATGCCCTTCACGTGCAGGAGGAAGGTGCCCTGCTTGAGCACTTCCTTGATGTACTTCGCGCGGTTCAGCGCCGGGAGCTGCTGGTCGATGGACTTCAGCACCTTGCCTAACAGGGCCTTCGAATCGGTGACAAATCCGATCACGCTGTCCCCGCCGTGTTCCGCTTGGGCGAGCAGATCGGCGGCGATGAAGTCCGGGTTCCCGGTCTTGTCCGCGATGATCAGGATCTCGCTCGGTCCCGGCAGCAGGTCGATCGACACCGCACCGAAGAGCTGGCGCTTGGCCTCCACCACGAAACGGTTGCCGGGGCCGAAGATCCGGTCGACGGGGCGCACGGTCTTGGTCCCCAGCGCCAGCGCGGCGATCGCCTGCGCGCCGCCGATCTTGAGAATCTCGGTCACGCCCGCGGCCTTCAGCGCATAGAGCAGCTCCGCATTCACGTTGCCATCTGGTCCGCAGGGCGTGGCGGCGATGATCTCCGGCACTCCCGCGGCCCGCGCGAAGCCGGCGGTCATCAGCGCGGTGGAAACCAGCGGTGCCTTGCCGCCCGGCACGTAGATGCCCACGCGGTCATAAGGCTGGAAGCGCTCGCCCACCTTCGCGCCCTCGGCATTGGTCATCGACCAATCCTTGCGCAGCCCGCGCTTCGCGAAGGCGGTGATGTTCTTCAGGCTCGCGGCCACCGCCTTGCGCGTGGAGGGAGCCACCTTCAGTGCGGCCAGTTCCTCCTCGGTGACGAAGAGCTGCTTCTCCTTCAGCACGACATTGTCGAAACGCTTGGCATAGGCCACCAGCGCCTTGTCCCCCTGCCCTGCCACCTCGGCGATGATATCGGACACGAGGTCGCGCACGTCATGCGTCGGCAGCGCGCGGCGGTTCAGGCGCTTGACGAAGGAATCGTATTCGGCGTCGCGGTATCCGAGGATCTTCATGGGAAGGGGCAGAAGTACGTCAGGTATAGTAGGGCTTCAGCATCAGGTAGCAGATGGGCCCGGTCACGGCCACATAGAGCCATAGCGGGAAGACCCAGCGGGCCAGCCTGCGGTGCGCGGCGAAGCGGTTCGTCCACGCGGCGATGAAGGTGAAAAGAATGAAGGGCAAGCTGACCGCAGCCAAGGTGATGTGCGTGATCAGCAGGAAGAGATATACGCCGCGCAACACTCCGGTGCCGCCGTACTTGGTCTCCCCCGTGGTGAAGTGGTAGGCCACGTAGCAAAGCAGGAAAGCCACGGACAAGCCCATGGCGGCGAAGATCGCATTCCGGTGCAGCGTCACCTTGCCCTGCTTGATGGCCACCACGGCGATCACCAGTGCCACCGCCACCAGCGAATTCAGCAACGCGTGCACCGGCGGCAGGAAGGCCAGCGACCAGCCCTCCGGCAACTGGATGTGCAGCTCCGGCCGCTTCATCACGCCCACCAAGGCGAGCACCACCGCGGAGAGAATCCACGCGACGATTCCCAGCTTCTTCGCAAGCGCCTCCTGCGGGGCACGGCTCAGCCATTCTTTCCGTTCGCCATCCATGCTCTTAGCGCTTTTCAAGCTCCGCCTTGATCCGGTCCATGAGTTCCTTCTTCAGCCGGGCGTAGTTGTCGGGGTCGAGTTTCCGGCCCGCCGCGGAGTCAGCGTCGAAGAGCGGATACTTGCCGATCACGTTCCAATCGCGGTCCACCAGGGTGATCCCCATGTCGTGCGCGTAGCGGCCATTGATATCGCGCTCCAGCTTGTCGGTGCGCTCGCGGATCTTGAAGAACTTCAGCTCCTGCTCGAGATAGTCGTGGGTCTCCTGCTGGTTGGGGTGGCTCAGGAACCACCACCTGGCCGGATCTGCATCCAGTGACTTCCCGTATTCCTTCAGACGCTCGAGCGTGTCGGTCTCCGGATCCACCGAAATGCAGACCACGCGGAAGTCCGGATCATCCTTGAAGGCCTTGGAGAGATCATAGAGGTCCTTGCCATTCCGCTCCCCGCAGAGCGGACAGACGGCGAAGAATTCGGAGACCACCCACACCTTCCCCTTCAGGTCGGAGAGCTTCACCTGCTCGCCGCTCTGGTTCATGCCGCTGAAGTCCTTCGCGATCGGGAAGAACTTCTCCTCCTTCGCCGCCCCGGTATCGATCGCCACCGGCTGCGGCTGATCCGGCACCTGCTTGCCGAGATACATCATGCCGCTCACAAAGGCGGCGGAGAAGGCGGCAACGCAGCCGTAGATCGCGATGATTTTTCCCCGGTCGGTCATGGCGGTGTCACGGGTTTGGCAAGCAGTTGGTCGATGGTCTTCACCAGGATCTCCTCCAGGGTTTCCACATTGGACTTCTGCAGTCCCTCGGTCCGGCCCTGGGTGTCCCAAGTGGCGGCCTCCTCGAAATCGAAGATCACATCCTTCCGCGAATACCTGCCGCGCTTCTGCGTGGCCTGGCGGATGTGGCGGTCCCGGTCGATCAAAACGAGGCTGCTGTCATAGTCCCACTGGCCGTCGTCCTTCTTGTGCGGGTAGATCTGCATCCGCAGCACGTTCTTGAGGAACTTGTGCGTGCTCTCCTCGCGGGTGGCGGCGAGCCACCACTGGGGCATCGTGGCGCCGAGATCCTTGGCGTAGTCGCCCAGCTTCAGCGGGGTGTCCTTCTCCGGATCGATCGACAGGCAGACGATGTGGAAGTCCTTGCGGTCGGCATAGCGCTTCGCCAGGCGCTCCAGCACGCCGCGGGTCTGCTGCCAGCGGGCGGGCTCATTGAAAAGGATCGGCGCGATCAGGTAGACATCCTTCTCCAGATCGCCCAGGTCGCCCTCGCTCTGGTCCTGGCGCCAGACCTTGAGCACCTCGGACTTGTCCAGGCGGCCCTTAAGGGAGGGCGTGTCGTCATCCGCCTGGCGCTCCGCCATTTTGAAATAGGAGAAGAGAATCCCGATCGCACTGGCGATCATGATCGCCGTGAGGATCAAGGCCGTGTTCCGCAGCTTGCGCGGATCGCGCACGGCGGGTTCGAGCTTCTCGGCTGGCGTCCTCATGAAGGCGGCGGAAACTAGACTAGCGCCACGCGATGGCAAGCAATCCAAGCTCCAGCGGCAAATAGAGCAGCGTGAAGAAGAACAGGCGGCGGAAGGAGGTGCGCTGCCCGTCCTTCATGAAAATCAGCGCCAGCGCCGCCATGAGCAGCCCCGCCAGCACCCCGCCGCCGAGGGCCAGGTAGCCGGGGAAACCGGGCGTCCAGCCCGCCAGCCAGGGCCAGACCGGCAGCGCGGCCAGACACAGCGAGAAGATCGCGGCCAGGAAGGCACTGCGTCGGCCGCTGACATCGCCGTCCGACCACATTTTGTAGCCAGCCGTTTCATACTCCTCGCGGCAGAGCCAATTGATCGCCACGAAGTGCGGGAGCTGCCACAGGAAGAGCAGCGCGAAGAGGAACCACGCCGGCGCATCCAGTTGGCCGCCTGCCGCGGTCCAGCCGATCACCGGCGGGATCGCCCCGGGGATTGCGCCCACCAGGGTATTCACGCTGCTGAAGCGCTTCAGCGGGGTGTAGACGAAGACGTAGATCGCCACGGTGGCGGCAGCCAGCCAGGCTGGCACGGTGCCTACCTTGGCCGCCAGGTGGATGATCCCGGCGGCGGAGAGGATCCAGCCGACCGCGAAGGCAAAGAAGGGGTCCATGCGGCGCGAGGGCAGCGGCCGGTTTGCCGTGCGCTTCATCCGCGCGTCCAGGTCCACCTCCATCACCTGGTTGAAGGCGGCCGAGCCGAAGGCCGCGGCACCGGTGCCGATGATGGTGTTGACCGCTATCCAGAAATCGAAGCTGCGCCCCCCGGACCAAGCGGCCAGCAGGTAGCCGAAAAAGGTGGTGATCAGGACGAAGACGTTCAGCCGCATCTTCGTAAGTACCAGGAAGTCCCGGCGGAATCCCGGGGCTGGCTCCACCGGATCAGGTGCAGCAGCAGACGCAGGCGCGACCAGCACCCCGGTGGGCGGTGGCGGCGGCGGGGACTCGGCTGGCAGATCTTCGCTCATCGGGAACGGCGGAAAGAGAACGCCGAACGCCCGGCAAGGCACGGAAAATATCAGGCCGGGGGACGAAGAGGCCTTCGCAGGGTCGCAGCAGCATGGGCCTGACCAGCCTGAGATTCGGGTCATACGACGACCTCTTCTGGACCGAACGCGCCCACTCCATCGAACAAGCGGCGCTCCTGCCCATCCAGGATCCCCTCGAAATGGGCATGACCCTGGATGAAGTCGTCCAGCGGCTTTCCACGGAACCTTTCCATGCCGAGCTTTTCACCGCCGCCTTCGGCACGCCGGAGATTAACTCGACCCGCATCTCGCGGGCCCTCGCCCAGTTCCTCCGCTCGATCGTGTCCACCAAGTCGAAATGGGACGTGGGCTTCGTCAGCGGATTCGACCGATACCAGCGTGACCACCGACCCGAAGCTCTTGGATCCCTTCCGCTACACGGCGGAGTAGGGCGCTCGCTACAGCGCCCTTGAATCCCGCGATGAACACGAGCGATCCCCTTGGGACGGGTCATTCGGGTTCCCACGGCTGTTGGTTATTCCTGCTACAGGGCCGCACGGACCAGCGCCTTCACCGCCCAGCCCTTCACCTTCCGCGCGGTCTTCTCATCGATCCCCAGCACGTCCCGGCATACGATCATCGATTCAGTGCCCATGACCATCGCCAGCGCGGCGCAGAGCTTGCGATAGTTGGCGTCGGTAAAGCGCTTCCGGGAAGTAGCCAGAGCCGCCTCGATCAATGGCGTGCGGCGGTTCTGGCGCTTGGGCAGCGCAGCGTCTCCGGGATCCCGGGCGATGGAGTTCGCGAGGAGCAACCGGAGCTGGGCCTCGTTGCGGTAGGTGAGCTCGTGCAACGCGGCCTCCGCGGCCTCGATGCGCTGCTCGGGATCGGTGGAGGAATCGCCGGTGAACATTTCCTCCGGCCGGCCTACCGCGGCATCAAGCGGCGCTTCTAACAGAAGTGCATCCATGTTCTTGAAATAGCGATAGGCGGTGGCGCGGGAGACCAGCGCCTCCTTCGCCACCTCTTCCATGCTCGGCTTGCGGCCCTCCTTGCTCAGGCGGGCGGCGGCCTGGAGCAAGTCCTTGCGGGCGCGGAGCTGCTGGTTGCTTGGACCGGTCTTCATGCGCTCAGTCCTGCGGCAGTTGCTGGATGATGGCAGCGAGGTCGAGCCAGACCTGTTCCTTCTGGATCAGGCCCTCCGGCGTGAACTCGATCACGTGAAGCAGGCGGAAGCTCAGCGGGCGGTTGCGGCCCTCCAGTCCGAAGGGTCGGCCCGGTGCGGAGCCCTTCCACAGCGATTCATCCACCATGAAGCCCTCGCCATAGAGGCGGCGGAGCGAGCTGACCTCGCTCTCCGCGAGATCGGCGAAGAGGCCTTCATAGAACTTGCGCGCGGCATCCCGACCGCAGGTAGGGCCGGTGGGATAGCCGACGATGTCATGGGTGGCATCTTCAGCAAGGGTCGCCAGCACACCGGCGACATCATCACTTCCTTCGTAGGCGAAGTGCTCGTCGATCATGCGGTCCATTTGGGATGGGGTCAGAGTAGCGGTCATTGGAGGATGGATCAGTTCTGAGACGCCCGAGTATCAATGAGACGATCGTCTCATTTCAAGACCAAGAAGACCAACTGCACCTTTGGTTCCAATGGCGCAGCGGATTCATCTCGCCCGCCAAGACCCGCCGCCAGCGCCCACAGCCACCCTCTCCCCTTCAAACAGAGCAAGTTGCAATCCTCCAATTTCCCCTAGGTTCACACTCAGCCATTGCCCGCCCAACCCAAAAACCGGCAACTAATAGCCGGATGCAAAAAACCCTCCCTCTATTCGTCGCCACCTTCACCGGGCTCCTGTCCTTGGCCGCCCAAGCCGCCGTTACCTCCACCATCACGATCAATCCGGGCACTGCCACCGGGGCCTCGGGTGGCGCGGGCGATGCCGGGCAGGACGGCAGCATCACCACCAGTTTGATCACCACGGGGCAGAGCTCGCTCGCGGGCGCGCCGGTCCTTTCCCGTCCTCCCGATATCTTCACCGCCGCCGGCCTGAATGATGGCAGCGCCTCGCCCGCGAATCCGGGCCCCACGCTAACCTTCTTCGGCGGGATGAACAATGCCACCGCCACCATCACTTTCAATCTCAGCGGAGCCTACGATCTGACCTCCGTGGTTTCGCTCGCGGGCTGGCAGGACACCTTCTTCGGCTCGCAGATCTTCACGCTGTTCGTGGAGCAGGGCCATCAGGGCTTCTACACCCAGGTCGGCGGAACCTTCGCCGCTACACCCTACACGCCCACCGCGCCACCGCCCTTCCCGGAAGTGCCGAACCAGGACTTCTCCACGCGGATCAGTGTCTTCAACGACAGCTCACCCTATATCGCCACGAATGTCACGAGTGTGCGCTTCGTCTTCCAAGACCCCTACCCCACCTTCAACGGCGGATCGAACCCCTTCGATGGCACGGTGATCCGTGAGCTCTCTGTCTCCGGCACTCCCGTGCCGGAACCCGCCAGCGCGATGCTCGGGATGGCAGGCCTGCTCGCGATCCTTGGAAGGCGCAAGAGATAAGGTCATCCTCTATCGAAAGCGACGGCGGCGCATCAGGGTGGCCGTTCCCAACAGTGCCAACACGGAGGTGGATGGCTCGGGAGTCCAGCGGTGGTTCATCGATTTCAGCGGGTCCGCTCCAGTGAATGCAGAGGACATGTCGGTGATACCGCCGTCGGGAGGAATCACGAAGAGCGGATTCGAGAAGGTCCCGAATTTTTCCTCATAGAACGGCGTGCCGGCAGGCGGCTGACCTTGCGCGCTGGTATGGTCAAACCACGCGATCACGAAAGTCTGGCCGGGATGAACCTGCAAGGCGTTGTAAGGCAAATTGGCCACGCTAGTGATGCGGTTCTGACCCACAACAATCCCGTCGATGGAACCACCCATGACCAGATTCATCACTTGGCTGGACATGAACAACACGTCATCGCTCGCTGAGCCATCTTCCGCCACCAAGCTCTGGCCGGCGGTAATATTGCCGAAATTGACACCGGTGGGCTGGTAGTTGGAATCGTATGACCGGTAGTTGGAATCAAATCCATCACCCGCCGTATCAATAATGATACCCCAAGCCAGGTTTGTTCCCCCCTGTCCATTGCCGTTGGCAAAGTTCGTCGCCTGATTGCTGCCCAAGGTGAACATCAGCGTCGAGGCGGCATGGGCTGCCTCCGGGGTAAGCAATGCCACAAGCGCCAGCAGGGATTTCACAAGGGGGAATTTCATCATGGCCCTCGCTTATTCATCCGCGCAGCGCTCCTCAAGGAAAAAGCCTCCCGGTCACCCGGGAGGCTTCTTGAAAAGCAGATGATGTTAGACCCGCGCGATCAGCGCAGCACCTTCATCTTGCTGACGCCGTAGATGGCGTCGCCGCCCAGCTCTTCCTCGATGCGGAGGAGCTGGTTGTACTTCGCGATTCTGTCCGAGCGGCTCATGGAGCCGGTCTTGATCTGGCCGCAGTTGGTGGCCACCGCGATGTCCGCGATGGTGTTGTCCTCGGTCTCGCCGGAGCGGTGGGAGAGCACGGCGGTGTAGCCGTTCTCCTTGGCCATTTCCACGGCGTCGAAGGTCTCGGTGAGCGAGCCGATCTGGTTCACCTTCACCAGGATCGAGTTCGCGGTCTGGGTGGTGATGCCCTTCCAGAGGAACTCGACGTTGGTGACGAAGAGGTCGTCGCCCACGAGCTGGGTGGTCTTGCCGAGCTTCTCGGTGAGGAGCTTCCAGCCGGCCCAGTCGTTCTCCGCGCAGCCGTCTTCGATCGAGATGATCGGGTACTTGGCCTGCAGGCTGGCGTAGTAAGCGACGAGTTCCTCGGCGCTCTTCACGGACTTGTCGGACTTTTTGAAGACGTAGGCGTTCTGCTTGGCGTCGAAGAACTCGGAAGCGGCCACGTCGAGCGCGATGGCGATGTCCTCGCCGAGCTTGTAGCCGGCCTTCTCCACGGCCTGGGCGATCACGCCGAGCGCGTCATCCGCAGAGGCCAGGGTCGGGGCGAAGCCACCTTCATCACCCACCGCGGTGGAAAGGCCGCGGTCGTGCAGCACCTTCTTCAGCGAGTGGAAGATCTCCGCACCGTAGCGCAGGCCTTCGCGGAAGGTCGGCGCGCCGATCGGCATGATCATGAACTCCTGGAAATCGATCGGGGCATCGGAGTGCGCGCCGCCGTTGATGATGTTCATCATCGGCACCGGCAGGACCTTCGCATTCGGGCCGCCGAGGTACTTGTAGAGCGGGACGTCCAGCTGGATCGCAGCCGCCTTGGCCGCAGCCATCGAGACGGCGAGGATGGCGTTGGCACCGATCGAGGACTTGTTCTTGGTGCCATCGATCGCGATCATCGCGGCATCGATCGCCGCCTGGTCGGTGGCGCGCAGGCCGCAGAGCGCCGGGGCCAGCTTGCTGTTCACGTTATCGACGGCGTTCAGCACGCCCTTGCCGCCGTAGCGGGCCTTGTCGCCGTCGCGCAGTTCGCAGGCCTCGTGCTCGCCGGTGGAAGCACCGCTGGGAACCGCGGCACGGCCGACGGCACCACCTTCAAGGTGCACATCGACTTCGACAGTGGGATTGCCGCGGGAGTCGATGACCTCACGGCCGCGGATTTCAACGATGGTGGTGTATTCCATATAGGGAGAAAATTCTAAGGTCCAAATTCCAAGTTCCAATTTAGAGGCAGGTGCCGCGGCGGCGGGCGGGAAGATTGAAAAGCCAACCCGAAGATTCAAATGCCAAAATCAATATGACAATGCTGCCCCAGAACTTCTGAGGCTGCTCCTTGGAATTTCGAGTTTGGAATTTGGAGCTTCCAGGCCCTGGTAGCCGCTACGGATTGACCGCCGCAATCGACTGCACCGTGTAGTTGTGCATGAGCTCCGTGGCCGCGTCGCGGACCTGGACACTGTCACCGACCTTCTTGTGGAGCAGGACGGCACCGAGTTCGGAGAGGTAGGAAAGTTCCGCCTTCTCGGGATCGGAATCCCAAGCGCCGAGGACCGTATAGGTGGCCTGCTTGCCGTCCTCCGTGACGAGGGCGACGATGGTGCCGATGTTCACCACCGCGGCGTCCACGCCCTTGAAGTCGGTGCCGCGGGCCCGGCCGATGTCGCGCTGGAGTTCGGCCTTGCGGTTGCCGAGATACTTCTGCTGCTCCTTGGCGGACTTGTATTCGAAGTTCTCGCGCAGATCTCCGTATTCGCGAGCGATGGCGATGTCCTTGGTATTCTGCGGGATGCGGTTGCGGATGATGTCATCCAGCTCGGCCTTCTTGCGCTCCAGGCTGGGCCAGGAGACGACGAGCTCCTGCTCTTTCTTCGCGCCGTGGCCGGCGACCAGCTCGCCGGTTTCCGGGCGGGCCTTGATCACGCGGGCGAGCAGAGATTTGCGGTCCAGATCGCTGAAGACCGGGCACTCCATCAGGCGGCGGCCGAAGTTGCGGGCCTCGTTCACGTCCATGTGACCGACGATGTCGTTCAGCAGATTCTTGTCCTCGGAGAGCAAGGTCTGGAGGCGGGTCGTCTTGCGCGGCCCGTCGCTCAGGTGGTCGGTTTCCAGAAGATTGAGGATGCAGGCGCCGACCTCACCGCTGAAGACATTGCGGGCCGGGCCATTGCGCTCGCGGCAGACCCAGATCAGCGCGTCCGTACCGAGCGAGCGGCGCGCCAGCGCGGAGATCAGATGGGCCTCCAGAATGGCGGCCTTCCCCCTTTCCTCCAGCAGCTTGGCGATTTCCGCCACGCCGCGGGAGCCGACCTTGTCAAAGATGTGGGTCAGCACATCTACCCAGCGGTCGCCGAAGGCGGTGGGGAACTGCTCGTAGATGGCGCGCTGGCGACCGGAGGAAAGCGGGGTCAGCTCGGCAGACAGACGGTGCTCCTCCGAGGCGAGCAAGTCCGACAGACGTAGGGACTCCGGCGGCAGCTCGATGTCCTTGAAAGCCTTGATCAGCTCATCACGGGCGGAGAGCAGCTCCAGCGCGGGCCCGAGCTGGATGCGCACGCTGCGGGCCGCGCTTTCGTTGATATCGCTCAGCAGCCGCTGCAGGGCGGCCGGATCCTGCTTGAAGAGGGCGAGATCCAGAGTGATCGCCTCCAGCGCCTTGGACATCGTCTTGAGGTCGCGGGCCTGCTCGAAGTCGCCCACCAGGGCCTGCGCCGGGCTCAGGTCGCCGGAGCGCAGGGAGAGCGGCTCGGTGCGGCGGGCGGGTACGATCACGCGCTTGCTGTCACGCAGGGCGCGCTTGGTGGCATCCCACCACTTGCGGAAATCATTCGCGGGGACCACGGCACCGGTCAGCTCGCGCTCCAGTGCGTCCACGGACATCGTGCCGCCGTGGCTCTGCAGGAGATGGATCACCAGGCCCACGGAGTCCGACTTGGCCAGGGAGCGGAGTTCTTCCAACTGCTCCACCTTCTTGGCGCGGAAGTCACCGGGATCGAGCGGTTCGGTGCGCTGGATCGCGAACTGCAGGTCCATCACCTGGCCGCTGCTCTGTTCGAAGTCGATGGTGACCTTCTTCCCGGGCAGGTCCCACTCGATCACCTTGCCAGCGCCCCAGGCCTTGTGGAGACAGAATTTTCCGGGGGAAAGTTGGTCGAGACGTCCCGCGACGGCTTGGTTGATTCTTCCGGCGTCGAGCAGTTTCGCCAAATCAGGATGCATGCCGGGGCAAAATGGAAAGCGGGGCCGAAAAACGCAAGGCCCATCCCCGACCAATTGCATTACAAGGCATCACTTCGCGGCATCTTCCGCCGGCGGAGCAATCGTCCGCAGGCGCGGCGGACGGGAAGGAGCACTCACGGCAGGCTCATGGCTGAAGCCGCGCTCAAGCGCACCCACGCAGAGTTGCCATGAATCCGGGACCAGCGAAGTGCCGTTTTCGTCCCGCAGCAGGCCCTCGTAAACGACCGAGCCGCTGGTGGAGACGATCTTCACTTCAAAAACGCCGCCGTTCCGGCTCAGGGTGGCCTTGCCTTCCGGGGTTTCCAGCCGGGCGCTCTTGTCCGGCACCACCACCTTCATCGGCAGGTCGTGGCCATCCTTGTCCTTCGGGTCGCCAAGTGCCACCGGAGCCTCCGGCAGGTGGCCGAGAGTCACCAGGATCTCCATGGCCTTGCCCGAGCGGTAGATGCCGAGCTTCACCTCATCCCCCTCCTTGTGCAGGCGCAGCAGGGTCAGGAACTGGTCGCGGTTGGCGATCCACTGGTCACCCAGGCGCCAGACGAGGTCATTCGACTTGATCCCGGCGGTCTCGCAGGGGCTCCCCGGATCCACCACGCGGACCACGAAGCCGATGCCCTGCGGCAGATCCGGCACCTGGGCCCGGGTGGCATCATCCAGATCCTTCCAGGAAACCCCGAGCCAAGGCGTGCCGAGACCGGGAGCGGTGAGCGCCCGGGCTGGTGCCGGCAGCTCACGCACACGGGGCTCGCGCGCCGCGGTCCCGGACTCCTGCGCAGAGGCAAGACCGGCGATCGCGAACAGCAGCACGGTGGTGGCGAGTTTCATGGGAAATGGGTGAATGGAAAATCAGGGCTTAGAATCGATCGATGGGCGACCAGTCCACGTCCTCGTGGGCCTGGGACACGACCATCTCGTAGCCGGTCTTGTTGTCCCGCAAGCGTTCCTCGGTGACATAGCGGACCCGCATGGCGCGGTGCGGCACACCGTCCTTCACGGACATCCAGTTCTCCGGCACCGCGGAGTCTACAAATTCGTCCTGCCCGAGCGATTCCACTTCCGGCGTAGTCACTGCGGCGGAGGGCGTCACAACCACTTGGGCGGTCCCTTGGGCGAAGGGCTGGCCGGGCACCTGGAAGGCAAGCACCACCGCCGCGGCGGCAGCTCCCGTGGCAGCAGTCCACGCGCCCCAAGGGCGGCGGCGTGCGGGTGCAAGCTCCGGTGCGGGTGCAGGCGCGGCCTCCGGCTCCGGCAACTCGGCGAGCGGGGCTTCCCCGGCAGCCAAGCTGTCGATCAGCTCGTCCAGCGAGCGCTGGCCCCGGGCGCTGAGCGCGGAGGGGACCAGGGCGGCAAGGGCCTTCTCGATGTCCTCAGGCGATTCCATGACGTTCTTCCTTCAGGCGGCGCATGTCTTGCGCGAGTTGTTCCAGTGCGTAGCGGTAGCGCGATGCAGCAGTATTCTGGGAAATGGCGAGCGCCTCTGAAATCTGCGCGAAAGTGAGGCCACCCCAGATTTTCATGGTGACCACCTCGCGCAGCTTCGGGCTCAGTTTCTGGACGGCATCGCGCAGGCGCACGGCGTCCTCATCGTCCTCCACCGAGGGGTCGAGCCACACGTCGGTGAAGTCATTCAGGTAAATGATGGATTCCTCCCGCTTGCGGCGGCGGCTCTCGGAGCGGTGGTGATTGAGGCCGCAGAAGCGGATGGTGGAGAAGGCCAGCGGGAGGTCAGGGACCCCGCCGCCCTTGTCCTGCTGGTAGTTCCAAAGGCGCAGAATCGCCTCTTGGACAAGGTCTTCTGCATCTTCCCGGCTGGGAGCCCAGCCCCGGGCAAACAGAAGCAGGCGCGGGCCGAACTCGGCAACCCAAGCTTTCCATGCGGCGGAGACACAGACCTTCATCCGGTGAGAAAATGCCTCGCCCGCCTCCGTTTGTCTGCAAAATCTTCCGCGCCTGTCCCTTTACGGAAAATCTTTCCCGTCTAGGATTCTGCCGGGCCGGGGGAATACGCCTCGCGACCGCCGCTCCCAGCATTATGAAACGCCGCAACCTGCTCTCACTGCTGCTTTTGCTCCCCACCCTCGCCTCCTGCGAACCCGACAAGACCATGTCCGAAAAAGACCTCGCCCCCGCCCCTGCGCCAAAAGTCCCCGATGGTGCCGAAACGATCACCCTCGGCGCCGGCTGTTTCTGGTGCGTGGAGGCGGTCTTCAAGCAAATCGAGGGCGTCTATTCCGTGACCTCCGGTTACATGGGGGGCACCGCCGCGAACCCGACCTACAAGCAGGTCTGCGAGGGCACCACCGGCCACGCCGAGGTGGTGCAGGTCGTGTTCGACCCCAAGAAGGTCTCGGATGAGAAGATCCTGACCTGGTTCTGGAAGCTGCACGACCCGACGACCCTGAACAAGCAGGGCGCGGATGAAGGCACCCAGTACCGCTCCGCGATCTTCTACCACACGGACGCCCAGAAGACCGTGGCGGAAGCCTCCAAGAAGGCGGCCCAGGCGCACTTTGACAAGCCGATCGTCACCGAAATCACCAAGGCCGGCGCCTTTTACCCGGCGGAGAACTACCACCAGGACTACTACTTCCAGAATAAGAACAAGAACGGCTACTGCCGGGCGGTGATCGAGCCGAAGCTGGAGAAGCTGAAGCTGGATCACTGAGGCGGAGCCGAAGTACCAAGGGGGGGGGAAGTTCCAAATCCCAAATTTCAAATTCCAAGGAAAGGCAGGAGGGCAACTTCCTGCCTTTGTCTTTTTCTTCCGGCTGTTCCTTTGGAATTTAGAGTTTGGAATTTGGACCTTCCCGAGCTTGGCACTTCCGGCCTGCCCGCTCAGGCTCCGCCCATGTCCAAGTACGCCGGTGAGCAAGTGCTAGTCGTCCCCCGCCCCCTGTTTGATGCTATCGGCTCCTTCCAGGGCATCCGCACTCACGGGCTGGATGAGGCGATGGCAAAGCTGCTCGATCCGGAGAACCACTTCTTCATGGACCGCGCGGAGGCGGAGGGTGACCCGACGCACAAGCAGCTCATCCCCTACTGCCTGATCCGCTGCGGGACTTCCATCCTCACCTACACCCGCGGGAAGTCGGGCGGAGAGGACCGCTTGCATGCGCTGCGCTCCGTGGGCGTGGGCGGCCACATCAACCCGGTGGACACCGGCAATGGCCGCACTGGACCGGATGCCTATCAGGCCGCGGTGGAGCGCGAGCTGGATGAGGAACTGGTTTTCGATACCGCGCACACCAACCGCATCGCCGCCTTGTTGAATGACGATGGGAATGAGGTGGGCCGCGTGCACCTGGGAATCGTGCACGTGATTGAGGTGGACAACACCCGCATCGTTGCGCGCGAGGATGCACTCGCGAATCTGGAGTTCATCGAGCTGGCGGAGTTGCAAGGTCCGCTGCTGCCTTACTTGGAAAGCTGGTCACAGCATGTGATTCGCGATATTGCGAATCTGTGAGCGAGGATTCCGTGCCCATTGGCAAGCGCCGGCGACTCGCCCGGTGGCTGTGGTTACCGGTCTTCCTTGGGCTGTTAGGGTTTACGTGGAAGCTCGCGGAAAAGCCGCCGGTCGAGCCGTGGCCGGTGATTTGCCTGCATGAGGATGGCAAGGTGACCTTGGGAAATTTCGAGGGGCGCGAGTTGGCCGATGCTGATTTGAAAGCATGGAGGGAGCAGCTTTTGACAAGCCGTGAGCCCGTACAACTGATCTTGCGGCCCGCGCCGGGACTACCGCTGGCAGCGTGGTACGACACCCTCTGCAAAACCGGCGGCGCAGGCATTTCCCATTATCAACTCCAGAGCGGTCCGAGGAACCTGTCCTTTCACTTTCCCGGATCGGCCCCTCCGAGTGACAGCCGCTCTCCCCAAATCATTGATCTGCTGGATGGGGCAGCCGAGGAAGGAGGGCCCGAGGATATATGGGATCCACGCCGCCCATTGGGCAGTGACGTCCATGTAATTTTCAAGCGATCAATGTCCTTCGAGGAGCTCTACGATGCCATCGCCCCGCACGTCCGCCCCGGGGTTTCCATGGTAATCGCCAATCCGCGCTTCTATTTCATGAGAACTCGCGACGAAGACCAGCAGCACCTCCCGCCACCCCAGCCCTCCTTGTGGGAGCGGCTCAAGGAGAAGATCACGGCATGGGTGAAGTAAGAGTGACACCTCACGGCACCTTCACCACCACCACCACCGGCCGGTGATCGGAGGCCACGCTCTCCGGCAGGACCGTCGCAGTCTCCTTCGCCTCGAGGCCGCGCAGCAGGATGTGATCGATCTCGCTGTCGGGCTTCGCTGCCGGGCAGGTCAGCTTCGGCTCTTTCTTCGGCGCGGCATGCCACTGCTGGGCGAAGGCCTTCAGGGTAGCTGAGTCCGGGCCATCGTTGAAATCCCCGGCGAGGACCATCGGCTCGTGGCGGTTCTCCACTGCCTTGGCCAAGGCCTCCGCTTGCTTCAGGCGGCGGGAATCCTGCTGGTGGTCGAGGTGCACGGAGATCATCCGCAGCGGCTTGTCATCCATCTTCACCTCTACTTCCACGGCGATCCGCGGCTCGCCGTCGCCCGGCAGTTGGTGGACCTGCGTGCTCGCGATCGGGAAGCGGGATAGCACCACTTGCCCATATTCCCCGCCGCCGAAATCCATCGCCTTGCCGAAGGACATTTGCAGGCCGGTCAGGCGTGCAAGCTCCGCGGCTTGGTCCACGCCCTTGGTCCGGGTGCATTTCCGGTCGATCTCCTGCAGGGCCACCAGATCCGGCTTCTGCTCGGAAATCACCTTGGCGATCCGGGCTAGGTCAAGCTTGTCATCCTCCCCCACCCCGTGGTGCAGGTTCCAGGACAGGACGCGGAGTTCACCGGCGCGGACCGCCACGGTGGCGAGGAGGAAAAAGCAAAGGGTGCGGAGCATGGGAATCGTGTGGGCGGCAAGATACGGCATCCTGCGGGAATTCTCTCGTTCCCGCCCTCTTCCTGCGCCTGAAATGCTTTGTCGCCCGGCAAGCCAATCCGTGCTTTAATCACCCGAATGCCTCTAACTTTCGCCAGCAAGATCACGCTGGGCCGCATCGCCCTGGTACCGCTCTTCGCGGTCTACGTGGCGCGCTACGGCATGAGCGTGACGGCGGGGCATCCGGAGGAGCGCCTGCGCTGGACGGCGCTCGGGCTCTTCGTTTTCGCGAGCGCCACGGATGGCGTGGATGGCTACATCGCCCGGCGCTTCAACCAACGCTCGAAGTTCGGAGCCTTCATCGATCCGCTGGCGGACAAGTTTCTCCTGATCACCGCGATCGTTTTCCTGAGTGCCTTCCCCTGGGGTGACAACGACTGGCGGATCCCGCCTTGGTTCGCGTGGCTGGTGATCATCCGGGATACCCTGATCGTGATCGGCATCATCCTGGTGAAGCGCTCGGCGAGGAATGTGCACTACTCCCCGCACTGGACCGGCAAGGTCTGCACGGTCACGCAGATGTTCGCGATCGGCTGGGTGATGCTGAAGGTGGGGCACCTGCCACCGGTCTATCCGTGCATGGTGGCCGCGGTGTTCACGCTGTGGTCCGCGTTCAATTACTATCTGGAGGCTAGTAGACAGCTCAAGCGGCAGCCGGTGATCACAGCCCAGCCGGAGATGCAGACCGAGCGGCGCGGCGGCTGAGCCCCGGGGTGCCGTTTTCCAAGACGGAATTCGGCCGCACCCTGGCTGCAAAATAGGTCATATAGGACCCATGGGACCTATCCCGTGGCACCCGGGAGCCCGGAGTTCTCCCTCCTTCCCCGTAAAGCCCTTGCCCCCGCCGCCTGGCTGGCCTAAGCCCCTCGCATGCCTACCGTTGCCATCGTCGGCCGCCCGAACGTCGGGAAGTCCGCGCTCTTCAACCGCTTGGCCAAGCGGAAGATCGCGATCGTCCACGATCAGCCGGGGGTGACGCGTGACCGCATCTCCGCGCCCTGCATGGCCACCACCATCCCCTGCACGATCATCGACACGGGCGGTATCGGCGCCACGCTGGACGACGGATTCGCCGCGCAGGTGAGCCTGGAGGCGGACATCGCCATGCAGACCGCGGACTTGATCCTCTTCGTCGTGGATGCCCAGGACGGCCTGACCCCCGTGGACCTGGATCTCGGCGGCAAGCTGCGCAAGGCCAAGCCGCCGGTAATGCTGGTGGTCAACAAGGTGGACGACGACAAGCACACGCGCCACGCGGATGAGTTCGCGAAGCTGGGCTTCGGCGAGGCGATCCGCGTCTCCGCGGAGCACGGCAAGGGCATGCAGTTCCTCACCGACCGCATGGACGAGTTCCTCAAGCCGCTCGCCGGCGAGATCGAGGAAGCCATCGCCGCCGCGGAGGAAGCGGGCATCAAGCTCGCCATCATTGGCAAGCCGAACGCGGGCAAGTCTTCGCTGGTGAATGCGATCCTGCAGGACCAGCGGACCATTGTCTCGGAGATCGCCGGCACCACGCGCGATGCGATCGACCTGCCCTGCGAGTTCTCCGGCGAGCGCTTTACCCTGATCGATACCGCCGGTCTGCGCCCGCGCTCGAAGCGGGATTCCTCCGTGGAGGTCTTCTCCGCCATGCGCACCGAGCGTTCTGTTAGACGCGCGGACCTCTGCGTGCTGGTGATCGACTTGGCCGCGGGCATCACCGCGCAAGACCGCAAGATCGCGCAGATGGTGCTGGAGGAAAAGAAGCCCTGCCTGATCATCCTGAATAAATTCGACCTCTATCATCCGGATGCACCGCTGAAGGCGCGCAAGCTGGAGGCTGAGGAACATGTGAAGCGTGAGCTCTTCTTCCTTTCCTACGCGCCCTTCCTCACCGTCTCTGCGAAGAGCGGCCAAGCGGTGGAAACGGTGCTGAAGGAAGTGCTGAAGATCCGCAAGCTGGCCGCCAACGTGCCCAGCACCGGCAAGCTCAACCGGATGCTGCACGAGGCCTTCCAGATCAATCCCCCGCCCACCGACAAGCGCTCGGCCAAGCGGCTCAAGCTCTACTATGCCACTGCGGCGGTGAATGAGAAGTACAGCACGATCCCGGTGCCGACCTTCGTGCTCTTCGTGAATGACAAGGCGCTGATGCCGACCAGCTATGAGCAGTACCTGGCGAACCGCCTGCGCGAGTTCAACCCGGTGCCTGCCGTGCCGGTGGTCTTCTCCGTGAGGTCGCGGGACCGCCGGGAGTGGGAACCGCGCGAGAGCACCGCGCCGAAGGCTCCGAGAGGGCCGAAGGCACCGAAGGGGCCAAAGACGCCGAAGGGGCCCAAGGCCCCAAAGGCACCGAGAGGCCCCAAGGGGAAGAAGTAAGCACGGGCGGGTCCCCACCCGCGGTGGCTGGGACCGTCGTTCCGTGCGGTCCGGCAGGTGGCGGCGCTCTTCAGATGCCGTCCTGCACTAACCCGGCGTGACTAAGCGCGGGCGGGGATGTCGTGATATTCTGACACGGCAGGGAAGATCGCGGACGCCCCCCGCCTAGCCGCGCGGAGCGGCGGTCCCTTTCTGCAAATTCATGCACCCCAGGGACAGCCGTGCCTTCGGATCGGCACGGATATTTTCATGCAAATATCCCGATTCTCCTAGACAAACGAGGGGCGGAAGAATTGCATGCAAAAGCCCATGGAGAGGACTCCTTGTTGTCCTCTCCGCAAAAACCCGAATGAACCTTAATGAAAAACCCGAACTACTCCCGCTATAGCTATTGCCTGCTATTCTGCCTCCAAGCCGTCTCCCAAGCGGCGGAAATCCCCAAGAAGGCCAACAACGATGCCCTGAACCTGGGCAGCTCCTGGGACGCGGCCGGTGCCGTTCCCGGCGTGAACGACGTGATGCTGTGGAACTCCACCGTAGTGGACGGTGTTTCGGCCGCCACTTCCCTCCCCACGATGGGCGGCGATTTCTCGGTGGCCGGCATCAAGGAGACCAACGTCGGCGGCACCCGCAATCAGGCCCTGCGCATGACCGGCTTCCAGAATCCCGCATCAGCGAACACGCTCACGCTGGGAGCCCTCGGCATTGATCTGAGCACGGCCACCCAAACCTTCGTGCTGCAGCCCAAGATCCTGCTGGGAGCCAACCAGACCTGGACCGTCGGCGATGCCAATAACAATGCCAACCCGGCGAACTTCAACAACAACGAAGACCTTCTCCTCCAGGGTCTCGCGACGGCAACGCCATTTAACCTCAACGGCAAGACCCTGACCACCAACGGAGCCGGTCAGATCACCGTCACCGCCGGCTATACGATCAGCAACGGTACCGTCAACAACTCCAGCAACCTGCTGGTTTTCCAAGGGGGTAGCAACCTGACGATGAACATCCTGAGCACCGTCAACCTCAATGCGGTGGCCGGGCGCTTGCGGATCCAGAACAACAGCGGTGCCGGCGGCGTCTCGATGGTCTGCGCCGCGCCGGTCACGGTGAGCAGCGGTGCCACCTTCGAATTACGGAACAATAACGGTGCCACTTCATTCACCCACAGCGGGCTCACGACGTTGAATGCGGGGTCGACGATGACCCACATCCTGGATGCTTCAGGTGCCTCCGCCTTCACGACCTCCGGGAACATTGTCGCTGCGGGGAACGCAACCTGGCGCGTGACCGGCACCGCCAACCCGACCAACGGCGCGGTGTTCAGCGGCGCGCTGAGCGGGTCCGGCAACATCGCCTACCAAAACACCGCCACGGCGGCGAACGGCGTGATCCGCATGACCGGCAACAACAGTGCTTACGCCGGGACCATCACCTTGAACGGTGCCTCGGGCAACCGCTCGCTCCGCTTGGCCAGCGCGAACGCGGGCAGCGCCGCCGCCACCTGGGAGGTGGGCACGGGCAATATCCTCCAGTCGGAGGGCCTGGCGGTGCAATTGGGCACCTTGAACGGGGCCGGCACCGTGACCAATACCCATGCCAGCAACGTGGCCACCTATACCATCGGAGCGGGCAACTTCGCCGGTGGCATCACCAACAATGGCCTGACCACAGCCACCGCCGTGACCAAGACGGGACCCGGCACGCTCGTCCTCAGCGGCCCCAACAATTGGACCGGAGCCACGACGGTCAGCCAAGGGACCCTGGTGGATAACCCGGATCACGTCAGCGCGAATCCGGGGACCCTGCTTCCGACCTCCGTTACCGTGGCCGATGGCGCTACTTACGGAGTCCTGGTGAAAACGGAGAATACCACCCTTGGCATCAATAACCTGAGCGTGGGAACCACCACCGGCGGCTCGGTGCAATTTGACTTCGGCAGCTTCACGAACCCGGCGTCGGCTCCGCTCGCGGTGAACGGCTTGTTCTTCCACGGCCCGTCCAGCATCAAGGTGATCGGCAAAAACCTGACCACAGGGACCTTCCCGCTGCTGCAGTACACGGCCAAGGATCCCGGCAGCACCGCCACCGGCAGCCTTGGGCTGATCCTGCCGACCCGCACCAGCGGCACGCTCTCGGACGATGGCTCGATCATCAGCCTGAACATCAGCGCCACCCAGCAAGTGAAGTGGAATGGCGACGTGAACAACAATTGGGACATCGATCCGGATGGCACCGGTGCCGTGGGCACGCCCAACTGGCTGACCACCTCCGGCAACGTCGCGACCCGCTACATCCAGGGCACGGCCGGCACGGATGCGGTCAACTTCACCGATTCCGCCAGCGGCGGCACGGAGAAGAGCGTGAACCTCACGGCGACGATGAGCCCTTCCGGACTGACCTTCAACAACAGTGCCAAGAACTACACACTGGGCGGCCCTGGCAAGCTGAGTGGCGTGGTGGCCCTGGAGAAAAAGGGCACGGGCATGGTCACGCTGGCGAATACGACGCCCAATGATTACAGCGGCGGCACGGTCATCACGGAGGGCACTCTGCGCTTGGGAGATGGCGTGATTTCGGGCGCTGGCCAAATCTCGGGAGCCATCCTGAATGAGGGCAGGCTGATCCTGAATCGTGCGGACAACTTCGACTTCACCAACGCGCTCAGCGGGGCGGGAACCTTCGAAAAGGCCGCCTCGAATACGGTGAGTTTCCCGTCCCTCACCAGCTTCGGCGTCCCGGTGGTCCTCACCGCGGGCAAGCTGAAGTTCAATGCAGGAGGGGTCCTGAGCGGTTCCCTGAGCGGCAGCGGAGAACTGGAAGCCGCGGGCGGAAACCTCGATCTCGCCGGCTCGGATCCGAATACGAATACCGGCAATGTCACGGTCAGCAGCGGTGCCCTGCGCCTCATGAAGCCGGAAGGGGTCAATGCCGTCGGCGGGGACATCTACATCACCGGGACCGGCACGCTGGCAATCATGGCCAACGAGCAAATCCCCAACACCGCCACGATCCACGCGCTGGGCACCTCGGTGGACTCACTGATCAACAGCACCGGCACGGAGACCTACGCCAATGCGGAAGTCAACGGGGTGGCGACCACGCAGTTGATCATGCGGAATTCGCAGACCATCACCGGCACCGGCACGATCACCCACGGGCTGCTCGTGGTGGCCAGCGCGCACACGGGAAGCATCGGCAGCGTGGTGATGAACTCGGCTGACTCGGTCTTGCGCATCGCCGCCGGCTCCGCGGCCTCCGTCATGAACATCGGGGCCGGGGGGATCACCGCCAGCGCCGGGGAAGTCCAGGTGAAGTTCAACGCCAACGACCAGGATGCCACCTTGAACCTCGCGGGGAACCTGACGACCACCGGGAACTTCTCCTTCACAAATGCCGGCTACGGCGGCGGCAACCTGAACGTCGTCAATCTGTCCGGCAGCCGCGTGTTCAACATCGGCTCGGGAACGACCACCACCTTCGCCCCCGATCTGGCAGGTGCCACGGTCTCCGACAGCCTGACCAAGAGCGGTGGCGGCACCCTGACCCTGAACGCCTCTTGCGCGGCGAACATCCTGGGCGGCACCGCGGTGGACGCGGGAACGCTGCTGATGAACGGCAGCATCTCCGGCGGCTTGGTCGTGAACCCGCAGGGGACGCTCGGCGGCACCGGCAGCATCGCGGGTAGCACCGCGGTGAATGGCGGCACCGTGGCTCCCGGCGCGGGCGTCGGTGCCCTGACCAGCAGCGGGACCGTGACCTTCGGCCCGGACTCCGACCTCGCTATCGAAATCGGCAGTTGGACCGGCACGACGGCAGGCACCGACTGGGATGTGCTCAATGCGAACACCCTGGCCTTCACCGCCACACCCTCCAATCCCCTGGTGATCCATGTCAGCGGCACGCCTGCGGGCTTTAGCGAGCTCGGCAAGACCATGGTGATCGGGGCTTCGGTCAATGCGGTCACCGGTTTCGATGCCTCTGCCATCCAGATCGATGCCGGCGGCTTCACCGGCTCGGGGACCTGGAGCGTGCAGCTCACCGGGAACAACGTGGAACTGGTCTACACGGCCGGCTTCCTCTCGCCATACGATTCCTGGGCCACCGCCGCGGGGCTGACCGGACCGGACCGGGACCAGGGCGCGGACCCGGACAAAGATGGCCAGGAGAACCGGCTTGAGTTCGCCCTGAGCGGTGACCCGGCCTCCGGCAAGGGCAACAACAAGGTGGTGAGCAAGATCGCCAGCGTGGGCGGCCAGCAGGCCCTGACGCTGACCCTGCCGGTCCGCTCGGGCGTAAGCTTCTCCGCCGGCCCCTTCCCGAACGGTGCGGCGGATGGCATCAACTACGCGATCCAGGCTGACACCGATCTCGATGGCGACTGGAACCTGGGGGCCTCCGAAGTGACGGGAGCGGATGCCACCGCCATCCAGACCGGTCTGCCGGTGCTGCCCGCGGGCTGGACCTATCACACCTTCCGCGCGACCGGCCAGGTCACAGGGGATGCAAAGAAGTTCATCCGCGTCGTGGTGAACCCCGCCGCTTGATTCATCGGGTAACACGGGTAATCGAGCCTGCACCGTTTCGGAGCGGTGCAGGCTTTTTCTTTAGGCTCTACCGCTGGGAACGCGGAGCCACCGGCCCGCAGAACGGTCCCCCGGTGTGGCGGGGTGGGAGAGGTCTGCAGCACCGCCACGGCAGGTTTCTTTCAGCCCCTTGACGATGACGCACGCCAGGGACCGCTCTGCGGGGCAGTGCCTCCGCGCTCCCGGCGGTAGAGCCGTCCGTGCATGCGGGGATTGACTCGCCCGGCTGGCACGGGCACAGCAGGCCCGGCTTTGCTGCTCTACCTCCATATTCCCTTCTGCCACCGGATCTGCCCGTACTGCTCCTTCTACAAGCATACGCCGGGCGAGACTTCCGTTGGAGCATTCGTGGAGGCACTTCTGTTAGAGGCACGGGCGCGCATCGGCGAGCTGCCGGAGAAGCCGCGCACGCTTTACCTCGGCGGTGGCACGCCTTCGATGCTCTCCCCTACCCACTTGAAGGCACTCTTCCACGGCTTGGGTGAGATCATCGATATCGCGGCTCTCGATGAGGTGACGCTCGAAGCGAACCCGGCCACCTTCGATGCGGGGAAGGCGCGCTTGTTCCGCGAGCTGGGAGTCACCCGCGTTTCGCTGGGCATTCAGTCCTTCACGCCGCATGTGCTGGAGGCGCTGGGCCGCGAGCACAGCGCGGAGGAAGCGGCCGCTTCCGTCGGCATCCTGCGGGAAGCCGGAATGCCCGCGGTAAACATCGACCTGATGTTCGCCATCCCCGGGCAGAGTGAAGCGGACTGGCGCGCCACGCTGGAGACAGCTATCGCACTGCAACCGGACCACATCTCCGCCTACAACCTGACCTACGAAGAAGACACCGCCTTCTTCGAATCCCTGCGCCGCGGTGAGGTGGCGGAAAGCGAGGATGTGAATGCACGCTTCTTCCTGCTGGCGGACGAACTGCTGCGCGCCGCGGGCTTCGAGCACTATGAGACCTCGAACTATGCCAAGCCAGGCCACCGTTCCTCGCACAATCGCGGCTACTGGCGTGGTGAGGATTACCTGGGCCTCGGGCCTTCTGCCGTCTCCACGGTCAAGAGCACGCGAACGAAGAACATCCCCGATACCGCAGCCTACGCGCGCATGGTCACCAGCTTGGGCAACGCCGTGGTGGAAAGCGAATCGCTGGACCGCGAGCAGTGCCGCTTGGAACGCATCGCGCTGATGCTGCGCACGGATGAAGGCGTGCCGCTGGAGCTGGTCGACAGCGCGGCGGTGGATCGTCTGTTAGAGCATGGTTTGGCAGAGAAGAAGGGCGAGCGGCTGGTGCTTACTCTTGCGGGATCACCGCTTGTGGATCCGATTGCTGCGGAGCTGGTGTGAAGTAGTCCGCTCAAGGTAGTCCGCTCAGTCCTCTGAGCGGACGAACGGTCCTTTCCAGCTCACAGCTCTCGTGGCGCGAAACCACCTTGAAAGCTGCTATCCATCGGGATGAGGCGTGCCGCGGCGAACCATTCACCCGCTCAAAAGTAGTCCGCTCAGTCCTCTGAGCGGACGAGTGGTCCTTCCCAGCCCGCAGTTCTTGCGGTGCGAACCCTCCTTGAAAGCTGCTATCCATCGGGATGAGGCATGCCGCCGGGAACCATTCATCCGCTCAGAGGACTGAGCAGACTACCTCCGGACGAACGGTCCTTTCCAGCTCGCAGCCCTTGTGGCGCGAACCTACCTTGAAAGCTTCTATCCATCGGGACGAGGGGTGCCGCGGCGAACCGTTCATCCGCTCAGAGGACTGAGCGGACTACTTCACCTCCCCTTCGCCAGCACCCCGCCCCAAAACGCCGGCAGCTTCTCCACCAACTGGTCCATCGCCTTGTCCCGGCTGTGGCGCTTGTCACGCTGCACGGCGTTCGCCACATCCATCCCCGCGGTGAGGCCACCGCTATCCGCGCGCTCTTCCATCACGCCGTAAATGTAGCCGGTCCGCGCATCCCGCACCATCAGCGTGGCCACGGTGGTGGTCTTGTGCGTGTGGTTCGGTGCCAGCCCCAGCGTCACGACTGTTAGAGGCACGAAGGCATCCTGGATATCTTCCGAGCTATCGAAGCGATAGACCGCCAGCAGATCCGCGCCGAGCTTCAGCGCCTCGCGGTCCAGCTCGCGATAGGAGTCCACGTGACTCTTCAGGGCCAGCCGGTTCAGGGCCACCACGCCGGAGATCCCGGGCAGCGCGGCCACCTTCGCGGCGTGCTCGGGCTTCTCGCCCTGGGTGCTGTCCTCCAGGCTGAAGCCTCCTCCCGAGGGATTGATGCGCGCCACCGCCACCCGGGCGGGGAAGCGGACCGTCGGGCGTCCGCCGGATGACTCCGGCTCGCTCCCCGACGGCCCCTTGTGTGTCATGGGCGTGGAGATCACCGGCGGCGTGTAGTAGTCGCACGACGCCACGGTAAGAACTGCCAGTGGGAGTAGAATCTTGGAGGAAATCATCCCGCGGAGGCTGACAGCGCGGGCCACTTTTCCCGAATCGATAGATTTGCGCCCATCATCACTTGAAACGATGAAGCTTGGACACTCGCCATGGGCTGTTCACGCTCGCGCCGTGCCCGACGCTTACGCCCTCGCCCGCAGCCTGCTCTTCCGCCTCGATGCCGAAACTGCCCACCACCTGAGCCTGCGCGCGCTGCGCCTGGCGGAGAACACCGGCTTGCTGCGCGCCTTCTTCCCCGCGCCGGAGTTCCTGGCCCCGGTGGAGGTGATGGGCCTGCGCTTCCCGAACCGCGTGGGCCTGGCCGCCGGCCTCGACAAGGAGGGCAACACCATCGATGCGCTCGGCCGCCTCGGCTTCGGCTTCGTGGAGATTGGCACGATCACGCCGCACCCCCAAGCCGGGAACCCGAAGCCACGCCTTTTCCGCCTGGTGGAGCACGCGGCGATCATCAATCGCATGGGCTTCAACAATCCGGGCATCGAGGCAGGCGTGGAGAATGTGAAGCGCTCGAAGGACTTCAGCGGCGTCACCGGCTTCAACATCGGCAAGAACAAGGACACGCCGAACGAGAACGCCGCGGACGACTACCTGGCCTGCCTGAAGGCCGCCTATCCCGTGGCGGACTACATCGCGGTGAACCTTTCCTCGCCCAATACCCCGGGCCTGCGTGACCTTCAAAGTGAGGAAGCCTCCGCCCGCCTGCTGGAACGCCTGAAGAAGGAGCAGGCGCTGCTGGAGAAGGAGCACGGCAAAAAGGTGCCCCTGCTCTTCAAGGTGGCACCGGACCTCGATCCGCCCCACGTCAGCGCCCTCGCCCGCGTCTTCCTGGATGGCGGCCTCGATGGCCTGATCGCCACGAACACCACTCTGGCCCGTGAACCGGTGGCTGGTCACCCGCACGCCGGGGAAGCCGGTGGCCTCTCCGGACGTCCGCTCACCGCCCGCAGCACGGAGATCATCCGCGCCTTCGCCGGGGAATTCGGCGGGCGCATCCCGATCATCGGCGTGGGCGGGATTTCCTGCGCGGCGGATGCCGTGGAGAAGATCAAGGCCGGGGCTAGCCTGGTGCAGATCTACTCGGCCTTCATTTTCCAAGGGCCGCGCCTGATCCGCGATTGCGCGGAGGCACTAGATGTTTTACGTATGTGAATAAATCCGGGGCTGAGCTAGTCTGACCCGGAAAGCACGTCACCCATCCGCCCTTGCACGAATGGCAAGGCGGCGGAACGTGCCTTCGCAACGATCCGAACTCCAAGACCATGAAGAAATCCCTCGCCATCCTTACCACCCTCGTCCTCGCCGGCTTCGCAACGAGCTGCGGCCCGAACGCCACCAACGGCGCCCTGATCGGCGGCGCGCTGGGCGCCGGCGCCGGTGCCATCATCGGCAACCAGCACCACGGCCACAACGGTGAAGGCGCTCTGATCGGCGCGGCCACCGGTGCTGCCATCGGCGGTGCCGTCGGCAACCAGAAGGACGAAGAAAACCGCCGCCGCTACTACGAGCAGCAGAACGGCTACCAAGGCGGAGGCTACTGAGCCGTTCTCCCAGACAAACGCTTTTCCCGTGCCGGGCCGCCCTTTGTGGGCTGCCCGGCATTTTTTTGGAAGATACCTTGCCTGACCGACGCTAGCGTGACAACGCCTACGGCGCATTGATCATGGTCACTCCGGCACGCTTCCTCACCTTCCTCGCCACTTTGTTCCTTGCGGCCCCTCTCGTGCACGCACAGGAGGACGATTCCCTGCTCGGCGGGCTGCCCGGCTTCGGCGGCGGGAAGAAGGAAAAGCCAGCCACGGTGGAGCTAATCTCTGAGGCGAAGTCGATCGCTCCCGGTAAGCCCTTCCGCGTGGCGCTGAAGGTGACCCACGAGCCGCACTGGCACACCTACTACCTGAACCCGGGCAGCGTGGGCATGCCGCCCACGATCAATTGGACGCTGCCGGAAGGCTTCACCGCCAGCCCTTTTGAATTTCCCGTGCCCACGCTCGGGGGCAGCGCGGACTATCCCGTCTATGGCTACGAGGGCGTCTCCTATTTCCTCCAGACCATCACCCCGCCCGCCACGCTCAAGGCGGGCGAAACGATCTCACTCTCCGGCAAGGCATCCTGGCTGGTCTGCAAGGAGGAGTGCATCAATGACGGCGCGGACGTCGCCCTGAAGCTGACGGTGGCGGATGCCCCGGTCGCGAACGAGAGCCACAAGGCCGCCTTCGCCGCGGCGGATGCCGCCCTGCCGAAGGCACCGGGCGTCTGGAAGATCGAGGCCACCGAGTCCGGCCAGACCGTAACGATTCATTTCAAGGGCGGTGCCGGCAGCGTGGCCGAGCCGAAGGGCGTGCGCTTCTTCAGCAGCGATTCGCTGGAAGACGCGACCAAGCCGCAGGAGCTCAAGAAGGAAGGCGACGAGTGGCAACTGGCGATCCAGCGCAATGCCGACACTGATCCGAAGCCAGCCAGTCTCTCCGGCATCCTGAAGTCCGACAGCGGCTGGATGGAGGGCGTTGCCTCCAAGGGGCTGCTGCTCGACAAGGTTCCCTTCGGCGTGAAGACGGTGGTCAATGCAGCTCCGGGGTCCACGCCGGTTGCGACAACGGTGACGAACAAGGGCGCAGCTCCGGGGCTGGCGCTGACCTTCGCGCTGATGTTCGTGGGCGGCCTGATCCTGAATTTGATGCCATGCGTCTTCCCGGTGATCGGCTTGAAGATCATGGGCTTCGTCCAGCAGTCCGGGCATGACCGGAAGAAGGTAGTCACGCACGGCTTGGTCTTCACCGCGGGGGTGCTCGTATCATTCTGGGTGCTCTGCGGCCTTTTGCTCGCGGGCGGCATCCGGAATTGGGGTGGCCAGCTTCAGAATCCCTGGGTGGTGTTGGCGCTGCTTCTGGTGATGCTGGTCTTCGGCCTGAGCATGTTCGGCCTCTTTGAAATCGGCAGCTCGGCCACCGGCGTCGGCGGCAAGCTCGCGAACAAGGATGGGATCTCCGGCTCTTTCTTCTCCGGCGTGCTGGCCACCGTGGTGGCCACGCCCTGCTCCGCGCCCTTCCTTGGCACCGGCCTCAGTGCCACGGTCGCCCTGCCCCCGCCGCTCTTCATCGCCGGCTTCACTTGCATGGCCCTGGGCTTGAGCCTGCCCTACATGCTGCTCTCCTTCTTCCCCAGCTTGGTCGACAAGCTGCCCCGCCCCGGCCCATGGATGGAGTCCTTCAAGCAGGCGATGTCCTTCCTGCTCTTCGGCACCGTGGCCTTCCTCGCCTGGCTCTACATCGGCCAGGTGGGCGATCAGCTCGCGGGGCAGAAGAGCCTGCACATTCTAATCGGTCTGACCGTGATCTCTGCGGGCCTGTGGATCTATGGCCGCTGGGTGCTGCCCTACCGCTCGGCGCGGGCACGCATGCTCGGGCGGGTCTTCGCTTTGCTATTCGCGGCGGGCGGATTCATGCTGGTAAACCCCTCGCCCCCCCCCGCGGCCGGGGCGACTGAAACCGCCGCTGCCCACATCGAATGGCAGGAGTGGAGCAAGGAGAAGCAGGAGGCCCTGCTCAAGGAGGGCAAGACCGTCTACGTCGACTTCACCGCCCGCTGGTGCCTGACTTGCCAGACCAACAAGGCCGCCGCCTACAGCGCGGAGACCGTGCGGCTCTTCCAAGCCCGCAAGATCGTCGCCCTGAAGGCGGACAAGACCGTCGACAAGCCGGAGATCGATGCGGAGCTCAAGCGCCTTGGCCAAGTGGCGATCCCGGTGAACGTGCTCTACGTCCGCGGCGACTCCAAACCGCTGATCACCGAGACCATCTTGACCGCGGGATATCTCCAAGGCTTCGTCAAGGAGCACATGGGAGCCGAGGAAATCCAGCCGTGAGCCGGGATCGCTAGACCTCCACTGCTCTGCCGAGCCTCCGCTGCTCCGTTGAGCGGATGATCCTCTGCTAGCCTCCAGCCCTCCAACAACCTCGAAGAGGTTGCCTATTATAGCCCAGGGTTGACGCGGCCTGTCCTTCCCAGCCCGCAGGGCGTAGAAGGACGGGATCGCGTCTACCCTGGGTTCAGGCATGAATTGATCCGAACCTCAACGAGGTTCCCTAAATTCCGATCCACCAGAAACTGTTAGAGCAACACCCATGCGCTTTTCGGAATGATCCAGCGCGGCAAGCACTCCTGCTTGATAACCGCATTCACATCCGATGCCGCGCCTCCTCCCAGCCTTCCTTCTTCTCATCCTCGCCTTGGCCACCAAGGCGCCCGCACAAGAGGAGGCCACCCCCACCATCGCCTCACTCATCCCGGAGCCAAGCGCCATCGCCCCCGGCAACACCTTCACAATCGCGTTTCGCCTTCAACATCCCGAAGGCTGGCACAGCTACTACGTGAACCCCGGTGGCACTGAGAAGGTCCCATCCATCATCTGGACCCTGCCGGAAGGATTCAAAGCCGGCCCGATCCAATGGCCGGTTCCCGTGGCAACCACGAGCACATCCGAAACGAACTTCGTCTATGAACAGGCCCCGACCTTCTTGATACAAATCACGCCATCCGCTACGCTCAAGCCAGGATCGACAGTCGATCTCAAAGCGAAGGCAAGCTGGCAGATCTGCCGCCCCGGCAAGTGCAACGATGAGTCGGGAAGCTTCAAGCTTACCCTGCCCGTCAAAGCCGAGCCTGAGCGCGACGAGGCGAGGGCCTCTCTCTTTGCCGACGCCCGAAGGAAACTCCCCGCGGCAGCCGATGGCTGGACATTCACCGCAGAGAACGGCCCGGACATCATCCTCCGTGTCACACCACCCGCGGGCACTACCTTTTCCGCGGACCTGGACTTCATCCCCGCCGTCCCTTTCCTCGCCTCTGTTAGCCAAGGCGGCAAGGTCGCACAAAGCGGCAATGACTGGATCTTCACCCTCAAGCGGATCCGGGAAAACGCCCTCGGCCGGATCGAGCAAGGCAAGGAACTCTCCGGCATCCTCATCTCGAAAAACGAATACTCGATCGCGGTCCCATCAAGCATCCTCGGCAAGCCCCTCGCCCATCCCCTCTCTTTCTCCGCCTTCCTCCCTGTCCTCGGTGGCATGCTGTTAGGCGGTTTGATCCTGAACCTCATGCCCTGCGTCTTCCCGGTCCTCGGGCTCAAGATCATGGGCTTCGTCCAACAATCCGGCCAAGACCGCCGCAAGGTGATGCTCCACGGCCTCACCTTCGCCGCGGGCGTGCTGCTTTCGTTCTGGATCGTGAGCGGCATTCTCTTCGCGCTGCGGGAGCACTCCACCGCAGAGATCGGCTGGGGCTACCAGATGCAGAACAAGTGGTTCGTCTACGGCCTCGTCATGCTCTTCTACATTTTCGGCCTGAGCATGTTCGGCCTCTTCGAGCTGGGCACCTCTGCCACCGGCGTGGGTGGCAAACTCCAGACGAGGCAGGGACTCGCCGGCTCTTTCTTCTCCGGCGTACTGGCCACCATCGCCGCCACGCCCTGCTCGGCACCGGTCCTCGGGCCTGCCATCGGTGCGGCGATCGTGCTGCCGACCGCGCAGTTCTTCACCGCCTTCACCGTGATGGCGCTGGGCCTTTCGTTGCCCTATCTCCTGCTCTCCCTCTTCCCGCGGCTGATCGGCCTTCTGCCGCGGCCCGGCGCATGGATGGAGTCCTTCAAGCAAGCGATGTCCTTCCTGCTCATCGGCGCGGCGGGTTACTTCTTCTGGGTCTATGTGGATCATGTGGAGCCGGACGTGCTGGTGCTGGTGATCTTCGGCATGGTGCTCATCGCCATGGCGGGCTGGATCTTCGGACGCTGGGCCACAGCCTATCGCAGCACCCGGGTGCGGTATAGCGGGCGCATCTCGGCCTTGGCCGTGGCCGCGCTCGGCTTCTATCTGGCCACGGGTCCCTACAAGGGCCTCCCGTGGGAACGCTGGAGCCAGGGCAAGGCGGAGGACTACCTCGACAAGGATCAGCCCGTCTTCGTCGACTTCACCGCCAAGTGGTGCCCCACTTGCCAGGTCAACAAAAAGCTGGCCTACACCCCGGAAGTCGTCGCGCTCTTCAAGGAACGCGGCGTCATCCCGCTGCAGGCGGACAAGACCAAGCCGGACCCGGAGATCGATGCCAAGCTCGCCGAACTCGGCCGCGGCGCGATCCCCGTGAACGTGCTCTACGTGCCCGGCAAGCCACCGATCGTGACCACCGAAGTGCTGACGCCGGAATACATGAAGGAGCTGATCACCCGCGAGGTGCCGCCTCACAGATAAAGAGCAGCGACCTTATTGTCGCTGGCACCGGTCGGGCGAGGCAGCTCTCACGCCGAAGCCACATTCCCCCCTTTCCACCCGCCTCATCTTGCGCCATCCTCGCCGGGTGAGCGAAACTCCCCGGCTTGTCCTCGATGATCCTTGGCTTGAACCCCAGAAGGGGGTCATCGCCCATCGCCTGGACCGGTTCAAGCGGACCCTGGCCGACATCGAGGGCCGCAGCGGCAGCCTGACCGCCTATGCCAACGGCCACAAACTAACGGGCATCCATCGCCAACCGGACGGTGGCTGGATGGTGCGCGAGTGGCTCCCCAAGGCAAAGTCCGTCTCACTGACCGGGGACTTCAATTTCTGGAACCGCGAGAGCGATCCGCTGGCCCCGGCACGCGGCGGCGTCTGGCAGCTGCGCTTGCCGCCCGGCACTCTCGCCCACGGCCAGCGCGTGAAGCTGCACATCGTCGGTGCGGATGGTTCGCACCGCGACCGCATTCCCGCCTGCATCTTCCGCGCGCTGCAGGATGAACAATCGCACGACTTCTCCGGCCAGATCTGGGACCCCGCGGAGCCCTACGTGTGGAAGCACAATTTCGATCCGGCCACGGTCAAGGTGCCCTTTATCTACGAGGCCCACGTCGGCATGTCCGGTGAGGAAGGCCGCGTGCATTCCTACCGCGAGTTCGCAAATGCCACCCTGCCCCGCATCGCCGCCGCGGGCTACAATGTGGTGCAGCTCATGGCGGTGCAGGAGCATCCCTACTACGGCTCCTTCGGCTACCACGTCTCCTCCTTCTTCGCGCCCTCCTCGCGCTTCGGCACGCCGGAGGACCTGAAGTATCTGGTGGATACCGCCCACGGCCTGGGCATCGCCGTTCTGTTAGACATCGTGCACTCCCACGCGGTGAAGAACTATGCGGAGGGGCTCAATGACCTGGATGGCTCGGGCAATCTTTACTTCCACTCCGACTCACGCGGCGATCACCCGCAGTGGGATTCGAAGGTCTTCGACTACGGCCGGCCGGAGGTGCGGCAGTTCCTGCTCTCGAACGTGCGCCACTGGCTGGAAGACTTCCGCTTTGATGGCTTCCGCTTCGATGGCGTGACCTCGATGCTCTACTGGAACCGCGGCGCGACTTCCTTCGACGACTACTGGAAGTACTTCGGCGACGAGGCGGACCACGATGCCGTGCTCTATCTCCAGCTCGCGACAACCCTGGCACGCCAGCTCAAGCCCGGCGCGATCCTGGTGGCGGAAGACATGTCCGGCATGCCCGGCCTTTGCCGCCCGGTGGAAGATGGCGGCGTGGGCTTCACGCACCGCCTCGCGATGGGCATCCCGGATTTCTGGATCAAGCTGCTCAAGCACAGCCGCGACGAGGACTGGGACGTGGGCGAGATCTGGAGCACTCTAACAAACCGCCGCCACGGCGAAGCCAACATCGCCTACGCGGAGAGCCACGACCAGGCGCTGGTCGGCGACAAGACCCTAGCCTTCTGGCTGATGGACAAGGCCATGTATTGGCACATGGGCAAGGAGGATCCGGACCCGGTGGTCGAGCGCGGCATCGCACTGCACAAGATCATCCGCCTTATCACCTTCGCCCTCGGTGGTGAGGGTTGGCTGAACTTCATGGGCAATGAATTCGGCCACCCCGAGTGGCTGGACTTCCCGCGCGAGGGCAATGACTGGTCCTACCACTACTGCCGCCGCCAGTGGTCGCTCGCGGATAATCCTGCGCTCAAGTATCCCTACCTCGGTGCCTTCGACCGCGCGATGCTCGAGACCGGCAAGCAGTACGGCATCCCCGCCACGGACAGGGCCGAGCTGCTCAATCTCGACGTGAAGAACCAGGTGATCTGCGCCCGCCGCGGCGAGCTCATCTTCGTCTTCAACCTCTCGATCCACGGCTCGATCCCGGACTACAAGTTCCCGGTGCCGGGCAAGGGCGAATACCGCCTCGTGCTGGATACGGACGCCTCCTTCTTCGGCGGCCAGGACCGCGTGGATGCCACGATGACCTACCCCGTCTCCAAGGACGGCACCCTCGCCATCTACACCCCGGCCCGCACCGCCATGGTCTTCGCTCCCGTCGCCTAACGCGGCGCAGCCGCCTTGGACTGCGGCAAGCCTCTTGCCGCTTTCGGCAGGCAACCCTGTTGCCGTGAGCGAGCCATAGATCCACCCGATCACCCTTCCCTACTCCCCACGGCCGAGGAGCGATTCCGCCTCACCCCCAGCTCTTCAAATTTCGCGCTTTTCGCGAGTTTCGCGGTTAAATCCAAAAGCCCCGAACACCATTGCACCCCGGCAATCCCCTGCTAGAAATCCCGCGTGGCTGATCAAAGCGACGTCAGGGCGGTTCTCCAATACGTCCCGCAATTCCGCGGGAAGGTCTTCGTCGTGATCATTGATGCCGACCTCCTCCCGGAGCCAGCCATCGCTGAAACCTTGCTGGACCTCGCCGCTATGGAAGACGTGGGCGTGAAGCTCATCCTCGGCGTTGTCGGCGGCGACCTCAAGGACCTCTACGACTGGACCCTGGAGTGCGAGATCATGTCCGCACGCCTGAGCAAACCGCTCGGCGCGGAAGGCGCGATCGAAGAAGCCAAGGCCATCCTTGCCCGCGGCCAAACCGTGGTGGCAGACGCCTCCTTCCAAGATCCCCTCGACCCCAAGGTGGTGGACTTCACCCTCGGCATCGGCGCGGTGAAGCTCATCGCCCTGTTAGAAGAAGCGATCCTCATCGACGGCGAACCCGTGCCCGCCGTGCGAGCCTCCGAGGCTGAGATCTTGGCAGCCTCCGGCACGGTCACGAACGATCACCTCCTGCTCGCCGCCGCCACCGCTTGCCGCCGCGGCGTGCCCCGCGTCCACGTCCTGAACGGCCGCCGCCAAGGTGTGCTGGTGGATGAACTCTTCTCGAACGAAGGCGTTGGCACCATGGTCCACGCCGACAGCTACCGCGACATCCGCCCCCTGCGCGAGGAAGACATCCCGGAACTCCTCGGCATGATCGGCCGCTCCGTCCGCCGCACCAAGCTACTGGCACGAACCTACGAGGACATCTTTGAGAAGATCGAGGACTACCACGTGATGACCATCGACGACAACGTCGTCGGCTGCGTGGCCTTGCACGAGTATCCCACCGACCACACCGCGGAGGTCGCCTGCCTCTACGTGAAGATGAATCACGAAGGCCGCGGCTACGGCGTGGACCTCGTCCACTACGCGGAGGATGTGGCGAAGAAGAAGGCCATCCCGCGCATCTTCGCCCTCACCACCCGTGCCGCGGACTTCTTCGAGCATCGGGTGAACTTCACCCTGCGTGATCCCTCGGCCCTGCCCGAACCGCGGCGCTTGCAGCTTGAAGAGAGCGGCCGGGACTCGAAGGTGTTTGAGAAGGTGCTGTGAGGCATCACCGGGTGCCCAGTGGGTTCACCAGTCTAGCCGTCGCGTAGCGACCTTGGACTGCGCGCAGCCTGCTGCCGCTTTCACGCAGGCAGCCTGCTGCCGTGAGTTAGCCTTAGGGTCACCCGATCACCACGGAATGTCCACCCGAGTCGGGGTGCGATTGTGATCCACCCCGAAGTTCTGCGCGACCGTAAGATTCAAAGCGCGGCAAGGGCAGCCGGAGCTCATCTATTCGCTTACCGAGCTCTCAGGTGTTCCCCGAGTTACACGGTTCGTGAAGACCGCATCTCCCCTCTACTGTCGGGCACAGGGAAGGATGAAGGGCGACTTTCCAGCTCACTCACGGCAACAGGGTTGCCTGCACGAAAGCGGCAGCAGGCTGCACGCAGTCCAAGGTCGCTGCGCGACGGCTCTGTCAGCGCACCCAGTTCCTCAGCTCAAAATCTCCACCACCACCTTCGCCGGCTCCACCCCGGTCAACTTCTGATCCAGCCCACGATACGGGAAGACCAGCTTGTTATGATCGATCCCCAAGCGCTCAAGCATGGTGGCGTGCATGTCCCGCAGGTGCACGGGATCCTTGGTGATGTTCCAGCAGAAGTCGTCCGTCTCGCCATGCGCGTAGCCGGGCTTCACGCCCGCGCCCGCCAGCCAGAGCGAGAAGCAGCGGCCATGGTGGTCGCGGCCGGAGGAAGCACTTCCCAGCGCACCCTGCGAGTAAACCGTGCGGCCAAACTCCCCACCCCAGATCACCAGCGTATCTTCTAACAAACCACGGCGTTTCAAATCCATGATCAGCGCGGCGGAAGGTTGATCCGTATCCCGGCACTGGTTCGGAAGCTGGCGGGTGATGGCCACGTGCTGGTCCCAGCCGCGGTGGAAGAGCTGGATAAAGCGCACGCCACGCTCGGCGAGGCGGCGGGCCAGCAGGCAATTCGCCGCGTAGGTGCCAGGCTTGCGCACCTCCGGCCCGTAGAGTTCAAGAGTCTCCTGCGACTCACCGCTCAGATCCGTGAGTTCCGGCACCGAGGCCTGCATGCGGAAGGCCATCTCATACTGCTGGATGCGGGCCAAGGTCTCCGCATCCGCCGCTTGCTCAGCATAGCGGCTGTTGAGCGCGGCGAGGTCATCCAGCGTCGAGCGACGCTGCTCACGGGTGACGCCATCTGGGTTGTCCAAGTAGAGCACCGGCTCCTTGCCACCACCGAGGATCACGCCTTGATGCTGCGATGGAAGATAGCCGCTCCCCCACAGGCGCGAGAAGATGGGCTGGTCCGGATTCTTCCCGGTGCCCTGCGAGATCATCACCATGAAGGCCGGGAAGTTCTTGTTCTCGCTGCCCAGGCCATAGCTGACCCAAGCACCCGCGGAGGCATGCCCGAGCTGCATGTTGCCGGTATTCGCCAGCGTGATTGCAGGATCATGGTTGATCGCCTCGGTATGCATCGAACGGATCACGCAGATGTCGCCCGCGATCTTCTGCGTCCACGGCAAGAGGTCGGAGATCCACACGCCGGAAGGCCCGCAGCGCTTGCCGCCCGCGATCGGCTTGAGCACCGGGAAGCTCGATTGGCCGGAAGTCATGCCAGTGACCCGCTGGCCGGAGCGCACGGAGTCCGGCAGGTTGCTACCATGGAGTTTGTCGAGCGCCTCCTTGCCATCAAAGAGGTCCATGTGCGACGGGCCGCCGGACTGGAAGAGGAAGATCACGCGCTTGGCCTTCGGCGCGATCGGCTGGAAGAGCTGCGGGCTGACTTCCTCACCCCGCGCGGCCATGGCCATGCCCTCCGCGAGCAGCGAGTGCAGCGCGATGCCGCCCAAGCCACAAGCCGAGCGGCCCAGGAAAGCGCGACGATCTAACAAAAGTGGTGCATTCATCGCGGTGATCAGGGACGGGTCAGGGATTCGGAAAGGTTGAGAAGCAGCGAGCAAGTCTGCGCCCAGGCGGCGTGCTCCGCGGGATCGATGGAAGCATCGCGTGGTGACTCACCCGTGGCGAGCAAGGCGCTGGCAGCAGCGGGATCAGCACGGAAGCGGCCACGTTCCCGCTCCAGGGTGCCGCGCAGCACCGACAACTCCTGCTCGACCGGCTTGCGACCCGTGGCACGCAGGAAGCCTTCGGTTAGTTTGGCCTCATCACTGCCCGCCACCTTGGCCAAGCGCGCGGCGAAGACCCGCCCGGCTTCGACAAACTGCGGATCATTCAGCGTGACCAGCGCCTGCAGCGGCGTGTTGGTGGAGGCCCGGCCGATCGCGCAGATCTCGCGGTTCGGCGCGTCGAAGATCGCCAGGCTCACCGGCGGCAGCGTGCGTTTCCAATAGGTGTAGAGCGAGCGGCGATAGAGCTTCTCGCCGTGGTCCTGCACGAAGGTCTGCGAGGTCGCGGGGCTGGAGCCGTAGTGCGAAATCTGCCGCCACAAATCGCCGGGCTGATAAGGCTTCACGCTCGGGCCGCCGATGCGTTCGACCATCAGGCCAGAGACGAAGAGCGCCTCATCGCGGATCTGCTCGGCGCTCAGGCGGAAGCGCGGGCCGCGGGCGAGCAAGTCATTCCGCGGGTCGCGCTTGAGAAGCTCCGGCGAGGCGGTGGCACTCTGCCGGTAGGTGCGCGAGGTGACGATGCTGCGGATCAGATCCTTCACATCCCAGCCGCGGGAAGAGAAGTCCACGGCCAGCCAGTCTAACAACTCCGGATGGCTCGGCAGTGTCGATTGCATGCCGAAGTCCGCGACGGAGGATGCAAGTCCCTTGCCAAAGAAGGCCGACCACAGCCGGTTCACCTCCACGCGCGCGGTCAGCGGGTGATCCGCGCGGGTCAACCATTGGGCCAGATCGAGCCGATTCAAGTCGCGGCCCGCGGGCGCTGGCAGGGCCGGCAGCGCGGAAGGCGTGCCCGGCTTCACCTCGTCCTTCGGGGATGAATACACACCGCGCTCCAGGATATGCGTCACGCGCGGCTTGTCCGCAGTGTTCATCACCATCACGGAGTGCGGCTGCGTGAGGACGTCCAAGCGCTCTTCGAGGTTCGCGATGCGATAGCGCATAGGCGCAGTGGCCGGTGCCATCGCACGATAGTAGGCCTCGATCCGTGCCTGCTGCCCCGGACTGCGCTGAGCGGACTCCATGCGCAGGATCTCCGTGACATCCGCGGGATGCGGCGAGCCGTCATCGCTGCCGCTGAAGGCATGGATCCTGAAGCGCGCGGGTGAGGCACTGGCCCCGAAATTGAACATCAGCTCCGTGGTCAGATAGGGCGTCTGCCCGGGATCGACCTGCCTGCCGAAGGTCACTGTTAGAACCTGCGGCGTGGTGGCACCGGTGGGCGGTGCCCAGCCATTGGTGGGCGTGGTATCCCTCACCCGCTCCGGGCCGTAGCCCTCTTGCCAGGCGCTCGCGGAGATGCGGGCCATCGGCAGGCTGGCATTCAGATCCACATTCAGCGCGGGGAAGGAACTCGCGGAGGTGGTGATGGTGCTCATCACGAAGTTCTGCTCCAGCCCGCCGGCCCCACCGAAGCCGAGCTTGCCCTTCGCCGCCTCCGTGGGGAGGAACTCCACGCGGATGCCCTGCACCGGCTTGCCGTTCTGCGGCAGGCGGCACATCACATTGTAGGCTGCGTAGTCGCCACCGCCAATGGTGACCGAGCCATCCTCCTGGATCTTGATCCGCTCGGGATCGCCGTTCGGTGAAGTGGCGGACTCCGCGATGAGCGGCGTGAGCTTGAAGTCCTTGCCGGCTTGCGCGAGGTCGGCGCGCTCCTTCGCCTCCCATACAGCGAGGCCACCTGGATCGGGCTGGGCGAGCTGTGCCTTGGCCTGCTCCAGTTCCGCGCGGATCGCATTCGCCTCCGCTTCTGTGGCCAGGCAACTGCGCGCCATGATGGAGGGCCGCGAGTTCACGCCCGCATCGCCATCGAGCGGCGCATCCCCCACCGTGTTGAAGAAGGCGAAGAAGCGGTAGTAGTCGCGCTGCGGGATGGGGTCGAACTTGTGATCATGGCACTGCGCGCAGCCCATGGTCAGGCCGAGGAAGAGTTCCGAGGTGGTCTTCACGCGGTCCGCGACGTAGTTTACCAGGTTCTCCTCCGGAATGGTGCCGCCCTCGTGGGTGTTGGCATTGTTGCGGTTGAAGCCGCTGGCCACTCGGTCCTGCTCGGTGACATTCGGCAAGAGGTCACCCGCCAACTGTTCTGTTAGGAAGGCATCGTAGGGCTTGTTGTCGTTGAAAGCCTTGATCACCCAATCGCGCCACAGCCATTGGTTGCGGCCGCCATCGATCGAGTAGCCATTCGTGTCCGCATAGCGCGAGGCATCCATCCAGGCCACGGCCTGCTGCTCCCCGAAGCGCGGCGAAGCCATCAGGCGCTCCACCTGGCGCTCATAGGCTCCGGGCTGCTGGTCCTGCTCAAACGCGGCGATCTCTTCCGGCGTGGCCGGCAGCCCTGTTAGATCGAAGCTGACGCGGCGCAGCAGCGTGGCACGGTCCGCCTCCGGCGAGAAGGCGAGGCCCTCCTTTGTTAGACGCGCAGCGATGAAGCGATCGATGGGATTCGCATCGCTCCCCTCCGGAAGCTCTGCCTTCACCGGCGGCTGGAAGGCCCAGTGACCTTCGTAGACCGCACCCTCCGCGATCCAGCGCTTCAGCAGCTCCTTCTCCGTATCGGAAAGCTGGCGGTGGCTGTCCGGCGGCGGCATCACCTTCTTGGCGCTCTTGTGGAAGATCCGCGAAACCAACTGCGACTCCTCCGGCTTGCCGGGCGTAATTGCGGGCTTCTCCGATTCCCCGCCGAGCTGCGCCGCCTCCGCGGAGTCCAGCCGCAGCTCCGCCTCCCGTGCGTGCTCATCCGGCCCGTGGCAGGTGAAACAGTTCTTGGAGAGGACGGGCCGGATATCCCGGTTGTATGACAGACGCTCCGCCGCCTTCAGGCCGGGGGACAGGATTAGCAAGAGGAGCCAAGGAGATCGCTGCATCGGAGAAGCTTACGAATAGAAGGATGGGAAACCTTTCCTACCTGTTTAGCTAGTAATGCTCAAGGCATCTTCCGGGGGCGCTGGATCTTGGCACCTTATGCCTTGGCGGGACCTCTTTCCTGCCTTTGACTGACCATAGATCGAGGATTCTTCCGCACTTCTCCGACTGAACCCATGAGAATCAAATTTTGCGGTGCCGCCGGCACCACTACCGGCTCGCAGCATCTGCTGGAAATCAATGGCACGCGGATCCTGCTCGATTGCGGGCTCTACCAGGGCAGGCGCGATGACAGCTATCAGGTGAATTGCTGCTTCCCGCATTTCGACCCGAAGGAGATCGACGTGGTGATCCTGTCCCACGCCCACATCGACCACAGCGGGAACCTGCCGAACCTCTGCAAGCAGGGCTTCACGGGGAATATCTACAGCACCTTCGCCACCCGGGACCTGTGCCAGATCATGCTGGCGGACAGCGCGCACATCCAGGAGCAGGACACCGAGTATCTGAACAAGGACCGCGCCAAGGACGGGCTGCCACCGGTCAAGCCGCTCTACGTGCGCGAGGATGCCGAGCGCTGCCTGCGGCAATTCGTGACCATGAACTACGAGCGCCCGATGCCGGTGGCGGACGGGGTCACCGTGACCTTCTACGATGCCGGGCACATCCTCGGGGCCGCACAGGTTCTGTTAGAGATCATCGACAAGGAAGATGGCGGGAAGAAAAAGCGCTTCCTCTTCTCCGGGGACATCGGACGCGGCGGCAGTGAGATCCTGCGCGACCCCGCGGTGGTGCGGGATGTGGACTACGTGCTGATGGAAAGCACCTACGGCGGCCGCGAGCACGAGTTGCCACCCGGTGCCACTGACGAGTTCGGCGAGTTGCTCGGCCATGCGCTGTCCCGCCATGGCAAGGTGATGATCCCCGCCTTCGCGGTGGAGCGCACCCAAGCGATCCTCTACATCATCCACCAGCTCTTCCGCACCGGGAAGGTACGGCCGGTGCCGGTCTATGTGGACAGCCCGCTGGCGGTGAATGCCACCGAGATCTTCCGCATCCACCCGGAGTGTTTCAACGAGACGGTCTACAAGTTTCTCTTCGAGGAGACCGATCCCTTCCAGTTCCCGGACCTGCACCTGATCCGCGCGGTGGATGACTCGAAAAAGCTGAACGATGCCGCGGAACCATGCATCATCATCTCCGCCTCCGGCATGTGCGAGGCCGGGCGCATCCGCCATCACTTGAAGAATGGCCTGGACGATCCGCAGAATACCGTCCTCTTCGTGGGCTACTGCGCGGACAACACCCTGGGCCGCGCGCTGCGGGATGGACGGAAGGAAGTGAACATCTTCGGCAAGCCGGTGAAGGTGCGGGCACACATCGAGGCCATCGATTCCTTCTCCGGCCACGCGGATCACTCCGAGCTGATGGATTGGTTCCGCCGCATGACCGGGTCGAAGAAGCACGTGTGGCTGGTCCACGGTGAACCGGAGCGGGCGAACTCGCTGCGTGCCGCGCTGGCGAGTGAGCATGATGGAGCGATTGATGTGGCGGTGCTGGGGGAGAGCTTTGAGATTTGAAAAACGCCTCTAGCGCCACCATGTCAATTGGGGAGTCTTTTCCGGCAAAGCCATTCACGCCCCGCCTCTTGCTCAGGCGGTTTGCGGCAGGAGATCTAACCGATTTCCTTGCCTATCAGACCCATCCCGAAGTGCTGCGCTTCATGCCTGACCTGCCGATGGAAACGTCGCAGGCCGCGGAGTTCTTGATGCAGCAGATGGCACTCAAGGAAGCGCAAAGGGGGAACTATCACGCCTTTGCGGTCTATCATTTGGCGGACAAGAAGGTCATTGGGGACGTGGGCCTATTCCTCGCCGAGGGTGCTGAGAACTGCGGAGACTTGGGCTTTCAGTTTCATCCCGACTACCAAGGCAAGGGCTATGCCAGTGAAGCTGTCCGCGCCCTGCTGCGCCACGCGTTCCTAAAGTGGGAACTGGCGCGTATCACCTCCGCCTGCGATGCACGGAATTTCGCTTCCTACCGGCTCATGGAACGGGTCGGCATGAGGAAGGAAGGCCACATGATAAAGAGCCGGATCACCAAAGGAGAGCGGCATGACGTGCTCATCTACGCCCTGCTCCGGGAGGAATTCCCGGAAGATTCCTATGGGGAATAGAGATGGAGCAACGGCTGCGCTGCAATTGCCCTGGGGGCGGACTCTCCCTGAACTCGCGAGACGCCCTATGGGGGATGTGCGCCCAGAAAGCGGCGATCCTCGCACGCACTCCGAAAGCGGCTGCGTCGCGAAGGGGGCATCGCTCGTGGACCTCTACTCCCTCGGGCGCGTGGTCACCTCGCGGAAGCGCTTCTCGTAGTCCGCATGGTTGGTCTTCATCAGGCGGTCCCAGAAATTGAAGTAGAGGCCGTAGTTCCCGCGCAGCTTCTCGTGGTGCATGGCGTGGTTGGTGGGCGTGTTCAGGAACTTGCCGAGCCAGGAATCCATGAACCACTTCGGATAGATCTCGAAGCCGGTGTGGCCGATGATATTGAAGGAAATCTGCCAGACCATGAAGAGCCCGAATGCCGCGACGTGCATGGGGATCAGCAAGAGCACCAGCGGGAAAATAAGCGCCTGTACCACCGCCTCCGCGGGATCGAAGGCATAAGCGGCCCATGGGCTGGGATTGTGCGAAAGGTGATGCGTGCGGTGGAAGAAGCGGAAGAGCTTCCGGTGATGCATGAGGCGGTGGGTCCAGTAAAACCAGGTATCGTGAATGAAGATCGCGCAGACGATGCTGAGCCAGAACCAGGCTGCAGGGTATTGGTCGGTGCGGCGGTACATCTGTGTCCAGCCCTCCTTTCCCAGCACAAAGGTCAGCACCCCCACCGCGGCGAAGATCACCACGGAGCAAGCGGAGTAAAGCATCTCCCGGCGGATCTCGGAGGAGGCGGGGAGCTTCTGCACCACCTTGCGGTGCTTCCAGCGACGGTAGAAGAGCACATAGGCCAGCAGCCAGGCGATCCCTGCAAATAGTCCATAGCGGGTAGCGATGAAGACCGCACTGGACCAAGCCGAGCGGAAGAACTCCACAAGGGGTTCGGAAAGTGGGAACTCGGCAATCACGGCGGGCTTGATTCTGGCACTGCTACGGTTGGAATGCCAGCCATGCTTTCGCTCCATGACTCACTCAAGCAGATCAACCGGGGGCTTGCGCGGATCCGCGAGTTCCGGCCGCTGTGGAAGGACGAGTATTCCGCGAATCCAGTGCTGACGCCGCAGGAAGTGGCCTCCTTCGAGAAGAAGCATTCCTGTCGGCTGCCGGAGGGTTACCGGGAGTTCCTCCTGCAAGTAGGAGACGGCGGAGCGGGACCGGTGTGGGGCCTTTCAAGACTTGGCGAGCACTTCAGTAGCTACGACCACCAGGAGGAATGTTTCATTGATGATGTGGATCTGTCCTTGCCCTTTCCTCACTTGGAACCATGGAACGACGGCGATTGCCCGGATGACGGTGCCTACTTCAGCGAGGCTCACGTGGCGGGCTCCCTGATGATCCTGGATCGTGGTTGCGCGCTCTCCGCCCGGCTCGTACTCAACGGCCCGTGCCGCGGAGAGATCTGGAACGACGACCGTACGGATCGCAAGGGAATCCACCCGCACTTGGCACCGGATGGCAGCCGCTATCAATTCCTGCCTTGGTATCTCGATTGGCTGGCCCGCCAAGTCCATCAATTCGGCCACAAGGGCAACCCCAATCCCGATCCCGGCTCCGGCGGTGCGGCCTCGCCATTCTAGCAGAATGCCTCAACCCGTGGCCAACCTTTCGCGCAGGTCTGCCATGGCCGCGAGCCAGTCCGGATCATCTTCCCACAGATCAGACAACTCGGAAGGCGCGCTCTGGATCCGGTCCAGCGTATCAATGGCCATGCGGACCACATTGTCCGGCACCTCCAAGGCGTGGGTGCTCACCCACTTGGCGACTTTCTCCGTGTAGGCATCGAGCACCGGCGGCTTGCCAAGGAGTGAGGCCACGACCTCTACAGCGGCGATCGCCTCACAGGCCAGACTGGAGTCAAGATAGCCGTCCCCGGCTTTCAGAACTTTTTTCATCGTAGCTTCGACGAAAGACAGGTCGCTGTGCTCCTCCAAGTCGTAGACCCAGTCGTTGGCGGTATCGTTCCCAAAGCTTGAAGCATCCCATGCACCCATCGTCCCAGTGATCGCGTGATCTGCGTGCAGCATGGGTGGGGCCGCTAGCAATTCAATCGAATCCATCGAGCCCACCTACCCGAACGGGGGCGAAGGGATGCCGCTTTTGTATTGACGAATCATGCACAGAGAGGGCCTTATGGTGCTCCATTCGTCAATATTTAGGCAAAGAACAAGCCTCACATGACGATTTTTGTCCGATTTTGGACAAACCCAGACTGATCCCGACCGCGCTGCCCTCCACCTTTCACAGCGGGCTCCTGACTTCAGGACCCGCTTTTCCCGACAGACAAAACCCAACCATGAGAACCCGCCAAAAACTCCTCCTGCTCGGCGCGACTACGCTGGGCACGATCACCGCCATCCTGCTCTGGCCCAGCCAGGAGCAGACGCGGACCATCGCTCCGGGCACCCTGCCCGCAGCTAGCATCACTACCACCCGCACGAGCTCCCGCCCTGCCGCGCCGGAAAGCGAAGCGGAAGCCATCGCCGCCACCCAAGCCGAGGTCCCCGCGGACTTCGGGGCTTGGGCGCGTGAACCCCAAGCCCAGCCGGACCTGGCCAAGCTCGATGCCTTCGACGCCTGGCTCGCGGGCTGGAAGGATGCCGCGCCGGAAGCCCGGTCCTCCTTGAACGCGGAGGGCCTGCAACTGGCCACGGCGCGCCGCGCAGAATTCAAAGCGCTGATCGCGACCGATCCGCGCCGGGCGCTGGAGCGCGCGGTGCCGCGGGTGCTGCGCCAAGACTTGCCCGCGGAGATCGTGGCCGAGCTGGAGGCTCCGGTATCCGCTAAGGGTGATCTCAATGTTTACATGGGCCGCCCTGCCGATGGCATGAAGCTGCGGCCCGAGCAGCTCACGATGCGCTACTTCGAGGCGAATGGCGTGAGCTACAAGGCCCGCGTCTACGGTGATCTAACAGAGGTCGTGACGCGCCAGGGTCTGCCGCTGCAAGGCGTGGCCGTGGACCGCGAGCTGGCGGTGGCGGAGAATGCGGTGCGGCCACTGGAGAAGGGCGAGCGCATCCCCGCGGGCACCGTGGTGGAGAACACCTGCCCGGTCTCCGGTGAGACCACGGCAGCGGTCTCCACCGGCGAGGTGGTGACTGACCAGACGCCGACGGTGGAGATCGGCGGCCGGGTCATCACGCTGTGCAATGGCTCGCACGTCACGGTGCTGGAAGACCAGTTCCGCAATTGGGTGCAGGCCAGCGGCCCCGGCGGTGCGGGCTTCTTCATGGACAACTTCCCCGGCACGTCCTCACGAGCGATCGGTAATCTCCGTTGCCTCTACATCCGCGTGACCTACCCCGAGCAGGTCTCCGCGCCGAATACCGAGGAGGAGGCTTATGGCGACATGCGGAACAACGCGCGCTACTACCTTGAGAGCTCCTATGGCAAGATGACCACGACCACGACGGTCACTTCGCTCGCCACCCTGCCGCACACGATGGCCTGGTACAAGGCGAAGGACAGCCAGGTGGATGGACTGGGGCTGATCCATAACGATTCCCGCGATGCGGCGCGCAGGCTGGGCTACGATCCGGCCCAGTACGATTGCATCATCGTCCGCATCAATGGCGGGCCGCGCCTGGAGGGCATCTCCTGGGGCGGCGGCTCCAGCGTGTGGATCACCTGGGGTGGCATGGATGTGCTCAACCATGAGTGCGGCCACTCACTCGGCCGCAGCCACGCGAACTACTGGGAGACCAGCGACGGCACGGCCTATGGCAATGGCCAGAACCAGGAGTATGGCAATGACTTCGACGTGATGGGCGGCGGCGGCGGCTTCAGCGCGCACTACAATACCATCAGCAAGCGCGCGCTGGGCTGGCTGCCGGACAGCTATGTCCACCTGCCGACCACCAACGGCGTCTACCGGCTCTACGCCTACGACCAGCCGCAGCTTGAAGAGGGCAAGCGCTACGCCCTGAGCGTGGCGAAGGACAGCATCCGCCAATACAACATCGAGTATCATCCGGCGCGCGGCGGCTTGCTCGCGGATTCCGCGCTGGTGCTCTACAGCGGCATGGGCAGCAATGCCGGCCACTTGCTCGACACCACGCCGGGCAGTTCCGGTGGCAAGGCTGACGGGGGCATCGCGATCGGCCGCACTTACTCGGACCTGGAGGCGGACATGCACTTCACGGTGATCGGGAAGAATGCGACCACCCCGCCCTCGCTGGATGTGGCTTACTTCAAGGGCCCCTTCCCCGGCAATAGCGCGCCGACCCTGACGCTCGGTGCCAGTGCGACGACGATCGCCGCTGGCGGCAGCGTGACCTTCACCGCCACGGCGAATGATGCGAATGGCGACGCGCTGGCCTACCAGTGGGACTTCGACGATGGTGTGACCGCGCCTAACAGCGCGGTGGTGACCCGCAGCTTCCCGAACGTGGCGCAAGTCACCGCGATGCTCACGGTCTCCGACATGAAGGGCGGCACGGCCCGCCGCCATGTGGTGATCAACGTGGGCAGCCACGGCAAGCAGACGGTCACCGGTAACATCACCGCGAGCGGCCAACCGCTTGCCAACGTGCGCGTCTCGAACGGCAGCAAGTATGCTTACACCGACAGCAGCGGTGACTATGCGCTGAGCGGCCTGAGCACCGGCTCTAACACGCTGACCGCGACTCTGAACGGCTACACCTTTACGCCGGGCTTCACCAATCCGCTCAACGTCGTCGCCGGGACCAATACGGCGAACTGGACGGCAGGCGGCGCGACCTTCGTGACCTTGACCAAGACGGCTGATGCCACGGAAGGCGGCGCGAATGGCAGCTTCACCGTGACCCGCACCGGTAGCACCGCCAGCGCCCTGAGCGTGCGCGTTTCACCGGTGAGCGGCACTGCGGTGAAGACCACGGACTACACCTTCAGCCCTGACTACACGGCGGATGGTTCATACTACAGCTTCAGTATTCCCGCGGGCCAGGCCTCGCTGGCGATCAGTGTGGCTACGGTGAATGACACCGCGCAGGAAGGGCCGGAGACGGTCTCGCTGCAGCTCGCCTCGAACGGCAACTACCTTTCGACGAGTGCGAATGCCGCGGTGATGACGATCAACGACAACGATACCACGCTACCGCTGGTGGCCGTGGTTTCGAACGATCCCTACGCCATGGAAGCCCCGGCGGATCCGGGCAGCTTCACCTTCACCCGCACCGGATCGACCGCTGCCGCGCTGAATCTTTCGGTGGCGTGGAGCGGCACGGCGACGAATGGCAGCGACTACACGACGCTGCCGGCGACGGTGACCATTCCCGCCGGCCAGGCTTCCTACACCCTGGCAGTCAGTCCCTTGGATGACAGCACGATCGAGGTGCCGGAGACGGTGATCGCCACACTCAATACGAACGCTGCCTACCTGCGCGATAGCAGCGGCACCACGGCCACGGTGACCCTGAGCGATGACGACACGCCCTCGGTGACGGTCAGCGTGCCGGATGCCTTCGCTTCCGAGGCGGGGCCGGATTCCGGGCTCTTCCTGATCCAGCGCAGCGGCAGCACCGCCGCGCCGCTGAAGGTCTACTACGGCCTGCATGGCACGGCCCTGCATGGCACGGACTACGCGCCGCTCAATGGTGAGGTCACGATTCCAGCCGGTGCGAGCAGCGCGCCGGTGGTGATCGCTCCCTACAACGATGATCTTGGTGAAGGCCCGGAGACCGTCGTGCTGGCGGTGACCACCTTCAACAACAGCTACAGCCTGGGCGCGGCCTTCCAGGGCACCGTGACGATCGCCGACAACGCCGACCTTCCGGTCATCAGCGTGCGGGCCGGCGCGACCGGTGTCGAAGGCGGCGCGAATGCCAGCGTGATCTTCCGCGCGGTGGGCAGTGGCGGCGGGAATGTGACGGTGAACTACACGGTGAGCGGCACGGCCACTTCCGGCAGCGACTTCACCGCGCTTTCCGGCACGGTGAGCATCCCGGCCACGGGCACCAGCGACGTGACGGTGAACATCCCGGTGATCAACGACGCCATCGCCGAGCCCACCGAGACGGTGGTCGTGACCATCACGCCGAATGCCGCCTACAAGGTCTACGATGAACCCTCCGCGGAGGCCATCATCCAGGACAATGACAGCGGCGGCGACCGCGTGATGGTTTCCACCGCGAACCAATCGCCCTCTGAAGCAGGACCGGTCACCGGCACCTACTACTTCTCCCGTACTGGCACCACCGGTGCGCTCACGGTGAACTATACGGTCTCCGGCACGGCGACCAATGGCACGGACTACACGAGCCTGCCCGGCTCGATCGTGATCCCGGATGGCCAGAGCGGCGTCGACCTGACGTTGACCCCGATCGATGACGCAACGGTTGAAGGCACCGAGACGGTGACCGTGACGGTACTGCCGGGCACCGGCTACGGCCCGGACCGCCCGGCCTCCGCGACCTACGAGATCATCGACAACGAAAGCCCGCCCATCACGGTCGGCTTCCAGGCCGCCACGGTGACGACCAGCGAGACCGATGCCGGCGGTGAATACCGCAACATTCCGGTGCTGCTCTCCGCCGCATCCACGGACACGGTGACGGTGCAATACACCTCCGCCGGTGGCAGTGCTTCGGGCGATGACATCGATTGGGCCTTTGTGACTCCGGGCAATGTCCCGATTCCCGGCGGCACCCTGACCTTCCCACCCGGCGTGACCACGCAGAACCTGCGGATCCGCATCAAGAATGACGGGGTGACGGAGCCGGTGGAGACGGCGATGCTTGAGCTGCGCGCACCGCGCTTCGCGAGCCTCTCGCCCGGGCTCTTCCGGCAGTCGATCCTGATCTTCGACAGCGCGCCTTCCGCGATGGTGCTCGAGGAGCGCTGGAGCGGCCAGGCGGTTTACAACAACAACTCCTGGGCCACGAACTCGCCGAGCTATGCCGGCGTGCTCTACTCCTTCACCCCGGGGATCGATGTGGCCGATGACTACTCGCGCCGCCTGAGCGGCCAGATCGTCGCGCCGGCCACGGGCACCTACAAGTTCTGGATCGCCTCCGACGATGCCTCGCGGCTCTACCTGAGCACGGACTCCACGCCCGCCAACAAGGTGCAGATCGCGAGCATGACCGGCTGGACCAACTTCCAGAGCTGGGATTCGAATGCCTCGCAGGCCTCGGTGAACATCAGCCTGACGGCCGGGCAGTCCTACTACATGGAAGTGCAGCACCAGGAAGGCGGCGGCGGTGACCACGTCTCGGTGGCTTGGCAGGGCCCGGGCTTCGCCCGCACTCCGATCACCCTGGCCACGCCGGAGAGCACCGCACCGCGCTTCGTGCGCATGGCGGCTGCGGCCACGACCCGCAGCGAGGCGGATGGCAGCGAGCCGCTGCTGGCGGTCGTGCTTGACCGGCCCGCGGGAAGTACGGCGGTTACCGTAGACTACACCGTGAGCGGCACGGCCACGGCTGGCAGCGACTTCACGCTGGCACCGGGCACCCTCACCTTCGCGCCCGGCGAGCAGGCCAAGTTCCTGCCGCTTTCTATTATTGCCGATGGCATCGCAGAGTCGCCGGAAGCGATCGTGATCTCCCTAGCCAATGCCACGGGAGCGCAGATCTCCTCACCTGCCAGCCACGTCATCACGCTGCGGGATCCGGAGACCCCGGCGGTGGAACCGCTCTATGCGAGTGCGACCTCCGCGATGGGCACTGGCACGGTGCTGGGCACGGTGACTGCGACGCCTGCAAGCGGCCGCAGCATCACAAGCTGGAGCATCCTCGCCGGGAATGCGGGCGGAGCTTTCGCGATCAATGCCGCGGGACAAGTGACCCTGGCCACCCCTGCTGCCCTGCCGAATCCCGGCGGCATACAGCTGGTGGTACGAGCCACCGACAATGCCGGCACCACCGGCGATGGCTTGGTCAATGTGATCTGCAACGCTCCCGCGAACGGTGTGGTGGAGCAGCGCTGGAATGGCAGCGATGCCTTCTGGGGCGAGTCCTGGACCGGCACGCCGGCCTTCACCGGCACCCTGGCCACCTTCACCACCGCGCAAGGCGTGGCGGACAACTACTCGCGCCGACTGAGCGGTTACCTGAAGCCCGCAACCAGCGGCAGCTACACCTTCTGGGTGGCGGGTGACGACGATTGCCGCCTCTACCTCGGCTCCAACGGCTCGCCCGCGAGCAAGAGTCTGATCGCGACGGTCAATGGCTGGACCGACTTCCAAGCCTGGGATTCCCAGACCTCGCAGAAATCCGCGACGATCACGCTGCAAGCTGGCAAGGTCTACTGGCTGGAGGCCCAGCAAGTGGAAGGAGGAGGCGGTGACCACCTCTCCGTGGCATGGCAAGGCCCGGGCATCAGCCGCCAGGCGATTCCCTCGAGCGTGATCTTCCCGAATGTCGCGGGAGTGAACTTCGACAGCCCGCCGGTGGTGCCGACCATCGCGGTCAGCGCGCCGCTGGCTGGAGCGAGCTTCACGGTTGGCAGCAACATTCCGATCAGTGCTTCAGTGGCTGGAGGATCTGTCAGTGTCAGCTCGGTGGAGTTCTATCACGAGGGCGTGCTGATCAGCTCGGATAACAGCGCGCCCTATGATGCGACCTGGAGTGGAGCATCGGTGGAAAGTCACCAGCTCACCGCGAAGGCGATCTACTCCAGCGGTTCTGTTAGCTCGTCCAATGTCGCGATCACGGTCCTGGATGGTGATCCGGATGGCGATGGCTTGAATGCCGCGCAAGAGCAGAGCTACGGCACGAATCCCAACCTGGCGGATACCGACGGGGACGGCTTCAGCGACGGCTACGAAGTGGCGCAGGGCAGCAACCCGACGAGTGCCTCCAGCAAGCCGACGACACTGCTGGCCGCGCTCTGGGACTTCGACGACACGAGCGCGCCCGGGCTTTCCCGCGACCGCATCGGTGCCGTGCCCGGCAGCCTGCTCGCGGGTGCAGCCCTGGGCGCTGATGGCTCCGGCCGCAGTGGACTGGCGGGTGACCGTGCGCTGGATCTCGGCACTTCGGGTGCAGGGGCCCGGCTTGAGGTGGCGAATGCGGCCTTCCTGCAACCGCTCGGCCAGAACAATGAGCTGACCATCAGCTTCTGGCAGAACCTGACGACCACCGGCGTGCAGATGAGTTCCTTCTGGGCCGTCTCGCCAAGCTCTGCGGATAACCAACGCGGGATCCAGGCTCACGTGCCCTGGTCCACCGGCGCGGTCTACTTCGATTGTGGCGGCTCGGCAGCGGTGAACCGGGTCTCCGGCACGCCCACCGGCGTGACCTGGACCGGGTGGAACCACATCGCGCTGGTGCGCAAGCCCACGGGCATCGCGGAGATCTGGATCAATGGCACCCTGCTGGCCTCCGGTAGCAGCATGCAGGCACTGGCGAGCGACTTCACGACGCTCTACATCGGCTGCGCGAATGGTGCGACGTCCAGCTTGCGCGGCAGGCTGGACGACTTCGCGGTCTTCCGCACGGCGCTCACGCCGGGACAGATCGCGGCACTGGCCGGGCAGTCATCGCCAAATGGATTCGTGCAGAACCGGGCACCGGCCTTCACGGCAGACCCGACGACGAAACCGGCGGGCACCCAGGGCTCGGCCTATTCGGCCACGCTCGCGGGTGGCGCGAGCGATCCGGATCCGGGCGATGCGCTGAGCTACTCCAAGGTCAGCGGCCCGGCGTGGCTGAGCGTCGCGAGCAATGGTGCGCTCTCCGGAACTCCGGCCAATGGCAACGTGGGGTCTAACAGCTTCACGGTCCGGGTGACGGATGCGGCGGGGCTCTCCGATGATGCGGTGCTGAACATCAGCGTGGCCAATGTGAACGACGCACCGGTCTTCGCGGTGGATCCCATGACAGGTAGCGCCGCGACGGAGGATAGTGCCTATTCGGGCAGCCTCTCCGGATCGGCGAGTGACATTGATGCAGGCGACACGCTGAGCTACTCGAAGGTCTCCGGGCCTGCGTGGTTGAACGTGGCCGCGAATGGCACGCTCTCCGGCACGCCGGGGAACGGCAACGTGGGGGCTAACAGCTTCACGGTCCGCGTGACGGATGCCGGCGGGCTCTCCGACGATGCGGTGCTCAACATCGCCGTGACGAACGTCGACGATGCCCCGGCCTTCACGGCGGACCCGATGACTGGAAGCGCCGCCACCGAGGACACGGCCTACTCGGCCAGCCTCGCGGGGACGGCCAGCGACATCGATGCCGGTGATACACTGACCTATTCGAAGGTCACGGGACCGGCATGGTTGAGCGTTGCAACCAACGGTGCGCTGAGCGGCACGCCTGCGAACGGCAACGTGGGAGCGAACAGCTTCACGGTCCGCGTGACCGATGCCGGCGGGCTGAGCGACGACGCGGTGCTCAACATCAGCGTGGCGAATGTCAACGACGCGCCGGTCTTCACGGTCGATCCGATGACGCGTGAAGGTGGCACCGAACTGGTGGCCTATAGCGGCACCAGTCTGGCGGGCACGGCCGCGGATGCCGATGCCGGAGACAGCATCAGCTACTCGAAGGTGGGCGGCCCGGCCTGGCTCACGGTGGCGGCGAATGGCACGCTCGGTGGCACTCCGCCATCGGGCAGCGCGGGCACCAATGTCTTCACGGTGCGCGCCACCGATGGCTCGGGTGCCTTCGATGATGCGACGGTGAACATCACGATCACCGGCAACGGCCTGCCCCTGCCATGGGATCAGGTGGACGTCGGCACCGGGATCACCGCGGGTTCGGCCACTTATAGCTCCGGCGTTTACACCGTCGCTGGCGCAGGTGCCTTGGGCAGTGGTTTCCTCACCTCGAAGAACGATGCCTTCCACTTCGTGTGGCAACCGCTCAGCGGGGATGGCGAGATCATCGCGCGGATCAGCAGCCTGCAGGCCACCGGAACCAATTCCCGTGTCGGCGTCATGATCCGCGATACGCTGGCCACGAACTCGCGCCATGTGTTCATGGGCATGACGGATGACAACGACTACCGCTGGGTGCGCCGGACGAGCACGAATGGCAACACCTCCACGACCACCAGCAGCACCGGCACCGTCCCGAACACCTGGGTGCGCCTGGTCCGCAGCGGCTCGACCATCACTGCCTACAAGAGTGCCAATGGCACGACTTGGACGCAGGTGGGCAGCCTCAGCGCGAGCTTCGCCTCGAACTGCTACATCGGCTTGGTCACCGCCAGCGGCACCAACACGGGACTGAACACCTCGCAGTTCAGCAATGTGAGCGTGACGCCCTGAGCAGACGTCCACACCTGACTAGAATCGGACAGGGCCGCCATCTTCCGGATGGCGGCCCTCGTTATTTCAACTGGCAGATGCCTCCCGGGAGAGTAGCGTGGGGATTCTCCCCCGCCCCCGCGTGAGATCCCCCGTCCATGCCCCCTATTCCTGCACAATCGCCGGCAGGCTGCCGGTGGCGCTCGCGGTGGCACTCATACTTCCGGTCAGCGGGACCAGGGCGGAGACCGTGACAACGGATTTCGAGAATGGCTTCGGGCCTTGGGTGCCCTTGTTCTCCGGGACCTGGGAAATCCAAAACCAGTCCGGGAACCAGGTGGCGGCGCTGACGGTGGCGGGTGTCGACCGGCCACCGGTGCGCCGCCCGCGGGCCTACCTTTTCCTGCCGGGCCACACCTGGAAGGACTACAGCCTCACGGTGAAAGCGAAGACCCTGGAGCCGGCCTCGCTATCGTTTCGCGATGTGGTGCTGATCTTCGGCTATGAGGATGACACCCACTACTACTACGCGCATACCTCCAGCCGCTCGGACAGCACCCACACGGTGATCATGAAGGTGAATGGCAACACGCGCGGAACCATCCAACTGGAGACCAATCCCCCGCCCGCCTTGAATGGCAACTGGCAGACCATCCGGGTGAAGCACGCCGCGAGCGGCAAGATCGAAGTCTTCGTGGATAACATGAGCACCCCGCGTCTCACGGCGCAGGACACCAGCTATCCGGTGGGCGCGGTGGCCTTCGGCTGCTTCGATGACCGGGCGTTGTTTGACGATGTCTCGGTAAGTGGGACTGAGGTGGCGGTGCCCGTGGCGGCTCCGGTGGTGACAAGATCGGGCCCGAATCAAATCGCGCTGACCTATGGCACCCAGCAGGGCTTTACCTATCAAGTGCTGACAGGCACGGAGCTCCCTTCCTTCACCGCCTCCGGACCCGCGGTGACCGGTCACGGTGGCACGGAGCAAGCGCTCTTCAGTACGGTGGACGTGCCGCAGCGGTTTTTCGAGGTGGTGACGACGAATCCGATGCTGGCGGGGCCGTGAAAGACCGAGGGATGCTCGAACGAAGGGCCACCCGCGGGCTCCACCCGGGCTTTTTCGAAAGACCGCGGAAAGCAAAGGCAGTCCGGAATTTGACAGGAGCCCGGCAAACCGGCAAACTTGGTGGCGTGAAGGCGACCTTCGATCTACCGCCAGAGCTTCTCCGCGAGTTGAAGCTCCGTGCAATCCATGAGGGTCGCAAGTTGCGTGATCTGGCCGCAGATTTCCTGCGTCGCGGGCTTGCCGGGCCGCCATCCACCCCCGAACCATCAGGCAGGCCGCGGATTGAGATTCAAGCCAACGGCCTGCCGGTGATCCATGGTTCTCTCGAAGCTCCCGCACGACGGATGTCGGCGGCCGAGTTGATTGCCCTCGAACAAGCCACCCTTCATCAGGAGGATCTCGCACGACTTGGCCACTCTTTATGATAGCGGCGTTTGGCTCGCGCTAACCTTCTCGGCCCATCCGCATCATTCGCTTGCGGTCGCCGCCATCCATTCAGCAACCAGCGAAGATCCGGCCTGCTTCTGCCGCTCAACCGAGCAGAGTTTTCTGCGTTTGGCCACGACTCCCGCCATCCTGAAGACTTACGGTGCGGAAGGTCTAACCAACCACCAGGCTCTTGAAGTTTACGAGACACTCATTCGGCGCCCGGCAATCGCCTTCCTTGATGAGAGCGCGGGCTTGCAAAACCTTTGGTTCACACTGGCCGCTCTTGATTCAGCCTCCCCAAAGGTCTGGATGGACGCCTACCTTGCAGCATTTGCCATTCGGGGCGATCTCGTCTTCACCACGTTTGATTCCGACTTCAGGAAGTTTGAGGCCCGCGGTCTGAAGTTGCGCCATTTGACGAACTGAACAGCATCCCCTCCGCACACGAACTCTTTTCCACGCATGAAAAGCGTTTCATGATTGCGCCGTATGGGGCCCATGCGTCTTGCGATGTTTCAGGCTCTCCGCGCTCTCTTGCTCCCCGCAGGGGCTCTGCTCGCCACGGCCCATGGGGCGGATACGGCGAGCTTTGATGCGGCGCGCAAGGTGTTGGAAACCAAGTGTCTCTCCTGCCACTGCCCGGAGAAGACGAAGGGCGAGCTGCTGATGACTACCCGGGAGAACTTCCTGAAAGGCGGCGAGGGTGGGCCGGTGATCCTGACCGACAAGCCGGGGGAGTCCGAGCTGCTGAAGCGGGTGAAGCTGGAGGAGGATGACGATGATCTGATGCCGCCGAAGGGCGGGCCGCTCAAGACGGAGGAGATCGCTGCGCTGGAGGCTTGGTTGAAGGCCGGAGCGCCTTGGCCGGAGGGCATCGTGCTGGCGCCGCGGGCCAAGACGGCGCTTCCGGACTGGGATGCCAAGCCTGACCCAGCGATCGGGGCGATCGAGCCTTTCCCCAAGGCGGTCACGCTGGAGACCGCGGCGGACTTCCACAAGGTGATCGTGATGGCGCGCTTCAAGGATGCGGCGACGCAGGACGTGACGCGGCAGGTGAAGGCCACTCTAACAGACCCCACGGTGGCGAAGCTGGAAGGCACGCTGCTCAAGCCGCTGAAGGACGGTAGCACCAGCCTGATGTTAGAGTATCGTGGACTGAAGGCGGAGGTGCCGGTGACGGTGAAGGATGCCACCAAGCCGCGGCCCGTGTCCTTCCAGCTCGATGTGATGCCGGTGCTAACTTCCTCCGGCTGCAATACCGGCTCCTGCCACGGCTCGGCGCGGGGCAAGGATGGCTTCCATCTCTCGCTCTTCGGCTTTGATCCGCAGGGCGATCACTTCCGCCTGACGCGGGAGGCTCCCGGCCGGCGCGTCAATCTCGCCCTGCCGGAAGAGTCCCTCATGGTGACGAAGGCGATCGGCGCGGTGCCGCACACCGGGGGCAAGCTGTTTGCGAAGGACAGCGCCGCCTATGATACGCTGGTGGCTTGGATCAAGGATGGCGCGGAGTATGACCAGGGCGAGATCGCCAAGCCCACGGGCATCGTGGTGGAGCCGCCGCAGGTCGTGCTCAAGGGCGAAGGACTGGAGACGCCCTACACGGTGAAGGCCACCTACTCCGATGGCACGGACCGCGACGTGACCACGCTCTCTTCCTTCTCCACCTCCAATGACAACTCGCTGGCGGTGGAGAAGCGCACGGGGCTGACTACCTCGAAGAACCGCGGCGAGGCCTTCGTGATGGGCCGCTTCATGACCTTCACGGAAGTGGCGCAGTCGATCGTGATCCCGAAGGAGTCGAAGTACGTGCGGCCCGAGCTGCCGGAGTTCAACTACATCGACAAACTCGTCTACGACAAGCTGCACAAGCTGCGGATCATCCCTGCCCCGCTGTGCGATGACGAGACCTTCATCCGCCGCGTGTTCATCGACATCGTGGGCAAATTGCCGGAGCCCTCGGAGCGCGAACGTTTCCTGGCTAGCACGGAGCCGAAGAAACGCGAGCAACTGGTGGACGAACTGATTGCCCGCAAGGAATTCTCCGAGATGTGGGTGATGAAGTGGGCGGAGCTGCTGCAGATCCGCACTTTCAACAACGGCGCGCAGCAGGTCTCCTACAAGGCGGCGCTGGGCTACTACAACTGGCTGCGCGACCGGATCACGGCGAATGTGCCCTTCAACCAGGTGGTGAAGGAAATCCTGTCCTCCGAAGGCGGAACCTTCACAAGCCCGGCGACGAACTTCTTCCAAGTCGAGCAGGACACGCTGAAGCTCACGGAGAATGTGGCGCAGGTTTTCATGGGCACGCGCATCCAGTGCGCGCAGTGCCACAACCATCCCTTCGACCGCTGGACGATGGATGACTACTACGGCTTCGCCTCCTTCTTCGCGCAGGTGAAGCGCAAGAACGCGGAGGACCCGCGCGAGCGCATCGTCTTCGATGGCGGCGGCGAGGTGAACCACCTGGTGACCAAGCAGCCGGTGAAGCCGCGCTTCCTGGGGGCGAAGACGCCGGACGACTTCGGAAAGAAGACGCGGCGCGAGGCGGTGGCGGAGTGGCTGAGCTCGACGGACAACCCGTGGTTCGCCAAGAATGTGTCGAACATCGTGTGGGCGCATTTCTTCGGCGTGGGCATCACCGATCCCGTGGATGACGTGCGGATCTCCAATCCGCCCTCGAACCCCGAGCTACTCGCCGCGCTCTCCGGCAAGCTGGTGGAATACAACTACGACGTGCGCAAGCTGGTGCGCGACATCTGCACCAGCCGTACCTACCAGCTCTCCAGCGCAGTGAACGAAACCAACGAGACCGACCAGCGGAACTTCTCCCGCTCGCTGGTGCGGCGGGTGCGCGCGGAGGTGTTGCTCGATTGCATCTCGCAGGCCACGGAGACGCCTAACAAGTTCAAGGGACTGCCACTGGGATCGCGCGCCGTGCAGATCGCGGATGGGAATACCTCGAACTACTTCCTCACCACCTTCGGCCGTGCGACGCGGGCCACCGTCTGCTCTTGCGAGGTGAAGATGGAGCCGAACCTTTCCCAAGCGTTGCATCTGCTGAACGGTGATGCCACGCACAACCGCATCCAGCAGGGCAAGGTGGTGCCGAACCTGTTAGACCAGAAGAAGAGCCCGGAGGATGTGATCCGCCTGCTCTACCTGAAGACCGTGAACCGGGAGCCGACGGGTGAGGAGCAAGGCAAGCTGATGGCCGCGGTGAACGAGGGCAAGGACGAGAAGGAGAAGCAGGCGATCCTGAACGATGTTTTCTGGGCGCTGCTGAACTCGAAGGAGTTCATCTTCAACCATTGAGGCCGGGCATAAGGCGGACAGGAGTGTCCGCCCTCCACATGTTCACGACACCAAATTGCCAGTATCGTTCAAAAATTAATTTTAAAAGATTGTCTACCTACGTGATCGCGGGTAGAAGGTCCGCATGCTGTCCCACCCAGCCAAACCGGAGGATTCCGCTGTCGCCACGGATGCTTCCGATCCCGCAAAGCGGGAAAATCGCAGGCGGCAACTTACGGTGGAAGAAATCATGCCCCGTCTCGACGGGAATTTCTTCCGCAACTGGTTCATCGACGGGCCGCGCCTGTTGCTGAAGGGCAAGTTCAGTCGCCGTGCCGCGGCGTTCATGGTCGTCGCGGCCATCCCGGCGATCGCGGCGGTGCTATTCCTCACGCTTCCCGGATTGCTGTTCCCCACCCCGCAGCACAATGCCTTCTTCTATTTCGGGAAGAGCGTGACCAGTGATGTCGTCTCTTATGTGCCACTGGCCCTGGGTTTGATTTCCTCGATCTTCAGCCTGCGGTTTCCGCTCGGCGGGTCGTAAGTCGTATCCTGTTTTCGTGTGTTTTCTGGCGAACCCGGCATCCTCTGAGGATGCCGGGTTTTGCGCGCCGTGGCCCGGGATAAGATTGCCTCGGCGAGCCTGTCACGCTATGCCTCGGACCTTCGGGCATGAAGGTGCTGTTTCTCGATGTCGATGGTGTCTTGAACCGCTGGGGCAGCGGCCAGCCCTTCGATGAGGCATTGGTGGACGAACTGTCGCGCGTGGTGCGGCTCAGTGGGGCCGCGGTGTGCGTGTCCTCGACTTGGCGGAAGCTGGAGGCGCATCGCCAGCACTTGTTCGGGGTGCTGGCACGGATCGGTGCGCCGGTGGTGGGCTGCACGCCGGATCTTGCTTCGAACGGTGTCGCCCTTCAGGTCGAGCGCGGCGAGGAGATCCAGGCCTGGCTGGACGAGCACCCGGAGGTGAGCCAGTTCGTGATCCTGGACGACAACAACGACATGGCCCACCTGATGGACCGGCTGGTGCTGACCAACGGCTACATCGGCCTGACCCGGGACAAGGGCGATGAGGTGATCGCGATGTTTGGTCTTTGAGCCGGTCGGTGCGCGGCCATCCAATTTCGTTTTGGTCCGCGTAAGAACCGTCACGCATGGCGCCGTATAGGGAGCCGAATGCGCCGGACCTCTGCCGCCACGACCATTCTCTGGGTATCCCAGGCGCTCGCCCTGAGCGCCGCGGACAAGGTCACCTACGATGACCACGTGTTGCCGCTCTTCCAGCAGATCTGCCTGAATTGCCACAACCCGGACAAGCAGAAGGGCGGGCTGGACCTGTCCACTTACTCCGGTGCGATGAAGGGCGGGTCCGGCGGGAAGATCGCGGAGCCGGGCGATGCCGGTTCAAAGCTGATCGCAGTGGTCCTGCAGACGAGCGAGCCGAAGATGCCGCCGGAGGGCGAGAAGCTGGGCGGCGCGCAGATCGAGGTGCTGAAGGCGTGGATCGAGGGCGGGCTGTTAGAGAACAAGAACTCCGCGGCGCGGAAGCCGAGCAAGCCGAAGTTCGATACCTCCATCGCCTCCGCTGCGGGCCAGAAGCCGGAGGGTCCTCCGCCGGTGCCCCAGGACGTCTTGTTAGAGCCGCCGGTGCTGGCGGCGCGGGCTTCGTCCGTGCATGCGATGGCGGCCTCCCCCTGGGCACCGCTGCTGGCGGTGACGGGGCAGAAGCAGGTGCTGCTTTTCGATACGAACACGCTGGACCTAGCCGGAGTGCTGCCCTTTCCGGAGGGCGATCCGGTGGCGCTGGCCTTCACGCCGAATGCGCGCTACCTGATCGTGGGCGGCGGCGTGCCGGGGAAGTCGGGCGTGACGGTGACCTTTGATGTGGTGACGGGCGAGCGGATGCTGGTGGCGGGCAAGGAATTCGACAGCGTGCTGGCCGCGGACCTGAAGCCAGACCTTTCCATGGTGGCGACCGGCTCCCCTTCCCGCCTGATCAAGGTGTGGAAGGCGGAGGACGGTTCGCAACTGCGCTCGATCAAGAAGCACACCGACTGGGTGACCGCGCTGGACTTCTCGCCGGATGGCATCCTGCTCGCCACGGGTGACCGCAATGGCGGGGTGTGGGTGTGGGAGGCGGATAGCGGGAATGAATACCAGACGCTGCGCGCGCACCAGGCGGCGATCACGTCGGTGTCGTTCCGGGCGGACTCGAATCTGTTAGCCAGTGCCTCTGAGGATGGCACGGTGCGCTTCTGGGAGATGAATGGCGGCAGCGAGGTGAAGAAGCTGGATGCCCACGGCGGTGGCGTGCTGGCCTTTGCCTGGGCGCGGGATGGCTCCTTCATCACCTCCGGCCGCGACAAGAAGGTGAAGCTGTGGAAAGCGGACTTCAACCTGCTGCGCGAGTATAAGGACCTGCCGGACTTGCCGGTGGCGGTGGCGATCGACTTCGAGGGCAAGCGGGCCTTCGCCGCGGACTATCGCGGGCAGGTCACGGTGTGGGACATTGCCAGCGGGAATCCGGCGGGGAGTTTCGATGCGAATCCGCCGTCGATTGAAGGTCGCTTGGCGAAGGTGCGGGAAGAGATCGCGGGGCATCCGCAGGCATTGGCTGCGGCGCAGGGCGCGGCGAATGCGGCGAAGGGCAAGCTGGAAGACGCCCGCAAGAATCTCACCGATGCCGAGGCCGCGGTGCAGCAGGCGAAGGACGCTCAGGGCGCTGCCAACACGCGCAAGCAGGAGGGCGAGCAGAAGCTGGCGCAGGTAAACCAGCAGCTCCCCAGCAAGAAGGAGCAAGCCACGCAGGCCAAGACAAAGCTGGATGCCGTCGCACAAGAACTGGAGACGAAGAAGGCGCTCATGGCTGGCATCGCACAAAAGATCGAGTCTGCCACGAAGGATCACGACGCGACAAATGCGGAGCTCAAGCGGCTGGAGGGCGAGTTGGCGAAGGCGAAGAGCGAAAAGCGCGACGATGCAGCCGTGGGCCTTGAAGCCAGCCTGACCGCGCAACGGACGAAAGAGAGCGAGTCCAACACGAATCTGGAAGCCGCGCTCTCCGAGAAAGGGCGAGAAGAAAGCACGCTGGGTGAGTTTGAGAACAAGAAGAAGGCAGCCGCGGATGAAAGCGCGAAGCTGGATGGCGAACTTGCCGCCATGAGCAAGGAGGCCGAGAGCTTGCCTGCGGCGGTTGCCGATGCGGGCAAGGCGGCGACGGATGCAGAGGCGATGATCAAGCAGCGCGAGGCAGCAGTGCAGCCGGCCCGCGAGGCGATTGGGCCGGTCGAGAAGGCATCGAACGAAAGCACCGCCCAGCTTGAGCAGGTGAAGCAACGCCTTGCCGGATTGCAGGCGAGCGAGACGCGTTGGGCTGCGGCGCAGATCAATGCGCAGGCGATCAAGGCGAAGGCGGAGGCCGACAAGCAAAGTGCGGAAGCCGAAGGCTTGGCCGCGGATTTCGAGGCATTGAAGAAGGCGGCCGAGGAACTTCCTGCCGCTCTAACAGAAGCCAGCAAGCAGAGCGCGGAACTCGCGCCAAAGGCTGCGGCTGATCCGGAAGCAGCGAAGGCTCTTGCTGCGGCCAAGGCGAAGGTGGCCGAGATTGAGAAGAAGATCGCGGCCAACAAGACGGAGCTTCCCGAAACGAAGGTGAAGATGGAGCAGGCCATGCCTGCTGCCCAAGCATTGAAGGCGAAGGCGGAGGAATTGAAGGCCCGCTATCTCGCGGCGAAGGAAGGCAAGAAGAGCTGACTTTGTCACCTTTTCGCCACGCGGCGTCCGGTGATTTTCATCGATTCTGCACAGTCGATTCATCTTGGCCGCGAGTCAGGCCGAAGATAGTTCGCCGTATGCTTTTCCGTGCCGCACGCCTCCTGCGAGATTTCATTCCCTTGCTTGGCTTCGCGCTTTGCGTCCCGATGGCCAAGGGCGCAGGCTCGTACTTCAATGGCGTCTTTCCCGCGAGCGAGCCCGGCTCGGCCACCGGTTGGAAGCAGGTGAACGCCTTCCCGAACCTCACCTTCATCGATCCCCTGTGGATCACGGACCTGCCCGGCAGCAGTGACAAGCTGGTGATGGTGAAGGGCGGCCAGATCTGGCGCTTCCCGAACAATCCCGCGGTGACGCCGGCGCAGCGCAGTCTGGTGCTCGACATCTCCGGCCGCTTGCAGATCGCGCCCGAGCTCGGCCTGCTGCGGATGGTCTTCCACCCGCAATTCGGCCAAGCGGGATCGCCGCATGCGAAGGAGGTCTTCCTCTGCTACAGCCACCGCCCGCCCGGCACCGCGGCATCGGTCCAGCAGAACATGTGGCGGATCTCCCGCTTCCAGTGGCAGCCGGCCACGCAAACCATCGATCCCAACAGCGAGGAGGTGCTGATCCAGCAATATGATCCGGACGGCTGGCACAACGGCGGCATCCTCACCTTCGACAACAATGGCTACCTGCTGATGAGCGTGGGCGACGGCGGCGCGGCGAATGACTCGCTGCGCCTGGCCCAGAAGCTGGACCTCGGCTTCTTCAATGGCGTCTTCCGCATCGATGTGGACAATGACCCGGCGCGCTCGCACGCGATCCGCCGCCAGCCGCTGGATCCGGCGGGCAAGCCATCCGACTATCCCGCGAGCTTCAGCCAGGGCTATGGCATCCCGAATGACAACCCGTGGCAGGATCCCTCCGGCGGCAAGCTTGAGGAATACTACGCCATCGGCCTGCGCAGCCCTCACTCCGGGCACTACGATTCCCTCACCGGGGACCTGTGGGTGGCGGATGTCGGCCAAAGCCAGATCGAGGAATTGAACCAGGTGAAGGCGGGCAGGAACTACGGTTGGTCCTTTTTCGAAGGCAGCCAGAATGGTCCCGTGCCGGCACCGGCGCAGACCTACGGGCCCACCACCTTCCCCGTCTACTCCTACGGCACAACCGTGGGTCATTGCATCATCGGCGGCCTTTGCTACCGCGGGACGAAGTGGGCCACGGAACTCGGCGGGAAGATCCTGATCGGCGACAACATCCAGGCCACGTTCTCCGCGATAACCCTGCGCTCCGGCCAGACACCACTGGCCACGCAGCTTCTCTCCATCATCTCAGGCACACTTTACAGCGGCCTCTCTAACATCTGCACGGACTCCGCGGGCGAGGTCTATTTTCTGACCTTGAACGGCAGCGGCAACGATGGCGGCAGGATCCTGAAGCTGGACAAGACCGGCAGCGCCGCACAACCGCCGCAGCTTCTATCGCAGACCGGTCTCTTCACGAATATGGCCACGCTTGAGCCCCAGGCCGACCTCATCCCGTACACGGTCGCCAGCCCGCTGTGGTCGGACGGTGCGGAGAAAAAGCGCTGGATCGTGAAGGGCAACACCCGCCTCACCATCGCGGCCAGCGGCAACTGGACCTTCCCGAACGGCACGGTGCTGGTGAAACACTTCGAGATCCCGGTGGACGAGCGCAACCCGCAGCTCACCCGCAGGCTGGAGACGCGGGTAATGGTCCGCACCTCGGAAGGCGGCAAGTACGGCGTGACCTACAAGTGGAACGCCGCAGGCACCGACGCGCAGCTCCTCAGCAGCGGCGCGGAAGAAGACTTCCCCGTCATCCAAGCCGATGGTAGCACCCGCACGCAGCACTGGAGCTATCCCTCCCGCGCGGACTGCATTTCCTGCCATAGCGAACAGACGGGGCAAGCGCTCGGCATCCGCACGCACCAGATGAATCTCACCATGCTGCATCCGGACAGCGGCGCTGCGGTCAACCAACTGGACTGGCTCTATGAGAAAGGCGTAGTCAATTCCGTGACACCCGCGGTGCTGGGCAGCTACCTGCGTGCGGCCTCCCTGGATGAGGTGAACATGCCGCTGGAGCATCGCGTGCGCTCCTATCTGGATGCGAACTGCTCGCACTGCCACCGCCCGGACAGTGGCACGCCTTTCTTCGATGCGCGCCTGGAGACCGCGCTGGCCGGGCAGAACCTGATCGATGCGCCTCTAACAGGTCACTTCGACATGCTCTCCGGGGCGCGCTACATCAAGCCGGGCGATGCGCTGCTCTCCGCGCTGCATGTCCGCGCCGCGAGCGCCACGCCGGGGATCGCGATGCCACCGCTGGGCAAACACATGGTGGACCAGCACGCGATGAACCTGCTACAGGAATACATCACAAGCTTGGACCCGGCGGACTTCGCCGCGCAGCCCACGCCGCAGGCCCGCTACTTCCGACTGATTGCGACCCAGGGCTCGAATGCCGCGGTGGCCGAGCTCAACATTCTGGATGGCCGCGGCTTCCCGATTCCCGTCTCCGCCATCAAACTGGCCGCGGTGAGCAGCGAATCCACCGTGGGCAATGCGAGCCTCGCCTTCGATGGCGATACGACCACGAACTGGATCAGCGCCAATGGTACGGCACCACACTCCATCACGCTTGACCTGGGCAGCGTGCGGGAGGTGGGCGGCTACATTTACGTCCCGCGCCAGAGCTCGGCCACCGGCCGGATCCAAGGCTTCGATGTCCAGCTAAGCAGCAACGGGAGCGACTGGACGAGTGTGCAGACGGGAACCTTCCCGGCGGGCACCGCGACGGTGAAGTATGACGGCATCCTGAAGTCGCGCAAGGTGCGGGCGAAGCTCGCCGCCCCAGCGGAGGTCCGCGGCAAATTCCGTGCTTCCATCATCTTCGACCGCAGCGTGACCGATCTCAGTCTGGCAGACATCAGCGTGCAGGGTGGGACCGCGGCCAGCCTGCAGGGGCAGGGCTACTTCTACACCGTGGAGATCACTCCAAGCGTGCTGGATACCAGCAGCACGATCCAGATCGACCTGGCCGCGAATGCTGTGAATGCCAGCGGACTGGGCAGCCAGGCTGCGGGCCTCACGGTCACGGCGCTCGATAGCGTTCCGCCGCAGTTCAGCGTCGGCGAGGCGGCATGGTCGCCGGTGGGGCTTTACTCCGTGCCCTTCGACTTCAGCGAGGAGGTGACCGGCCTGGAAGCGGAGGACTTCAGCTTCGACAATGGCCGCCTGATCTCCCTCACCGGTAGCGGCGCGCACTATGTGGCGGTCCTTCAGGCGGACCGGCAGATGGACATCCACGTCGTGCTGGCAGCCGGAGCCGTGCATGACCTGAGCGGCCTGCCGAATGCCTGGAGCCCGAACAACTACGCCTTTGGCGGAGCCTGGTATCGCTTCGCTCCCAACGCCCTCTACGACACGCTGGTCTCGAAGGGCTTTACCGTGAGCTACGGGGCCTATGTCCCGGATGGCGCACGCAGTGGCGAAACCTCCGCCAGCGAGGACTACAAGATGAGCTACAGCTTCATCCTGCCCCAGGACGGAACCTATATCTTTCAGGCAGAGACCATGGCCCTGAATGCGAATAGCGACAGCTTCTACATCGGCATCGATGGCGGCGCGCCGGCCGTGTGGAACCTCAATCGTGGCTCAGGGGAGCCGTTCTACAATGACTACCAAACCAGCGTGGCGGGCGAGACCACGGACTATCACTTCAACCTGAGCGCAGGCCCACACACGGTGGAGATCTACGCCCGGGAGGATGGCAGCTACTTCCGCGCCCCCCAACTGCTACCGCTGCGCCCCATGCCCATTTTATACAACAACGAGGTTAGAACCTCCTACTATCCCTTCGTGGCCCAGGTCCACTTCACCCGGCCGGTGACCGGGCTGACGCTCTCCGACTTCGTGGTCAGCGGTGCGGTGGCGACCACCCTTTCGGGCGGCAACAACGGCATGGATTTCTTCGTCACGCTGATACCGACCGCCCGCGAGGTTTTCATCCAGCTTCCGGAGAACCGGGTCTTCGACGGCGCGTCCGGAAACACTGCCTCGCCGGCCTGGCGCTTCCTTTACATCTCCCCTTACGAGACCTGGGCGATCAATGCCGGGCTCGGCATCTCACCCGCGGATGACCTGCGCGACATAGACGGTGACGGGTTCCCGCAGCTGATCGAATATGCCTTCGGCATGGACCCGAAGAATCCCCAGGCATCGGGGACTGTCTCGCAGGCGCTGCCCCAGGTGAGCCTTTCCGGGACCGGCGACAACCGGCGGCTCCGGCTCCAGTACCAGCGGATGAAGAACACGGATGGCACACGCTATATCCCGCAATTCTCCTCCGATGCCATCCACTGGGAAGATGCCACGAATCCCCAAGAACTCCTGCAAACCATCGGTCAGTGGGAGAAGATCGGAGTGACCGATCACGCGGGCGGGAGCAAACGCTTCGCCCGCGTGAAGGTGCAGGCCGTGGCACCTTGAAGAAGGGCTCACTTGTCCTTCACCCGGTAGAAGCGCCGGCCATTTGCAACTTGGTTGGCGGTCCACTCGGTGAGCGTGCTGCCAGCCACCTGCGTGCCTTCGTAGGACCAGAACTGCAAGTCCGGCGAGCTCTCGATGTCATACTGCGCGCCGGCGATGCTGGAGTACTGCAGGCGGAACTTCTTCTGGGCTGTTAGACCGGCGGACTTGATGAGCAGCTCGCCCGGGGAGAAACGCATGATGCGGTCCCCTCCCCGGTCCGCGACCCAGAGCCGACCCTGCGGGTCCACCGCCATGCCGCAGGGATTCACAACGTGGCTCAGGTCCGCCCGGGTGTCATTGTGCCAGCAATCCGGCTGGCCGACGATCTCGTTCGCCGCGGCACCGTTGCCCAGGGTGAGGGCGTTCTTGAAGCGCAGGATGCGCTTGTTCCCTGCCTCGGACACCCAGAGGTGGCCTCCCGCTTCCCACGCGAGTTGGGTGGGCTGGTCCATGCCATCGAAGCCGAGCCCCGCGCCGCTCCAGGCATTGGTGGTCTGGCCGAGCACGCCATTCATCGCACCGCCATTCACCTTGGCTGCGGCGTTGTTGTAGCGGAGCACGCGGTTGTTGCCGGTATCGGCGACCCAGATGGTGCCTGCGCCATCGCCGGTGATGCCGCAGGGGAAATTCAGGTTCCATGAGTTCGGCGGACTGCCGACATCGGATTCACCGAAGGCACCTTGCCCGAGCACTCCGTTTGCGGGCGCGCCGTTGGCCTTGCCCGCGGCATTGTCGAAGCGCAGCACGCGGTGGTTGTCCTTGTCCACGACCCAGACACGGCCTTGCGGGTCCGCATACACATCCACCGGTGTTCTCATCTGGTTGGCAGCATCGCCCGAAGCTCCGCCGAGATAAGCTGAGGCGGCAGTCCAAGCACCCATGGTCGAGGCATTGTCATAGCGATAGACCGCGCGGCTCACCGGATCCGCCACCCAGAGGCGGCCCTGCGGATCGATGCTCAAGCCGTAGGGCGCATAGAGTCCGCCGCCGAGGTTGAGGTTCGCGGCCGATTGGCGTTGGCAGACCCAAGCCTCCGGCTCCGCTCCGCTGAGCAGGCTGGCGTAGCTGGAGTAGCGCGCCACGCCCATCGGATTGGTCCCGCATTCCGCCACGAAGACCTTGCCCGTGACCGGATGGATCGCAATGTCCCGTGGCCCGAACAGCGTCGGCTCTTCCGAGCCGAAGACGCCCGTGCGAATGATCAGCCCGTGGCCAGAGCCGGGGTTATCGAACCATGTCCCCAAGCTGGCGCTCACTCCCCAGAGACGTCCGGCGAGCGGCTCGGCGGCCAATCGATACGGACCGGATGCCACATTCTCCGTATTGTCGACCATGCTAGCATTGGCCGCGGCATTGACTGCCGGGGACGCACCGGGAAAGCGCAGGGTGCGGTGGTTGACCGGATCGCTGACGTAGAGGTTCTGCCCCACGACCGCGACGTCCAGCGGGCCATCGAAGCGCGACATGGCATTGCCGGCGGCATTCGTGGTCATGTTCGGTTGGCCGAGCACCGAGGCCGCCGCGGCTCCGCTGGGAGCGCTGTTGGCGTTGTCGAAGCGCAGCACACGGTTGTTCGCCTGGTCCACCACCCAGAGCGTGGTGGAGCCGCTGCCGGTGGCGCAGATTCCGCGCGGATGATACATCTTCACGGAGGAAGTGCCGTGGGAAGTGGTTGCCATGTCGGGTTGGCCGAGCACGGCATCGGGTGGCGTGCCATTGGCTTTCACTGCGGCTCCGTTGAATCGATAGACGCAGTTGTGGGCGCTATCGGAGACGAAAAGGTTGCCAAGGGAATCGACCGCGAGGCCGCTGACATTCACCGTCAAGAGAGTCGTGGTGGTGGTGAAGTTGGCGCTGCCCAGGACTCCATCGGCACGCGCTCCGGTGGGCTTGGCGTGGGCACTGTTGAATCGCAGCACGCGGCGGTTGTAGGCATCGGAGACCCATAGGTTTCCCGCGGCATCCACGGCGAGGGGCCCGGGTTTGTAGAAGGTGGTGTCGCTGAGGCCGTGGGATTCCGAGTAGGCATCCTGCTGGCCGAAGACCGCTTCCACCGGCGTCAAGGGACCGCTGTTGCGCAGTGCATTCGTATCGAAGCGGAGCACGCGATTGCTGTATTCGCAGGAAACGTAGAGCTTGTGATGGGCCTCATCGATGGCGATGCCCTTGGCACCGGTGATGGAATTCTCAAGGGTCTCACGATCGCCTAACAGGAGGTCGGCACGGGGATTCGCGACCCACTGGGCGTGCAGGGCATGGCCTGCGAGGAGGAGTGAGATCAATACAGGAGCTAGTGGTTTCATTCTGGGGTGGGATTGGTTGATGGACGTATCACTCCAATCCCGATCCGTGGTTTTGAACCATACTGCTTGTGACGCAGGCTGGGCGCTGAATGGGGCTATTCCTGCTCCTTTCGGCGCATGGGAGACGTTTTGCCGTGCCCGCTGCGGCCGATCTGATGGACTTGCCGCAAGATGCCGACGTTCCAACGCGATGATACGACGCTCTACTACGAGACCGCGGGCGACTCCGGTCCGCCGCTGCTGCTGATCCAGGGCGTAGGCGTCACCGGTGAGGCGTGGCGGCGGCAGGTGGATGCACTGAGCCGCACGCATCGCACGCTGGTCTTCGATAACCGCGGGATGGGACGCAGCCTTCCTTGCAAGGGGCCGATCACGATCGAGGCGATGGCGGAGGATGCGCGCTTTCTGTTAGATGAGGCCGGCTGGGAATCCGCGCATGTGGTAGGTCACTCGATGGGCGGGCTGATCGCGCAGCAACTGGCGATCGATGCGCCGAAGCGGGTTCGCAGCCTTGCCTTCGTGTGTTCCTTCGCGCGCGGTGAGGAGGTATCCCGGCTTACGCGGAAGGTGCTGTGGCTGGGCATGCGCACGCGGATCGGCACGCGGGTGATGCGGCGGAATGCTTTCCTGGAGATGCTCTATTCTGAAGCTTTGCTCCGCTCAACGGATCGCGCGAAACTTGCGGCGGAGACCTCACGCTTGGTCGGGCGCGATCTGGCCGATAGCCCGCCTATCATCATGCAGCAGCTCAAGGCCTGCGGGCGGCACCAGCTCTATCCGCGCCTGGGCGAGCTGGCGGGCATTCCTTCCCTGGTGATCAGCGCGGAGCATGATCCGATCGCGCTGCCCGCCTATGGCCGGGACTTGGCGGCGGCGATTCCCGGGGCGGAGTTCGTCTTGCACGCGGGTATGTCTCACGGCAATCTGCTGGAGGATCCGGACTGGCTGAACGAGCGCTTGGCCAAGCATGCCGCGACCTGAACCGCCCTCATGAATTCGCCCGAAGGCCCCAAGAACCCTGCACCGCGCCGGATGGCCCCGCCACCGGCGATCTCCGCCCGCAGCACCGTATCGGCGCGCGGCAGTGGCCGCTGGCGCATCAATGACAAGCGCCAGCTGGAGGTGGAGTCCGGCACCGTCTTGCCGGATGTCTGCATCTACGGCAGCGAGCCGGGCGCGCCGGGTCAGAAGATCGCCTTGATCCTGCCCTTCGACCGCGAGGACGGGCAGCCGCCGGTGGAGGTACGGGTCACCGCCTACCAGTCCACGCAGCGGGCACGGCAACTGAAGCGGATCTGGACCGCGGTCTCGCTCGGCCTTCTACCGTTTAGCATTTGGTTTGCCTGGCATTTTTTCCCGGATACCCCTCGCCTTAGGTTCTTGATCGCCGGCCTGCCCCTCGCCGGGTTCTTGGGATGGAGCGAAGGCCGCGGCCTGGCCGTGAGGCCCGCCCGCGAGCCGGGCTGGTGGGTGGTATCCGGTGTCCACCCGAAGGCCATCGCTCGCATCGACAAGGAGATCGGGCAGGATACCTTTTGAACTGGCGGGCCCGCCCGGTGGCCCGGGGAAATGGCGCACCACTTCCCGCTTGGCAGGGCGCGCATCCCGCTTAAAGTGGGCCGACACGACAGGAGAGTTCCACGATCGCGGAACTGAGAACGGCCGGCGCGCGGCGAAAATCCTCCGAACCTGAAGCGGATCGCACCGCCCTAGGAAGCTCGTCCCTACCCGACCCTCTTTCCTTCAAGGCCGCGCCATCCAGCGCGGCTTTTTCGTTTACCCAATCTCCCAATTTTCCCAATCACCTAATCTCCAAACGCAATGATCTCGCCCGAAGAATCGACCGGTGCCGCTGCTTCCACGCACGATGAATCCCGCGCTCCCCTGCCCGCTTCGACGCGCGTGTATGTGGAAGGCCAGCTCCATCCCAGCGTGCGGGTGCCGATGCGTGAGATCGCACTGAACGATACAAAGACCTTCAATGGCCGGATCGAAAAGAACGAGCCGGTGCGCGTCTATGATTGCTCCGGTCCCTGGGGTGATCCCGCTTTCACCGGCACTTCCGATGAAGGCCTGCCGGCGCTGCGCCGCGAGTGGATCATGGCGCGGGGCGATGTGGCGGAATACGAGGGCCGCAAGGTCCAGCCGCAGGACAATGGCTACCTCACGGAGAAGCACGTCGAGTTCGCCTCGAAGTCGGAGCGCGCGAACAAGTTCGTGGAGTTCCCCGGCCTGACCGCCGACCGCCGCAAGCCGCTGCGCGCCACGGGCAAGCCGGTGACGCAGAAGTGGTATGCGGACAACGGCATCATCACGCCGGAGATGGAGTTCATCGCGATCCGCGAGAACATGCGCCGCGCGAAGATCGCGGACATGAAGGAGGACATCGTCCGCAATCACCTGGACAAGCAGCACGCGGGCAGCACGCAGCTTCCTAACAGCCCCTACACGCCTTCCATCTTCCAGCGCTTCCCGCAGCGGATCCCGGCGGAGATCACGCCGGAGTTCGTGCGCAGCGAGGTGGCTGCCGGCCGCGCGATCATCCCGCTCAATGTGAATCACCCGGAGTGCGAGCCGATGATCATCGGCCGGAACTTCCTGGTGAAGATCAATGCGAACATCGGCAACTCCGCCGTGGCCTCGTCCATCGAGGAGGAAGTGGAGAAGATGCGCTGGGCCACGAAGTGGGGTGCGGACACGGTGATGGACCTCTCCACCGGCAAGAACATCCACGCCACCCGCGAGTGGATCTTGCGGAACTCCCCGGTGCCCATCGGCACGGTGCCGATCTATCAGGCGCTGGAGAAGGTGAACGGCAAGGCCGAGGACCTCACCTGGGAGTTGTATCGCGACACGCTGATCGAGCAGGCGGAGCAGGGCGTGGACTACTTCACCATCCATGCCGGCGTGCTGCTGCGCTTCGTGCCGCTCACCGCCAGCCGCATGACCGGCATCGTCAGCCGCGGCGGCTCGATCATGGCGAAGTGGTGCCTGGCGCATCACAAGGAGAACTTCCTCTACACCCATTGGGACGAGATCTGCGACATCTGCGCGGCCTACGACGTGAGCTTCTCGATCGGCGACGGCCTGCGCCCCGGCTCGATCGCGGATGCGAATGACAAGGCGCAGTTCGGCGAGCTGGAAGTGCAGGGCGAGCTGACCACCCGCGCCTGGGCGAAGGGTTGCCAGGTCATGAACGAAGGCCCCGGGCACGTGCCCATGCACATGATCGAGGAGAACATGGCCAAGCAGCTCGAGTGGTGCCACGAGGCGCCCTTCTACACCCTTGGGCCGCTGACCACGGACATCGCGCCGGGCTACGACCACATCACCAGCGGCATCGGGGCCGCCATGATCGGCTGGTATGGCTGCGCCATGCTCTGCTACGTCACGCCGAAGGAACACCTCGGCCTGCCGAACAAGAAGGACGTGAAGGACGGCGTGATCACCTACAAGCTCGCCGCCCACGCCGCGGACATCGCGAAGGGCCACCCCGGCGCGCAGTACCGCGACAACGCGCTGAGCAAGGCGCGCTTCGAGTTCCGCTGGGAGGACCAGTTCAACCTCGGACTGGACCCCGTCACCGCCCGGGAGTTCCACGATGAGACCCTGCCCCAGGACGGCGCGAAGACCGCGCACTTCTGCTCCATGTGCGGCCCGCACTTCTGCTCGATGAAGATCACGGAAGACGTGCGGAAGTATGCCGCGGAGCAAGGGATCTCGGAGGAGGAGGCGCTGAGTGCCGGGATGGAGGAGAAGTCGAAAGAGTTTGTGGAGAAGGGGGCGGAGGTTTACAGCCCAGCCTGATCTGATATAGCTGTAGTCACAGCTGATGCCAAAAACCCTTTTTTTCCATTCATGTGTAGGCGTCTTTCAGGGAGGCGGGTGCCGCGCCGCCGCGTTGGTGGGCGCTTATGAGGAAGCCGTAGCAAGAAGTGTTCAATTTACGGAATTTGCAGGAACTTCTGCAGGCTCCATAATCGCTGTCCTCGTCGGCGCAGGGGCTACTCCCGTCCAACTAACAAAATTTGTCAGAGACCTGGACTTCAGAAAATTTTTGACGCCTCCCGATGAACAGATTTCACCTCCTTGGTACATTTCGCTTCTCCCTAAAAAATACCGGCCATTAGTCGATCTCTTCTTCAACCAAGGTTTCTACTCGTCAAAAAAGATCGAAGATTGGATCGAAGAATGCCTTACTGAACTATTGGGCCCTCGCCAAGGCCCAATTCCCTTCTCGGCTCTTCCGTATCAGACCTCAGTAGTTGCATCGGACATCTTGTCGCGGAAGGCCAGAGTTTGGAACCAGTCTCTTACACCGACAGAATCGGTTGCGAAGGCGGTCCGCGCCTCCTGTTCTATTCCTATATTCTTTCAGCCGGTCGACAGACAATTTGTGGACGGCGGTGCTCTGAGCAACCTTCCTTCCTTCGTTTTCTCCAATGGGGCTGCCGGCCGACCACTCACTAGTAAGATTTTAGCATTTGTGCTCCAGGGAGACCCTGAAACCATTAACTCATGGGGCACAAAATCATATCTTTCCGCAGTCGTGAACACCATGGTTGACGGTGCCCAGCAACTACAGCAGCAGCTCCAGCCCGAAGTCTACACCATAGAAATCCCCACAGGGGAAGTAAAGGCAACGGACTTCGATACCATGTCACCCGAGATCTTGGATCGACTAATCCAAGGCGGAAAAAACGCAGCTTCGGAGTTCTTCAATACTGAACTTACACGAGTTCGACGGCAAAAAAGTTCAAACATTCTCTGCCGCGACAAGGAAGAGCTCTACAACAACATAACATTCCATCTTAATGAGACTGTTGATGAAATTATCATCACGGACTTCAACACAAAATTTGCATATGAAATATTCCCCTCGTTGCTAATTTGGCGACTAAGAGGAGTAAGCATCAAAGTTGCAGTCCCAGAAAGCGAACTCGAAAAAGATCACGGAATCTACCGAAGGCGCCTACTAAGAAAGCTGGGGATTGAATTGACTGAACACGCAGAGATTCCAGTCCGGAGCTTTCTAATCAATTCACATGATCCACAAAGAGGCACTGCCTACGTGGCATTGCCAACCTCAAGCCAAGATAGCATTCAAGCAACCATTTACGAGGGTTCACTTCACTCGACAGCTATCGACGCCATCCGATCAAGGCTACTTGGTCTTGTAGTCTCCCCTCCAAAGGAATCTGATCCAACGCGCCCTCGAATGGAACCCGGATCGCTCGATAGCCTAGTGGCACACCTCAAAACTGTGCAGCAGTATAGCAAGCCGGGTGTCCAAATATCCCTCGAACAGATACCCCTGAATAAGCTCGTGGCTCTGGCCAGCTACGTTCATGAATACAAATATCGGCAATTCGAGCATTGGATACCCGAATTCAACAAGCAAGGGATCGACCTCTTTCAAGCCGCGCAAATTCGATATTCTGATTCTGATGCAGCAACAAGCATCATCACTCCACCTGTTGTTGAAAAATCGGGAGATCAATACATTTTAATCGAAGGCTCAACACGAGCAGTATATCTCAGAGACCAAGGGCACAAAGAAATGACATGTGTTGTAGTAAAGAACACCAAAGACGCCCTTCCGGGAAAACCTACATCTTTTGCACACGTAAGAATCATCGGCAGGAGAATCGACACAAGCGAACGGTACGACGGATTTAATTATAGCAACTTCCGGAATATCGAACGCGCCACACACCCCTTAGATAGTTGGGCATGAGTTCGACACATAACATCACATCACTAAACATCTTAGAGGAAATCGCCTCAGCAAACCCTGCGATTTCCGAATTTTCATTTTCAACATTAGATCCCGCCCCGCTGTTGCAGGAACGCTCAACTCTTTCGACCTTGGACAACCAAGTCGCCGAGGCGGCACTGGCACTTCGTCGAGAGCTGAAGCTCCCTTTTTGGGATGGGGCTCTCCTTAGCTGTTCGAACCAAGATGAGGTGCCTGCGGGCATACTCCGAGGAGCGAGCTTCCATCAATCCCTAGAGGGCAAATGCACTCACATTAAAGCCGATGCCGTTAGCGTTGACCTCTTATCCGAACTGAGCACATCAGCGTGCATCGCCAATAAAATATTGGCAGTTAATTCCACCCTGAAAAAATTTGACGGGAGCATATCGCATCTTCCGTTGATCGATTTTCATGTATCCTCATCTCCCACCAATACTATTCTTGTATCGAATCTACTATCTCATATGGGGTTGTGCGGCTGGCTTCTAGGATCGGGGAAATCCTATCATTTTTACGGTGCGAAGCTTTTGAGCAAGGACGAACTCATTTCCTTTTTGGGAAGGTTTCTCCTGTTTTCACCTATAGTTGATCGTTCTTGGATTGCCCACCAACTAATCGAGGGATGTTGCACGCTTAGAATCTCTCCACGCCCCGAATACGGAAGCAGCCCCATCCTAGTAAAGAGAATAGAGTTGGCTTGAAGCACCGATGAATTAGAAACGACCGAATGTTGCCAAGGCAACGGCGGAACGCGGATGCTCATCAAACCGTTTCAAGTTTCCTTTCCATCTATTTCCGGAGGGCTCGTGGAATGGAGTGGAAAATGGGACCTTGGATTTTAAGGGGGACGTCGGGTTGACGGGGCGCTCCGCGCCCCGCTAGTCTCTGCCGATTAGTGCCCTTCTCTCGGCGCCGCTTGATTTGATGAAAGCCCTCCCTGCCCTGCTCTTGTCCGTCCTCGCTTGGCTCTTCCCTGTCCTCTGCACGGGCGCGGCGGAGGAGAAGAAGGCGGAGCCCGGCCTCGCCGAACTGGCCGCGGACAAGCGGGGGGCATCGAACTTCATCCGCGAAAAGGTCCCGCATCCCGAGCCGGGGACGACCGAGCTCCAGCAGAAGGGCTACGGCCTGGGCGTGTTCATCTCCGCCGATGGGCTGGCGCTGCTCAACCTGAGCAACCTGGCCACGGCCAACAAGCCGGAGCTGCTGGCGGACAATAGCAGCACGGAGTTGCCGCTGGGGACCATTCTCGGGATCTTCCCGGAGCCGGAGCTGGCGCTGGTGAAATTCAAGTACAAGCCGAAGTTGTGGGTGCCGCTGGCGGCGAAGGAGCCGGAGACGGGCGAGCAGATCGCGATCGCCGGGCTGTCCAATTTCACGGCGCGGGGCGACACGGCGACGCCGGTGATCGGGCCGGTGCTGGCGAAGCGCAGCACCTTCGGCAGCAACCTGCGCGAGCCGCGTTTCCGGCGCATCATGAGCCTGGGGGCAGGCATGGACATGCGGCAGAGGACTTCCTTCACCCAGGGCAGTTGGGCGGTGAATGCGAAGGGCGAGCTGGTGGCGGTGAAGGCCGGGGTGCGGGTGGGGCAGGGCCAGCTGATGATCCTGCTGGCACCGCTCGGCGAGCTGGCGGAGCAGGTGGAGAAGATGGTGAAGGACCCGAAGCCGATCCCCTTCCCGCTGCCGGCCGACAAGAACCCAATCGACCTGGCCTTGATGGATCCCGCTTTCCATCGCTGGGACACGGCGCGCCAGGCGGGTGATGAGAAGGCCGCGATGGAGCAGATGCGGGACCTGCAGAAGCGCTACCCGGATGACCCGATGGTCGGCCTCTTCGCCTTCGGTGCGATGCTCACTGCGGAGGACAAGCCGGTGACGAAGCTCGATGACCTGCCGAAGCTGGAGGCCACGGCTCCGGCGGCATTGAAGTTCTACCGGCTGCAGGCGCGGGCGAGTTTCCTGGCAGAGAGCCAGAAGGATTATGCGGCAGCGATCCGCGAGTTCACACCCGCGCTGGAGCTCTGCCCGAAGGACTTCCCCGAGGCACTCACGACCCTTGAGAGCCTTCACCGGCAGGCGAACCACGCGGATGAGTCCGAGGCCCTGCTGCGCCAGATCCATGCCCTGGAACCGGAGAACATCGCGCTGGCAAGCGCGCTGGAGATGCTGCTGACGCGGAAGGGCAAGCTGGATGAGGCCCAGAAGTTCACGGACAAGGTCTTCGAGCTGGAGAAGCTCTATCAGGCGAGGTGAGGGCGATCGGCCGAATGACACTTGGTTGAGACGATCTCCATGGCCAAGCTCTCTCCAGCAGATGCCGAATCCGGGGTGCGTCTTATGGAGTGCGGTGGCATGACACCGCTTTGGCTGCGGAGGCGCTTGGACTCTCTCATTCGTGGCCGCCTTCCGTAGCGTGAACGAAGCGCCCACCGCCAAGCTCGCTTCCCGGCAATCCGTAGCCGTCTACTGTTACATCACCAACACGAAGCCAAAGCGGTGTCGAGCCACCGCACTCCACATGCCGCTCCCAGCAGCGGGAAACCACCCTAGCTGAATGCCATTCGCGATAGGCCCTTTGCATTCATGGCTTTGATGTTAGCCTGCCGCCGTGACCCCGCCCGTGCTCTACCTCTTCGCCGGCTGCAACGGTGCGGGGAAGACCACGTTTGCGAAGGCGTTTCTCACGACTCAATTTGAGGTATCGCCGCGGTTCTTGAATGCGGATGAGATTGCCAAGGGACTTTCTCCCCTCGCTCCGGAGACAGTCGCGCTGAAGGCGGGCAGGCTCTTGCTGGAGGAGATCGCTGGCTGCGTGGCGAGCGGTGTCTCTTTCGCCCTGGAGTCCACACTCAGTGGGCATGCTCAGGCGTCGATCCTCACGAAGGCCAAGTCGGCTGGTTATCGGATCGAAATCCATTATCTCTGGCTGCCCACCCCCAGCCTTGCGGTACGCCGGGTAGCCCAACGGGTAAAGAAAGGCGGTCACCACATTCCGCCGGAGGATGTCCACCGGCGCTACCGCCGTAGCATTGGGAATTTCGCGGATGTTTACGCGCCGCTGGCGGACTCGTGGGTTTTGTGGAATAACCTCAAGAGCCCTGCCCGCTTGATTCTTAGCTCCCGCCATGCTACTCTCGCGGCGTTGCGAGAATTTCTCCTGCCATGAAGCCCCCATCCCAGCCTGCCGAAGTCCCGACCGAAGCCCGGGAAATCACGCCGGAGGAGCGCGGCCTGCTGGCAGCGAAGAAGATGGCCCGGGAACTCCGTGCCGAGCACCGACGCTGGAAGATGCCGTTGCTGACTTGGAAGAACGGCAAGGTGGTGGCGGTGAAGCCCTGAGCCGGCTCACGGTGCCCCATGGACCGCGAGCCACATCCCCTGCCCCGGCGCCGTTTTCACCGGTGGGTCTTCCTCGCCGCGGGGCTGTACAACTTGGGATGGGGTCTCTATGCCGGGATCGACCCGCAGTGGCTCTTTCGCTTCGCGAAGATGCCTCTTTTGAATCATCCGCAGATCTTCGCCTGTCTCGGGATGGTGGTGGGGCTCTATGGCATCCTCTACCTGGAAGTCGCGCGTGTGCCGGAGCGCGGCTGGCTGCTGGCCGCGGTCGGCCTGACCGGGAAGATCCTGGGGCCCATCGGGCTTGCCGTCCTGCTCTGGCAAGGCGTGTGGCCGATGGCGACGATCGTGCTGTGCCTGACCAATGATCTGATCTGGTGGATTCCCTTCGCGCTCTACCTCGTGGATGCGTGGCCGCGCTTCCGGCAGTCGCTGCGTGAGGATGGCTTCTGGTGAGGCGCGAGGAGCATTGACGCGCCGCGTGCGGCTGGGGCATGGTGCATGGGTGATCAAGCGCCTTTCCTTGCTGTCTGTCGTCTTCGTCTGGCTCTGTGCCGCCCTGCCTTCTTGCACGACACTGCCTTCCCCCGCCGCGGGAGGACCGGCGGAGGTGGCGGAGAAATTCTACGCGGGCTACGTCGCCCGGGTGGATGCCAACAAGGATACCAAGGCGTGGGTGGCGCAATCGAAGGAGGTGACGGCGAAGTTCAAGAAGACTTATGCCAAGGCAATGGGCAGCAAGGAGCTGGACGCAGATCCGGTGCTGAACGCGCAGGACACTCCGACGAAGCCCTTCAAGGCAGGGAAGCCGGAGATCAAGGATGGCCAGGCCACCGTGGTGCTTACGGCCTACTTCGACAAGGATCCGCACAAGGTAACGGCCAAGCTCGTGAAGGTGGACGGGGCTTGGCTGTTAGACGCGGCCGAGTGAGCGCCAGCCACCTGACGGGCCAGGGATTTTGTGTTGAGTTCCGCCCGGCCCGAACCACCTCATTCCGCGGATGGGAGATAGCGCCACCGAGCAGTTGCAGGATCGTCTGGAGACGCTCTACCATACGGAGTCCGGCCGCATTCTTGCGACGCTGATCCGCTTGCTCGGTGACTTCGACCGTGCGGAGGATGCGATGCACGATGCCTTCGCCGCGGCGCTGGAGAAGTGGCCGCGGGACGGCGTGCCGGAGAATCCCCGGGCCTGGCTGGTGAGTGTGGGGCGCAACAAGGCGATCGATGCCCTGCGGCGGCGCGCGCGCTTCGATGCGGCGCAGGAGAAGATCGCGCAAGAGCTGGAGGCCGACGGGCGCGAGCCTGCGGAGGAGAACATGGGCCTGGAGGATGATAGCCTGCGCCTGATCTTCACCTGCTGCCACCCGGCGCTGGCGCAGGAGGCGCGCGTGGCACTGACCCTGCGGGAAGTCTGCGGCCTGCGGACGGAGGAGATCGCCCGCGCTTATCTGATGGCGGCGCCGGCGCTCGCGCAGCGGATCGTGCGGGCCAAGGCGAAGATCCGCGATGAGCGCATTCCCTATCAGGTGCCATCGCCGGAGGAACTGCCGGAGCGGCTGGCCACGGTGCTGCAGGTGGTCTATCTGGTCTTCAATGAGGGCTACTATGCGTCCTCTGGCTCCTCTCTGACGCGGGCGGATCTATCGGCCGAGGCAATCCGGCTCGGGCGTTTGCTGTTAGAGCGGCTCCCGGAGCCGGAGGTGATGGGTCTGTTGGCGCTGATGCTCTTGCAGGAATCCCGCCGCGCGGCGCGGGCCACGCCGGGGGGCGAGCTGGTTCTATTGGAAGACCAGGACCGCTTGCTCTGGGACCAGGCGAAGATCACGGAAGGCGTGGCGCTGGTGGAGCAGGCGCTGGTATCGCGCCGCTTCGGCCCCTACACGCTGCAGGCCGCGATTGCCGCGGTGCATGCGGAGGCGCCCGATGCGGCAGCCACCGATTGGCCGCAGATCGTGGCGCTCTACACGGTGCTGCTGGAGCTTGAGCCCTCGCCGGTGGTGGAGCTCAACCGCGCCGTGGCAGTGGCCATGCGCGATGGACCGGAGGCCGGGCTGGCGCTGATCGATGCCATCCTCGCGCGTGGCGAATTGGTAGAATACCGCCTGACCCACGCCGCGCGAGCGGACCTGCTGCGCCGCTTGGGCAGGCTGCATGAGGCCCGCGCCGCCTATGAAAATGCCCTGGCGCTGACCCAGCAGGAGCCGGAGCGGCGCTTTTTGGAAAAGCGGCTCCAGGAGCTGGGCGGAGAAAAATGAAAATCGCTGTCGAATTCCCCCTCGGCCGTTCGATCAGTTGATGAGACGGACGCAATGCGAGCCGCCGGAACCACCAAACCACCTGCCAAAATGAGATTCCTGATGTTGATGATTCCCCGCGTTTACCAGCCCTCCACCCCGGAAGCGGAGCAGGCCGGAGAAGGATTTGCGCCGCCGCGGGAGGCCGTGGAGGAGATGGGCAAGTTCAACGAGGAGCTGGCCAAGGCCGGGATGCTCGTGTCGCTCGATGGGCTGCACCCTCTGGACAAGGGCGCGCGCGTGGACTTCGCCCAGGGCAAGGGCAAGGCCACTGTGACCGATGGCCCCTTCATCGAGGCCAAGGAAGTGATCGGCGGCTTCTGGATGATCCAGGCGAAGTCGAAAGAAGAGGTGCTGGAGTGGGCGAAGCGCTGCCCGGCCGCGCCCGGCGACGTGATCGAGATCCGCCAAGTCTTCGAGTTGGAAGAATTCAGCAACCTGGTCGACGCCGCCACACCGCACTAACAGAAAGAAAGGAGACACCAGCGATGAAATTCCTCATGCTCATGATCCCCCACGGCTACCAGCCCGGCACTCCGCCCGCGGAGCGCATCGGCGATGGCGGCAAAACCCCGAAGCTCGAAGACCTGGAGAAGATGGGGAAGTTCAACGATGAACTCGCGAAGGCCGCCAAGATCCTGGACATCGATGGCCTGCGCCCGCCCTCCGATGGAGCCCGGATCACCTTCGCCGACGGCAAGCCCACCGCAACCGATGGCCCCTTCGCGGAATCGAAGGAAGTGATCGGCGGCTACTGGATCTTCGAGATCGGTTCGCGGGAAGAAGCCCTGGAGTGGGCCAAGCGCGTGCCCGCCGAGCCGGGCGACGTGATCGAGCTGCGGCCGATCTGGGAACTCTCCGACCTTGAGTGATACGACTTTCAAACCTTCTCAAGAGGCAAAGGGAACCACGAATGAACACCGATGGACACGAATGAAAGGCATGGCTGCCGCCGCCTTGAATCTTCATTCGTGTCTATTTGTGTCCATTCGTGGTTTATCCCGCCTTCCTCCTTAAACAATCCATTCCCTTCAATCATGAAATACATCTGCCTGGGCTACATCGATCCCTTTAAATTCGAGAACTTCTCCGAAGCCGAGCGCAACGCGATGGTGGACGAGTGTCTCAGCTATGACGACGAGCTGCGCGCGAACGGCCACTTCGCCGGCGGCGATGGACTCATGCCGCCGCAATCCGCCGCAACCCTGCGCTGGGTGGATGGCAAGGTGACCATCACCGATGGTCCCTATGCCGAGACCAAGGAGCAGATCGGCGGCATCCTCATCCTGGAAGCGCGCGACCTGAACCACGCCATCCAGCTCATGTCGAAGCATCCCGGCGTGAAGGCCGGACCCTTCGAGATCCGTCCCGTCGCGGATATGAGCGATATGATCCGCGAGAGCGAGGCGCGGCGGGGGAAGGCATAAGGTCGCACCCTCAGACGATCTTTGCCTCGAAGAGATCCTTGTCACCGGGACGTGCTTCCTTATCCAGCTCGAACCAGCGGCTGTCGTGGCTGCGCTGATCGTTGTAGGGCGGAGTAAAGATGTCCACCAGTTGCGTGACCTTCCTCGCGGTGAGGGTGTGGATGTTCCGCGCCTTTGCCGTGAGCGTGGACAGGTCATTCTTCTGCAGCACTGCTTGCCCGACGCGGCGGAGCAGGCAGTGCCCCTCCTTCAGCGCCTTGGCCTCGGGGGTCTCGACGAGGTCGTAGTTCGCGGTCTCGATCTCGCCGGAAGCGCAGAGGATCATGCCGGTCATGCCAGGGTGGTCGTGCGGCTTGATCACCTCGCCGACATCGAACTGCACGAGACACAGCTCGAAATCGACGCGCCTCTCAAGATGATAGAAGTCGACATCGCCCTGCTTGAGGCGCGTATCGAGCTGCTTCATCGCATCGTGCATCACCGGGTCTTCCATGTGCAGGCGGCGGGCGAGCTTGCCGATGGCGGCGACATAGTCCTCCTGGTTCCAAGCATCGAGGTGCTGCTTCGCGGCTTCCTTGGAAACGGCTTCGAGGAAGGCCTCCCAGTGGATCGCGCCGTCCTCCGGCAAGCGGCCGTCCTGGGCATTCGCGCGGGTGGCCAGGGCGCAGAGCGAGGGCAAGGCCATCATGACCCCGAGGAAACCCGGGAGGCCCATGCTCAAAAATTCGCGGCGGTCGTAGTCGTCCATGGAAGAGTGTCTTCAATTGTCAAAAGATGGGCCGAAAGGCGAGGATCTTCTAGCGGGGAGGCCTTGCCAAGGGGCGCGGGGGACCTAAGCTCTTGCGCATGGTCATGAGCACTCCCGCGAAAGTGCTGGCGCTGCAAATCGGCAGAGCGCTCCACATCGAGTCCACCTCGACCGGCGAATGGTGGGACAAACCTTGGGACACCGGCTTCTACAAGCAAGCGCAGACCGGGCCTTGCTGGCTCGGCTACGAGGGCTTCCGTAGCGATGAGCAGGCCGACCGGCGCTTCCACGGCGGATCGGAGAAGGCCGTGTGCGTCTATCCCGCCGAGCACTATCCCTACTGGCGCACCACGCTGGAATACCCGGAGCTCCCTTACGGCGCCTTCGGCGAGAACCTGACGCTCGAAGGACTGCCCGAAGGCGGTGTATGCATCGGCGACACCTTCAAGCTCGGCGAGGCCGCGGTGCAGGTCTCCCAACCCCGCCAGCCCTGCTGGAAGCTCGCCCGCCGCTGGCAGGTGAAAGACCTGCCCCTGCAGGTGGAGCGCACCGGCTTCACCGGCTACTATTTCCGCGTGCTCTATCACGGGAAGGTCCAGTCGGGTGATGCGCTGGAACTCATTGAGCGCCCCTTCCCCCAGTGGACCATCGAGCGCTGCAATCAGATCATGCATCACGGGCAAGGCGGCCACGAAGCCGCCCGGGCCCTCGCCGAGTGCCCCTTGCTTTCCAGCAGTTGGAAGGACGGGCTCTGGATGCGGTCGGAGAAACATGCAGCCGCTTCGCCCGCCAAGCGGAGGGAGCAGCCGGGGTAGCAGACATAACAATGACGCTTGGCATGAAGTCTGGACTCGTTAGGTACCTTCTCCCTCTCGCGCTTTCTTCTGGCGCTTGGTCTTTAGCCGAGGAAGCAGTCAAGCCCGCCATACCCGGCGGCCCGCTCGAAACCACCGCCAGCCGCGGCGTCACCGCGCGTGATCCCTCCACCATCGTGCGCGAGGGCGATACCTTCTGGTGCTTTTACACGGGCCGCGGCACGCCGTCGCTTCACTCGAAGGATCTGGTCACTTGGGAGCGCGGGCCAAAAGTCTTCGACAAGGTGCCGGAGTGGATTGCCAAGGAGGTGCCGAAGAACGATGGCGTCTACTGGGCCCCGGACCTGATGAAGGTAGGCGACCAGTGGCTGCTCTACTACTCGGTGTCCAGCTTCGGAGCCATGCACTCTGCGATCGGCCTAGCCACGAATCCCACGCTCAATCCAGAAGATCCCATCTTCCGCTGGACCGACCAAGGCGTGGTGGTGCAGTCGCAAGACGGCGGCGACTTCAACACCATCGATCCCGCCATCTTCCGCGATGATGATGGCAAGCTGTGGCTGGCCTTCGGCTCGCAGTGGAGCGGCCTGAAGCTGGTGGAGCTTGATCCCAAGACCGGCAAGCGCCTGATGCCCGACGAAGAGATGACGCCCATCGCCGCGGGCAAGTCGATCGAGGCTGCCTACCTCTACAAGCGCAAGGGGCTCTACTACCTCTTCCTGAACCGCGGAAACTGCTGCGCGGGCGACAAGAGCACCTATCATATCAAGGTGGGCCGCAGCGAAAGCATCAAGGGCCCCTACATCGCGAAGGATGGCGCGGTCATGCTCGATGGCGGCGGGACCATGGTGCTGGACGTGAAGACCGGCCCGCTCACCGGCCCCGGCCACGCCGGCATCGTGGAGAAGGACGGCAAGGACTGGTTCAGCTGCCACTTCGAGGCGGATGACCGCATGGGCGGCAAGGCGACGCTTGGCGTAATGCCCATCACTTGGAGCGAAGACGGTTGGCCGGAGGTGAAGCCGCCGGACCAAGGGAAGTGATCCTCACTGATTGGTCGTCACGCCGATCAAGCCCGTGACGCCGACACCTGTGATAAAGGTATCGACACCGCCGAGGCCATTGATGATGACCCGGTCATTCGCCACCTCCGGCAGGAGAATCCGCACCGTGGCCGGAAGACCGGTGACGGTGACATTCGGCGAACTGGCCGTGAGCGAGACGACATCCGCGGCAGGAGTGCCATTGAGGGTGATGACATCCACCGCTGCATCCCCCGCCGTGCCACCGCTGGCCGCAAGATCGGCGATCACACTGATGAGATCGGTCCCGGTGAGATCATTCACCGTCAGATTGTCCGCCCCGCCGAGGGCATTCAGGTCGAGGGTCTCGATGTCGTCGATGTCCATCACGATGTTTGCGATATTCCGCGTGAAGCGGACTCGCCCCCCATTCGCAGAGGCATCGAAGTTCTCGGCGATATTCGCACCGTTGAAGAGCAGCGTGTCGCTTCCGGCCTGACCCTCCACGATATCGCTGCCATCGCCGGGATCCCACTGGCAGGTGTCGTCGCCGTTCCCCAGGAAGATCGTGTCGTTCCCCTGGTTGCCATCGATGAAGTCCTTGTCGTCGCCGCCGAGCAGCACATCGTTGCCATTGCTGCCCAGGATCGTATCGGCACCCGATCCGCCATCTACCGTGATGTGGATCAGGGCCGCGAGGTTTCCCGTGGCGCTGAAAGAATCGTCACCGCCATTCGCATTCAGGACCAGCTCTTCCGATGTGCCGATATCCAGGCTGAAGGGCGCGGGATCGATCCGGTCGAAGCGCACCCGTATGCCATTGGCCGTGGTGGTGAAGCTCTCGGTGCCATTGCCACCATTCACCTCCACGGTGTCAGTCCCCGGGCCGCCCTCGTTGAGGTCCGTATCGTCTCCGGGATTCCAGATCATGCGGTCGGTATCGGCTTCGCCGAAGACCTGATCGTCGGCATCGCCACCGATCAGGGTGTCATTGCCCGCACCACCGAAGAGAAGATCGCTTCCGCCCTTGCCCAAGACCGCGTCATTGCCAGTGCCGCCGAAGAGCAGGTCCGCCCCCGAACCACCCGTGAGGGTATCATTGCCCGCACCGCCGAATAGGACGGCCGGCGGCAGGGCCCCATTCGTCTCCACCAGACTGAGCGTATCGTTCCCGCCACGGCCGAAGACGCGGATCAGCGCGGTGTTCGCCACCGTTGCCCCGGGAATGGCAACTCCATTCGAGAGGATCGCCCCGGCCGCAGTTCGCGAGATGCTGATCGTATTGCCGCCACCATCCCCGAAAATCGTCACGATGCCCGAGGTGATGTTAGAGCCGCCCTCGATCAAGAGGTTGTCGCCCGTCCCGCCATCGAGCGAGTCTGCACCGCCATTGCCGATGAGCACATCATCATTGTCCCCGCCCAGGAGCGTATCCACCTCGGCACTACCCAGCAGGATGTCATTCCCGGCAGCGCCATCCAGCACCAGGCGCGGCCCGCCCACCGGCACCGCGGAGGCATCCACCACATCCTCCCCTGCCTGCGCCTGGATCCGGACCGTATCAAGAGAGGACTCAAAGCCATCCACCACCACCTGAGCTGCCAGCCCTGATACGACCAGGTCCCCGGAGGAAAGGATCGCAGTGATGACATCGTCCGAAGCGGAGCCGTTGATGATGACATTGTCCGCCGCTCCGTCCCCCGCCCCGCCCGTGGCCGCGAGGTCGCTGATGACCGTCGTGAGATCGGTGCCTGAGAGATCATTCACCGTCAGGCTGTCCGCTCCTCCGAGCGCATTGAGGTCCAAGGTCTCGATGCCATCGAGATCCATCACAATATTTGCCACATCGCGGGTGAAGATCACCCGCCCTCCATTGGCGGAGACGCTTAGGTTCTCCGCGATGTTAGATCCATTGAAGCGGAGCGTGTCATTTCCTCCCTGGCCTTCCACCGTATCGCTCCCGTCACCGGGATCCCACTGGCAGACATCCTCGCCCGCTCCCAGGAAGATCACATCGTTGCCCTGGTTGCCGTCGATGAAGTCGTTGTCGTCTCCGCCAATCAGGACATCCGCACCATTGCCACCCAAGATGGTATCGATGCCTGCTCCGCCATCCACGGTGATCTGGATCAACGCGGCCAGGTTGCCCGTGGCACTGAAGCTGTCATCCCCGGCATTGGCATTCAGCACGAACTTTTCAGCGGTGCCGATATCGAGACTGAAGGGCGCGGGACTGACCCGATCGAAACGCACACGGGTTCCATTGGCGGTGAGGGTGAAGGCCTCCGCACCATTGCCGCCGTTGACCACGATGGTGTCCGTGTCGGCATCGCCTTCGTTCAGGTCGCTGTCGTCCCCCGGATTCCAGATGAAGAGGTCGTTGTTGTTGCCGCCGGAGACCAGGTCATCGCCGTCACCGCCGGTGAGGATATCATCACCATCACCACCGAGCAGGTTGTCCACGCCGCCCTTGCCGAGAAGAGTGTCATTCCCCGTGCCGCCATCCAGCAGGTCGGCGCCCGAGCCACCGGTTAGAGTGTCGTTGCCAGCCTCACCGAAGAGGCGAGCCGCCGGCAGCGCACCCGAGGATTCATCCAGCGTGATCACATCATCGCCATCCCGCCCGAAGAGATCGATGCGCGTGGTATTCGCCACGGTGGAGGTACCACCGGTTATGCCCACCGCTCCGCCATTCACCCGCAGATTTCCCGCGGCATCGCGGCTGACGGTGATGGTATTGTCCTGATTCCCGCCGGTGACGGTGAGCACCCCCGAGGTAGGGCTAAAGACCGCGGTGATGACATCCGGTGCCGGCGGCTTCAGGCGGAAGAAAGCGCGCGGCTTTCCCGTGGTGGAGACCGTTCGCTCGATCGTGGCGTTCGCGCCGGTGACGGCAGACCCCGTATCCGTCCAGGTGCCGGACCCTATCGTCGGAAGGGTCTGCAATTGATAGGATACCCCCGTTTGCCCGAACCACGAGACGATCACATTCGCTCCGGTCCCCTTCCGGATGGCGAGCTGCGGCGTGACCGCGGTGGCGAGGCCAAGGCAAGCGAGCCATGCCGCAAGGAAGGCGGCGAGGGAGAGTCGGGCATGGGGAGAGTTCATGGCGGATTCTCGTCGCAGCCCTCTTTTCCGGGCACATTGAGCTTACAGGACTCCGACCGGCTGTCAAAGAACCATAAGTGACACACCTCCCTTGGTGGTAGTCGACCCGACACGAAAGCGCCGGAGGCATCTCCTGCCTCCGGCGCGGGACTTCATGCCTGTGGCACAAGCTTCAGCCGTGGTCCGGGATCTCCGGCTCGGTTAGTTGCGCCAGCAGTTGCAGCGATTCCTGCCAGCCCATGTAGCAGGCCTCCACCGGGATCATCGGCGGGATTCCTTCCTGCACGATGTTGATCTCCACGCCGCAGAAGACCTCGCGCAGCTCCACGGTGGTGATCATCGTGCCCGGCAGGTTCGGGTCCTCGAACTGGTCGTCGTAGCGCAGCTTCTTGTTAGGGACCAGCTCCAGGAAGCGGCCACCGAAGGCGTGGCTGTTGCCGGTGTTGAAGTTGGTGAAGGACATCCGGTAGGTGCCGCCCACCTTCGCGTCCATGCTGTGGACCTTGCCGGTGAAGCCGTGGGGCGGCAGCCACTTGGCCATGGCATCGGGATCCAGGAAGGCGCGGTAGACGCGCTCCGGCTTGGCGCGGAGCACACGGTGAAGGCGGACGGTTCCAGTGGCGGTGTTGGTTTCGGAGGACATGGTGGGTTCGTAGGATGGTGTTTCATCATAGCGACGTGTGGCCACGCCGCATCTGGACATTTTTCTGAAAATTCTTTCTCACCGCTCAGACGCCCAGGCCCCAGCGGCCTAGCTCTTCATACTTGGTGCGGCCCACGAAACTGTGGATCAGCACCAAATCCGTCACCTGCCATACCAGCGGTTCAATGGGCTGCGGCGCAAGCTGCTTGCTGGAATACGCGATGGTGACGTGGGGCGTGAACCTCGGCGGCCTGCCCTGCACCAGGCCCAACTCTTGCGCCGCTTCAAAGAGGGTCCGGTAGCAGTCTTGGAAAGCGGCGTGTTTCGCTGCGTTCACCAGCACCAGCGGTGCCGGCCGCCACGGCCGCCCCGCAAAGCTCTTCAGCTGATAGAGCTGCGCTTCAAAGGGCTCAAGCCGCGCCGCAGCAGCAGCACAGGCCCGCCGCGCCTTCTCGATCCCCTCCTCACCCAGACTCAGATGGAGCCCGAAGTAGACCACCGTGATGTGCAAGTTGCCCAGCGGCCGCGGCTTTCCTTCCAGGCCATGCTCCTCATACGCACGCCGCGTTATCTCCCCTGCCCGGCGGGCCGTGGACTCATCAAGACGAATCGCCGCGAAGATGGTATCGCGGAATCCGGGAGATTGGTGATCACCGGACATGGAAATGGCTGCGACTGCGGGACAGGTTAGAACAGGAGCAGCGGAAACATCGTAGCGCAAGACCGCAGAGCTTGAGCAAGCCGCCCGTTTGGAGTCCCATCTTGTCATGCCAGTTCCGGCCTACCGCGCTGCCAGTCGTCACACGGGCAAGTGGCTGCTCATCTGCCTCCTCGGTCTGGCGGGCATGCTTGCGCTAATGTTCCTGCTTGGCTCGCATCCAGCCACCAAGGGCTGGGGTGCATGGATCTTCGCCATCGCGATCTGGCCCTTCCTCATCGCCCTCGCTCTCGCGGTGTATCTCATGAGGAAGCTCCACCGTGAGCGCCGCCAGTTGATCGCCGACAAGCTCCGCAGCCTCGGCTTCCAAGTAACCTTGGAGCCGGGCAGCGGTGAGAAAGCTGCCTTCTTCCAGCGCGTCGAAGTCTTCAAGCAGGCTGCGGACTTGCGCGAAGGCCCCGAGCGCTTGTGCTGGATCGCCACGCGCGACACCGCGGAGGGACTCAGCTCCGCATGCGAATACGAATTCACCACCGGCTCCGGGAAATCGACCCAGGAGCACTATCGCACCGTGGTAGTGCTGCCGAAGAAATGGCCGGGCGCAAGCATCGGCTGGCCGAATGCCTTCTTCATGTGGCGCCTGGGCAAGATCACGCGCAAGCTGATGCGCCGGAAGGAAAGCAGCGACCCTGCCTTCGCGGACTTGGCCAAGGACTGGTCCATCGATGGCGACACCGCCACTGGCCAAAGCTTCCTCACACCGCAGGTCCGGGCCCTCCTCCAGACCGCACCACGCGGAGAGATCTGGTGCGCGGGCGGCGATGTCCTGTGCTGCTGCTACCAGAACCCGATGAATGCGGAGAACCTGGCCAAGCTGCTCGCACGGGCTGGGGAAATGGCCCACGGTTGATTTTCACCTCGCCTCTATCAAGACTTCACGGTCCCTTGCGAGTTTCGCCCTGTCCACCGCCATGAATTTCCTCCAGCGCCATCCCTTCCCCGTCGTGGCGTGGTTTGAACGGGTGGTGGCCGTGTCCTTCGCCTTCCCGGAGGCCGTCCTCCAGCCCCTGGTGCCGGAGGGTCTCGAAATCGATGGCTACGAGGGCCACGGCTTCGTGACCGTGGCGCTGGTCTGGACCCGCCAGCTTCGCCCGGCCGGCTTTCCCAGCATCCTCGGACAGGACTTCTTCCTCGCCGGCTACCGCATCTTCACGCGCCTGCGGGATGAATCCGGCCGCCGCCTGCGCGGCCTCAAGATCCTGGCCAGCGAGACCGACAAGCAAAGGATGGTCACGCTAGGCAACCTGATGACCGGCTACAATTACCGGCAGGTGAAGGTGGACATCGCAAGCACCGGGACCAGCACCCGCGTCCAGACGCGTCGCGCCGATGGCAGCCCCACGCTTGATCTAACATTCGACGACTGCGGTGGTGATATCAGCCTGCCCGCAGGCTCGCCCTTCCCCGATTGGCGGACCGCGCGGCGCTTCGCGGGTCCCATGCCCTTCACCTTCAGCCCGCGGGGGGATGGCTCCTTCGTCGTGATCGAAGGCAGCCGCGCCGAGTGGTCGCCGCGACCCGTGGTGCTCAAGGACTGGCAGGTCGGGATCTTCGACGAAGGCCCGCTGAAGGGCATCACGCCCCTGCCCGCGAATGCCTTCGCCGTGAATAACATCGCCTATCGTTGGGAACGCGGACGCATCGTGAAACCCGCCAAGCCTGCATGATGAAGACACGCGCCCCATGGCAGGGAATGCTCACCGTGTTCCGCTTCAATTGGCCGATGTATCTGGCGGCAACGCTGGCCATGCTCTTGGCCATCTCTGGCATCATTCTTCTTGCAGCGCCGTGGCTGAAGCTCGGCTGCGCGCTGGCAACTGCGGGTGCGGCCTATTTCATCTTCGTCTCGCTCGGGGTCTCGCACCTCGTCTATGATCGCTCGGATCTCTACCGCTGGCGCTGGTGCGAGCGGGTCTTCGGCAAGTCTCCGCCGCGGAACATCGTCGTCTGTCACGCAGGCTTCGATGAAGTATCGGTCGCGCTCCAAGAGCGGCTCGCTCCGGAAGCTTGCGTGGTGCTGGATCACTACGATCCCGCGCTGCTCACGGAGCCCTCCATTCACAAGGCCCGCCAGCTCTTCCCGCCCACCGCGGAGACCCTGGCAGCGCCCTTCGACCGCTGGCCGCTGGGGGATGCCTCCACAGACGCCGTCTTCGGCCTGCTGGCCATCCATGAATTCCGTAGCGTGGAAGAGCGCCAGCGCTGGTTCGCGGAAGCGCGGCGCTGCCTCAGGCCGGGTGGCAAGATTGTGCTGGCTGAGCACCTGCGGAATCCCGCGAACTTTCTCGCCTTCGGACCCGGCTTCCTGCACTTCCACTCCGCTGCGAATTGGCGGCGCTGTTGGGAACAGGCGGGGCTGCACGCCGCGGATGAATTTCCCGTCACTCCCTGGATTCGCTTCTTCGTGATCTCAGCTCCCACGCCATGACCGAGCTTCTCGCCCTGCTGCTCCGCGTCACTGGAGCCGGCCTCATCCTGCTGGCCTTCCTGCATATCCCGATCAGCAAGCAACTGCGCTGGCAGGAGGACTGCAAGCAGCTCACGCCGGTGAATGAAGCCGTCTTCTATGTCCACACCCTCTTCATCTGCCTGGTGCTGGTCATAATGGGCCTGCCCTGCCTGATCCAGCCCGCGATCTTCCTGACCCCCACGGCCGCGGGTGCATGGCTTGCCTGGTCCTTCTCCGTCTTCTGGTTCGTGCGGCTCTACTGCCAGTGGTTCGTTTACAAGCCGGAGCTCTGGCGCGGCAAGCGTTTGGAGACCACGGTCCACTGGGGTTTCACCTTCCTGTGGACTGCTCTAACAGCTGTATTCGCCGCCTGCGGTGCCGTGCAAGTGGGCTGGCTTCAGTGAAGCCGGGCGGGCTGGCGTGTCGCACTATACCAGCCGAGCGCCAGGAAGCCGAGGTTCAGAGCCACCATCCCGGGTGCAGAGATCAGCAAGTCCGGGGCACGGGAAATCTCCAGCGTGTTCATGGTGGTGATCGCCAGGGTCTGCACCAGGGCGCAGCTCCGCGGGAAGCGATGCGAGAAGGCCCAGCAGCCTAACAGGATCTCCGCGATCCCCACCGCGATGGTGGCAGGCCAGGCCAAGTCTTCACCCAACACCCGCGCGACGATCAGCCGGTGCCGCGGGATGCCATCCAGCAGCTTGCTATAGAGCCCGTGGAAAACCCAGACCGACCCGATCAGGATCCGCAGGGCGAGGTGAAGCTGGCGTTGGCGAACTGGAGTGATGGCGTGGTAGTGCTTCAGCCCGCGCTGAAACTCAAGCTCAATGCCCGCCGTGGGCCGCGCCATCCAGGAAGCCGAAGCCGCGACGCACCGCCGCCATCTCCGCAGTGAGCCGCCCGCTGTGCTCGCGCACGGTCAGCGGCGGCTCGATCTCCATCCCCTCCTCCACCTCATCGCGATGCCGGCAGGCGAAGAGCGAGAACAGCGGCGCGAGCGATTCACGCGGCACCACATCGCGCAGCTTCACCGTGGCCAAGCCCGCCGCGGCGATGCCATCCAACGCGCGCTGCTTCTGCGGAGAAGGAAAGCACAGGACAAACCAGCCGCCCGGAGCCAAGTGCTTCACCGCCGCCTTGGCATAGTCCGAGACATCGCCGCGCAGCTCGAAGCGCGCGTGGGCCTTCTGAGAATCCTGCGGGACCACCCCGGCATGCACGGGAAAGTACGGCGGACTCCCGGTGACCAAGGGAAAGCGCCGCTCCAGCGCGAGTTCCCGCAGATCCCCGTGCGAGCAATCCACGCGCTGGCGCAGCCCGTTCGCATCGAGATTAGCCTGGAGCAAGCGATAGCTGATCTCCTGAGCTTCCACGCAAGTCAGCCGCGCTTCCGGCCCCATGCCCCATAAGGTGAGCAAGCCCACCGTGCCGATGCCGGTGCCTAGATCGAGATGCTCCGTGACGCGCGGCGAGGCCTGCAAGGCATACCAAGCGGTGAGCACATCATCCGCGGAATGCCGGTGCCCCGCCTTGCGCTGGGCGATCAACCAGGAGGCAGGATTCCCGGCATCGTCTTGCAGGCAGCCCGGCTCCGCGCCTACCGGTCCCGTCAGGGCATCCAGGGTGATCCTCTCGCCGAGTTCCTGCTCCAGCGCGGCACGCTCCGCCAGCCAGCGGGTCATCGCAGGGTTTTCAGGAGAATCCGGTGTCAGCATCAGCGCGCGGATCATCCGGGCCACCCCTGCCCGCGGGAAGCCCGAAATGCTCAGTGCTTCTTCTCGTCGTGGCAGACCAAGTCGATCACCACCGCCGTGGCCAGCAGCAGCACCGGATCCTCGCTGTCCGCGATCTCGATGCCGTAGTGGTCGCTCCAGCTGAACCAGCGCTTGCTGACCCGCGCCACCAACTCGCCGCCGCGGGTGAACTCGTATTCCTGGTCGAAGAAGTCGCCGGTCGCCTCGTAGTCCTCATCCCCCGGGCCGTCCACGTTGAACTTGCAGTGGAAGAAGGTGAAGTGCTCCTTGGCCACGCTCACCACGCCTTGGCCGGGGCGATGGATCTCGTAGTTGTGCCCCCAGGTGAAGACCTGCTGCTCGATGTAGGCCACCTCATTGCCCGCCATGTCGCGGATCGTGACCTTGTCGCCGAAGGAGAAGATCTTGCTCTCCACCTGGTAGCAGTCGTTCTCCTGCTCGTCGCGGATGGTGAAGTCGTCCCCGAAGCTCCAGAATTTTTGTTTGAGGAGGTAGCGCATGGCAATGGCCGCGGATGTTAAGGGAAAATCCCGGCGCGTCGATTGGAAGCCGGGGCGGGAATCGTAAGCGGTTGACCCTGCCTGTCCTTGCATCCGGGGCCCGGGACTGGCAAAAGGCCCTTGCATTCTGCCCATGACCCACCGCCGCCTCTATCCGCTCGCCGCCTTGCTCGCCGGAGCCATCCTCACCGCGCCGCTCCACGCGGACAGCTTCTCCTTCGAGACGCTTCGCACCAAGGCCCGCGACCTGGCAGCCAAGCCCTACGAGCCCCACGCCTCCAAGCTGGACCCTTTCTGGGCAAACCTGACCTACGACCAGCACCGCGACATCCGCTTCAAGATGGAGTCCGGCCTGTGGTGGGACCAGGGGCCCTTCTCGATCGATTTCTTCCACCCCGGCTGGACCGCCAAGAAGACGGTGCAGATCCACGAGATGATCGGTGGCAGCGAGAACGAACTGAAGTTCGACACCTCCCTCTTCAACTACGGCAAGAACAAGATCCCCAGCGACACGCCGCCGCCTCCGGGCTATGCTGGCTGGCGCGCGCGCACGCACTTGAACTCGGAGAAGTACATGGACGAGTTCCTGGTCTTCCTCGGTGCGAGCTACTTCCGCGCGATCCCGAAGGATGCGCCCTATGGCCTGTCCGCGCGCGGCCTCTCGATCAACAGCGGCCTGCCCGGCGTGGCGGAGGAGTTCCCGGACTTCAGCGAGTTCTATCTGGAGAAGCCGATGGCGGACTCGAAGTCGCTGACCGCCTACGCCCTGTTAGAGGGTGAGAGCGTGACCGGTGCCTACAAGTTCACCGTCACGCCCGGCGTGGAAACGGAGATGGACATCGAGGCGGAGCTGACCCTGCGCCGCCCGGTCCAGCAGCTCGGGCTCGCGCCCTTCTCCACCATGTTCTGGTTCGGCGAGAACACCCACCCGCGGCCCTACGACTTCCGCCCGGAGGTGCACGATAGCGATGGCTTCCTGATGGAGCTGGAGAGCGGGAACCTGCACTACCGCCCGCTGGAGCACACCAAGGACCAATTCCGCCACTGCGTCTTCACCATGGAGCGCCCGCGTTCCTGGGCACTGGTGCAGCGCGACCGTTCCTTCGCCTCCTATCAGGATGTGGAAGCCGCCTATCACAACCGCCCGACGGTGAAGGTCGAGCCCGTGTCTGGCTTCGAGAGCGGCAAGCTGCACCTGATCGAGATGCCGACCGTCGATGAGACCAACGACAACGTGATCCTGGTCTGGGAGCCCACTCCCGCGCCGGAAGTGGGCAAGGCCTTCCGCTTCCACTACAAGCTGAAGTGGGTGCGCGACCTGCCACCCTCCGGCCTCTTCGCCGTGCGCGCCACCCGTGCCGGCAATCCCGTGCAGAAGCCGGACGAGGTGCTGATGAGCATCGACTTCGCCAAGCCGCTGAACCCGGAGAAGAAGGTCGGCGATCCGAAGTGGGATGACATTTCCAAGTACAAGCCCGTGGTCACCGTGAACCAAGCCGGCGTGAAGCTCCTGCACGTGGGCCTGACCGACCTGAGCATGCCGAACGTGGATGACGTGCCAGTGGGCATGGGCCGCAGCGAGAACGTGCACATGCCGCAGGTGCTGCGCGCCTTCTTCGTGCTCGATCCATCGAAGGACGTGAACGACATCGACATGACCTGCGAGCTCCAGGACGAGAACGGCAAGGTGGTCTCCGAGCGCTGGGTCTATCTCTGGAAGCGGACGCACTGACTCCCATGCCGAAACGCGGCGTCATCCTCCTGTGCTGCTTGCTCGGTGCCTGCGAGCGGGAGGAAGCGCGATCCACGGCAGGACAAGCGGCGAAGTCCGCAGCCCGGGAACATCCCGGAAAAGTCGAGGTATCGGCGGACGAGCGCGCGATGAAGTCGCGCAAGGCGGCTTGGGAAGCACAGGTCCGGGCGGAGGAGCTAACGGCAAGCAAGGATGTCGAGTTGCAGAAGCTTCTCCAGGACACGAGCCACGAGTCCGATCCTTTTTCCGGAAGCGGGGCCACGGGACCCGACTACGGTGCGATCGCCGCGCTTTACGCCAAGCGCTATCCTTATGCGGGAATCCGCTGGATCGCTTCGCTCAATCCGCCGCAGAACCCGGGCCTGCTGTCATCATTCGGCAAAGCTTGGTATGCAGCCGATCCCCAAGCGGCGATCGGAATGCTCGTTCAACTTCGGATGGAAGAACGTGCCCAACTCGCCGGCGGCTTGTGCCAAGTGGCCAGCGCCGCGGACCGCGACCGCTTGTGGGACATGATGCGCAAAGGAGAGTTGAACGTGAGGGAGCCTATCGGCCTTCAAGCCAGGCTCATTGCCAACCAAGCCCGGAGTGACCCCGATGGGGCATGGCAGACCGCCAGCGAACGCATCGGAGGAGGCTACGACGAGAGCGCATTCCTGAGAACCCTGAGCAACCTGGAGCCCCAAACGCCCTACCCTGCCGCCTTTCTGGATCATGTCGCACCGGATCAACTCAACGAAGTGATCAACACAGGCCTCCATGCCTCCCGCTCCCGCGAGAACGTGGAACCTCTTGCCCGCTGGCTTGCCGAACAGCCACCATCGCCTGCGCTGGAGGAAGCTTACCAGGACATGTCCGCTTGGGAGACTGCCTATGGTGATGTGGAAAAGGCCAAGGGGTGGGTGGATCGGATCTCCGATCCTATCCGCCGCGAGAGCGCCATGGGTCAGCTGCCCCATGGCGTGCCGCGCTGACGGACTTCACCCCGGACATCCCCCCCTAGTGAGTCAACTTTTCCGGTCGCGCAGAGGCGGGCCGTGCCGCAGCGGCTTTCGCCTTGGCGGGTGGCGCCGGGGCCGCTTTCGGAGGAGCTGGAGCAGCAGGCTTCTTCGCCACACGCCCACGGCTTTCGATCTTCGTATGGCCATCGATCCGCAGGTTGCTCATGTCGAAGCCCTGCTCCGTTGCCGTCGCTTTCATCGCTTCGAAATCCTTGGTCGCGATCACAGGTGAGCGCGAGAGGAACCAGAGACTGCGGCGATCCGGTGTGCCGACGATCGCGCGGCGGTAGTCCGGGCTGACATCGATGATCCAGTAGTTCCCTTCCTTCGACACCGGAATGGCCTTCGTATACCAATTGTTGGGGAAGCTCACTTGGAGACGGTTGGCCTTCGCATCCACTGGCTTGGCCACGCCTTCGATGCTGCTGGAGCTGCCGTCGCCGCGCAGGCAAATGTTCACCACCTTGATCGTGCCATCCTTCTTCGGAGAATACTCTGCCTTGGCGGAATTGCAGCCGCTCTGGAACCACTTCGGGTAGCGGGCGATCTCGAACCAAGTGCCGGAGTAGCGCTTGAGATCGACGCTGGCTGCCGTCTTCAGGGGCTTGGCGGATTGCGTCTGCGTGGCGCAGGAACTGAATAGGGCGGCGGCGAGGAGCGAGATGCTCAGGGGGTAAAGCTTCATTGCTCCAAAACGCTAGCGTGCCGCCGCCGGATGTCCAAATCACTTTCCGTCAGGCAGCCGCGCCTAGCGGGAAACCTTCAGCCGCACGAAACGGCCCGGCACCACATTCGCAGGCACCGTGTCACGCAGGGTGATTCTCCGGACGCTGCCCTCCACGGTGTTGGAAACTTCCACCAGCTCTCGGGACGACCAATCCACCAGATTGCCGGAAACCTGCGGCAAGTAGCTCACTCCGCCCGCCGGAGGCTCCGGCCGGATGTAGGTGAGGGTGAGATAATCCAGCCCGTCCAGATTCATCGTCCCGACGCTGACCCGTCCATCCAGCCCGGGCGAATTCACCGGCAGGCCCAGGGCAAACTTCATCTCGTTGCTCACCCCGTCTCCGGAAGGACTCGCGTCCGGCGCACCGGCACCACTGCCATCCAAGGGCAGATTATTGGCGGCCAGCCATTGCTGGTATGGGGTCTGCGCCGCCTCTGCTTGGATCTCGTAGGCACCCAGATCGTAGGGAGCGGTCCGTGGCAGCTCGCGCAAGTCGATGGCGGGAGCCAGATCCGTCACCCCGGCTCCCACGCCCGGCGAATCGGACTTGAGGGTGAAGTCCATGGCTGCGGCATTCGCGAACCAAGTCCCGAACGAAGTTGCGGGCACCTTCTGGTTGTGGTCGATGGTGCCACCGCCACTCACCATCTTCGCCGTGTCGGAACTGATGTTGTTGCGGATCAGATTGCCCGAAGGCGCTACCGGCCAGGGCACACCCGCGGCGAGTTCCTTGTGCAGGAAGGTCTGGATCCACGGCGGCTTGCGGCCCGCGCCGGGAACCGTGAAAGGATTCTCCACCACGGTGTTGTTCACGATCTTGCAGTTGATCCCGCCATAGAAGGAGATGCCGTGATAGGTATTGGTCACGATCAGATTGTTCTCCACCGTCCAACCCTCATACATCCCGTCGAAGCAGCCGATGCCCTGGGGATCGGTGGAAAGCGCAGTGGCCGGCACCGTGCGGCTCATGAAGACATTCCCGCGCACGGTTACCCGGTAAACCGTCCCGGTACCGGTGCCCGAGGCCCCGGTGGCATCGGTCGACCACGACTGGAAGAAATCGTCGTGGTTGCTGTCATCCACATAGCTATCGGTGACCGTGTTGTATTCGTAGATCCCGTCGTCACCATTGGCCTGCATGCCATCCATGCAGAAGCCATGGATCACGTTCCGCGAGACCAGGACGCGCGGCGCCAGCTTGTTCACGCGAATCCCGAAGCCCACGGTCTCGAAGCGATTGCGGGTGAGCGTCGCATCCGGCCCGAACACCCGCGCGCCATTCCCGGCACGATCCTGCCAGTTCGCCAAGGTCCAGCCTGCGGGATCGAAAGCCCCGCGGATCAGGCAATCGTGGACGGTGATGAAGCTGGCGGAGCTCTGGATATAGATCAGGTCGGTGTCCAGATAGGCACCGGGCGCGGAGTTCTCCGGGCAGATGTCCAAGCCCGAGATATCCCAACGGCTGGCGGCGCTCACGGTCAAGGTCCGGAGCTTCGGCGCCTGCCCGGGCTCCGCCTGGATGCTGACCATGCCGCTATTGTCGCCCTTCACCGTGGGCATCCCGTGATAGCCGGAACGAAGAAGGATCACATCGCCGGCGGCAAACTGCTTGTTAGCCGTGAAGACGGCTTCCAGCGTGCTCCACGGCTGGGTGGCCGTGCCGGGATTCGACATGCTGCCGCTGGCCGGATCGACGTAATAGGTCGCGGCGATGGCGGCAGGAGCGAGCAAGAAGATGCCCGAAAGGATGGTGAGGAAGCGTGAGCGCGGAACGAGGCCAGCGTCACCCGGGTGGAGGTGGCGGGTCATGTGCGCGCCGCGAATCGTGGATTCGCGCCTGAATTTCAAGCATGGAAGTTCTGACAGCATCGTCACGGCGGGCTTCTCTCGCCATCCCCCGCTCTAGCCGCTAGTGTGCCGAAACATGAAACTGCGCGGGATTTCTTGCTTCTCCTTTTCATTCGCGGCCCTCCTTCCAATGACTTGCGTCGTTCGCGCCGCGGAGCTGTATGTCAGCCCGGCGGGCCTGGATACGAATCCCGGAACGGTGGAATTCCCGTGGCGCACCGTGCAAAAGGCCGCCAGCTCGGTGGTGGCGGGAGATATCGTGAATTTACGTGCCGGGACTTATGCGGAGCGTGTTTCCCTCATTAACCGGGATGGCACGGCAGCGGCTCCGATCATTTTCCGCAAGTTCGCGGGAGATGCCGGAGCGGCTATCATCTCGCAAAGCGGCGTGACGCCGGCCAATGGCTTGAGCGCTCTCTTCAAGATCGAGAACTGCGACCACGTCATTCTGCAAGGTCTGGAGATCGCCGACTACAAGACCAGCGGCACGAATGCCCAACAGATCGCCCAGTTGCCTGCGGGCATCCACATCAGCGGCAGCGGGACCGGCGTTCAGCTCCGCGGCTGCAAGGTTCACGACATCTGGCAGAGCTGCACCGCCTCGGGCAACTTCAACGCGAACGGTTTCGGCATCGCGGTCTATGGCGATGCCGCCAGCCCGATCGACCAACTCGTGATCGATAGCTGTGAAGTCTATCAGCTCCGCACGGGAGCCAGCGAGTCCGTGGCCGTGAATGGCAATGTCACCAACTTCGCCGTGACCAACAACACGGTGCACGACTGCAACAACATCGGCATCGACTTCATCGGCTTCGAGGGCACGAACACCAATGTGGCGCTGGATCAAGCGCGCAACGGCGTGTGCTCGGGCAATACCGTCTATCGCACTGATTCCAAGTATAACCCGGCCTACGGTGGCAACTTCACCACCGGCGGTGGCGATGGCACCCGCAGCGCGCCCGGCCTGTATGTGGATGGCGGGCGCGACATCCTGATTGACCGCAACCACGTCTACGATTGCAACTACGCGCTCTCCGCGGGCAGCGAGTGGAAGGACAAGGTGGCCAGCAACATCACCGTGCGGAACAACATCTTCCACCACTGCCACGTGGGCGGCATCGTGATCGGCGGCTCGGAAAGCACGAATGGCGGCCTGAGCAATTCCTCCTTCTCTAACAACACCCTCTATGGCAACGACACCGTTTCCCAAGGTGGCGGCCAGTTCGCGATCCAGAACTACGTGAGCGCCACCACCATCCGCCGCAACCTGATGGTCTCCACCGCGGCCTTCACACAGTTCGTGCTGAAGGATAACAGCACCGGCAGCTTCGCCAGCGGGGCGATCGATTGGAATCTCTACAAGCTCAACGCGGGCGATGATTTCGAGTTCATCTGGAATGGTAGTGCGTCCTCCACCTTCGCGGCTTGGCAAGGCGGTGGCGCGCGCGATGCACACTCCACGCTGATCACCGGAGCCGTGGGCTTCGTGAATGCTGCGCCCACGGTGGCATCACCCGTGGGTGACTTCGCGCTTACTGCGGCTTCCGTGGCGAAGGATGCGGGAGACAGCGCCGCCCTGCCCTTCGCCCCCGCCGCCGGGGAGAAGGATTACTTCGGCCAGAGCCGCGTGGCCGGTGGCAGAGTGGACATCGGCGCGGATGAATTCATGAGCGCGCTGCAATCCTGGCGGGATAGCTACTTCTCCCTGCCGGATGGCGGGCCAAATGCCGGACCCGACGATGATCCGGATCACGATGGTGCGGTGAACATCGTAGAATACTCGCAGGGCATGAACCCGCTGGTGGCGGATCCACAACTGCTGCCCTCGGCCGCGCCCACGGGAAGCAGCTTCCGCTTCACCTATCGCCGCGCCGGCAGCGGCCTCGGCTATGCCGTGGAAACCAATCGCGACCTCAGCACTTGGAGCCCCGCCGGAGTGCAGGAGAAGAGCAACGGCAGCGGCCTCTACTGGCGGGACTTCCCGCTGGATGGCGGCAGTCGCTTCGTGCGGCTGAATGTGACCCCGGGAGACCCTTGGTAACTCGCTCGGCGGGGCGAGGGAGCGCCCCCGGAAGTCGCTTTACCGGCCCAAACGCATGAGTTACTTAGCCTGCTTGATGAAATGATTGAAAGTTCACAGCGACTCGTCCTTTTTGGGATGCCACAACATGAAGAGCCCAGCCACCTTTTCGAAACTCCGACGTTGGATCTTAAATAAATTCCAACGGGCAGCGGACTGGCTCTGGGGATACGACTACTTCATCTCCTACCATTGGCATAGCGGCGGAAAATACGCGGTTGGTCTCTTCAACAGTCTCCATGAGAGGGGCTTCGATTGCTTCCTTGATCGGTCGGAATTCGCCGCGGGGGACGATTGGAAACAACAAGCGGCCCGTGCCCTGCAGAATACTCAACGACTCGTCGTCATTGCAACCCGGGAGGCGATCAGCGGATCCGATGCGGTAGCACATGAGATAGAGGTATTTTCCCAGCGAAGCAGACACATCGTCCCGATTTTTTTTGAGTATCCTTCGCATGAAGGAGGCGCGTCTGCATCGACAGCTATGAACGGAATCAGCAACTCCGTCCTGCGCCTAAGTGACTCCTCGAATACACTCGACACTGGCATTCCAAATCGGGAGACGGTGGTACAAAGGCTGATTGCCGCCGACAGGATCCTGCGGCGCAGGAAACTGAGGCAATCGATCATCGGCACCACCATTCTCCTGCTGGTTCTGGCGATTGCTGGTGTCTCCTACTATGGATATCAGACAAATCTCGCTAAGCTGGCTGCCGAACAGAGCACCATGGAAGCCAGAATCGCCACTGAGAAGGCTATAGGTGCCCAGAACTTTGCAGAGTATCACCGGGTCATTCAAAAGGCCTCTACCCCAGGTGTTGACCCGGAGGAGAAGCGCGCCTTGGAAGCGATCGCTCCAAAATACCTGGAACAATCCCATACCCGTCTTATACAGGCTACCAGCCTGAAAAATGATCTCGACCAGTGGAAGGCTCGTTACGCGCCCGATCCCGGCAGCACTGGCCAACTTCTATCCTTGGAGGTCATTCCGACCACACCATCCGGAACAGTCCTCGTCCACTTTGGCAAGCCGTCTGAACCAAAGTATGTTCTTATCGATGGTGGAAATGCGCAGGGCTATGGGCGGAGCGTGAAACCCGTGCTCCAACGGATTTCGGGCGGCAAACCGCTAACGCTCGACTTGGTCGTCTCAAGCCAAATCGATGACCAACAGATGGGAGGACTGGCGGAAATGACTTGGGAGTTGGTTGAGGCGAAAAGCTCCGGCGAGGCGGCACCTTGGCTCTCTATCAGGGATCTTTGGACCAACACTTTTTATCCTTACCTGTCCAACGGAAGTCAACCCGTGGTCGCTTATCCGAAGAGTAAACTCATCGTTGCCGCCCACACGCTGGGCATCGAGGTAAACCGCCCTTTCGGCAAGTGGATCGCCGTACCCGCATCTGGAGCGGCTCGGGTTCATCGAGACAACCATCTTGATATCACCGTCCTAGCTCCCAAGGCAGACTCTTTAGGCAAGTTCGCGAAATACTGGCTTCAAAATAGCGAATCCCGCATCCGGGAACTTTCGCCTTTTTCAGAAGGTTCTTCTCTGGAAGTTCTGCATTCAGTGCCGGATCTGGTAGAGTCATTTGAAGATCGCGCTATCGAGCTGATTCCTTCGCCCATTCTACCGGTGGAAAACATAGTTGGCGGAGGCAGCGACGTTTCGGTAGCAAATCTCGCAAGCATCGTCATGATGATGGAATCAGGCGGCAAAAGGCTGCTTTTCACGGCGGACACCACGGCGACAATCCTGCTTCATACTTTGGGTCAAGCAGGCTATCTTGACTCAAATGGGCATTGCGATGTGGACCTTCTGGTTTTACCACACGACGGGAGTGATCGCAACGTGTCAGCCGAATTCTTCTCTTCGGTAACCGCAAGAGAGTATCTGGCGCTGGGTAGCGGAATGTATACCAATCCCGAGATCAAGACCTTTCAGTGGCTCTTCGACTCTCGTCGAAACCTGTCAGAGCCATTCACGATTTATCTTACATCATCCCCTAGAGACTTCAAAGCAGGTTATCCCTACGAGGAGCTGATAGCTCTCTTCAAGAAAGAGCGAAGAGGCGGCCTGCCTTTCAAAGTCATGCATCCCCGCGAAGTCGGCACTCCGTTCCCGATTCACCTCCTGCAAACCCAAGCCGCCATTCCTGGAGCATTGGTAGAAATGGATCTGCACTGACAAAACTCGGCCGCTCTCGGCTCATCCCGGCTTAAACCACCATCTCGCCCAAATGCTCACCCGCCAGTTCCGGGAAGCAGCGGCAGATGTCCTCATCCGCCGGGGCCTCGATCCGCAGCGGCAGGCCGGTGATGGGATGCATCATCTCCAGCACCTTCGCCTGGAGGAGCATGCGCGTGCCAGTGCCCAAGAACTCGCCCAGCTCATGGCAGCGATCCACACCGGCGTAACGGAAATCCCCCACGATCGGGTGCCCGGCTAGCTCCAGGTGGCGGCGGATTTGGTGGAAGCGTCCGGTGTGCGGCCGTGCCTCCATCAGGGAGAGCTCAAGCAGCGGCTTCCCCGCGAAGCTGCCGGCAGGAAGATGCATCAGCCGCTCGAAGTGGGTATCGGCCGGCAGCAGCGGCTCTTCCGGGCCCTTGCGCAGCGGTGTCTCGCTCCGCCACTGCAGCGGCGCGGAGCCCTCCACCACCGCCAGATAAGTCTTCTGCACCTTGCGCGTCTCGAAGAACTGTTGGACCGCGCCACAGGTCTTCCGATCGCGGGCGAAGAGCAGCACGCCGGAGGTCGGCCGGTCGAGGCGATGCACGACGTAGACCTCCTGCTCCAGCGCATCGCGGACCCGCTTCATCGCGATCCACTCCGGCCCCTCCTCATCGCGCCCCGGGTGCACGATCATCCCGGCGGGCTTGTCGATGGCCACCAAGTGGTCATCGAGGTGCAGGATGCGGAGCGGAGGCGGAAGCATGCAGGGGCACGCCACCTTAGCCCGACTGGCACTTGCGAGTCAATCTTACCTAGTGCTTCGCGGCGGCCACCACCTGCTCGAAGCGCCGCCACAGGTCCGGCGTGGCCAGCTCCAGCGCGTGACCATCCGGATCGCGGAAATACAGGCTGGTCGCTCCATTCGGCCAGTCCACCTTGCTCTCCAGCGGGATTCCCAGCTCTGCCAGCCGCGACTCCCACACGGCGACCTCCCCCGCCGCCATGCCGAAGCAGACGTGCAGCGGCCCGGAGCCATCGTGGGAAATGATCGTACCGAAGGGCATGACCACATCCTCCGGCGTGGAGCCCCGGCGGAAGAGCAGCAGGGTCTGCTGGGCGTTCACACGCATCGCGCAGAATCGTTCGTCGCGGTGGATCACCTCGCAGCCCAGCAGCGCCAGGTAGAAATCCACCGCGCGATTCAGGTCATCCACATAGAGGGCGCTTTCGGCGATGCCGGTGGCAGTGGGTGTCATGGCCACAGGCTGGCAGCGTTCCGCGGCGCGCGCAATGCTCCCAAAGTTCCCATGATAGGACCCAAGCCGCCGGGCCGTTTGGAAGCTTTTCCCATGTCCTCTTCCATCACGCGCCGCCGCTGCCTGCAGCAACTCGCCCTCACGATTCCCGCCGTCAGCCTGCTCCCAAGCGTGCAGGCGGGCCAGGAACCGGCTCCCCGACCCAACGAGGCCGAGACCGCAGCCATCGCCGCGATTGCGAAGGCGGTTATGGAAAAACATAGCGTCCCTGGCATGGCGGTGGCCTTCAGTGTGGGCTGGCACCCGGCCTTCAGCGCCGGCTACGGCATGGCGGATACGGACAAGGGCGAGAAGGTCGGCAACTCCAGCCTCTTCCGCATCGCCAGCCTCTCCAAGCCGATGACCTCGGTGGCGATCCTGCAGTATGCGCAAGCGGGCAAGCTGAAGCTGGATGACCCGGTCTTCGGCAAGGGCCACTGGATCGCCACCGGCGACCTGCCGGCGGAAACGCTGGACAAGCTGCAGCCGGTGACCATCCGCCATCTGCTCACCCACACCTGCGGCGGCTGGGCGAATGACGGGGATGACCCGATGTTCCGGCATGAGGAGATGAACCACAAGGATCTCATCGCCATCACGCTCAAGGAGCAGCCGCTCAAGAACGTTCCGGGCACGAACTATGCCTACTCGAACTTCGGCTACTGCCTGCTCGGCCGCATCATCGAAAAGATCAGCGGCAAGAGCTACGAGGCGCACATGAAGGAGGCCGTGCTCAAGCCCTGCGAGATCACCAGCATGCGCATCGGCGGCAATACCCTGGCGGAACGGGCCAAGGGCGAGGTGATCTACTATGGCGGTGGTGAGCGCACCTACACCATGAACGTGCGGCGCATGGATTCGCACGGCGGCTGGCTCGCCACCGCGGAGGACTATGTGAAGTTCCTGTCCCACACCGGCTCGAACGGCCACCTGCTCAGGCAGGAAGCCGTGACCACCATGAAGACCGCACCGGAATGTCACCCGGACTACGCTTGCGGCTGGTCGGTGAACAAGGCGGGCAATCTCTGGCACACCGGCAGCCTGCCAGGCACATCCACCATCGGCGTGCGCACCGCAAATGACCTCAACTGGGCAGCCTTTGCAAACACCCGCAACGATGCACTCGGCGGCGCGCTGGACCGCATGATGTGGGAGATGGCGAAGGCCGTGCCCGCGTGGAATGCGTGACCCAAGAGACTGGGTGCGCCGGCTTCAGCCGGCACGAAGGCCCGCTTGCATCCGCGCCCAACTTTCCAAGCCGGCTGAAGCCGGCGCACCCAGTGTGTGATCCCCGATTCATGAAACCGCTCCTCTTTCTCCTCACCCTCACCCTCACCGCCCTCGCCTCCGCCGCGGACTACAAGGATCCCTCCCCCAAGCGCTATGACCTCAAGGCCCGCGCCAGCGAGATCGACAAGGCGGCGAAGGAACACCCGGAGATCGACTTCGTCTTCGGCGATGCGGCCAAGCCGCAGGATCTGGAGCATGCTTGCGTGGACACCCGCGTGCCGGATCAGGGCAAGCTGGTGATCTGGCTGATGGGGCACAACCAGGGACTCTTCGAGCACGTCTCCGGCTACGGCCTGCATGCCATCCAAGTGCACTATGCGAATGGCTGGTTCTCCAAGCTCTACTCCGGCAAGCCTCCGGCGGATGACCTCTTCCTCTCGAAGATTCGCCTCGAAGCCGCGACCGGTGAGGATCTGAGCGACAAGGTCAGCATCCCGAAGGCCGACAGCATCATGGGCCGCTCGCTGGCCTTCGTGAAGTGGCTGGCCAGGGAGCAGCCGCAGGGCCACTGGGAGCAGTTTCTAACAGAAGGCGGCAAGGATCTCAAATGGGACAAGGTGATCCTCTCCGGCATCTCCCACGGCTCCACCACCGCGGCGCGCATGGCCAAGCAGATCAAGGTGGACCGCGTGGTGATGTTCTCCGGCCCGCGCGACCAGTATGAGGCCTGGCAGGCCCTGCCCTCCGCCACGCCCGCCAACCGCTACCTCGGATTCTCCCATGTGCTGGACGATGGCTGGACCGGCGACCACTACTGCCGCTCCTGGCAGATGCTGAAGCTCCAGGACTACGGCCCGGTGGTGAATGTGGAGAACACCCCCTTCCCCTATGGTAATACCCGCCGCCTGATCACGGATGCGGACGTGAAGAACGACCCCAAGCGCGCCCACGGCAGCGTGGTCCCAGGCGGCTCCGCGCCGAAAGATGCCGCGGGGAAATACCTCCATGAGGAGGTGTGGCGTTATCTTTTCACGCATCCTGTGGATGAGGTCGGCAAGGCGGTGCCCGCGGATCCAGACTGCCGGATGGAGCAGCGGTAGTCAGGGACCGGGATCCGCCAACCGTAGGCGCATTGGTGACAATGCGGAGCGGTCCCTGAAGGCGCGAATCACCCTCACTTCCGCGTTCTCACCAGACTGTTGCAAAACATCGGAATCGGGCCGCAACGCCGGATTCGGGTAACGATTTTATAAGGAAAAACTGCCCTCCATCGGGCTGTTAGAGGGGCTCCGCGGAGGTTGTGCAACAGTCTGTCACGAACGCGCCCACAACAGCGGGGACCGCCTCCCCAACCAGCCGTAGGCGCATTGGTGACAATGCGGAGCGGTCCCTGATGGCGGCCGCCAAGGACCGTTCCGTGTTGTCACCAACACGCCTGCAGTTGGAAAGCACACGCTCAGCGAGGCGACATGCCACAGCCATTCAACCCGCCCCCAGCCTGACCGCGCGGAGCGACGGTCCCTGCCTTGCAGTAGACGCACCTGATTTAGGTTCAGGCGCCTCAAGGTGCGCATCGTTGGCACCATTCTCGTGTAGCATCATCTCCTCCCCCGTGCTATCACGCCAGCCGCCATGAAAACCTCCTTCCATCAATTGCGGCAGAACTTCCGCGAGGTCCCCTCCAAGCAGGGCCGTGCGGTGGGTGCCCTCCATTCCTGGCTCCGGGAAAACGCCGCTGCGGTGGCAGCGACCAAGCCGGACGCGGAGTTCAACGGCACGATGCTCCAGGGCTTCCACTGGTATCTCCCTACGGATGGCTCGCACTGGAAGCATCTGGCGGAGCTGGCACCCTCACTCGCGGCGGCGCACTTCACCGGCATCTGGTTCCCGCCCGCGAGCAAGGCGATGGGTGGAATGAATGATGTGGGCTACGGGATCTATGACCTCTTCGATCTCGGCGAATTCGTCCAAGGTGCCAACCCGAAGCCAGACGGCGAGCGCCGGACCAAGTACGGCAGCCGCAAGGAATACATCGCTGCCGTGGAGTCCTGCCACAAGCAAGGCATCGAGGTGTATGCGGACGTGGTCTTCAACCACAAGATGGGCGGCGAGTTCGAGGAAGAGTTCGAAGCCATTCCCTTCGACCCGGCCAACCGCAACCGCGCCCTTGAAGACCGCAACCTGATCAAGTCCTACACCGGCTTCGACTTCCCCAACCGCAACGGCGAATACTCCACCATGAAGTGGCGTTGGCAGCACTTCGGCTCGGTGGACTATAATAGCCTGCGCCCGGACTTCAAAGCGATCTGGCGTAAGGCGGACAAGGGCTTCTGCGATGAGGTGGACCTGGAAAACGGCAACTACGATTTCCTGATGGGCTGCGACTTGGACGTCGATCATCCCGAGGTCAGCGGCGAACTGAAATACTGGGGCCGCTGGATGCTCGATACCGCACCGATCAGCGGCTTTCGCCTGGATGCGATCAAGCATATCGAGGGCGATTTCTTCAACGACTGGATGGATGAACTGGAGGCGAAGGCGGGGCGCGATCTCTTCTGCGTGGGCGAATACTGGACGCCACGGATCGACACGCTGACCTGGTACATCGGCAATACCGGCGGACGGCTCAATCTCTTCGACTCGCCCCTCCAGGATCACTTCCACCAAGCCAGCCAGTCCGGCGGGAACTACAACATGGGCCGCATCCTGGATGGCACCTTGATGAAGGAGTCACCAATGCACGCGGTCACCCTGGTGGAGAATCACGACACCCAGCCGCTGCAATCGCTCGAAGCGGTGGTGGAGCCTTGGTTCAAACCGCTGGCCTACGCCATCATCTTGCTGCGCGCGGAGGGCTATCCCTGCGTCTTCTGGGCGGACTACTTCGGCGCGGAATACACCGGCAAGGGCCGCGATGGGAACGACTACCATATCGTGCTCGCACGGCACAAAGGCATCATCGACCTGCTGATGCTCGCCCGCTGGCATTTCGCTCACGGGGCGCAGTACAGTTATCTCGATCACTTCAATACCATCGGCTGGACCCGGCTCGGCACGGAGCAGCACCCGCATGCCATGGCCGTGATCCTGAGCGATGGGCCCGAGGGCACGAAGTGGATGGAAGCCGGCAAGCGCGACACCGACTTCGTGGACATCACCGGCCACATCCAGGGGAAGATCCGCAGCAATGGCGATGGCTGGGCGGAATTCCGCTGCAATGGTGGGGACGTGTCCGTGTGGGTGGAGGATCATGCGGAGCTGGCGGGATTGCTGGCAGAGCTCCCGAAAGACTAAAACCGTGAGACGCAAGGCGGCAGCTGCGCTTCCCATGAGAGCCAGGACATGCCTGAATCTTGGATGTGTCGCCGAAAACTAGATCCCTCTACCGCTCTCTGATCTTCTGGGCCGGGATTCTCTTACTCGGCTTCCTCTTCTGGGCTTGGTGGAATTCATGGCGATCGGATTCTTCGATCTCCTGTCGCGGCTATTCGATCGGCAATTCACCGGGAGGTTTGAAGTTCGCAAGCGGTCTGACACCGAAGGGCGGTGGATTGACATTCACGGCAAGACCGCTGCGTCGATCACCGCGAAATTACGAGATTAGCCCACGATTGCTGATGCTTCCCGTGGTCCAGCGGGGCATTCCCAATCCTCTCGATGATCCTGCCTCGGCACCGTTCGTTTCCCTTGACTACCACGAAAGCAACGGCAATTCAACCACCCTCACGTTCGATATTTCGCGGGGAAACCGGAAGGTTTTGGAGCGGCAATTGATCGCGGAGGCAGTCGGGTATCCCTACTCCGCGTGGCTGGCCTATCTCCCCTACCCCTTCCTGCTGGCAGCGGCACTCTTTTCGTGGATTGCAGCCCTTGCATGGCGGGCGCGGCTTCGGAAAAAAGAAATCACACCGGACTGCTAACCTTTCCCCTTTTCCGGTATTCCCCAAGGAACCCCATGGATGCGGACCCGGACATCCCCTTCGTCAAGCTGCTGACCGAGCACCAGAGCGTGATCTGCTCCTTCGTGATCTCGCTGCTGCCCGGTGCACCGGGGGTGGATGATGTGATCCAGGAGACGAACGCGCTGCTCTGGACCAAGCGCAGCCAATTCGAGATGGGCACGAACTTCCGGGCCTGGGCACTGACGATCGCGCGCTTCCAGGTCATGGCCCACCTGCGCCTGCTCAAGCAACGCCGCTGGGTCACCCTGGATGATGATGTGGCGGAGCTTCTGGCAGATGAGCTGGAGGAGCAGCCGGACCCCGGGCTGATCGACAAGCGGATCGAGGCGCTGACCGGCTGCCTGGCCAAGCTGCGACCGGAGGACCGGGAGCTGCTGATGCAGCGCTACTGGCGGAAGATCCGCCTGCAGGATTTCGCGGTGAGCCGCGGCCGCTCGCTGAGCGGTCTGAAGGTGCAGCTCTTCCGGCTGCGTGCGGCCCTGAAACGCTGCATCGAGGCCCGCTTGGGCGGGGAGTGCCTGCCATGAAAATCTCACGCCGACTGGAACAAGCGCTCCAAGACCTGGAAGACGGGACCCTGAGCGCGGAGGACCACTGGTGGCTGATGTCGCAGCTGCGCGAGTCCCCGGAGGCCCGCCGCGCCTACCGCGAGCACATGGCCTTCGCCACGGCCCTGCACGGCAGCGCGGAGGCATGGATCCCCGCCGAAGGGCTGGAGGATGCGGTCTATCAGGTCCCACCCTCGCGCTGGCAACGTCTCCCGCGACGCGCGGTATACGCTACTGCGGCATTAGTCGCCCTTCTGGCCGTGGCGGTCAGCATCATCGCCTTCCGATCCTCGCGCCTGCCTCCGGCCAGCGTCATCGCCGGTGCGGAGGCGCACTGGGAATACACGAGCGGAGGGATCGGGCCGGACGGGGAATTCCTGCCGGGCACGCGGGTACTGGTGGACCGCGGCAGCGTGGAGATCGTGACGCGCTCGCAGAACCGCATGTTCGTGGAAGGCCCCACGACGCTGGAGATCAGCGAGCCCGACCGCGTGAGCATCTCCAGCGGCAAGGCTTGGTTCGAGACGGCAGGGACCGAGAAGGAATTCACGGTGGTGACCGACCGCCTGCGCGCGAATGGCACGGGCACGCGCTTCGGCGTGGCAGTCTCGACCGGCGGAGACCGGATCCAGGTGGAGACCGGCGAACTGCACGTGGAGTCGAAGCTGCCGGGTATCCCCGCCACCACCCTGAGCGCCGGCCAGGCCGCCAGTTCCGATCTGGTGGGGCGCTCGAAGCCGGCACCCGTCGATCCCGGCTTGTTCCTCGACGACCTGCCGAAGGAGACCGCCTTCATTCACTGGAGCTTCGATGAGGAAGTGTCCGGCTCCTTTCCTTCAAGCGGCCAAGGCATCGATCCCGCAGCGCTCCGCGTCGCCGGAGTCCAAGGCAAGAAGGTGGCAGCGCACGCGACCGCTGGCGTCTTCGGCCAAGGGCTCGATCTAACAGGTGGGGATTCCTTCGGCGAAAGCGGGTTTCCGGGGATCTCCGGTAGCGGTCCACGCACCGTGGCACTCTGGATCAAGGGCCGCCCGATGCCGCGCCGCGCGAATGCGAAGCTGATCGAATACACGCCCTCGGTGGTGATGTGGGGGGACGAGGGCATCGACGGCGGCAGCTGGACCTTCCGCGCCCACTGCATCACGGGCATCATCGGCACGCAGTGGGGTTCGAATGGCTTCCTCACTGCGGGGAAGATCGGCTCGATGAGCATCCTGGACGGCCAGTGGCACCACATCGCCTGCGTCTTCACCGGAGAAGTCACGGAAAGCGGCGAGGTGGAGATCCGCCATTACATCGATGGCAAGCGCGTCTTCACCACCTGGGCCACCATGGGCGTGGGCGTGGACACCCGCGTGGGCAGCGATCCCGCGACCCGCCTGCGGATCGCCTGTGACAGCCAGATGCCCGGCGGCCCGGGCAATGTGCCGGTGATGGTGGATGAACTCTTCATCGTCCGCGGCGCGCTGAGCGATGCGCAGATCAAGACGCTGTGCCTGGAGAACCGCTTTTCGCTGCGGGAGTGAGGGTGCCGGAAAAAAATTTCCGCGAAACCCTGCTAACCGATTCGCGCTTCCCGCATTCCCTAGTGCCGGCACAACCCAAGGCCGGTCCCCTGCCCGATGAAACCCATCTTCTCCGGCCTCGCGGCTGTCTGCGTACTCGCGCCCCTGCATGCGGCGGTGTATGCCCACTACTCCTTCGATACCGACTACACGGATTCTTCCGGGAACAGTCGCAACGGCACTTTGACCGATGTCGGCACGCTGGGGAATAGCGGCATCACCAGCACCGCGGGCAATTACATGTTCGGCGGCGGCGCGCTCAACCTCAGTGCGGACCGCGACTATGTGGATGTGGCGCTCGGCACCTTTTCCTCCGGCACGCCCTACACCTTTTCCTTCTGGGCGCGGAAAGCCGCGGGCGATACCGGCAATGCCGCGGACTTCGACATGGTGATCGGCGACCGCAGCACCACCAACTTTTTCATCGCCCTGGGTGACAGCAACCTGAGCATCCCCGGCCTGCGCTGGCGCAGTGCGGGGACCACCGCAGACCGCCAGGCGGACTTCACCGTGGCGCGGGACAACAACTGGCACCAGTACGCCATCGTCGCCTCGGGCACCACCATCTCGTTCTACATGGATGGGGCCTTCGTCGCCTCCGACTTGAACAACCTGACCGGCTTCCAGTGGAACACGATCGGCGAAGCTTACCCGAACACGAGCGACTTCGATTTCAACGGCCAGATCGACGAGATGTGGATCTTCAATGAGGCGCTCGATGCCACTGCGATCTCCAGTCTCTATCAGAACAATGCCGTGCCGGAGCCCTCCGCACTGCTGCTTTCCGCCGCGGGGCTCGGCATCGCGCTCTGCCGCCGCTCGCGCAAGACCCTTCTCTAACACATCCGTCCGTCCGAACCCAAGCCCTGACCAAACCCGTGAATCGCCGACTTCTCCTGCCCTTCGCTTCCCTGCTCCTGCCCCTGCCCTCCACAGCGGGGGTTTACTCCCACTATTCCTTCGATACCGATTACTCGGATGTCTCCGGCAACGGCCACAATGGCACGCTGGTGGACAACGGCACCACCGGAAACAGCGGGATCACCAGCACCGCCGGTGAGTTCAAGTTCGGCAATGGTGCCATGAACTTCCATGCCGACCGCGACTACATCGACCTGGGCGCACTGAAGGCCTTCGGTTCTGGCACCCCTTACACCATCGCCTTCTGGGCCAAGAAGGCGCCCGGAGACACCGGAGATGCCGGCACCTGGGACATGGTGATCGGCGACCGTGGTGTCACGGGCTTCTTTATCGCCCTTGGGGATACCCCCGGGACCAGCCCCGGCCTGCGCTGGCGCAGCGTGGACAGCACGGCAGCGCGCCAGGCCGACTTCGCGGCAACCAAGGACAACCTCTGGCACCACTACGCCATCGTGGCCTCCGGTACGACGATCACGCTGTATGTGGACGGCCAACTCTTCGGCACTCCCGCCACCGGCAAGCAGACCGGCTTCCAGTTCAACACGATCGGCGAGGCCTATCCGAACACCAACGACTTCGACTTCAACGGGCAGCTCGATGAGGTGTGGGTCTACGATGAAGCGCTCGGTGCAGCAGCGGTGAACGCCCTCTACCAGTCCAATGATGCGAATTCCGTGCCGCCCTATGCCGGCTCCCACTATCGCTTCGACGGCAACTTCGATGACAGCGGCACGGCGGCGAACAACGCCACGCCTGCGGGTGCCGCGGCCATCGCCACCGATCCCGCGCTGCTGGTGACTGGCACCGGCTCGCTCGCGCTGGATGGCGCGGATGCATCCTTCGTCTCGCTTGGCACCGCCGGCACCTACAATGCGGTGCAACCGTGGACCGCCACGTGGTGGGCACGCCGCGATGGACTCGGCAGCAGCCACGGCATGATCATGGGCATCGCCGCCACCACCAATGACTTCATCTGGCTGAACGACGCCTTCACCGGCCTGCGCTTCCGCTCCTCGAATGCCACCACCCTGGACTTCACCGTGGCGAAGGACAGCGACCTCCACCACTACGCCATGGTGGCGGATGGTGCGGGCAGCCTCTCGCTCTATGTGGACGGCCAGTTCAGCGAGACCCTCACGGGGAATACCTCCTTCAGCGTGGATAGCATCGGCAAGGCCTACCCGACCAACACGGGCCTCCACTACAACTTCCAGGGTACGCTGGATGAAGTCCACCTGACTCCCCAGGCCCTCACGGACCTTCAGGTGGCCACTCTCTATGCGCAGGAGCACCCGGAGGTAGATCCCTCTGCGGTGAGCAAGGTGCGCATCGTCTTGCTGGGTGGACAGTCGAATGCCGATGGGCGGGCCACGATCACCGACCTGCCCGCGGCGCTCCAAGTGCCGCAGGCAGATGTGGACCTCTACTACAAGACACAAGGTGGGACCGCCGCGCTGACCACCCTGCGCCCCGGCCTGAGCGAGACCTCGCAGTTCGGCCCGGAGATCGTGATGGGCAGCCGCCTGGCGGACCTCTACGCCAGCGAGGCCGGCACCCGCGTGGCGATCATCAAGTATGCCAATGGCGGCACCGACCTGAAGACCCAGTGGAAGGCTGGCGGCAATGCCACCACCACCGGTGACGGCACGGACTACGTGACCTTCCAGCAAACCGTCACCGCCGGCCGCGCGGCCCTCGCAGCGAAGTATCCGGCTGCCACTCTGGAGTATGACTCGATGGTCTGGATGCAGGGCGAGAGCGATGCGGTCGCGGCCTCGGCCAGCTCCTATCAGGCGAACCTCACGACCTTCATCGCAGACGTGCGCGCCACCTACGGTGCCTCATTGCCCTTCGTGATCGCGCGGCTCGGCAGCCAGCAGACGGCGCTGGACACCACCTCGCTGAACATTGTGCGCGCGGCCCAAGATGCGGTGGCGGCTGCGGATCACCGCACCGCTATCTTCTCCACTGATGGCTGGGGGATGAACGGCGACAACCTGCACTTCAATGCCAGCGGCCAGCAAGCGATGGGCAGTGCCTTCGCGGAAGAGTCCGCCTATTACAGCTGGATGAATGAGACCTTCTCCACCGCCGACATCAATGCAGGTCTCGCCGAACCGGATGCGGACCGCGATGGCGATGGCCAGAGCAACCGGACCGAATTCCTGGGCGCGAGCAATCCAACCGCCGGCGATTCCCGCTTCATGGCCGAGGTCACCCGCACCGGTGCCACCACCGGCAGCATCTTCTATCCATCCTCCAACGCGCGCCTCTACGCGGTGGAGCGCTGGCTGGAAGACAGCGGTCTGTGGGAAACCACGCTGCCCTATGCCAAGGGCCAGAACGGCCAGACCACCCGGACCTTCAACACGAGCACCCCGGCCGGGATCTACCGGGTGATCTCGAAGCTGCCGTGAGGCCTTTCTTTCAATTGTAGGCGTGCTGGTGACAGTACGGAGCGGTCCCTGATGGAGATCCTTGCCCGCGGCCTCCGGGTTCTCACGAACCCGCCTACGATTGAAGCATCCGCTCCACCCACTCCGGCACCACTTGCGATGCCGGGCCGCGCAGGCATTCATCGAAGCCCGCGGACTTCGCGGTCTCCGTGGCATTGATCTCCACGGTCCTCGCTCCATAGACCTTCGCCTTCGAGGCGAAGCGCGAGGCAGGCTCAACCAGACCAGAGGTGCCAATCGCCACAAAGATCCGCGTGTCTTCCAGCGCCGCCTGGATCGCCTCCAGCCCATACGGCACCTCGCCGAACCAGACGACATCCGGGCGCATGCCCATCTCCCTACCGCATTTGCCGCAGAGGTCTTCCGGGCTGAGATCCTCGCTGCAAGGCGTGACCCGGTTGCACCACAGGCAGCGCTTCTTTAGCAACTCGCCGTGCATGTGAATGAGACGCCGGTTGCCAGCGCGCTCGTGCAAGTCATCCACATTCTGCGTGACTAACAGAAAATCATCTCCCAGCTCCTGCTCCAGCCTGGCAAGCGCGAGGTGCGCCGCATTCGGCACCACCTCCGCCAGTTGTTGGCGGCGCTGATTGTAAAAACGGTTCACCAAGCCGGGATCGCGACCGAAGCCGGTCCGGGTGGCCACCTGATCGACCGAGCGACCTTCCCATAGCCCGTTCGCATCACGAAAAGTCCTGATCCCCGATTCCGCGGAAATCCCGGCGCCGGTGAGGACCACGACCTTCATGGTGGTGAGCCCAGCTTACCAATTATCCCCTAGCCCGCGCCGGCCTGCCAGTTCCAGCAGGTCCTCGCGCATCGGCCACTCGTCGGGGCGTTCGCTGACTTGGTGGCGCTTGCTGGCACCCTTCAGGGTCATGCAGCCGGTATTGTCGCCGATCTGGCGCACGGCCTCGGATTCCTCCGGACTGAGGCGGATGTCCGGCACGGCGGCGAAGTCACGAATCTGATCTTCGATCGAGCGGGCGTCATCCCCCGCCTCCTGAATGAAGGTGGGCACCACGCTCTCCACAGCGGGCTGGCTGAGGTTCCAGACAGAGGCGAACTGAATCAGCGAGAGGCCATGCTTCTCCGCGATCGGCTTCATGCGCTCGATCTTGTCCAAGCCGTGATCCACCCAGCCCTCGGCACGGTAGGAGCGGTGATCGCCCGGCTTGAAGACATGGCCCTTCTTCATGTCGCCATGGAAGAGGCCGCCGTAGTCCGCCACGCGGGTCAGCACCTTCACGCCCTTCTCTTCACACACGGGCAGCACGTGGCAAGAGGGCCAAGGCTCGAGCGGATTGAGAATGAGCATCGCCCAATCGATGTCCGCGCCGTGGCGCTCGATGCAGTCGATGATATCGAGCGAGAAGCCATTCGCCGGTCCGGGCGCCAGGCCGAGGCGCTCGGCCATGCCTTCCGACTTGAGGGCGCGCAGGCCGTCCCACACCGCATCATTGGTGTAGCCGGTCTGGTCCGGGTTGTGGAGCATCAGCAGGTCGAAGCGGTCGGTGCGGCAGCGTTCCAGAGACTTCTCGCAGGCCTTGCGCAGGTAATCGCGGTAGTGGCTGGGCTGGTGCAGCTCCGGATCGGTGAAGCGCGGGTAGCCCTTCGCCCCCTGGCGCTGGCCCTCGTAGAAATCGTGGCCGAGCATGCCCACCAGACAGTAGTCCTCCCGCGGCTTGTCCGCGAGCGCTTGGCCGAGCAGCTCGTCGGCCTTGCCATTCCCATAGACATCCGCGGTCACATAGGTGCGGATGCCCGCGTCCCATGCGGTGGCGATGCAGGCGAGGAAGCGGTCTTCCGGAAGCGTCTCCCCGAAGTGCATGAAGCGCCCGGCGCTCCAGGTGCCGTAGGCCGTGGTGGTCAGATCCATGGGGGGATTACTAGAGCGTGAGGGTCGGCCGGTCAATCCGGGGTAAAAATGACGAATGCCGAATTTCCGAATGACGAAAGAAATCCTTCTGAAACACACTCCATTCGGCATTCGGGAATTCGGAATTCGTCATTCCTGGTTGCGCTCTCCCCCGCCTTCACGTCCCCTAGCCCCATGGTCGCCACCGAACGCTGGCATGAACGCACGCTGCAGGACGGCGAGTGGCTGCGTGCGGATTTCGGGAATCTCACGCTGGTGGTCCTGAGCATCATGGACGAGTGGCGGGTGGCCGCGCTCTACGGGGAGGACCGCAAGGTGCTGGAAAACCTGAACATGCCGCCGGACGAGCTGCCCTGGCAGCGCTGGGACCGCGGGGACAAGGACGTGAAGCTCCAGTTCCGCCCGGTCTTCCCGGACCGCCCGGTGATCGTCCGGCCGCGCTCGCCGCTGCACCTTTCACCCCGGGCCATGGCGAATTTCTTCGTCGGCATCCCCGCCTTCATTGAGATCAGCGCGCACAGCGAGGGCCAGTACGAGCGGCTGATGGCCTGGCCGAGCGACCCGCCCTCCAATACCTGGCACGGCTCGCCGATCGCCGGCACCCTGTGCTACTCCGTGAAGACCCGGGCGCGGCGGCAGTTCATCCCGGAGGACTGGCAGGAGCTGTCGATCATCTCCACCGTGGAGATCGCGAACAGCGGCTCGCACAGCCTGCCCTTTGAGCGGCTCTTCTTCGAGACCGGACACCTGGCCGTCTTCGAGCACCTGGGCCGCCTGTGGGCGAACCATGCCCGGGTCCGCACCGGCGAGAAGGACGATTCGCTCAGCGGCGTGGTCTTCGGCCAGAAGCCCTTTGGCGAGGCGGCCAATGGCATAGAGCTCACACCGCCGCGCCTGGGCCGGGTGCGGCGCAGCATGTTGAAGGAAGCCTTCTCCACTTTCCTGGGCGTGACCCATCCGCACCACTGATGTGGGACCAACTCACAGATTTGTTCTGGGGCCATCCCGGGCTGCAAAAGGCGGCCCGGGTGCTGGTGATCGCGGTCACCGGCATCCCTCTGGTCATGCTGGCCTCGCGGATCATCGGGGGCATCCTCCACCGTCGGCTCGGGCAGCAGGGCGGCGATCTGCTCGCGCGGATCGCCCGCTACGGCGGCTACATCCTGATCCTGATCGCGATCCTGGAGGAGTTCGGCTTCAACCTGGGCGCAGTGTTAGGCGCGGCGGGCATCGCCGGCGTGGCCATCGGCTTCGCCTCGCAGACCTCCCTTTCGAATCTCATCTCGGGCCTGTTCATCGTGGGTGAGCGGCCCTTCGAGAAAGGCGATATCATCGAGGTCGGCAACTTCATCGGCACCGTGGAGGAGATCGGCCTGATGGCGCTCACGCTGCGGACCTTCGACAACCGCTCGGTGCGGATCCCGAACGAGACCCTGGTGAAGAACAACGTGGTCACCGTGACGCGCTACCCGATCCGGCGCGTGGACCTGAGCATCGGCGTCTCTTACAATGAGGCGATCGATTGTGTGATGGAGATCCTGCGCAAGGTCGCGGAGGAACATCCCGCGGTGCTGGACGAGCCGGAGCCGATGATCGTCTTCAATGGCTTCGCGGAGTCTTCGCTGAACTTCGTGATCGGTGCCTGGGCGACCAAGGAGGACGTGCTGCGGGTGAAGAACGAACTGCCGCTGCGGATCAAGGAAGCCTTCGACCGCGAGGGCATCGAGATCCCCTTCCCGCACCGCGTGCTGGCTGGCGGCAAGGCGATGGAGCCGATCCCGGTGGTGGTGATGTCACCCGGTGCGAAGCCGCAGGACGAGTGAAGGTGGCTGCAACGGAAAGCTTGCCCGCTTTCAGGATAGCAGGTCAGTTAGGGAATGCATAACCCTTACCAGACAGGCGTCGCCGCACCCGAACCTTACGCGCCCCAAGGTTACATCTCGCCCGTGACCTACCAGGCGCTGGCGGGGACCAAGCCTTGGGTCAGGCTTTGCTCGATCATCGGTTTCGTCGTCGCGGGCTTCTTCATTCTGATAGCGGTCGTAATGCTCGTCAGCGGCGCGGCGATTAGCGCCCGGAATGCCGGCGTGGGGGCGTTCCCGGCAGTTATCGGGGGCTCCTATCTCGTCGCATCCATCTTCTTCCTGTTTCCCGCGATCAAGCTGTGGAAGTACGATTCCTCCATCGTGCGTCTAATGTCCAGCCGGTCAACCGCGGACCTGGATCAAGCGATGATCGAGCAGAAGGGCTTCTGGCAGTTCCTGGGGATTCTCGCATTGGTCGGGCTCTGCGTAATGGCGCTGGGCGTGGTGCTGGCGGTCTTCGGCGCTGCAGCCGCGAGCAGCCGCTATTGATTACAGAAGAGCAGGCCGGGGCACCGGTGCTTGCAAGGTCCTCCATGGCTGGCGCAGATTCGCGGCCATGGAGAATCCCTATCAGGTCTCGGGCGCGGCGGGCGGGAGCGCTGACTATCCGCTAGCCAGCATGGCCGGCATCCAGTCGATGGCTGCCACCAAGTCCTGGGTGCGGCTGTGTGCGGTGATCGGCTTCGTGATTGGCGGGATCTTGTTCCTGGCTTCACTGGTGGGATTTTTCGCGGGCTTCAGCTCCGCCGCGGGAGTAGCGGAGCTGGCATTCCGTGTGGCCGCGATCACGCCTTCCCTGATCATGTCGATCCTTGCCCTGATCGTGAGCGGCAAGTTGTGGGGCTACGGCTCGGCCATCGCGAGGTTGCTCGTCACCCAAGCGCCCGCCGACATGGATCGTGCGCTGGATGCGCAGCGCCGCTTCTGGCGCGTGGCTGGCATCATCCTGATTTTGTGGTTGGTGTTGATGTTCTTCCTCTTGGTCTTCGCTTTCTTCTCCACTCCGATCCGGCACTAATTACCTCGCATCTCATCCCCCATGCCCACTGCCTCCATCAAATTCACGCCGGAGTTCATGCTCGAGGGGTCGCAGCGCTATTGGCGCCAGAATCCCCGTCGAGGCTTCCACCGTCTCCTTGGCCTGACTGCGGCATTGTTTTTCGCCGCCGTGGCCGTCTGGCAGTTTTGCCATGGTGTCTTTTTCAACGGGGTATTGATGACCGCGATGAGCGTCTATTTCTTGCTCTTCCGGCGCGTGATTTCCCTTCTCATGCTCCGCCGGTTCCGGAACTCGCCCTTCTGCGACGACGACCTCACCACCGAGTTGACCGAGGCGGGATTCCATTGCCATTCGGCGAAGCAGGACGTGAAGCTGCAGTGGTCGGTCTTTTCGAAGGTGGTCCGCTTTGAAGATGGCTTCCTCCTTTTCCAGGGTGTCAGGGCTTACAACTGGATTCCCTTCTCCAGCCTGGCAAATCCGGCGGAGCTTGAGGAGTTGGACGCTCTGCTCCGGGCCAAGATTCCCGACTACAAGATGATCGGAAAATGAAGCCGGGGCGGTGGGCCCCCGCCGCAGTTTTCCGCAAAAACTCCCTTTGCGCCAGGGGCCTGTCCGGCGGATAAACGGTCGCCCATGCCTGCGCGCGTTCTCCAGCCCTTCTTCAAGCAGAGAGGCTGGAAGCCATTCGCCTTCCAGAAGGAGGTCTGGGCGGCTTATGAAGCCGGGAAGTCCGGACTGCTCCATGCGCCGACGGGCCAGGGGAAGACGCTGGCGGTGTGGCTCGGACCGGTGGCGGAGGCGCTGGAGGCGGGGCAGAAGGAGAATGTCTGCACGGTGCTGTGGCTGACGCCGCTGCGGGCGCTGGCGCAGGACACTCTGCGGGCCTTGCGCGAGCCGCTGGAGATCCTCGCACCCAAGTTTACGGTGGAGGCGCGCACCGGGGATACCTCCTCCGCGGTGAAGGCGCGGCTGCGGAAGGCCCTGCCCTTCGGCCTGGTGACCACGCCGGAGAGCCTGTCGCTGATGCTCACGCACGAAGATACCCGCGAGAAGCTGACGAACCTGAAGGCGGTGATCGTGGACGAGTGGCACGAGCTCTTGGGCAGCAAGCGCGGGGTGCAGGCGGAGCTGTGCCTGGCGCGGCTGCGGGCCTGGTTCCCGGCGCTGAAGATCTGGGGGCTCTCCGCCACGCTGGGGAATCTCGACCAAGCCCGCGAGGTCCTGTTAGGCTCGCTGGATCCGGAGGCGGTGACGGTCTCCGCGGACCTGAAGAAGGAGATCAAGGTCGAGACTATCATCCCGAAGGAGATGGACCGCTTCCCCTGGTCCGGGCACATCGGCACGCGGCTGGCGAAGCAGGTCCTGTTAGAGCTGGACAAGGCGCGGACCACCCTGGTCTTCACCAATACCCGCTCGCAGACGGAAATCTGGTATCAGGAGCTGCTCGGGCTGCGGCCGGAGTGGAGCGAGCAGATCGCGATGCACCATGGCTCGCTGGACCCGACGGAGCGGATGAAGGTGGAGGATGGCCTGCGCGATGGCTCGCTGCGCTGCGTGGTCTGCACTTCCTCGCTGGACCTGGGCGTGGACTTCTCGCCGGTGGACCAGGTGATCCAGATCGGCTCGCCGAAGGGGATCGCGCGAATGCTCCAGCGCGCGGGGCGCTCGGGTCACCAGCCGGGCAAGACCTCGCGGATTCTCGGCGTGCCGACCTTCGCGATGGAGTTGGTCGAGTTCGCCGCGGTGCGGGATGCGGCGATGGCCCGGCACCTGGAAGCCCGCCGGCCTCTGCAGAAGCCGCTGGACGTGCTGGTCCAGCACCTCGTGACCTGCGCGATCGGCGAGCCCTTCGAGCCGGAGGCGATGCGCCGCGAGATCCAGTCCGCCCACGCCTTCCGCGAGCTGAGCGATGCCGAGTGGGACTGGGTGCTGGGCTTCATCTCCAGCGGCGGCAAGGCACTGGCGAACTACCCGCGCTATCAGAAGGCCCGGCTGGTGGACGGGCGCTATGTCGTGGAGGACAAGCGCCTGATTCTCCAGCACCGCATGTCGGTCGGGACGATCTCCTCGGACTTGCAGATCAGCGTGCGCTTCGCCAGCGGGCAGACCTTGGGGACCGTGGAGGAGGGCTTCGTCAGCAAGATGAAGCCGGGCAGCCTCTTCGTCTTCGCCGGGCGGAAGCTGGAGCTGGTCCGCCTGCGCGACAAGGTGGCCACGGTGAAGGTCTCGAAGGGCGATGCCCGCGGGAACATCGCCGTATGGGGCGGCAGCAAGATGCCGCTCTCCACCGAGCTATCCCACGCCACTGCCGCGCGGCTGCGGGGTGAGGGCAAGCCCGCGCCGGAGATGAAGGCCGTGGCCCCGATCCTGGCGATCCAGAAGCGCTGGTCCGAGCTGCCGGACGACCGGACCCTGCTGGTGGAGCACGCCCGCTCCCGGGACGAGGAGCACCTCTTCGTTTTCCCCATGGCCGGGCGCGTGGTGCACGAGGGGATCGGCGCGCTGATGACCTACCGGATGAACCTGAAGGACGCCGTGACCATCACGCAGAACGACTACGGCTTCTGCCTGACCGCCCGCCGCGGGCTGCACCTCGACGAGCGCTCGATCCGTTTGAATCTCTCGGTTGAAAATTTGTTAGAGGACGTCGTCGCTTGCCTGAATACCCACGAACTGGCCCGCCGCCAGTTCCGGGAGGTGGCACGGGTGGCCGGGCTCATCTTGCAGAACCTGCCAGGTCGGGCGAACCGCGGGCAGCGGGAGGTGCAGGCGAGTTCCAGGCTACTGTTTGAAGTGCTGGAGCGCTACGATCCGGGCAATCTTCTCCTACTCCAGTCCGAGCGTGAAATTCTCGAACGCCAATTTGAATTCAGCCGCTTGCATACGGTGTTGGCCGACATGGAACAGCGCCCCATACACTTGATTGAAACCGAGCATCTGACCCCGATGGCCTTTCCCTTGTGGGCGGAGCGATTGTCAGCCACTCTGTCACCTGGAGACGCGGCGACGCGGCTCGAACAGATGATCCAAGAGCTCAACCAAGCCGCACGATGACGATTCAAATCCAAAATCAAACGGTGCGTCTCGTCGCAGGGGGCGGGGCGCTGCTGGAGGACGGCACCCTGGTGGTGGCGGACCTCCATCTGGGAAAGGCGAGCGCCTTCCAAGCGCGGGGTCTGGCGATTCCCGAGGGCGACAGCGAGAGCGATCTCCATCGCCTGACCGCCTTGGCGAAGTGGCACCAGGCGGAGCGGGTGGTGGTGAATGGCGACCTCTTCCACTCCGCCGGCGGACTGACCCCGCAGATCGAACTTCTGATCGAGCGCTGGCTAGATGAGATCCGGATCCCGGTGGAGATCACCTACGGGAACCACGAGCGGAAGGTGCCCCGCCTGCCGCATGGACTGCATCCGACCGACACCAAGGAGTTCGGCGGCTTCCACATCGTCCACGACCCGGCCGATGCGCCGAAGGGGGTGCCGAGCATCACCGCGCACTGGCACCCGGTGGTGAAGATCGCGGATGGGAAGCGGACTTCGCTGCGGCTGCCCTGCTTCCTGGTGCGCGGGCCGGTGCTGGTGCTGCCGTCCTTCGGGAGCTTCACGGGCGGGCAGATCCTGGAGGTGGAGAAGGGCGACCGCTACTTCGTGAGTCCGGGGGAAGAGGTGGTGGAGGTGCCGGGGGAGCTGGTGAGGGGTTAGTCGCGGCGCAGCCGCCTTGGACTGCGCGCAACCCTGTTGCCGCTTTCGGCAGGCAACCCTGTTGCCGTGAGCGAGCGCTCGATTCCCCCGAACACCCTTCCCTGTAACCGACGGCCAGGGTGTAATGCTAGTTCGCCACAAAGTTCGCGCCACGGAAAGCCGCAGCACGAGGAGCTCTCCTTTCATCTACCGTGGACATCCTCGGAGGGGCTGCGGGCCCATGTGGTTCGGGCTGATCGCTCGGGCTGTTAGTTTGCGGAGACCTCGGGGAGGATCAGCATCGCGCGTCGACTCAGGTGGGGATCCTCTGGTGATCGGGTGACCGCACTCCTCATTCACGGCAACAGGGTTGCCTGCCGAAAGCGGCAACAGGGTTGCACGCAGTCCAAGGCGGCTGCGCCGCGGATTAACTACCCGCGCCTGCGCCGAAAAAGAACAAGCGCCCCGAGCCCACCCAGCACCGCAGCCGAAGGCTCCGGAACCGTGGTGAAGACACCCTTCACGGTGACCCGCCCGACTTCGCCTTCGTTGACGGCGAAGCTCGTGGGGTTGGCGATGGTCGCACCGCTGGGATCGGCGAAGGAGACCTTGAAGTAGTAGGGGTGGTCCGCGCTGTCCTTGAAGGGGCTGAGGAAGTAGTTCTGCTGGAGTAGAACCGAATCGGCGTTCTGCGCGGCGCTGCCGGTGTCCGGGGTATCGAGCAGGCCGACCGCGAAGCTGGTGACGGTCGGGTTCAGGTTGTTCGGCAGCGAGATCACCGGGCGGTTGAGGACGATCTGCAGGTCGAAGCCACCGATGCCCGGGCCTTCGCCAAGGGTGCCATTGCGATAATAGAGGTAGGCGACATCGAAAGGCTCATCCAGCGCCACATTGGAGGAATACAGGCGCTGGTACCAGAGGGCGCTGGAGTGGTCACCGGTCGTAACGGGGCTGCCCCACTGGAGGAAGGCGTTGCCTCGCTCCGCGGTGGGCAAGAGGCCGGCAGGGGCACCGTAGAGATCGGCCCCCGCGGCATAGCCGTCGTCGAGGAAGTTATCGGCGATGAATCCGCTGCCGGAAAGATTTAGAAAGCTGCCCTGGCCCGAAATGTTGGTGGGGTTGGGCAGCGTTTGGCCATTGGAAAGGCCGGTCAGGAAGCAACTCGCGAGGACGAGGCGGGTGAACAAGGTCATGGGGGGGGGACGGCAGGGGTTGGGGGGATTGCCGACGGTTAGAGGCTGGCGGAATGGTGGGGCGGTGCAAGCCTGGAATCCGGGGACTCGGCCTTGGAAAGGCAAGGTTTTGAACAGGAGGAAGGCCGGAGAGAGACAGGAGGAAAGACAAGTGGATGCGCAATCAGAGACTCATCCTAGCTTCAAAAACTCCTGCCTTCCTCCTGCCTTTCTCCTGTTCAAAACCGATCGCCGCGCTGCCCCCGGCATCCCTGTCACGTCTTCCATTGGACAAGGGCGCGGAGCGCAGGCATGGTGATCTTTGCTTGCCGGAGAAGCCGTCCATTCCCCTGCCCGTCCGCCCGGTCATCTATCAGATGCTACCGCGGCTGTTTGGCAATACGGTGGAGACCCGGGAGTTCGACGCGCCGCTGGTGGTGAATGGCTGCGGGAAGTTCAAGGACATCACGGAGGCGGCGCTGGGCTCGCTGCGGGAGATGGGCTTCACCCATGTGTGGCTGACCGGGGTGCTGGAGCAGGCCAGCGGCACGGACTACCCGGAACGGCCGGCGGATGCGCCGGACATTTTGAAGGGCATCGCGGGCAGTCCGTATGCGATCAAGGACTACTTCGATGTCTGCCCGGACTACGCGGAGAATCCGGCGGAGCGGCTGGAGGAGTTCCGGGCCCTGGTGGCGTGCTGTCATGCCAGCGGACTGCGGGTGATCATCGACTTCGTGCCGAATCATGTGGCGCGCAGCTATCAGTCTGATGTGAAGCCGGGGCTGTCCTTCGGCGAGGGCGATGACCGCTCGGTGTTCTTCGCGCGGGACAACCACTTCTACTATCTGCGTAGTAGCGACGCGGGCGAGGGCCCGCCGCTCAAGCTGCCGACCGCGGGCAGGCCGGGATGCAGCGGGCTCTTCGCGGAGGAGACGGAGCATGGGCGGGTCAGCGGGAACAACGTGGTCTCGTGGGCGCCATCGATCTACGATTGGTATGAGACGGTGAAGTTGAACTACGGCCACGACTTCACCACCGGGCGGGACACCTCGCACCTGCCGGAGTCGAATGCCTCACCGGAGATGGTGCCGCGCACCTGGCGGACCATGGATGCGATCCTGGCCTACTGGCAGCAGCTCGGCGTGGATGGCTTCCGCGCGGACATGGCGCACATGATCCCGATGGAGTTCTGGCGCTGGGCGATCCGGCGCTCGCGGGCGCGGAATGCGGGCGTGTTCTTCTGCGCGGAGGCTTATGATAATGACCCGGCGAAACTGTTCGAGTGCCATGTGCTGGATGGGCTGTTAGAAGCGGGCTTCGACGCGGTGTATGATGATCCGGTCTACGATGCCCTGGAAGCGCTCTACGATGGCTCGGGCAAGTGGGCGAATGACATCGATCAACTGACCTTCACCGGCACGCGCTTCCATCGCTCGCTGCGCTATGCGGAGAACCACGATGAGGTGCGCCTGGCCAGCCCGAAGGAGTGGGGCGGCCTGGGGATGGCGGTGGGCAAGCCGGTATCCGCGGTGGTCTATGGCATGGGCCGCGGGCCGATCATGCTGTATAGCGGGCAGGAAGTGGGCGAACCGGCAGCGGGGCCGGAAGGCTTCGGCGGGGATGATGCGCGGACCACGATCTTCGATTATTGGTCGATGCCGGAGTTCACCAAGTGGGTGAACGGCGGGCGCTTCGATGGCGGCGGGCTCAACGAGGAGCAACGCGGCTTGAGGGCGTGGTATGGGAAGCTGTTAGGCTTGATGCACGAGCCGGCCTTCGCGCGCGGGGAGTTCTACGGGCTGAACCATGCGAACAAGGAGAACCCGGGCTTTGGGAGATTGGATGGGGAGACCGTCAGCGGGCACTGGCTGTATGCCTTTCTGAGGCAGGACCGGGAGAGCGGGCAGGCCTTCATGGTGGTGGTGAACTTCCATGGCACGCAGGGGTCTGAGCGGACGAGCGTGAGGATCCCGCTGCATGCGCTCGGCTGGCTGGGACGGGAGCATGCGTGGGAGATGAAGTTTGAAGAGAGACTGGAAGGTGGATGGAAGGAGGACCTGCCGGTGGGAGAGCTGCCGTATGCGGGAGTGGGCTTGCCCGCATTGCCGGCGCTGGGGGTGATGGTGGTGGAGCTGAGGTGAGGGCCGACCGCACTGACAGCTCTACCGCTGGGAGCGCGGAGCCACTGGCCCGCAGAGTGGTCCCTCAAAGCATGCCACATCTTCCGGTCTGAAGAATGGCGGCGGCGCTATCCATACGAAGCACGAGAACAGGCGGGCTGGAAGGGTCGCTTCTGCGGGCCAGTGGCTCCGCGCCCCCAGCGGTAGAGCCGTCCGCATCCCGGGCTACGGGGGATCCCTCAAAACGGCCACACGCTGGTCCAGACGCTGGCGCGAGCGAAGCGGATGACTTCCTCCTCATCGCTCATGCGCTTGAGCGGGCGGGTCGCCTTCAGCACTTCGGTGCCGCGTTGGACGGCGCGCCATTCCACGGCCAGGCCGCTGAGGCGCAGCAGGGTCCAGAAACCGAGCACGGCGATGCCGATGGCGATCATCCAGCCATTCGGCACGCGCTTGGTGAAGCAGCCGAAGAACACGACGATAAACACCAGCGCCGGCAGGGCCCGGGTGAGGTAGGCACCCTTGGCGCGGGCCTTGGCCACGGCATCACCCTCGCGGCCCAGGAGCTCCAGGCCGCACTCGCGCACGGCATTGCCCAGGGCGGCGGCGTGAGTCTCCTTGCCACGGCCCGGCGGCAGGCCCAGGCGCTGGCGCAGTTCCTTCACCGGCGTCTCGCAATCGCGGCGGATGCCCTCGTGCTTCACGCGGCTCCAGAACCAATGCCGGGCCGCCCAGGCACCGAGCAAGGGAATCAAGGCTAGAAGGATGAGGAGTTTCGGCACGGTTCGCTTGGGTTTCGCCAGCTCAGCGTTTCCCGCCGCCCGCGGCAAGCCATGCCTTCGGGTCATCGGGCCAGGGGTGTTTCGGGTAGCGGCCCGCGATCTCCTTTTTCATCTGCGCATAGCCGTTGGCCCAGAAGCTGGCGAGGTCCTTGGTCATCTGCCAGGGACGCTGGTTCGGCGCGAGGATGTGGACCAGCAACGGCACGCGCCCATTCGCGATGGTGGGCGTGTGCCACACGCCGAAGAGATCCCGCACGCGCAGGGCGATCCACGGGTCCTTGCCCGCCTCGTAAGTCACCTTGGGCGTCTGGCCATTCGCGAGGGTCACGCGCTCCGGCGCGTAGGAATCGAGAGCCGCGCGCTGCGGTCCATTCAGCCAGTCCTTCAGCACCGGCCAGACCTGGCGCTCCTTGATGTCCTTGTAGCCGAGCGCGCCGTGGCAGATCTGCGCGACGGCGGCGGCGCGGTCTTCCTCCGACCAGCCGGGCAGCTCCAGATCCGGCATCCACTTGCCCAGGCCATCGAGCCGCGCGCACCATTGGTCGACCGCGGCATCCCAGTTCTTCAGGATGAGCTCGCCGGAGAGCACCTTCGCGGCCAGGATCTCCGCGGCGGCGTCTTCATTCACGCCGTGGTCGCTTTCCTTCGACTCCAGCACGAGGTCGCGGAACTTGGTCTCTTTCAGCGAGACGACTCTTCTACGAGGTTCATCGTAGCTCGCGCCATTGGTGAAGGTGAAGTCTTCCGGGAAGAGTTCCTTCAGCCACTCGGGATCGATGGCCGTCGCACGCTTGAGCTGCACGATCACCTCGCGGCCTTCCACCTCGGTGATCTCCGCGGCCACGAAGGCATCTGCCCTTTTCGCGGCGCTTTCTTCATCCAGCTTGCCGCGGCGCTTGCCCACCACCTTGCAGGCCAGGGTCGCCTCGCTGAAGCGCACGGCCAGCCGATCGCTGAAGGACGCGAGCATCGCCCGGCCCACGGCCTCGCGGCGCTTGCTGAAGTCCACGCCTTCCCATGGCCAGCCGCGTTGCAAGGCGAGACGATGCAGGCGATCAAAACCCTGTGCCACCTCACGTGCACCGCGGCCATGGATGCCCAGCGGCCCACAGCGTTTGCCATCGAAGTCCATGCCCGCGGCGGAATCGAAGGCCCGCCACTCCGCTTCGAAATCGCTCCCATCCCCGGGGAAGACGAAGTCCTTCCGCCCGATGCCACCACGCTTCGATACGAAGATCCCTTCGCCCTGCACCGCTGCGGCGATGAAGGCCATCTCCGCCACGCAGCCCTGCTCCACACCGGCGAGCATGAGGCGGGAGTAGCGCGGCTCCAGCGGCAGCGCGGCCATCGCCCGGCCCTCCTCTGTTAGAGCGCCATGCGCATCGATCGCGCCGAGGTCATGCAAGAGCGACTCCGCGCGCACCATGCTTTCTTCCAGCGGCGCATCCAGCCAGCGGAAGTTCCGCACCTCCTGCACGCCCGCGGCTTTCAAGAGCAGCACCATCTCCGCCAGGTCCACGCGCCGCACCTCCGGCGCATCGAAGGCCTCGCGGCGGTTGTGCTCGCTCTCGCTCCACAGGCGGAAGGCGCGGCCCGGCCCGGTGCGCCCGGCACGGCCTGCGCGTTGCTCCGCAGAGGCGCGGGAAATCTTGCGGATGAGCAGCGTGTCGATCCCGCGCCGCGGATCGAAGCTCGCCTCGCGCGCCAAGCCTGCATCGATCACCGTGCGCACGCCCTCGATGGTTAGAGAGGTCTCCGCCACATTCGTGGAGACGATGATCTTGGGCTTCTTCCCCGGAGAGACCGCCGCCTCCTGCGCTGCCGGTGGCAGGCCGCCGTGCAGCGGGAAGATATCGTGATGGCGGAAGGCGGAGGAGAACTCCAGTGCCTCCACCGTCTTGCGGATCTCATGCATGCCGGGCAGGAAGCACAGCACATCGCCCGGCTCCGGCATGCCCAGCGCCTCCTTGCAGACGGTGGCGATGCGTTCCCAGATCGGCGTCTCCACCGGTGGTCCGCCGCGGCGGTCATTCACCTTCGGGCGCTCGGGGCGATAGGCCACCTCGATCGGGAAAGTCCGTCCGCCAGCTTCTAACATCTTCGCCGGTGCGAGATACTCGGCCAGCCCGCGGGTCTCCAGCGTGGCGGACATCACCAGCACCCGCAGGTCCGGTCGCGATGCCTCTTGAAGATCCAGGCAGCGCCCCAGCGCCACATCCACCGCCAGGCGGCGCTCGTGGAATTCATCGAAGACCACCGCACCCACGCCATTGAGCTGCGGGTCATCCTGCAGCCAGCGCTGGAAGACGCCGTCCGTCATGTAGATCAGCCGCGTGTCCCGGCCATACTTGGTATCGAAGCGCACCGCGTAGCCCACCTCGCCACCGAGCGAGGCCCCGCGCAGCTTCGCCACCCAGCCGGCCAGCAAGCGCGCCGCCATCCGCCGCGGCTCGATCACCAGCACTCTCCCGGTGATCCCGGCCTCCAGCAGCATCCCCGGCACCGCGGTGGACTTGCCGGAGCCGGTGGGTGCCTTCAGCAACACCCGGTCACGCTGGCCCGGGGCCACGGCGGCTTTCAGATCGGCTTCGATTTCATGGACAGGCAGGCGCACGCCCCGCGATAGCGGCGATCACTTGGAAAGGGAACCGCCAAAGCAAGGCGGGAAAGGGAGGCACCACGAATCAACAGCCCAATCCTACGAATTAGAATGAAAGGGCCCGGGGTCTAGGCACCTCCCCTCTGCCTTGATTCGTAAGATTGGGCTGTTGATTCGTGGTGCCTCCCTTCCTCCCCGGTCCAAAAAGAGCCGTTGGCGACCCTGTGGTCCCCCGAAAGACCCTTACAAAACGCCCGGTATTGGGCATTGCACCCGGCGCGGCAGGGCCTAGTCTCCCCGCGCTCACACAGCACACCTATTTATGAATCTCGGCACTCCGGAAATGATGGTGATCTTCATGGTGATTCTCTTGCTCTTCGGGGCGAAGAAGCTGCCGGAACTGGCCCGCGGCCTGGGCAAGAGCATGGGCGAATTCAAGAAGGCCAAGGACGAGTTCGAGCGCGAGATCAAGGGCTGAAGCAGGTTCCTCCGGTCCCCGCTTTTGCTGCCATTCTTTTTCAGACGGATTTCCCCGCGGCGCGCGCTGGCCCCTGTGAAGCTTGTGGCCAGTCCGGCCCGGCGGTGATTCCCATTGCACAGCCCGCCAAGGGCGCTTAAACTCTATGACCATGAATCCGATTCTGGGTATCGGTCCCCTCGGGACCCCGGAGATGATCGTCATCTTCCTCGTCGTCCTGCTGCTCTTCGGGGCCAAGAAGCTCCCAGAACTGGCCCGCGGTGTGGGCAAGAGCATGGGCGAATTCAAGAAGGCCCGTGAGGACTTCGAGCGCGAAATCACCCGCTCCGAGGACGAGGTGAAGACCGCCAAGACCCGCGAAACCGCCAAGGCGGAAGAAGAAGAGATCCGCATCAAGCAAGCCGCCGGAAGCGAGCCGGTCGAGAAGGCCTGATAGACGGAAGAGCATGAAGCTCAGGCAGTTTCCTTTCAAGAACAACGCCCCGGGGAAATCCGGGGCGTTTTCTTTTGTGCTGCTCCTGGCCTTGGCGCTCGGCCTGCCTGCCTGCCGGGACAAGGACCAGGGCGCGGACTGGGCCGGGCAGAAGAAGGCTCCGGAAACCGCGCCCGCTGCGCCTCCGGCCGCTCTCCCCAAATCTCCGGTCAAGGGCGACGGCTCGAAGGTCCGCTTCGTGGCCTACAACGTGGAGAACTGGCTGGTCATGGAGCGCACCGACCACGGCAAGCGCATCGCTGCGCCCAAGCCGGAAAAGGAGCGCGCCACCGTGACCAAGATCCTGGTCGCCGCGCAGCCGGACATCCTCGGTCTCGAGGAAGTCGGCAACGAGGATGACGTGAAGGACGTCCAGCAGCACTTGGCCGATGCCGGCTGGCCGATGCCCCACTCCCACATCAACCGCGGCGCTGACCCGACCCGCAGCCTGGTATTGCTTTCCCGCTTCCCCATCACCCGCCCGGTCTACCGGAAGGACCTGCACTACCGCCTCCAAGGGGCGGAGCACGCCATGCAGCGCGGCATCCTTGACGCCACCGTGGACACCCCGGCGGGCAGCTACCGCTTCATCGGCGTGCACCTCAAATCCAAGCGCGAGGTGGAAGACGCCAACGAGGAGGAAATGCGTCTCAACGAAGCCCAGATCCTACGCGGACAGGTGGAGGATCTGCTCACCCAGGACCCGCAAGCCCGCCTAGTGGTCTATGGTGATTTCAACGACACGCGGAACAGCCCCGCCATCCGCACCATCCAAGGCTCCGGGAATGGCCCCACGGCGCTCACCACGCTTTCACTGAAGGATTCCCACGGCCAGTACTGGACCCACTTCTGGGACTATCAGGATGTCTACTCGCGCATCGACTACGTGATGCTTTCCCCCGCACTGAAGGATGCCGTGGATCGGGACAAGTCCCGGATCATCGATGAAGGGGAGATCGGCGAGGGGAGCGATCACCGGCCCTTGTTGGTGATCTTGAAGAAGTGACGAGGGAGAAGTCCCGCGCCTCACCTCAGAACCTTGTTCTCATCGTCGAACTTAATACACGACTGCCCACCTCCTTTGGCGAGATACACCAGATTTTTAATCGGAGCGGAATTGGAGAGGCCATCAAGGTCTGCGCCGGACAAGCGCCGCGAAGACAAGAACATCCTGTAGACCGCCATGCGGTTGCCCTTCGGGCACAAGCCAAGCCACAGCCCGCATAGCACATCTTCCACGACGTGGCTCATGACCGCGTGGAAGGCCACGCCGTCGTGGGTCGTGCTATGCGCGACGATTCCCAAATAGAACTCATTCGCCCTCGATGCAATGTAGGTGAATATCTTTTCGCGACCACCCTGCCAACTCCGGATCTTTCCACGGAAACGCATCGTCTTCGGAACACTCCCACCCAAGCCCCTCCGCGCTGGCAGCATGGTGATTTGCTCCTCCCGCCAGGACAAGTTCCCATCGCTCTCTTCATCGTGACCGAGGTAATAACTCCACTTCAAACCTTCGAAAAAGGCTTCATTCTTGGGCAAGGCGATCCGCTTGTCATGAAGAATCCAGTCCTTGATACTGGTGCGGGTGCGCCCGGCCAACCTCTCCAAGGTGGAGTAAAACACCATGCGGCTGTCCTTCACCCTTCTCAAGGTTTTGATACTGATATCATACCCGCAAAGATCCCGGATCTCTTTCCATGCCTTGCCACGGAAGACCTCGCCGAACATCTCCCCATTGGCTTGCTCCGTTCTTTTTCCCCGGCCCGCCTTTATTCCACCGGAGGTTTTCCCATACATCTTGCCATTGGCCTGATCCATTCCTCTTCCCCTGTCTTCGCTCACGCCCGCTTGTAGTTATGCACACATCTCGCATCAACCAAAATTGCGACAAAATACTCACTTGATTATCAACCCAGAACACAAGGACATCCAAGCTCCGGATATCATCAACCCAAGCATGATATCCGATGGCAAATTTGCGGCAATAGTGAGCAGGCGATGGTTTATCTCCCCTCACCCGCAGGCCGAGCGACGGCAAGACAACGCGTGACGAATTCGTCACCCGCAGGTGTCTTTTCCAAGGTACGAGAGACGCTTTTTCGGACATGGCGTCCGGAGCGCGGGCGAACTAGGTTTGCACCAATTCAATTCACGCACACACGAAGCCTGCCAGGAATGAATCCGGCGAACCTGTCGCCACCGCCCCTATACCGCAGCGGGCTTCGTCAAACTCCGTTCGCCATGACCAACTCCCTCAACTCCCGCCTGCCGCTCGCCACTGTGAGTTCCCACTCCAGGACTATCCACGGAGATCCGGCAGCGGAGCCCGGATGATGGCGATCCCTGAGTCCGCGAACTCCCTACCCGGGCCTATCTCCGGGAGGGGCAGCGGAGCAGTTCGGGAAGCCGCCCGATAAGGGGCGAAGCCATCCGCCATGACGCGGATGGAAGGAAAGCCGGCATGAGCCGAACAAGCTTTCTGCGCGCCCGCGTGGCCCGCTCCCGATGTGATAATCCGTACGCCTGCTGACTGCTAATCCCGCCCGTTCTCCGCCCCCAAGTTTTTCCCAACCAGCCGTCCAATTCCAACCCAGACCAAGAAGCATGAAAGCCTCACCACAATCCCGCATTCACACGATTGGTTCCCTCTTCCGTGGATTCTCAAACGCTGACGATCCAATCGTTGGCAAGCCCGCCGTAAAAGCCGCGCTCTGCGGACGGCAGGCCTTGGTTCCACTTCCCCACATCATCGCCGCCTCGCTTGGCCTCCTTGCACCGCAGGCGGGAGCCCTGGACTACTTCCGCTATGCCTCGCTCGGCGGTCTCCAGTCGGTCCCGACCCAGCCCTACTCCTACCGGAGCTACAAGATGAACGACAGTGGCAGCGTGGTCGGCAATGCCGAGAATGAGCCAGCCACCTGGAAAGCGGGAATCATCACCAAGTATGGCATCCCTCCCGTCGCGACCTCCGCCCAAGCCTACGCCATCAACGCGGTGGACAGCATCGCCATTCAGCGGAACAACAAAAACTTCGCGGACCAGAACTCCGCGGCGGTGAAACACTTGGGGGTCTGGTACTATACCTCCTACCCTTCAGGCATCGGTTATACGGTCCCCTATGGCATCAATGATGCCCGCCTGATGGTGGGCTCGGCGAGCTCGAGTGCGGGGGTTCCGGGATACGCCTTCTTCGTTCCCGCGGGCGGGGATGTGCCGACCCTGCTGCCCAATGCACCCGGGACCACCCGCTCCGTCGCGCTGGGCGTGAACAACAACAAGGTCGCCTGGGGGGTAAGCTTCAGCGCGATCAACAATCCCGTGGCCATGACATGGATCGCGGATGGCAGCGGAAACGGACAGGTCCTGGGAGTTGTGGGCGGCAACAGCAGCGTGCAGGACGTGAACGGCAACAACGTGGCCGTGGGCCATTTCGGAGCCGACGGCGTCTACTGGGACAATTCGGGGAGACATGTCCTTGCCCCGGGAATCGCGAATGCACTCACGGACTCCGGGGTGATCGTGGGCAGCACCGCGGCCACTTATAGCTACTCGGCGTCGATTGCGTGGTTCAAATCGCCGGCAGACACGACGACCTACAGCCTCACGGCGCTGCAGGATTCCGGCCACACCCTCTACACCGCTTCCGACATCAACTCGAGCCTCCAGATCGTCGGCGTATCGGACACGGGTGGCTACATCCTCACCCCGGTGGTCGAGCGCTCGGTATCCGGCGCGTGGAACGATCCCGGCAAATGGCTGTGGGAACTGCAGCCCACGGCGGTGCATCCGGTGCGGATCGTCCCGTCCACGGTGAGTGTCACGGTGGCGGGTCCATCCGGCACCGCCACTGTCTCCGAGATGGCAGTGGGAGACCCCGCGGATACTCTGACGGCGACGCTCGATCTGGCCACCGGTAGCATCTTGAAGGTCACGGGCAACCTCTGGGGCAGCGGCAAAACCACCGTGGCCGCCAAGGGCAACGTGGTGGTGGATGGCCAGATCCAGTCTCCGGCGGATGTCAGCGGCTCATTCTCCGGGGCCGGCAGCGTCACCGGGGATGTGGTGGTCAGAAGCACGGGCCTGGTCTCCCCGGGCCGGACTGCCGGCACGCTGAGCGCAGGCGGGGCATTCAACATGGAAAACGGCAGCCGCCTCCGGATCGATATCAACGGTCAGGGCGTGTCCACCGTGGCCGACAAGCTTGCGGTGACTGGCAGTGTCTCCCTCTCCAGCCCCACCCTGAGCTTCTCCGGAAGCCACGTGCCGGTCGCCGGCGAGACATTCATGATCCTGCAGAACAACTCGGCCACCCCCGTGGCGGGAACCTTCAAGGATCTCCCGGAAGGCACGAAGATCGCCAACTTCATGGGTTCCGGATTGGAGGCCCGGATCAGCTATACCGGCGGGACCGGCAATGACGTGACTCTCACGACGATCCAACCGCTGTCCACCAACGCGAATCTGGCTTCGCTGTCGCTGAATCCAGGCCTCTTGTCTCCGGCTTTCACGGAGCCCACCGGCAGCTACACTGCAGAGGTGGACTACCAGGCGGCAGCCACCACCGTGACTTCCGCCAGCGTGGAAGCCCAGGCCACCGTGAGCATCAATGGCAAGGCTGCCTCCGCCGGAGGCCAGGTGGAGACGGTGCCGCTGTCCGTGGGTGCCAATCACGTGGATGTCCTGGTCACTGCGCCGGACCCGGCCAACACCCGCCACTATCTCATCGACGTGCAGCGGCTCTCGGTCATCGAGACCTTGCGGAAGGAAGCATTCGGCTCCGCATCCGGAGAAGGCGAAACCGCGGACCTCGCGGATTTTGATGGCGACGGCCAGCCGAACCTTCTTGAGCTCGCGATCGGGGCTGACACGAAGTCGGGCATGATGGAAACGCTGGTCTACTCGGCAGGAACCGGTGCCGGCGGTGTCATCGAGAAGACGGGGCAACCGGTGATCGTCCAGGGAGAGGAGGGCAGGCGCGTCCTTTTCGTGCGGCTTTCCGCATGGCACGAAGCCGGGCTCTCCTACAGCCCGCTGGCTTGCTCCGATGCCGCATCCTGGGAGCCCATTCCGGCGGAACCCGAGGTTCTGGCAGACAACGGCACCTATCAGATCGTCGCGGTGCCTCTTCCTTCGTTTGAAGAAGGGACCGGATTCTTCCGTCTGGCCGTGGAAGCGGAGGAGTGACGGGTGACGCGGCCGGATGGCAATCCGGGCGGATGCCGAAAGAATTGCCTTGATTGAGAGAGGGGCCGGAAGGCCGGGTGCCTGCGGCCCCTCTTTCTCCATCGGCCGGGCTCACTCCTCCTTCACCGTCGTGCTCACACTATTCGCCTGCACGGAGGCGATGCCACTATCCCGCGCGGCCTCGGAGGAATACATCTCGCTGGTGCCGATGATCTGGCCATTGGACGCCTTCAGGACGAAGTAGGGTTGATTGGCGGAGGAACTCTTCTTCTCGTAGTTCTTCGCGTCCGGGCCGTGCTTGCGGACGGATTCGATGCCGCCCTGCGCCCCGCTTTTCGAGTCGTAGGACTGGCTGACGAGGATCACCTCGTGGTTACCGGCCTTCAGGTTGAAGCTGAACTTGCCGGAGGTCCCCTGCTTGAGTTGGTAATATCCAGTGGCCATGGGGTCATTTAGAGCATTTCCGGAAAAAGGCGCAAGTTTTCAGAGCAATGACGAATGCCGAATCCCCGAATGCCGAATGACTTGTGACGAAGAGGGCAGGCACCACGAATCAAAACCCAATCGCCACGAATCCAAGCCGGGGCAGGGCGAGTCCCTGATCCTCCTCCGCATTCGTGGGGATCGGCTGTTGATTCGTGGTGCCTCTTGCCTTCCCACCCCCGAAATCCGGAATTCGCCATTCCCGCGATTCCGAAAACACGTTGGATTTTTCATGGCAACTTCATCCGGTTTTCCGCTAAGTCCCTGAAGCTCGCTACCGTCTGACATCCAACCTGACTCCATGGAATACGCCTCTGAAACCGAAGTCGCCTCCGCAGGGAAGCACGTCCGTTCCCTTTCCGCGGCACTCAACCAAGTCCTCTTCGGGCAGGAGGAGCTGATCGACCTGGTGCTCACCGGGGTGCTGGCCCGCGGCCACATCCTGCTGGAGGGCCTGCCCGGCCTGGGCAAGACGGAGCTGGTGAAGGGCCTTTCCAAGACCCTGCGCCTGGGGACGAAGCGCGTGCAGTTCACCCCGGACCTGCTACCGGGTGACATCACGGGGAACCCAGTGCTGCAGGAGATCGATGGCCGCCGCGCCTTCGTCTTCCAGCCGGGGCCGCTGTTCACGAACATCGTGCTGGCGGACGAAATCAACCGCGCCTCCCCCAAGACCCAGTCCGCCCTGCTGGAGGCCATGCAGGAGCGCCGCGTGACGGTGCTCGGCGAGACCCACGAGCTCCCCCGCCCTTTCTTCGTGCTGGCCACGCAGAACCCGATCGAGCTGGAAGGCACCTACCCGCTGCCGGAGGCGCAGCTGGACCGCTTCCTCTTCAAGCTGGAGGTCACCCGGAACAACGTGGCCACCCTGGAGCGGATCGTCACCCAGCGCGAGTTGGGCACCGAGCCGGAAGTGGAAGCCATCATGGATGCTTCCACGCTGGATGAGGTGCTCACCCTGGTGCGCCGCATCTACCTGCCGGACGTGGTGGCGAATTACATCGCCCGCCTGGTGGATGGCACGCACCCCGGCCAGAGCAGCGCCGCCCGCGGCATCCGCTACGGTGCCAGCCCGCGCGCCGCCCTTTCGCTGGCCTCCGCGGCCAAGGCCCGCGCGCTGATGAACGAGCGCGCCCACGCCTCCTTCGAGGACGTGCGCTTCGTCGCCCCCTCCGTCCTGCGCCACCGCATCGTGCTGGAGTACAATGCCCGCGTGGAAGGCCTCACGAACAACGACATCGTGCGCAGCCTGATCGAGGAGATCCCCTTCCAGGGCGGAGCCACGCCTCGCACCCTGAAGCCGGTGACCACCGCGTGAGCGGGCAGGCCGTGTCCGGTTGTTAGATCGATCGCTTGGTTCGCTTCTTCCTCTCCTTTCCCTTTTCCATGCATCCGCGTGCCCTTGTCCTTCCGCTCGCCGCCCTGTTCCTGATGGCCAAGGCCACGGCGCAGGAGACCCTCTTCGGTCACCAGCCCGATCCCAAGTCCAAGACCCGCATCGAGTGCGTGGCGCTCTTCAGCCGCCCTTCCCCGGCCGGCTACCTGCCGGTCCGTGTGACGGTGGTGAATGCGAATGAGACGGACGGCAACATCGAGATCCGCACGACCTCCAGCGATGGCGGCTACAACGGGAACGGCAGCGAGCTGACCTCCACCTTCAAGCTCGGTGCCCCGGCCGGGAAGACCACCCGCCACGACATCCTGGTGCCCTGCACCACGCTGATGAACAATGGCTACGGCTATGGCGGCGGCGGCTCGGTGAATGTGTCGCTGTCCATGAGCGGCTCCTTCGGCAGTGTCCCGGGGAATCTCTCCGGCAACTACGGCCAAGACCAGCCCGCCATCCTGATGAGTGAGCCGCTCTTCACCAAGAGCGCCGGCACCCTGGACTCCGAGCTGAACAGCCACGGCAGCGGCAGCGGCATGCGCTACGGCGGCGGCATGAACTTCGCCGCGAAATTCAATCCCGCGGAGATGCCGGACGATTGGCGCGCCTACTCCGGCTACGACGGGATGGTGATGACGGATACCGACTGGACGTCCATGAGCCCCGGCGCGCACACCGCCATCCTGCGCTGGAACCGCATGGGCGGGCGCCTGGTGATCCTGGCCACTTCCACGAATTCCGACCTCGCCACCCTGGGCATCGCCACCTCCGCCACCGGGGAGAAGTATGCCGCGCGTTCCCTGGGCAGCGTGTTGATCGAGCCCCTGCCCGGCGGCAGCCTGGTGCTGGATAGCGCCGCGGCGCAACGCCTGATCTCCCGCTTCAATGCCGGCAAGGACGTGCTGCCGCCGATGAACCAGTCCGTGAACAAGGACTTCGCCGGCAGCTGGCCGCTGCACTCGAACTTCGATGCGAAGAGCTACAACTACGCCGTCTTCATCATCATCCTGATCGCCTTCGGCATCCTGGTGGGCCCGGTGAATCTGTTTGTCTTCGCGAAGTCCGGCCAGCGCCACCGGCTCTTCATCACCACTCCGCTGATCGCGCTTGGCACCAGCGTGCTGCTGATCGGCCTCATCATCATCATCGATGGCTTCGGCGGTCGCGGCATCCGCGTGGCGCTGATGGAAGTGCGGCCGGAAGACGGTGAGAACTCCGCCTACCTCATGCAGGAGCAGGTCAGCCGCACCGGTGTGCTGCTGGGTGCCAGCTTCACCGTGGATCAACCGGTGGCCATCACCCCGGTGCCGCTCTCCGCGGCCTCCCAGTGGAGCCGCCTCACGGATACCAACAATGGCGGCGGCATGCGCTATGAGATGACCCTGCAGGACAACAAGATGGATGTGGAGGGCGATTGGTTCCAGAGCCGCTCGGAGCAAGGCCAGAGCCTGAGCGCCGTGATCCCCACCCGCGGCCGTATCGAGCTGCGCGGCGGTGGCGGCACCAGCACGATTCCCTCGATGGTCTCCACCTTTGAGTTCCCCATCGACAAGCTCTACTACACCGATGCGTCCGGCACCTATTGGTGTGCGGAGAACATCGAGCCCGGCAAGGCCTTCAGCTGCCGCGAGGTCCAGCTCGCGGAGGTCCAGCAATTCGTGAAGGGCGCCGGCGCGCAGTTCTCCGCCCGCACCCGCAAGGGCCTCTACGCCCTGTCCCCGGAGGTCACCGGCGGCGCCGTCCCCCCCACCCGCGGCAAGCGCCACTTCATCGCCCTGGCCACCAAGGCACCCGGCGTGCAGACCTTCAAGGGGATCGATTGGCAGCGCACGGCGACTTACGTGACCGGGCCTATTCTGGTTCCGTGAACGCGGGGCTCGGAAACTCTAAGTTTCAAATTCCAAGATCCAATTGAAGAGGAAGAGCTGAGTTGCGGAAACCTTGTGGTGAATTCGAAATTCCAAGATCCAAGTTGAGAACCAAGAACCGTGGACGCGAAGGAATACAATCTCGAGAAGAGGACGTACGACTTCGCGTTGAGCTGCCGGGCCTTCCTGAAGACCCGGACGTGGCCACCGGTGTCGTGGACGGATGTCCAGCAGTTGCTGCGGTCTTCCGGATCCGTCGCCGCGAACTTCGTCGAAGCAGCAGAGGCCCTCAGCAACGACGACTTCGTCTACCGGGTCCGGATCTGCAAAAAGGAAGCGAAGGAATCCAATCTCTGGCTCCAACTGCTTGGCGACTCGAACGAGCTACCACCAGAGAGCACCGCATTCATCCGCCAGCTCCGCGCCGAGACCGCCGAACTCGTCCGCATCTTCGCCAGCATCATCAAAAAGCGCCTCACCACCACCAAGTGACCGGAACTCCCTCCTCTTCCTTTGGAATTTAGAGTTTGAACCTTGGAATTTCCCGACCCTCACATGTCCGCCTCACCTAACAACTCCGCGCCTCCGGCGATCAAGGTCCACAACCTGTACCGCTACTTTGGCCAGCTCAAGGCGGTGAACGGGATCAGCTTCGAGATCCCGCATGGGTCCGTGTGCGGATTCGTGGGGGCGAATGGTGCGGGGAAGACGACGACCATGCGCATCCTCGCTTCGCTCGACTACCCGACCATGGGCGTGGCGGAGATCTGCGGGATCAATGTGGTCCACCACCCGGATGAAGTGCGCAAGCTGATCGGCTGGATGCCGGACCACTTCGGCAACTACGAGCACATGACCGTGCTGGAGTACCTGGACTTCTATGCCCGCGCCTTCGGCTACTCGGGCAAGGAGCGCAAGACCCGCGTGCAGGAGGTGATGGAGTTCACCGACCTGATCCCGCTGGCCGACCGCTTCTCTAACAAATTGTCCAAGGGCATGACCCAGCGGCTCTGCCTGGGCCGCGCGCTGCTGCATGACCCGCAGGTGCTGATCATGGATGAGCCCGCCGCCGGCCTGGACCCGAAGGCGCGCGTGGAGCTGAAGCACCTGATCCGCGTGCTCGCCCAGGAGGGCAAGACCATCTTCATCTCCTCCCACATCCTCTCCGAGCTGGGCGAGATGTGCGACTCCCTGCTCTTCGTGAATGGCGGCCGCATCGTCCACCACGGGGATGCGGAGACCCTCAAGCAGGGCACCGACTCTAAGGGCGGCATGCTCTATGACATCCAGGTCATCGGCGAGCCGCAGGGGGTCGCGGACTGGTGCGTGCTCAACCCGCACGTCGAGTTCCTGGAATCGCGCAAGGCCGGCGGCCGCATCCGCATCGAGGCGGACGATCCGGCGCGCGCCGCGGATGTGCTGCAGCGCATGGTGAAGGATGGCCTGAAGGTGGTGGAATTCCACAAGGAGCAGCGCAACCTGGAAGACGCCTTCATCGACATGCTCGGCCGCATCGACCGCGGGGAAGGCGCGCTGCCCACCACGGCCAAGCCACAGATGCCCACCTTCGCCCCCACGCCCGAGCCTGAGCCTGAGCCCGCGGCCACGGATGCCAGCGCCAACTAACCGACCATGAGCACTGCCGCCGTCGCCTCCCCTGCCCCCGCCGCCCCGCCGCCGATGGACTCGCATCGCGCGGGCCGCTTCGACGATTTCAGCGACAAGCTCTCGCCCATGCTCGTGAAGGAGCTGCGCCAGGGCCTGCGGGCGAAGACCTTCGTGATCCTCTTCCTGGCGCTCCAGGGCCTGCTGGCCTTCGTGCTCCTGATCTCGGTGGCCGCGGCGGATCCGCAGCGCGCCGGCTTCACCGTCAGCAAGGTGATCTTCTTTTTCTTCTCGCTGGCGGTGCTGGTGGTCCAGCCCTTGCGCGGCATCGGTGCCCTGCACAACGAGATCAAGGGCAACACCATCGACCTGATGGTGCTCACGCGGCTGGGTGCCTGGCGCATCGTGCTGGGCAAGTGGGTCGCCATCGTCAGCCAGTCGGGCCTGCTGTTCACGGCCATCGTGCCCTACCTGATCCTGCGCTACTTCTTCGGCGGGATGAACTTGTTCGCGGAGCTGCTGCTCTTCGTGCTGATCTTCCTCGGCTCGGCGGTGTTCACGGCCTTCACGGTGGGCATCTCGGCCATCGGGCCGATCCTGATCCGCGGCCTGCTGCCGCTGTTCATGGCCTTTGGCATCTTCCTGGGTATCTGGAACATCATCTTCGATCGCAATGAGCTGCAGCAGTTGCTGGAGGAACTCACCCTGCAGCGGACCGGTGCGGTGTGGGGCCTGCTGGCCATCCTGATCGGTGCCGGCTATCTCGGGTGGATCGCGCTGGGCTTCGGCACCTCGCTGATCGCGCCGATGGCGGAGAACCACAGTACAGTGCGCCGCCTGGTGGCGCTGGGTGCCGTGATCACGAGCGGGATCATCGCCCACATCGGCGACTTCCAGTCGGAGACGGTGCTGCTGATGATGTGCTACTTCTGCATCCCGACGGTGATATTGGCCCTCACGGAGCGCTTCGAGCTGCTGCCGCCGATCTGCCGGCCCTTCGTGCGCCTGGGGGCGCTTGGGAAAATCGGAGGCCGCGTGCTCTATCCCGGCTGGCCCTCCGGCGTGCTTTTCAGCGGCCTGCTGCTGCTGGTGGCGGCGGGGATCTACCTCAGCTTCCCGGATGCGCGCATCAGCCGCTACGGCAACCCGGGCATGGTGAAGCCGGAACATGTGGTCTGCTTCGTGATCATCGGCTCGCTGTTCATGCCGGGGCTGTTGCTGCGCTTGTTCGGCCAGAAGATCCGCCAGAACCTCGCCTTCTACCTGCTGATGGCAGCCATCATGGCAGTGGTGGCCGTGACCCTGATGGTGTTCCACGAGGCCAATCACAGGAATGGCCCCATCGCCTGGTTCTTCTGCTGGGTCCCGCCGGTCAATCTCGTGCTCATGAACGTGACGGAGTACGAGCACTACCGCGCCTCCGGCGGCTCTTACAGCCCGCCGGATTACATGCCGGTGCTCTTCTCCGCCATGAGCTCTGCCGGGGCCTACTACGTGATGCTGCTGGTGGCCGCCGCGCGCGCCTTCCGTGAGCTCCGTCCGATCGAAGAGGATGCCGCATCGCCACCGCGCCCTCTGACCGGACACGAGCCCACGCCGGACCCGGTGCCCTAACAGATTCCGATTGCCTTCATTCATGACCCGCGAAGAACTTTCCCGCTGCCACGCCCGGGCGCTTGCCGCCGCCGGTCGCCTGCGCCTGCCGCTGCGCTCCCGCGTGTGGAAGGGCCAGGCCGGTGAATTCCAGGGCGCGGGCGTCGGCTCCTCGCTGGATTTCCAGGATCACCGCAGCTACGTGCCGGGGGATGACCCGCGCCACATCAACTGGGCCGCCTACGCCCGCACCGGCCAATACACCATGAAGCTCTACCGCGAGGAAGTGCGCCCGGTGGTGGACGTGGTGCTGGATGCCTCCGAGTCCATGTTCTTCGATCCCGCGAAGGCACAGCGCACCGCGGAGCTCTTCTGCTTCGCCGTGGAGTCCGCGCGCCGCTCCGGTGCCGCCACCGCCGTCTACCTGGTGCGGGGCGATGCGGTCCGCCCGATCCCGCCGGAGACCGTGGCCGTGCACCGCTGGCTGGAAGAAGCGCGCAGCTTGAAGCCAAGCGATGCCGCGCTGCCGCCCGACCTTTCGCGCATTCCTTTCCGCGGGAATGCGATCCGCCTCCTCGTCTCCGACCTGCTCTTCCCCGGCGATCCCGATCCGGCGATCCGCCTGCTCAGCCACCGCCAGGGCAGCCCGATCCTGCTGGTCCCCTACTTGCAATCGGAGGCCAATCCCGAGTGGACCGGCAACTATGAGTTCGTGGATGCCGAGCGCAGCACCCGCCACCACCACCGCATCGAGCCCTCCGTGCTGCGCCGCTACAAGGAGAGCTACGTGAACCACTTCGCCCTCTGGAAGAACGCCGCCCGCCGCCACCAGTGCCGCATGGCAAGAGTGGCCTGTGAGGTGGACTTGCAGACGTCCTTGTTTGCCGAAGCACTGCCGAGTGGGGCGCTCGAAACCGCGAACTGAAGTGCCAAGTGCCAATGGAACAGCCTCCGGGCTAGCGGCTGCCAGCCTTTAGATTTCACCGATCATCCTTCAAATTTCGCTTCCTCCTCCGATGACCGCATCCCTTGATTCCACAGCACAGGCCTTGGAAGAGGCCGCGTGGGTGCATGGGGCAGCCTTGCTGGGCCTCGTGTCCCCCGGAGACTTGATGCGCTGGGCGGATGCGTGGATCATGAGGCTCGATGCGCCGCCTTACTGGTTAATCGAGATCTCCACCCTCAAAAGCGGAGACCCCCATGCTTACGTGCAGTTGATCGAGCCCGAAATCCGCCAGCCTTTGGCGCTGGACGGAAAGACCGGACTGATTGCCGCAGCTTATCACGCCGGGGCGCTTGAGATCGAAAGAGCGCTCGGCCTGCTCCACGAGATCAGCTGGTCGGCAGACGATGGAGAAGATCTACCCAATCCAATCTGGGAACTACTCATGGAGTGGGACCACGACTTGGATACCGGAGGGGACTTCGACCCACGCTTCCGCAGCGCGCTCACCGGACATCTCCAAACTCTCGCGCAGAAGCCTTTCCTGATCCAACCGCCAAGCTCGTGCTGACTCTTGCCAACCCTGCCGGCCTTTGGGCGCTCCTCGGGATTCCCGCGGTGCTGGCGATTCATTTCCTGCAGCGCCAGTCGGTAGTGCTGCCGGTGTCCACGCTCTTCCTGTTAGACAAGACGCATCGGGAGTCCGCGAGCGGGCGGCGGCTGGACCGGCTGATGAACTCGGTGCCGCTGTGGATGCAGTTGCTGGGCGTGCTGCTGCTGACCTGGCTGCTGGCGGAGCCGCGCTTCCAGAAGGCGCGCAGCACGCAGCGCGTGGCGATCGTGCTGGATTCCTCCGCATCGATGGCGGTGGGTAAGGACAAGCTGAAGGAGAAGATCCTCTCCGTGCTGCCCGACCTGAAGGGTCCCGCGGCTGAGCTGGAGCTGACGGTACTGGAGAGCACGCCGGGCAAGCCGCGGCTCTACTCCGGCACCTCGAAGGAGGATCTGGCGCTGGTGCTGGATCACTGGAATCCACGCGCCGGCCTGACGGATCCCGCCTATGCGCTGCGCCTCGCCCGCTCGCTGGTCGCGCGGGAAGGCATCGTGGTCTACGTCACGGACACACCGATCGAGAACCCGCCCTTCGAGGCGCGCCTGCTCTCGCTGGGATCGAAGGTGGAGAACGTCGGCTTCACCGGCGTGAGCATGGGCGAGAAGGAGGGCAAGAAGATCTGGCAGGCCTTGGTGCGGAACTACGGCACCCAGCGTACTTCCCGCAGCTGGCAGCTCGAACTGCCGAATGGCCAGAAGACCGAGCCGAAGAGCTTCGACATCGATGCCGGTGCGATGATGACCCTGCAGGCCGCCTTCCCGGAGGAAGCGCAGCGCGCCCGCCTGGTGCTCTCGCCGGATGCCTTCACCCTGGATGACAGCCTGCCGATGGTCCTGTCCCAGCCCAAGTCGCTCGCGATCTTCGCCTCCACCGGTGAGGCCTACCAGGCACTCTCCACCAAGCTCCTGCGCTCACTGGATGCCACCCACGCCGTCAATGACGCCGCCAGCGCCGACCTGACGATCCTGTCCTTCGACCCGCTCGATCCCGTCACGCCCGAGGGCAACGCGATCGAGTTCGTGCGCGATGACACCCGCGGCGGTGCCTACCTGAAGGGCGGCATCGTGGCGGAGAAGCATCCGCTGATCGACGGGCTGAACTGGCAATCGCTGCTGGTGCGCGAGACCATCCAGCACCAGGTCCACGAGTCTGACACCGTGCTGCTGCGCCAAGGCGAGCGGATCCTGATCTTCCTGCGCGAGATCCCGGCCACCGCGGAGCACCAGGCCTACCGCCAGCTCTACTTCAACTTCGACCTGCGCTCCACGCACTCGAATGCGGGCATGCAGCCGGCCTTCATCGTGATGCTCCACCGCTTCGCGGAGGAACTGCGCGCTGCGAAGGTGGCGCCCGCCGTGGAGAACCTGGAGACCGGCCAGCCCTTCATCCTGGCGGCGAAGGATGGCGCGGACTCGCCGCCGCTCGCGGTCGAGCACGTCGACCTCACGGGCAAGGTCGTCACGAAAGAGACCCTGCCGCCCGCCAAGCGGGTGCGCTTGGAGGTGCCGATGGATGCCGGCTTCCTGCGCGTCCGCCAGGGGGATACCCCGCTGCTGGACGCTGCCGTGCAATTCGCCGACACCCGGGAGGCGGACTTCAGCGCCTGCGCCCCGGCGGATACGCTGGATGAAGGGTCCGCCGCTGCCGTGGAACGCCACACCGATGAAGATGCCTGGTGGCGCACCTGGTTCCTCTTGCTGCTGGCGGCGCTGTTGATTTCATGGCATTTCACGCGTGAGCGGGAGGCCCGCAAGCCGGTGGCCGCCCCCACCCCGCAGGCCCCGCCACCATCACCACAACCACCGCAGGAGAGCCCCGCATGAAGACGCGCTTCCCGATCCCCTGCCCGCAGGCCCTGCTGGGCTGTGCCCTTCTGCCTCTAATCGCCGGCTCCTGCGCCCCGAAGGCGTGGCTGCACAAGGACCAATCCGTGACCGTGGCCCGGCGCAGCAGCCTGGGTGAGCCCGCCTCCCGCTACTGGATGGTGGGTGCCAAGCCGGGCAGCGTGACGAATGCGGAGAATGTCTCCATCTACAGCAAGCCGCAGGGTGGCTCCGCGGTGCCGGTGAAGTGCTCCGGCTACATCGATACCACCCGCCCGAAGCGCATCGAAGTGCGGCTGGCGGAGAAACACGGCAGCCACTGGGAGCAGGCAGGCGTGAATGGCACTTATAAACTGGCCGATGAGAATGCCCCGCGGCCCTTTTACCACTGGTTGATTCCATGACATTCGGTTCCCCGGAATGGTTCCTGCTCATCCCGGTCTGCATCTTTGCAGGCTGGTTCTGGAAGAGCCTGCGCTTGTGGTCGCCCCTGCGCGCGTTGCTGGTCTTGCTCGCGGCCTTCGGCCTCTCCGATCCGAAGGTGAACCTCACCGAGGACGCGATGGATCTCTACGTGCTCTTCGACCGCTCGGATTCCACCGAGGACAAGATCGACAAGAGCCAGGAGGAATGGAAGCGCCTGCTGGAGGACTCCAAGCCGAGCCGCAAGGACAAGATCCACTACTACGACTACGCCACGGAGATCGTGGAGCAGAGCGCGCTGGGCGTGACGCTGAACCGCAAGCTCACGCGCACCGGCCTGGCCCTCTCCCACGTCGCGGCGGAGACGAATGAGAAGCGGCCCGCACGCGTGCTGCTCTTCTCGGACGGCTACGCCACGGAGCCGCTGAGCGAGGCCGCGGATGACCTGATGGCGCGCGGCATCCCGCTGGACTTCCGCATGGTGCGGGATGAGGCGCAGGATGACTTCCGCGTTTCCCACATCGAGCTGCCGGAGCGCGTGCAGGCGGGTGAGCCCTTCCTGCTGGGGGTGACGGTGCGCGGCTCCTCCGATGCGGAGCTGAAGCTGACGCTGCGACGCAACAAGCAGCCGCTGCCCGAGACCACGGTGAAGCTGAAGGATGGCGTGGGCCGCGTGGAATTCACCGACCGCATCACCCGCGCCGGGGCCTTCGAGTATGAGGCGGAGATCAGTGTGGTGAGCGGCTCCGGCGTGGTGGACTCCCACCCGGGAAACAACCGCGCCTCGCGCTGGATCGAGGTGGCCGGTGGCCCGCGCGTGCTGCTGGTGACGAAGTATACGGATGACCCGGTGGCGAAGGTGCTGAGCAACCAGGACTTCACGGTGGACGTGGCCGCGCCGCAGGACCTGCTGCCCGGCCGCCTGAGCGGTGCGCGCGCGGTAATCTTCAACAACGTGCCGGCCTTCGAGGTGCCGCAGGATTTCATGAACGCGCTCGACTTCTTCGTGCGCGAGCAGGCCGGTGGCTTCCTGATGGCGGGTGGCAAGCAGTCCTTCGGCTCCGGCGGCTACTTCCAGTCATCCATCGATCCGCTGCTGCCGATCTCGATGGAGCTGAAGAGCGAGCACCGCAAGCTGGCGGTGGCACTGGCGATCGTGCTAGACCGCTCGGGCTCCATGGGCGCGGGCGTGGGCGGCGCGGGGCCCGGTGGCAAGGGGCTGGTGAAGATGGACCTGGCGAATGCCGGTGCCGCAGAGGCGATCGGCCTGCTGGGTATGCTGGACCATGTGGCGGTCTTCGCCGTGGACAGCGTGCCGGAACCGGTGGTGCCGATGACCGAGGTGAAGGGCAACCAGAAAGCCCTGCAGAACCGGGTGCTCAAGGTGCAGTCGCAAGGCGGCGGCATCTACGTCTACGAGGGCCTGAAGGCCGCGTGGGATGAACTGAAGAAGGTGAACGTGGGCACACGCCACATCATCCTCTTCAGCGATGCAGCGGACTCCGAGGAACCGGGCGACTACAAGCACCTGCTGGAGGACATGAAGAAGCAAGGTGCCACGATCTCGGTGATCGGGATGGGCACCAAGGCGGACTCCGATGCGGCCCTGTTAGAAGACATCGCCAAGCGCGGTGATGGCCGCATCTTCTTCTCCGACCGGCCGATGGATATCCCGAAGATCTTCCAGCAGGAGACGGTGACGATCGCGCGCTCCGCCTTCGTGGAGGAGCCGGTGGGTGCGCAGCCGAGCGGGCGCTGGGCGGAGATCTCGCCGAAGATGCTGGAGTGGCTGCCGCAGGTGGATGGCTACAATCTTTCCTACGCGCGCCCGGATGCGACGACTTCCCTGCTGAGCAAGGACGAGTATGCCGCGCCGCTGGTGGCGCATGCCCGCCGCGGGCTGGGCCGCACGGCTGCGGTGTCCTTCCCGCTGGGCGGCGAGTTCTCGAAGGAGATCCGGGATTGGAAGGGCTATGGCGACTTCCTGCAGACCATGACGCGCTGGCTGATGGGTATGGACCTGCCGCCGGGCATCGGCATCAAGCAGCGGCTGGAAGGCACGCGCCTGACGCTGGACCTGCTCTACGATCCGGAGCTGTGGTCGGACAAGTTTGCCGCGGTGCCGCCGAAGCTGCGGATGATGGATAACAAGGACATCGCCACGCCCTACGATGTGCCGTGGAAGCGGATCGCGCCCGGTCACTTCAGCGTGAGCCGCGATCTGGAGGAAGGCTCGGTGGTGCGCGGTGCGATCCAGGTGGGATCCTCGAACGAGCGGCACGCGCTGCCCTTTGGTCCGATCACCGTGGGGGCATCCGTCGAGTGGGGCTTCGAGCCGGAGCGCTTGGCGGAGTTGCGCGCGGTGTCTGCGGAGACGAATGGCCGCGAGCTGGTGAATCTGAATGAGGCCTGGCTGCGGCCACCGACGCGGCAGGATGTTTCGCTGCGCCTGTGGATCGCGCTGGGGATGCTAGTGCTGCTGATCACGGAGGCGCTGCTGACCCGCACGGGCTGGAGGCTTCCGTTGCCGGCACTGCCCGCCTTCGAGCGCCGCCAGAAGGTCGCGAAGCCGAAACCGGTGAAGGCGCCCAAGCCGGTGGATCCGATCCCGGTTCACAAGGAGGATCTGCCAGCCGTGACGGCGGAGACGGAGCCGCTGGATGATACGGAGCGGCGGTCGAGGTACCAGCGGGCGAAGGATCGGAAGTAGCCATGTGAGGTGGCCGAGGTAGCCGGAGCTGGCGTCAGCAAGGTGGTCCGCACTGCTTGCTGTGCGGCGAATGGTTCCCGGCAGCGGAGGGAGACCGGGTGCCCCCGGGTAAACCTTCGCGAAAGGTCGCCGGGGCGTGGAGAGCATGGGACGGGGCTGCGATTGGCCGCCGCGTCCGGAGATTGGTCCACCGGGAGATGAGGAGCAGAGGGTGAACCTGGGCCTGCACTGACCAGCCGGGAGAGGGTGAATCGAAGCCTACCCGGGGGCATCGCATCTCCGTCCGCTGCCGGGTACCATTCGCCGCACAGCAAGCAGTGCGGACCACCTTTTTGCCCCCCGGGAAGGCAGCACCCTTCGATCACGCATTCCCTCCCCCGCTTGGGCACGAACACGCTGGGGAAGTGCGTGACGTGATGGCAATGAGGCACGCCACCCGCCGGACCCCGCGGAGCGACGGTCCCTGCCTTTGCCAGGTCGCTGCTCCTCACGCCACCTACTACACCCATCGTACCAAACAAAAAGCCATGCACCCTTCCAGGCGCATGGCTTTTCTGTTTTCCGGGAACCGCGGTCCGGTGGAGCGACCCACTCGCTCCACCGGTGGCGGATCGGGTGAAGCAATCAACTCAGGGTATCGTCGCCTTCAGACGGGCGAAGAGGTGGCCGCCGAGCGCGTTGCTGGCGGGGATGGTCACGGTCACTTGATCCGGTGTGGCCGCCTGGTTCACGGTCACGACCACTCCGTTCGCCTCATTGCTGCCGGCCTGGGTGATGGGCACCTCCGTCCAGAGGTCGAGGAGGTCACCGTCATATTCCAGCGTGAGGGTCATCGCGCCAAGCGAGGCTTCCTCCCGCTTGAAGCTGACGGTCAGGCCATTCAGCGCGTTGCCGGTCACGGTCACGAGCGAGCCTCCGTCCGGAGTCAGCGGATTGCCGCCGAGCGCCCACTCCAGGCCGTTGGAGACGCCATCGTGATCCGGATCGTCATCGAATCCGGCTTCCTTGCCGGGAGTGCCGTCCAGACCCTTCGAGGTCGCCCAGCTGGCGTAGGGGCTGCCGGCCACGGTGGTGAGCGTCACTTCCGTGGCAGCGTAGTGGATCTTGTAGGCATTCGCACCGGCACCGATGGTGGCACCTTCCGGCAAGCTGGCGAAGGTGCCGGTGATCGCGCCGCCCGAGGACTGCACGATGCTCATCACGGTGCCGAGCGGCAGGGTGCCGCCGGTTGCTTCCGCCAGGGTCAGGTTCGCACCGGCAAGCGAGACATTGCCAGAGGCCTGGAGCTGATCAGAGAAGCTGGAGGTGCTGTCGACTTCCATGGCCAGGGTGGACCCGCTGGCCAGGCTGACGGTAGTGGCGAAGAAGCTACCCACGCCGGAGCCCGGAGCGAGCTTCGCGCCCGAGGCCACGCTGAGTGCGGATTGGTCGCTGCCCGCGCCACTTACCGTGCCGGCATTCACCGTGGTGCTGCCGGTGTAGGTATTGAAGCCGTTCAGCGCGAGCGTGCCGGTGCCATTCTTGACCAGGTTGCCGCTGCCGTCGATCGCGCCGTTGAGCGTGATGTTGAAGGCTGCGGTGTCGAAGACGGTGTTGCCATTCGTGCCGGTCAGCGTCATCGCCAGCGGTGTCTGCCAGTTGGCCGCAGCGCCCACGGTGCCCCCGCCCAGTTGGATGGAGTAGAGGTTGCTGGTGGAGGTGATGCCACCGCTGCCGATGGTGATGCTACCGCCGTCCATGGTGTAGTTGGCAGTGCCCTGGGTGAAGTTCGCACCCATGTCGAGTTGCTGCACCAGGATGCTGCCGCCGCTCTGGTCGAGGGTGCCGGTGGCACCGGTGCCTGCACCGCCGAGCGCAAGCGCGAGGCGCTTGGTCGACATGTCCAGGGTGCCGCCGTTCATCTCATAGGTGGGCGTGGTGCCCGGAGTGGCACCGCTCGCACCGATGAAGATCTCACCGCGGTTCGCCGGATTGAAGGTGATGGTGCCGCCGTTCTGGATGAAGGTGCAGTCACCGCCATCGCGCCCGATGACCATGGAGTCGTTGTAGTTGCCGGTGATGTTGATCACGGCGCCCGGCTGGACGGTGATCGTGGGATTCGCACCGGCGAGGTTGCCGAACCAGATGGCCGCGCCGCCACCCGTTAGATTCAGGGTGCCGGTGATATCCATCGCCCCATTCAGCGTCACCAGGCCGCCGAAGTTGTTCGTCCCGCCGAGGTGGCGGGCGGCTCCGGTGCCGGAGTCCAGCAGGCTGCCGGAGACCGTGGTGGCGCCCGAGAAGGTGGCCACGCCCGAGGCTCCGTTGAGGACCAGGTTGCCCGCCGTAGTGGAGGTGCCGCCCAGGGTCAGGTCGCCGCCATCCACGATCACCGAACTGCCGAAGCTCATGGGAGCATTCAGCGTGAGTGCACCGGTGCCCAGCTTGTGCAGGCCGCCCGAGGAGGTGACCGTGCCGGTGCCAGCCAGCGTGTAGTTCTTGGTGGTGGTATCGACGTTGATCGAGGCGGTCGAGAGGTTGGTGGACCCCACGGTGACTGCCGGAGTGGCGGAGCCGGTCTCGGTGAAGTTCACCGGATCGCCATCGGAGAAGGCCGTGGCGCTGACGCCGTCATTCCAGTTCGGCGTGGTGGTGTTCCAGGCGTTCGTGGTGCCATCGCCGACCCAGGTCAGGTTGCGGCGGCTGGTGCCGAAGACCACGTCCGACCAATTCTGGCCGATGCGGATCTCATCGTGCTTCACCGTGCGGCCATTGACGAAGGCCGCGAGCGAGATGCCGTTGAAGGACATGTCGGAGGCAGCCAGCTTGGTCAGCGTCGGCACGCCCGGCTCGGTGGCGGAGACGGGGTTCTGATAGACGCGCACGTCATCGTTGCCCGCCTTGAAGTCGATGCGGACGACGTAGAAGTTCACGCCGGTGCTGCCGGGCCCGATGAGGGACTGGGTGGCGCCGGTGCGCAGGGCCACGGTGGGATTGTCGGTGTCATTGCCCACGCCGCCGATGCGGCCCGGGTCGCCGAGGTTGGCCTTGTGAAGCTCGAACTCGAAGAACTTCGAGGTGCCGTCCGGCTGCTGCATGAAGCTGAGGTAAAGCGTCTTGCCATCCGCGCCCACGTTGCCGTTGCCATCGATGTAGCCGGCAGCGCCCAAGCGACCGCCGAGCGTGGTGTCCAGCAGGCGGCCATCACGGCGGCCGTTGGAGATCATGGAGCTGTTGCCGGTGGACTGGTTGTCGTAGCCGTTCGGGGCATTGGTGCCCGCGGCGAGACTGCCGCTGATCACGTTGTTCCCGGTGGAGTCCACCTGGGTCCAGGGAGCGCCCCAGCCGAGGCCACCGGGCTGGGTGGCCAGGTTGCCGAAGCCGGTGTCGTAGTCGAAGCCTTCATAGACCATCAGGCCCGCGGGAGTCGTGTTCACCGTGAGCACGGCATCGCTGGTGGTGGCGTTGCCGCCGCTGTTCGTGGCCACCAGGTGGTAGGCGCCGTTATCGCCCGCCTGCACATTGGTCAGGGTCAGGGTATTGGTGGTCTGGCCGCCGATCGGGTTGACGCCCTTGTACCACTGGTAGGTCGGCACCGGCTGGCCGCTGGCCTGCGCGACGAATTGCACGGTGCCGCCGGCGAAGCTGCTGGTGGCGGCGCGCGGCTGCTTGGTGATCGCGGGTTGTGCGGCGGGCGGCACGGTCACGTCCGACCAAGAGGTACCCACGCGGATCTCGTCATGGGCCACGGTGCGACCATTTGCGAAGGCACCGAGCGAGAAGCCATCGAAGGACATGTCCGCGGCAGACAGCTTGGTCAGCGTGGCAGAGGGCTCGGTCAGCGAGGTGGGGTTGCGATAGACGTAGACGTCGTCATTGCCCGCCTTGAAATCGATGCGGACGACGTAGAAGTTCACGTTGGTATTGCCGGGCCCGATGATGGTGTGGGTGCCATTCGGGGCGCGCAGGTTCACGTTGTTGCCGCCCTGGTCATTGCCGATGCCGCCGATGCGGCCACCATCGCCAAGGTCACCGCGGTGCAGCTCGAACTCGTAGTAAACATCCGTGCCATTCGGCTGCTGGATGAAGCTGAAGTAGAGCGAGGTGTTGTCCTTGCCGATGCGGCCGTTGCCATCGAGGTAAGCGGCGAAGGGGCCGGTGGCGCTGGTGTCCAGGAAGCGGCCGACGCGGCGACCGTTCGGGAGGTTCACGCTGTTGCCAATCGAGCGGGCATCGAAACCGGTGGGGGAACCGGCACCGGTGACAAGGCTGCCGGTGACCGTGTCGGCGCTATTGCCATTGATGGTGGCCCAGACACCACGCCAGCCATAGCCGCCGGCTTTCCCGGTGACAGTGCCAGGCACGGCGTAGTCGAATCCTTCATAGGCCAGTTGGGTGGCCTGTAAAGAGGCTGGCAAGAGGAACAGACCGGCCATCGCGGCACGGTTGCCCCAGGTCACGGGAGAAGACGTCTTCTTCATGGGTTTGGGAGTTATAGGGAAACGGACGGGTTCAGACGGGGGCAGGGTCTCCGGTTCAAGGTGGGTCTCCTTGCTCCAATCGGGTTCCTCTCACAAATCCTCCCCGGCTCCATCCCAACAACGCGAAAATGACAAGCTGCGAAGGTAGCTGTCATAGCAGGTTAACCGGGCAATCATTACAGATCACCGCTGACGGCCATTCCCGTCGAGCAACGCTTACGCCACGATTGCGGGAAAAATGTCTCCGGCATGAAGAGATTCGGGGCTGGCTCCGTCATAAACAGATCGCCCCCTATCCTCTCTTATGAAAGCCCCCTATTCCCTGCTCGCACTTGCCCTTTGCGGTGCGCTCCAGCTCCACGCGCAGGAAGAGAAGCCTGCGGAATATCGCCTGGCACCGACGCGGGATTTCCCCAGCCGCCCGTGGCAGGCCGCGGACAAAGAGGCGGAGTCCTGGAAAGGCCCCTTCGCCCCGGCGCTGAAGCTTCTGCTGGAGGCGGGCCTGCCCGATCCGGCGGGGCTGCCCTATCACCAGATCGGGATCACCACCGGCAATTGCTACAGCGGCTTCGACGGTATTATTGAGACCGAGGGTTGGCTGCTGCCGAAGAAGGAAGGCGAGCCGGCCTTCGCGATCGCATGGAACGGGCTGATCTATCCCGTGGAGGGAGACAAGGGCGAGGCCGACCTGAAGGCCACGGTGGAGCGGGTGATGAAGCCGGCCAAGGATGAGCGGAACCGGTGGTTCGACACCGGTGAGAGAACCCAGGCGAGCGCGAACTCAATGAGCTTGATCCACGGACTGTATCTCACGCGGCTGGGCTATCCCGAAGCCGCGGAGAAGCTGGTGGAGAACCAGGAGGACTTCTCCAAGAGGGCACCGCTGCTGGAAGGAATGGCCGGGGAATGGACCTGGAATCTCTACGAGCGGGCGGTGTGTGCCCACATGCGCGGCGACCCGAAGATGGCGCTCGCCTCGCTGGCCGCGGGCAAGCAGGCAGTCAGCGCCCTGGAGAAGAAGATCAAGCCGGAGGATGCCCAGTCGGAGCATCCCTTCCCGTGGTCGGAGGACATGCCTGCCCTGGAGAAGGAATGCGAACGGCGGGTGAAGGAGGGGAAGATCGGGCTCTTCGACGAGAAGGCTTTCCTGGGGAAGGAGCACAGCACGCTGGAACTCATCGATGCCTTTGACCGGATCGCCATGATGCAGTCAGGCCAGCCGGGCGATGTGCCGCTGTGGGAATCCGAGGTGGTGAAAGCGCTGGTGGCCAAGGGCGCCGGTGCAGTTGAGCCGCTGCTGCAGTGCCTGGAGAATGACATGCGGTTCACGCAATCGGTCCACTTCTGGAGGGACTTTGCCAAGGACCGCACGGTGCTGGGCGTCCATGAAGCGGCGATCTATGCCCTTCAGGAACTGCTGGAGGCGGATTTCTTCCAGCTGGCCTCTACCGGTGACAGCCTCTCGGCACGGGATCCCCAGTACCGGAAGAAGCTGGCCGCGGTGGTCCGGGCGAACTGGGAGAAGTATGGAAAGACGACGGGGCCGGCGCGGTCCTTCCGGATCTTGCAGGATGATGCCGCGGGAATCGACGCGTGGATGCAGGCGGGCAACGCACTGCTCCCGAAGACCGAATACGACGAGGAGAGCGGCAAACGCGTCCCGGCCAAGGGCCCGATGCCCGGCGAGCCGCTGCGCGGGAAGCAGAAGCCCTCGGTTTCCGATTTGTTAGAGAAGCGCGCGGCGGAAGCCGGGAAGCAGGGCGATGCCGGTGACGAGGATGCGGGACACGGGCGGATGGCGCTGCTCGCCATCCTGCTGGAGTGGGATCAGGCGCGGGGCCGGGCCGCGATCGGCAAGCTGACGGCGCACTGGCTGGAGAACGGCGTGTGGTCCTCCGAGAAGAAGCAGGTGCTGCAACAGTTCATCCAGGAGGTGGTGGACAAGGCACCGGAGATCCTGCCGGTGTTCGAGGCGATGGCCTGGGACCTGGCCCCGGGCGAGTATGGGGACGGCTTCGGTCCTCGTGCGGACTTCATCACCGCGATGTATCTGAAGCACGGGGAGGCACTGAAGCGGAAGGGCCTGTGGACCGATCCGGAGTCGCCGTGGTGCACGACGAAGCTGAAGGCCCTCGATTTGGAAGACCTGGTCGGCTCCTGGAAAGAGAAGGAGCTGTTAGACAAGACACCCTTCCGGGAGCTGGTCGCCGCGCTTTTGAAGGATGACTCGGAGTGCGCGGAGGTATTCGAGAAGGAGGATAGCCCGGGCTACTGGTGGTACCGTGGTGATGAAGATCGCGGAGGCACGGGGCTACCGGAGAATGATCCGAAGGTGGGCCTGAAGCCGGGAAAGAGCCTGCCCGTGAGGCGGAAGGATGTGGCGGCCAAGGCGATCAAGGATTCGCGCTATATGAGCGACAAGCCGCAGGAGCCGGTGCTGCAGTACTATTGGTCGATCAAGGATCGGGATGAATGGGTGGCGAAGGTGGGCAAGGAGTTCAATGCGCCGCCGAAGGCAAAGGAGGAGCCGAAGAAGTGAGGGCCTTCTTTTAAGGCAGGACCTTCAGGGTAACATCACTCACCTGGCCCTTGAAAGGGCTGCCTTCGGGGTAGTCGCCCACGGGTGAGCCGGTGTCCTTGCCGACGGAAAGGCCGGCGGCGGGCTGGTGCTGGATGGGGCCCTTGAGCTTGCCTTCACCGGCGGTGGCGCCATCGACCTTGAGGGTGACGGTGCCTTGGGCATTGAGGCTGGCTTCGACTTGATGCGGGCCTGCGGGCAGGGCTTCGGTGCTGCTGATGGTGGCGACTTCGCCGTCATCGCGCAGAGAGAAGATGAGCTTGCCGGAATCGGCGTGGAGGGCGAAGCCGCGCTTGCTGCCGCCGAGGGCGATGATGACGCCTTGGGCGGCGCCTTCGGGTTCGATGCGGGCGCTGACTTGGAGGGCCTTGCCGGCGATGTCCGGTGAACGTTCGGCGCTCAGGGTGTCGCCGGACTTCCAGGGTCCGTTGGTGCTGGCGGCGGGCTCGCGCTTCTCCTTGGTGTGGCCGCCATCGGGATCGAAGCCGGGTGGGGTCCAGAGCGGTGCGATGAGGGTGGCATTCCAAGCGTTCCACTCGGCGGAGAGCTCGGCGACCTTTTCGGGATTGGCGGAAGCGATGTCGGTCTTCTCGCCGATGTCATTGGCGAGGTTGTAGAGCTTGGCATTGGCCACGGTGGCGGTGCCGGGTTCGGCGCGCTTGATCACGCCATCGGCAGCGGACTTCACCAGTTTCCAGTCGCCCTTGCGGATGGCGAGCTGCTGGCCGAAGCGCCAGAAGAGCGCGGCGTGGGGATCGCCGGGGTTCTCGCCCTTGAGGTAGGGCAGGAGGTTCACGCCATCGAGCTGCCATGCGGGATCGAGGGTCACGCCGGCGGCGGCGAGGCTGGTGGGCAGGATATCGAGCTGGATGACGGGATGCTGGTCGACTTTTCCGGCGGGGAGCTTGCCCTTCCACTGGACCATGAAGGGGATGCGGATGCCGCCCTCGGAGGTTTGGGCCTTCATGCCGCGCAGGGGACCATTGTCCGAGGTGGTGGAGTCGGTGGGGCCGCCGTTGTCGCTGAAGAAGAAGACGAGGGTGTCTTCCTCCAGCTTCAGCTCCTGGAGCTTGGCCATCACATTGCCCACGGCATCGTCCATCGCGGAGAGCATGGCGGCAAACTTGCGGCGCTTGGTGTCCTTGATGGAAGTAAAGCGTTCCTCGTACTTCGCGGTGGCTTCGAGCGGGGCGTGGACGGCATTGAAGGGCAGGTAGACCATCCAGGGCTCGTCCTTCTTGCGCTCGATGAAGGAGATGGCCTCGCTGGCCAGGGTCTCGGTGAGGTAGCCGGAGAAGGGCACGGGCTCGGTGCCGCGGAGCAGGGCGTTGTCGCCCTTGCCGGGGGTGAGGTAGTCGTGCGAGCCGGGGGCGAGGAAGCCGAAGAATTCATCGAAGCCGCGCTTCATCGGGTGGAACTCCGGGGCGGTGCCGAGGTGGGACTTGCCGAACCAGCCGGTGGCGTAGCCCGCGGCCTTGAAGCGATTGCCGATGGTGGTCTCGCTAAGCGGCAGGCCGACGGGCTTGGAGGGATCGGCGGGGATGCCAGGATTGAACTCGTGGCCGAAGCGTTCCTGGTAGCGGCCTGTTAGAAGGCCGGCGCGGGTGGGGCTGCAGTAGGGTCCGCTGACGTAGCCATTGGTGAAGCGGATGCCATTGGCGGCGATCTCGTCGATATGCGGCGTGGGGATTTGCTTGGAGAAGCCCTGGGCGGTGAGCTCGCCGTAGCCGAGGTCATCCGCGACGATGATAAGGACGTTGGGCTTGCGCTCGGCATGGGCGATGGTGGTGAGGAGGAGTGTGAGGGTGATGGCTCGCTTCATGGGGAGGATGGAAGAAGGGCGCGGGGGCTTGGGCGAAGCGGGGTGTGTGACGATGATGTGGCACGAGGGGGCGCGACTTTTTTGGGGGGCTCTACCGCTGGGAGCTATGGAGTGCGGTGGCATGACACCGCTTTGGCTTTGGGGGCGCTTTGACTCTTTCGGTTCGTGGCCGTTTCCCGCCGCGTGACCGAAGCGCCCACCGGAAAGCTCACTCTCTGCCAATCCGTGGCCGTCTACTGCAGCATCACCAACCCGGAGCCAAAGCGGTGTCATGCCACCGCACTCCACAAGCCGCTCCCGATGCTGGAATTCTCCCTAAGCAGCAATCCGAAGCGGGACCTTGCTGTTTCTGGGAACGATCCCCAAAGGTCGCTTCCCCGACCGGCGTCAGCGACAATAAGGTCGCTGCTCCCTAACGGAAGATCACATGATACCCGCGCTTGTCCGCTTGCTTGCGGATGCGGCGCTTGGCGCCGAGGGGGCGGAGGATGCGGCGGTTCATGATGCGATTCGCGTAGAGCCAATCGCGGATGCCGTCTAACAGGCCGAGCGGGACCTTGCCGTCCTTCATGCGCTGCGGAAGATCGTAGCCCATGGAGCGGAAGAACTCGGCGCGCTCGCCGGTGAAGTACTTCTCCACCCAGGCCTTGCGATACCAGTTGCGGATCCCCCCTTCCCACTCGGAGATGCTGGCGGCGGAGACCTTGGAGTATTTCTTCACGCCGGTGGGGTCGCCGAGTTTGCCCTCGTTGCCCTTGGCGAGTTCCTTGTCGGCGACTTCGGCGAGGGTGGTGATGCCGAGGTAGCTGCCGAGGCGAGCGAGTTCTTCCTGCGGGTTGGCCGCGAGGTCCTCGTACTTCACCTGGTGGACGCGGTCAGGATACTTGGCGCAGACCTTCCGGAGTTGGTCGATGCCGTGGTAGAGGTCGAGATCGAAGGAGGCGGGTTCCCAGTAGCCCTCGCGGAAGGTGGTGGACATGGAGTTCATCACGGCCAGCGGGTGGCGCCAGAGGATGATGAACTTGGCCTCCGGGAAGACCTCGATGAGCTCGTCCGCGATGAGGCTGTAGCGCGGGGTCTTGTCGAGGAAGTAGGGAAAGCCGCCGGCCAGGCCATTGTAGATGGACACGGCCATATCGTGGACGCCCTTTTTCCAACAGGCATCGAAGCCGCCCCAGGCCTTGCGCATGTCATCGATGGCGGTCTCGACGAGGGCCTCCGAGTAGGTGGAGGCGCGGAGGATGGGATCGCCGCCGAGGCCGAGGAGGCGGAGCAGGAAGCTGGGCTCGCCGACCGTCTTGCAGACCCCGCTGCCCATCAGTAGGCGCTGGAGCAGGGTGGAGCCTGCCCGCGGCATGGAAAGGAGGAAGACGATCTGGGTATCAGGCACGTCGGTGGGGAGGGGTATGCTTTGGGGTGAGGGGGCAGGCAAGGGAAAAGGGTGCCGTGCGTGGGGCGGGGAAATAGGTCCCATGGGTCGTATAGGACCTATTTTAAGCAGGTTCGCGCTCCCCTGCCCTCCCGGGATTGACTAAAGGGCACGCTCCCGTAGACCCTCCCGCATGCGGCCCGGGCGACTCTACTCCTTTCTCGTGATCGGGGGAGCGGCGCTGGCTTGTGTGGTCTCCGCGGCGGTGAACACGCTGGTGGATCCCTACCGGGTGACGCCGGTGAGCTGGCACATGCAGAGCCTGGAGCCTTACCGCGAGTTGTCCGACCAGATCCGCACGGGGAAGGCCGGGCTGATCCGCTCCGGGGAGTGGCAGGTGGGGCTTTTCGGGTCCTCGCGGGTGGACAATGCGTGGAACCCGGATGCGGCGGGCTGGCAGGGCAAGCGGGTGGTGAACCTGGGGGCCAGTGGTGGATTCATTTATGAGACGGTGGGGATCGCACGCTATTTCCTGAAGCGGGAGCAGCCGGACTTGCTGGTGATCGGGATCGACCCCGGGGACATGAGCAATGACAACGACACGCGCCCGAAGTCGGACTACTATCTCTCGCCCTTTGGCGAGAAGGACAACCTGGACCGGGAGCTGCGCTATGTGGTGGGGATCTCCACGCTGGAGTCATCGCTCGATACCCTGAAGCGGGCACGGAAGAAGACGCTGGCGGAGTATACGCCGCACGGGCTGCGCTTGAGGCCGGAGGTGGCGAAGTCGCGCTCGCAGATGAAGTTCATCCGCGATCAACTGCGCAGCGAGAGGGAGGACACGACCGGGCATGTGGATGCGGACAAGGTGAAGCTGCTGCGGGAGTTCCTGAAGGACTGTGCCAGCGGCAATTTCAAGGTGGTGCTGATCGTGCACCCGGTGCATGCGCTGCTGCATGCACGGACGGCGGATGCGGCGAATCCGCCGATCATTTTCGAAGCGACGCGGCGGAAGATCCTGGAGCTGGTGGAGGAGGCGAATGGCCTGAGGCCCGGGATGATGAGCTACTGGGACTTCTGCAATTTCCATCCGGTGAATTGCGAGCTGCTGCCGGCGGACAAGCAGGGGCTGGAGCGAATGAAACACTGGAATGACCTGGGCCACTACGATGTGGAGCTGGGCGAGTCCGTGCTGGGCCGCGCGCTGGGCTGGGAGCTGAAGCACCCGGAGTGGGCGGAGCAGGGGCGCGAGATCACCCGGGAGAGCATTGAGGATTATCTGGTGTCTGTGAGGGAAGCCTACCGCGCTTATCTGGCTGGGCCGGGGGCGGCGGATGTGAAGTGGAAGGAATCGCTGCTGGGGACGAAACCTTGATTGAAGAAGAAGATATGAACCGCGAATGGACGCGAATGAACGCGAATGGGGAAAGGCAGGATGATGAGACCTGTTTTTCAAGGGCTGTTTTCATTCGCGTCCATTCGCGTCCATTCGCGGTTAAACTCCCCTCCCCTTGTTCATGATCGCGCATCAAATGGTATTCATCGGCGGGTTGCACCGCAGCGGGACCTCGCTGGTGCATGAGATCCTGCGCGGCAGTCCGGAGGCCACGGGCTTCATCGGCACGGGCTTCCCGCAGGATGAGGGGCAGTTCCTGCAGACGGTTTATCCGCGGGCCAGTGAGTTCGGCGGGCCGGGGCGCTTCGGCTTCGACAAGGGCTCACACATGGATGAGACGCACCCGCTGGCCACGCCGGCGAATGCGGAGAAGCTCTTCGAGGAATGGTCGAAGCACTGGGACATGTCGAAAAAGTTCCTGCTGGAGAAGTCGCCGCCGAATATCGTGCGGCTGCGCTACTTCCAGGCGCTGTATCCGGGGAGCAAGTTCATCGTGATCCTGCGGCATCCGCTGGCGGTTTCCTATGCGACGCGGAAGTGGAGCAAGACGGCGATCCCGGAGTTGTTAGAGCACTCGATCATTTGCTATGAGCGTTTCCTGGCTGACATGAGCCACCTGAAGCATGTGGCCATTTTCCGCTATGAGGAGTTCGTGAAGGAGCCGGTGCCGATCCTGGCGACGATCACGGATTGGCTGGGGATGCCGCGGGTGGAGCTGAAGCACGAGGTGCGGCCGGATGTGAACGGGGCCTACTTCAAGACCTACCGGGAGGAGCAGGGCTCGCTGCTGAACAAGCTGAAGCCGTCCTTCTCCAACATGCCGGAGAAATTCGAGGCGCGGGCGAATGCGCTGGGCTATAGCATCGAGGAGCCGGAGAAGCTGGTGGATGTGCCCTGGCTGGGTTTGCACGGATAACGATGAAGATGTCGCACCAGAGCGCCCGACGCTATGCCCGGCTGGTGGTCGGGCTGGCCGTGCTGTGCCTGGTGGTGGTGGGCCTGGCGAATACGCGGGTGAATCCGTGGCGGGTCACGCCGGTGTCCTGGCAGGACCCGAAGTACGATGACTATCGTGGCGAGGTGAAGAGCCTGCGCACGACGAAGGCGGGCATCCTGCGCAGCGGCGAGTGGAAGGTGGCGCTGGTGGGCTCCTCACGGGTGGCGAATGCCTTCGACCCCGAGCTGGCGACATGGGGCCGCAAGGATGTGGCGAACCTGGGCTGCAATGCGGCCTTCCTGAATGAGACGACGGCGATCGGGAAATACTTCGTGGAGCATGAGCCGGCGGAGCTGCTGCTGCTGGGGATCGATCCGGGGGATATGACCTCGAAAGTGGATACGCGGCCCTTGTTTGACTTCGAGAGTTCGCCCTTCTCGCCGAATGCGGGGCTGGACAATGAGCTGCGCTATGTCTTCGGGATTTCGACGCTGGAGGACTCGCTGGAGACGGTGATGCGGGCGCATCGCAAGCAGCTATCGGAGTATGGGCCGCGGGGAATGCGGCGGGAGCCGAAGGAGCATGGGAAGAGCCAGCTGAAGTTCATCCAGGAGACCATCACGGTGAAGACCGAGCTGGAGACGACGGATGCCGGGGGGCCAGACCGGCCGCTGAACGAGGGGAAGCTGAAGAAGCTGCGGGGGCTGTTAGACGAGTGCCGGGTGCGGAAGTGCCGGGTGATCTTGTTCTTCCACTCCAACCACGCGCTGATGCATGCAGAGGCGAAGTATATCGGGACGGGGGTGGTGCCGTTTGAGAAGGAGCGGCGGGAGCTGGTGAAGTTGTTAGAGGCTTACCCGGAGGTGACGCTGTGGGACTTCTGCAATTACCATCCGCTGAATTGCGAGGCGCTGCCGCTGGAGAATCCGAAGGAGGGGAAGATTGAGCATTGGAATGATCTGGGGCACTTCCATGCGGAGGTGGGCACGCAGATGCTGGCGATGATGCTGGGGTGGCCGCAGCCGCATGCGGAGTGGAGCGGGATTGGGCGGAGGCTGGATGCTGCTGGGTTAGAGGCTTATTTGAAGGAGGTGGGGGACGGGTATCAGAGGTATATGACGGTGGATGGGAAGCGGGATCTGGAGTGGAAGGAGCGCTTGAAGGCGGGGGTGGTGAAGTGAGTGGCTGTTAGGGTTGGGGAGGGTTTTGGGTTAACCGCGAAAGGGCGCGAAAAAGACGCGAAATTTAACAGCCGGAAAGCAGCGGAATGCGGGGAGGTTTGGAGGAGGCTGCTTGGCCGTCCTTAAGCCTTTGGAGGATCCGTAGGCGCATTGGTGACCATGCGAAGCGGTCCTTGGCGGGGTCAGCATCGCACGTCGGCCGTGGGGTGCAGTGTTGGGTGATCGGGCGAACCGAAGGCTCGCTCACGGCAACAGGGTTGCCTGCTGAAAGCGGCAACAGGGTTGCACGCAGTCCAAGGCGGCTGCGCCGCGGGCTGAGAGCTACCTGACGTAGAGCTCGCTTGGGGTGAGAGCTGCATCGCTCCCCTGCCGTGGGGTGCATGGTGGGGTGATCGGACGAATCGATAGCTCAATCACGGCAGCGGGCTGCCTGCGGGAAAGCGGTTAGCAGGCTACCGCACTCCAAGGCGGCTGCGCCGCGGTCCACGGCCCTCAGAACTCCTGCCCGCCTTCCGGCTCCTTCTCGGCTTCCTTGCCGCTGGTCTGGTAGCTCTTGATGCCGTCGACCATCCACTGGAATTCATCCGGGTGCTTCTTCTGGAAGTCCTCGTAGGCAGACTTCAAGCCATCGAGGCGTGACTGCAGGTTCTCCTCGGTGAGCTTCACGCCGAAGTCCGCGCCGGGGCCTTCGATCGGCCAGCCCATGATGCGGGCTTGCATGATATCGCCCAGGGCCTTGCGGGCGTGGGTGCCGTCCAGGAACCAGTGCAGGCGGCCTTCCTTCGTGGTAGGGAGCGGCTCGGAGCACAGTTCGTGAAACTCATTGAAGTCCCAGATCTCCGCGGGCGGGGCTTCCGGGTGCGCCTTGTTCGACTCCGCCACCAGCTGCACCAGGGTGCGGCGGTCGGTGGAGAAGTTCGGGTCCGGATCGCCGGAGTAGTAGTAGACGCTGATGTAGGTGGAGTGATTCGGCGGGATCACGATCTTCAGGGCCACGCCATGCTTCGCGCAGTCGGAGAGGATCTGCCGGGTGAGCCTCACCTTCTCCTCGTCCGCGGGGAGGCCGGAGCCGCCCTTCGCCGCATTGGTCTCCGCGATCTTCGAGCGGCGGCGCGCGCCCTTCATGGCGTGCGGGATCGCGTCCTTGTGCATGCCGGCGGCCACATTCGGCTTGTCCTGGTGGCGCAGGCGGTGGCCCTGCGGCGTGTATTCCGGTAGCACGAAGTCCGGCTTATTACGACGGTTCCAGTACTTCAGCGTGTTCACCGCGCTGGTGAAGGTGGACACGCCACTCAGGTAGCGCAGCTCGCGCTCCACGGCATCGCCCTTCGGGTTGAAGGGGCTCTCCATGTAGCCGGTGCTCTTGATCCCGCTGCCGGAGCCGCTGATGTCTCCCAGGTCGATCCCGACGATGGCGACCTTCAGCGGGCAATGGTCCACGGTGTAGCGCAGGATGCCGGCCGTCTCCGGCAGGGTCCCGGCGCTTACCGCCAGGTTCACGGCCTTTTTCCCCTGCCAGCCCGGCAGCATCGGATCGAAGGCGATGTCCACGCGGGAGGAGCCGAAGAAGCCGACCTCCCATGGCGTGGAGCGCGCGATCCCCGCCTTCCCGGTCCGCTGCTGGCGGTAGATCGGGCGATACTCGGCGAATTTTTCATTGGTCCACGGTGCCTTGGTCACCCAGAGCGGATTGATCCAGGTATTGAAGGCCGTGAATACCGCCAGGATCCCGAAGGTGATCCCCAGGATCACCCGGTTGAAACGGCGGAAGGGCTTTGGACTCAGGCCGGGCATCGGTGGGTCTTCAGAATTGGAAGTAGATGAACTCGCTCACCTTGTCGAACTGGTAGAGCGAGCCGGCGACCAGCAGCATGATGAAGGCGGTCCAGTACCAGGTGGGCCGCCACTGGTACCAGCGGCGCGGGCCGGGCATGCCCGTCTTCCCGGTCAGGCCGCGGAGGCCCAGGGCCGGGTGGTAGCGGCGCAGGATCTCCTGGGAATTCGGCAGCAGCCAGACGATCAGCAGGCACATGGCCGCGCGCTGGCCCCACTCGATCTTGATCTCCATGCCCGCGGCATTCGGCCAGGGCTGCCAGCCGTGGAAGCCGAACATCGAGGCTAGGATCGAGCGCGTGGCCTCCAGCGCTGCCGAGGCGGAACCCTTCACCGGATCCAGCTCCAGCCCACCGGCCTTGAAAGGCACCCAGGCGGCGAAGACCACGATGCAGGTAAGGGCGATCGCCAGCGGCTTGGGCAGCGCTTGAATCGAGTGTTTCTTCCGGAAAGCGAACCACGCATGGTTCACGCAAAGGAAGAGCCCGTGCATGCCGCCCCACAGGATGAAGGTCCAGCCGGCCCCGTGCCAGAGGCCGCCCAGCAGCATGGTGATCAGCAGGTTCGCGTAGCGCAGGAAGGGGCCCTTCCGATTCCCGCCCAGCGAGAAATACACATAGTCCCGCAGGAAGCGTGACAGGGTGATGTGCCAGCGCCGCCAGAAATCCACGATTGAAACAGCCTTGTACGGGCTGTGGAAATTCACCGGCAGCTTGATCCCGAACATCCGCGCCGTCCCGATCGCCATGTCCGAGTAGCCGGAGAAATCGAAGTAGAGCTGCAGGCCGAATCCGATCGCCGCGACCCAGGCCTCCGCCATCGTCAGGGGCCGTTCACCGCGCGCGGCCAGCTGGTAGAGCGGGTTCGCCACCATCGCCAGGTTGTCCGCCAGCACCACTTTCTTGAAGAGGCCCATGGCGAAGAGCGCGATCCCCGTGGACAGGTCCATGGAGCGCCGGGAGGGCGAGACCGTCCGCTGGATCTGCGGCATGATCTCATTGTGGTGCACGATCGGCCCGGCGATGAGCTGCGGGAAGAAGGTGACGAAGAGCAGGAAATCCAAGAAGTCGTACTGCTTGGTCTTCCCGCGGTAGGCATCCACCAGGAAGGCGATCTTCTGGAAGGTGAAGAAGGACAGGCCCAGCGGCAGGATCACATCCAGATTGAAGTGGCCCCCGGTGATCGCCTCGTACGTCCGCTCGTAGAGGCCCATGTACTTGTAGTAGAACAGGACCCCCAAGTTCATGCATAGCCCCAGCGCCAGGATCCCCCGCCCTTTCCCGGTGAAGGTGTGGGAGGCCAGGAAACGGCCGATGAAGAAATTGATGCAGCAGGAGGTGCAGATCAGGATCAGGTAGAAGGGCGTCCAGGGCTGCTCCGGATCCGGATTCCACCAGCCGTAGTAGACCAGGCTCATCATCACCAGCCAGACCATGGCGGCGCGCTGGCTCTTCTGGCGCAGCAGCTGGAAGCCGATCAGCGTGAGCGGCAGGAAGAGGAGCAGGAAGGTGTAGCTATTGAAAAGCATGCCGGATCGATCGCCGCCGCGGGTGCCGTTGGATTAGAACTGGAAGTAGATGAACTCGCTCACCTTGTCGAAATCGCGCCCCACCACGTAGAGCAGCACCAAGGTAAAGACCGCCCAGGGGACGGTGGGCCGCCAGTGCCACCAGCGCCGCGGACCGGGCTTCATGTCCTGGAATTCGCCCAGGTTCAGCGCCGGCACCCAGCGCTTCAGGAACTGCTGGGTATTCGGAAAGAACAGGGCCAGCCCCAGGCCGACGGCCATCGGGGTCAGCGCCTTCTGCCACTTCACCAGCATCATGGAGTCCGGCGGCCAACCGCTCCAGCCGTGCCCGCCGAACATGGCCCACAGCATGTTGTGCGCGGCGCCGAAATCCTTTGCCTTGAAGAAGACCCAGCCGATCAGCACGGCAAAGAAGGTCATGCCGATCGCCAGCGGCTTGGGGATCGCGGCGATGCCCATCTTCTTGCGGAAGGCGAACCAGGCGTGGTTCACGCAGAGCAGCGCGCCGTGCAGGGCACCCCACACGATGAAGGTCCAGCCGGCCCCGTGCCACAGGCCGCCCAGCAGCATGGTCAGGAAGAGATTCATGTAGCGCCGCACCGGCCCCTTCCGGTTCCCGCCCAGCGGGATGTAGAGATAGTCCCGCAGAAAGCGCGACAGGGTGATGTGCCAGCGCCGCCAGAAATCCACGATTGAAACGGCCTTGTACGGCGAGTGGAAGTTCAGCGGGAAGCGGATGCCGAAGATCCGCGCCGAGCCCAGCGCCATGTCCGAGTAGCCGGAGAAATCGAAGTAGAGCTGCAGCGTGTAGGCCAGTGCCGCCACCCAGGCCTCCGCGGAAGTGGGATCCCGGCCATCGCCCGCCGCCAGCTCGAAGATGGGCGTGGAGGTGCGCGCCAGATTGTCCGCCAGCACCACCTTCTTGAAGAGCCCCATCGCCAGCATCGTCAGGCCCACGGAGATGTCCGCGGAGTGCAGGCCGCGGTTCCGGTTCTTCGCGAACTGCGGCATCATCTCCCGGTGGTGGATCAGCGGGCCCGCGATGAGGTGCGGGAAGAAGGTCACGAAGAGCAGGTAGTCCGTGAAGTGATACTCCTCCGTCTTGCCCTTCCAGGCATCCACCAGGTAGGCGATCTGCAGGAAGGTGAAGAAGGAAATGGCCAGCGGCAGCGTGACCTTCAGCGCCTCCCCCTGCCAGCTGCCCATGGAGTGCAGGATGCCGGTCAGGAAGCCGGCGTATTTGAAATAGCCCAGGGTCGCCAGGTTCGCGCCGATCCCCAGGCCCAGCAGGGTCTTGCCCGCGGGGGTGAACTTCAGCGCGGACAGGCGGCGGCCCAGGAAGTAGTTGAAGGTGCAGGACCCTAGGATCATCCCCACGTACTTCGGGCTCCAGGGCTGGGTGGGCTCCGGATTCCACCAGCCGTAGAAGAACAGGGAGCTGAGCACCAGCCAAGCCAGGGAGAGCCGCAGCTTGCTACCCCGGAGCAGGTGGAATCCCAGCGCCACCAACGGCAAAAAGAGCAGGAGGTAGGTGTAGGAGTTGAAAAGCATGCCGCCAGTCCTGTCTTGTCGTGTCGTGCCTTGCCGTGCCGCGCCGGAGCGGGGTTTTTTCCAACCGGGGGGATGCTTTGTCGAGGATGAATGGGGGCAGTTCCTTTGGACTGCGGCGGCTCGACGCCGCTTTGGCTTTCGCCACGCTCCGCAGTTCGAAAAACTCCGCGGCCCCCTGACGGCGCTCCTTTGAGGATCCGGCTTGCGCTCAATTTCACAGATGTTCAAAAAGACAGCATGATCCGTCCCCTCCTGCCGATCTCTTGGCCCCGGGCCCGAGCATCGCCTGGGTCTGTCCGGCACCTACTTCGTCACTGTGGGGACCTATCTGAAGACCCATCGCTTCCGGGAGAACTCACGTTTGGAAGTCCTCCACCGCGGGCTTCTCAGTGTGGCCGCCGAGTTCGGTTGGCACCTGGAGGCGTGGTCCGTGTTCTCCAATCACTATCACTTTGTCGGAGTCTCTCCGGGAGACGGTGCCACATCCCTCTCGCCGATGCTTTGCAAACTCCACACGAAGACCTGCACGTGGATCAACCGCTTGGATTGAGCCCCCGGACGCAAGGTGTGGCACAATTTCCGGGAGACCCTGCTGACCTTCGAGACCTCCTATTTCGCCCGGCTCAACTACGTCCACCGCAATGCCGAGAAACACGGCTTGGTTCTTCGAGCAGAGCAATACCCCTGGTGCTCCGCGAGTTGGTTTGCCCGCGAAGCCACGGCAGCGCAGCAAAAGACAATCGCCGCGTTCCCGGTGGATCGCGTGAAGATCTTCGATGAATACGATCCGGTCTGGAAAGCGAAGGATTAAAGGCCAAGGCCGCCCTCGTCCCAGCGTCCTTTGGAGTGCGGCAGCTTGACGCCGCTTTGGCTGCAGGGGCGCTTGAACTTCTCCCTTCGTGGCCGCTTACCGCAGCGTCACCGAAGCGCCCACCGGAGAGCTCACTCACCACAATCCGTAACCGTCCACCGCAGTGTCACCAAAGCCCCACCGGGAAGCACGCGCACCGCCGATCCGTGGCCGTCCACCGCAGCATCACCAACCCGAAGCCAAAGCGGCGTCAGGCCGCCGCACTCCATATCACCGCCCGGTAAACGGTCGCCCGCCCTGTCCGTCCGTCCGCCATCCCCAAGGAGTGGCGGACGGACGGACAAACAAACCCGGCATTTCCTTTTTCACCGGGCTCGATGAAGCTCAACCCGTGAAGCTTGCCCTCCACCGCTCCATCATCTTCTGGTCCGGCATCCTCGTCATGATCTTCCTCTGCTGGGCGTGGCGGGACTCCTACCGCTACTTCACCGTGGCGAGCGAGGGCGAGTGGGAGACGGCGAACACCCAAGGCAGCCTGGCGATTGGCCACTATCGGGACCCATCACCCTTGAGAGACTTCCGGAGGAACGAGTTCCTGCCCACCAACCCGCCGATGTATTATCAGTGCCCGCCTCAGGTGCCCGTGTTCCTGCACTCCGTGCCCCAAGTCCCGGGCAACACGATCCTGCCGGAGATGCCAAAGGATTTCCGCGGCTTCCTTCAGGCCACGCTCAATCAGCACGCTTCCCCATCGTGGCTCCTCACCCTGCCCTACTGGTGCATCCTCCTGGCGTTCTTCATCCCGTGGACCATCCTCTTAACCTGGCGGGCACGGCGGAGGAAGTGGGTGCCAGTGGTAGATTGAACCATCCTCCACCCTTCCTGCGCCCGCTCCCGTTTGTCCGTCCGTCCGCTCCTCCATAGGGAGAGCGGACGGACGGACAAACAACCCCCTCACGGATCGAGCCCGAGTTCCTTCCGATGGCGCGAAAGCGTAGGCGCGATGGTCAGCGCGCCGCAGCGGGTGCAGTAGAGACCTTGGGCACTTCTATCCTCATTCATGAAGGGCACCCACGACTTGCCCGGGAGACGGATCTCAAGATACGAATTGCCAGTGATGGTGCCCGAAGATCGATTCAGGGCCGCTTCCACCTCGACGAGGAGATCACCGCACAGCGCGCAATAGGAGGGAGATGTTTTCACGGTCGGGGAGCGATTCTGCGCGTGAGCATGAACTCCCTGACGTCGCCGCGATATTCCAAAAGACGCGGAAAGTTCCCGCCGCTAACCTCAACGCCGCGCTTCCGTTTGTCCGTCCGTCCGCCACTCCCTAGGGATGGCGGACGGACGGACAAACGCCCTCTCCAACAAATCATCAAAAACCGAGTTGCGCCCGTTACGGAACCACCGTCCCGCATGTTCCGATCGGACTTGATGAACGAAGCAAACGTCCACGAGGTCCACGAGGCCTCATCTGCACCAAGCACCACTACCACCGACTGGATCCGCGTGAAGGAAGCGCTCGCCCGCTTCCCGCTGGGCCGCGGCAAGCTCTATCGACTGATCGGCAGCGGCGCGATCCGCAGTGCCTCCCTCTGCCAGCCGGGCCAGACCCGCGCCACCCGCTTGATCTGCCGCAGCAGCCTGGCCGCCTTCATCGAGTCCAGCGCGAAGGGAGGTGTGGCATGAGCATCTCCACGGACGACCACCCGCCTGAGGAGAAGCTCGACATCGACAAACAAGCCGAAGGTGTCTTGGCCTACTGGGAAAGCATCCAACGGGACCGGACCGCCCGCCTGGCCGAGGAGGCGGCCAGGCGCCCGCCCCCGTGGCTCGACTTCCGCAGCTTCTCCGAGATGGTGAACTACCAGCCGCCGCGCGACTTCATGCTCATGGGCGATTGCCACCTGACCCGCGGCAGCATCACCATTCTCAGCGGCTGGCCGGGCGTGGGCAAGAGCCGCGCCGCGCTCGGCCTGGCCATCGCCGGAGCCACCGGCCAGGACTGGATGGGGCACCGCGTCCATCACCGCTTCCGCAGCATGATCCTGCAGTGCGAGAACGGCCCCATGCGCCTGAAGCAGGAACTCAGCGAGGCCGCACCGCAAGGAGGGCTGGACGAATGGCTCCGCATCACCCCGCCGCCGGCCTACGGCATGGCCTTCGACCAAGCTGGCTTCCGCGCGGATCTCACCCGCGCCATCGCCGAATTCAAGCCCGGCCTGCTCGTCATCGATCCCTGGAACCGCGTGGCCGCCGGTGACAAGCAGGGCGACTATCGGCAGGCGCTGCAGGACATCGACTCCTGCCTGCCCGCGAAGCTGGAGGACATGCCCGCCATCCTCATCGTCCACCACATGCGCAAGAAGAGCAATGGGGAGTCCGCCCGCAAGCAGGGCCGCGACCTCTTGCACGAGCTCGCCGGCAGCTACCAGATCGGCTCCGCCGCGCGCTGCGTCTTCGCCCTGGAACCGGCGAGCAACGATACCACGGACAACCACGTGGTCCTGACCTGTTGCAAGAACAACGACGGCAAGCTCGGTGCCCCCAGCGCCTGGCGCCGCCGCAATGGACTCTTCGATCCCGTGGCAAAGTTCGACATGGAAGCCTTTCTAACAGGCCCGGTGGAAAAGCGCCCCTCCATCCCCTACGACACCATCGCCAAGGCCCTGCGCGGCATGCTCTGCCGCTCCCGCACCCAGGTCGTCCAGCGCCTCATCGATGCCAACATCTGCGAACGCACCAAGGCCTTCGAGGTGCTGAAGGAATACATGGAGCTCCAGCACGTGGTGGAAGACCCGGGCCGCGGCTTCCGCTGGGTGGAGGACCCGAAGGAGCTGGGGTGAACCATTCCGCCGAGCGCCGCTTCAAAAGGGAGTTGGGGTGAACCATCTCACCGTACGTCTCTTCAAAAGCCCCACGCCGACTCAAAAGCCCCAAAGGGGCGGCCCGGAGATAGCCCAGGGTGAGCGAGCCCCAACGAGCGCAACCCTGGGTATGCGCCCTAACAGATCCGGCCCCTGAAGGGGACCAAGGAGGTCGCGGATGGGAAAGCCGTCTGGAGTCACCACACTCCCGGTCCCCCTTCAGGGGACAATCCATTTCGTGGCCGGACCCAGGGTTACGCTCGCTGAGGCTCGCTCACCCTGGGCTATCAACCTACCGCCGCCTTCGGGGCTCTTGAGCAAGCATCACTTCATTGGCTTATCGACAAGAGGCAGGTGCCCAAAACTTTTCCAGCCTTCCCTTGGCACTTGGCACTTCTTCTTCACTTGGAACTTCAAGCCTACGGCACCTTCGCGTCCCCCTTCACCAAAGGCTCCAGCACCTTCCAAACATTCTCCGCCACCTTCTTCTGCCCCTCCACATTCGGGTGAATCCGGTCATCCTGATTCAAACTCTCCACCCCGCCCACGCCCTCTAACAAGAAAGGCACCAGCTCCGCCTTCTTCTCCTTCGCAACCTTCGGGAACAGCGCCTTGAACTTCGCGGTGAAGTCCTCGCCCATGTTGTCCGGCATCTGCATCGCTGCCACGATCACCTTCAGCCCGGGCTTCTTCTCCCGCGCCTTGTCGATGATCCCACTCAAGTTCTGCTCGGTCTGCTCCGGGGAGATCCCGCGCAGCCCGTCGTTCCCGCCCAGCGCGATCACCAGGACGTCCGCGCCCTGCTGGCCCAGCGCCCAGGCGATCCGCCGCAGCCCGCCCGCCGTGGTGTCACCACTGACCCCCGCATTCGAAACGGTGTAAGGCAGCCCCGCCGCATCGATCTTCTTCTGCAGCACCGCCGGATAGGCCTCCTGAGGATCAAGCCCGTAGCCCGCCGTGATGCTGTCCCCCAGCACCACGATCCGCATCTTTGCGGCACCGCCATTTGCATTCTGCGCACTCGCGGGGAATACTCCGCAAACGCCGAGCACCAGTAGCATCCAGAACGCGCAGATCTTCCCCGATAATGTCCTCGTCCTCATCCGTTTCTCCCACCGCGAGCCTGAACCACGAGCCGGACCCTGTCAAACGACCACCCATCCTGGAGGTGCGGGAGCTCAAGAAGATCCACCGCACCCACACCCACGAAGTCACCGTCCTGCGCGACGTGAACTTCGCCCTGGAGGAAGGCGATACCTGCGCGATCATCGGCCCCTCCGGCAGCGGCAAGACCACCCTGCTCGGCCTCTGCGCCGGACTCGACAATGCCACCAGCGGCAGCGTCCTCCTGGCCGGCCAGCCGATGGAGAACCTCAGCCAGGACCAGCGCGCGGCCCTGCGCAACCGCCTCGTCGGCTTCGTCTTCCAGAGCTTCCAGCTCATCCCCACCCTCACCGCGATCGAGAACGTCCTGGTCCCCCTCGAACTCCGCGGCGAGTCCGGTCGCGACAAGGAGGCCGCGGAACTGCTCAAGCAAGTCGGCCTGGGTGACCGGCTCGACCACTACCCGCTCCAGCTCTCCGGCGGCGAACAGCAGCGCGTGGCCCTGGCCCGCGCCTTCATCCACCGGCCCAAGATCCTCTTCGCCGATGAACCGACCGGCAACCTCGATGCCGAGACCGCGGGCCCCATCGTCGAGATGCTCTTCCGCCTGAACCGCGAGGCCGGCACCTCACTCGTCCTGGTCACGCACGATCCCGCATTGGCAGCGAAGGCGCGCCGCGTGGTGAAGATGAGCGGCGGAACCATCATCGCGGAGGAAGTGCAGACCCATGGCGCGTGACCCGAAACCGCTGCCGGGCAATCTGCTGATCGCCCTCTTCCATCCCTGGACCTGGAAGATGGCCTGGCGGGACAGCCGCTCGCAGCGCGCCCGCCTCATCATCTTCTCGCTGGCGATCGTCTCCGGCATCGCCGCGCTGACTGCCATCCACTCGCTGAAGGCCAGCGTGGAGAAGGGCGTGGCGAACCAGGCGAAGGCCCTGTTAGGCTCCGACCTCCAGGTCAGCTCGCGCCGCGCTGTCACGGAGGAGGAACTCGCCAAGCTCGCGGCCAATGCCGTGGCCACCAGCCGCGAGACCACCTTCCCCTCCATGCTCAAGTTCCCGAGCGGCATGGTCCGGCTCTTCCAGATCCGCGGCATCGGCGGTGCTTATCCCTTCTACGGCACGGTCGGCACGGAGCCCGCGGACGCCTGGGCCCGCCTGCAACGCGAACCCGGCCTCCTGTTAGAACAAGCGCTGCTCGATCAATTCCAGGCCAAGCCCGGCGACATCGTGGAACTCGGCAAGCTCAAGCTGCCCATCCTCGGCGTCGTCACCAAGCCAGCGCCACGCTCCGGCCGCTTCAGCGGCTTCGCGCCCGAGGCCTACGTGCGCCTCTCCGATGTCGCGGACTCCGGCCTGCTCGGTAGCAGCAGCATGAGTTCCTCCGTGGTCCACCTGAAGCTCAAGCCTGGCATCGACACGAAGAAGGAGAAGGACCGCATCAAGGATGACGTGAACCGCGGCTTCCGCACGGAGAGCCCCGACGACCGCCGCGAAACGATCGGCGAGGCCGTGGACAATCTCCAACAGTTCCTCGGCCTCATCGCGCTGGCTTCGCTCGTGCTCGGTGCCATCGGCGTGGCCGGTGCCGTGCATGCCCATGTCAGCCGCCGCGTGCCGGTCATCGCCATCCTGCGCTGCCTCGGCTGCCCGCGCCACCTCGCCTGTGCGGTTTACTTTGCGCAAGCCGGAGCACTCGGTCTGTTAGGTGCAGTGATCGGTGCCCTGCTCGGCGTCGCCTTGCAAACAGGCCTGCTCTATCTCTTCCGTGGGCAACTGCCACTGGAGATCGCCCCGGAGCCGGAGTGGAAAATCGTCGCGCAGACCGCCGCCTCGGGCTTCGCCGTGTGCTGCGGCTTCGCCCTGCTGCCGCTGCTGAAGATCCGCCGTGTCTCTCCTGCCGTCACCCTGCGCGGTGGTGCCACCTTGGAAGGACAACCGCTGCGTGCCCTGCCCGTCTACATTCTGTTAGGAGGCCTGCTGGTCCTGCTCGCGCTCAATCAAGACCGCGATTGGAAGCGCGCCATGGCCATGATCGGCGGCCTCGCCGCGGCCTTCGCCGTGCTGGCCCTGGTGGCGCGCACCCTCATCTTCATCACCCGCCACATCGTCCGCCCGCGCTGGCCCTACCTGCTGCGCCAAGGCATCTCGAACCTGCACCGCCCGCAGAACCAGACCCTGCTCTTCCTCCTCTCCCTCGGTCTCGGCACCTTCCTGCTCGTCACCATCTTGCTCGTTGGCCACCTCATCCAGCAGCGCTTGAATGTCACCCAGGCCGCGAACAGCCCGAGCATGTATCTCATCGACGTGCAGCCGGACCAGGTCGCGGGCCTGCGCCAGATTCTAACAGAGCAGAAGCTCCCGGTGCTGGAAGACACGCCGATGGTCACCATGCGCATCCAGTCGATCCGCGGCCAGGACGTGCCCTCCGGCCGCATGGCCCGTCGCGAGTTCCGCTCCACCTACCGCGCTGAGCTCACCGACACCGAGAAGCTGACGGCTGGTGAGTGGTTCAAGACCGCCCCCACCGATGGCAGCCCCGTGCCGCTTTCCATGGAAGAGCAGATCGCCAACGAGATCGGCCTCAAGCTCGGCGATGATCTCGTGCTCGACGTCCAAGGCCAGCCGATCAAGGCGAAGATCACCAGCTTCCGCAAGGTGGACTGGAGCCGCTTCAACCTGAACTTCTTCATGGTCTTCCCGCCCGGGGTGTTAGAAGAGGCACCGGGCTTCCACGTCATCACCACCAAGGCCCCCACCCCCGCCGCCACCGGCGAACTCCAGCGCGCCGTGGTCGAGAAGTTCCCGAACGTCTCCGCGGTCGATCTCACCCTGATCCTGCAAACCGTCCGCGACATCGTCGGCAAGATCTCCACGGTCATCTCCCTGCTCGGCGGCTTCACCGTCCTGGCCGGCCTGCCCATCCTCATCGGCACCCTGCTCAATGGCCGCGGCCTCCGCCAGCGCGAGAGTGTGCTCCTGCGCACCCTCGGCGCCTCCGCCCGCCAGGTGCGCGCCATCCTCGTCATCGAATACGCCACCCTCGGCCTGCTCTCCGCTCTAACAGGCGTGCTGCTCGCCAGCGGCGCGAATGCCCTCCTGGCCATCTACGTCTTCAGGGCCGAGCCCTGGCCGGACGCCAGCCTGCTCGCCATCGCCTTCGCCAGTGCCACCGGCATCTCCGTCATCGGCGGCCTCCTCCTCAGCCGCGGCGTCTGCCACTCCCCGCCCCTGGAGATCCTGCGAAGCGGAGTCTGAGGCCACAGCCTTTGGAGTGCGGCGGCTCGACGCCGCTTTCACTTCGGGTTGGTGATGCCGCGGTAAACCCGCGGATTGGAGATGAGTGCACTCTCCGGCGGGCTTAGGTTCCACCGTGATAAACGGTCACGGATTGGCGCTGAGAGCACTCTCCGGCTGGCGCATCGGTGCCGCTGCGGTAAACGGCCACGAATTGGAGAGCCCAAGCGCCCCCGCAGCCAGAGCGGCGTCGAGCCGCCGCACTCCAAAAAAGCACCACGCCCGGAGGGAACACTTCCCCCGTTCGCCACACCTCATGGGAACCCCACCCGCTGTCCGGTATTTTTCCGACACTGGTGGGATCGTCACAGCGGATCCGGCATTCCTTTCCTAGGGTGCCGGCTTCGTTGAAACACCAAATCCGTTTGATCACGCAAATCCGGGTGGACTTGTCTGACAAACTGGTTTTATGTTTCAAACCGGAATCATAACCCAACCCTCCTGATTCCCTTCCAAACCCATGAAACCCACGCATGCGCTTTGGGGATTCCTCGCGGTATCCCACTCGACGATTATTCACGCGGCGACCCTCACCTGGGACTCCAATAACACCGTAGCCCCCGTCAATCTCGACGGTGCCGGAACCTGGACCACCGCCAATTCCTTCCACGACGGGACCAACAACGTGACCTGGCCCACGGCAGCCACCGCCACGGACACCGCCGTCTTCGGTAACATCAACTCCACCCCCATCGGCTTCCCCGGAACCATCGACTGGGCAGCCGGCACCACCATCGGCGTCGGCAGTGTCGTCTACCGCCCCGTCTACGGCAACGCGGTCAAATACAACGTCCGCGGCAACACCAACACCAGCTTCCTCCAGTTCAACGGCGCGACCCCGAGCGTGGTGATGGACCTGCTCCCCTCGCGCCCCTTCGGCGCGATGAATGCCCCGATGGTCGGCACGGCCGGCATCGACATCAGCACCACCAGCAACGGCATCTTCGAGATCGGCACCCAGCCGAACACCATCACCGGCAACTTCCGCCTGAAGTCCGGCGTCACCCTCAGTATCGGTGGCGATGTCTCCCTCGGCGGAGCGACCAATGGCCTCAACTTCGACGCGAACTCGACCCTGCTCGCCCGCAATGCCGGGGCGAACTACTCGATCGCCTCCACCCACCCCATCACGGTGGCCGGCGGTGCGCTCGGCAAGTTCGATGTCCACGTGCTGACCACGGCCGGTAATCCCCTGCAGGTCCTCACCGTGGCGGGCCCCATCGGCGGTGCGGGCGGCATCCAGAAGGAAGGCGTCGGCACTCTGGCCCTGAATACCGGCTCCACCTTCGGCGGGAATGCCGCCGTTCGCTTCGGCACGCTGAACCTGAACTTCGCCAATACCACGGCACCGGCAGCGCCGACCTCGGACATCCTGCCAAATACCGCCTCGCTGCGCCTGCTCGGCGGCACTCTCTCGGTCACCGGCAAGGCGAGCACCGCGAATACCCAGACCTTCAGCGGCACCACCCTGCTGCCCGGCGCCTCCAGCCTGACTTCCACGGCGGGAGCCACCGGCGGCACCACCCAGGTGAACCTCGGTGGCATCAGCCGCGCCGGCGGTTCTTCGCTGAACATCGCCACCATCGCCGCGGGCACCAGCTATACCAGCAGCTCCGGCCTCACCGGTGGCATCCTCGGCGGCTTCGGCACCTTGAACAACACCGACTGGCTCACCACCAGCGCCGGCGTCATCGGCGGTCTCGCGTCCTATCAGACCGGCACCGATGCCACGCTGTGGGCAGCCACTGACAACGTCAGCCTGGCGGCCACTCCCACCACCCCGTTGGCCGGCTCGGCCACGGTGAACTCGCTGAAGTACACCGCCACCGCGGATGTGGCGATTCCCGCAGGCCAGACCTTGACCCTCGCCGCGGGCGGCATCCTCGTCACCGGTGGTGCGGCCTCCGTCAGTGGCGGGAACATCCAGGGTTATGCGGGCGGCGACATCGTCGTCCACCAGCACAACGTCACCAATGCGGCGACGATCAGCTCGGTGATCCAGAACAACACCTCGCCCTGCGCCTTCACCAAGAGCGGTGCCGGTGCCCTGGTCCTGAGCGGTGCCAATACCTACACCGGCAACACCTTCGTCAACGCGGGCACGCTTGAGGTCTCCTCCGATGCGAATACCGGTGGCGGAGCCGTCGTCACGGTGCGCAATGGAGCCAATCTCAAGATCTCCGGCGCCACTGCCTTCAGCTCGGGCAAGACCTTCACCTTCGACACCGGTTCGGACACCTTCGGGGCACTCCAGCTTGGAGCGACGGCCACCGATGTGGGGCAAGCGAACATCGAAGTGAGCAACACCGCCGGTGCCACCATCTCCGGCAACTTCAATGTCACGTCCGGCACCTTCGTGAAGAACGGAGCAGGCACGCTGACCCTGACTCACAACGGCTCCCACCAGCTCTCCCGTCTGAACGGCGGCATCGGCACGATCATCCAGGATGGCGGCGTGGTCTTCAATGGCGGTGCTGGCTCCGAGTGGTATGCCTCCCAGTCCGAGTTCGTGGTCGGCGCCGGCAGCGACCTCACCAAGACCTCCACCCACGAAACCAGCGTGACCGTGCAGAGCGGCAAGGTGACCGTCGGTTCCTGGACCGGCATCTCCCGCGGCAATGGCACCTCCAACTACCAGTCTCGGATCGTCATGACCGGCGGCACCTGGGACACGGGCAACGTCAGCCTCGGCTTCGCCAATGCTGTGGGTGCCTACGCCACGCGTCCGCTGTTAGATCTCTCGAACGACTCGCAGTTCATCGTGCGCGACGATGCCTTGTTTTCGGAGAGCGGTGGCTCCAATGCCACCATCAACGTGAAGAACACTTCACAACTGGTGGTGCGCGATGAACTCCGCTTCGGCCTCGCGGCGAACGCACTGGCGACCATCAACATCAGCGACAGCGGCGTGGCCAGCTCCGGCGGCCCGACCCGCATCGGCCAAGGCGGCACTGCCACCGTGAACCTGACCGGCTCCGGCCAGCTCAACTGCGGCACCTTCCTGAACATCGGCAATGGCGGCACCGCCACGGTGAACGTGGGAGATAGCTCCACCCTCAGCGCGGGCACGGACTTCAACGTGGGTGACACGGACAACTCCACCGGCACCGTGAACGTGACCGGCGGCACCGTGAACATCACCAACTTCTTCCTCGGCAAGGGTGGCAACATCGCGGGCACACCGGTCCTGCCGGCCATCGCCACCCGCGCGGTGATCAACCAGAGCGGCGGCCTGATCCAGAACCTCAGCGGTGCCGGCGGCGACTGGCGCATCGGAGGCGGCAATCCCAACGACGCGGAAGTCTACGGTGCGCTCGTGTCGACCGGCGGCAACTTCAACAGCGGCGCGCGCAACCTGCAGATCGGGGCCTACGGCACCGGCGTGATGGATGTGCGCGGCGGCACCGTGGTGACCAATACCACGGGCGGCTTCCCGGTCATCGGCCGCTTCGCCGGCGGCTTCGGCTTGCTGGATGTGAGCTCGGGCTCCTTCTCGGTGGGTGCCACCGGGCAACTCCTGATCGTCGGGGAGGCGGGCACTGCCAACCTGAACGTCAGCAACACCGGCTCGGTGCTGGTCAACTCGGCCCCGGGTGCCGCGGGCAATGGCGGCGGCACCGGCGGTGTCCGCCTCGGCCACACCGCGGGTGCTTCCGGCACGGTCAGCCTGAATGGCGGCACGCTGGAGACCACCGGCCTAGCCAAGACCTCGAATGCGGTGAACTCCTTCGGCTTCGTCTACCTGAACGGTGGCAACCTGAAGGTCCACGCTGCGAATACTACCTTCATGCAAGGTCTGGACGGTGCGCTCGTCGGCCCCGGTGGCGCGAAGATCGATACCAACGGCAGCCCGATCACCATCGGCCAGAATCTGGCTGGCACCAGTGGCCAGTCCGGCGTGCTGACCATCCCGGTGGCGACTCCGGGCGCAGGCTACATGGGACCGCCGGTCGTGCACATCAGCGGTGGCTCGCTCGCACCGGCCACTGGTGCCCGGGCCGTGGCAAACATGAGCGGCGGCACCGTGACCAGCATCACCATCACCCACCCCGGCACCGGCTACCTGGGCGCGCCCACCGTGGCACTCCTGGGCGGCGGCGCCACCACCGCGGCCACCCTGGGCACCGCCACCTTCGGCGCGCTTCCGGCGGACGGCGGCCTGACCAAGTCCGGCGTCGGCACCTTGACCCTCGGCGGCACGAATACCTACACCGGCACCACCGCGGTGAATGAGGATACCCTCCTCGTGAATGGCGCGGTGGCGGGTCCGGTCACCGTTGCCGCGGGCTGCACCATCGGCGGCTCCGGCACCCTGGGCAGCACCTTGGTTGTGAATTCCACCAGCTTCGTGGAACCGGGCTCCACCACCACGGCGGGCACCCTCACCACCAATGGCAATGTCACCCTCCCGGGAACCCTGCGCATCCAGCTCGATGGGGCGAATGCCGACCGCCTCACGGTGAATGGCAACCTCGACCTGACCGGCTCCACCCTTGAGGTCGAGTCGCTCACCGGCGGTGCCACCCAGTCCAGCTACACCATCGTCAGCTACACCGGCACGCTCACCGGCAGCCTCACCCTCAGCGGCTCGCTGCCCGCCACCTACACGCTGTTCAATGACGTGGCGAACAAGGCGATCAAGCTCGTCAGCGCCGGCAACTACGGCTCTTGGCAAGCAGGCTTCGGCCTCCTGCTCGGCACCACCGGTGCTCCGGGTGCGGATGCGGATTCCGACCAGCTCCCGAACGCCGTGGAATACGTGCTCGGCGGGGATCCCACCCTGCCCTCCACGACCCTGGCGCCGACCCAGACGCTGACTCCCACGAGCATCATCTTCACCTTCAACCGTGCAGATACGTCTGAAACCCCGGATACCACGGTGACCGTGGAAGCCTCCACCAACTTGGCTGGCTTCCCGATCTCCTACACGATCGGTAGCACCACGGCCAATTCCAGCCCGGGCGTGACCATCGCGGAAAACGGCGCGGCTCCGGACACGGTAACGGTGGTGGTGCCCCGCGGCACAAACCCCAGCACCTTCGTCCGCCTGAACGTGAACATCGCTCCCTGAGTCAGACGCCAAGTCATCCCTCAGTCGCACTCCGGCCCGCCGCCAGCACTCGTCTGGCGGCGGGCTTTTTTATGCGCTTCACGGCCCCTTCTGCGTCCCCGCTCCGCACTATTCCGCCGCTCCCACCCGATCACGTAAGCGCGATCCCGGAATAGCATCTCCCCCCTATCTCCCGCATGCTGGCGCCACACCGGATATGAAACTCGCATACACACTGCTCACCTTCATCGCCGCCGTGCTCCCCCTCTCGGCCCAGACGAATCCCACCACCACCAGCCCCGCTGCCGCCACCGCACCCCAGGTGGACGCCATCACGGACGCCTCCCCGATGCGCGTCAAGGAGGCCAGCGAGGTGCTCGCCGCCAGCAGCGCCCTGATCCACGGCTCCGTGGACCTGCGCTCGGATGGCAGCGCCCGCACCACCCACAAGATCGGCGGCTTCGAAACCCGCATCGAGATCCAGGGCCTCAAGGTCCACGAAATCGTCAAGGAAGCTCTCACCGACAAGGACCGCGCCGCTGGCATCACCCGCCGCTACGTCGCCCACCTTGAGTGCGAGGCCCACCGCATCTGGGACGGCCCCATGGCCTCCTGGTCGGAGTGGCGCTCCAGTGGCTACGGCTTCTTCCCCAGCTCCATCATTGTCGAGGAAATCGGCGGCATCCTGAAGGCCCGCGCCAACCGCATCGCCGACTTCAGCCCCGGCATCGATGCCACCATGGCCGCCCGCTGACTTTCCGACCTCCGACCTCCGATTTCCAGGCTGTCCCGCAGAGGAGACTGCGGAACTGTTTTCAAGGCTGCTCCCCGAACCCGCACACCATGGCTGGTTTCCGGCGATAGGGATGCGGCCTTGAAAACCACTCTCCATGGCAACACCCAGCCGCCCGTCCGGCCCACCCCGGACGGGCGGCTTCGTTTTCTTGTCTCAGCCTCTGAAGTCCTCCAGCGGCTGTTCCACTGATCACTGCTCACTGATCACTCGGCACCTGCCCTTTTTCCTCACCTTCTCCATTCGTGTCGATCGGCTGTTGATTCGTGGTGCCTCCTCTTTCTCCCCTTTTCGGGAATGGACCGCACCCGGAAAGCTCACACCCGGGAACTGTCAGGCCTCGTTGAAATAAACTGCAACTCGCCACGTTCTAATTCCCGACGACCTTTCCGCCTATCTTGCGTTCCATCCCAGTGCCTCCACGCATGCTTCTCCTGCGCACGGCCTTGGCCGCATGCCTCTGTGCAGCGGCCCAAGCTCAGGATTTTTCCGCCATCTATGGCGAAAAAATACAACCCATCCTCGAAGACCGCTGCTACTCCTGCCACGGCGAGGGCGAAGCGAAGGGAAAAGTGAGCCTCGATACCTTCGCCTCCACCGCGGAGCTGATGCAGCAGACGGACCTCTGGGTCCACGCCCTGCGCAATATCCGTGCTGGCATGATGCCCCCGGCCAAGAAGGAGCGCCCCAGCGCAGAGGAAATCGCCACCCTCACCGACTGGATCAAGCGCGGCCCGCTCAAGCTCGACCCTGCGAACCCCGATCCCGGCCGCGTGACCCTGCGCCGCCTGAACCGCACCGAGTATCGCAATACCATCCGCGATCTCACCGGCTACGATTTCCGCACCGATGAGGAGTTCCCGGCGGACGACACCGGCTACGGCTTCGACACCATCGGTGACGTGCTCAGCACCTCCCCGCTCCTGCTGGAGAAATACATGCAGGCCGCGGAGACCATCGTCGCCAAGGGCCTGCCGCTGGAGAACCGCGTGACCCCGCAGCGCAATGTCGTGGCCGGGCGCTTCCGTGGCCAAGGCAATGGCGGCTGGGACGATGGCGAGGTCGCCCTCTCGCTCTACAACCCCGCCGACCTCACCGCGGAGCTCAAGATCGAGAAGCCCGGCACCTACCGCATCATCCTGAATGCCACCACCCGCGGTTCTTTTTCCTACGACCCCGGCCGCGCGATCGCCAACTGGAGCATCAACGACAAGCTCGAGGCTCAGGAGGAACTGAAGTGGAGCGCCGGGAAGAAATTCGAATCCGCCACCGAGCTGAAGCTTGAGCCCGGCAGCTACCCCTTGCGCCTGGTCATCACGCCGATGGTGGACAAGTCAGAGCAGCCGCCCGACCTCGGCGATGGCCCGCCCAGCGTGAACCTCCATCTCAATGGCATCACCCTCGTGGGCCCGCTGGAGCCGGAGTCCACCGTCCACCCGCCGAACTACGAGCGCTTCTTCATGCGGGACAGCGTGCCCTCCGATCCCACGGAGCGCATGGAGTATGCGGAGGAGATCCTGCGCCGCTTCGCCAGCCGCGCCTTCCGCCGCCCGGTGGAGGATGCGATGCTTCAGAAGCTCGTCGCCCTCGCCAAGCAATCGATGGACGCGCCCGGCAGCAGCTTCGAGAAGGGCATCGGTCGCGCCATCTCCGCCATCCTCGCCTCGCCGCGTTTCCTCTTCCGCATCGAGCACACGTTGCCATCCGATGACCCGGCAGCGCATCCGCTGTTAGACGAATACGCTCTGGCCTCGCGCCTCTCCTACTTCCTCTGGTCCACCATGCCGGATGAACGGCTCATCGACCTCGCGGGCCGTGGCGAGCTGCGCCAGAACCTCGGCGCGGAAGTCGAGCGCATGCTCAAGGACAAGCGCTCGGAGGAGTTCGTCAGCAACTTCGCCGGCCAGTGGCTCCAGACCCGCGATGTCGAGGGCGCAAGCATCGATGCGCGCGTGGTGCTCGCCCGCGATGCCGGCACGGAGAAGCAGAACCAAGAACGCTTCGATACCTTCCGCCGCCTGAACAAGGAGATCGACGAGGCCGAGAAGGCCGGCGACACCGCCAAGGTCGCCAGCCTGCGCGAGGAGATGCAGGCCGTGCGCGCCAAGTTCAAGGGCAACGGCAAGCGCATCGAGTTCAGCGGCTCGCTGCGCACCGCCATGCGCCGGGAAGCGGAGATGTTCTTCCGCTATCTGCTGCGGGAGGACCGCAGCGTGCTGGAGCTGATCGAAACCGACTCAACCTACCTGAACGAGGAACTGGCCAATCACTACGGCATTCCCGATGTGCGCGGCGGTGACATGCGCCTGGTCAAGCTGCCGCCGGACAGCCCGCGCGGCGGCGTTATTACGATGGGTACCGTACTTGCCGTGACCTCGAATCCGACCCGCACCTCCCCCGTGAAGCGCGGCCTCTTCATCCTGGATAACATCCTCGGCACCCCGCCCCCGCCGCCGCCACCGAACATCCCATCGCTCGAAGCCTCCGAGAAGGGCAAGGACGGCCAGGAGCTAAGCCTGCGCGACGCCCTGGCCCTGCACCGCGAGAAGCCGCTCTGCTCCTCCTGCCACAACCGCATGGACCCGCTCGGCCTCGCGCTGGAGAACTTCAATGCCATGGGCCTGTGGCGCGACAAGGAGCGCGGCCAGCCCATCGCCTCGCCGGAAGGCCAACTCATCACCGGCGAGAAATTCGCGGACGTGCGCGAGCTGAAACACCTGCTGGTCACCACCCGCCGCAGCGACTACTATCGCTGCCTGACGGAGAAGCTCCTCACCTACGCCATCGGCCGCGGCACCGAGCCCAGCGACATCACCACGGTGGACAGCATCGTGGACCAGCTCGAAGCCAGCGGCGGCAAGTTCTCGACCCTGATCACCGGCATCATCGATTCCGCGCCCTTCCAGAAACGCCAGAAGCCATCGTCATGAACGCCTTTACGACAAACCGCCGCCGCTTCCTCCGCGGCCTGGGAGCCTGCTTTGCCCTGCCCTCGCTGGAAGCCTTCCTGCCCCGCGCCGCTGCCGCCACCACCGCGGCCCGCATCGCCACCAGCGCCAGCGGCATGCCCCTGCGCATGGCCTTCCTCTACTTCCCGAATGGCGCGATCCAGAGCCAGTGGTCCGCTTCCGGCAACGGCGCGGACTTCAAGCTCGAGAACACCCTGGCCCCGCTCATGCCGCTCAAGCACCGCGTGCAAGTCCTCTCCGGCCTGGAGCACCTGAATGCCGATCCCGGCAATGACGGAGCCGGTGACCATGCCCGCGCCAATGGCACCTTTCTAACAGGTGTGCGGGTGAAGAAGACCGCGGGCAGCGACATCCATGCCGGCGTCTCTGTCGATCAGATCGCCGCGCAGCACATCGGCAGCGACACGCGCTTCGCCTCGCTCGAACTATCCTGCGATCCCCACCGCAAGTCCGGCGGCTGCGATTCCGGCTACTCCTGCGCCTATGAGTCGAACCTCGCCTGGCGCACGCCTACCTCGCCGCTCGCTCCCGAGTCGAACCCGCGCCTCGTCTTCGAGCGCCTCTTCGGCTCCGGGAATCCCGGCGAGCGCGGCGAAAGCCTGGCCCGCCGCCGCGCCCAGCAGCGCTCGATCCTCGACTTCGTAATGGAGGACGCCAAGGCCATCGACAGCCAGCTCACCAATCGCGACAAGGCGAAGATGGATGAGTATCTCACCGGCATCCGCGAGATCGAACAGCAGATCGAAACCGCGGAGGGCTTCAAGAACATCCCCGATCCGGACATGGCCACCCCCGAGGGCATCCCGAAGGCCTACGATGAATACATCAAGCTGATGTTCCAGATGACCGCCCTCGCCTTTGAGACCGATGCCACCCGCATCGCCTCCGTGCTCCTGGCCCGCGATGGCAGCAACCGCTCCTTCCCGGAGATCAACATCGCCGAGGGCCATCACTCCCTGTCCCACCACCGCGAGGACAAGGACATGATCCAGAAGGTCACGCAGATCGACCTCTTCTACGCCACGCGCCTCGCCGAGTTCCTCACCCTGTTAGAGAACAAGCACGATGCCGACGGCACCTCGCTGCTGCACAACTCGATGATCGTTTACGGCTGCGGCAACTCCGACGGCAACCGCCACACCCACGCCAATCTTCCCGTCGTCGTCGCAGGCAATGCCGGTGGCACCTTCAACCCCGGTGCCCAGCGCCACAACCCCGCCACACCCATGTGCAACCTCTACCTGAACATGCTCGATGCCATGGGCGTGCCGCAGGTCGAGAGGTTTGGGGATAGCACGGGGAGGCTGAGCACCGTGTGATTTTTAACCGCGAAATCACGCGAAAAGCGCGAAATCTAACAGCCAACAGCAAGCAATGGCCTCGCGCATTGCCGCTTTGCCCGGCTTCTGCGTGTTCCGTGTATTCCGTGGTTTTCCCGGCTGTTCAAATTTCGCGGCCTTTCGCGTGTTTCGCGGCTAACTTCTCGGCCAAGCCTGCATCGCGGCAGTCACCACTGCATCCAGCTCCTTCGCACTCGCCCCATCCCGTGCCTGAATGGACATGCCTTGATGCACCGTGACGAAGAAGCGGGCCATCTCCTTCACCTTCGTCTCCTTGGCCAAGTCCCCTTCCCTGATCCCCCGCCGCAAGCGGTCCTCGATCAACTTCAGCGACTTCTTCCGCGCCTCCAGGACCATGTCCGCCAGCCCGGTCACACCTTCACTGGCCACGGACGAAAGCACCACCATGCATCCCGAAGGCCGATCCGCGCATGTCAGCCCACGCGCGGCGAATCTAAGGAAAGCCTCCACCCCCTGCCTCGCCGTCGGCGCGGACTCCAAGGCACCGAACAATTGCGGCACGCCCTTCTCCCCATAGTGGCGGATCGCCTCCGCGTAGAGCTGCTCCTTGCTGCCGAAGGCCGCATACAGGCTGGGAGACGCAATCCCCATCGCCTCGCACAGGTCATGCATGGACGCTGCGGTGTAGCCCTTCTGCCAGAATACCCGCGTGGCCGCATCCAGCGCAGCCGTGCGGTCGAAGGCACGCGGGCGTCCGCGGTTGGAGGTCGTTTCGCTCATCGGAATTATTTTTGTGTCGCCCGATACATAAATCGGTTGACGGATCTCCGCAAGGGGATACTCGTTCTGTGTCGAACGACACAGAATTACCATGAGCACACTGAAAGGAAAGAAGGCATTGGTCACCGGCGCGAGCCGCGGCATCGGCGCAGCCATCGCAAAGGCCCTGGCCGCGGAAGGCGCCAGCGTGGCCATCACCTACGAACGTTCCGCGGACAAGGCCGCGGAAGTGGTCAAGCAGATCGAAGCCGCCGGTGGCAAGGCCGTCGCCTTCGCCGCCAATAGCGCGGATCCCCAAGCGGTCCGCGACTCCATCAGCCGCACGGTCAAGGACCTCGGCGGCCTGGACATCCTCGTGAACAACGCCGGCATCGCCCGCCACGGCAGCGTCGAAGAAATCTCACTGGAAGACATCGATGCCCTGCTGAACGTGAACGTCAAAGGCGTGATCATCGCCAGCCAGGCCGCGATCCCGCACCTCGGCAGCGGCGGGCGCATCATCAATATCGGCAGCGTCCTGGGCGAGCGCGTCCCTTGGCCGGGCGTGACCGTCTATTCCGCCACCAAGTCCGCGCTGCGCTCCCTGACCTTCGGCCTGTCCCGTGAGCTCGGGCCCAAGGGTGTCACCGTGAACCTGGTCCAGCCCGGCTCCACCGACACCGACATGAATCCCGCCGACGGCGAAGGCGCCGCCGCTCAAAAGAGCGCGATCTCCCTCGGCCAATACGGTACTCCGGAGGACATCGCCGCCGCCGTCGTCTTCCTCGCCGGCCCCGGCGCCAAGCAGATCACCGGCACCACCATCACGGTGGATGGCGGGGCGATTGCTTGAGCACGATCCATCACGAAGGGCTGGCAGCTTCAATCACCAACCAGAGAAGGCCGGCATCTCTTCACCGGGAGATGCCGGCCTTCTTGCGCCCCAAAGGGGCATCCTACCGTAGCCCCGGGCAGCGCCCGGGGTGATGGCCCACCCATGATACGGAGCCCTGAAAGGGCGGACCAACCCCGGCGATGCACGATGAATCGAGATGCTTGCCTTTGACCACAGTTGCCGAATTGGGTCGCCCTTCCAGGGCTAGATTTTCCATCCCACCCGTATTCCCCGGGCGATGCCCGGGGCTACGATAGAATGCACCTTTGGTGCGATTGGAACGTACGACGCCCCGCAGCACCAAAGCCTTCCCACCACCGCCATTCCTCCTCCCCCACCTTCCAAATTCCGCGTCATCCCGCGCACTTCGCAGTTCCATCCCCCGTATCCCCCCTCATGCGCCGCTTCCTCATCACTCTCGCCTTCATCCTCCCCCTCCACGCCGAGGAAATCCTCCTCTACCCGAACGGCGCTCCCGGCTCCGAAGGCAAGACCGGCGAGGAGATCGTGAAGAAATCCGACAGCGGCGAGCTCACCATCTCGAACGTCCACAAACCGAGCATCACCCCCTACCTCCCCGCCGAGGGCAAGGCCACCGGTGCCGCCGTCATCGTCGCCCCCGGCGGTGGCCACTCCATCCTCTGCGTCACCCACGAGGGCAGCAACGTCGCCGAATGGCTCGCCCAACACGGCATCGCCGCCTTCGTCCTGAAGTACCGCCTCGCGAAGGAAGAAGGCTCCACCTACACCGTGGATGACCACGCCATCCCGGACATGCAGCGCGCGATCAAGCTGGTCCGCAGCCGCGCCACCGAATGGCACATCCGCCCCGATGCCATCGGCGTGATGGGCTTCTCCGCGGGTGGAGAAGTCTGTGCCCTCTCCAGCATGAAGTTCCACCCCGCTAGCGTCGAGGCCAGCGATCCCCTGGACAAGCTCAGCGACCGCCCGGACTTCCAGGCCCTCATCTACCCCGGCCGCTCTAACAGGATCATACCCTTCGCCGAATCTCCGCCCGCCTTCCTTGCCGCCTCCGCAAACGACCGCCCCGACATCTCCGAAGGCCTCACCAAGGTCTACCTCGACTTCAAGGCCGCCAAGGTTCCCGTCGAACTCCACCTCTACTCCAGCGGCGGCCACGGCTTCGGCTACCGCCCCGGCAAGACTTCCCCGGAGAGCCACTGGATCGAGCGCTTCGAGGAGTGGATGAAGGAACGGAAGTTCGTCCGATAGCCCCCAAACGAGGGCATCGCACGCAGTATGCGCTTTTATACAACGCACTCGAAGGTCCCGAGCTCACCCGCATGCGCCTCGATCCATTCCACAAAGCCCTCGCTCAGGTCCACACACTCTCCTGATTCATCGCAGGCTTGGCCGGGCTCGATCATCACGTCGAAGAAATTCACACTCCCGTCCGTGGGAGGAAGCAGCACAGTTACATCGTGATCTCCGATGGTGCCGACAAAGGCGTCGAACTCGTCGAAGTTCCGTGACTCGCGCAGTTGCACCTTCATCACGCCACCGAGCAAGGCCGCAACATCGGAAAGGTTCCTTTTAGAAATCAGGCGAGCATAGGCTGCCATCTGGCGGTCGTCATCTCCTGCACTCTCGGAAAGGAAGGATTGGAGACACTCCCTCTTTGAACCGAACCACCATTTCATGGAGTGAGTTCTTCCCCGCCCTCCTCAGCCGAGGAAGGAAAATCTCGGGTGCCCGCATTTTGCCTTCCCCGCGGACATCCAAGCTGCTACCCATCTCTCCATGAAGCGACTCCTGCCATGGCTGGGGTCGCTTTTTGTCTTTGCGGCGGCACTCTTCTCCGCCCTCGTCTACGGCGGCCACTGGTTCCAGCGGAAAGACCGGATCTACCAGCCCTACGATCTACCCGAGTCCGAGAGGTTCATTTCGGACTTGGGTCCATGCCCATTGGATAATCCTCCCACCTCCATCGCCAAACTCGGCCCGCGCCGTGATCAGGTGCAATTCACCGTCACCAATCACTCGGACGTCCCCCTGACCTACTGGGGGCCTCGTCCGGATTTCCCGATCACCTACTATAACTGGTGGCAAAACGGAGTCAGGCACAAGGGGGGCGGCGCCATGTGCGGCTTTGATCTGGTCGAGCAGCACCTGGGACCCGGACAGGCCATGAGGTTCACGGATTATCTCGGCGAGCATCCGCAGCGCGCCCGCTACTTCATCTATTTCTCCACGCCCGACCGGAAGGGCATCGAAGTCTTCCTCGGCGAGTATTTCCCCGAGTGAGCTTCCCAGCGCATTCCTATTGCCCTCCCCGCTCTCCCCGCCCCACCCTCCGGCGTGCCGACGGTCCGCCTCAAATACTTCTCCTACCACCCCGCCATCTGGCCCCGCATGATTGGCGAGGTCACCCGCGATGCCAAGCCGGGCTCCCTGGTGGAGGTCCTCGACAAGGAGGGCAAGCCCTTCGGCAGCGCCTTCTGGAATCCCAAGGCCGGCATGCCCCTGCGCGTGTTCGACCACGGCGGCGAAGTCGTGGGTGAGGACTTCTTCCTCGGTGCCATCCAGCGCGCCGCCGCCCTGCGCCGCGAGACCTTCAAGCTCGATGCCGAGACCGAGGCCTACCGCGCCATCCACGCCGATGCCGACCAGATGCCCGGCCTCGTCGCGGACAAGTTCGGCAAGGTCATGTCTCTGGAGGTGACCAACCTCGCCGCCTTCCAGCGCCTCGATGCCTGGGTGCCCGCGCTCCACGCCGCCTTCGGCACGGAGAAGACCCACATCCGCGTCGACCCCGATCTCGCGCGCATCGAGGGCATCCCCTCCCTCACCCACCCGCTTTCCGAGAAGATCCGCCCGATCAAGATCCGCGAGCACGGCGTGACCTTCGAGGTCGATCCCGCCGGCGGCCACAAGACCGGCTTCTTCTGCGACCAGCGCGACAACCGCAAGAAGTTCGCCGCCATGGCCGCGGGCCGCAGCGTGCTGGACCTCTGCTGCTACACCGGCGGCTTCTCCGTCAGCGCAGCCCTGGCCGGTGCCGAGGAAGTCACCGCCGTGGACCTGGATGAAGCCGCGGTCGAGATGGCCAAGCGCAATGCCAACCTCAACCAGCAGCGCATCAAGATCACCCATGCCGACGCCTTCACCTGGGCGCGCACCATGATCGAGAACGGCCGCCAGTGGGACCTCGTCATCGCCGATCCGCCGAAGTTCATCCACGGCCGCGAAGACCAGCTCGGTCACAACAAGTATCACGACCTGAACAAGCTCGCCCTGCAGATGGTGAAGCCCGGAGGCCTCTTCGTCACCTGTTCCTGCTCCGGCATGCTCTCTGCGGACGAGTTCGAAAAGATCGTCGTCTCCGCCGCGCACCGCCAGAACAAGCGCCTCCAGATCTTCGACCGCACCGGCGCCGGCCCCGACCACCCCACCCTCTCGAACTACCCCGAGTCCCGCTACCTCAAGCTCCTCTGGTGCCGCCTCTTATGAGGCCTCCTTGATCGCTTCTGGCAAACATAGAGAGTTAACCTTTTCTCCAGTTGGATTCTCTCAGAGACAAATTTATTCTTTCGGAGAAAATCTTGAAAGACGGTTTCATTTGGAGTCCAGTCGACTAACCTGTCTACGTCATGAGAATCGTAGATCCCTAGCAAGTGCCTCTGCCGGCACGCTTCTTCTGACCACATTCCCACAAAGAACAAGCCATCTGGAGCGAGCAAGCGGTAAATTCTCTCTAAAGCAAAATCCAAACTGTTCTTAGATCGCTTGTTTGATTTCCAATCCCAACAAAAATGAGAAAAGGTACCAAGCATACAAGTAATCAAGTCAAAATTTCCCTTCCCGCCCAAGTTAGTGGAATTGGATAAGAAATCAGCATTCTCAAAAACCACATTTGCCCCTTTTGGAAGCGAGGACATCTTATTTCGGCAAAAATCCAAACAATCGTCATCATCATCTACCCCCAAGATATAACCATCACTGCTCACCCCGGATTGAAGCCCAAGAGGATATCTCCCAGTGCATGTGCCGATATCCAAATATCGGGAAATTTTCCCCCATCGTTCCCTTTCCTTCAGGCACTCCTCAACTTGTAAGATTTCGACGGCCTTCAAATCCTGATCTTCTTGGGAAAGTCCGAATTCAAACCTAGCAAGCCAATTGGAAGTATAGTCAATCTTACTTGAAGCAACTTCAAGAGCCCATTCAAGCTCCTCCAAAAATTCACTCGCGGGTTTGGACTCTCTCCAAAGATTCCTGAAATAAAGATCACACGACTCCAACACTCCTTCGAAGTCTCGATAGGCGGGGGAAAATACCTTAACCTCTGCAATACCTCCTCCGCCCCCTCCACCGAAAACGTCTACGCGGAAATCGTCATAAATAGCCAATTCAGAATCCTTACTATCAAAGGAAAGAATAGCAGGCAATTCTTTTGATTCTCCAGCTTCATGCACTACACGAACATCACACCCAAGTTTTGAAAGTCGGGAAAAATTATGACTAAGATTCCGGAATTTATTCCGAATATCCCTTCCCGCGGTTTCATTTTTTTGCTGTCTATGGAATCGAAGGGTCTTTATATATTCAATTTTTTCCGCCTCGTAATCTCGCCCCAAGAGAACCAATCGCCGGGAAGAATCAGGAATATCCTTAAATCGCTCAAGAAGCTTCTTATTCGCTCCGAAAATTTCTGGGTCATGCCCTGTCCAGAATTGCGAAGTTAGATACGTAGTGGTCCAAAAACGCTTTCCGGCCAGAGACAACCCTTCAACATAAGCGTGACGACAAGCAGACGCCGAGTCGATGAAAATGGGTTTACTCATACCCTCACCATGCATCTCCCATTTGGAGAACTCTTTTTCAGTGGATCTAGTCTCGGCTCGTATTTCAGCAAGCGTCTTCAAAACACCCACCCAGATATCCCTTTCAGGCCTTAGCGGGTTCAAGGTCTCCCATCTTGAGGATATTCGCTCGACAGCCTTCCGCAGATGAGCTTCCAACTCAACATCGTCGAATTTGTCCCATTTTCTACCCGTTAAGTCTGTTGGAATATTTATTCCCTCCTCGCACAATACGTGAACTCGATCAAGACCCAATGCTTTAACGAATAGCCCAAATTCCAAAACAACGTTATCCCGGGGAATAAATTGTTTTTCCTTCAACTCATCCTTCCCATCTCTTTTTCTACGTTCATCCGATTTACCAAAAATCAAAATAGCAGCGTCTACCGCCAGCGATTCATCAAGGAGCTTCTCAAGAAAATTTCCGCCGCTTTCAAAGATTCTATTCCACGGGCGCATGGAGAAATTACCCCTCTTCGGCAGTTCTCTGCAAAGAAAATCTAATACCTTGAGTGACGTTTCTTCATTTGCACCGCCGATGAACACCCTATTCTTCAATTCTGATTTCATTTTCCCACCGATCCCTATGGGCATTTAAAAAATTCTGGCTCCAGGTGCTACATCCAGAGGAACTGACAGGGGAATTGCCTGTCTTTCGCCCTTTGAATTCATCGGGTGAGGCACTCCTAATACAAGCACCTCCGAGACATAATCGCCCATTCTCACTTTTCCCAGATTGCAGCACACCACCACATTAGAACCCACTAAGCTTGATTCCTCAACTAAGGCATACTGCCCTACCGAGGTTCGAGGATGCCCCTCTCCAACATCCAGAAGAAAGTATCTACAGGGAGCCCTAGTGCCGGTTGCAATTTTCGCTTCCAACACCTTAGCAACCCTTAAGTCTAAGGATGCGAATGTATCAAAATCTACGTTCGGGGGAGGCGGGCTTGAGCCCTCATTTCCTGTCATGATCTCTTAAGCTACCGAAGCAAGATTTAAGAGAGCAAGGAAATTTTCATGATGGAAACAGGCCAAGTAGCTATGTCTGATAAGAAAGATTGCCGAAGGCGCAGGCGTTTCTTTCGATGAAGGGCACATCTTTCAATTCCCGCCCGCCACGATCACCCGCGTCGTCGCACCCGCTCCGCCCTGGATCGGCACCTCCACCAATTGGAAGGAAGTCACCGTGGAAGTGGTGGAAAAGCTGGCCATGACCGTGGCCGGGCTGCCTGCGGAATTCGCCGCCACCAAATTTCCCGAGCTGGCATCCCCATTCCACTGGAAGGGACCGCCGGGCAAGGTCAGATAGCGGTTGTTCCCGCTTACGAAGTAAACCGCACCGCTGGCATTCGTGTTTGCCGTCGCCGTGGCAGACGTGGCGGACACCACCGGGATCGTGCCACTCGCGCCGGACGCATCCGTCCACAGGATCCGGTGCTCGTGGCCTGCCTGCGCCGGCGGCACTTGATCAATCACCACCTCCGCCTTCTTGGTCACCGGGTCCTCCAGGATGAAGCCCTCCGGATCATTCTTCGCCACCGCCGTTTTCACCGTGCTTCCGCCCGTATCCCCCCCTCTGAAGGCGGCCAGATCCACGTTCTCCATCCTGCGCCCCACGAAGCCACCGCCCACCGGGTCCGATGTCCATAGTAGCTGCCGGATCGGATCGTAATACTCGCCGTCATCGGAGCGCAGGAGATTGTAGTCTTGCCAGCTCTGCTGGGGGAAATTGAGGTGCCGCAGCACGATGTCGCTGCTCGCCAGGTCCATCCCCGGCTGCATGTAGCCGCGCTCGATCACGAAGTCCGCGGCATCGCCCGGCTCTCCCTCATAGACCTCCAGCTGATCGCGAAAGGAATTCGCCATCATCTGGTACATCTTCTGGAACATCTGCTGCCGGGATTCCTCCGGGCTGCGGTGTGGCGAACCAGGTGTCCTCAGGTTCATCACCCGCGGCAGCGTGGCCAGCTCGTTGCGGCGCAGCATCTCCACGGTCTTCTGCAGATTTGCATAGTCGCGGCGTAGGCGCTCCGTACGCACGTCATAGTCCGCGGAGCCCGCAGCGCCAGATGCGTCGCCACCCGTGCCCTCCTCGCGATCGGTCGACTTGGCCGATGGCGTCTTGGGCGTGCCCACTACCATATGCGAAGTTTTCTCACCGGCATCGCGCGGCCACAGGCAAATCGCCACCGCCACCGCCGCCGCCCAACCGCTCGCCGCCAGCAGTGGTGCCAGCCGTCGGACTTTCGGCACAGGTAGCTCCGGAGCAGGCAGCCCGATCTTATCCAGCACCGAGGCCAGTACATCCGGCGGTGCCGCACGCAGCGGTGAAACCGCCAGCCACACATCCGCCGCAGCCTCACGCGTCGCGCGGGCTTCCTCGCTCAAAGCCTCGTCACGCACCAGGCGCGGATCGCTCGCCGCAGGATCGCCTGGCGGCAGGATGTCCAGCGCACGCGCCACCGCATCTTCGCGGTCAGGACGGTTCATCGATCCCTCCTTTCTTCAAAAGTTCCCGCAGCTTCAGCATCGCGCGGTGCACGCGGATCTTCGCCGTGCCCAGCGGCACGCCCCAGCGCGAGGCATGGTCCTGCAGGGTTCCCGGATCGAAGAGCGCGGTCCGCACCGTCTCCGCTTCCGCCACATCCAGCTTGGCCAGCGCCGAGTGCACGCGCGAAACGGTATCCCGGAAAAACAAATCCTCCACCCCGCTGCGGGATGGCACCTCCAACGCGGGCATGCGTTCCCAATCCTGCCACACCGCGGCACGGCGATGCCTCTTCCGCAGGTGGTCCAGGCACAGCCCGCGCAGAATCATCGCGCACCAAGTGAAGCCACGGCTCTTCTCTGAATCGAAGTCCCCCGCCCGCTTCCACACCCGCAGGAAGCAATCCTGCAGCGCCTCCTTCGCCGCGCCCTCATCGCCCACCCAGTGCAGCGCCATGCTGTAGAGCCGGTCGCTCCACATCCGGTAGAGCTCCGCCAGCGCATCGCTATCATGCCGGGCGATCCGGCTGAGCAGCCACGAGCCGTCCCAGGCATCGGCCTGTCCGTCCTTGGGAATCGCTGCTGCTTTGGAACTTTCGCCACTCATGGGCCCTTCGCTTTCTCTCATGTGTTCCGGCCCGGGGGAAGGCGTGGTTTCACTAGTGCGCCAAAAGGTTACCCCCTCAGCGCCGTGGACGGTCCGGCAAGGTCTTCTTGCCGCCGGCAATCCAGGCCAGGCCGTCGCGCGCCTGACCATCGATCATGTTAAAGTCTCCCGCCACCCACAGGCGGCCGCTCGCCGCGTGCCACAGCAGCGCGCTCAGGAAGGCGGGCTCCGCACTTTTGGCGGGATCATAGGCCTCCTTGCCGCTCTCCGTGGCGATCCACCAATCCCCCGCCTCGCGCCGCGCCTGCCGCGTGTAGCGCGCCGAGCGGAAAGTCCGGTCGAGCTTGCCCTCCGGCGTCAGGCGGCGCAGCGATTGATCACCGTCGTTGAAGGCCGCGGCCAGATAGAGCTGCTTGCGCTCGCCCGGCTCGCCAAGCGGCAGGCCCGTCGTGCGCTGGGAAGTGAACGCCGGCACCCACCTCTTGCCCTTGAAGAGGCGCAGGCGACCATCCGCCGAATCGTCCGCCTTATCATAGAACAGCCCCCCGCCCTGCCACTCCGCCAATGGATCGAGCTTGGAGCCCTCCCGGCTCAGGTCGCGGGTGATCGTGCCATCCTCCTCATGCAGGACCCCGCCCCGCGCAAATCCGCCCTTGGCCAGCGGCACCAGTTCCTCCGGACCGCGGTAAAGCGAATCGACACTGAAGCCCGGCGCCTTCGAACCATCCGGCAGAAGCCGCGACACATTGGTGGACGGCACCTCCTGCCCGCCATAGCTCGTCACCATCAGGTCGCCATCGGCCAGTGCATCGAGCTGCACCGCGCCATCGATCGTCAGCATCTGCGTGCTAAGAATGCCCGATGCGATGCTCCAGGGAGGCGTGAATGTCTCATCCAGCGAGCCATCGAAATGCAGCCGGACCAGGTTCGAGCGCAGATCCGCCCGCACCTGCACCGGCTCCTGCGTGGCCAGATAGATTCCATCCCCGCTTGCCTTCGCCGAAAGCACCACACCCACCCGCACATCTACGGTGAATGTAGTATCCAAGCTCCCTTCCGCAGTAAAGAGCGCTAGCCCGTTTTCCGCCACACCATCCACTTCATCGAAATCCCCCACGGCGAGCACCCGGGCATCCGGCAGCTCTTCTAACAGCTTCAGCCGCGCGGGACGATCGAGATCCGGCACCGTCCACGTGGCATCCTCCGTGCCATCCGCATTCAGGCGGCGCATGCCATCCACCAGCCACTTGCCGCCGGGCAATGCCGCGACTTGCCGCACCTTCCCCGGGCTGTGAAAACTCTCATCCCGCACGCCCGCCGCATCGTAGCGGACCAAGCCACCGTTCGTGCCAGTCACCACCAGCGAGCCATCCTCGCCCTCCGCCCACACGAAGCGCTGAAAAATCGGCACGCTGAAGTCCTTGCTGCGCTCCACCTCGCCCTCCGGCGAACGCCACTGGATCGTGTAGCCCAGCGAGTCCGGCTGCGGCCAGTAGAGCCAGCGCGAGTAGTCTGCGCCGAGCACCACGATCACCCCGCCACCCGCCCGCGGCGACAAGGAAGAGGGACGGTAACCGGATAGGACCCTCATCTCACCGGCTACCGCCCCCGACCCATGTACCAAGAAAAGGTGCTGGTCCTTCGGCTCGGCGCCAAAAATGGGGAAGCCGGACGACGCGCTGTGATCTCCTGTCAGCACCCAGGCGCCTCCCAACGCAGAGGGCGCTGTATCTAGCACATCGTCCGGCCAATCTGTTCCTTGCGAAAATTCCGCGTCCACGCTGCCATCCGCGCTCAGCCGGCGCTCCAGGCTGCTGCTGGCATCGGCATGCTCGCGGATCACCCACAGCTTGCCCTCCCGCTCCCACTTCGGGATCACCGTGTCACCCGCGGCGAGACCGGGAAATGCCGGTCCCACCGGGGTGCCGTCGGCGTTCATGAGCAACCAACCTGGGAAATCCGACGGCAGAAGGAATCCGCCGCTGGCGAGTGGGAAGGGTGCACGACCCGCGGGAAAGCTTGAGGGAAAAAGCAGACCGGGCGCGGGCTCCCCCGCGATCCCGCCATCCGCGCCGAGCCTCAGCAGGTCGCCCGTGCCAGCACCGTCCGCGCGGTCGAAGCCCCCGGCGATCCACACGCGGCCATCGGGAGCCACTGAGGACCAATCGGGCACAGCAGGCGCGCGCAGCTCGGGAGCGAAACCGGGATCCACCGAGCCGGGTCCCACGGCCCGGGCCACCGCCCCAGCCACCAGAATAATCCCGACCCAAGCTCGCTTCATCACGGGCTTTTCCGCCGGGGCAGGCGGGTGGGTTTCAGAAAAAAACCCTACCCCCCAAACTCCACCACCACCGGTGCCGCCGCCTCCGGACTAGGAAACGCCTCACCCTCGAAAAAGGCCCAATCCTTCCCGCTGGTCTGCACCTTCTCCACCTTGGCCGTCCGCACCTTGCTGCCATCCGCCAGCTCCACCTGCAGCGCGAAGTCCCGCACCTTGAACTTGTCGTCCGCGCGGTCGCTGCGCAGCTCCACCGTGTTCACCGGCTTGAGCTTGGCCAGCAACTCCATGGGCACCTCGAGCCAAGCCGTCTTCCACTCATCCGGCCCCGCGGGAAGCTCGCCCACTTTCGCGCCGTTCAGGAAGAGCGACTTCGTGCCATAGCCCTGACTCACGCCGAAGCAGTCCACGCTCAGCCAGGCCTTCTTCACACCACGCAGCTCCGCCTCGCTCAGGGCCCGCGAATCCACCGCCGTGCCCTTCAACAAGCTCTCCCCGATCACCCGCAACGTCTGCCGCCGGCTGTCTGCCGCGATCGCCCATGGCAAGTCCCGTGGCTCGAAGGGTTCATCCTGCGCCTTGGTCTCCGTGAGCAGCCATGCCTCGGCACGCGTTTCCTTTTCGCCACCTTGAAGCTGCAAGGTGAGCCGCTTACCCGCGGACTTCTTCACGTCGTAGGAGGCCATCTGCCACGGGCGCGCCGTGGTGCTGGGCATGCCCTCACGCGCATAGGAGGCGAAGTGATTGATCGCTGCCTTCGAGCTTCTAACAGGCACTGCGGCCTCGCCATCGATCAGCACCACCGGCAGCTCCGGATAGCCGATCACCAGCAACTCGCCGCGCCCATTCAGTTCCTCCGGCACATCCACCTTCGCGAGCACGCCCGCGGGCGACTGCTCCAACATGCTGGCAAAGCCCTGCGCCGCCGGCGCACCCGCCGCCTTCGCCGCGCCTGGCTCGAACTCGAAGGCCAGGGTCTCATAGCCGGGGATCTCGATCTCCATCGCCTGCCCGGACACGAAGCCCTTCGGCCATGTCGCATGGTAGGGATAGACCACGCGTCCCACATAGGCCTTGCCCGCCTCGCCCGGGAATCCGCCGATCGCATCGAAGGGCACGCGCAGCACCTGCGGCGCGGCACCGGGATTCCGTGCCACCAGCACGCCGCGCTCACCGCTCCAGCCCGCATAGCCATAGGCATGCCCCTCATCCGGACGCCCGCCCACCCAACGGTTGTTCGCCAGCGCCTTGAAGTTCCGCTGGCTCCAGCGGTGGATCGTGGCGAGTGATTTCCACTGCTCGGCGCTCATCGCCGCGGGCGTGAGATACCACTCCTTCATCTGGATACCACGTCCATAGTACATCATCGCATGGTCGGCCCAGTCGCGCTGGGTGTCCTCCTTGCTCTCCATTTGCCCGCCCGGATTACGGATGATGCCGTGGGTCATCAGGCGGGAAATGGGCACCAGCGGTCTGTCCGAGGCTTCGCCCCACATCCGCCAGATATAAGCATCGCGGTCCGTGGTCGCCATCGCGCGGGTTGAGAGCTCAGGCCAGTTGCCGTTAAAGCCGTCGTCACCCGCCAGCATCCACAGCGCATCGCCATGCATCAGCCACCAGGGCGAGAACCAGACCCAGTTGGTCAGGTTCTGATAGACCGCCGGATTCGCCTCCCGCGTTGCGGCCAGCAGGCCGATCATCGCATCCACATTCGCCTCGTGGCCGTGGCGGTCCGTGGGCGGATGGTTGCAGCCCTCGCCGGTGTCGGAGAGGTGGTTGAAGTCGTGCTTGAAGTAGGCCACCTTCGCCTCCCCGGCCAGCTTGCGGAGCTGCGCTTCCAGCTTTTCGCGATAGCCGTCCGCACTCAGCGAATAGTGCGCGAAGTAGCGGCTGAAGTAGCCGTTCGGCTTGGCCTTCTTGAAGCCCTGGCCCTCACCCCAGCCCACGTTCGTATTGGTGCCATCCAGCGCCAGCCACAGGCCCAGGCTCGTCCCCTCCTTGCGCAGCGCCTCACTCAGCGCGGCCACATCCTTCATGCCATTCGGGAAATGATTCGGCGCGGGCCCCCATACCGAGGAGCGGTTCTGCCAGCCATCGTCCGGCACCATCGCATCCAGCTTGATGTCATAAGGCTTCAGGGCCTCCTGGAAGGCCTCGTGGATCTTGAGGAAATTGTCGCCCTTCAGCGACTTGCCCGCGGCATCGAACCAATTGTTGTAGTGCGTGAAGGAACGGTCCGGCTTGGCGATGCTTGCCAGGTAGCGACCGAATCCATTCTCCGCCGTCTCCCCCGCGGCGAAGACCCCGGACACGGCCACCTTACTACGGACATAGTATTTCCCACCTTCCGGCTTCGCATAGCCGGGGAAATGGAAGACCCGCAGCAGCCCCTCCCGCGGCTTCGCCTCGCGGTCGCGCCCCTCCAGGTCCACCAGCGAATAGTTCCCCACCTTCTCGTAGCGGTGCGTATCCGGCAGCGGCTGGTTGCCATCCGTATGCCGCGAGTGCCCCGCCGGATACTCGAGGCCGAAGAACCAGCGCCCGTCCACAAAGACCGGCTCGCCCCGCCCTCCGCGGCTCGCCTTCCCCGCCGTCGTGAGGCGCTCGACTTCCAGGCGATCCACCGTCGCCGCAGCAGGGAATTCCAAGACCACCTCCTTGCGGATCCAGTCGCCGCCCGTCGTCTGGAAGCGCACGCTCACCTTCGCCGGGGCTCCCTCCGGCGGAGCGCCACCGGGCCAGTCGTAACGGAAAACCAGCGCGCCCTCCTGCCGCTCCGGCTGGCCCAAAGATTGGTAGTCGCCCACCGTCCACTCGCGGTCATCCATCGTGCGGATGTGGAATTCATCGCTTTGCACCGGAAGCTTCGTCCCGTCCTTTGCGATGAAGGCAGTCGTGCGCCACACCTTCCCATCGAAGCTGAACTCCCGCGTCAACGCGCCGGACGAAAGCGATTCAGTCGCGGCGATTGCGGCGGAGGCAGAGAAGAGAAGAAGCGTGAGGAAGCGAAGCATGCGCGGGCTCAGCTTACGCACCACTAAAGACGCTTTTCATCACCAAATTTGATTTTCATGCATGAGCCACAGCCAAGCGCTCTTTTAGGCGTCAGACATCTCTCTCCAAAACACTTCGATTGAGGATTAGAAGATGAGTGATTGATGATTTCTCTCTCTGTCAGCCCTCCACGCCAAGTTTGACGCCCTCCCTCGCCGCGCTTTAGCATCCTTGTCCACACAAGCCGAATTTCAAACCCGTTTGCCAAATGAAACCCACCCATCTCCTCCCTTTTCTCGCCCTCGCTCTTCCCAGTCTCCTCAAGGCCCAGCAGTGGACCCCGGAGCAAGCCCAAGCCTGGGCCAAGACCCAGCCTTGGCGCGCCGGTGCCAACTTCGGCCCCAGCAGCGCGATCAACCAGCTTGAGATGTGGCAGGCGGACAGCTTCGACCCCGCCACCATCGACCGCGAGCTCGGCTGGGCCGCGGACATCGGCATGAGCACCATGCGCGTGTTCCTCCACAATCTCCTCTGGGAGCAGGACTCGGAGGGCCTGCTCAAGCGCATGGACCAGCTCCTCACCATCGCGGACAAGCACAAGATCGCCGTCATGTTCGTGCTGCTCGACGACGTCTGGGACCCGAACCCGAAGCTCGGCAAGCAGCGCGAACCGAAGCCCCATGTCCACAACTCCGGCTGGGTCCAGAGCCCGGGCAAGGAGGTCCTGTTAGATGAGAAGAAGCGCGCCGCGCTGGAGCCCTACATCAAGGGCGTGCTCACCCGCTTCAAAAACGACAAGCGTGTGGTCGCCTGGGACCTCTACAATGAGCCCGGCAATCCCAATAAAAGCGCCTACGGTTCCGTGGAAATCCCGAACAAGGCGGAACTCTCGCTCGACCTCGTGAAGAAGGTCTTCAAGTGGGGCCAGGAAGTCCGCCCTTCCCAGCCCCTCACCGTGGGCGTGTGGACCGGCGACTGGACCACCAAGGACAAGCGCGATGCGCTGAACGCCTACCAGCTCGATCACTCGGATGTGATCACCTTCCACGCCTACAGCGACCTCGCCAAGACCAAGTCCGTGACCGAACCGCTCTTCGAATACGGCCGCCCGGTGATCTGCACCGAGTACATGGCCCGCCCCGCCGGCAGCAAGCTCCAGGACATTCTGCCCTACTTCAAGGAGAAGGGCGTGTGGGCCTACCAGTGGGGCCTCGTCGCCGGCAAGACCCAGACCCAATACCCCTGGGACAGCTGGCAGAAGAACTACGATGCCGAGCCCCCGGTCTGGTTCCACGAGGTCTTCCACAAAGACGGCAAGCCCTACGATCCGGAGGAAACCGCGCTCTACAAGAAGCTCACCGGCAAGCCCTGAACCTTCTGTTAGAGGCGGGAGAAACCACGAATGAACGCGGATTCACACGAATGAAATCCGACCTCACCGGTCTCTCCTGCCTTTCATTCGTGTCCATTCGTGTTCATTCGTGGTTCCCTCAAAACCCGGGCAACACTCCGTTTCCAAGATCCTTTCTAACAAGACTCCTCATGAAGACCACACCCCTGCTCGCCCTCTTGCTCGCGCTGCCCGCGGCTCACGCCGAATGGAAGCCTGCGGGCAACAAGATCATGACCCAGTGGGCCAAGGACGTGACCCCGGACAATGCCTGGGACGAATACCCGCGCCCGCAGCTCCAGCGCGAGAATTGGACCCGCCTCAATGGCCTCTGGAACTACACCATCACGCCGAAGGATGCCGCGGAGCCCGGTGCCTGGGCCGGTGAGATCCTCGTGCCCTTCTGCCCGGAGTCCGCGCTCTCTGGCGTGGGCAAGCAGCTCGGACCGGACCAAGCACTGTGGTATGAGCGCAGCTTCGTGACGAAGAAGAACGAAGGAAAGCGCACGCTGATTAACTTCGAGGCCGTCGACTACGAATGCACCGTTTGGCTCAACGGCAAGGAGCTCGGCAAGCACGTGGGAGCCCACACGCCCTTCTCCTTCGATGCCACCGACGCGCTGAAGGATGGCGGGAATACCCTGCGCGTGAAGGTGCTCGATGCCACCGGCGGCTTCCAGATGCTCGGCAAGCAGAAGCTCGATCCCGAAGGCATCTGGTACACCCGCGTCTCGGGCATCTGGCAGAGTGTGTGGATGGAGGAGGTGAATGCGCGTTACATCGAGAGCATCTCCTACGACTGCGACATCAAGACGGGCACGATCATCGTCAAGCCGAAGCTGGTTGGGCCGCAAGCGGCGGGAGAATCGATGAACGTTTTGGTAGAGAAGAACACCGCGGCTGGCGTGGTGCTGCCGCCTGCCGGGAACCCGATCGAGACGCCGGTCCAGATCTCCAATCCAGAACTCTGGTCCCCAGACTCGCCCAAGCTCTACAAGATCCGGATCGTAATCACCAGCGGTGGCAAAATCACCGACCTGGTCACCTCCTACACCGCCCTGCGCGAACTCGGCAAAGCCAAGGACAAGAACGGCAACTGGCGCTTCACCCTGAATGGCAAGCCGATCTTCCACTGGGGCCCGCTCGACCAGGGCTGGTGGCCGGATGGGCTGCTCACCCCGCCGAGCGAAGAGGCGATGATCTCTGACATCGATTTCCTGAAGGCCGCGGGCTTCAACATGATCCGCAAGCACATCAAGGTCGAGCCGCGCCGCTACTACTACCACTGCGACCAGGTGGGCATGATGATGTGGCAGGACCAGGTCAGCATGGGCCGCGGCCCGCAGACCGAGCCGAAGGGCTCGAACCCGCCCTGGACGCGCATGGAGCCGAACCCGCAGGAAGGCCAGTGGCCGGACGCCGCCCACGAGCAGTTCGTGACCGAATACAAGCGCATGGTCGATCACCTGCGCGATGAGCCCTGCATCGTGAGCTGGCAACCCTTCAACGAAGCCTGGGGCCAGCACCGCACCATGGACACCGGCAAGATGGCCGCGGACTACGACAAGACCCGCGCCATCAACATCGCCTCCGGCGGCAACTTCTGGCCCGTGGGCGATGTCGCCGACGAGCACGCCTACCCTGACCCCGCCTTCCCACTCGGGGACAAGCGCTTCGACGACTACATCAAGGTGGTGGGCGAGTTCGGCGGCCACGGCTGGCCGGTGAAGGATCACCTCTGGGACAACAGCAAGGACAACTGGGGCTACGGCGGCCTGCCGCAATCGCTCGACGAATGGAAGGCCCGCTACAGCAAGTCCATCGATGTGCTCTGTGGCCTGCGTCGCCAGGGCATCTCCGCCGGGGTCTACACCCAGACCACCGACGTGGAGGGTGAGATCAACGGTCTGCGTACCTACGACCGCATCGATAAGGTCCCGCCCGCCTGGCTGAAGACGCTTTCGGACAAGCTGCTCGCCACGCCGGATGCCGCCGCTTACGCCCCGATCGCCGCCACCTCCGAGCAGCAGGCGCAGGAGTGGAAATATACCACCGAGGCCCCCGCCACCGGCTGGGAAGCCCCGGGCTTCGACGACAAGGCGTGGAAGACCGGCAAGGCTGGCTTCGGCACCCGCGAAACCCCGAACACGAAGGTGGCCACCGAGTGGAATACCAGCTCGATCTGGATCCGCCGCGAGTTCAACGCCACCGCCCCGAAGGGCAAGCCGGTGCTGAAGATCTTCCACGATGAGGACGCGACGGTCTACCTGAACGGCGTCCAGATCGCCAAGCTGCCTGGCCACAATGGCAGCTACGCCCTCACGGACTTCGACGCCAGCGCCCTCAAGACCGGCAAGAACGTCCTGGCCATCGAGGTCAAGCAGACCAAGGGCGGGCAATACATCGACGCCGGGATCATGGATGAGACGATCGTGAAGTGAGCCGTAGAGGCAGGGACCGATCGGCCGGGAGCGCCAGGCACTAGCCTGGCCGAAGCGGCTATAGGAGCATGCCTTCACCAAGCGCCCTCGGATTCGCTCCGTCTCACCCACCCTCAAGCCGAAGCCAGCGCCAGCGAAAGCGGGCCGGACAAGGATCCGGCCACTCTTTCCATATACTGGCCGGGGCGAGGGTGCTCCGGGGACGGTACCCGGGGCACTTGGTATCGTCCGCAGCCAGAACTGCTTCGGCCAGGCCGGTGCCTGGCGCTCCGGAATGCAGATTGCTCCTTGTCCCCGCGGAGGAGAGTCCTAGTCTCCGCCGAGTGAAACAGCCGCTCCCTCGCCGGGTCCACGCCACGCTCCGTACCAGATTGCTGGACGGCACGCTGCCGCCGGGCACCCGCCTCGACTACAAGCAACTCGCCCAGGAACTCGGCGTTTCCACCACGCCGGTTCGGGAAGCCGTCACCCAGCTTGCCACGGAGGGCTTCGTGGAGCTGGTCCCGCGCCTCGGTGCCGTGGTGCGGGCGATGAACTCGAACACCGCCGTCGAACTCTTCGAAGTGCGCGAGGCGATCGAGACCTTCGCCGCCTCCAAGGCCGCCGAGCGCTTGTCCGCCCGCCACCTCGAATTGCTCCGCCAGCAGGTGGAGACCATGCGCAAGACCCTCGGCGATTTCGAGGCCGGCGGGAAACCCTCGCTTGAGCCCGATGAGCTGGAGGTCTTCCTGGATGCCGATCTCGCCTTCCACCGCAGCATCCTGCTCGGCGCGCGGAATACCGCGCTGGCCCGCACCGTGGAGGAGAGCCAGGTGCAATCCCGCATCTTCTTCGCCGACCGCGGCATCCACGACCGCAAGCGCCTCTCGAAGGCCTGCGAGCAGCACGATGCCATCCTGGATGCACTGGAGAAGCGCGATCCCCAGGCCGCCGCGGAGGCCATGCGCGATCACATCCGCACCTCCCTCCAGCTCACCCTGGATCACCTGGAAAATTCCGTCACGGTCTGAGGAAAAGGAAAGAAGCGGCGCACGGCATGGCTATACGACCTGTGCTCCGCTTGCTCCTGATCGGCCTGCTGCCGTGGCCGCTGCTTGCGGACACCGCCCCCTCTGCGGACATGCCTCTCCCTCCTTCCAGCTACCGGAAGTTCCGTGTCGACGAGAAGGACGGCAAGATCGTGTCGCTCACGCCGCTGCCGGTGATCCAGCCGCCGCGCTGGGCACGGGATGTCTCCCAAGCTGCCGCGCCGGAGTGGAAGAAGGATCAACTCGTGCCCTACTTTGAAGGGCCTATCCCTTTCGTCATCCGGCCAGCGGATCCAGCGGAACCCTTCTATTCCCACAATCACCAGCCATCCGTAGCTTCCCTGCCGAATGGCGACTTGCTGGCGATCTGGTACAGCACGCGGGACGAAAGCGGCCATGAGCTCACCGTGCTCGCGAGCCGCTTCCGCCAAGGTGCCAAGGAGTGGGACCCCTCCAGCGAGTTCTTCAAGGCCGCCGAGCAAAACATGCACGGCTCCGCGATCTTCAACGATGGCCGCGGCACACTCTATCACTTCAATGGCATGGCACCGGTCGGTGACGAGGGTTGGGATCACCTCGCTCTCCTCATGCGCAGCAGCAAGGACAATGGGGTGACTTGGAGCGCACCGCAGGCGATCGATCCGGAGTATCGGAGGCGCAACCAGGTCATCTCCGGCACCCGCATCACTCGCGACGGGATGCTCATCCAGGCCTGCGATGCGGTGCCCGGACCTGAAGGTGGCACCGCCCTTCATCTCAGCCGCGATGGCGGAGTCACTTGGACTGATCCCGGCGAAGGCCAGGCTGCGCCGAAATTCCAAGCGGGAGAAGAGGGCCATGGCACCATCGCCGGGATCCATGCCGCGGTCGTGGAATTGAAGGACGGGAGCCTGTTAGCCTTGGGTCGTGGCAACAATATCGACGGCTGCATGCCACGAAGCATCTCCGCCGATGCCGGCAAGACCTGGAGCTATGCTGCCAGCCCTTTCCCGCCGATCGCAGGCGGACAGCGGCTGGTGCTGATGCGCCTGCAAGAGGGACCGCTGATGCTCGCCGCCTTCACGGATGCGGACCGCAAGAAGCCCCGCACCAGAGGCATGGAATTCCCCAAGGCCGATGGCAGCACTTTCACCGGCTACGGCCTCTACGTCGCCATCTCGGAGGACGAGGGCAAGACCTGGCCTGTTAGAAAGCTGGTCACCCCGGGCAGCGGTGAATTCGACGGCGGCGCGTGGACCAAGAAGTTCACTGCCACCCCGGAGCAAGCCGAGCCCGCCGGCTACCTCGCCTCCACCCAATCCGCGGATGGCACCATCCACCTGCTCTCCAGTAGGCTGCACTATCGCTTCAACCTTGCGTGGATCCGCGAAGCCGCGCATTGATCGTGATCATGCCGGACCCCAAGCCCGCAGTCATCGCCGCCGGCATCAATGCGGTGGACATCCTCGCCCGGCCGCCGGAAGGCCACATGCCCGGCGGCAAGTCCCGCGCGGATGACCTGGAGATCCAGGGCGGAGGCCCCGCCGCCACCGCCTGCTGCGTGACCGCGGCCTTCGGGCACGCTACCGCCTTCATTGCACGCCTCGGCGATGACGCGATCAGCATGCTCTCCCGCGCCCAATTCCGCGCCGCCGGGGTCTCGGAGGAATTCCTGATCCACTCTCCGCAGGAGCGTCCGGCCGTCTCTGTGGTGCAGATCGACCGCATCAGCGGCGAACGCACGATCTGCTACAGCCTCCGAGACTACGGCTGGCTGCAAGAGCAGGACATTCCACGCGAAGCCATCGCGCAGGCCAGGCTCGTCTTCGTGGATGGCTACGACCCGCAGGCCACCCTGTGGATCCTGCGCGCGGCTCATGGCAGCGGCTGCCGCAGCATCATCGATCTCGAACACGGCGACCGCGACTTCCTGTTAGAGTGCATCGCCCTCGCCAGCGAAGTCATCCTGCCCGTCCACACCGCCCGCGCCGCCACCGGGAAAGAAAGCATCGCGGAGATGCTGGAAGCCATGGCCACGCTCGGCAGCGGCCAGATGATCGTGACCGATGGCGAGCAGGGCAGCTGGGCCATGACTCCGGAGGGCATCCATCACCAGCCCGCCTTCCCTATCGAAGTCGTGGATACCAATGGCTGCGGGGATGCCTACCACGGCGGCTACGGCGTGGGCCTGTTAGAAGGCTGGCCACTGCCCTTGCGCATGGAGTTCGGTGCCTGGGTCGCCTCCCGCGTGGCCACGCAGCTCGGCGGTCGCGGCGGCATCCCCGGCCGGGCGGAGTCCCTGGCAAGCTCGCCGCTCTTCTCCCCCACCCTGCAGGCCGCGATTTCACAATGGCTATAGTCACCCGATAAAAGTATACCTGTTGTAAAACAGGAAATCTCACGCCGGGGTCGCTGCCTCGCCTTTAAAAGGATGAAACCCTAGCACTCTCAGTAATAAGCACATGAGCTTCAGCTTCTCCATAGACGGAATCACACCCAAAAAGCACCGATACCTAAAATGGAGTGACACCCAAGCGTCACGCGGCACAGCAGACAAAATTTCCACCCACTTACTAAATAAACTTTGCAATGGAACCTTCACAGCTAAGCAACTCCGTCAAAATCGCTTTGTAAAATTGACCATTCAGGAAAAAGAAGGACATCCACCACGCATAATCGAGTTTAATTTTGAAACCTTTTCCGCGGACCTTAGACGAATTCGGACTATTCCGGAAAAGAAATACAATCTCCCAAAAATCGGATCACACTTATTTGATTCCCCTCTCCATATTTCAAGAACTTTCCATTTCTTGAGCTCTGAACATGATGGCCCCATCAATATGGTTTTGAAAACCCCGTATGGAGAAGCATTTCCGCTTTTGCCGTCTTTAGACCGGGAGGGAGTCGCATTTGCCTCATTCCAACCGGAACTCCTAAAAAACATTAAGCACCTAGCATCAACACTTGTCGAAAATAGTCACGCCATGACCGAAATCGACACCTCGTGGATGACACCTTTAAGAATGCTCACGAATGACTTGGTGTCCACCATCGAAATAACTCTCCACCAACTGTATTTTGCCGCTCAATATGGATACAATCCAAAATGGAAATACGATCCAGAAAAGCTTGGCCATCGCCACGGACGCCGCCTATCTGATAAATTAAAGTGGGTAGGCATGATCTGCGGAGCACCGCTTGACAACATTACCGCAGAAGCGCCAGCTCTAAAAACGATTAGAGAGCTTCGAAACCACCTATCTCACTTCGATCCACCTTGCGTATGCATCACCATCGAAGATGTGGCCAACTGGCTCAATTTGATCCCTGCCATTGCTACCATAGTTTGGAAAATACGCGAGAGGCTCGGCGAGCAGATCAATTCTCACCTAGTGGAACTTCTTCTACTCCCAAAGGTTGAATTTCAGCCAAGAAACAGCTACCCACGTCTCTCTTTGCCGCCTCACGGAGGATACTCCAGCAGTTGCTGGTAATTCTCCTGTTGCCCCAAAAAAAACGAAAGTCATATGATCTGGGGGTTTGGCGCTGATCGCCGGGACTTTTCTGCCGGGAGTGTCGCAATCGTCCTACGCAATTTCCCGGAGATGAATTAGAGTTTCACCGGCGGACAAGGTTTGTAACATCCGCCCGAACCCCTGCCTGTTGTTCCGGAACGGATGAACCCCCGTCTGCTGATTGCGCTCGCCTGCGCCCTGCCCTTGGCGTCCCACGCCAGCCTGCTCGCCCATTGGAAACTCGACTCGTCCGCCGCGGATGAAGTCGCGAGTTCTCCCGCGGGATGGAGTGGCACGCCTGCCTACGACAGCAGCGTCGCGGCTCCATCCAGCACCGCAGCCGCCAGCCTCTCGGACGGCTCGTGGCTGGGCGCCGGGATGGGCTTCAACTTCGAGCGCTACAATACCTTCTCCGTCTCCGCCTGGATCAAGGCCGGGCCGCAGGACAGCGCGGTGGTGGGTGACATGGTCCAGTCCGAGGAGTTCCAAGGCTGGGAGCTGCATGTCGGCACGGACGTCAATGGGGCCAACAACCAGAGCGTCACCGTCTGGCTGATCCACGACTACCCGGCGGACGCCATCCAGGTGAATGCCGCCATCCCGGTGCTGGATAACCAGTGGCACCACGTCGCCTTCACCTACGATGGCTCGGCCACCGCGGCCGGCGTGACGATCTACATCGATGGCGTGGCCGCCCCAAGCACTGCGGGGCTGGATACCCTGGGCGATAACATCGCCAACGGCGTGCAGTCGCAGCTGAACATCGGCACCCGCATGAGCGGAGCCGCGCACAACTTCACCGGCTCCATCGATGAGGTCGCCATCTTCAACAGCACCCTCTCCGCTGCCGACATGGCCTCGGTCTTCTCCGCGGGTGTCGAATCGATCGGCTATCCCTACATCGCGGACAGCATACCACTCCCCGGCCAGGCCGTGAATGTGCTGGCCTCCGCGGATGTCATCTTCTCCTTCCCCGTCACCGGAGTGGATGCCGCGGACCTGCTCATCAATGGCAGTCCCGCCACCGGGGTGACGCAGATCGATCCCAAGACTTTCCGCTTCAGCTTCCCCACTCCGGGGCAGGGCGATGTCCACTTCAGCTGGGCAGTGGCGCACGGCATTGCCGGCACGAATGGCATCGCGGCGCAGCTGTTAGGCTGGTCCTCGCTCTTCGCCCCCGTGCTTCCCGCGCCCCAGGCGGCGATCGCCGAGTTCCTGGCCCAGAATGCCGGCGGCCTCGAAGACGAGGACCACGATACGCCGGACTGGATCGAGCTCGTCAACCCCGGCAGCGCGGATGTGGACCTCGCCGGTTGGTCGATCACCGATGACCCGGCGCAGCCCCGCCGCTGGGTCTTTCCCTCATTCGTGCTCCGCCCCAATGAGCGCAAGGTGATCTTCGCCTCCGGCAAGAACCGCAAGCTCCCCACGGGCAACCTGCACACGGACTTCAAGATCAGCTCGGATGGCGGCTACCTCGGGCTCTTCGATCCCTCGGGCAATCCGGTACATGTCTTCGACCGCTATCCGCAGCAGGAAGGGAACATCTCCTTCGGCCTGCTGGCGGGCGCTCGCCCCGCCGATGGCCGCGCCGCATGGCGCTACCTCACGCCCACCCCCAGGATTGCGCCGAGTGGCACCACCTACTCCGGTGCGGCCATCACGGAGGTCCATGCCACTCCGGAAATACCGCAGCCCGGCCAAGCGGTGACCATTACCATGCGCGTCTCGCCGGAGGCCAACGTCACCTCGTCCCCCGCGGTGCGCTACCGCCTGGGCTTCGGCAGCGAGTCCCAGATCTTCATGGCGGATGACGGCCTGCACGGCGATGGCGCGGCCGGCGACCGCGTGTATGGCGCGGTGCTCCCCACCACCAACCAGCCGACAGGTGCCATGCTGCGCTGGAAGGTCCTGGTGAACGCCAGTGGCGCAGGCTCCCAGTGGCCGGTCAACAATTCCACCTCGACCTCGCTACCGCTCTACGAGGGCACGGTGATCGGCGGCGATCCGGCGGGCAGCCTGCCGAGCTATCAGTTCTTCGTGCAGGGCTACATCATCCCGACCACCACCACCCAGAGCGGCATCGACTCGGATACCGGCGCACGCGGTGCCTTCTTCGGCAATGGCAAGCTCTACGACAACGTGCTGATCCGCATCAAGGGCACCACCTCACGCTACTTGCTGAAGCGTTCCCACCGCGTGGACTTCAATCCCGGGCGCGACTTCAAGTGGTCCGCGGACTACCCGGCGCAACGGGAACTCAACCTGAACTCCGAATACAACGACCCGAGCTACCTGCGCCAGAACCTCCAGCTCTGGATGCACCACGACTCGGGCAATGCCGGTGCGCCCCACTTCCCCGTGCGCATGACCATGAACGGCGGAGCCTGGCAGCTCGGCTTCCACACCTACGCCGCGGACAGCGAGCTGACGGAGATCCTGGGCCTGAATCCCCGCGGTGCACTCTACAAACAATGCGGCACGCTCAATACCTCCAGCAATCCCGAGAAGAAATCGCGCCGCTGGGAAAACAACGATGACTACGTCGCCCTGCGCAATGGCATCTCCTCCTCCGCCAGCTCCTCATCGAAGTCGATCTACATGTTCGACAACTTCAACCTGCCCGCGGTGATCAACTACCTGGCCGTGACCCGCATCGCCCAGGAGGCGGATGACGTGTGGGCCAACATGGTGGTCTATCGCGATAGCGACGGCAGCAAGGAATGGCGGCCCATCCCCTTCGACCTGAATCTATCCTTCGGCCAGCTCTACTACAATGGCGAGTCCGCCAACACGGTGGTCCAGGCGACCAACGATGCAAACAAGAGCCACCCGCTCTACGGCTCTTCCTCTTGCCTCTCGAATACCGGGAACATCGGCCAGTGGAATCGTCTCTACGACGTGGTGATCCAGAATGCGACCACCCGCGCCATGCTGCTACGGCGCATGCGCAGCCTCACGGACCGCTACCTCAAGCCACCCGGCACCGCGGCCATCGATTCACCGCTCGAAGCGCGCTTCGATGAACTCGGTGCCCTGATCAACTCCGAGGCCAGCGCCGACCGTGCGCGCTGGGGCTGGCCGCCGAATGCCGGTGCCTACGGCCTGGGGCCTAACATCTCGCCCGCACAGGGCCTGGCCACGCTGAAGTCCAGCTTCCTCGCCCCGCGCCGCACGCACTACTACGTGACCCACTCGGTTACGAATACCTCGAAACCCATCGGCATCACCAACTCGTCCAATGCCGGCATCCCGAATGCCCAAGTGGCCAGCCCGGTGATCAACTTCGGCACGGTGGAAGCCCATCCCGCCTCGGGCAACCAAGCGCAGGAATACATCCAACTTCTGAACCCCGGCGCGGACGCCGTGGATGTGAGCGAGTGGGTGCTGCGCGGAGCCAGTGGTGCCTTCACATTCAGCGGAGGCACGGTCATCGCAGCCGGCGGTTCGCTTTATGTCTCGCCGGATGTCGTGGCTTTCCGCGCGCGCACGACATCGCCCAAGGCTGGCGAGAACCGCTACGTGGTGGGCCCCTACCCCGGTCACCTCTCCCGCTATGGCGAGGCGCTGAGCTTGGAAGATGCCGCGGGCAACCTCATCGCCCAGAAGCAGGTCGCCGCGGATCCCACGGCGCCTCCGGTCTCGCTGGCCATCACCGAGATCCTCTCCAGCAGCAATCACGCGGACAACACGATCAACGGCGATTGGTGGGAGCTGGTGAATACCGGCAACTCCTCCGTCGAACTCGCCGGCTTCTCCTGGGATGACAACCGCGCCCTGGCGCATCAGGCCGTCTTCGGTGATGTGACCCTGGCTCCCGGCGAGATCGCCATCATCCTGGATGAAGACGATCAGGATGAGGCCACAGCCTTTCGCACGGTATGGGGCTTGCCCGCTTCGCTGAAGATCCTCACGCGCCAGGATTTTGGCATCCCTGCCCTCCGCGGCTTGGGCAATGGCGACTCCGTTGTGGTCTATCGCCCGGATGGCACGCAGGCAGCCCGGGCCGACTACCCCGCCCATCAGGCAGGCCGCTCGCGGATGTGGTTCCTGAATGGCGCGGCCGTGCCCGGCGGCTACAGCGCGCCCGGCAAATACGCCGCCATGGCCTCCGCGGCCACACCGGCTGACATCGCCTCGCCCGGCTTTGCGGCGAAGGCCCCCTCCGGATTCACCCAGCCCTATGACATCTGGGCCGCCGCTCATGACCTGTGGAGCAACGCTGCCCTTGCTACAGCCGATGCCGATGGCGATGGCCTCGACAACCGCGCGGAGTATGCCTTTGGGACCGATCCTGCCCGTGCCGATGCCCCTCTACCGGGGCAGTTGCTGCGCAACGGCGAGAACCTCGATTGGAGCTTTATCCGTCGTGGTGATGACCCATCGCTGGTCTTCACCATCCAAAGCTCCACCGACCTGCTGACTTGGCAAAGCGCCTCGCTCACCCTGCTCAGCCAAGTGCCGCATCCGGAGATGCCGGGCTATGTGATCGTGAGCTACAGCATCATCCCGGGTCCCGGCAGCGCGTATTTCCGGGTGAAGCTGAACTAGGGGATGGCGGAAAAAGGTGGTCCGCACTGCTTGCTGTGCGGCGAGTGGTTCCCGGTAGCGGACGGAGACGGGGTGCCCCCGGGTGCGACTCCGAGAAAGGTCACCGGGGAGATGTGAGCCTAGGAGGGCCTGCGGTCTGCCGATGCGCCCGGAGATTGGTCGGCGGGAGATGTGGGATGAGAGGCACACCTGGGCCTGCACTGAGCAGCCGGGAGAGGGTGAATCAGAGCTTACCCGGGGGCACCGGGTGGAAGGCCGCTGCCGGGTACCATTCACCGCACAGCAAGCAGTGCGGACCACCTTTTTGCCTCCGGGTAAGGCAACACTCTTCGCTCGCTCATTCTTTTGCCGAGCACCATCCCAGCTAAGCCCCAGGCTGATTGGCGATTTTCTCCAGATCACGCAGAGCCTCCGCATGCACCCCGCGGACTTCAAACGCATCACTACTACGCACATCGTAGTAGAGCTTCTCGCGCCGCAGCCACATCACGATCGCACCGATGAGCAAGAGACCGAAGACCGCCGCGCAAATGGCATCCACCAGATGCCGCCCTGTGGGCACCACATCGATCGAGCCCGTGAGGATGGCGAAGGCAAATGCCATCCCTGCCACCCCCATGACGCGGAGTCGATAGCTCCGCTGCCGCGGCGGGGTCTCCTTCACAAGGAAGATCTGGATGTAGGCTACGGGAGAGAAAGTCAGCAAGATGGCGCGGGCCACCAGCCCCACGAGGCCGAGGAGGAAGAACACCGATGCCAGCTCCACCGCCGCCCCGGAAATGGCCAGCGCCACCAGCCCCACCATGAACAGATAGACAGGCCAGCGGCTGCGCCTGCGCACGGCGATCCGCATCAAGGTCATCCGGTCCGCGGTCCCGCCGCAGTAGAGATCCAGCATCGGCAGCGTGGCTCCGGGCTGGACCCAGAGCGCGCCATCGCGCAGCTCCCAGCCTTGGGCCGGGGGGGCCTCAGCGGTTTGATCGACTTTCGAGGGGGCATAGGGGTTTTCCTCCACAGGCGGATCATCCGCAATACTACGCAGCAAGCGCAAGCAAGCCCGGCAGCAAAAAGCCGCGCCGGAGATCCCGGCGCGGCTTCTTGAAAAACGAATCTGCTAGAGGCAGGGTTCAGTCGAGCGCCTTCACGCGGATGTTCTTGTACATCGTCGTGCTACCCGGATCGTGGGCCTGGATGGCGAAGGTGCCGCCACCCTTCTCGAGCTTGTTCTTGCCTTCCTCAGGCTTGAAGTCCTTCACCAGTTGCTTGCCGTTCACGCTGATGTTGATCACGCCCTTGTTGACGTTGATCACGTACTTCATCCACTCGTCGTCCTTGAAGGGCTCCTTGTTCGGCACGGTGTTGTAGAGGCCGCCGGACTTCTGCACGTCGCTCTGGGTGTTGTTCACCTGCACTTCGTAGCCGTGGGACGGCCAGCCCGACTCCTGATAGACGGAGCTGATGAAGAAGCCGCCGTTGGAGTTCGGCTTGGTCAGCACGTCCAGGCGGACTTCGTAGTTCTCCCACTTCGCGCCATGCTCCTTGCCCTGGTAGAAGAGGTGGGCGCAGGAAGCGTTGGCGACGATGGCGCCGTCGACGACCTTGAAGGCCTCCGGCTTGTCGCCGACCTTCCAGCCTTCGAGCGTCTTGCCGTCGAAGATGGAGACGAAGCCCTTCTCGTCGTCCTTTTTATCGTCGGCGGCGGAGGCGGTGAACACGAGCGCCGCACAGGCGGCGAATGTGGATAAGAGATTTTTCATGGTGGAGCGATTCACTACGCCGGATTTCCGCGGCGTCTATCTCTGTCAGAGTCAGCAGCCCGCCATTTTATTCAAGGTGCTTTGCCCCAGTCCCGCCACGGCCGCTCCGCCAGGCAGGCATTCAGGTAGCGCGGGTCGTCGGAGACCTCCTGGCCCACCCACTCCGGCTTCTCGAAATCCCGGTCTTCCGCGTCCAATTCGATCTCCGCGACCACCAGGCCGGCGTTGTCACCGTGGAATTCATCCACCTCCCACACATGCCCGGCGTGCGGACGCTCGTGGCGGGTCTTCTCGATCAGGGCGGGCAGGCACAGCGCCAGCATCTCCCGCGCGTCTTGCGGCGGCACCGGGTACTCGAATTCCGCCCGCGCGATCCCCTTTCCGCCGCCCTTCACCGTGATGAAGGCCTGCTCCCCGGCCAGGCGCACACGCACCGAGCGCTCCTTGTCCCGCGCCAGATAGCCCTGGCACATCTCCACTCCCGGCGGTCCCTCGCGCCACGCCTCGGACTTCACCAGGAACTTCCGCTCAATCTCCGTCGCCATGGCCCAGCCTCCGGCGGACACGGCGGCACCGCAAGCTTCCTACTTCTTGATCCGGATCGAGGTCCCGCAGAAGGTGCAGTTGAACCACTTGAAGACGAGCACGTGCAGCGCCAGCGCGCCGATGTAGCCGAGGTAGGGCAGATGGTGGGCCTTCTTGTTCTTCAGGCAGTGCTTCGGCACGTAGATCCGCTGCGCGCAGACCCGGCACTTCGCGCGGGCACTGATGAGCGCGTAGAGCAGACCCAGCACCGGCACGGCGATCGGGAAGGCGATGATCCACTTCGGCACCCAGGAAAACTTTTCCGGCAGCTGATCCAAGCAGATCAGGAGCGGCGCGGACACCACCGCCAGCGGAATGCAGAGCTGGAGCAGCACCGCCACCAGCCCACCGAACCAGACCTTCAGCGGCTGGTCGTGAAGCACGCCGCGGATGAAAAACTTCGATTCCGGATTGCGGCCCTTGTTGGTCTCCGGGCGCGGGGAGCGCAGCAGGGCGATCCGCTCGTCCTCCATGCCGCTCCGGGTCGCGGAGGAACGCGGTGCCGGGGCCTCGCCTTGGAATTCCTCCACGCTGCGGATCCGAGCGGTATCGATGCCACGCCGCCCGCTGGCCGGGGCCGTATCCCGGACCTGCACCGCAGCGCTGGCCTGCGCCCGGCGGTTCACGGCCGGGGCATCGGGGATATGGACTTCATCCTCCGCCGCGCCGGTCTCGGCGACGGGTACGATGATTTGAATCTCCAGGTCGCCCTCCGCGCGGTTGAGCACCGGCGCGATGGCGATTTCGGAAGGGGAGATCCCCTGCTCCGCCAGCACCCGGGGCGGCAGCGGCAGGGCCACCGGCGCGGCGGCCAGCATTACCAGCACCTCGGGATCGGCTTCGAAATTCACGGGGGCGAGCACCCGCGGCGGGGCATCCTCCTCCTCGGGCTCGGCCTTCTCGTCCACCAGCGCCACCACCGGTTCCGGCGGCGCGGTCTCGGCAGCGGCCTCATCCCGCTTGGAGCGGGAGCCCCGGCTCTTCCCGGCACGGCCGCCGCGCGGGGCGTCGACCAGCTCGGCGGCGGAAGCGACCCAGCGCTCGACTTTCTTGCGCTCCGGCGCGCGGGCGACGATGCGCAGCATGTCGTTCGCCTTCACCATCTCCCGCAGCAGGACGTCCACGTTCGCCCGCGCGAGGGACTTCAGGTCCGACCAGCCGGTAGCCTCCAAAAGTTCGGCTTCATCCGAATTGATTCCTTCGATGGTGAGCAATTCCGACATTCTGAGGGCGACGAAAGCAGAGATTAATGATCAAGATGCAGGATGCAAGGCATCATCCGAGCCCGCCGAGCATCTCGCGGAGCTGGGCCAGCTTCGCTTCCCACTCGGTCAGGCGGGCCTTTTCCTGCTCCACCACCTCCGCGGGGGCGCGGGCGATGAAGCTTTCGTTGCCCAGCTTGGCTTCGCTGCGGGTCTTTTCCTGCTCCAGCTTGGAGATCTCGCGGGTCAGGCGGACCTTCTCCGCCTCCACGTCCACCAGGCCTTCCAGCGGCAGGTAAATCTCACCCACCGGGGTCAGGGAGGCCGGGGTGCCCTTCGGCGCCTCATAGGCGGGATCGATCACGATCTCTCCCGCGCCGGCGAGCAGAGCCAGCACCGGCTTCAGGTCCTCGAACCAGTCCACCGCGCCCTTCACCACGAACTTCACATCGCGGCGCGCGGCCACGTTGTATTCGGTCTTCAGGTTGCGGAGGCGGCCGGCGGTCTCGTAGATCGCGGCGGCCTTCGCCTGCTCTGTGGCGATGTCCTCCGCGGAGAGCCCGGCGAGCACGCCCTGCTCGGGAAGCTCGGCGTGCATCAGGAATTCGCCTTCATCCACGTAGCCCATGTTCGCGGATAGCTCCTCGGTGAGGTGCGGCATGTAGGGATGCAGCAGCTGGAGGTAGCGGCTCAGCACCGTATCCATCACCGAGAGCGTGGTGGCGCGGGCTGCCGGCGTGGCACCCTCGCGCATGTCGCCCTTCACCGCTTCCAGGAACTTGTCGCAGAATTCACTCCACAAGAACTCGTAGAGGCGCTGGGCGATTTCGCCGAAGCGGTAGTCCGTATAGATGCGCGTGAGGTCCGCGGCCAGCTCGTCGAGCTTGGCGAGGATGTCGATGTGGAAGCAATTCGCCATGCCCACCACATCCTCGTCCTCCTCGGATTCGGAATCGGAGAACTCCACCGCGCCGCCCATCTGGCGGAGGCGGCAGGCATTGTAGAGCTTGTTGGCGAAGTTCCGGCCGCTCTCGATCTGCTCCTCGTCGTAGCGCAGGTCGGATCCCAGCGGCGCGATGCGCATGAGGCCGAAGCGCAGGCCATCCGAGCCGAACTTGTCCATCAGCTCGATCGGGTCCGGTGAGTTACCCAAGGACTTCGAAAGCTTGCGGCCCTTGTTGTCGCGGATCAGCGAGGTGAAGAACACGTTCGTGAAGGGCAGCTTCTGCTCGAAGCGGAAGCCCGCCATGATCATGCGCGCCACCCAGAAGAAGATGATGTCCGGGCCGGTCACCAGGTCCACGGTGGGATAGAACTTCTCCAGAGTCGGCGTGCGCTCGCCCACATCCGCCATGGTGGCGAAGGGCCAGAGCCAGGAGCTGAACCAGGTATCCATCACGTCCTCATCGCGCACCCACTCCGCCTCGTCCGCCGGGGCATCGGTGCCCACGTGGATGTCACCGGACTGCAGGTCCGCCATGTCGAGCGACTCGGCGTTCTTCAGAGAATCGAGCTTCTCCTTGCGATACCACACCGGGATCTGGTGACCCCACCAGAGCTGGCGGCTGATGCACCAGTCCTGCAGGTTCTCCATCCAGTGCGCGTAGGTCTTCGACCAGCGTTCGGGGCGGAAGGTGATCTCGCCAGTGGCCACGGCATCCGCGGCTTCCTTCACGCAGGGATACTTGAGGAACCACTGCATGGAGATGCGCGGCTCGATCGGCACGCCGGCGCGTTCGGAGAAGCCCACGTTGTTCTCGTACTCCTCCACCTTGATCAGCAGGCCCATCTCCTCGAGCTTGGCCGCGGCCTTCTTCCGCGCCACGAAGCGATCGAGGCCGTGCAGGTCCGCCACCTCGGGGCAGTTGATGTGCGCGTCCGGCGTGAGCACGTCAATGATCGGCAAGTTGTGGCGGATGCCGATCTCGAAGTCCGCCTTGTCATGGGCGGGCGTGATCTTCAGCGCGCCGGTACCGAACTCGATGTCCACGTGATCATCCGCGATCACCGGGATGGGTGCATGCGGGAAGGGGCGGTAAACACTACGGCCCACGTACTTCGCAAAGCGCGGGTCCTTCGGGTTCACGGCCACGGCCACGTCACCCATCAGCGTCTCGGGGCGGGTGGTGGAGATTTCCAGGAACTCACCCGGTGCATCCGTGAGCTCATACTTCATGAAGTAGAGCTTCGAGCGCTGCGGGGTCATGATCACTTCTTCATCGGAGAGCGCGGTGAGCGACACCGGGCACCAGTTCACGATCCGCTTGCCGCGGTAGATCATGCCTTCCTTGAACAGCTCCACGAACACGTGGCTCACCCACTTCGTATAAGCGGGGTCCATGGTGAAGCGCTCGCGCGACCAATCGCAGGAGCAGCCGAGCCGCTTGAGCTGGCTGATGATGATATTGCCGTGCTTCTCCTTGAAGGCCCACACGCGCTTCAGGAATTCATCCCGGCCGAGGTCGCGGCGGGTGAGCTTTTCGTTCTCGCGCAGCTCGCGCTCCACCTTCGCCTGGGTGGCGATGCCGGCGTGGTCGGTGCCGGGGAGCCAGAGCACTTCCTTCCCCTCCTGCCGCGCGCGGCGGGCCAGAATGTCCTGGATCGTGTTGTTTAGAACATGCCCGAGGTGCAGGATTCCCGTCACGTTCGGCGGCGGGATGACAATCGAGTAGGCAGGCTTGGCGGAGGCAGGATCGGCCTCGAAACACTTTCCTTCGAGCCAGGCGGCATACCATTTGGCTTCCACCGCTTGGGGTTCGTAGGCTTTGGGCAGGTCGGACATGGCGGCGGAGGGATGCCAGAGGGTTCCCCCTTTGTAAAGGCGTGCCGGTAAAAGAGCGGCTTCCCACTGAGCTTCAATAGGTCCTATAGGACCCATAGGACCTATCCGCCTCGCCAAAACGGCCCGAAACACCCTCCCGGAGTACAAAAAAGAAGCCCGACCGGTATTCCTTAGGAAAAACCCAAAAACCTAAAGAACCACCGGCCGGGCCACCTGCCAGGAGCTGAACTCCCTGCAAGATCTGTTATAAGGTTCTTTGGGGTCTCCCGCAGTTGCCTTACACCTATAAAACGTCGCCGGGCGGAACTTTGTTTCGGATTTTCGATTTTTTTTCGCAGCCCCGGAATTGTGGCAATTCCGCCAGTGGCAAGGGGAAATCCCGGCTAGCGCGGAGCGGAGGCCCGCTCAAGTCGCTTCAACTCCAGCTACTGGAAAGTTCTTTGCATTTCATAACACCATTCCGCGGGACGATCTGTAGCATTGCCGCCGTTTTGCTTCCTACCCTAGCTTCCTCCCCGAATGAAAGCACTCCTCCTTGGTCTGGCCTTCTCTTGCATCGCGTGGCCCGGCCGTGCGGCGGAACCGACTCTCAAGCTGGACTTGGGCGGTGGCGTGGGGCTGGACCTGGTGCTGATCCATTCCGGTGCCTTCAACCAAGGATCACCGGACACCGAGGCGGGCCGCGGCAATGATGAGACGCAACGGCCGGTGACGATCTCCAAGGACTACTACATCGGCCAGAGTGCCGTGACGCGTGGGCAGTGGGAGCGCTTCATCGCGGAGACGCACTATAAGAGCGAGGCGGAGGGCGGAACGAGCGGCGGCTATGGCTGGACCGGCAAGGCGCTGGAGCAGCGCAAGGATTTCACGTGGAAGACGCCCGGCTTCGCGCAGGCCGCGGATCACCCGGCCTGCCTGCTGACCTTTCCCGATGCCCAGGCCTTCTGTGCCTGGCTGGAGAAGAAGGTGCAGCGCAAGGTGACCCTGCCTACCGAGGCGCAGTGGGAATACGCCTGCCGCGCGGGCACGACCACGCCCTGGCATGCGACCGATGCGAACACGACGGCCTGGCACAAGGACAACGCGGGCAATGGCACGCGGCCGGTGAACTCCAAGCCCGCGAATGCCTGGGGCCTCTTTATCGCGGGCAATGTCTCCGAGTGGTGCCTCGATTGGTATGCGCCCTACGCCGCGGGAGCGGTGACAGATCCGCTGCAAGAGAACCAGAATCTCAGCGACAAGCCGCGGCGGGTGTTGCGCGGTGGCTCGTGGAATCGCGGGCCCTCGAATACCCGGAGTGCCGCTCGCTATCGCGCCGATCCGCGGAGCCGGAATGCGGATACGGGCTTCCGCATCGTCTGCGCGGTGGAGCCGGTTCACGCGGCTGTGCCTCCTCCTGCTCCCGTGCCGAGCGAACCACCGCTGGAAGTGGAGAACCCGCGGGTGGAGCAAACGAGTCCAGCCCCCTCACCCGCTCCGAGGCCGGTTTATGTGCCGCCGGTTTCCCAAGGTGAAGCCCCTTCTTTCCTCGCTGCCATCACCAAGGGCCTGCTCTGCCTGATGATCCCCTTGGGCGCGATCGTCTTCATCGTCTGGAGGAGCGTGAGTGCGTCGAATCGCAAGAACTCCACCGCGGGCTCCGTGCCGACCTATCCCCCGCCGCGGTCCCCCGTGCCGCCCAGCCCTTCGCGGATGCAGATGCCGGTGCGCAAGGGGGACGATGGATTCTGGGTGCAGGGTGACTGGCCCGAAGGCACGCCATTGACCCTGCGCTACATGATCGCCGGCGTCGCGATGGTGCAGGAGATCCTTTACCGCCCCGGGGCCGATGGTCAGTTCATCTACACCGGACAAGCGCCGGATTCCATCAGCGTGGTGGCTGGGAGCGAGCCGACCGACTCGGTTGAGCGGGGCCTCTTCACGGGGGCCGCGATGTCGACCATGGCGGACCGCCGCCGCGATGACGACGATGATGACCGTCGCCGCCACAGCAGCAGCAGCCGCCCGCCGGTCTCCCCCTCAGCCTACTGAGCCGCGGTGTCCCGTTCGCGATCCATTGCTGATTTTTCCGGGGCTGCCGCCTTGGAAACGCGGCTGGCTGTCATCACCGGTGGGGATCCGCGGCGTCCCTGGCTTGGGGCACGGAGCAAGCGCAGCCTGGAGGCGGCGGGATTCAGCGTGGCGGATGGTGGTGAGCCGGAAGGCCCCTGTCTGATCTTGCGCGCAGGGCAAGTACTAGAGTCACCGGAGTTGTTCCGTCTGCCTCCCGTGGCGGAGGGCAAGGCGATCGTGGCAATCGGTCTGCCTGCCGCCGGATCTGGCATGGCGGAGTGGCTGGATCTGCATGCGCGGCACGGCGGCGACTATGGTGAGGAACTGCCCGGCGTGCTTTGCGAGTGGCATGCCTCGGCGGAGACCGCGCGGGCAAGGCTTGCAGGCATGGCCCTGCCGCCTGGTGCGCGGGTGGTCCACTGGCCGCCGCTGGATCTTGCGGCCACGGATGAACGGCTTTCGGTCTATCAGATCGTGACCAGCCTCCAGCATGGCGGTGCGGAAACGATCGCGCGGGATCTGGCGGAGGAGCTGCCACAGCATGGCGTGGCGACTCGCCTGGTGGTGCTGGGCAAGCCGCACCGGCGGAGCTTGGGAGGACTGGGGGGAATGCTCGATCTCTCGCATCATCCGCGCCGCGAACGGGCGGGCATCCTTGCGAAGACGGCGATCGCCCAAGGGGCGGATGTGCTGCACGTCCACCTGACCGATGCCGAGGAGACGCGGGCCCTGGCCAAGTGCGGGATCCCGGTGATCGCCACGGTTCACAACTCTAGCCATGGCTGGCCGCGCGGCTGGGAGACGCTGGAGAAAGGTGATCTCACTTTGATGCTGGCATGCTCGCAGGCGGCGGAGCGGGAGCTGCGTGAGGTGTTGCCCGGCATCTCGGTGCGGACGGTGTGGAATGGCATCCGGCCCGAGACTTTTCCGGAGACGCCGCTGCCGCCGGGTGAGAGCTGCTTCACCCTAGCCTGCGTGGCGAATCCGCGGCCACAGAAGCGTCTTGAGTTGCTGCCGGGGATCATCGCGGCCTTGCGGGATGAGCTTGCTGCCCGCGGGATATCGAAGGCGCTGAAGCTGGTGATCGCCGGGGAGACTTCCGGGCAACTGGCGGATGCCCGGGAGAGCCGCGAGGCCGTGGATCGCGAGGCCCTGAAGCACGGCATCGATCTGAGCTGGACCGAGGGCCGCGTGGCGGTGCGCGAGGTCCTGGCGCAGGCCCATGCGCTGATCTCTTGCAGCGCGCACGAGGGGCTGAGCCTGGCGCATCTGGAGGCGCTTTCCTCGGGGCGTCCGGTGATCGCTTGCGATACCGGGGGCACGCGCGAGCTGGCATGGCGGAATCCGGCGCTGACCTTGCTGGATGCGGAGTCCACGCCTGCCCAGTTCGCCAAGGCGCTCGCGGATGCCCTGCTCTCTCCCCCACCTTCCGCGCACAAGCTGGTGTGGCGGGACTTCACCACGGCGCGGATGTCTGCGCGTGTGGCGCGCTTCGCCAGGCAGGCGGCCTCCTTGCGGAAGGAAGCGGCGGACACGTTGTGGTTCGTGACGAACAACCTTAGCATGGGCGGCGCGCAGTCCTCGCTGCGGCGTTTGGCGAAGTCTTTTCACAAGCGTGGACTGCGGGTGCGTGTGGCGCTTTTGCAAGAGTATCCGGAGCATCCCACGCCGGGGCGGCTGGATCTGTTAGAGCATGGCATCGAAGTGTTCGTGCCGCCGCCTGCGGGAATCATCGATGCGCCGGAGGCCGTGGACCTCATCCTCGCGGAGATGACCGCGGAGCCGCCTGCCGCGGTGGTGTTCTGGAACGCGATCACCACCCACAAGCTCCTGCTCGCGGATGCCATGCCCTTCGCGAAGGTGCACGACATCTCGCCTGGGGAAATGTGGTTCAGCTCCTTCGAGAAGAGCGTGGAGAATCCCCCACCCGGCCTGCCCTTCCGCGAACCGGCGGACTACGGGCGTCTGTTAGAGAGCTTCACGGTGAAGTATTCCGCGGAGGCGGAGCGCGCGGCGGCGATCGGCGCGCCGGTGAAGGTGATCCCGAATGGCGTAATCCTGCCGGAGCAACCGCGTCGCAGGGCGAAGGCAGAGGGTGCCTTCGTCTTCGGCACCGCCGCACGCATCAGCCCGCAGAAGCGCTTGGATGAGCTGATCGAAGCCTTCCGCCTCGCCTTGCCCGATCTGCCGCCGTCCGTGCTGAAGATCGCTGGAGGAGTGGAGACCGGTGCGGAGGAACACGCCGCCGAACTGCGCGTCATCGCGGAAGGCCTGCCTGTCGAATGGCTCGGCGAGACCCAGGACATCGGCGCCTTCCATGCAGGCTGTGATGTCTTCGTGATGATCTCTGATCCCGCGGGCTGCCCGAATGCCTCGCTGGAAGCTTTGGCCAGTGGTTTACCCGTCATTGCCACCGATGTCGGCGGGGCTTCCGAGCAAGTGATCGATGGGGTGAATGGCTTCTTCGTGGCGAAGCGGGACATCCAAGCACTCGCCTCCGCGATGGTGGAGATCACCCGTGATGCGGCGCGGCGTGATGCGATGAGTGCGGCGGCGCGGGAGCATATCCGCAAGCACTTCACCATCGAGAGGATGACTGCGGACTATCTCAAGCTCTTCTTTCCAAACCCATGAGAAGGCGGAAGTTCATCCTTCTCACCGGAATCTTCATCCTGCTGATCTCCGGCTATGCCGGATGGTGCGCGAGGAAGTTTCTCATCCATCCGGCGATCGAGCGCGGGAGCGATATCCCGGACGGGGCGTGGACGGCGATTCAGCAGCATTTCGCCGGGAAGGGCTTCCCGCCTCCGCGTTTCACTTGGCAGGACTACGCAGACCTGCTGATGCATCCGTATGAGAGCAATACCACACCGGCCAAAACCCACCGGATCGGCACGGAAGAAGTATGGGTCGTCCACGAAGGCCGGGCCCTTGCATTTTATAAGCCGGAGGGTCGCTGGATAGCACTCATTATGCCCGATTTCACACATGCGTCCAAGCCCTGACATCCTTGTCACCGGTGCCTCCGGTTTCATTGGCGGACATGTCGTCCGGCATCTGGCCGCTGCGGGACATGCCATGGCTGCCTTGGACCTGCGCCCGGTGCCGGAGCGCCATCCGGACGGAGTCACTGCGATCGATTGTGACCTCCGTCACGGCAAGCTTCCGGATCAGGAGTTCCCCTCCGTAGTCCACCTTGCCGCCCTCGGCGGAGTGCGCCCTTCCATTGAGCGTCCGCTGGATTATCTCGACACGAATCTGGGCGCTACGATCCGGCTGTTAGAGCATGCGCGCAAGCGCGGCCTGCGCCGCTTTGTCTTCGCGTCTTCCTCCAGCGTTTACGGGCGGACGGATGGCACGCCGAGCCGGGAGGACGATCCGCTTTCCCCGTGCAGCCCCTACGCCCTGACCAAGCTGCAGGGCGAGCAATGGGGCCGGATGTTTGCGGAGAAGCATGGCATCGACTTCATCGCGCTGCGTTTCTTCGCGGTGTGGGGGCCGGGGCAGAGACCGGACCTGGCACTGGAGTCTTTCCGCCGGAAGATCCTGGCGGACGAGACGATCACGATCCATGGCGACGGCAGCCAGCGGCGGGATCTCACGCATGTCTCGGATGTGGCGCGGGCGGTGGAGGCTGCGCTCGCGTGGAAGGGCAAGGGCTTCGCGGTGTTCAATGTCGGCACCGGGGTGAATCATTCGGTGAATGACATGCTCCGTGCGGCGGAGGAGTGGACGGGGATCAAGGCCAAGGTCGAGTATGGTCCGGCGCATGTGGCGGATGTGCCGGTGACCTTGGCGGATGTGGGTAAGGCTGAGAAAATTCTCGGTTGGAGAGCCTCGGTCAGGTTCCCGGAAAGTGCCTCCTCCATGGCAGCGGCACAGCCGCCCTTGGACTGCTGCGATGATTCGCAGCTTTTGAATGAAGGGTGAAGCAGGTCGTTCTGGCGCGACGCAGCGACATTTCAGGGGCGCCTCCGCCCGAGGGTGAGGCGAGCCGTTCTGGCGGGACGCAGCGATCTTGGCGGGCCGCCTCCATCCACGAAGGAAGCCTCCCGCACCCTGCACTCGAAAGCTGCGAATCATCGCAGCAGTCCAAGGGCCTGCGGCTTCCATTTGCCGAGGACAGCCCCACCGCTCGCTCACTCCACCAGCCAGTCCTCGACGTATCTGCACTGCACCGGCTGCTGTGGGGAACGCGGATAGCGCGCCCGCTTGGCCTCGTCCATGTGGGCATCGTAGAGCGCTTGGACCTTGGCCAGCGCGGCCGCGGCATCCAGGCCGGTCTCCCGCAGCCAGCAACCGACCGCCGTGCCGGTGCGGCCGATCCCACCCCAGCAGTGCACGTAGCAGGGACGCCCGGCTTCCAGCTCCGCGCGGATCAGATTCACGACTCCGCGCATCACTTCCGGGCCGGAGGGGATGTTCATGTCCGGAATCTGGAAGGAGTAGCGCCGGAGGCCCATGGTGCCATCCACATCCACCTCCAGGAACATGGGCTCGTAGGGCTGCAAGCCGTCCGCGTGCGAGGTCAGGTCGATGAAGGTCCGGACGCCCTTTTCCTCCACCAGTTCGCGCACGCGGGACTCCGCGACGTTCGGGCTTTGGTCGCCAGGATACTCCCCGGCAAAGAGGCCGGGCTGGACGCAATAGTGGTTCACGGGCTTCACCGCCACCAGACTGGCTGATCGGGCGCGCCGTTCAATCCTAACCTGCCACCGCCTCGGCCACGCGCATGCCGTCCAGGGCGGCGCTGACGATGCCGCCGGCGTAGCCCGCGCCCTCGCCGCAGGGGTAGAGACCCTGGACGTCGGGATGCTCGAGGGTATCCTCGCGGCGCGGGATGCGGACCGGGGAGCTGGTGCGGGTCTCGAAGCCTAACAGAAGCGCTTCCTTCCCGGCGTAGCCGCGGATCTTTCGATCGAAGAGTTTTAGCCCGGTGCGCATGCGGTCGACGATGCCCTTCGGCATGATCTCGTGCAGGGGCGCGGGCTTGCCACCGGGGAAGTAACTGGTCTTGGGCAAGTCCGCGGAGATCTTGCCCGCGAGGAAGTCCGTGACGCGCTGGCCGGGGGCGACCTGACCGCCGCCGCCCGCTTGTTTGGCCGCCACTTCCAGCGCCTTCTGGTAGCCGATGCCGGAGAGGATGCCGTGCTCCGGGGCGAAGGAATCCGTGTCCTCCGGCTCCACGGTTACGACCAGGCCGGAGTTCGCGAAGGGTGAGTCGCGGCGGGCGAGGCTCATGCCATTCACCACCACCTCGTCATTCTCCGTGGAGGCGGGCACGATGAAGCCGCCGGGGCACATGCAGAAGGAATGCACGCCGCGGTCATCGATCTTCGTGGCCACCGCGTAGCGTGCAGCGGGCAGGAGATCGTGGCGCGGCTCGTCCTTCTTCAGGTGATACTGCTCGGCATCGATGAAGGGCTGCGGGTGCTCGATGCGGACACCGACGGCGAAGGGCTTGCGCTCTAACAGGACATTCTTCGCCGCGAGCAGGCGGTAGATGTCCCGCGCGCTGTGGCCGGTGGCGAGGATCACGGCAGCGCCGGTGATCTCTTCTCCCGCTGCAGTGACCACACCGTGGAGGTGACCGCCCTGCACTAACAGATCGATGACCTTGGTCTGGAAGCGGACCTCGCCGCCGCCATCGAGGATCGAGGCGCGCATGGCCTTCACCACGTTAGGCAGGAGATTCGAGCCGATGTGGGGATGGGCATCGGTTAGAATGCGCGGCGGCGCGCCGTGGGCGACGAGGATCTCGTAGACCCGGGCGACCGGCCCGCGTTTGGTCGCGCGGGTGTAGAGCTTGCCATCGGAGAAGGTCCCTGCCCCGCCCTCGCCGAAGCAGTAGTTGGAGTCCTCGATCACCGTGCCTTGGCGCAGGATCGGCGCGAGGTCGAAACGGCGGGCCGAGGCATCCTTGCCGCGCTCCAGCACGATCGGCTTGAGGCCGAGCTCCAGGCAGCGCAGCGCGGCGAACATTCCGGCCGGGCCGCAGCCGACGATGACGATGGTCTTGGCATTTGCCGGGAGCGGCGGGGTGGACCACTCGGGCGCGGCTTCCTCCGGCAAGGGCTCGTCCACCGCGACTTCCAGGCGGAGCTGGACCTTCACGTTGCGCTGGCGGGCATCGAGCGAATGCTTGAGCAGGCGGACGCCGGTAACGCGGGAGGCGGGCAGGCCGAGCTTCTTGGCGGCGGCGGCCTGCCACGCGCCTTCGTCCTCAGAGGCTTCGAGGGGCAGGATCAGGTCGAGCGTTTCGATCATCGGCGGCAAGGCGTCATCTCAGGAGCGGGCGGGCGGGGCAAGCAAAGTAGTCCGCTCAGTCCTCTGAGGGGATGAATGGTGCTTCGATTCCGCCCCGTCGGCAGGATTGCAGCTTTCAGGGCGGCTCTTGGCCATCAGAATGGACAAGCGCGAGGGACCGTTCGTCCGCTCAGGGGACTGAGCGGACTACTTCGAGAAGCGCCCGCTAGGCAAACCTGCACAAACCGCTAGCGTGGCGGGGATGATCCTCCGCGCCGTTTTCCTCGCCCTGACCCTGGCCAGCCCCGCCTTGGCCGAAGACAGCCCCTGGGGCATCGCGCTCGGCGCGGAGTGGTCGGGGGATTACCCGAAGTTCAATCCCATGCTCCAGGAAGCGGGCGTGACCTGGGTGCGCTACTTCCCGGAGTGGCAGTCGATGCAGCCGGAGAAGGGCAAGTGGTCCTTCGAGCGGGCGGATGCCTTCGTGGCCTCTGCGGAGGAGAACAAGATCAAACTGGCCGGTGGCTTCTGGTATGCCGCGCCCTGGGCCACCACGGATGGCAGCACGCGCAAGGTGCCGCTGAAGGACATGCAGGATTGGCGCGACTACGTGAAGGGCATGGTGACCCGCTACGGCAAGGAAGTGAACTGGTGGGAGGTCTGGAATGAATTCAACGGCAGCTTCTCCGAGGGCGGCAGCCCGGCGATCTACGCGGAGATGGTCCGCGAGGCCTACAAGACCGCGAAGTATGAGAACCCGGAGGTGAAGATCGGCCTGAGCGTGGCGAACTTCGACACCGGCTTCCTGGACGCCACGATCAAGGCCGGTGCGGCGAGCCACTTCGACTATGTCTGCGTGCATCCCTACGAGAACCTGGGCGCGCTGGCGGAGGGCGGCGAGCGCGGTTACCTGAGCATGGCGGGCACGCTGCGCCAGATGCTGGCGGCGAATGGCCAGAAGCCGGACATCCCGTTGTGGATCACGGAATTCGGCCAGCAATCGACGATCCAGCCGGATGCCGCGGCGGATGCCAAGCAGGCCGAGCTGCTGACCAAGGGCTACGTGCTGGCGCTGGCACAGGGCTTCGACAAGGTCTTCTGGTTCGAGGCGCGCGGCCCGGCTTATGGCAAGGGCACCGACCACGGGATCATCCGTGAGGACTGGAGCAAGCGCCCGGCCTACGAGGCTTATCGTACTTTGACCAAGGAGCTGGGCGCGGAGCCGAAGTATGTCGGCTGGGTGGATTTCGATGGTAACTATGGTTTCGTCTTCCAGCTTGAGTCCCAATACCGCTTGGTGGCGTGGAGTGCGGGGAAGGAAGGCACGGCCCAGATCGGCCAAAAGAAGGTAGCGCTGACGCGCACGCCCCTGTTCATCAGTTCGGTGCCACCCAACATCGTTGGTCCCGCCAAGTCCAATGCTGACAAGCCCTTCCCCTGGGGCAAGGACTACGCCAACGCGGTCTCCATCTCCTGCAAGCTGGGTGCCACCAATACCAACGAGGGCATCGAGCAGAAGAATCCGGACACTACTGCGGCGGTGAATGATCTCAGCTCAAGCTGCCGCCGCGCGAAGGTCAGCGAGGGCGGCGAGGGCCTCTACGCCTACTTCCGCGTGGACTCCAGCTTCGTGCCCTTCGGCACCAAGGAGCTGGAGATCACCGTGGTGGCCAAGCGCCTGGCCTCCGGAGAATCGAGCGGCATGAACCTGACCTACGAGTCCGGCAGCGGCTACAAAGGCGCGGGCGAGTGGTGGACCATCCCGGAGGGCAAGGACTGGCAGGAGCACACCTGGAAGGTGAAGGACGCCAACTTCGCCGGTGGCTGGGGTTGGAATTTCCGCACCGATGCCGCGGGGGCGAAGGCGGATTTTTTGATCAAGGAAGTGCGGGTGACCCGCACGGCCCCTTGAGAAAACCGAGCGACAAGCGAAAATAAGTTAACATACGGGAATTATTTAGCCTCTCCCAAACCCCATCCCAACACAACTATTCACTTGTCTTCATCAAAGCCATATTGACGGGATGAAACGGCGTGGATAGATGCCGGACCATATGATGGCGTCCAATCCGGACACCACAAATCCCTCCCGCAACTCCATGTCCCCCGACGACACCTCCCCCGCCCCGAGCGCGCCGCTGCAAGCTGTCACCGGCAAGTCGTCGGAATCAAACATCGAACCGGGGGCCGCGCTGTGCCTGTCCGGCGGAGGCTACCGGGCCATGGTGTTCCACCTCGGTGCCTTGATCCGCCTCAACGAAGTCGGCCTGCTTTCCCAATTGAAACGCGTCTCTTCGGCTTCAGGCGGTTCCATCACCGCCGGGGTCCTGGGGACACAGTTTTCCGGTAATCTCGGGTTTTCAATGCCACTAGACCAAGAGCGCGCCTTGGTGGAACCCTACTTCACTCTCCCATCATGAGCATTTTCAGCTTGGAAGTACTACGCGCGCTCAAAGGCGATTGCCTTCTCCTGCACTATGGCTCCCCCGAGAAGCCGAAGCTGGCGATAATCGACGGCGGACCGGCAGTCATTTACAAGTCACAGCTAAGGCCACGACTCGAAGTGATACGCCAAGAACGGGGCTTGGGAGACAACGAAGCCCTCCCGGTGGATCTGCTGATGGTCAGCCACATCGACGACGACCACATCCATGGCATCCTGGATCTCACCAACGAGCTGGTGGAAGCCGCGGATGTGCACCGCGCACCTTTCGTGCGAATCAGCAACTTCTGGCACAACACATTCGACAGTGTCATCGGCAACACGCCAAAGGAACTGCTATCTTCCATTTCAGAGGACCGCGTGACCGCGTCATTGAGCGGGGAGATCGGCGAGGATGGACTTGATCCGCAAACGGCGATGGTGCTCGCCAGCGTGGACCAGGGATTTCGGCTACGGGACAATGCGGAGAGATTGAATCTGACCAACCTGCAGTTGGGCGATAAATTGATCGTGGAACAAGAGGGGCGCCCCCTCGATATGGGCGGCGGCCTCGGATTTGTTGTCGCCGGGCCAATGAAGTCCGAGCTTCTCAAGCTGCACAAGCAACACGAAGCCTTCCTGGAGGAGAGGAGGGAGAAAAAGGACGCCGAGGTACCAGCCTCCTTCACAGACAACTCAGTTGCCAATCTCTCGAGCATTGTGTTGCTGGCGGAGTCGGAAGGAAGGTCAATCCTTTTCACCGGAGATGCTCGCGGCGACAAGATCATCGCAGGCATGGAGGAAGCCGGGCTTCTGGAAGACGGCAAGCGTCACGTGGACATCCTCAAGGTGCCCCACCACGGGAGCGACCGGAACATGAAGACAGGCTTCTTCAAAACGATCACCGCGGACCACTACATCTTTTCCGGCAATGGCGAACATGGCAATCCCGAGCGAGAAACTTTCGAGATGCTGATCGAAGCCCGGGGCAATTCCGACTACGTGGTTCACCTCACCTATCCGGTGGACGCTATCGATGCAAATCGGGCAGCGGAATGGAAAAATGAACAGGAGAAGGAGAAGAAGCTCGCGAAAAAAGCCGAGAGCAAAGGCGAGTCCGCGAAGCCGGCCCGTGAGAATTGGTCGAGGGACAAGCATAGCCTGGAGGCCTTGCTCGACAGCCATCCGGAGTTCGCGAAGAAGATCAGCATTGTTGAGGAAGGAAAGCCCCACACCATCGAACTCGAGCCCCGCGAGGCCACCCACTCCGCGGGAGCAGCTGCGCTCGAGACCGGCTTTGGGGCCGATCGCTCTTTTCGCCCTGCGACCTTCGCCGCGAAAACCCTCGTCGACCTCATCCTCCTTGGTCCTACGGGTGATCGCCGCCAGCTTCAGGACTCGCCTATCCTGGGCGATGTCTGGCTTGCCTACGGTAGCAAGCCCGGGGAGGCATTGGACCTGCTGATCACTCCGGAGTGGACTTGGCCTGCGGGGCCCGTGGCACGACTGATCGCAAGACAACTCCATCAAATGCGCAGCAACCGGCCGATGGATTCGGGGGACCAGCAGGATGCCGATGTGGCGTATCTGCATGACTTGATCGCTGCACGGCTATACTTTCACGAGTTGCTTGCGGTGGTCGTACCGATGACCGTCTGGTGGGAGCAGAGCAAGATGGCGGAGACGACCAAACTTCTGGCGAGCGGCACACCGACGATAGCAGAGGAAGGGCGAGGCGAAGGAGAAAGGTCTGTGGAGATCCTCAGTATCCCGCGAGCCCTGAGATCGATTATTCGCTGGAGCCGCCTGATGGTGAGAGGCGACGTGGACGCAGTGGACAGGGAAAAGAAGCTTGAGAAATGCATGCAGGAGTTCGGGAGATTCACGGCCTTGACCCGCTACGTCTCTCTAGCCGGCATCATCCTCTGGACAGCGGAAGGCAAGCCGCCCTCCGGTATGCCGGGAGCAACGACCGGGCTCCAGCGTTTGGCCTACTTGGAGCGCCCATGGCCGATCATCGAGATACTTGAGAAGCTTTTCCAAGAAATCCTCGAAAAGCCTCGATCCCACGCGGAAGCCGTCGAGCCGCCCTTGGAGTCTCAGCCGGTATTTCAAATATCCCTCAACCGCAAAGCCTCCCCGGCCGTGGGGAAATCCGTGCCAGCGGTGAAAGGCGACGCTGCCCGCACCCTGTTCCGAGTGTGCTGCGATAAGATCGCGTGGGCAGTCTTGGATTCCGGCATCCAGTCGGATCATCCTGCACTCGCCGAATCGAAGGAGAAGGGAGGCAAGTCCCGGGTGATACGCGCGTATGATTTCAGCAACATCCGGAAGATCTTCAGCTTGGAAAACGAATTCGATGTCAAGCGTGCGGAGCGCATCAAGCTGGTGCTCGGCGATCGCATCAATGACCCGAAGTTCGCGAATGCTGACCAGGAATTTGCCCAGCTTGCGGAGGACGCTGGAAACTCCCGCCCCATCGATTGGAAAATTGCGGAGAAGTACATTGAGCTCCCGCGGGACACTCCTCCGCTGGGAAATCATGGCACTCACGTGGCGGGCATCATTGGCGCGCAAGAAGTGAACGAGGAATCCGCAGGCATGTGTCCGGACATCAAGCTCTATGACTTCCGTGTTCTCTCTGATACCGTGCACAACACCGAGTTTGCCATCATTGCCGCCCTCCAATTCATTCGCTATTTGAATACCTCCCAAGGCTTCACCAGAATCCACGGTGCCAACCTGAGCCTCTCCATCCCCCATGACGTCCGCAATTTCGCCTGCGGTCGCACGCCCATTTGCGCTGAGTGCACCCGTTTGGTCGACAGCGGAGTAGTCGTCGTCGCAGCAGCAGGCAACCTAGGCTACCACAGCTTTGAGACCAAGGATGGATCCTACGACGGCTACACCGCGTTCAGCATTACGGATCCGGGGAATGCTGACGATGTCATCACGGTGGGTGCGACTCACCGGTCTTGGCCCCACACTTTCGGAGTCAGCTTCTTCTCCAGTCGCGGCCCGACAGGCGATGGCCGGATCAAGCCGGACATCGTGGCACCCGGTGAAAAGATCCGCTCCTGCCTGGCAGGAGACAAATGGGGCGAACTGGACGGCACCAGCATGGCCGCCCCTCACGTGAGCGGCGCAGCCGCCATGCTAATGGCGCGTTATGCCGAACTGATCGGACAGCCGCGCAAACTCAAAAAGATCCTTTGTGAAACCGCCACTGACCTGGCCCGCGAACGCACGTTCCAAGGGCACGGCATGCTGGATGTCCTCCGTGCCTTCCAAAAAATCTAAACCATCATGAACATCTTCAGTCTGGATATCCGCCGTGCCCGCAAGGGTGATTGCCTGCTCTTGCACTACGGCACTGCAGCAAAACCCAAGCTGGCAATGATCGACGGCGGCCCCGACGATGTCTACCAGCCCCACCTCAGGCCCCGGCTTGAAAAGATCCGGCAGGAGCGCGTCCTTGCGGATGACCAGCCTTTGCCCGTCGATTTGCTGATGGTCAGTCACATTGACGACGACCACATCAAAGGCATCCTGCAATTCACGGACGAACTGGTCGAGGCCCAGAATGAACAGGCTTCCCCTTTCGCCAAGATCCGGAATTTCTGGCACAACACTTTCGACGATATCATTGGCAACACGCCGGAGGAATTGTTGGCCTCCGTCAAAACCAAGACCGTCACCGCTTCCCTCGACGGCGATATCGAGGACGACGAAATCAGTCACGAAACGTGGATGGTTCTCTCCAGCGTGGACCAGGGATTCCGGCTGAGGGACAACGCAAGAGCCTTGGGACTAAGCAATGTTCAGTTCGAGGACAAATTGATCATGGAGGACGGTGGCGGCACCCTCGACATGGGAAGCGGCCTCAAGTTCGTGGTAGCGGGCCCGATGAAAGCGGAACTCGTCAAGTTGCATCAGGACCATGAGAAATTCCTGCAAGAGAAGCAGAAGAAACACGGCACGGCAGTGCCCGCCTCATTCACCGACACCTCAGTGGCCAATCTCTCCAGCATCGTCGTGATCGCAAAGACCGGCGGAAAAACCATGCTGCTCACCGGCGACGCCCGAGGAGACAAGATTCTTACAGGAATGAAAAACGCGGGCCTGCTAGACAACGATGGCAAGTGCCACGTGGATATTTTGAAAGTGCCGCACCATGGCAGCGACCGGAACATGGCGACATCTTTCTTCGAAGCGATTACCGCAGACCACTATGTCTTCTCCGGCGACGGCGAACACGGCAACCCCGAGCGGGGGACGCTTCAAATGCTTTTGGATGCCCGTGGCGACTCTGACTATACCGTGCACCTCACCTATCCCGTAGGCGAGATCGACACCATTCGCGAGAAGGTGTGGAAGGAGGAGCAGAAGAAAGAGAAGGACAAGAATGCCAAGGCCGAGAAGGCCGGAAAGCCCACGAAACCCGTTCGCGAGAATTGGTCCGACGCCGAACACGGGCTGCAGGCCTTCCTCGACGCGAATCAGGACTTTGCCGGGAAGATCGTGGTAACAGGAGCGGAGGAACCCCACGTGATCGATCTGCTCGATCCCCTTGGCTACTAGATTCCCCAAGTGATAAATCAGGTCCGCAGTGGCCTTTTCCGCCCGGCATCATCCACGCTCACGTAGGTGATCAGGGTCTCGAAGATCGCGGGGGCGATGGGATTGCGCCGGTCGTAGACCTCCACCTTGTAGCCCACGGAGGTCTGGCCTTCCTTCTCCTTGAGGCAGCGGATGTTCAGGATCGTGCCCTGGCGCACGGAGTGGTGGAACTCCACCTTGTCCATGCCGATGGTCACGAACTGGCAGTGCGGAAAATCGAGCGAGGCGGCGATCCAGCACGCCTCATCCACCCAGGCCAGAAGGCGCCCGCCGAAGAGGTAGCCGAAGTGGTTCAGGTCTTCCGGCAGGACGAGGCGGTGTGTTTCCATAGAGCTGGGAGCTAAGAGCGGAGAGAAAGAAGAAGAGGCATGAGCAAGAGGACTGCCAAGAATTCCAACTCTTCGCTCCCTGCTCCCTGCTCTTTGCTTTCTTACCGGCGGCGCCGGCGCTTCTCCGTGTGGACGAAGGCATCCAGCGACCACTGGCCGCCCCCGGTGACGATGAGCACGAAGCAGGGCACCAGATAGAGCAGGGCCATTTCCTTGGACCCGCCGCCGGTGGCGGGTGTGAGCCAGGGCAGCCCCGCCTGGACCTGAAAGGCTGCCACCACCATGGCGAAGCCGAGCACGAAGGCCGCGGGACGTGTCGCCAGGCCGAGCACGAGCAGGGCCGCGGCGAAGAACTCCGCGCCAATCGTCGCCACCAGGCTCATCTGCGGGCTGAGATGGTTGAGCGGCCAGATATCCGGCACCGTCCAGTTGGAGGCCAGCTTGCTGTAGGCCTTCCACTTCTCCCAGCCGTGGCCGATGAGCATCATCAGGCCCAGGCTGGCACGCAGGATCAGGACCCCGGTGGAGGCCAGCGGGTCGCGGGTCCCGCAGTCGAAGAAAAACAGTTTCATGCAGAAGCGTCGTCCGGCTGGCTTTCCGCCCCGCTGCCACTGCCGCGGGGCCGGATGATGATGCGCTTGAGGCGCTCGTCGCCGCCGGGGGAAACGCTCTCCACTTCCGTGTCATCCACCAGCACATTGTGCACGAGGCGGCGGTAGTAGGCGTTGAGGGGACGCATTTTGAAGGCTTTGCCACTGGCCTTGACGGCCTCCGCTGCACCGCGGACTTCCGCGTTCAGCTTGTCCTCTTGGATCGCGCGATAGTGCTCGCAGTCGATCCGGACGCGGGGGGCCTTCGGAAAGTGTTTCTTAAGCACCCGGTTCACCAGGTACTGCAGGTCGTCCAGGCGTTCGCCGTCCTTGCCGATCAGCAGCTCCGGGCGGGGGCTGTGGATCTGCAGGCACGGCTCTTCCTCACTGTCGAGAACCTCGATTTCCGGGTGGAAACCGAGGTGACCCAGCATCGTGTCGAGAATCTTTTTGGCGGCCCCGACGGGTGTCATGGCCGCTATCTAACGGCCCAAGGGCCCTCTGGTCAACATTGAGGCTCAATTTGCACTCCAAGCTTCGCCCACACGGGCGGCAACGGCGGCCAAACGCGACTTCTCATCCTCCGAGAAATCATGAGGCGCATGCATACCCACGCCCAGGGTGCCCAGCACCCGCGTGCCATCCGGCGAGAAGACCGGCACCGCCAGCGAGCCGGAAACCTGCGTCTGACGGGCATCCGGCCGGGCCACGCCGCCCAGGTCCTCCTGCAGGTTGCAGAGCTCCACCGGCTCCCGGCGCTCCGCCGCCACCCCGGCGATGCCCTTGCCGAAGGGGATCTTCGTGATCTTGGGCAGCAGGAAGTCCGGCACGCCGCTCTGGACCACCAGGTCCAGGAATTCGCCGCTGCCGTCCGTCTTGTGGAGCGTGCCGGTCTGGCAATTGAAGGCGCAGAGGACTTCCGCCAGCCAGGCGGCGCTGTCCGGGGATTCGTGGAAATCGAGGCTCATGGGTGACTTTTCCGGCGGGGCGCGGCGTCAGACAAGAAAAGATCCGACGGATCTGTACGATCAGCCACGCTACAGAACGAAATCTTGCCCACCCGGGGAGCACTCCGCATAGACTACGAAACCTGAGAAACGAGGACGGGATTTGGGATTTACAGCCCACCTAACCGATTTCACCCTTCAACCCTGTTTGATTTAACCCATGAAGACCAAACCTTTGATGACCCTGATGGCGTCCGCAGCACTTGCCGCTGCCGCCCAGACCGGAACAGCCTCCGCCGAGAAAATCGCCGTGGATACCTTTGGAAAAACCCCTGAGGGCGCAGAAGCCAAGCTCTACACCCTGAGCAACAAGAACGGCCTGAAGGCCAAGATCTCCGACTTCGGTGCCACGCTGGTATCGATGGAAGTCCCGGACAAGGCCGGCAAGATCGCCGATGTGACCCACGGCTTCGACTCCGTGGCCGGCTACGCCTCCAAGGAGAATCCCTACTTCGGCGCCTCGGTCGGCCGTTTCGGCAACCGCATCGCGAAGGGGCTCTTCACTCTGAATGGCAAGGAATACAAGCTGGCCACCAACAATGAGCCGGGTGGCATCAAGTGCCACCTGCACGGCGGCGATGTGGGCTTCAACAAGCGCATGTGGAAGGCCGAGCCGAGCGAAGGGAAGAACGCGGTGAGCTTCACCTACGTCTCTCCGGACAAGGAAGAGGGCTACCCCGGCACGCTAACCACCAAGGTGACGTACACCCTGACCGAGGCCAATGAGCTGAAATGGGAAGTGGAGGCCACGACCGACGCGCCGACCATTCTCAACATCGTCCACCACAGCTACTGGAACCTGAGCGATGACCAGAACAGCTCGATCAACGATCACATCCTGACGCTGAACGCCGACAAGTATCTGCCGACCGACGCGGGCCTGATCCCGACTGGCAAGCAGGACCCGGTGGCCGGCACGCCGATGGACTTCACCAAGCCGACCCCGATCGGCGAGCGCGTGGGTGCGGAATTCGAAGCGCTGAAGCTGGGTGGTGGCTATGACCACGCCTGGGTGCTGAAGCCCGGCAGCGGCGTCAAGCTGGCGGCGCGCCTGAAGGATCCAAAGTCCGGCCGCGTGATGGAAATCTCCACCGACAAGCCCGCCATCCAGTTCTACGGCGGCAACTTCCTGGACGGCACCGTGGCCGGCAAGAAGGGCATGAAGTATCCGCACCGCAGCGCCGTGGCCCTGGAAACCGAGGGCTTCCCGGATGCACCGAACCATCCGGAGTTCCCCTCCGCCGTGCTGAAGCCGGGTGAGACCTACAAGCACGTGATGATCCACAAGTTCTCCGCGGAGTAACTGTAGGATAGTCCCCATTTCGTGCGCCCCTCCATCTGGGGGGCGCACGCATTCGTGTCTTGCTAGAGAGCGGCCTCCCCGCCTCAAATCACCCACCCGCTCCGCTCCCGTAAACCCATCCCAAGCCCCGATGCTTACCGAACTCGTTCCACTGCTCGCCAATGCTGGCGGCGCGGTCTCTCTCGAAGGGATCGTCAAGCCCGACCTCAACTTCATCGACTGGTCGATCATGGCGATCTACCTGTGCTTTGTCATTGGTATCGGCTTCGCGCTGAAGAAATACATGAACAGCGCGGAGGACTTCTTCCTCTCCGGCCGTTCGATTCCCGGCTGGGTCTGCGGCCTCGCTTTCATTTCCGCCAACTTGGGCGCGCAGGAGCTGATCGGCATGGCCGCCTCCGGTGCGGAGTACGGGATCATGACCTCCCACTTCTACTGGGTGGGCGCGATCCCCGCGATGGTCTTCCTCGGGATCTTCATGATGCCGATGTATTACGGCTCCAAGGCCAAGTCGGTGCCGGAGTATCTGAAGATGCGCTACAACGAGCCGACGCGGGTCTTCAACTCGGTGTCCTTCGCCTTCATGACCGTCGCTTCCTCCGGCATCTCGATGCACGCGCTGGCGGATCTGCTGCACACCCTGCTCGGCTGGAACTATGGCGTCTCGCTGGTCGTCACCTCGGCCATCGTTTTGGCCTACGTGCTGAAGGGCGGCCTGAGCTCCGCGATCTACAATGAGGTGCTGCAGTTCTTCATGATCGTCTTCGGCATGGCTCCGATCGCCTACATCGCGCTGAAGGACATCGGCGGCTGGGAAGGCCTGATGGTCAAGCTGCACGCCTCTCCCGCCGGCGAAGGTGCCGTGCATTCATGGGCACAGACCGGTGATCTCCACAACCCGCTGGGCGTGCCATGGTATGGCATCCTCTTCGGCCTCGGCTTCGTGCTCTCCTTCGGTTACTGGACCACGAACTTCGCGGAGGTGCAGCGCGCACTGGCTGCAAACTCGATGGGTGCCGCACGCCGCACGCCGATCATCGGCGCGATCCCCAAGATGCTCTTCCCCGCGATCGTGATCCTGCCCGGCATGATCGCCTACGGCCTCACCAGCGACACCGTCGCCGGCGGCTACTCGATCCCGATGAAGGACGGCGCCCTGAACTACAACCAGGTGCTGCCCTCGATGATCTTCCACTACTTCCCGAATGGCTTGCTCGGCCTCGCGCTGACCGCGCTGATGGCCTCCTTCATGTCCGGGATGGCGGCGAACGTGACGGCCTTCAACACGGTCTGGACCTACGACCTCTACAAGACCATGAAGCCGAACCAGACCGACAAGCAACTGCTCGCGATGGGCAAGTATGCGACGGTCTTCGGCATCATCGCCGCCATGGGCTTCGCGCTGGTGGCCTCGAAGTATAACAACATCATGTCGATCCTGCAGCTCGTGTTCGGCTTCGTGAACGCGCCGCTTTTCGCGACCTTCCTGCTGGGCATGTTCACCAAGCGTTCGAATAGCTCGGGCTCCTTCTGGGGCCTGGTGGTCGGCACTGCTACCGCGGTGATCTTCCACGGCCTCTGCTACGCCACCGGGAACGCCCCGGGCCTGAAGGGTGCGTGGATCACGCCGGTCAAGGCCTTCGAGTTCCCGAAGGAAATGTCCCAGGGCTTCTGGGTCGCGATCGTGGCTTTCAGCACGACCTTCCTGGTGAACGCCATCGTCTCCATGCTTACCAAGCGCACCAAGAGTGACGCGGAGCTGGCCGGCCTGGTTTATTCGCTCACGCCGAAGCAGCGCGATGAGAACGAGCCTTGGATCTTGCGCCCCGCAGTCATGGGCTCGATCGTGATGGTTGCCGTGATCGCGCTGAACATCTACTTCTGGTAATCCCGAAACCCACACTACCATGGATCTCCGACTTCCGATCGGCTACGTCTTCACGATCTACGGCCTGATGCTTGCGGGCTACGGTCTCTTTACCAACGGCGCCGAGATGTATGCGAAATCGCTCAACATCAAGCTCCTCGGCATGAACGTGAACACCTTCTGGGGTCTCGTCATGCTGGTCTTCGGCCTGCTCATGCTCTTCTTCGCCAAGAAGGCGAAGAACCAAGGCTAAGCACCCATTCGCCAAATTCCCACGGGGCCAATTCCGCCGCATGAATGGCAGGATTGGCCCCGTATGCTGTCCGCCTCAGTCCGCCAAACCCATTCCTCCGGTCAAACCGCATGATCCCTGCCCTTCCCTTCCTCCTCGCCGATGCCGCCGCGCCTGAGCTTGTAACCCTGAAGGCGGGCAAGATGGGCATGCTGGATGTGGTGCTCTTTATACTGACGGTGGTCGGCGTGACTGCCTTCGGCATCTGGAAGGGCACGCGCAAGGCAAAGGATGCGGCGGATGGAGGCGCGGCCGGTTACTTCCTGGCGGGCCGCGGCCTGACCTGGTGGCTGGTGGGCTTCTCGCTGATCTCCGCGAACATCTCCACCGAGCAATTCGTGGGAATGTCCGGCCAGGCAGCGGACTGGCTGGGCCTGGCGATCGCTTCCTACGAATGGCTGGCGGCCATCGCGCTGGTGCTGGTGGCCTTCGTTTTCCTGCCGCGGCTGCTGCGCTGCGGGCTCTATACGATCCCGGAGTTCCTGGAGTACCGCTACGGCGTGCTCTCGCGCACGGTGATGGCGGTGGCGGCGCTGCTGATGCTGGTCTGCGGGCCAACACCCACGGTGATCTATTCCGGTGCGAAGGTCGTGGCGGTCTTTTTCCAAGGCGTGAATCTCGCTGGCCTCAACTTGGGCAATGTGGCGGTGGGCTGCTGGATCGTCGGTATCTGTGCGGCGATCAATGTCTTCGTCGGCGGCCTCAAGTCGGGTGCCTGGACTGGCATGGTTTGGGGCGCGGCGCTGATCATCGCCGGTTGCATCGTGACCTGGCTGGCCTTCGGCGCGATGAAGGATGCGGATCCGCACCAGCTCATCGCCACCAAGGTGTCGAACTCCAGCGCCACGGTGGAAGATCTCCAGCAGGCGGGGGCTTGGCAGCGCTTCATGTTGCTGAATAGCGGCACCCATGGCGAAGCCGCCGCCGTGGCCGGGGACAACCTGGCCGGAGGCAAGCTGCACATGGTGCTGCCGAAGACCGACCCGCAGCTCCCCTGGACCGCGCTGATCTTCGGCCTGTGGATTCCGGTGATCTACTATTGGGGGCTGAACCAGTTCATCGTGCAGCGGACCTTGGGCTCGAAGTCGCTGGCGGAGGGGCAGAAGGGCATCGTGCTGGCGGCCTTCCTGAAGCTGATCATTCCCTTCATCGTGGTGATCCCCGGCATCCTCTGCTTCAACTTGTATCGTGAGGATCTGCAAGCGGAAGCCGTGAAGAAGAACACTGGCACCATGGCCGAGCTCGCGGGGAATCCCGCGAAGGTCTATCCCTTCACGCAGCACTTCGCCGCCGCGAATCCCACGCAGGTACTGGCGGTCCTGGTTCATAACGCAAGGCTCGCCGGCCTCTCCGCGGAGACCCTCCCAGCTACGCCGCCGGAGAAGATGGTGGAGATCAACAAGACATTCCTCGAGGCCGCCGTGGGAAAGAAGACCGCCGAAGGGAATAAGATCAAGGAGGGCACCAAGCTCGCGGACTACGACTACGATGCCGCCTTCCCCACCCTGCTGCGCAACCTGATGCGCCCCGGCATCACGTGGTTCGTGCTCGCCGCCTTGTTCGGCGCGGTGATCTCCTCACTGGCGGCGATGTTCAACTCCGCGGCGACGCTGGCGACGATGGACATCTACCACAAGATCAAGAAGGACGCGACCCAGGCGCAGCTGGTCGGAGCGGGGCGCTTCTTCACCGCGCTCTTCGTGCTGATCGCGATCCTGATTTCAATCATCCTCTCGGAGCGCCTGAGCACGATCTTCGGCTTCATTCAGGAAGTGCAGGGCTTCATCAGCCCGGGCATCTTCGCGATCTTCCTGGTCGGTTTCCTGGTGCCACGTGCGCCGCGCTACTTGGGTTGGCTGGGGCTGGTGGTGAATGCGGTTCTCTACACCCTCTTGATGCTCTTCGGGGACAAGATCTGCCAAGCCAAGCTGTGGTATGCAGACCACATGTCCTTTCTTGACCGCATGGGGATCTGCTTCCTCTGCGTGCTGATCCTCTGCGCCGTCGCGACCTTGATGCATCCGCTCAAGGAACCGGCGGAGATGCCGGTGAACAAGGAGATCGAGCTGGTGTCCTCGAACTCCGCGAAGCTGTGGGGCGCGCTGGTGATCGTGGCGACGGTGGTGTTGTATGGGATTTTCTGGTGAGCGAGTGGCCTTGAAAAGGTGGTCCGCACAGCCCTCTGTGCGGTGAATGGTTCCCCGCAGCGAACGGAGATCGGGTGCCCCCGGGTGCGGATTCGTGGAAGGTCACCGCGGCGTGGTGAGCATAGGACAGCTTTGCGGTTTGCCGGGACCCCCGCTGATCGGCCCACCGGGGTATCAGGGATGAAGGGCAGACTTGGGCCTGCACTGAGCAGCCGGAAGAGGGTGAATCTCAGCTTACCCGAGGGCACTTGATGAAGCCCACCACCATAAATGCTTCGCCGCACAGAGGGCTGTGCGGACCACCTTTTGCGACAGGTCACCCGGGCGTGGTGAGCACACACGCGGGTCTACACTGAGCGGCTGGGAGAGGGTAGATCAAAGCGTTCACGGGGGCACTTGATGAAGTTCACCACCAGAACTGCCTGACCTCACAGCAAGCAGCGCGGACCACTTTTCTAACAGCCCACAAAAAAGCCGCCTGGTTCAGGCGGCGGATTCATCAGGCCCATCTCAAAAAGGCCTTGGACGTGGAGGATAGCGGATTCGAACCGCTGACCCCTTGCATGCCATGCAAGTGCTCTACCAACTGAGCTAATCCCCCTTCGTCAGGTGCGGCCTTTTCGGGGGCCGCGCGAGGCGCGTTTGGTAAGGGTTGGACCCTGTGCGTGCAAGAGGTTTTTTCAGGAATCCGAAAGCTTTTCGATGAGGCTCACCAGAGCCTTGGTAGCAGCGGCGTGCTTGGCCGGATCGGGGGCCGTTTCATCGGCCTCGTCCAGCTTCACTACGGGGCGCGTGGCGACGCGGACGGCGGGCAGAGCGGTCTCGAAAAGCGCGGCGGAAAGGTCGAAGTCATCCTCCAGGCAGATCGTCTCCGCGCCCACCACCTCGCCCAGATTGCCGGGCAGGTGCAGGGCGCGGTTCGTGGCATCCCGGGAGCTCAGGAGCAGCTTCTCCCCTGCCCCGGTGCTCTCCACCACCAGCATCTCGGAGGCCTTGTCCACGCGCTGGCGGAAGGCGGCGAAGGTCTCTGCCTGCGGCGAGTCCAGATCGTAGGCATGCGGCAGGAAGGCGAAGCTCACGGTGCGCGGCGGCGTGGCAGAGGCCAAGGCGCTGGCGGCGGCCAGCACACTGGTGGTGCCGCTGGCATTCGCCTCCGCGCCGGTGGAGCCGCGGCGGGCATCGTAGCCGGCCACCACCCACAGCGGCGGCAGCTTCTCCTGCGAGCCGCGCAGGGTGACGATCACGATTGGCCAGCGCTTGCCATCGATCTCCGGGCCGCGCACGCGCTCGATCTTGTAGCCGGCATTCCCTGGCCCGAGGCTGCCTTCAATCATCGCGGCAGCGCTGTCCAGCCCCTCCGGGTGGCCGGGATTCCGCTCGCCGATGACCTTGAGGAATTTCCCCACGTCGCTGGCCAGACCGTCTGCGGAGATGGCGGTGGCGAAGCGCGGCTGCTGCTCCTCCGCGGCCTTCTTCTCCTTGTGAAAGTGGAGCCAGATCCCGACGCCGCCGGAGAGGAGCAGCCAGAGCGGCAGCATCCAGAGCAGCATGGCGATGCGGCGGTCGCGGCGCGGGGCGGGTTCCTCGGCTTCCTGCGGGGTCTCGGTCACGCGCCATGGGTGCGGAATGCGGGGCCGCTGGCAAGGGCGAAGCGCTTGCCGGAGCCCGGAGAAATGGAGGGCAGATCGCGGATTTTTTGGATTGCGCGGGGCGGTGGCTGCGCCTCCCTTGCGGCGTGTCCTCGCTGAACATCCCACAGACCTGCGGTGTGATGCTGCTGCCGGACTGCACACTCTTCCCGCATGGGGGGCTGCCGCTGCACATCTACGAGCCGCGCTACCGGCAGATGCTGGAGGATGCGTTGCAAGGGAGCTGCTTTTTCGCCGTGGCACGGCTGCTGGGAAAGGAGATGGATGATCCCTCCCGCTGCACCGCACCGATTGGCACGATGGGCCTGGTCCGCGCCTCCCGCGAGCTGGACGATGGCACCTCCAACCTGCTGCTGCACGGGGTGATCCGGGTGCGCTTCATCGAGTGGCTGGACTCGCCCTACCCGAAGGCGCGGATCGAGCCGGTGCCTTCCATCTTCGAGCCGGAGTCCCAGTCCCGCGGCGCGCTGGAGGCCCTGCAGGAGGCCACCGAAATCGTGACCCGCGATCTGCCGGAGGAGGTGCGCAGCGCGCTGACCACGATGACCGAGCAGATCGATGACCCTTCGATCCTGGCGGACGTGATGGCGCAGCAATTCCTGCACGACCCGGACGAGCGGCAAGACCTTCTGGAGATGGAATCCGCGGCGGCGCGGGTGGCGTGGATCTGCAAGAAATTCGAGTCCGGCGCACCGCAGTGAAAGAGCGCAAGGACGGCGTGGCCAGTGCGGTGGCGGCCTTCCTGATGTGGGGCGTGCTGCCGATTTTCTGGAAGGGGCTGCACTCGCTGCCGCCAGTGACGATCATCGCCCAGCGCACGCTGTGGTCGCTGGTGCTGCTGGCGGTGGTGCTAGTCTGGCAAAAGGACTTCGGGAAGGTGCTGCGCAGCTTGCGGAGCTGGCAGGGCACGAGCTGGCACCTGCTCTCCGGCCTGCTGCTGGCCTCCAACTGGCTGCTTTATGTGTGGGCCACGGTGAACGGGCACATCCTGGAGGCGGCGCTGGGTTACTACCTGAATCCCTTCCTGAACATGCTCTTCGGCGCGCTGCTCTTCGGCGAGCGGCAGTCGCGCCTGCAGATGCTGGCGGTGGCGGTGGCAGCGGTCGGCGTGGCCTTCCAGTTCCATGCGGTCCACGGGGTGCCATGGATCTCGCTGGTGCTGGCGCTCACCTTCGCCCTCTACGGCGTGGTACGGAAGCGCGCGCCGCTGGCCGCACTGGCGGGACTGACGGTGGAGACCGTTCTGCTCGCGCCCCTGGCACTGGGCTGGCTAGTCTGGCAGGTGGCGCAAGGGCAGGCCATCTTCGGCAGCGGCCCACAGCAGGCCGGGCTGGTGATCTTCACCGGCGTGGCCACGGCACTGCCGCTGCTCTGCTTCAGCCACGCGGCGCGGACGATCTCCCTGACCACGCTGGGAATCCTGCAATTCATGGCCCCCACCCTGCAGTTTCTGATCGGCTGGCGCTTTTACCACGAGGAGATGAGCCGCGAACGCCTCTGGTCCTTCGCGATCATCTGGACCGCCGTGGCGGTCTATGCCATCGACGCCATCCTGCGTGGCAAGAGAAAGGACGGTCTTCCGCCCGATTCACGGGACTCACGAACCAGTGCTTGGACCGCGGATCACGCGGATGGCACGGATGAAAGGCCGGTTGGTGAAGAATCCGAGTGATGGCTTTTTGATCCCTCTTCAATCCGCGATATCCGCGCAATCCGCGGTTATTCCGTTCGCGGTGTGAGCGCCGGATCACTGGCCGGAAGCAAAAAGAAAGCCGCCCCGGAAGAGGCGGCTTCGCAAATCGAAAGCTAAAGGGAGCGGCTGGCTCAGCCGATCTCGGTGCGGCCGGAAAGCTGCGCGCCTTCCTCCATCGAGAACATCTTGGCCTTGATGTCGCCATCCAGGCGAGACTTGGCCTTCAGCTCGCAGCGGTCGCCGGTGATCTTGCCCTCGACCTTGCCGAAGACCTTCACGTCGCCGGCGGTCACATTGCCCTTGATCAGGGCGTTCTCGCCGATGGTCACGCGGCCCTTCTCGGAGATGATCTCGCCCTCGATCTTGCCGTCGATGATCATGTCATTGGAGAAGCGGATCGAGCCGGTGATTTCGATTCCGCTCGCGAGCACGTTCGTTGCGTTGGCCATGGTGCGCCGAATTCAGCAGAGCCCGGGCGGCTTGGCAATCGGATTTCCCGAAGGATCCCGGGCGCGGTGACGTGGAGGCCCGCCGCCCGCAATCCGCCGCCAAAATCTCCGATGTGCCGCCGCAGCTTTCAGGAAAGCTCTCGAAAAGGCCCGGAAGCGGGCATTTCGCACGCCGGTCTTCTCGGTTTTTTCACACTTCCGAGATGGACTATCTTGCCGTTCTATCTCTTGTTAGGGCATTGAGTCAGTTCATTGCCCGGACCCGGGCTTTTGGAACCCTCTTGCCTCTCCCCCGCATGAAAATCCTCGGCTCTCTCCTCTTCGCCGCCGCTTTTCCCGGCTTTAGCTTCGCGGCCGCAGCCACCGATCCCGGGACTGTGCCGGACGGCCTCACCGCTTCGGAGTGGTCCGATCTGCGTGCCGTCTGTGAAGCAGACCAGCATGCGGCAGAACGCCAGGCCGACGGCGATTTCATCGCCCGCAATCCCGGTCAGCAATGGTCCGCGGAATTCGATGGCAAGGGCTTCACCATCACGCCGGATCACCGTGCCTGGACCTGGGGTCTGGACCTGACCGCTTACGGGGATCGCATGGTCTCTGCCTCCCCAGCGGAACTCCGCCGCGAGGGAGCCAAGATCATCTGCCAGCGCGATGAGAATCTCACCGAGTGGTTCATCAATGACAGCCGCGGCCTCGAACAAGGCTGGGATATCCTGCAGCGCCCCGGTCGCGCGGATCCCACAGCGCCGCTGCAGCTCCAGCTTTCCACCCGCGGCAATGTCCGCCCGCTGGTGTCCGATGACGGCAGCAGCGTTTCCTTCCGAAAGGAAGACGGCGCCAGTGGGCTGAGCTACGGCGGACTCAAGGCATGGGATGCCGAGGGCAAGACTCTTCCGGTCCGCTTCGAGTTGAGCGGTGAACGCAGCATCCACATCGCGGTCGAGGATCAAAGCGCCCGCTACCCGATCACCATCGACCCCGTCGCCTACCAGCAAAGCCGCGTGGCCGGTCCCGCCAGTATGGCTGCCGTCTCCGGAGACACGGTCCTCGTGGGGCCCCGGGTCTATATCCGTAGCGGCGGGACTTGGACCCAACAGGCATTGCTTGTCGGCAACAACACGGAATCGGGTGACGTCTACAGCGTTTCCGGCGCGATCTCGGGTGATACGGTGGTCATCGGGGCCACCGGTGAAGATAGCGCGGCCACTGGCGTGGATGGCGACGGAACGAACAATGCCGCTTCCAACTCCGGTGCCGCCTACGTTTTCACCCGCAGCGGCACAACCTGGACCCAGCAGGCCTACCTCAAGGCCAGCAACACCGGGGTGGACGACGGCTTCGGCGCCAGCGTCGCGATTTCGGGCGACACGATCGTGGTGGGAACCACCAATGAAGACAGCAATGCCACCGGCGTGGATGGAGACGGCAGCAACAATGCCGCGGCTACCGCAGGAGCCGCCTACGTTTTCACCCGCAGCGGCACAACCTGGAGCCAGCAAGCCTACCTGAAGGCCAGTAACACCCAAGCGGGTGACATGTTTGGCTGCGCCGTGGCAGTCGCCGGTGATACCGTGGTCGTGGGAGCTTACCAGGAGGACAGCTACGCCAGCGGCGTGAATGGCGACCAGGCGAACAATAGCGGCCCCGAAGCCGGTGCCGCCTACGTCTTCACCCGCAGCGGGACGACCTGGTCCCAACAGGCCTACCTTAAGGCCAGCAACACCAAAGCGGGTGACTGGTACGGATCTGCCGTGGCAATCTCCGGTGATACCGTGGTAATCGGCGCGTGGCGGGAGTCTTACTCCTTCGCAGGCATCAATCATTACGGCTATAACGACGGCTACTCGAATTGGGCCGGGGCCGCCTACGTCTACGTCCGCAACGGCAGCACCTGGAGCCAGCAAGCTTACCTCAAGGCAGCCAACGCCAGATACCTCGACTATTTCGGCACCTCCGTGGCCATCTCCGGTGATACCGTATTGGTCGGAGCCACCGGGGAGGACAGCCGCGCCACCGGCCTGAATGGCAATCAGGCGGATGACTCCGGGGCCGAGGCCGGTGCGGTCTACATCTTCAATCGCAGCGGGACGACGTGGAGTCAACTGCACTACCTCAAGGCACCCGACCTCGGCTCGCAGGGAGGATTCGGCACTCAGGTCGGAATTTCAGATGGAAGGATCCTCACGCGGGGCGCGGGCGTTTTCCTCACGGAATTTTTCACATCAGGGGCGGAGATCCACATCAAGCAGGGGACGACCGACATTTACAACGGCGGGGCAAGCTCCTTCGGACCCATCGTCGAGTGGACCAACTCGGAGTCCACCTTCACCGTGTACAACCCGGCGGTGGACAACCTCCTCCTGACCGGCACCCCGAAGGTGACGGTGAGCGGCAGCAGTGAATTCACCGTGACCGCCCAGCCTAACAGCCCGGTTGCCGGCTACGGGGCGAACACGCCTTTCACGGTGCGCTTCGCCCCCACCAGCGGCGGCACCAAGACGGCTTCCCTCTCCATCGCCAGCAATGACGCGGATGAAGGCGTCTACACCATCAACCTTACCGGGACCGCCCTGTCCTACACGACCGACACGGATGGCGATGGCATGAACGACGCCGCGGAATTCAACATGGCCACGCTCAACTTCAACTGGCAGGTGGCGCAACCCGAGTTGGTGAATACCTACTTCGCCAATGCGGGCGGGACCGGCTTCCAGACCCGGGCACAAATCCAGGCCCTCTATCCGGGGAAAACCCTGGTCGCGAAGAATCCGGGCAGCGGCCGATTCAAGGTCAGCACGCAGTGGAAGAAATCCACCAACCTCGCCGATTTCTTCGACTTCCCGGCGCCGGCAGGCTCCGCGGTCTCGATCAGCCCGTCCGGCAAGATCGAGTTCGAATTCGACGCACCCGAGAAGGCCGCCTTCTTCCGGAGCAACCCTCAATAAAGCCAAAGCCGGAGACTTACTTCATCCGCTTCCCCCTCACTCTTTACTTCCGATGAGAACGCTCCTTCTCCTCCTTTCCTCTGCTGCTTGGCCTGGTCTCGCCTGCGCCGCTCCTGGAGCTGCGCCTGAAGGCATCCCAGCTTCCGATTGGTCCGGCATCCAGGCAGCCTATGATGCGGCCACGCATGCACCGCGACGCGAGGCAGACGGCGATCTCGCGGCCCGCAATCCCGGCCAACAATGGAACGCGGAATTCGATGGCGAGGGCTTCACGATCACTCCTGACGAAGGCACCTGGACCTGGGGCCTCCACCTGACCGGCTATGCCGGCCGCGCGCTTCCCGCTTCTCCTGCACCGCTCCGCCATGAAGGTGGCAAGATCAGCTGCCAGCGCGATGCGAATCTAACCGAGTGGTTCGTCAACGATACCCGCGGATTGGAACAAGGCTGGGATATCCGGGAACGCCCCGAGCGCGCCGACCCCGCCGCCCCCTTGCAACTTGATCTAACAAGCCGGGGTGGATTCCGCCCGCTGGTGTCTGAAGACGGAAACAGCGTCTCCTTCCAGCAGGAAAATGGCGGCGCTGCCCTCACCTACGGCGGCCTGAAGGCATGGGATGCCGCGGGCAAGACGCTCAGCGTCCGCTTCGGGCAAGAGGGTGGAAACCATCTCCACATCGCCGTCGATGATCGTGATGCCCGCTATCCCATCACCATCGATCCCGTCGTCCAGCAGGCCTACCTGAAGGCCGGCAATTTCACGGGAGGCGAATTGGGCAATGCGGTCGCGATCTCCGGCGACACCGTGGTGGTCGGGGCTCACTACGAATCCAGCACGGTTTCCAGTGCCGGTGCCGTCTATGTCTTCGTCCGGACCGGCAATCTCTGGTCCCAGCAAGCCTATCTGAAAGCCAGCAACCCCGGAGCAAACTACGAGTTCGGAGCCAGCGTGGCGATCTCCGGCGATACATTGGTCGTGGGTTCTCCTTGGGAAGCCAGTGCTGCCACGGGTGTGAATGGCAACCAAGCCAATACCAGCGCTGCCAACTCCGGTGCCGCTTATGTCTTCACCCGCAACGGGACGACCTGGACCCAACAGGCCTACCTCAAGGCCAGCAATACCGGAGCCGATGACGGGTTCGGCCATGAGGTGGCGATCTCCGGCGACACGGTGGTCATCGGGGCCGGCGGGGAGGATAGCAACGCCACTGGAGTGAATGGCACCCAAGCGAACGAAAGCGCTTCCAATGCCGGAGCCGCCTACGTCTTCACCCGCAGCGGCACCACGTGGACCCAGCAGGCCTACCTCAAGGCCAGCAATGCCGGGGCGGGAGACTTGTTCGGCGACGCCGTGGGAGTTTCCGGCGACACCGTGATCGTAGGTGCCTATGGCGAAGGCAGCACTTCCCCCGGTGTGAATGGCAACCAGGCAAACAATTCAGGGGGATGGGTAGGTGCCGCCTACATCTTCGTTCGCAATGGCACGACATGGACTCAGGAGGCCTACCTCAAGGCCAGCAATCCCAGCACCAACCCCTCATGGTATGAGGGTGACAAGTTCGGGGAGTCGGTGGCGATCTCCGGTGACACGGTGGTCATCGGAGCCTCCGGTGAGGACAGCAATGCCACCGGCGTGAACGGCAACCAGCTGAACGACAGCATAGCCTCAGCCGGTGCTGCCTACGTCTTCGTCCGGGCCAGCGGGGTGTGGTCGCAGCAGGCGTATCTCAAGTCTTCCAATCCCGGCGTGGTAGACGATTTCGGCGAGGCCGTGGGTATCTCCGGTGACACGGTGGTCGTGGGAGCGCCCTTCGTTCCCGCAGCCAATGGCGGCGATGCCGGGGCCGCCTACATCTTCACCAGGACTGGCGGGACCTGGGCCCCTTCGGCATTTATCCAGGCCAGCAATCCCGGCGATTTGAATGTATTCGGCCGCGCCGTGGGAATTTCGGGAGAGACGGTGATCGTGGGGTCCTACGGCGAAGATAGTAGCATCAAGGGCGTAAAACGCCTTCACCGCATCCCGGCAGACACCAACAGCTACAACGCCGGAGCCGCCTACGTCACCCATCTCAATCATCCCGAGCCGCTCCCTGCCGATATTTCGGTGAGACTGGCAACGGTCCCGGTTCCCATTGGCGGCACGGCGACTCTCGGCCCCGCGGTCACCGGCACAAGCCGGGAGACCAGCTTCGAGGTCGCCAATCCCGGCCCGGGAACCCTGGAACTGACCGGCACCCCGCGGGTGACCATCACGGGCAGCAGCGACTTCACCATTAGCGCCCAGCCCGATGCCGGCACCCTGCCCGGCCCCGGTGGTAGCACTACCTTCAAGATCCTCTTCACTCCCAGCAGCGGCGGCACCAAGACCGCAAGCCTGACGATCCTGAGCAACGACGGCTACAACCCGAACTTCACCCTGAATCTCACCGCCCCCGGTTTATCCTTCGTCAACGACACGGATGGCGACGGGATGAGCGACGCCGCGGAGTATAACATGCCGGGCCTCAACTTCGACTGGCAGGTGAAGCAGACCGCCCTGGTCAACACCTACTTCGCCAATGCGACCGCAGCCGGGCTCTACACACCCGCGCAAGTCCAAGCCCTGCGCATGGGCAGACCCTCGATCAGCCGGAACCCTGCCAATGGCCGGATCAAGCTGACTACGGATTGGAAGAAGGCCACCGATCTCACCAACTTCTCCAATTTCCCCGCCCCGGCCGGTTCTTCCGTCTCAATCAACCCGGCAGGCGGGGTCGACTTTGAATTCTCGGTTCCAGACAACGCAGCCCTCTTCAGGATCGACCGGAATTGAATTCGGGAACTTGAGACGACGCCCCATCCACCCTATCTTCATTCCCAGATGAAAGCTCTCCTCTCCTTCGTCGCCAGTTTATCCGGCCTTGCCTTCGCTGCCACCCCCGCCGACCGCGGTGCCGTGCCCGGAGGCCTCGCAGCGTGCGACAGGGCCGATATCCGCGCCGCCTATGAGGCGGGTAAACACGCGCCCTATCGCCAAGAAGATGGTCACTTCCTCGCCCGCAATCCCGGCCAACAATGGACCGCTGAGTTCGATGGCAAGGGCTTCACGGTAACGCCGGATCACGGGGCTTGGACCTGGGGCCTCGCCTTGACCGGCTACGGGAATTCCCCGCTCTCCGCTGCCACAGCGCAGCTCCGCCAGGAAGGCGGCAGGATCACCTGCCGCCGGGATGACAATCTAACAGAATGGTTCATCAACGATACCCGCGGCCTCGAACAGGGCTGGGACATCCGGCAACGCCCGGCACGCACCGACCCTGCCGCACCGCTCCTGCTCCACCTTTCCACCCGCGGCAGTGTCCAGCCGCTGGTGTCCGGTGACGGCGGCAGCGTGTTTTTCCAAAAGGATGGCGGCGGCGGGCTGACCTACGGCGGGCTCAAGGCATGGGACGCCGCTGGAAAGGATCTGCCGGTCCGCTTTGAATCATCCGGCGAACGCGGCATCCGCATCGCGGTGGAGGACCAGAGCGCCCGCTACCCCATCACCATCGATCCCCTCGCCCAGCAGACCTTCCTGCAGGCCAGCAACAAGGATTACCGCGACCATTTCGGCGAAGTGGTCGCGATCTCCGGCGATACGGTGGTGGTGGCGGCTCGTAACGAGGCCAGCGCCGCCACCGGTGTGAATGGCGATCAAACGAGCAACACCGCGTACCAATCAGGGGCTGTCTATGTCTTCGTCCGCAGCGGCACCACTTGGATCCAGCAGGCCTATCTCAAAGCCAGCAACGCCGGACAGGACGACTGGTTCGGCACCTCCGTGGCGATCTCCGGTGATACCCTGGTGGTTGGATCTCTCTTTGAAGGCAGCGCCGCCACCGGCGTGAATGGCGATCAGACCAGCACCGGCGCGGCCTCCGCCGGTGCCGCCTACGTCTTCGTCCGCAATGGCACCACTTGGACCCAGCAGGCCTACTTGAAAGCCAGCAACACGGCCGCACAGGATCGTTTCGGTTCCACCGTGGGTATCTCCGGTGACACGATCGTCGTGGGCGCTCCCGGTGAAGACAACGTCGCCACCGGCGTGAATGGCAATCAGAACAACCGGATTGCCCATGGCGAGTTGGGTGCCGCCTACGTCTTCACCCGCAGCGGCACCACTTGGACCCAGCAGGCTTATCTCAAGGCCAGCAATACCGACGGCCAGGACCAATTCGGCTCTGCCGTGGCGATCTCCGGAGACACGGTGGTCGTAGCTGCCAAGGAGGAAGACAGCGCCGCCACCGGTGTGAATGGCGATCAGACCAACAACGCCGCGACCTCCGCCGGTGCCGCCTACGTCTTCGTCCGCAGCGGAACCACCTGGACCCAGCAGGCTTACTTGAAAGCCAGCAACACCGATGCCTTCGACTTCTTCGGGGAGGCCATCGCGATCTCCGGCGATAGCATCGTCGTCGGGGCATCCTGGGAGGCTAGCAATGCCAAGGGGGTGAACGGGGACCAGTCCGACGACTCCACCACCAAGGCCGGTGCCGCCTACATCTTCACCCGCAACGGGACCACCTGGACCCAGCAGGCCTACCTCAAGGCCAGCAACACCGAATATCAAAATGCCTACTATGGATCCTTCGACCTTTTCGGCGATAGCGTCGCCATCTCGGGAGACACGGTGGTCGTGGGAGCTCCCTTGGAAGATAGCAATGCCAGCGGCGTGAATGGTGACCAGAACAACAACAATGGCGGCGATTCCGGGGCTGCCTACGTCTTCAGCCGCAGTGGCACTACCTGGACCCAGCGCGCCTACCTGAAGGCTGGCAACGTCCGCGTCAGTGATCAGTTCGGCTACGCCGTGGCAATCGCGGGGGACACGGTGGTCACGGGCGTTCCCTACAAGGACTACATCTCCGGTGACGACGCCGGGGCCGCCTACATCACCGATCTTTCCACCGGCCCCGAGATCTTCGTTCAACAGGCGGGGACCAGCGTCGCGAGCGGTGGGACCCGCTCATTCGGGACCGTCGCCGGAGGTGCCCCTGCTGAAATCGTCTTCGACCTCTACAACCTCGGTTCGGCGGACCTTACCCTGAGCGGCACTCCGAAAGTGGTGGTAACGGGAAGCGGCGACTTCACCGTGAGCTCCCAGCCTGCCAGCCCGGTGACCGCCTCCGGTGGCTCCACTTCGTTCACGGCGCACTTCGCTCCGACCAGCGACGGCCTCAAATCGGCAACCCTGACCATTCTCAGCAATGATCCGGATGAAGCTGCTTACGTGATCCATCTCTCCGGCACCGGCAATACCGGCACCGGGACCGCCTATCAGCTCTGGGAAACTTCCCAGGGCATCGCCGGTGCTGGACCGGATGCGGACTCCGATCAAGACGGCATCAGCAACTCCATCGAGTATGTGATCGGCGGTGATCCCAGCGGCCCGGATTCCGACTCGCGCGCCTTGCTACCGGTGATCACCCGGGACAGCTCCACCCTGACCTGCGTTTTCCGCCGGACCCATGCCTCCCTGGAAAGCAACCCGGCAGCCGTGGCCTACAGCAGCAACCTCACCACGGATTGGGTGACTGCCCGGGACGGCGTCGGCGGCGTCAGCATCGTGGAGGAGAATGATGGCTTCGGAGCCGGGGTGGACAAGGTCACCGTGAGCATCCCCGTGGCAGGAAAGACCACGCTTTTCGCGCGCCTGCTGGTGGATGTTCAGTGATCATTCATCCGGAGAAGCACCGCACCGGTTTCGCAAGCCCTTGGGCTGGCGGACTTTTTCCGTGCCAAGGTGCGGCATTTGGCGCTAGAAAGGGCGGCAGATTCACGTCTTTCACCCATGCCGCGCGTTCTCATTACCATCGCCGATCGCACCCCGCAGCCCTACCGCTTCCAGCTCGACCGCCAGAAAGTCAATATCGGCCGCGGCAGCGAGAACGATATCGTGCTCGAAGACGGCTCGGCCTCGGTGAGCCACGCGGTGATGGAGCGGATCGATGGCGGCTACCAGCTGCGCGACCTCGGCTCGACCAATGGCATCAAACTGGACGGCGAGCGGAAGGAGATCATCCCGCTGCGCCACGGCCTGACGGTGAAAGTCGGTGATGTGTCCTTCGACTTCACGCTGACGGAGGAAGAACGCGAGGCGCTCGCCCGCGAGAAACCGCCGCAGGAATCTCCCCTGGTGCGGGAAACGCCGGAGGCTCCCAAGAAGGGCTCGCTCAAGCCCCCGCCGGGCGGTGCCGTGCGCCAGCAGGTGATCTACGAGTCGCAGCCCAGTGCCTCGGCCAGCTTCTTCATGACCCTGTTCTTCCTGATCCTGGCGGCGCTGGCCTTCTGGCTCGGCTTGGATCTGCGCCACCGGCAGGATCCCAAGAACGGCGGCCGCTCCCTGATGGAGGACATGCAGCGCGCGTCCAACGGCGCGCCGGCCCCCACGCCGGACGCGAAGTGAGGCCTGACTCGCGTCCCCTCTTCCACATACTTCGATTGATGATTGGAAGATTAGTGATTGATGATTCTGCCTTTCACTCCTCCTCCCCTACCGTCTCGTCCCGCTGGTAAATCGGGAGCTGGCGGTAGGGCACGGTGAAAGCCAGCACCATCATGGCGGTGCCGTAGATGCGTCCGGCCTCACGGCTGTTCCAAGAGCCGTCTTCCTGCTGCTTCTTCAGGTAGGTATCGTACATCCAGTTCGCGTAGTCGTTCCAGTAGCGGCCGCCGATCTGGAAGGTGCCCTGGGCGTTGTAGTAGTTCCCGTAGAATTCGAACTGGTCCCCCGGCAGGTCGCGGAAGGTCTTCATCACATAGTCCGCCGCCACCACGGTCTCCGGCGTGCCGTGCTTGCCGCAGAGCTCCAGGCAGAGCAGGCCCATCCCGGTGAGCGAGCGGGAATGGTTGTTCTTGTCCATGTAGCCGAAGTTGCCCTCCTTGCGGTCCTGGTGCCGCGCCAGGTAGGCCACCGCATCAGCGATCGCTTGGTCCGGCACCGCAGCCCCGTTGAGCTTCGCCGAGCGCAGAGCCATGAGCGCCCAACCGCTGCAGGAGGTATCGCTATCCCGCGAGAAGGGATGATAGCGCCAGCCGCCCCGATATTGCTCCTCCTTCTCCACCGCCTGCGCGCGCAGGATCAGCTTCAGTGCCGGCGGCAGGGCCTTGGCGATCTTTTCCTGGCGCGTGGGGTCCACCATCCCGCTGACCTCGGAGAGGAATAGCGTGGAAATGTTGTGCGCATACATCGGCCCGCTGCCCGCATTGCCCTTTTCGAAGAGACCGGTCTCCGCCACTTGGTTCTCCAGCACGAAGTCGATGCACTTGTTCAGCGCGATCATATACGGCCCCTCCGTCGGCAAGTGCCCCTTGGACAAAATCGCCATCCCCGCCAGCGCCGGAATCCCCGTGGAATCCCCATAGCTCTCCGGGAAGGAGCCGTCCTCCTTCTGCACCCGCGAGAGGAACTCCAGCGCCCGCTCCACCGCCGGATCCACCTTCTCCCGCCACTCCGCAAACACCGGATCCGCCACCTCACCCGCATGGACGGTGAGAGCTGAACCGGCCAGGATCAAGAATGCTGTAGCAAGCGCTCGCATGTTAGAATGGGATCTCAAATTTGAGATTTGGAATTTGAAATTTAGAGTTTCGAGCCTCGCCTCACTTCTCGCTCATCGTCTCGAAGTACTTCTTCACCAGCCCGCGATATTCCTCCGGCACCCCCGCCCCGCCGCCGCCGACATCCGACTTGAGCGTGGCCTGGATCTTCTCCCAATCCGCGGCGCTGATGCCGAGCTTGGCGAGCTCCGGCGGCACTCCGGGATCGGCCTCGGGCGTGCGCTCCTTCTCATCCGGATTGTCGCCCGGCTGGTTCATCGGGTTGCCGGGCTTCGACTGGCCTGGCTTGTTGCCATTCGGCTTGCCCTGCATGCTCTGGCGTGCGGCTTGGGCAGCATGAGAGAGCGCTTCCGCGGCTTGCGACGCCTCGCTCGCGGATTGGGTAGCTTGGTTCTTCTCGCCGGAGGCTTTGGATGCGGACTGGAAAGCCTCAGCCAGATCCTTCGGCGGGATACTCGCGCGATGCTGTTCCGGCTGCTGGCCCTGCGCCTGCTGCGCTCCTTGGGCGAATTCATCGGCGGCGCGGTTCAGGGCGTCGGCACTGCGTTGAAGATTGTTCGATGCCTGCTGGTGCTGGCCGGCAGCCTCTTGCGGCTTGCCCTCTTGCCCCTGCTGCGCTGCGGCCTTCGCCTGCTCGCTGCCTTGCTGGGAAGTCCCGCGGGCTTCGTTCATGTTTCCGGAGCCTTCGGCCTGCGGCATCTCGGCGATCTCTTGGGCGAGATCCTTGGCGGCCTCCGCCTCCATCTGCTGGAGACCTTGCATCGCCTCCGCGGTCTTGCCCTCGGCAAGCGATTGCAAGGCATTCGCCACTTGCTCCTGGCGCTCCGCAAGCTCACCCAACTCCGCAGCACGGCGCGCCTCCTCGGTAGGATCGGCGTGGGACTGTCCATGCTCAGCCTGTCCATGCTCAGCCTGTCCATGCTCAGCCTGTCCATGCTCAGCCTGTCCATGCTCCGGCTTACCTTGTTCAGCCTGTCCATGCTCAGCTTGACCTTGCTCCGGCTTACCTTGTTCAGCCTGACCATGCTCGGCTTGGCCTTGCTCAGCCTTGCCTTGCTCAGCCTTGCCTTGCTCAGCCTTGCCTTGCTCAGCCTTGCCTTGCTCAGCCTTGCCTTGCTCGTGCGCGCCCTCGGCTGCTTCGGACTTGGATTCCTTCAGCGCATTCACCGCCTCTTTCGCGGCTTCGGCGGCGGCCTTGTCCTCGCCCTTACTCATCGCCTCGCTGGCTTCGCGGGTGGCGGCCTCGGCCTTCGGTAAAACATCGGCGGTCTCGCTCAATTCCTGGCGCGCCTCCGCCAGTTGCTTGGCCGTCTCGCTTGCGATCTTCTGCTGCTCCTTGGCCAGCGCCTCGCGGAGCTGCTGCACCGCTTGCTCGGGCATCGGCTGATTCGCAGCAGGCATCTGGCGCTCCTGTGCCTCAAGCGCCTTTTGCGCCTCGCTCAATTGCTTGGCCTCTTGTGCCATCTCGCGCGCTTCCTGCGCCTGCTGTTGCAGCGCCTCCGCCCGCGCTTGCGGCTGTTCCCGCAGCTGCTGGCGGAGCTGCTCCTCCACCCCGCGCTGGCGGTCCCGCCACTCCTGCGCCAGCGGCTTGTCAGGCTGCTGTTGGGGCTGTTGCTGCGCTTGTTCCTGGTTCGCCGCGACTTGCTTCTCCGCCTGCCGGGCCAGCTCCTTCTGCTGCTGCGCCAGCTCCTGCAAGCGTGCCACTTCCTCGATCTTCTGCCGGTCGCGGTCCATCTGCTGCCGCGCTTCCTCAAGCTCCTTCAGCGCGTTCTCCGCAAGTTGCTTTCCGGCGTCCAGCTTCTCCTCGCGGCGCTGCTGGCCATCTTGCAAGGGCGCGCTCTCCAGCTCCTGCCGCGCCGCCGCTACTTGCTCCGCGGCCTTCTTCACTTCGTCCGCCTTCTGGGCATGCACGCTGTCCTGCATCTGCTCCGCCAGCTTCTCCAGACTCTCCTTCGCCTGCGCCAGCCGGTCGCGCGCTTCCTCGAAGTGCTTCTTCGCGTCCTTGCTCAGCTCGTCGTTCTTCATCTCCCCGCGATGCCAATCCATGCGGTCCTTCGCCTCGCGCGTCGCCTGCATCGCCTTGTCGATCGTCTCGCGCGCACCATCGTGCTCCGCGCGCATCTCCTGCCGCGCCAGCGATTCCGCATTGCGGTCGATCTTCAAGAGCAGCCACTCGGAAGCGCCCACGCCCGGACCGTCCAGCTCCGCCGGACGGGCATCTTCCGCGCGGATCCGCAGGCGCACCTCGCTCGCACCGGGCCAGCGTTCGATCAACTCGCCGATCGCCAGCTCGCTGGCACCACGGAAGCGGAAGGGCTTGCTGCTGCCCGCCACCTTCTCCGGCAACGCGATGTTGCCCTTCACCGGCTCCTTGTTAGAGACCTTCGATTCCACCTGCACCGCGGCGAGCCCGAAGTCCTCCGCCACCTCGTAGCGCAGGCCCAGCACCTCGTCCGGCCTCACCCGCAGCTCCTTCGCCATCGGGCTCAGCCAACGCACCACCGGGATCTGGTCCTCCAGCACCCGCACCGGAAAACGCAGCGCATCCACCTCGCGCCCCAGCCGGTGCTTCAGCTTCACCACCGCCTCGCCCGAGCCATCCTTCTCCAGATTCCACGCGAAGCTCACGCGCCCGCCATTCGCCGCGGTATCGATCTTTCCATCCGCCACGCGCTTGCCCTCGATCTCCAGCCAAGCCTGCTCCACCGCCGTGTTGAGCTTGCCCTCCAGCTTCACCGTGGTGCCACGCACCGCCTCGATCCCACGCCCCAGCGGTCCCTCATCCGGCAGCAGCCCGGAGTATTCCGGGAAGCCCAGGCGCACCCGCGGCTCCAGCATCATCGGGGATGGCCACACGGTCACCGTGAAGCCATCACTCTCTCCGCGGCCGACCCGCGCGTGATAGCGGAAACCCTCGCGCACTGGCTCCATGCGATAGACCCAGCGCTCGCCGGATTGCTCCAGCGGCTGGATCATCTCCTTGCCGTCCGGCGTCTCCATCACCAGATCCATCTTGCTGGCGTTGCCCTCGTAGCGGATCTCGATCTGCAGCGCATCGCCCTCGATCATCTCCACATCGCCGGGATGCACCGCGAACTTCGGTGCCCCCGCATTGCCCAGATTGCTGAAAGGGGCCACCGCGCGCGCCACCAGCCGCATTGCCTCCTTGGGCCACAGCACGAAGAGCGTGGCGAGCATGATCGCCAGGATCGCCGCCGGTCGAGCCCAGCGCCGCCCCGCCCCCACCGAGCGGATCTCCGCGCGGCCATCCACCTTCTCCACGTCCTCGCCCGCGGCCTTGGCCAGCTCCTCCAGCAGCCCTGCGGATGCCCCCGCGTCCCCGCCGGATAGTTCAAGCACCGTGCTCATGCGTTCCTCGATCTCCGGGTGGCGTCCTTCCACCCAACGAGCAACTTGCACCAAATTGATCTTCCGCATCAATGGGCGCAACCCGGCCCACAGCGCGCCGAGCACTGCCGCCACCCACAGCCCGAAAAGCACCCACCGCGCCGCCATCGGCAACGGCGAGAACAGGAGGTCCGCCGCCATGATCAGCAGCAGCCCGCCCAGCGCCACCGTGGCAAGCAAGAGGCCGCCGCGCTGCAACTGCGCCCGGCGGATGTTCGAACGGACCGCCGCCAGCCGGCGCGCGATGTCTTGTCTGGCTTGTTCGGTGCTCATGACTTTGCTCCAGTTCGACTCGTCCAAATCCCTTCTACGGCAGTCCCCCACCCCTTCTGATCACCCATTCCGCAGCCAGCAGGAAGGCGAAAAGCGCGAGCACGAAGGCGTTGTCCCATAGCGTGCTCTCGCGGATCTCCTTTTTAGCGTTGCCTTCCTTCAGGAAGAGCCCGGCCAGATCCCCGGCATGTGCGGCATCCACCACCTTGCCCCCGGACAGATCCGCCACGGTCGTGAGCAGCGGCAGATTGAGCGTCGTCTCCGCCAGCTCGATCGGCCCGCGCGAGCCGACTACGCGGAAGCCCGCAGCGGGAGTCGATCCGCCATCCTCGCCGATCAAGCGATCCGCTTGCGGACCGCGCAGAAGCACCTCATAGCGGCCCGAATGCGGCAGCGCGGGCAGCTCGACTTCATGCAAGCCATTCGAGCCTTCAACCGCAGTCATCGGCGTGCTGGAAATCATCTGGCCATCGCGGAAAAGCTCTGCCTTCAGATCCTTGTCCGTCACGGGATTCAGCTCCGCATCACGCAAACGGGCGGTGACCTTGATCCGGTCATCCGCGGTATAGGTGAGTTGATCCGTGCCGAGCCGCACTCGCGAACCACCGGCCCGCAGCGTCGGCCCCGCACCCCAGCGCACAAGATTGCCCCAGAAGCGGTGGTGATAGAGATCGCCCGCGCCCTCGCGCAGCCGCCAGATGCGGTCGGTGAGCAGCAGCGCTACCTTGCCCTTGCCGGTCTGGCGCGTGACGAGCAGCGCAGAGGCAGCCTCCTTCTCGCGACGCTTGGCCAGAGCATCCAGCGCTGCATTCAAGCCCTCGCCACCGGAGATCGCGGCACTGCCATCCTTGCCCGCGGCGGTGAGCAAGACCTCCGCGCCATCTTTCAGCGAGCGGATCGGCTGCCGCCAGGGAATCTCCGGGAAGCCGGCCCAGACCGCATCGTTCGCCGTCTCGCCGGTCGCCTGCTGCGTCACGGGATGATTGCGCCCCTCCGCGGTCAGCGCGAAGCGGAAGGGTTCCTCCCCCGTGCTGTAGAAAGTACGAGTCCTCTCGTAGGTCTCCACCGGAACCAGGTCCTGGCCCGCGGGCGATGAAATCCCATGCGGCATGTACTGCGGCCCCGCGATCATCACCAGCATCGCCGCGCGTTCCTTCACGCAGCCCGCGATGATCTTCCAGGTCTCGTCATTGATCGAGCCCGGCTCGATGTCGCCCAAGATGATCACGTCGAACTTGCGCCACTCGGCTTCATTCGCGGGCAGGCGCGTGGCCTGTGCATCGCCGAAGGGCCGTGTGGCGGAAGCGGGAATCGCCACATCTTCCTGTTCGTCGATCCGGTCCGGGTGCAGCAGCACGTACTGCATGTGCACCGACTTGTCGCGGCCATAGAAGAGATTGCGCAGGTAGCGGAACTCCCAGCGCGGCGTGCCCTCCACGATCAGCACATTGGTGCGCGCATCGGTGATCGAGGTCTCGAACTCCCAGGCGTTGTTCTCCGGGAAGCGCTCGCCCTCCAGCGCCGCGATCTCGATCCGGTAGCCGCCCACACCGCCCTCCTCCGGCACGGTGATGAAGCGCACTTCCTCGCGATGGTGGTCCTGCGGGATCGGCACGGGCCGTTCTTCGATCATCTTCTCGCCGCGCATCAGCCGCACCTTCGCCTCGCTGCCCTTGTAGCCGTCGAACTTGAGGGATGCGGTCACGCGCATGCGGTCGCCCAAGTGGATCGCTTCCGGAGCCTGAACATTGAGAATGGACGCATCGCGCGGCGGCTCCGCATTGCCGGTCGCCACGATCCCCACCGGCGCATCGAGGATCCCGAAACGCCGCGCTACATCTTCCACGCGGCCCGGGCGATTGTGGCGGCCATCGCTCACCATCACAACGCCTGCGAGGTCATCCGGCGGCACCTGCTCCAGCACCGTACCGAGCGCGGACACGAGGTCGGTGGCATCGCTCCAACCTTCCGTTCCAGCCTCGCCTTCATCGCGCACGCTGCGTGCCGCCCGCACCGTGCGGACTTTCATCGCATCGCCCAGGCTCTTGAGCAGCCCGGAATCCGCCAGCGCCTTCTCCCCGATCTCGATCCGCGTGGCAGGAGCGCCGTCGTCCTTGAGATGCATCGAAGCCGAATCATCCAGCACTACCACCACCTCGCGGTGACGCTCGCGCTCCACCTCACGGACCCATGTCGGCTCGATGAGAATCCACACGAGCACCGCCAGCGCCGTGAGACGCAACGCCACCAGCCAGCGACCCTTCCGCGGCGTCACTGCCTGCAGTTCGTAGCGGTAGAGGAATAGAATCAACTCGACCGCCAGCGCAGTGCCAAGTGCCACCGCCCATACCGGCCAGTCCGGCGAGATGCGGAAGACCTTCGCCAAGCCAGCGAGGAGGGCCCAGACGGCCAGAAAGACCAGCGGAGTGCGAAGGAGAGATCTCATCGGAGCCCTCCTTTTGCATCAAACCTTGATTTTTGCATCAGATGCATTAGAGTCGCCCCATGAGAACCACGCTCGACATCGACTCCGACGTCTTGGACGCCGCGAAGGAAATTTCGGCAAAGACCAAACGCACTGCAGGACAAGTGATCTCCGAATTGGCAAGGAAGGCTCTTACATCCTCTGACAAGAGTGGTGGTGAACCAAATATCCGGAACGGCTTCGAATTGCTGCCGCGACGCGGGGAGATCATCACCCCGGAGTTTGTCCGACGGTTGCTTGAGGAGACCGAAGACCAATGATCTCCCTCCTCGACGCCAACGTCCTGATTGCCCTGTTCGACTCCGACCACATCCACCATGCCCGGGCACATGAGTGGCTGGAACAGGAACGGAGTTCGGGGTGGGCAACTTGTGCCCTGACCCAGAACGCGTGCATCCGTATTCTCTCGCAGGCAGGCTATCCTGGCAGGCTTGCAATTGCCGATATAGCAAACCGACTGCGCACTGTAACCTCAGTCGAGGACCATCACTTCTGGCAGGATTCGATCCAATCCTGCGATGCTGCGGTATTCGACCACAGCAAGATGCTGACATCAAAGCACCTGACCGATCTCTACCTCTTGGCACTATGTGTTGCCAATGACGGCCGTTTGGTGACTTTCGATCAAGGCATCCAACTCCACGTCGTCCTGAAGGCAGAACCGCGGCATCTACTATTACTTCCGTAGCCGGATTGCTCATCGCGGCCCTCCTCCCCATACCGCGCTGTCGCCGAAGTTCACCCGCACATCCTCTGCCGTCCGGCGGGAGCGGGCGACCCAGCGCGCCAGGGCGCTCTCTAACAAGAAGAGGACGAACGCCGCCACTGCGAGCAGCTTCCAGATCTCGCGGCCGAAGCCCTTGCCTTGCAGCACGCCCAGGATGTCGTCCACGGAAGAGGGCTGGAGCAGGTCGGCATGCTTGCGGATCAGTGCGAGGTCATCCGCACTGCGCGGATCGAAGTGACTTTCCGCCGGATCGCGGATCACGGCCACGGGCAAGCTCGCGCCTTCTGCCAGGCCCATGTTCTCCCGCAACTCATCGTCCGCGCTGACCTGATAGACGCCAGGCACCGAGGGGCCCGTGATCGCCAGCTCCCGGCCACGCCGCGCCGGCTTCACGCGTGCCTCGCGCGGCAGGCCCAGCGGGTCGAGCACGCGCATCGCATCGCCCGCCTCCTCGCGCTCCGGGATGAAGGCGTAGCCGGGGATGATCTGCTTGTCGCCGCCGGGCAAGTTCCAGAAGAGGCGCATCTTCGCCTCGCCGCCGTCCTCGCGATACTTGATCTGGATCGGCAACGGCTTGTTTGCTTCCAGCTTCATGCGGCCCAGCTCCCCGGCACCGTAGGCGGCCTTCATCGCGGCGCTGTCGCCCAGTCGGACCTCCACCGTATCGTCCACGTCCGCAGAGAAGACATACTCGCCACTGTAGGGCGGCACGAGCTGGCCGTGCCACTCGATCGAGAAGCGGTCGGCGGGCATGCGCTTGCTGGGCCGGTCATTCCCCCAGCGGAAGTCGATGCCCGGATCCACCCGCAGCTCGGCGGGCCTGCCGCGCCACTCCTGGTTCGAATAGTAGGTGCCGGTGAGTCCGCCGCTCGTCCCGTGCAGGGCCACCGATGGACTCCACGCGGGATCCAAATTCAGCTCCGCACCGCTGCCCGCAGTCCATGCCACCAGCTCATGCACGAGTGGCACGAAGGAACGCAGCGCGGGCAAGTTCCCCGAGCGGGCATCGAAGGAGCAAGTCGCCAGCATGGTACGACCCGCACCGTAGTTCTTCGCCGCCAGGAAAGTCTCCCCGTTCAGATAAGAGGCCGCCAGCACGCCGCCAGTCGGCTCCCCGGTCTTGCGCCACTGCCGCACGCGAGCCGCGGAGAGATCGGAATTCTTCTCGTCCCGGAAGAGCGCGACCGCTTCGTGCAGGAAGGTCGAGGGCGCCGGTGCCACACCATCGGCCGCAACCGCCATCTCGCCCAGCGGCATCGGCAACAGCGGACCTTCGGAGGCCTTCCAGTTGTTGTAGAAGGCAGGCTCGATGCGCGGCCCGGCGATCACTAACAGACCCGTCCCATCCGCGATCCGGCCCGCAAGCTTCGCGGCCAGCCGCTCGGGCAAGCGTGGCACATCCGCCAGCACCACCACCGCGCGGCCATCCAGAGCTTCATCGGTCAACTCGGGAGCGGGCACCACCTCCGGGTCCATCAGGTAAGTATCGCCCGCCTTCTTGCCGCGCCGCAGATCCGGCGAGGGTGCCAGCGCCATCGCGGAATAACCTGCTGCGCGCTCGAAGAAGCTGCCCGCCGGGTTCCCATCCACCAGCAGCACCGGCAGGGTCCCGCGCACGTTCACCACGCGCTCCGCCTTGTCATCCGCGGCCAGGTCATCATTCGCATCCATCCGCGCGACCACCACCTGCGGCCCTTGCTTGGTGAAGCGATGGCGGAACTCCACCGTCTCCTTCTGCCCGGCGACCAGCAGGCCCACCGGCTTCTCGCCCACCTTGTTGCCGTCAATCTCCAGCATCACCGGACCCGGCGTCACCGCTTGGCTGCCGGTGTTTTCCACCGTCACTTTTAGCGCCACCTCGCGGTCCGTGCCGATCACCCGGCGCGAGGTCTCCAGCGTGGCCAGCGAGACATTCCGCAGGCCCTGCGGCACGCCGAAGTCCCGCAGCAGCAGCTTCGGCTTCGAGGGCATGGACTTCCATGCCTGATCCAGGCCATCCCACGCATTCGGATTGTCAAAACGCCAGCCGCCGCGCTGTGCGTCCGTGAAAACGACGATCTCCTTACTCGTGTTCGTGCCCTCCGCCAAGCCGAGCGTTGCCATGCCCAGCGCCTCGTGCGCGCGGAAGGTGCCGCCCACCGGCTTCAGTGAATCCAGCACGCCCAGCACATCCGCACGGTGGGTCAGCGGTGCCGCGGTCTTGGCCTCCGGGGCCGGTCCGCCGAGAACTACGAGAAATGCCGTACCCCGCGGGGCTTCCTTCACCAGCTTCTTCGCCTCATCCACCGCCTGGGCAAAAACCGTGCGCCCGTCCTTCAAAAGCTCCATCGAGGCCGAGGCATCGATCACCAGCGCCACATCGCGCCGCCCGCTGGCCTCGAAGCGCTTCAGGTTCAGCATCCGCTCCATCATCACCAGCGCTACACCCGCGACTAGCAAGAGCAGCGCACAGCCGCGCAAGATCCAGCGCGCCTTCCCCGCCAGCACGAAGGAGCCACCTAACAGGGCGATCCCAATCAAGGCCGCCGGCAGCACGAAGAGCCAGGGCACCGTGGAGTCCGGCGGGATAAAAGGCCGTGCCAGCGCCAGCGCGATCAAGCCTAACAGAAGGCAGCGCGCCGCCATCAGCAAGAGATCCTCCCACTCCATCTTCCGCCGGCGCATCGCCACCGTGTCGAAAAGGAAACGCATCGCGCCCCAATCGACCGGCTTGGCCGCCTGACGCCGAACCAGGTGGATGATGATCGGAATCGCGACACCCGCCAATCCGAGCAGCAGCCATGGACTCAGGAACAGCATCGATCTACTTCCGCCCTCCCAGGTAGCGCAGCAGGGTATCCCGCAGCGGGGTTTTCGTATTCACGGCCACGTAGTCGGCGCGCAGCTTGCCACAAGCGGCATCGATCCGCTTCACGAACTCGCGCACCTTTTCCAGATAAGCCGCGCGCACCGCCTGCGGGTCGATCCGCAGCATCTTCTCCACGCCCTCCAGATCCTTGAAGCGCTGGAAGCTCTTGAAGGGAAAGGTCAGCTCCTCCTCCGCCATCAGGTGGAAGATCACCAGTTCATGCTGGCGGAAGTCAAAGTGGTGCAGTGCCTCGATGATCTTGGCGGGGTCGTCGAAGAGATCGCTGATCAGGATCACCAGCCCGCGTTTCGGAATCCGCTCCGCCACGCCGTGCAGCACCGCGCCCACATCCGTATCCTTGCCCGCCTCCGTGGCATGCAGGTCTTCCAGGATGCGCCGCACCTGGCTGGGTCGGCTACCCGCGCGGATGAAGCCGCGCACGTCCTTGTCGAAGGTCACCAAGCCCGCGGCATCGCCTTGCTTCACGAACAAGTACGCCAGCGCCGCCGCGAGATGCTTCGCATACTCCAGCTTTGAGAGAGGTGTGTCCCCCACCTTCGCCGCGGCATCGCCGGTGTAGTTCATCGAGCCCGAGACATCCACCGCCAGCGTCGCCCGCAGATTGGTCTCCTCGATGTACTGGCGGATCACATTGCGGTCGCTCTTCGCGATCACCCGCCAGTCCAGATCCTTCGGGTCATCCCCCGGCACGTATTCGCGGTGCTCCGCGAACTCCACGGAGAAGCCCTTGTCAGGCGAGCTGTGGCGGCCCGTCAACGTGCCCTGCATGCGGCGGCGCGCATACCATTCCAGCCGCTTCATCACGCCCATCGTCTCCGCCGGGAGCAGGCGCATGCATTCGGGGAGCTTGAGAGAATCTCCGGACATCAGATGGGATAAAAGAGATCGGACAGATCGGGCTGATCCGACGGATCAGACTGATCTTTTTTGTTAGACGACGAGCTCTTCCTTGGGGGAGAGATGCTTCACCAGGCGCTTGATCACGTCATCGCTGGTCACGCCTGCGGCCTCCGCATTGAAGGTGGTGATCACGCGGTGGCGCAGCACGGGGATGGACACCGCCGCCACATCTCCCGTGGTGGCATGGAACCTCCCGCGCAGCACGGCGTGGGCCTTCGCCGCGGAAATCAGGCTGATGCCCGCGCGCGGGCCCGCCCCCCAGCCCACCATCTCCTTCACGAAGTCCGGCGCGGAAGCATCCTTCGGCCGCGTGCCACGCGCCAACTTCGCGGCGAAGTCAATCACATGATCCCCCACCGGCACGCGCTTCACGATCTGCTGGAGATGGATGATCTCCTCCGCATTCATCAGCGGCGTGATCTGCGTGTCGGAGGGGCTCGTCACGCGGCGGATGATCTCGCGCTCCTCCGCCTCCGTGGGGTAGTCCACCAGGATATTGAAGAGGAAGCGGTCGAGCTGCGCCTCCGGCAGCGGATAGGTGCCCTCCTGCTCGATCGGATTCTGCGTGGCCAGCACGAAGAAAGGCTCCGGCAAGTTCAGCGTGTGCTCGCCCACCGTCACGTGGTGCTCCTGCATCGCCTCTAACAGAGCGGCCTGGGTCTTCGGCGGCGTGCGGTTGATCTCATCCGCCAGCACCAGATTCGAGAACAGCGGCCCGTGCACAAAGCGGAAGCCGCGCCGACCCGTCTCCGGGTCCACCTCCAGCACGTCCGTGCCGGTAATGTCCGCGGGCATCAGGTCCGGCGTGAACTGGATCCGCTTGAAGCCGAGATGCAGGGCCCGCGAGAGCGTGGAGACCAGCAAGGTCTTCGCCAGACCGGGCACGCCCACCAGCAGCGCATGGCCGCGGCAGAAGATCGCCATGAGCGCCTGCTCCACCACCGCCTCCTGGCCCACGATGACACGGCCCAGCTCCTCCTTCATCCGCCCGTAGGTCGCGTGCAGCTTTTCCACCGCCGCCTTGTCATCATTGCTCATGGTCCCGGCTCTACGGGGAGCATAAACGGCAAATTGCAGTTTGTTGAAACGGCTTTGGTTTTTTTCTTAGGACTTTCTGCGGGCGTATTTCGGGCGGCCCGCTCTAACACTAGCCAAGCTGCCGGGGAGCCCCTAGCCTCCCGGCGCGTGGGCTTTTTCCGGTTCATCGGCGGTATGGTCATCGGCTTTCTCGAATACATCGGGGAGGTGGCCATACTCGTGGGCCAGATCGCCGTTTCCCTGGTCCGGGGCAAGATCCGCTGGCGGCTCACCCTCCAGCAGGTCGTGGAGATCGGCCACCGCTCGCAGCCGGTGGTCATGATCACCGGGGCCTTCACCGGCGCGGTGCTGGCTGCCCAATCGCTGTTCCAGTTCAGCGCCCTGAACATGGAGACCGGCGCCGGTGCCCTGGTCAGCGTGGCCATGCTCCGCGAGCTGGGTCCCACCATCACCGCGCTCATGCTCGCCGGCCGCGTGGGTGCCGCCATGGCCGCCGAGATCGGCACCATGCGCGTGACCGAGCAGGTCGATGCCCTGCGCTCGATGGGCGTCCACCCGGTGGATTACCTGGTGAGCCCCCGTATGCTGGCCATGATCTTCGCCATGCCGCTCCTGATCGGGGAGTCCGCGGCGCTCGGGATCATCGCTTCCGTGATCGTGGGCACCGGGCCCTTCAACGTGAATCCGGCCTACTGGATGGACCAGATGGGCAAGCACACGGACTACACCGATATCCTCATCTCCCTCATCAAGGGCCTCGTCTTCGGCATCCTCATTGTCTGCATCTCCTGCCACCAGGGCATGAGCGCGAAGGACGGCGCGGTGGGCGTGGGCAGGAGCACGACCCGCGCGATGGTCTATTCCGCGCTGGCGATCCTGATCGTGAATTTCTTCCTGACCCTGCTGATGAACGTGATCTTCCCCGCGGGTTTGGTGGCGCGGTAAGGCCGCGCTGGTTAGCCGGACGGGACAGGTCGGGAAGCTCCAAATTCTAAATTCCAAATTTCAAGGAACAGCCAACAACCGGAAGAATCTGGAGCCCGGCTGTTCTGCCTTTCTTGGCACTTGGAACTTCTTCTTCACTTGGCACTTCAGGCCCGCCCCACCCCCGCGTTTTGCACCACCCTACGCGGATAGCCTCACCGTCGAAGGATCCGGGTCGATGAAGTGCGCCCAGCTGTCGTCGGAGTGCGCGTTTTCGCGGAGGCCGAACATCGGGCGCCAGCGCGGCGCGGCGGGCTTGCGCAGCGGGTGCATGTTCGCCTCGTGGGGGAGCTTGTTCGCCTTCCGCGTGTTGCAGCGGATGCAGGAGGTCACGATGTTTTCCCAGGTCGTCCGTCCGCCTTTGTCGCGCGGCATCACGTGGTCCAGGTTCAGCTCGGCCTCGGTGAAGATCTTGGCACAGTACTGGCAGGTGTGCTTGTCGCGCAGGAAGACATTCCGCCGCGTGAAGCGCACCTCCATGCGCGGCAGTTTTTCGTAGATCGCCAGCACGATGATCTTCGGCACCCGCAGCGCGAGCCGCACGGTGTGGATCATTTCCTCGACGATTTCTCGCGACGAGTGCTCTACCCACGAACCCAAGTCGTGAGTCTGGAATCGGTCCGCGCCTTCAGTCTGCACCACCTGCGCATGGCCCAAGAAGAGAAGCTTGAGCGCACGCCGGACGGTGCAGGTTTGCACCGGTTGCCAAAACCGGTTGAGGACGAGGACGGGGTGGTCAAGATGGCCTACCATGCCTTTTCCCAGCAATTGCCGCGGAAGCTAGCAGGCTGTCCGAATGTCGCAAGGAAAAGCTCGGCGGCAAAGGAAGTTACGGGAATTTTTGAAATCCGCCGAAAGCGACTTCAAGGAAGGGCAAAGGGAGGTCCGGGAATTCGCAAATCTTCAGCCGGGAAATTATGGCAGATCTGCCCCTTCCCACAATTGAGTAGGCTGCCGTGCGGCGACTTTTCCGAAAGCATGGGGTTGGTGAAAGGCGGAGGGGCTTGGCCCGCGTCTCCGAAATCCAGGCTTGCACTCCCGCTTCGGCCAGAAAAAAGTTGTCTGACAAATCCATGAACATCCGAACCCTGTTTGCCACCCTCCTCCTCGCCTCCCCGCTTGCCGCTGCGGAAGAAGGCTTCACCGAGATCTTCAACGGCAAGGACCTGAGCGGCTGGACCCGCGTCAATGGCGACGGCGAATACAAGGTCGAGGGCAAGGAGATCGTCGGCACCGGCAACAACGTGAAGTCGAACACCTTCCTGCGCACCGACAAGACCTACAAGGACTTCGACTTCCGCTTCGAAATGAAGTTCGACGACCTCTCGGGCAACTCCGGGATGATGTTCCGTGGCCTGCAGAAGGAGGGCAAGGACGGCCGGGTGAACGGCTACCAGTGCGAGCACGACCAGGATCCAAAGCGCTCCTGGATGGCCGGTCTCTACGACGAGGCCCGCCGCGGCTGGCTGGTCCCCTATCGCAACGACGACAAGACGAAGGTCTTCCCGGAAGCGGAAGTCAAAAAGCAGGAGGAAGCCCGCAAGGCCTTCACCAAGCAGGGCCAGGAAATCACCAAGCTGGATGACTGGAACGACATCCGCATCCTCTGCCAGGGCAAGCACATCCAGATCTGGCTGAACGGCAAGGAGCGCGTGGACTACACGGACGAGGCGAAGGAATTCACCCCGGAAGGCTTCTTCGCCCTCCAGGTCCACGCCGGCAAGTCCTGCAAGGTCCGCTGGCGGAACCTGCGCATCAAGGAGCTTTAATCGCCGCCTTCCCGGCCAGCATCTCTTCCCAGAAGCCCTCGCTGAGTTCAGCGAGGGTTTTTGTTTTGTGGACCCTGGCAGCGGATACATCAGGCAGATCCGTGGCCCACACCACCTGCATGCCCGCAGCCAAGGCGGAGGCCACGCCGCGGCGGCTGTCCTCGATCGCCACGCAATCGCCGGGCTCCACGCCGAGGCGGCGGCAGGCGAGCAGATAGACATCCGGTGCCGGCTTACCCTCTGTCACTTCATCGCCAGCTGCACGGACCAGGAAGTAGCCCGCCAGCCCGGCGGCTTCCAGGCAGAGCGCGATGTCCTCCATGTCGCTGGAGCTCGCCAAGGCCAAAGGCACGCCCCATTCGCAGAGGCGCTCTAACAGATCCTTCACGCCCGGCAGCGGCTTGAGGCGCTTGCCGCCAATGATCGCCTTCCACGCGGCACGCCAGTCCTTGCTGAAGCGCGGGGCATCGAAGCCTGGCGGGGCCTTCGCGGCGAGGTAGCTCTCGATGGCATCATTCGTCGCGCCCATCAGCTCGCGGAAGTATTCCTCCTTCGTGAGCTTGCCGCCTTGCAGTGCATAGGCCCTGCGGAAGGCCTCGCAGTAAAGCGGCTCCGTGTCGAAGAGCGTGCCGTCCATGTCGAAGATCACGCCGCGGCGCTTCTCCGGCCCAGCCGCGGCGGCATCCGCCAGCTTCTTGCGGAAGTCGCTGGGGCGCTCGCCCCCCTCCGCGAGGAAGAAGCGGCTCAGCTCATGCGCGGACGCGAACTGCATGGTCCGCGCGATGTCTGCCAGGCTGCGCTCCTGGTCCGCCAGCAGCTGCTGCAAGTGGCGCAGGCGCACCCGCTGGATCTCCTGCTTCGGCCCGTGGCCGAGCTGCGTGGAGAAGCGCGCCTTGATCGTGGTCATGGACAGCGGGGTGAGCTGCTCCAGCTCGGCCACCTGCAGAGCTTCCCGCGGCGCACGCAGGCGGATCTGCCGGACCAGCTCGCGGATCTCCGGATCGGCGATCGCCAGGGTATCGCTGGACTCGCGCAGCACCATCGATTGCAGCGGGATCTCCGTGCGGCCCGGCGGGAGAGCTTCGCCCTTCATCTGCCGCGATAGCAATTCCGCCGCCATCCGGCCCGCCTCGCGCCCCGGATAGACGATGCTGCTCAGCGCGGGAAAGGTGGCGAAGCAATAGGCCGAGTCATCGCCGAAGCCGATCACCGCCAGATCCTGCGGCACGCGGATGCCCAAGCGGTCCGCGGCGCGCAGTGCCACCGCGCCGAGCGAGTCATCCACGACGAAGAGGCCGCAGGGCTTCGGCAGTAGATCGAGGAAGGCCATCACCTCCGTCTCCACCTCACGCCAGGTCTGCGGCTTCCACAGCGGCCGGCCCTTCAAGTAGTGCACCGTCGGCTCGCAGCCATACTCCCCCAGCTTTGTGCGGAACCCGGCGAGCCGTTCACGCGCATAGCGGCGCAGGCCGGGCGCGAACTCCGCCTCGCGGTAGAAGGTCTCGCCCCGGGCCAGGAAGGCGAAGTGCGGTACCGCGCATTCGATCAAATGCTCCGCGGCCATCGCACCGGCGCGCGCATTGTCCGGCACCACACGGGGATAGCCCAGGTCCGGCCCCTCCGTGCTCAGCAGCACCACCGCCTGGCCGCGCTTGCGGAAAGCTTCCAGCTCCTCTTCGGAGGCGCGGAACAGGATCAAGCCGTCGCCATGCCAGTCGCGGTCGATGTGGACCACCTCCATCTCGCCATAGGAGCGGTTCTCCGTGACCAGGCGCCATGACTCGTGGCTGCGCATGAAGTCGACCACGCCGGAAGTCACCTGCGGGCCATAGGACGACCACACCGGATGGCGGATCGCGACGCTGCGGCGGATGTTGCTTGGGGTTTCCGGCATTGCCGGCGATGCAAGCGGAGGCCCCACGCTCTGGCAAGCGGGACCGGCAAGCGGGAAGGCGTGACGATATCTTCCCCCACTCGGATGAGTAGGCGGCTAAACGGTGCGGTACACTTCACCGTGATCATTGCAGGGCTCCCCACCCGTAATCGACCTCGACCAAGGACCAAATTATCCTACCATGAACCCACCTGCATACCGTCTCCCGACTACCATCGCCGCGCTGTTAGGCGCGGCCCTCCTTACCGCAAGCGCCAGCGCCCAGTCCTACACCAGCACCGTGCTGGCGGACGAGCCGCTGGCCTACTACCCGCTCGGCGATGCCGCTCCGGTCACCGACGTGGCCTACAATGCCGGCAGCGCGGGCGCGATCCTGAATGGCACCCATCGCAATGTCCGGCACCAGGCGCCCGGCGTCCTGATCGCCAGCACGAACACCGCCTCCTCCTTCGATGGCACGCCCGCCTCGGCGGCGGACCGCTCGCGGACCCTGGTGCCTTTCAATGGCGCGCTGAATCCCGTCAACGGCAGCCAGCCCTTCACGATCGAGGCCTGGGTCCGGCCGACCATTGAGGAAAACACCGTCGCCGGACAGGCGCCGCTCTTCAACCGCCACTCCGCCGGGAACCGCCAGGGCTGGGTCTTCTTCCAGCGCGCTTCCAGCGCCGTGCCCGGGCGCACCCAGGGATGGAACTTCCGGATGTATAACCAGAACGGCAGCTCGCAATCGATCGACCTCACCGGCGGCAGCTATGTCGTGGGCGATTGGTGCCACCTGGTGGTGGTGTGGAGCGGCAGCAGCGCCACGATGTATGTGAATGGCGTGCAGGTCGCCACGCAGGCTGGCAGCTATGCGCCGAACACGGACGTCCCCTTCGGCATCGGCTCCTATTCCGCGGACAGCGCGGGGGACAATCCCTTCACAGGGGATATCGACGAAGTGGCCTACTACCCCGCGGCCCTGAGCGCGACGCAAGTCTCCGAACACTACGACAATGCCTTCGACGGGTTGCCGGTCGAGAGCTACGCGGACATGGTGAAGGGTGATGGCGCGAGCCTCCACTTCCGCATGGACGAGCCGTCCGGCGACCGGGTGATCGCGGTGAACCAAGGCACGCTGGGTGCCGCGGGCAACGGCTTGCACTTCCCCGGCGCGGTCCACGAGGTGGACGGTGCGCTGGCGGGCGAGAACGACACCGCGATCCACTTCGACGCGATCGACAAGGCTTCCGATGACGGCGGCTATCCGACGATCTTGCCGGAGCGTTCCGAATTCAACTCCGCGAGCTTCTCCTGGGAAGGATGGGTGCGCCCGACTGCGGCCGGCCGGCAGAACGCCCAGTGCGTGATCAAGAACCACAACCCCGGCAACACCCGCACCGGCTGGGTGCTCTGGCAGCGCGCGGCCATCGGCGGCACGAACTTCGAGGGCTTCGGCTGGAACCTGCGGATGTACAACGGCAATGGCAACAACCGCACGATCGACATCGTCACCGGCAATGGCGCGGGCGGCTACACCGTGGGCCAATGGCAGCACCTCGCCATCACCTACAACGCGAACACGCAGACCGCCATCTTCTACGTGAATGGCAACCCGGTCAGCACGCAGACCACCACCAATGGCCCCTATGTCCCGAATCCCGCGGGCTCCGGCCTGGTGCCGTCCATCGGCGGCTTCGGCAATGGAACGGAGAACCCCTTCGAGGGCGACATGGATGAAGTGGCCTTCTATGACAAGGTGCTGAGCCCCACGCTGATCACCCAGCACTACACGACTGGTAAGAGCGCGTCTCCCGTCACGCCCTATGCCGACCTGATCGCCGCCGACGCGCCGGTGGGCTACTACCGCATGAATGAGGCAGCGCGGACCGCGATCCTCAACCAAGGGACCGCGGGCGCGGATGCGGATGGCACGCTGGTGAACCTGCCGCTGCCGGTGGCGCTGCCGCAGGTGAGCCCGGGCACCCCGGTCTACAAGGGCTTCCCCACGGGGACCAGCGGCAACCAGTTCCGCGGTAGCAAGACCTATGCGGAACTCAAGAACCCCGCGGCCCTGAACTTCGCCGGGCCGATCACCCTGGAAGCCTGGGTGAAGCCGGACGCCACGCAGGCGAACTTCTCCAACGGAATCATCTGCCACGGCCTCAATGACGACGGCAGCCCACAGGAGATCTTCCTGCGCATCGAAAACGGTAACTACGAAGTGGGTGGCGCCACGGGCAAGGCCTCTGCTGCTGTGCCCGCGGGCGATCAGGGCGGCACGGCATGGGTCCACCTCGCTGGAACCTGGAGCGCCGGGACCTGGACCCTCTACCGCAATGGTTCCTCCATCGCGACGGGTGCCGATGCAACGGGACCGACAACGGTGGCCAACGCGAACTGGGCGATCGGTGCGCGTGGCCGCTGGAAGCGTGGCACGGGCTTCCCGGATGCCACCGTGCCCGTGGAGCACCGGAACTTCTCCGGCGGTATCCTGGGCGCGGCGATCTACAACAAGGCGCTCTCCGCCGGGCAAGTCCGCGACCACTTCTTCAGCGGAGTCGGTTCCTCGCTGGTCCTCACCCAGCCGGGCGGCGTGATCACCCTGGAGTGGAGCAGCGGCATCCTCCAGCACTCGGATGATCTGGGCAACTGGTTGGATGTTCCCGGTGCCACCTCCCCTTATCTGCCTTCGGACGGCTGGCGCGAGTTCTACCGCCTGCGCTACTGAAGCCCGGCTTCGGCTGCCAGCGATGTTTCTGCAAGGACCCGCCACACCGGCGGGTCCTTCTTTTTGGGCCACACGCAGGTTGGGCCGTGCGCCGATATTCCCGCCCCTTCCGGCGAAATTGCCCCTACCCCGTCCCGCCCACACGCGGGCACCGTGGATGGCGCAATGACCTCGACCCTCCGCTTTCTTCCCCTGCTGTTCATCGCCACGGCCCAGGCCGCGACGATCTACGAATGGTCCTTCAATTCCGGAGATCTCTCCACCTCTCTCGGCAATGGCGTGATGAGCACCGCCGGCGCCGGCACCGCGGGCTCGCTGTCCTTCGCCACCACCAATGGCAGCACGGTGCCGCACATCGGCGGCGTGCCGGCAAACTACATGAGCGTGCCCGCCCTGCCCACCGGGGCGAACGGGTTGCTGCTCACCTTCAATGACAGCGGGCCAAACGGCGGCGGTTCCTACCTCAACCAGTACACGCTGGTGATGGACCTCTACAGCCCGGGCACCGCGGGCTGGCAGGCGCTGATGAATACCGACACCAGCAATGGCAACGATGCCGACTGGTACATCTCGAACACCGCCCAGACCGGCATTGGCGCGCTGACCTATTCTGCCGCGGGAGCATTCACGCAGAATGCCTGGAACCGCGTCGCGGTCTCCGCGGACCTCACGGCAGGCACGGTAAGCTACTATATCAATGGTAGTTTGGTGGGCACGCGCACCGGCACCGCGCTCACGGACGGACGCTTCGCGGTGTTCTCGAATGCGAATGCCGGCGCGGACCTCCTGCTCTTCAACGAGGGCGACACCAGCGGCACCTACACGCACAACCTGCTGGTGAACTCCGTGGCCTTCACCGACGAGGCCCTGAGCCAGAGCGCCATCCAGGCGCTCGGCGGTGCTTCCGCCGCGGGGATCTTCGTGCCCGAGCCCTCCAGCGCCGCGCTCGGCCTGCTCGGCAGCCTCGCCCTGCTGCGCCGCAATCGCCGCCGCTGATCCCCTTCTCCACTCCTGCCGCTGCTAGCACCATCCATGAAACGCTCCGACTTCCTCCGCCTGTCTGCCCTCGGCACCCTTGGGACCTTCGGCCTTACATCCCGCTCGCGCGCCTTGCCGGCGGGCTACAGCGGGATTCCCGCCGGGATCCGCCCCTATCTCCAGACACCGCGCCCGGACTCCATGTGGGTTTCATGGTTCACCGACAATGCCACCAGCGGCAGCATCGAGTGGGGCACTTCACCGGGCAGCCTGACGAATACGGTCACGGCCGCGCTGGATGTGCTGGGCACCGGCTACAACTACCACTCCGGCCGCATCACCGGGCTCTCGCCTAACAGCTACTACTACTATCGTGTAAAGAATGGTGCCACGAGCTCGGATGTCTTCCGCTTCCGCACGCCGGTGCCCGCGGGAACGAAGACCGGCCGCCTGCGCGTGCTAGTGATGGGCGACAACCAGATCATCGGCGAGAACCGCTACGAGAAGCTCATCGCCTGCTGCAAGGCCAAGATCGAAGCCACCTACGGCCTGCCGATCGAGGAAGTGATCGACTTCATCCTCATGCCAGGTGACCAGGTGGATGTCGGCACCCTGGACCACTACCGGAACCTGCATTTCAAGCAGTGCGGCCTGGTGTCTCCCAACCTGCCGATCATGACGACGATCGGCAACCACGAGACCTACTATGACACCGGCATGGATCTCTACCGCCGGATCTTCCGCTACGATGACATCAGCTACGCGGGCATCCCCGGGCCGGAGGGCGAGATCTACTACGCCTACCAGATGGCGAACGTGGCCTTCATCCACACCAGCAGCGAGCACACCGGTGCCGTCCAAAAAGGCTGGGTGCGCTCACTGGTGGATGCACTGAAGACCGATGCCAGCACGGACCTCTGCGTGAGCGTCTGCCACCGCCCCTACCAGGCAGAGCAGTACGTGGGCGATATCTCCAGTTGGTTCCGCAGTGACATCATGCCGATGCTCGCGGAGACGGACAAACACGTCCTGAACATCGGTGCGCACCACCACCTCTACGCCCGCGGCCAGACCCGCGATTGGCCGATCTATCACATCATCTCCGGCGGCACCGCCTGGGACCAGTACTGGGGCCAGTCCACCGAGCTGGACATGGACGACGTGCAGAAGACCGTGGCCCACTGGGCATGGCAGCTCATGGACTTCGACCTCGCGGCGCGCACGATGGAGGTGAACTGCTATGCGGAAGCAAATGTGAAGCTGCCCGAGGCGACGCGCTGGAACTACAACAGCCGCCTGATCGACAGCTTCCACCGCAAGCTCGGCCTGGCCGCGCCGAACAAGCCGGCGCTCACCAACACCTTCAGCGCGCCGGTCAACCTGCCGGTCGAGCTGGTCAGCGGTGCCTATCAGACGGCTTCAGGCGAGGCGCAGAACAGCACCTGGTTCCAAGTCGCCGCGGATGCGGGCTTCACCAACCTGAAGATCGACCGCATCCGCGATGCGGAGAACCTCTATGGCGATACCGGCGCGCCGCTCTACGAGCCGGTGAACATCCACGCCAGCTTGGACATCCTGCGCTACACGATTTCCTCCGGCCTGGCGAACGGCACCTACTACTGCCGCGTGCGCCACCGGGACATGAATGCCATGTGGTCGCCCTGGTCGGATGCCCTGAGCTTCCAGCTTCAAGGCAGCATCATCGGCGATCCCAAGATCACGATGGCCAAGAGCGTGTATGCGCCGAACGAGGACTTCGTGGTCACCCATGAGAACGGCCCGGGCCTGGCGAAGGACTGGATCGGCATCTACAAGAAAGGAGACACGCCGGGCCCCACCGCCTCCACCACCTGGCAGTATGTCGCCGGTGCGAGCGGCACGCGCAACTTCACCTACAACCTGCCGGTGGGCGAGTGGTTCGCCGCCTACTTCACCAATGATGGCTACACCGAAGTCGCCCCGCGCGTGTCCTTCTACGTGGGCAACAAGGTGACGCTCACTCCCTCCGAAATCGCCTATGATGAAGGCGAAACCGTCTCGGTCGCCTTCGCCAATGCGCCTGCCGGTGCCAAGGACTGGATCGGCATCTACCGTGTGGACCAGACTCCGGGGCCCACGGGGGCCGTGCTGTGGAGCTATGCCAGCACTGCGAGTGGCACCAAGACCTTCGCGAACCTGCCGAAGGGCTACTACTACGCCACCTTCATGGTGAACGATGGTTACCAGGAGATCGCGGACCGCGTGCGATTCTCCGTGGGCAGCCTGATCTCCGGCGTGAGCATGGACTCACCGACGGTCGAGCAGGGCGCGGACTTCACCGTGCACTTCACCAATGGCCCGGGGATCCCGAAGGACTGGCTCGGCATCTTCAAGCAAGGGCAGACGCCGGGGGTGGATGTTCTAACAGCCTACCTTTACTTCGCCGGGGCCAGCAATGGCAGCGCGACCTTCCACCTGCCCAACTTGCCGCCGGGCGACTACTTCGTGGCGATGTTCACCAACGACTCCTACACCGAGGTCTCGAACCGCTTCCTCTTCACCGTGCCGGGAAAGCCTGAACTGAAGATCGAAAACTCCTCGATCGAAGGTGACACGATGCGCCTGCGCTGGAACTCCGAGAACGGCAAGACCTACAAGGTCCAGAAGAGCACCGGCCTGAAGAACGATTGGACGGACATCCGCACCGTGAGCGCCACCGGGCCAAGCCACGAGGAGCTGATCCCGATCAACCGCGCCGCAGAGCCGAGCTGCTACTTCCGCGTGACGGATCTTTGAGAGGCTCGGGACTCTCAGCGCCGGGAGGCGCGTCGGAAATTAGCCGGTGGTGGAGGCTCTGCGGAACCACCGGTAAGCACGGTAAAACCATTGAGCCCCGGCAGGGGCGACGGAAATAAATGCCGGGAGCACCGGGGTGTTTCCGGCATCTGGAGTAGCCGTGCCGGGAATGCCTAGGAATTACGGTACCGCTCGTAGAGGCGGCACTTCCGCCGGCCCTCCGGGGCGACAATCCTCATGGCGGCCTGTCCGGTGGTTCCGCAAAGCCTCCACCACCGGCTAATATCCGATGCGCCTCCAGCGCGAAGAAGGATGCGGCAAACCGGCACCACCCTATCTCTCCGGCCGCGCAGGAGTGGTGAGCTCGCGGAAGGCATCTTCCAAAGCCTCGCCATTGCCGCCGGCCGAAGGTGGACGGGCCACAGTGGTTCCAGACAAGCGCTTCGCCATGTCATCTTCCGGCGCGCGAGTATTCCCGGAAATCTCGAAGCTCGCCCAGAGGAAGTCACCGCCGCGCCGCGTAAAGAGCGCCCGCAGCTGCGACGTGGATTCCCCCACCGTCGCGACTGGAAGTCCGACCTCCAGCGTGCCCTCCAGCTTGCCATCGCGCCGGGCGACGACCCGTCCACCCAAGGCCAGGCGCGAGCGGGTTTCAAAGTTGATGTTCTCCACGCCGGCGACTTCGCCATCCTTCACCAGTTCACCGCGCGCGGATTCGAAGCGCGGACGCTGATACCATGGCTCCTTCAACAGCGAGGACAGGATCTCGAACATCGGCAGCGCGCTGGCCGTGGGATCATTCCCTGCCACATTGCGGAACGGCGCACGCAGGCTCAGCCCGCCCTTCTCGGACTCACGCAGCACGAGCTTGCCGGCGTTGTTGTCGTCCGGTGTCTCCACCGTGGCGACGAGCCAATTGCCGAAAGCGGAACCGAGCAAATCGTTCATCGAGATCCGTTCAAGCTTCGCCACCAGCGCGGTGCCTTCGCCACCTGGCTCCAGCGGCAGATCGGCGGGATTGCTGATTTGCAGCTCCCCCTTGCCGCTGCTTCCAGGGGAGATCAGCAGGTTGCCCAGCTTGATCTTCCCGCCCTCGAATTGCAGGGAGGCGAAGGTGAGGTCGAAATTCCCCCACTGGGCCGATTCCAGGTTGCCGCCCTTGAACTGCAGGTTTGCGGTTCCGGCCTTGGGGTCGAGCGGGGTGAGCGTCGCCTCACTATCGCGCACACGGAACAGCGGTCTCTCCGGATCGCCCATCAGGACCGAGAACTTGCTGCTGCAGTAGCGGAACTCGAAGGGGCATTCACCGGCTGGCACCGTGCGCGGCGCAGCCTCCCAAGGGGCCTTGCGCAGCACCAGCTGGCCGTTTCCGGAGTAAAGCTCATGGCCCTTCCACTTGCCGCTGGGAAGCTTGGTGGCCTCCAGACTGCCATTGATCGCACCGCAGCGGAGATTATCCAGAACCGAGCTCTCCGGCCACTTGAGTTCCAGTCCGGTCGCGCCCACGCTGACCGGGCTCAGGGTCAGGCCGGTGAGCTTCGGCTCGGCACCTGTCCAGGTGCGGATCCGCCCGTTCACCTGGTCCTTGTAGCCGCTGCTGTTCAGGTAAAGGAAGGAGCCGAGGAAGACCAAGCCGGTCAGGACCACGAGGCCCACGGCGACCACGATCTGCGCGACGCGGAACTGCCGGTGGCGGCGTTCCTTCTCCTTCTTCGGCTGGCGGCTGCGCCGCTTGCGCTTCCGCATGCGGTATACCTGGGTCCCGTCCTCACGCGTCACCAGTTGCGCCTCGCCATCACGTCCGCCATCGCCGCGTGAGCGCAGGCGATCCATGATGTCGTCGATCGAATAATTCTCAGGTTCCGGATCCGGTGATGGCATCGCAGCTGGTCAGAAAAAGGTCCGGCGGCAAGCTCCGCCGCCGGAGAGTAAAGGTCAACGGCCACCTGAAATTTCCCGCTCCGGGGAAAGCATGGCCCCGCTTGGCACCTCCCCCGTGGGATCGAGGACCTGCACGGTCACCAGGAAAATGATCGCGGTGCGCACAGGCTGGTAGCCTTCGTTCCGGAAGAAACGTCCGAACAAGGGCAGATCGCCGAGGAACTGAGTCTTGTCCTCAAACTTCTGCACCCGCTCTTCCGTCAGGCCGCCGAACACAATCGTCGCGCCGTTCTGGATGGTCAGGCTGGTATCCGCCTTCATGGCAGAGAAGACCGGCATCAGGATCTCGTTCGAGGTGAGCACCACCCGCGTAGGGTTACCCAACAAATCCGTGGAGGGGCTGGTGATCGGGGTGCCGTAGTTCACGAAGCCGTCGAAGTCCACCACGCTCGACTTGAGCACGAGGTCCACGAGGTTGCCGTCGGCACTCACGGTCGGCAGGACATCCAGCACCACGCCCACATCGCGCTTGGTGAAGGAAGTCGGCGTGGCCGGGGTGATTGGCACGAGCGGCGCAGAGGCGGTACCGACGGCATTTCCGTTCGCGTCGAGCAGATCGTTCCCACCGCCGATGGTGTTCGGCAGTTCCGGGGGCTCGTATTCCGTGGGATAGATGAACTCGCGGATCACCTCCACGGTGGACTGCTGGCCGCTGCGGGTGACCGTGGAAGGCTTGGTCACGAAGCTCACGCCTTTCTTCTGGTCGAGTCCCCGCATCAACGCCGTCAGGTTGTTGTTGTTGAGGATGCCGTTCGCCCAAAGGATGCCGGGGGCGCGGGCCGAGCCGGGCGCGAAGCCATTCTGCGCCATGGTGATCCGGTCGTCGATCGCGTTGCCGGTGATCGCTTCCGTGCCGCTACGGTTTCCGGAGGTAATCCCGTTCCGGTTGACGGCACCCGGCGGGAGCGTGATGTCCGAAAGGTTCTCCGGGTTCGAGGCGCCCCCGGACAGGTGCAGGGCCGGCACGCCGGGCACTCCACCATGGCCGCCGAGCGGGAATTCATCCAGCAGCCAGTCGAAATCCAGTTCCTTGAGCGTGCGCTCCTGGGTCTTGATCATGGTCACGGTGACCGCCACCTGGGTCGGCTTCTCGGAGGCCGCGAGCGCGACCACCTGCTCCACCAGCTCCTGGTTCAGCACGGTATTCGTGACGCGGAGCGAGCTGGACCCCGGGGAATAGGAGGCGGAAGCCCCCTCCGGGAACTGGACGCCCAGACCCTTCAGGCGCGTCACCGCGTCCATCTTCTTGGTGAGCACAGTGCCCTTGCCCATCTTATCCTCGGCGAAGGGGTCCAGGGCCCCCTCCCCGCCCGCGGCGCTGCCACCGCTGCTGAGGAAGTCCGGGGGCACGCGATACACGCGGGTGATCATTTCCGCGGAGGCCATCCCCGAGGGACGGATCGCCACGGCGTATTCCTGGGCCACGTAGTTCGTGTGCGTGATCTCACCGATGGACTGCAGGACCCGGGAGATCGGGACATTGCGGAGCTTCAGGTTGATCTTGGTAGCGAAAATCTCCTTGGCCTCCGGGCTATCGCCATGGCCCACGTCCAGGACGAAGTTCACGCCCTTCTTGGAGGGCTGGGCCTCGAAGGTATCGAGCCTCACCGACTGGGCGCGGAGGAAATCCAACGCTTCCTGGATCGTCGTGCCATCGAAGTCGACGGAGGGGATGATCAGGCGGTCCAGCTTTGCGGAAAGCAGCATGCGCACGGAACCACTGCCGTCATCCAGGGGATTAAGCCCGTCAGGAATGACGGCGAGCGGCTTGACCTTGATCTCCCAGCCACCGTCCACCTGGGCGAGCATCTCGGCCCGCGTCGCGTCGGAAGCGGCCTTGTAGTAGTCGGCGCGGAGTTGCTCCACTTCCTCCATGCCACGACGCGCCGCCTTGTTGGTGGGGTCGACCCTGAGGACTTCCTCATACATCATCCCCGCCTGGTCGTACTTGCCGATGTCCTTGAAGCCTTGGGCTTCATAAAGGCTCTGGCGGACCTTCTCGACATTCTTGGTGTGGTCCAGCGTGACCGCGGGATTGGTCCGGATCGGATCATCCAGTTCCTCCCGCAGTTGGCGGGCAGGGCCATCCAGCGGGGCTACGCCCGGCTCCAGCACCGAGTCGAGTGTGGTCACGGCACCGGAGACATCGCCCAGACGGCGCTGCCTGCGGGCCTGCTCCACGGAGGCCTGGGCCAGGCGCTCCGTCGCAGCGGTGCGCAGGGCGTTGCTGGCCGGGGCCGCGGGCAGCAGGTCGCGCGCGTGGCCGTAGGCTTGCACCGCCTCGGACCACTTCCCCGCGTTGTAGGCTTCATCCCCCTTGATGAGGGATTCCTGGGCCTCGCGGGTCCGCGCCGCCCGCCGCTCCATTTCCGCCTGCGCGAGCTTTGAAGGAGCTTGCGCGGCAAGGGGTTGGGCGAGCAGGAGACAGGTTAGCGGCGCTACCGCCACCAGGCGGGCACGTGAGGTGACAAATTGGAAACGATCGGAGATCGGCATCGGGCTTTCGGCGATCTATAAAGTGCTGTTTTGGACAGGGTAAGCGGAAAATCCGGGAAATTTCAAGTTCCGGCGGCCCCTGCGGCACGGAGTATATACATTGCCTGTTCTGCATCCCGCGCGATCTGGGCCTTCAGGGCGTCCAGCGACTCGAACTTCCGCTCCTCCCGCAGGTGGTTCACGAATTCCACCTCCAGCACCTGACCGTAAAGATCCCCGGAGAAATCGAAGAGATGGACCTCCAGCAAGCGCGACTCACCATCCACGGTGGGCCGCACGCCCAGGTTCGCCACGCCGTCCAAGAGTTGCTCCCCGGTGCGGGCCCGCACGGCCCACACGCCATCCGGCGGGAATTGCTCCTCGCCGCGCTCTACGTTCGCAGTGGGGAAGCCGATCTGCCGCCCCAGCTTGCGCCCTTCCATCACGCGGCCCTCCACCGTGTAGGCCCGGCCAAGCATACGGGCCGCGGAGTCCATGCTGCCATCCCGGATCGCTTGGCGGATGCGGGTGCTGCTGATCCGCTCCCCATCCATCATCACCGGTGGCAGGGCTTCCAGGCGGAAGCCGTGCTCATGGGAGAGCCGGCCCAGCATCGCCACATCGCCACGCCGCCCCTTGCCGAAGCGCCAGTCCTCCCCCACGGAAATGGTGGCCACGCCTGCGGCCACGATCTCCCGGACGAAGTCCTCCGCCTCCTGCGCCGCCCGCGCGTGGTCGAAGTGCAGGGCCAGCAGGAAATCCACGCCCATGCGGCCGAGGATCTCCGCCTTGTGGTCCAGGGAGGCGAGCAAGCGCCGCGGGGCCCTGTCCGGGGCCAGCACGCGGATGGGATAGGGATCGAAGGTCAGCACGCCACAGGTTCCCCCGCTCTCCGCCCGCGCAGCCAGCGCCTTCCCGATCACCGCTTGGTGGCCGAGGTGCACGCCATCAAACACGCCCAGGGCCAGATGGTGGGGGCCGGTGATCTTGGCGAGTTCGCCGATGGTGGTGAAGCGGAGCACGCGGCAAGGAGAAATCACGAATCACTAATCTTCCAATCACTAATCAGAGTGCGCTGCGCGGAGATGGGATTGCCGTGGCAGGGCATGGGCGTGATAATGCCACTGGCCCTGCCAAGCATCCATGCTCCCTCGCCGTGAAATCGAAGTCGCCGTCGAAATCCAGAAGAGGTGCTACCGCCTTCTTCTCTGGATCGAGGAAGCCATGGGCCGGAAGCAGCTCACGCCGGCCCGGTTCCACGACCTCCACGAATCGGGGGTGCCCGGCGACGGCGTGGAGCTCTGGCTGCGCTTCAACATCCACCGCATCCCGGAGGACGCCCAGCCGCCTCCCGGTGAAATGCGCGGCTTCGTGAACTATCTGGATTCCTACCTCACGACGTCCTTTGATTTGCTGGACGATCCCGGCACGCGTCTTGCCAGTATAGGCACCTGCGATTGTTCGCTCTGCACCTACGCGGCCCGGAGGCCGTACCTGCAGGCCAAGAAGCCGCGGCAATCGGACAAGGACCGCGCGACGCGGGCCTGTCGGGAGCGACTGGCGGAACTTGCCCGGGAAGAGGGCTTGGAGCTGCCGGAAGCGCGAACGGAGGAGATCATGGCCAGCTCCCAGGCTCGGCGGGACAGCGCCTACTCCGCGTATGGGACGGCGCTGCTAGAGCGGGTCCGCGGCGGGGACAGCGGCCCCTATGTCTTGGTCCTGTGGCGCATGATTGCGTGGAAGCCGGAGGGCTCGCCGATTCCCGGCTTCACGCTGGAGCCGGAAGACATCTTCGCCGCAGAGCAGCGCTTGCGTGAGGCACTCCGCGGGGTATACGCCCCGCCCGCTTAGAGGGCCTCCGGAACCGGGGTCCGAATAAGGGATTGGCAAGCCGCCGTCCGTGGTCATCTTTTCCGCCCCACACGCATCGCACATGGCTGAAGTCTTCCGTTCCACGCCCCAGGCCCCCGGTTTGCCCGAAACCCTCGCCACCGTCCTGAAGTGGCGGGATGTCCCCGTGCCCCTCAGCGAGGAGGACTTCAAGACGGCGATCGAGGAACTCAGCACGGTGATCGAAACCCTGGCGACCAATGACGATCCCACCGCCTGCGCGACGCGCGTGATGGCCGGCATGGTGCTGGGGAATCTCCATCGCGACCACGGCCTGCTCGACCACGCGATTTCCTTCTACGATGCGGCGCTACAGAGCCCGGAAGACCTGGATGACGGCACGCCGCGCGGCAAGCACGAGCTGGCCAACCTGCGCACCAACCGCGGCATCTGCCTGCTGAACGGCGGTGACCCGGAAAAGTTTCCCGCCGCGCTCGAAGACTTCCAGGCCGCGATCGACCTGCGCAAGGACCTGCCGCTGGATGAGGAGCCGTCCTTCCGCTGGGGTCTCTCCGCCGGCTACATGAACCTGGGCGATGTGCTGCACCGCATGGAGCGCGATCCCGAGGCGCTGGTCGCCTACGATGAGGCGATCGCCCATCTCGAGAAACTCCCGCAAGATCACCCGCCCACCCGCCAGCGATATGCTCTCGCCTGGGCAAACCGCGGGCTCGTCACCGGCGATCCGGATGAAGCACGCCGCTGCTTCGACAAGTGCATCGAGCTGCTGGGAGAGCCGGAGAACCCGCAGCAGCTCCTGACCCTGTGCAATGCCACGCTCAACCGCGGCCGCCACTCCCTGCAAGTGGCCGGGGATGCGGATGCCACCGCGGCGGATGCCCGCCAGGTGATCGAGTGGATGAGCCCACACGAGCGCGCCCACCCCGCTCCCGCGGAGATGGCCCTGCAGGCCCGCCACCTGCTCGCCCACGCGCTCTGCGTCTGGCTCGACGAATCGCGCAAGGGCCCGGGCCTCGCGGAAGATTGGATCGGTGATGCCACCGATACGGTGGAAGAGGCTCTGGACGTGGAGCGCTTCTGGGAGCAGCAAGGGCTCACCGCCTTCCGCCCGCTCGCCTGCGATCTCTTCCAGCTCGGCCTGCACGTTTACCGTGTGTGCCAGCCGCACTTCTTCGCGGACTTCCTGATCGAGTCCATGGACCCCGAGATGTCCCCCGGCGCGCCCTTCACCGATCCGAATTTCCAAGGTGCCGCCGTGCGGGCGCTGCAACAAACCGTGAACGAGGTGGCCCAGCGCGCCGCCTCCTCCAGCCTGGAGCCGGAGCAGATGGAGAAGCAGCAAGCCATCCTCAAGACCCTGAAGATCGCCGACCATCGTCTGGCCGAGTTGCAAAAGCAGATGGGGATGGTTTGAAGACAGGAGACGCAAGACTGGAAGACTCAAGACACAAGACTTGAGGCTTCCATCGTCGGACGGCTCTCAAGTCTTGCGTCTTGCATCTTGAAGTCTTGCGTCTCTCTCCAAAAGGAATCCCCGGCCCGGAGAGCTACTCCAGACCGGGGATTCAACCACGTGCCGTAACCGGGAAGCGGGTCTATTCCAGCGGCGTTTCCACCACGCGGTAGAAGCGGCGCCATTTTGTGCTGTCGATCGTAACCTTCTGGCCGAGCTGTCCCTCCGGGCCGAAAAGAACCTGCGTCTCGTCCTCCCAATCGATATTGTTGTCGGAGGACTGCACCACGTAGGAGCTAGCCAAGTTCGTGTTCCACACGATGTCCCAAGTCGGAGCGGCGGGGAACATGGTATTCTTGAATGCCTTGACCAAGCCGAAGGGCTTCAGTGCCGGGAAGTTCCCGTAGCGCATGTGGAAGTCGGTGATCTGGTTCAACTGGTTCAGGCCGCCGGTGCGTCCCGCAAAGCCAACCCAGGCCTTCCCGTTCGCATCCACCGCGCCGATGTCTTCCAGATCGACCAACACACCCTGAAGCACCGCCACGTCGTTCACATACACGTCCACTTGTGATTCCGTGTTCACGCCATCGCCGGGCGTGTAGACCATGCGGATGTGGAAGGGCTCGGAGCCCGGATCGCCGGTCATGGTGGGATAGGCGTAGCCGGTGATGCCCTTGTAGGTGATCCCGGCGACGGTGCTCGCAGAGTTGCCCTGGATGGTCTCCGTGCTGTCCACGGGATCGGCCGGTTTCCATCGCAGTTGGACCCGTGAGGCATCGGCGGCGTTTCCACCGTAGACGACGAAGCAGAGATTCAGCGCCTTGCCTCCGGCTAGACCCGTTTCACCGCCGGTGGCCGTATTGTCGCCCAGTGGACTGTTCTGGATGACGAAGGACACGCCGTCCGCCGGCTGGGTGTTCAGCGCATGGGTCATGCTCAAGCCAAAGGTCACTTCGAATCCTTGTGCGACCGGTTGCTTCAGGCGGTACCAGGCCTCGCCCAACTGGCCGCCGAGGTCCGGGGTCAGTTGCAGGCGGTTGCCCACCACCGTGGCCGGGCCACGCATGTTGAAGAAACTGCCAGCACCGGTGAAGTCGGCCAGGTTGATCACCCCGGGGTCCGTGCCCGCGAGCACGGTGACCGTGAAGCTGCGCGTGGCCGTGGCAGCGCCTCCCGCGGAAGCCGCGGTCAGCGTGTAGGTCGTGGTGCCAACCGGTGGATTCAAGGTGGTAGTTCCCACCGGATCCACCGCGCCCACGCCATGATCGATGGTGACCGTGGCAGCACTAAGGACGCTCCAGCTCAGTTTCACCGGCGTGCCCTGATAGACCATGCTGGAATCCCCGGTGTAGCTCACCACCGAAGGCGGCAGCGAGGCTCCCGGCAGCGGGATCGAGCGCGTGCTCGTGTTCCGCAGCGTGGTCGTGGGATAGTCGAAGTCGACGTTCTCGACCAAGGTCCAAGTCGTCTCGTCATTGCTACCTTCAAGGGTCCACTGGATGGGGTCACGATCCGTGGCATCATTCCCCGTCACGAAGAAGTAGTGGGTGACGCGGTTGTCGTCCAAGGGTGGATTCGGGGCCCCGAGGTCGAAGACCACGTAGCTGTTGAGGGTATCCAGCCACTTGGTCGTGTTGTTGAAGTCGATCAGGTTGTTCACCCCTTCGTTGGCCGGATTGTTGCCGCCGGGGTTGGTGACCAAGTTGACCCCCGTGACCTGGCCGTCATTCAGGAAGCCGAACTCGGAGAGCTGGACCAGACCGGTCGCCGTGCCGTTCCGCAGCTTGGTAGCCTTGAAGCGGAGGTAGCGGTAGTTCGAACTGCCACCAGCCACCGAGCGCACGATGGCGGTCTTGCTCGCCGTCGCTGAACCCAAGGTGGCGTTGAAGGTGTAGGTGGTGGTCGCGTTGTTCGGCGGATCGAAGGTGGCGTTACCCGTCAGCGGCACCGTGCTCCCCGGCGGGGTGATGGTGGCGGTTCCGAGCGAGGCATCCCACTCCAGCTTCACACCGGCGGCATCGTCATTGCGGACGATGGCCGCGGTGCCTTGGGCGGCGGTGTTCTGCACCTGGAAGGTATTGATCACCGGCGTGAGCGTATCAGGGATGGTGAAGCCCGCCTGATAGGTGGTGTTGGCGAAGTTGATCGCCACGTTGTTTCTAACATCAAGCAGGGTCCAGGCATCCGAAGTGCTATTCCGGCCGAAGAACTGCCATGAGACGGGCGTCTGCGACGAGGTCGAGCTCTCGGTGGAGGTGGCGAAGTTATAGGAATCCACTGTCACCGGGCCATTGGCGAAGGTGATGTCGAGCGGCGTGACCAGCGGATCGAGGGTGGCGTCACTGTACCAGCGGGTGGCTGGCGAACCGGTACTCACGAGGGGCAAGCCATCGAAGAGCCGGTCCGGGCGAACGGGACTGGTGAGTGACTGGCTGCCGAAGGTGGCATTCACCTGCACCATGTTGGTGGTGGTGCCATCCCGGCCTGGTCCCGCCGCGGTGGGAGTCAGGTTCAGCAGGGTGCCGTTTAGGGAGAAGGTCAACTCGCTCATCGAATACCGAGAGCCGTTGTCCTGGATCTTCGTCGCTTGGAAGCGGAAGTACTTGTAGGTTTTTGGAGCCGCACCGGCCTCGCCCCCTAACAGCGCCAGAAGCGCGAAAGAGAGAAATGCCAGACGCCCCCGTTTTGCCCCGGCAAGGCCGGAGCTCAGGTTTTGGGGTTTTGGGGTCATCGTCTTGGAGCCGAGTACTGGGAGGGTACCTCCGAGTCCCCGGGGCGTACTATTACTGCCCTGACGATGGGTTGCGCTTAGTGGGGGCAAATCGATTTGCCGGAAATTCTTACAGAATAGTTGCGCAGTTTTTATGGAATTCTTGCATTCCGTCACCCGGATGCATGAACCTCAGTCATTTCTGAGCGTTTGAATCAGCTCTGCATGTCAGGATTCTGATGCCTTCTTTCCGAAGAAGCGCCGCCAGCTCAGGGCGAGGCCGGTCCAGACTAACAGGAGGGTGGCTGCGGCAGCCAGGGCGGCGAGGGTCTGGCCGATCCAACCCCCGGCTTCCCCGGTGTGGATCCAGCGCGCCCAGAGCCGCCAGCGGCGCCCCTTGCTCTGGTCCTCGAACTTCTCGAGCTTGCGGATCTCCCCGCTGGGCAGAGCCGCGGTCAGGGTCTGCTTGAGGTCCGGCCGGCCACGGTGGGAGAAGGCCACGTTCATGACCAGGTCCTTGCCCTGCGGGAACTGGAACTGGATGGAGTCCCAGCCCGTGCTGGCGGCTTGTGCGGCTGCCAGGGCGGCATTCCAACCCGCGGGTTCGATCAGCTTGGCGGGCCCCTGCGGTTTGCCTGGCGGTGCCTTGGGCGGGGGTGCCTCCTCACCTGCCGCGCGGAAGAGCAGGGCATTTGCCCAAGGGTAGGCCATGACCAGGCCTGTGCCGGAGATCACCAGCAGCGGCAGCGCGAACCAGATGCCCAGCACATTGTGCCAGTTCCAGTCCCTCCCCCGCCCTTTCAGCCGGCGCTGGAAGAGCGTGATGGCCTTCAGGCCGCGGCGCGTCCAGCGCTTGGGGATCCAGATCAGCAGGCCGCTCAGGATCAGGAAAAAGAATACGAGTGCGGCGGCGGAGGTGATGGACTGCCCGGTGTTCTTGGCATCCCCCGTCATGGCCAGCCAGCGGTGCAGGCCGGTCATGAACTGGAAGAAGCCGCGCGTCTTCTTCGCGCCCTCGCCCAGCAGCTCGCCGCTGTAGGGGTTCACGAAGACCGTCTTCTCCTTCCCATACTGGAAGGCGGCGGGCTGGGATGGATCCGCGAAAATTGTTAGGCCGGTGGGGGCTCCGGCTTCCTTCGCCTGCAGCGCGGCAAGCATCTCTTCCGGCCCGAGCTTCTTGCCATCCGCAGGAGCCACCAGCGCGAAGCCATTCGCGGACTCCGTGATCTGGCGCTCGAAGGAGATCAGTATCCCGCTGGATGCCATCACCAGAATGATGAGACCGGCCACCACGCCGGAAACGAGGTGGGCCCAGAAGATGACAGTGCGGATGCGGCGGAACATGATGGATCGGGAAAGAAAGATGCGGAAGATGTGGCTCTCAGGAAACGGTGATCCCCAGACGCTCGGCGGCACGCACCAGATCTGCCACGGACTCGAGGCCCATCTTCTGCATCGCACGCCCGCGGTGGACCTTGATGGTTTGCAGGCCGGTGCCCAACTCGGCGGCAATCTGTTTGTTCAGCATGCCAGTGATCACCAAGCCCATCACCTCGCGCTCGCGAGGCGTGAGATTCTGGTAGCGCTCGCGCAGTTGCGCCGTGGTGCGGGCCTCGCTGTCGCGCGACTCCGCGATGGCAAGCGCGGCCCTAACAGCCGCAAGCAGCACTTCGTCCTTCACCGGCTTGGTCAGGAAGTCCACCGCACCCGACTTGATGGCACGCACGCTCATCGGGATATCGCCATGTCCGGTCAGGAAGACGATCGGGAGCACGGGCGGGCGGGCTAACAGGTGCTGCTGGAGTTCCAGCCCGTCGAGATCCGGCATGTAGACATCCAGCACCAGGCAGCCGTTCTCACCTGGTGCATACCCGGCGAGGAAGTCAGCGGCGGAACTGAAGGATTTCACGGTGAAGCCCTCTGCGGTGAGGAAGCGCGAGAGCGCCTTGAGCATGCCGGGCTCGTCATCCAGCAGAAACACGGTGCCACTCATGCTCATGCCACTGCCTCCTTTGCGGGGATTACCATATGGAAAATCGCGCCACCGCCGGCAGGAGACTCCGCCCAGAGCTGGCCCTGGTGCGCGGAGACGATCGAACGGCAGATCGCCAGGCCCATACCCAGCCCATGCTCCTTGGTGGTGTAGAAGGGTTGGAAGATCTGCTCGGTCTCTACCGGCAGGCCTGGTCCTGCATCCCTCAGCTCCATGCTCACCGTCGGGCCATTGCTGGTGCTCACCACTTCGAGCCGGCGTGTGGCAGGCTCATTCGCCGCCATGGCCTCGCAGGCGTTCAGGATCAGATTGAGGAGCACCTGTTGAAGCTGGATGCGGTCGGCGGAGACCATGGGCAGCGGCGCCATGAGCTTGGGGTTCAGGGTCACTTGACGGCGCATCAGTTCGTTGCGCAGCAGCTGGGTCACGTCGCGGATCACTTCGTTCAGATCGACCTCCTCGCGACAGGTCTCGCCGCGCCGGAGGAGGGCGCGCATGCGCTGGATGACTTCGCTGGCGCGGTGATTCTCGCTCACGATGTCGTTCAGGATTTCCTTCACTTCGGCGAGGTCGGGCGTCTCCTTGGCGAGCAGGCGCTGCGCGGCGTGGGCATTGGTCAGGATGATGCCCAGCGGCTGGTTCATCTCGTGGGCCAGCGATACGGAGATCTCGCCGAAGGTGGCCACGCGCCCGAGATGGGCCACCTCTTTCTGCCGACTCGCACGCGTGTCCTTCAGCTCCACTTCCAGCGCCGCCGCCCGCTTGGCTTCCAAGCTCAGGTCGAAGGCAATGAGGGCGATGATCCCCACGAAGAAAATGCCGGCACCCGGTGGAATTTTCAGGACCTGCCAAAAGCACAGGGCCGACTGGAGGGTGCCCAGCGAGACGAAGAAAGCGAAGCTCCCGCCGGTCAGCACGGCCCGCCGCCGCTCGCCGCGCCGCCACACGGTGATGGCGGCATCCACCACATAGGCTAGGATCAGAAGCAGCGCGAACTGCGCCACGACCATCATCGGATTCGGCACCCCGACCGGCAGCGCAACGTGATCGCCTAGGAAGGGAATGATCTCCACGCCGGTGATCTCCCGGAAATTCACGTTCGGCGGCACGGCGAAATTGAAGACCAGCGTGATCCCCCGCACGGCGATGGCGATGCCCGCGAGCCACCAGCGGCCTGCCCGCAGGTGGACCCGCATGAAGAAGGCGATCGCGATGAAGAGCAGCAAGACCGGGACTTGGTTCCAACGCAAGATCCAGCCGTAGAACTCCGGGCTGTCCGCCTTCATGGCCGCCAGCTCATCGAAGACCATCCACGCGTTGAGCCAGCTCATGGCGCAGAAGAAGAGCCGCTCGATCTTATCGCGGTTCTGGCACCACAGGAGCAAATGGATCGCGCCGAGTGTCACGCACACGGTGGCAGCCATTGTCCAGATGATGGTAACCGAACTCATGGTCGCCGGGCGCTTGGCGCGGGCTGAAAAGAGGGATTGGAGGGGCGGAGAAATCCGGCGATTTTCCGCGGAAAGTCAAGCAAGGGGACTGACGGTCCCGGCCCCTCCGAAAATGAACGGGACGGGAAGCGCGCCCTGGGGCCGCCTCCCGTCCCGCCACAACCGAAGATGCGTTTCGGGGGCTAGGAAGGTTTAGAAGCTCATGTTCGTGCTCAGCATCAGAGAGCGGCCTTGGCCGGGGACGAAGTGACCGCCGCCCACCTTGTCGATGTAGTCCTCATCGGTGAGGTTATCCACGTTCAGGCTGAAGGAGACGTGGTCATTCACGCGGTAGCTGGCCATGGCGCTGAAGAGCGTGTAGCTGTCCGCCTCCTGGCGGGTGGCCAAGTTGTTGTTGTTGTAGCGGCTGCCGACGTACTGGGCGCCGAGGCCGACCGAGACGCCCTTCGGCAGGTCATAGACGGTCCACAGGCTGAAGGAATTCTCCGGCGTATTGCTGACCTCGGCACCGCGCTCCTGCGCCACGGCGGATTCCTTCACCTCGCTGTCGAGGTAGGTGTAGCCGCCGATCACGCGCCAGTGCTCGGTGATGCTGCCGCTGGCACCGAGCTCCAGGCCATTGACCACTTGCTCGCCGGTGAGGGTCACGATGGTGGGATCGGTCGGGTCGGTGGTGCGGGCGTTGGTCTTCTCCGTGCGGAAGATCGCGCCGGTGACGAGCAGCTTGGAATCGAAGAACTCCCACTTCGCGCCGAGCTCGATGGTCTCGTTCGTCTCCGGCTTTGCATCGAAGAGGCCGAGGGTGTTGTTCGTGCCGGTGGGGGTGGCGATGTAGGTCAGGCCTTCGGTGGAGGGATTGAAGGAGGTGCCGTAGCCCAGGTAGATGGAGCCTTCCTTCACCGGCTTGTAGGTGAGCGAGGCACGGTAGCTGAACTCCGAGTCATCGCGGCCCAGGGAGCTGAACACGCCGGGGGTGGTCACCAGGGCGTTGTTCGTGGTATCCGCGCTGCGGGTGCGGTAGTTCACATCGTAGTAGTCCCAGCGCGCGCCGCCGCTGAGCAACCAGCAGTCGTTGAGCTTGATCGTATCGAACAGGTAGACCGCGGCGCTCTGGGAGATGGTGTCGGTGAAGGCACCGTTGTAGACGATGTTCCCGGCGTACGGGATGTAGTTGTTCGGGAAGAAGAGATCGGTGATCGGGGCCGGAGCGGCGGTGCCGTTCGGGCGCTCGGCGGCGCGGCCGAGGACGCGGGAGGACTCGCGGCCGAACTCGAGGCCACCCACCAGATCGTGCTCCACGGTGCCGGTGGTGAAGTGGTAGCTCAGGTCCGTCTGGCTGAAGAGCGCGATATCGACCTGGTCACGGCTCTGGAGTTGCTGGGTGAGCGCGGTGTCCGTGTATTCCGTGACAGCGGCCGAGGGATTGCGGTCGATGAAGCGCGGCGCGGTGGTGATCGAGTCGCGGTCGTTGATGCCGTAGCGCAGGGCGCTGTGCAGCTTCAGGTCGGGATTGAAGTCGTGCTCGAAGATCGCGGTGATGATGTCGGTGGTGACATTCTCGTAGTCGCGCGTGAGGTTGCCGTAGTAGTTCGACCACAGAGCCTCCGGCGGTGCGCCGGAGGGCAGGCCGGTGTGGTTGATGGTGGTGACATTCCCGGAGGCGCCGGGCACCACGGAATTCCGCGGGATCCAGGGGACGCCGTAGTCCGGCACATTGTCCTGGTCCTGGTGCAGGTAGGTCACGGTGAAGCGCGTGTCCGTGCCCAGGCCGAAGGTGATGGAGGGCGCGAGGCCCCAGCGCTCGTTCTCCACGTGGTCACGCCCGGGGATGTCCTGGGTGTGATACATGCCATTCAGGCGGAACGCGGTGCCGGTCAGGCCCGGGATCGTCTGGTTCACGTCGAAGGTGCCGCGGTAGAAGTCATCCGTGCCGGCGCCGAGCATGAAGTTGTAGGAGTTGTCCGCGAAGGGCTTCTTGGTCTCCATGTTGATCGAGCCACCGGTGGAACCGCGGCCGGTATTCGCGGAGGACGGGCCCTTGAACACTTCCACCTGCTCGACGTTGAAGGGATCGTGGATGTAGCCGCCGCTGGCGGTGTCCCGCATGTTGTCCACGAAGATGTCCGAGCGCGCCGCGAAGCCGCGGATCGAGAGATTGTCACCCGCCGGGCCGCCGCCGCCTTCACCGGCCTGCATGGAGATGCCGGGGACGTTGCGCAGCACGTCGCGCAGGCTGGTGGCGTTCTGCTCCCTCATCACCTCCTTGGGGATGACGGTGATGGTCTGGGCGATGTCGCGGATCGGCTGGGTCAGCTTGGGCGATTGCAGGCGCTCGGGATTGTAGAGCTTCTTCTCCTGGTCGGCCTTCACCACGATGTCCGAGAGCTCCTCGGGCTTCTGGGAGCCCTCCTCCTTCTTCTTGTCGGCAGGAGCCGGGGTCTGGGCAGCGAGCTGGCCCAGCGCGAGCAAGGTGGTGGTGAGGGCCAAGCCCTCGGGGCGGAGGCGAAGGGAGTCGGTAGCGTGTTTCATGGATGGAGTCTCGGAAAGATGGGGTTGCGCCCGAGCGGCGCCGCAGAGTTGTTGCGAATGCGTCTCAATAGCCGCAGGATGTCAAAAACAAAAATCAGCGCTGCCAAGGAAAGGCAATCCGGCGCTAGGCAGGGGCGGGCGATTCCGTCACTCCCGGAGAATCGGCTTGACCGGCAACGGTGGAAAATGGGCAGAGAAGGGCCGTGATCGTTTGCATTCCCGACGTCCTGAGCCCTGAGAAAACCAAGGAATTCCGCCGCGAGCTGGATGGGGCGGATTGGGAGGACGGGAAGTCCACGGCCGGCTACCTGGCCAGCAAGGCGAAGGACAACATCCAGATCCCGGCGACCCACCCGGTGGCCCGGGTGGTGGGCGAAGGGATCATGCGCGCGCTGACGCTGAACCCGACCTTCATGTCCGCGGCGATCCCGCTGCACTTCCTGCCGCCGATGTTCAACCGCTACTCCGGCGGGCAGAATTATGGCACGCACATCGATGCGGCGATCCGCCAGCTCCCCGGCACTGGCCACCGCATCCGCACGGACCTTTCCTGCACGCTTTTCTTCTCGGAGCCCGATGAATACGAGGGCGGCGAGCTGATCATCGAGGACACCTACGGCAGCAAGAGCGTGAAGCTCCCGGCCGGCCACATGGTGCTCTACCCCGCCACGAGCATGCACAAGGTGACGCCGGTGACGAGCGGCAGCCGGCTCTGCTCCTTCTTCTGGGTGCAGAGCATGATCCGGCATGACGAGCAGCGCTCGATCCTCTTCGACCTGGACCTGGCGATCCAGCGGCTGACGGCCGCGCTACCGGAGCACCGGGAGGCGAACCAGTCCGCGGTCCAGCTCACGGGGGTTTACCACAACCTGCTGCGGCAGTGGGCGGAGGTTTAAGTGCCAAGTATTGATGAAGTTCCAAGTGCCAAGGAACAGCCTTTAGAGGGCGGACATGGCGGTGAGGTAGAGGGCGATGGAGCCCATCGCTAGAGCGAAGATCAAGGCGGCGACGGACAGGGCACGCGCAGCGCTCTTCATGCTCGTGAATGAAAGCAGGATCGAGATCAAGGCGAGCCCCATGACGGCGACGACGGCGCGATCCTCATCCATTTCTGCGAAAGCAGAACGCAGGAACTCCGGCACGCCGTGTGATGCGGCGTTACCGAAGGATCCGAAGCTAAAAAGAAAGGTCATGACCCCCATGGCAATGAACCACGCCGTGCCCGACATCAGAAGCACGTTGAAGCCTTTATCCGGCTTCTTCGGCGGCTCAGGGGGCTTGGATGCGGGCGGCTGGTAGGGCTGGTCCATTGGTGGGTAGTGAGGTGTTCCCAAGCCTTGGCAATCTCACGGGCCACCCGTGGTACGCACCAGTTCAGAAATGAGAATCCACATGCCGAAGTAGAATGCGACCGTCAGCAGTAGAGACGCCAATACAAGGATCAGCATGGGCCACGCCCTGGCCTTGTGCCGGGAGGAGAGAAAGACTCCTGTCCCGGCCAGCAAACTAGCCACAATGAATGGGAGGATACGGCCCCAGCCGAGAAGGAACGCAGAGAGATTTCCCGAGGGAAGTCCGTCGACACCGCGGAGTTCCCGAGCCATCGACGCAACCGTTCGGAGCGCCAGCGCAAGCGCCGTTGCGGCCACGAAGGCCATGACTCCGAGAATCCGCACGGTGATACGAACGCCCCTACCTGTCCCGCGCGGGATGACCACGGGATCTTCCGACTGTGGCGGAGTGTAGGGAGAGTCCATGTCAAGATGCCCGCCAGATCAGCGAGGGATCGATTTGATCAAGGGACGCACGACCGGTGAGCGCCATGGCGATTTCCAGTTCGGTGCGGAGGATCTTGAGGACATGGGCGACGCCTGTCGCGCCTGCGGCGGCGAGGCCGTGGAGGATGGGGCGGCCGACCATGACGGCGGAGGCTCCGAGGGCGAGGGCTTTGAGGATGTCGGTGCCGCGGTGGATGCCGCCATCGAGGAGGATGGGGAGCTTGCCTTGGAGGACGGTGGCAATGGCGGGCAGCATGTCGATGGTGGCGGGCACGGTGTCGAGGGTGCGGCCGCCGTGGTTGGAGACGATGACGCCGTCAGCGCCGTGATGGGCGGCGAGCATGGCGTCTTCCATGTCGAGGACGCCTTTGAGGATGATCGGGAGCTTGGTGAGCGAGCGCAGCCAGGCGAGGTCTTGCCATGTGGGGGCCCGCTCTAACAGGTGGCTGCCGAAGACGCGGTCTGCGGGTGGCACGGGCTGCATGCCGCGCAGGTTCACTGGCTCGAAGCCGGGGGGAACGCGGAAGGCGGCGCGTTGCTCGCGGTTGCGGATGCCGTGGAGGGGGGCATCGGCGGTGACGACGATGGCGGTGCAGCCGGCGGCTTCCACGCGCTTGACGAGTTCCGCGGTGAAGCCGCGGTCGGGCTGGATGTAGAGCTGGAACCAAGGTGGCACGGTGGCGGCCTGGGCGATTTCCTCGATGGCGGCGCCTGCCTGGGTGCTGACGGTCATGCACGTCTCCATGGCGGAGGCACCCAGGATGGTCGCCATTTCGCCGCCGGGGTGGAAGAGGCGGTGGAAGGCGGTGGGCGCGATGAGGATAGGGTGCGCGTAGTCGCGGCCGAAGAGGTTGAGGCGGGTGCTGGCTTGCGTGAGATCCTGGAAGATCCGCGGGACGAGCTTGAGGCGCTCGAAGGCACTGCGATTCTCGCGCAGGGTGATCTCATCCGCCGCGCCGCCGCAGAGGTATTCCCAGTGGGCGGGCTCCACGCGCTCGCGGGCGAGTGGCTCGTAGTCATCGAGGGAGACGACGTGGGGAGGGATGGTTTCGAGCGGCGGGAGCGGCATGCGAGGTGAGCCTAGCAGAGGGGGCAAGCGCGGCCTTCGCGGACGGCTCTACCGCTGGGGGCGCGGAGCCACTGGCCCGCAGAGTGGTTCCTGTGGTTCTTAGCCGCGAAGGTCTGCAGAATCGTGACGGCAGTATCCATCCATCTCTGACGGTGGCATATGACCTGGGGTTGCTTCTGCGGGGCGGTGCCTCCGCGCTCCCAGCGGTAGAGCTGTCCGTTTCTCGACAATCAGCGCTCGCAAAGCCAGCCGAAGGCGGTCCAGGCGGTGAACCAGAGCTGGACCTTGGTGGAGATCTCTGCCGCCGGAATGGTGGAACCGGTGAAGGCGATCTCACAGGCCTTGGCCAGCGGCTTGCCCTCACGGAGCGCTGTCAGCAGACGATAGGCCTCGGGTTCGAGGCGCTTGTAGTAGACCAGCAGTTCCGAACGATGAACCGCGAGATAGAGCGGCGCTGCCAAGGGCTTGGCTGTGAGGCGTAGCTTGCGGGGCTTGGCGCCGCGGGACATGGCATTACTGGCGGTGCCGTGGTCCGCGCGCTTGAGGCGGCGAAGCAGGTGATCCACGGGGTACTGCAGCTCTAGTAGTGAGACGTGAGGCTGCAGACCGAGCTTCATCTTCGCCGGACGGCGCTGGACGAACTCCTGCGGATCGATCACCGGCTTCTGTTCACTGTCGAAGGCCAGCACGCGGGCCCACTCCACGGCGGCCATGTCGCGGGCCAGACGACCGTGGGGAGCGATCAGCTCCGGGTGCTGGTCGAGGTAGACAGCGAGGCCTTGGCCGAGGTCGCGGAGATTCCAGGAGATGGAGCCGCAGTCGGTGAGGTAAGCCATGGCGAGGCGCTCGAACTTGCGTTCGCCGAGGACGGCGCTCAGGCCGCGGAAGTCATCGCCAAAGGAGCCTAACAGACGCCACCAGTACTGCTGGTTGTAGATCTGGAGCCGCTCGTGGGCCTTGAGGCGTTCATTCGGCTTCACGAACTCCTCTGCCACGGGACGGTTCTCCCGCCGCATGGTCTCCCCTGCCCCGAGCGGGCGCATGATGGCCCCGGCGAGGCTGGCTTGGAATCGGGCGAGCTTGCTCATCGCATTTCAAGCGGCGGCTGCGGCGGCGGGTAGAAAGCGGTTGGCCTTGAGGGCTTCGTTGTGGACCTCTTCGAAGCTGGGGATCTTGTCGTCCCATTCGAGAAGGGTGGCGACACGGCCGCAGCGCTGGATGGCGAGCTCGTAGAGTTCCCAGACGGGATCGATCACAGCGTGGTCGTGGGTATCCAGGATGTACTTCTTGAACTCGGTGTGCCCGGCGAGGTGGGTCTGGGCCACGCGCTCCGGGGGCACGGCATTGACGTAGTCCTTGGGGTCGAAGCCGTGGTTGCGGGAGGAGACGTAGATATTGTTCACGTCGAGCAGGATGCCGCAGTCCGCGGCTTCCACGACCTCATTGAGAAATTCCCACTCGCTCATCTCGGAGAGGTGGAACTCGGCATAGCTGCTGACATTCTCCACCGCCACTGGCAGCTCCAGGTAGTCTTGCACCTCGCGGATGTTGCGCGCGGTGGTTTTAACCGCTTCCCAGGTGTACGGCATGGGTAGTAGATCGTGGGTGAAACGGCCGTCGACACTGCCCCAGCAGAGGTGATCGCTGACCCAAGGAGTCTTGGTGCGGCGGGTGAGGCGCTTGAGCTTCTTGAGGTGATCGCGGTTGGGCCGTGCGGTATTGCCGAAATACATCGAGACGCCATGCTGGACCACGCGGTACTGCTCCAGGATCTGGTCGAGCACTGCGAGCGGCCTGCCGCCCTCTCCCATGTAGTTCTCCGAGATGATCTCGAACCAATCCACCACCGGCTTCTTTTCGAGGATGTGCTGGTAGTGCGGGATGCGCAGGCCGATGCCCACGCCGTAGTCGGAGAAATTCGTGAATCGCGAGGAGCTCATGGTGACGGGTGATTGAGGCGATGGAATTTAAACCACGAATGGACACGAATTGACACGAATGAAAGGCAAGAGCTTGGGTCACTGACGGGATGACCGGAACGCATCAGGCTCGCGGAGATTTTTGAACAGGAGCAAAAAGGAGATAGAGGAGGACGGATGAAAGCAGCCTGCCTTTCATTCGTGTTCATCCGTGTCCATTCGTGGTTCAAGCGATGGAAGACAAGGAATGGCTCCGGCCGGGAGAGGCCGGAGCCATGAGGTCCGTAGGGCTTACTCGGATTTCTTCTCTTCCTTTTTCTCTTCCTTCTTCTCCTTGTGGACCGGCTTGCCATCCTTCATGGCACAGCCGCCCTTGCCCTTGCAGGAGTTCTTGCCGGCGCAGCCGTTGTCGCCGCTCTTGCAGCCACCCTTGCCCTTGCAGCCGTTCTTGCCCTTGCAGTCGTGGGTCTCGCCCTTGTCTTCCTCGGCCTGGATGCCGGCGGCGAAGGCGCTGCCGTTCTTGGCAGTGCTGGTCTGCGAGCCGGTCGGGGTGGAATGAGTGCTGCCGAAGGCGAAGCCGCCGCTGAGCATTCCTGCGATGGCCGCACCGGCGATGATGTTCTTGTTGGTCTTCATTTCTTTTGTGGTTTCTGTTGGTTTCCGGCTCATGCCGGGGATGGTTCTCCCGCAAGGAATGCGGGCGAAAGGAGTCAGGCCGTCACGGGAGTGGTGGCGGGTTTGGCACGGAGTTTCCGGGCCAGAAGATGGTCGATGGAAAACACGCCCGGGCCCAACACCAGGACCAGCAGCGCGGCGAAGAGGAAGAGGAAGGGTGGAGCCGAGACAAAAGCGTCCGGATCCTCGGAGATGCCCTTCACAGTATCGATGTGCACGGTCATATAAGCTACGACCATGGTAAAGATCAGCGGGATCGCCGTCAGGCGCGAGGCCAGCCCGGCGAGCAGCAACAAGCCTCCGAAGCACTCGGTGCACCCGGCCAGCACCGCATTGATCTCCGGCAGCGGGAGATGGAAATTATCCCTGAAGTTCTCGATAGTAGTAGGCAGATCTTCCAGCTTGCCCTTCCCGGTAATGAAAAATTGATAGCCCCAGTAGAGCCGGATCGCCAGCAGCAGCGGCGACTTGGCGTAGCCCGCGATGGCAATCAGTTTTTCGTAGCTGCAGCGGGCGAGGTTGAGGAGGGATGATGTCTTCATCTGTCAGGGGCGACGAAGCAGGCCCGGGTTTGATTGCGTGATTTGAAATCTTTTTTCCGGAGCGCTCTTTTTGGCTGCGCGTCCCTCGAGGCCTGCCACCCGAAACGGGCGAATTGTATGGTTCGATGGCTCCATGGGTTAAGCCCAGTTCGGTTGACTCAAAAAGCTGCCGACATATTCAAAAGCGAGAATCCGTCTTGGAACGGACAGATGGATGAGAGGATTTTGGCAGGCGCTGCGCCGGATGCGGGTTTGGCAGCGTGCATGGATCGGGCAGGAATGCTGCGGATCAAATTCTTTTCCAGAATGCCCCCATAGCCCTGCGGCTCGCCTCCGAATGCATCGTGAGCGCAGGCACATCCCGGGGATTTTCAGATTTGCCCCGCCCGGAGGAAGACGCTAGCCATGAGGCCCTCGCTGCGCAGCCGCCTTCCCACCGCTTGGAAACTTCCGACCAGGGCCCCGAATCCACCGAAGCCGAACTGCTCCAGTCGGGCTTCCGCTACGCGCTGGCACTGACGCATCACCGCGAGGAAGCGGAGGACTTGGTGCAGGAGACCTGGCTGAATTTGTGCCGTCGCTATGGCAAGGTGGAGAACCGCGCGGTCCTCTTCGCCGCGCTGCGGAACCTTTTCATCGACCACTGCCGGCGCCGGAAGCTGGTGCACTTCGATCCGCTGGAGGATGCGGAGATCCACGAAGTCCCGGAGATCGCCGTGGACGAGCCCTGCGTGAAGGGCGAGCTTGCGGCGCTGCTCGGCCAGCTCAGGCCGGCGGAGCGCGAGGTGATCTTCCTGCACTACTATCAGGGCCACACCGCGGAAGAGATCTCCCAGCTCAATGGCCAGAGCCGCGGCACGGTGCTGAGCCTGATCCACCGCAGCATCGCCAAGCTGCGCAAGCTGGGCGAGGCGATGGCTCCCGCGGCCGGACGCAATCAATTCCTGCTCTTGTTCGTTCTGCTAGTGGCATTGGCACGATTTTTCCTGACCTGACCTGACGACCGAATGTCCGACTTCCGCAAACAAGTCCGCGATCACTACGACGCCCAGTCGCTCTCCCCGGAGCAGCTGGAGGCGATCCTGGCGCGCGGTCGCGAGGCGGCAGCGGGGGAAGAAAAGACGGTGGAGTTCCCGGCGGCGAAGAGGAAGCAATCCTGGAGCCGCTATGCGATGGCCGCGGCGGCCGTCATCGCGCTGCTGCTGGGCGGCACCTGGTGGATGAAGCGGGTGCCCTACTCCGCCCTGCCGCCGCGGGTGATCGCCTTCTTCGACCATCCGGAGCTGCATGAGGCGATTCAGGACAAGCAGGCTCTTCATGCGTGGCTGGTCGAGAAGGGCGCGCCGGCTGACTTCAAGATCCCGGAAAAGCTCCTGACGCTGGAGAGCGCGGCCTGCCAGGTGGTGGATGTAAAGGGTCGGAAAGCCTACCTCTCCTGCTACATCCGCGAGAAGAAGGCGGATGGCAGCCCGGAGCTGATCCACCTGCTGGTCGCGCATAGTGGTGATTTCTACGACCGCCCGGAAGTAGCCAAGGCGGACGCGAAAATCACGGAGATCGATGGCTGGAGCTTCGCCTCGTGGACGGAGGGCGATGCGATCTACACCCTGGCCACGGCGGCTCCGAAGGAGAAGCTGATGCCTTTCATCGCCAGCGCCGGGGGGCCGAACGAGCGGCTGCGACACCTTTCAAAGGCCGGGCCGGATCTGAGCTTCAAGGGATTGGCATTGCTGGAGCTGCGCCCCGGGGGCGGGAAGTAATCCTACGCAATTCTTCAGTTTTGTGTGAGGTTGGCGCGGAAATCGCCGTAAAAACCGCCGCCCATGGGAACCGTCGCCCCCTTTCTCTTTCTTGCCACGCTGGCCGCAAGCGGGGTGGCACAGGCGCAGGCGGATGCCAAGGCGCTGACCACCCAGTGGGACAAGGAGATTGCGCCGCTGGTGGATAACTACTGCTTCAGTTGCCACGGCGATGGCTCCCACAAGGGTGAGCTGGCGATCGACAAGTATCCGACGATCGCGGAAATGCAGCATCACCGCGATGTGTGGAAGGAGATCCGCGATCACCTGAAATACCAACTGATGCCGCCGCTGGACAAGGACCAGCCGAGCGCCGATGAGCGGAAGAAGATCCTGGCGTGGATCGATGCCGCGGTGTTCCCGGTCGATCCAGCGCATCCCGATCCGGGCCGGGTGACGCTGCGGCGGCTGAACCGCGTGGAGTATCAGAATACGCTGCGGGATCTGCTGGGCGTGAAAGTGAACGTGATGGATCTGATCCCGCCGGATGACTCGGGCTACGGCTTCGACAACATCGGGGATGTGCTGACGCTTTCTCCCGCACACTTGGAGCGCTATCTGGAGGCGGCGCGCGTGGCCTTGGACAAGGCGGTGGTGCCGGGCAAGATGCCGCCGCCGGAGGAGAAGTTCCCGGGCCGCGATCTGGAGGGGAACGGCTACCGCTCGGAGGAGGGCCACTATCTATTCAAGGAAGGCGAGGCGAAGACCCGCTTCAAGCCGGCGCGGGCGGGCACCTATCGCGCGATTCTTAAGGCCGGTGGCACCTGGGGCACCGACGGCCCGCCGATCGGGGAGCTGCGGATGGATGGCAAGAAGCTGGTCGAGTGGAAGGTGGAGGCGAAGCAGGAGAGCCCACGCGAATACACGCATGAATTCCGCATCGAGGGCGACAAGCCGGTGGAGATCGGCGTGGCCTTCACGAATGACTTTTACGACGAGAAGAATCCGGACCCGAAGAAGCGCGACCGCAACCTGATGGTGAACTCGCTCACCATCGCCGGTCCCCTGGATGGCCCGCCGCTGCCGAAGCCGGAGAGCCACCAGCGCATCTACGTGAAGCGTGAGGCGGCGGAGAATGACGACGCCTATGCGATGCGCGTGCTGAACGGCTTCGCCCGCCGCGCCTTCCGCCGCCCCACCCAGGACGGTGAGGTGCGGCGCTACCTGCAACTGGTGGGCATGGCGCGCAAACAGGGCGAGGGCATCGAGGAAGGCATCCGCCTGGCGCTGGAGGCGATGCTGGTTTCGCCGTCCTTCCTGTATCGCGAGGAGCCGCAGCCTGAGCCGGACAAGGCGGATAAGATCCACCCAATCGATGAGCACGCGCTGGCCACGCGCCTGTCCTATTTCTTCTGGAGCACGATGCCGGACCAGCGCCTGATGGAGCTGGCGAGCCGCGGAGAGCTGCGGAAGAATCTGGATGCGGAGATCGACCGCATGATCAAGGACGATCGCTCGGATGAGTTCGTGTCGAACTTCACCGGGCAGTGGTTGCGGCTGCGGGATGTGCCCTCGGCGATGCCGGGCAAGCAGGCCTTCCCGGATTTCGACCAGCGGCTGCGGAACTTCATGCGGCGCGAGACGGAGATGTTCTTCGCGGAGGTGGTCCGCGAAAACCTGCCGATGGCCACGCTGTTAGATGCCGATTTCACCTTCCTGAACGAGCCGCTGGCTCGGCACTACGGCATCCCCGGCGTGCAGGGGGACAAGTTCCGCAAGGTGACTCTCACGGACACCCACCGCCGCGGGATCCTTGGGCAGGGCTCCTTCCTGCTGCTGACCTCCTATCCCCTGCGTACTTCACCAGTGCTGCGCGGGAAGTATGTGCTGGAGAATCTGCTGGATGCCGCACCGCCCCCGCCGCCGCCGAATGTGCCGGCGCTGCAGCCGCCGAGCCACCGCGGCGACCAGCGCAGCCTGCGCGAGCAGTTGGAGAAGCACCGCGCGGATGCGGCCTGCGCCTCCTGCCACAAGATGATGGACCCGATCGGCTTCGGGCTGGAGAACTTCGATGCCTCCGGCGCATGGCGGAATGATGAGCGCGGCAAGCCGATCGATTCCTCCGGCGAACTGGTGGATGGCCGGAAGTTCAGCGGCGTGGACGAGCTGCGGAAGTATCTGGTGCAGGATCATCGCACGGACTTTCACCGTGCAGTCGCGACCAAGCTGCTGACCTACGCGCTGGGCCGCGGCCTCGACTGGTATGACAAGCCGGCGCTCGACAAGATTGTGGCTGACACCGAAGCCGCCAACGGCAGCTCCCGCGCGATGCTGAAGGCGGTGGTGAAGTCCGTCCCTTTCCAGTATAGGAGAGGAGACGGCGGAACCTGATGTTTGGAAGTTTGGAATTTAACCCCTGATGCGATGACTCCGAGACGAACCTTCCTGAAGAGCCTGGCGGCGACGCTGGCGGTTCCTGCGTTTCCTTCACTCGTCTCAGCGCAGGAGGCGAAGGCCGCAGCGGCAGCCGGCGCACCGACGCGGATGGCCTTTGTCTACATCCCGAACGGGGTGAATCTGGACCTGTGGCGGCCGACGGGCAGTGGGAAGGATTACAAGATCTCCCCCACCCTTGAGCCACTGGCCGAGCTGCGCGAGCACTTCTCGGTGATGCGCGGGCTGGACCATGAGAAGGCTGAGGCAAATGGCGATGGCGCGGGCGACCATGCACGGGCGAACGCGACCTTCCTGACCGGTTGCCAGGCGAAGAAGACGGCCGGGGCGGATGTGCGCCTCGGCGAGTCGGTGGACCAGATCGCCGCGCGCGAGATGGGCGGGAACACGCGCTTGGCCTCGCTGGAGCTTTCCACGGATCCGGCGCGGAGTTCGGGGAATTGTGACTCGGGCTATTCCTGTGCTTATCAGTTCAACCTGGCCTGGATCAATGAGACGACGCCGGCCCCGGCGGAGCGCGATCCGCGCTTGGTCTTCGAGAAGATGTTCGGCTCCGGGAATGAGAAGGAGGACGCGCGTCGCCGCGCCTATCGCAAGAGCATCCTGGACTTCGTGACGAACGACGCGAAGCGCATGCAGCAACGCATGGGCGCGACCGACCGAGGCAAGATGGAGGAGTATCTAACAGCGGTGCGGGATGTGGAGCAACGTATCGAGCGCGCGGAGAAGTTCCGCAAGGAGGTGCCGGAGAATCAGCGGCCCAACGGCATCCCGGAAGGCTATGGCGAGCACATCCGCATGATGTTCGACCTGATGCATCTGGCCTTCCAGACGGACACCACGCGGATCTCCACCTTCCTGCTGGCGCACGATGGCTCGAACCGGACCTTCCCGGAGATCAACGTGCAATCGGCGCACCACGAGCTCTCGCATCACCGCAGCAATCCGCAGACCCTGGAGACTATCGGCAAGATCGACCGTTTTTACGTGCAGCAGCTCGCCTACTTCCTGAAGAAGATGCGCGACACGCAGGACAGCGAGGGCGGTGGCTCGCTGCTCGATCACTCGATGATCGTGTATGGCGGCGGCATCGCGGATGGCAACCGGCACAACCACGATGACCTGCCGGTGCTGCTGGCGGGCAAGGGCAATGGCACGCTCACCCCGGGCCGCTTGATCGAGGCACCGAAGGGCACGCCGATGACCAACCTCTATCTCTCGCTGCTGGACCGGATGAACGTGAAGGCGAAGCGGATCGGGGATTCCACTGGGGTGTTCGACAAGGTCTAGGACGATGAAGGCGGCGCTCATCCGACTGCTGCTGGGAGGCTGCTTGCTTCCCGGAGTGGCGGTGGCGGATGAGGCGGCCTTTGCCGGGAAGATCCGCCCGCTGATGCAGGAGTATTGCTTCGGCTGCCACTCGGCGGAGAAGCACAAGGGCGATCTGGACCTGGAGCGCTTCCAGAGCCTGGATTCGGCGCTGCGCGAGCCGGAGGTCTGGCAGCAGGTGGTGGAGCAGCTCGGCTCCGGTGAGATGCCGCCGGAGAAGAAGAAGCAGCCGTCGGAGAGCGAGCGGCGGGAGCTGTTAGATTGGGCGAAGGGTTCGCTGGCGGACTGGGCGCGTGAGCACGATGGCGATCCGGGGCCGGTGGTGCTGCGGCGACTGTCGAATGCCGAGTATACTTGGACGATCCGCGATCTAACAGGCGTCCCGGAGCTGGATCCGGCGCGCGAATTCCCGGTGGACGGTGCGGCAGGCGAAGGCTTCACGAATGCGGGCGCGGCGCTGGTGATGTCACCCGCGCTGCTCGACAAGTATTTGCAGGCGGCGAAGGACGTGGCATCGCACGCGGTGCTGCTGCCGGATGGGATCGCTTTTTCCAAGAGCACCACGCGCCGCGACTGGACGGAAGAGAAGCTGGCGGAGATCCGCGGGCTCTATCGGCACTATGCCGTGCCCGGTGAGGGGATGGCGCTGAACCTGCAGGGCCTGCGCTTCGACACCCTGGATGGCGGAGTGATTCCGCTGGAGAAGTACTTCGCGGCGCTGCTGGAGGAACGGGGGGCGCTGGTTGCGGGGAAGAAGACGCCTGCGGAGCTCGCCAGGGAGCGAGGTCTTAGCGAGAAGTATCTCGGGACCTTGTGGACCCGGTTCACCACGAAGGATGCGCCTTATCCCTTGGATGGGATCATTCATCAATGGCAAGCCGCCAAGCCCGGCGATGCCGGTGGACTCGCGGCGTCGATCAAGGAGTGGCAGCAGCGTTTGTGGCGCTTTCATCCGATCGGCCAGATCGGCAAGCGCAATGGCCCGGCCTCGTGGCAGGAGGCGGTGACGCCGCTTGCAGAGGAGCGGGAAGTGAGACTGCGCTTGCCCGCGGAGGCCGGTGAGCCAGTGACTCTCACGCTTCTCACAGAAGCAGCCGGTGCCGGGGGAGGCAGAGTATCCTGGCAAGACGCACGCTTGCTGCGCGGGAATGCCCCTCCCCTGCCCCTCTTGCAAGTGGAGGCAATCGGCAAGCGCCTGGAGGAACTGCGCAAGGACGGCCTGGCACACAGCGCGGATTACCTCGCGGCCTTGTTAGAGCCGGATGGGCTTGAAGCCGTGGCGGCGCGGCGCGGACTGAACGCGAAGCTGCTCGCGAATTGGTCTGCCCTCACAGGCATCGGCCGCAGCGTGACGCCGGAGATCCGCGGCCACTTCACGGAGCGGATGGACAATGTCGCGGGCAATCCGCTGGTGAAGGCCTGGGGCTCACCGCAGACACCAAGCCTGACAGTGAATGCTTCCACGGAGACGGCGCGCTTCAGCACGCTCACACTTCCGGCGCGCAGCGTCTTCCTGCACCCCTCGCCGGTGCTGGAGGCCTTCCTCGCCTGGCGCAGCCCGATCACCGGGAAGCTCCGGCTCTCTGGCGAGGTGGCGGATGCGGATGGAACCTGCGGCAATGGCATTGCCTGGCATGTGGACCTGCGGAACCGTCGTGGCACGGAGAGCGTGGCAGTGGGGATAATCGATAACGGCAAGAGCGAGGCCTTCGCGCCGCAGGAGGAGATCGCGGTGCAGGAAGGAGACATCCTTGTCCTAGCGATCCAGCCACGCGACGGGCAGCACATCTGCGATACGACGCGCGTGAGCCTGGACCTGCGCGAAGTGGGCGGCAGCCGGCATTGGAATCTGGCGGACGAGGTGGTCGATCGCATTCATGAGAGCAACCCGCTGGCGGACGCGCAGGGGAACCCGGGCGTGTGGCACTTCGGCGCGCTGCCGCTCGACTCCGCGGCGAAGCCTGCCTTGGCCGCTGGGAGCCTACTCGCCAAATGGCGCGAGACCGCGGGGGCAGGGAACGCCGCCCTGGCAGTGCAAGACCTTCTAACCGGAAAGACTGCCCCGGCCAGCGATGCGGACAAAAAACTCTACGCAAGCTTGCTCGATCCGGATGGCCCACTGGGCTGGTTGGCACTCGCCAGCGCGGGAATGACGCCGTCCAACATCAGCGCCACGGCACCGGCGCGGTCGGAATTCAAGATTCCTGCGGAACTTGCCGCCGGCGCTGAATTCGTGGCGAAGGTCCGGTCCACCGCCGGCCCTGCGGTCGCGGTGAGAGCGCAGGGTGGCGGCTCCGCCAGCGATGCCATGCCTTTCCTGGGCAGCGGTGCGAGCAAGCAAGCGCTGCAAGATGGCCTTGATGAAATGCGCGCCCTTTTTCCCGCTGCGCTCTGCTATACGAAGATCGTGCCGGTGGATGAGGTGATCACCTTGCGGCTCTTTTATCGCGAGGATGAGACGCTCCGGAAGCTGATGCTTTCCGAGGCGGAGACCGCCAAACTGGATCGGCTCTGGCGGGAACTGGATTTCGTCAGCCTCGCTCCGCTCAAGATGGTCGATGCCTACGAGCAGCTCTGGCAATACGCCACGCAGGATGCCGACCCGCGGGACCTGGAGCCCTTGCGCAAGCCGGTGGCAGATGGCGCAGAGCTCTTCCGCTCTGCACAGGCAGGAGCTGAGCCCGTGCAGTTGGAGGCGGTGATCCAATTCGCCGCGCAGGCGTGGCGCAGGCCGCTCAGCAAGCAGGAGTCGGACAAACTTCGCGGGCTCTATCAGAAGCTGCGCGCGGATGAGACAGCGCACGAGGATGCCATCCGTCTGCTGCTGGCACGGGTGCTGACGGCACCGGCCTTTCTCTACAAGATGGAGAGCCCCGGACCGGACAAGGCGGCGGTGCCGGTGGGCGGCGAAGAACTGGCGACGCGCCTGTCTTATTTCCTGTGGAGCAGTTCTCCGGATGAGGAACTGCTCAGGCTGGGGATCAGCGGAGAACTGCACGATCCGGAGGTCCTGGCCAGGCAAGCGCGCCGCATGCTGAAAGACCCGAAGGTGCGGCGACTGGCAAACGAGTTCGGCGCGCAGTGGCTGCATGTGCGGGACTTCGACCAGCTGAATGAGAAGAGCGAGACGGTGTTCCCGGAGTTCGTTGCGATTCGTGGAGCCTTGAGCGAAGAGCCAGTGCGATTCTTCACGGATCTCTTCCAAAGAGACAGCAAGGTGACCGACCTGTTAGATTCCGACTACGGCTTCGTGAATGGCCCGCTGGCGAAATACTACGGGATCCCCGGAGTCGAAGGCGAAGACTGGTGGCGCGTGGATGGCATGAAGGCGCACGGCCGCGGGGGCATCCTCGGCTTCGGCGCGACGCTGGCGCGGCAGAGCGGGGCATCCCGCACCAGTCCGATCCTGCGCGGCACCTGGGTTTGTGAGACGATCTTGGGCGAGCATATCCCCTCCCCGCCGAAGGATGTGCCGGTCTTGCCGGAGCAGCCGCCGTCGGGACTTTCTGAGCGGGCATTCACGGAACAGCACACGAAGGATCCTGCCTGTGCGCGCTGCCATGCGAAGATCGATCCCTACGGTTTCGCGCTGGAGCATTACGATGCGATCGGGAGATTCCGCATGCAGGACATCACCGGGCAGCCGGTGCAGGCAGCGGCGAAACTGCCGGGTTGCAGGGAGATTGAGGGAATCGGTGGCTTGCGGGACTACTTGTTGCATGAGCGCGGCGCGGACTTCACGCGGCAGTTTTGCCGCAAGTTGTTAGGCTATGCATTGGGCCGCGGCGTAATGCTGAGCGACGGGCCCCTGTTGGACAAATTGCAGTCGGGCGACCCGAGCGTGGGTGGCGTCATTGAGGGCATCGTGAAGAGCCGGCAATTCCGGGAGATCCGGGGAAAGGAGTATCAAAATGAATAGTATCCACCGCTTCAGCCGCCGCCACTTCCTCCGCGGAGCCGGGGTCACCATGGCCGTGCCCTGGCTGGAATCGCTGAACGTCTGGGGCGATACGCCGAGGACCCGTGAGCCCTCCAGCGAGGCCCCGCTGCGCCTTGCCGTGCTCTTCGCCGGCAATGGCTTCCACTCCCGTGAGTGGTGGGCCAAGGGCAGCGGCAAGGACATGGAACTGGGCAAGGTCCTGCTGCCCCTGCGTGACTTCCGCGAGAAGATGCTCTTCATCCGCGGCCTCTTCAATGCGGAGGCGCTGAAGGGAAACATCCACAGTTCGCAGACCGGCAACCTGCTCTCTGGCGCACCGCTGGCGAGCGGCGGAGAGATCCGCTCCTCCACCAGCGTGGACCAGTTGCTGGCGCAGCACTACGGGCGCGAGACGAAGCTACCCAGCCTGGTGCTCGGCTGCGAGAAGTCGAACCCATCGGTCCACAAGAACTACTCGATGCTCTACAGCTCGCACATTTCGTGGAGCTCGCCGACCACCCCTACCCCGCTGGAAGTCTATCCCGCCCTCGCGTTCGACCAGCTCTTCAAGGACGGCAGCAGCCGCGCCGACCAAAGCGTGCTGGATGCCGTGATGGAGGACGCCAAGGACCTGCGCCGCGGCGTGAGCGGCCAGGACCGCCAGAAGCTCGATGAGTATCTCGACTCCGTGCGCGAAGTCGAGCAGCGCGTGGCGAATGCCGGCAAGCGCGGCGAGCTGCAAGGCTGGCGGCCCACGCTGAGCGCGCCGAACATCCCGCGCCCACCCGAGGGAATCCCCCAGGACATCGCCGAGCACATGCGCCTGATGTGCGACATCCTGGTGCTGGCCTTCCAGACCGACACCACGCGGATCTGCACGCTCAAGCTGAACAACGACCACTCCGCGCTGCGTTTCCCGAATCTCAACGTGGACTACATGATCCACCACCTGCTGTCCCACACCGACAGCGAGGATTGGCTGAAGGTGAACCAATTCTTCCTGGAGCAGCTCGCCTACCTGGCGCGGAAGCTCGATGCCATCCGCGAGGGCGAGCGCAGCACCCTGGACAATTCGATGATCCTCTTCTGCTCCTCCATGCTCCACGGCAACCACGATGCCAACCAGCTGCCCATCGTTCTGTTAGGCGGCGCGGGCGGGAAGATCCAGGGCGGGCGGGTGCTGGATTACCTCGGCAACCCGCAGCGCCAGATGTGCCGCCTGCACCTTTCGCTGATGAAGAAGATGGGGCTCAAGCTCGCGGCCTTCGGGGACGCGGTGGCACCGCTGGAGGAGGTTTGAGGGCCGCCGCGCAGAATTCGGGGTCCGAATTCGACATTCCTTTCCCTGTCAGGTTGCCAAGCGCTGCGATCTGGCTAGGCTCCGGCGAGCTTCATGGTCATACCTTCCGAGAATTCCCCTGCCGCCGGTCACTATGATGTCGTGATCTTCGGCGGCGCTTTTTCCGGATCGGCGCTGGCGCTGCTGCTCAAGCGCGCGCGGCCGGAGACCACGATCCTGATTGTGGAGAAGTCAGAGGCCTTCGACCGCAAGGTGGGAGAATCGACCTCGGAGGTGGCGGGCTGCTTCCTCACCCGGGTGCTCGGGCTCTCGCACTACCTTTCCTGCCACCACTTCCAGAAGCACGGGCTGCGGCTGTGGTTCACCACTCCGGAGAATGATTGCCCGAACGCCTGCTCGGAAGTCGGGCCGAATTCCCAGGCACGCTTTCCGACCTACCAGCTCGACCGCGCGCTGCTGGACCAGCACATGATCGAGCAAGCGGCCAAGGAAGGCTGCGAGGTGCTACGCCCGGCGACGATCAAGTCCTTCGAGCTCGGCGGCGCGGGCAAGAATACCGTCGTGCTGAAGCACCAAGGCGAGACGCGGACGATCACCGCGGGCTGGGTGGCCGATTGCTCGGGCAAGGCGACCCTGATCGCCCGCCAGCGCGGCACTTGGCGCAAGCTGGAGGATCACCCGGTGCACTCGATGTGGGTGCGCTTCAGCAATGTCCTGACCCTGGACGCCCATGAAGCGCGGGTAAAGGCACCCTGCCTGAGCGGCGGACCAAGCGTGGGCCGCGCCAGTGCGACCAATCACCTGATGGGCCGTGGCTGGTGGTCATGGATCATCCCGCTTTCCAATGGCGACTTCTCCGCCGGGGTGACCTGGGACGAGCGGATCTTCACCCCGCCGGCGGAAGGCTCCATCGGCGAGCGAGTGAAGCAGCACTTGCTCGCGCATCCCATCGGCAAGCTGATGTTCGAAAACGCGGTGGCGGTGGAGAACGATGCGCGGATCTACAAGCACCTGCCCTACTACTCCACGGAGGTCTGCGGCGACGGCTGGATCCTGGCCGGCGATGCCGCGGGCTTCATGGACCCGCTCTACTCGCAGGGACTGGACTACTGTGCGCACAGTACTTACTGCGCCCACAAGGTCCTGCTGATGGCGATCAAGGGCGAGTGCCCGAAGATGGAATTGGCCCGCTACAACCACGTCTTCGCGCAATCCTACCAGCGCTGGTTCAACGGCGTTTACCGGAACAAGTATCAGTATCTCGGCGATCTCGATTTGATGCACGCCGCCTTCCTGCTCGACATCTCCGCCTACTTCATCGGGCCGGTGCGCGCGGTGTATCACGATACCGACCGTGAGTATTCCACCATGCCCTACGATGGCACGGGTGGCGCGATCTTCGCGAGGTTCATGCGCTTCTACAACCGGCGCCTGGAATTGATCGCGCGGAAGCGCCTGATGGCCGGCACCTACGGGAAGAACAACCTCAAGCACCGCCACCTGATCCGCGTGCCCTTCGAGCCGAACATGAAGGCGGTGCGACATCTCATCGGCGGGATGAAGGTGTGGCTGAAGCTGGAGATGGAGACGATGTTCACGCTGCCGATCGAGGAGCTGCCGGATCCACGGAAAGCAGCGGAAGCACCGCGGGTGGCGGAGGCGTCCTGACCGCCATGACGCCGCGCGAAATAGCACGGGGCAGACTCGAAGAGCAAAGACTTCCTCCGCTGGTTCTTGCGATCTTTGACGATTGCGCCGCATTCCCTGGCTTGAACTACCGCTGCCAGAATCCTCACCACATCTTCTCCACGGAGCCGGACCTTCTCCGCCACCTCGTCCCGATGTGGGAGTGTGGAGTCGTGGTCACCGGGCTCGATCTAACAGACGGCTGCTTTGCCAAATTCTCCTTGGAGGTGCCTGGCGAGGTCTGGATGCGCTATACCAAGTTCTCCCAAGTCGTGGCGGATCTGCTTGTCGATTTGTGGGAAGATGAAATCGACGGTGCGGCACTCGAAGCGCTCGCAGAGGGATTTGAATTTGAGGGCTTCGAGCGTTTGCTCAAGGGCTTGCGGGAACGAAATCCGAGCAATGACGAGACCGGCTACCGGGAGTGGCGACATGCTTTGGTCAGGTCACTTTGAGATTCACCTAACCCCGCTGGGATCCCTGCCGGGATTCAATACGCCCGCCACGCCGTCCGGGGGTTTTCGCGCTATCGCGCTCGACCCCCGGCTACTTGCTGTTCTCCCTCCGGGAGATAGAGCGCGGGGCTTCGGAAGCAGAGCACAGGTCCTGCTAGACCGCCGCCAGGCTCGCTGCGGCCACGGCCTGTCCATGCCGCTTTGTCTTCTCATCCGGCACCACGAGCTTGATCCGCAGCGCGGGGAACTCCGTGGCCAGCACCTTCTCCGCTTCGGCGATGATAATGCTGCCACCTTCGCCTGAAGTCACGCGGCCGAGGATGAGAAGGTTCCGGATCTCATAGAAATCCGCGTAGTGCGCGATGGCATAGCCGAAGCAGGTGCCGATGGTTTCGTAGATCTGCAGCGCGCGGCTATCGCCGGCCTTCATCGCCGTCTGCACTTCCACGAGTTGCTCGGGGAAAGGCATTTTGCCGAACTCGAAGCCAGCCACCCGCGCAAGGCGCGCCACGGCTTGCTGCGAGAAGAACTGCACGCCGCAGCCTTCATCGCCGCTCCATTCGTCAAGCGGACCGTTCTCCCGATAGTCCACCGGCGCGAAGGCCAGCTCATTGAGCCAAGGAAGGATCGAGCCATTGGGATCGACATAGCCCGCGGCCTCGCTGGTGCCCATGGCCACGCCGAGCACGGCGTTTTCATTGAGCGACATCGAGCCCGCCAACGCGGTCACCTCGCCGTCGTTCACCACCTCGAAAGGGATGCCGTTCCAGCGCTCCTTCAGCTCGAAGAACATCTTGCGGATGCGCGCCTCGAAGTCGGCCTCGCTCACCCCGCGGAAGAGGGACGCGGCGCGCACCTCATTGTTCACATACACGCCAGCCGAACTGCCACCGATGGCATCCACTCGCGGCAGGTGCTCGGCGGCACGCATCAGCGAGTCCTGCACGCCCTCGATGTGATAAGTCGGGTCGCTCTGGAAGTAGGGGTCCCACACGATCTCCTCCGAGAAGACCACCTCGCCATCGATCAGCGCGGCGCACTTGCGGTCGGAGCCACCGAGGTCGAAGCCGATCCGGCAGCCGCCGAGATGACGGCCCAGCGCGATGGCCTCCGCGGATTCCGCGGGCAGCTCATCCTTGCCGACCGCACGAAAGCTCAGAGCCTCACCGAAGATTTTCCCGCCAATGAAATCGCTATCGAACTGACGCACGCCGCCCGGCCCGTAGAGCGCGGCCAGCGCGGGGACTAGCTCCGGCGCACCGGAGATCAGCACGCGGCTGCCGCCCTTCTGCCAGAGCAGGAACTTCAGCACGCGCTCCACATAGCGCAGCGTGGTGGCATCATGAGACGGCCCCTCCGGCAGCAGCGTAGAAGCCCAGCGGAAGGCCGTGCCATCCGGCCGGACCAAGGCCAGATCGAGCGCGCGGCTGCCCTCTACCTCAGCGGCGAGATGGCGGTAGGCGGCGTTCCAGAGAACGGCGGGCAGGAAGTCCGGATCAAGGACCGGGACGCAAGAAGGGCGGACCTGGGAAGGGCTGGAAGCGGTGGCCGTCATGAGCGCCCGGATCTAGCGGCAAAATTTGCCGGAATGGAATGATTTAATGCGCAAATCCACCCCGGAATTGCGAACAGTCCCGCAGACACCGGAAAATGGAAGCGGGGGATTCTTGTTGCAAACTCATCTCAATTGCAGGAGCCTCTCCCCGATGGCGCTCGCGACGGCCAACGATCTGCATGCGGACAGCTTGGTCAGCTTGAGCCAAGCCAAGGTCGGCTGTGATTTCCGGATCAAATTCCTGAATGGTCCGGCCTGCGAGCAGCTCCGCAATCTGGGCTTCTGCGAGACCCTGCAGGTCCGCAAGCTGGCCGATGGCCGCAATCTGATCTGCTCCGTCTGCGGCACCCGGCTCGCCCTGAGCCGCGAGTTGGCCAGCCAGGTGATGGTGGCTGTCGCCTGACTGATTTTCCAATGTCCTCCGGTTCACTCGAAACCGTCGCCCTGGCCGGCAACCCCAACGCCGGGAAAACCACGCTCTTCAATGCCCTTACCGGCTCCGTCCAGCGCACCGGCAACTACGCCGGGGTGACCGTGGATGTGAAGTCCGGCGAGATGTTCACGCCGCACGGCCGGAAGCTGCGCGTGGTGGACCTGCCCGGCTGCTACTCCTTCGATGGCGGCAGCCCGGACCAGGAGATCGCGCGCAAGGCGCTGATGGGCGAGCTTGAAGGCGAGCCGCGGCCGGACGTGGTGGTCAGCGTGGTCGATGCCTCAAACCTGGAGCGCCACCTGGTGCTGACCCTGCAGGTGATCGAGACCGGCGTGCCGGTGGTCATCGCGCTGAACATGGTGGACATGGCGGAGGAGGCCGGGCTGCGGCTCGATCCGCAGAAGCTCTCGGAAGAACTGGGCGTGCCGGTGGTGCCGGTGCAGGCGAATGCCAACAAGGGCATCATCGAGCTCAAGCAAGCGCTGCGCCACCCCTTCCCTGCCCTGGCGGCGACGCCTTGGGCGAATGGCCCGGAAGACCAGATCGGCGAGCGCCGCCGCGCGCTGGCCCTGCGCATCTGCGATGTGGCCGCACGCCGGCCGGATGGTCATACCTCGACGCTCTCCGACAAGCTCGACCGCTGGCTGCTGCATCCGGTGATCGGCTGGGTCGCCTTTGTGGCGATCATGCTGCTGATCTTCTGGTGCATCTTCTCCTTTGCCCACATCCCGATGGATGCGATCGAGTCGGGCAAGGACTGGCTCGGCAACCAGGCCCAAGCACGGCTCACGGCGAAGGCGGTGAGCCCGGATCTGGTCAGCCTGGTTAAGGGCGGGATCATCGAGGGCGTGGGCAGCGTGGTCGTCTTCCTGCCGCAGATCGTACTGCTGTTCCTTTTCATCGGCCTTTTGGAAAGTTCCGGCTACATGGCCCGTGCCGCCTTCCTGATGGATGGCCTGATGGGCAAGGCCGGGCTGAGCGGGAAGGCCTTCCTGCCGCTTTTCAGCTCCTATGCCTGCGCGATTCCCGGAATCATGGCCACCCGCACCATCGATTCGGCGAAGGAGCGACTGGTGACGATCTTCGTGGCACCTTGGATGAGCTGCTCGGCCCGCTTGCCGGTGTATCTGGTGCTGGTGCCGCTTCTGTTAGGCGGAAAGGGCGGCTTCATCCAAGCCCTGGTCTTCTTCGGTGTCTATTCGCTGGGCACCCTGACGGCCTTCATCGTCGCGCGACTCCTGCGCGGCAAGCTGGGCCCTGAGAAGGAGGTGAAGCACTTCATGCTGGAGCTGCCGCCTTATCGTGCGCCGCAGTGGAGCTACGTCTTCCGCCATGTGGCCGCGCGCGCGGGGGCCTTCCTGCAAAAGGCCGGCACCGTCATCCTCGCCATCAGCGTGCTGATGTGGGCCGCGAAGACTTTTCCGAAGAAGGAAGGCACGGAGGACAAGGGCGAGCTGCTCGACTACAGCGCCCTGGGCCGCGTGGGCCACTTCACGGAGCCCTTGGTCAAGCCTCTGGGCCTGGATTGGCGCGGGGGCACGGCGATCCTCACTTCCTTCGCCGCGCGCGAGGTCTTCGTTACTTCGATGGCGCAGCTCTTCCACGTGGAGGAGGGGGAGGACGACGAGGCGACACAGGCCAATCTCCGCGACCGCCTGGCCACCGAAACCTGGGACGACGGGCGGAAGATGTTCACGATTCCCGCGGTCCTCTCGCTGCTGGTGTTCTTCATCTACGCGCTGCAATGCCTGGCAACCTCCGCGGTGGTGGCGCGTGAATCCGGATCGTGGAAATGGGCCGTGGGGCAGTTCGCCTTCATGAGTGTCTTCGCGTGGACGGCGGCTTTCCTTGTGTATCAAGTCAGTTCGATCTTCATCAAATAGAGCACGATCATGAAGGGCTGGGAGACATGGATCATCGTCGCTGCCGTGGTGCTGGCCACGGCCTATCTGGCACGCGTTGCCACCAAGAGCAGCAGGAAGAAGAGCGGCTCCTGCGGGCATGATTGCGGGTGCGGGAAGAAGCCGGTCCGATAAGGAGCAGGGATGAATGGCACTCAGTTAAGGTGGTTTCCGTGAATCGGGAGCGGCTTGCATGCGGGACTGGGTGCGCCCGCTTTAGCGGGCCTGTAAGGAAGGGATTCCACCTGCGATGCCCTTTTGCTCGCCCGACCCTTCGAGCCCGCTGAAGCGGGCGCACCCAGTGCTGGTGCTCCGCGGAATCCGCCTTAACTGAGCACCATTCGGGCAGGGACCTTACTGTCCCTGAGAACGGTCCCCACGCCAGGTGATTCGCCCGACCAGCGCCTGCGACAATAAGGTCGCAGCTCCTTATTTAACTGGCCCGATGTAGCTCTTCGCGATCACCAGGTTGTCGAAGCTGATCACGTTCACCGGGTTCTTCGTCCAGCTATCGGTGATGTAGGACTCCAGGGTCAGGGCATTCGCCTTCAGCGTCGGGCTCTTGCGCCAGCTGATGCCGGTCCAGTGGCCTAACAGCTTGCCATCGATCCAGAAGGCCTGTTCGCCATCGCGTTGCCCGGGCGTGTTGTGCTTGAGCATGAACTCCACGCAGATCCACTTCTCCTTCGGGATCACCGGTGCCTCCGGCACGGCGAAGGAATTGCCCCAGAACTTGCCGTCCTTGGAAGCCTCCATCTCAGGCCAGTAGCTGTAGAAATTCCAGCGCCCGGGGGCGGTCCACTTGCCCCAATTCCCCCAGGGCTCGATGGCGGTGGAGAAGCGTTCGTCGCCCTCGGGCTTCAAGCCCGCCTGGCCGAAACCGCTCCACTTGTCCTTGCCTTGCAGGCTCTTGTTCGCGCGCAGGGTAACGAAATGGTGAACGTAGTCGCACTTGGCATCAAAGCGGGTGTAGAAGCGGACGAAGAGCGTGTCGACGGGCTCGAACCACTTGGTGAGGCCGCCGCCGGTGTCTTCGCCCAAGTGAGCCTCCACGCGCAGGCACCTCTTTCCGAGTCCCTCCCCTGCCTTGCCGAAGCTCAGGACCTTGCCGTTCTTGTTGCCCGTCTCGTCCCAGGTCTTGCCGATCTCGCCTTCCTCGAAGTCGTCGTGGAAGATCACGTCTTTCGATTCGCCGATGCCCTTGTCCGCAGGGAAGGCCGCAGCGAGGCCCGGGCCGGAGGGTAGCTTGCTGGTGGCAGCGAGGTTGGCCTTGCCCTCCGGGTCACCGCCCGCGAGTGACATGGAAGGAGAAGCCACGAGCAGAGTGCAGGCGAGGAGGTGAAAGTTCATGGGGCACTGCTGTATACCTGCCGGCTCATCGGTGAATTGCAGGAAAGTCGTTGTTGAGGAGCGGGGACGAATGGCACCCGCTTGAGGCCGACTTCGTGGTGGCACAGCAAGCGGGGGACCGCCCGGCGTCGATTGATCCTTCACGGCCGACGTCGGCGTCAGCAAGATGGTCCGCACTGCTTGCCGTGCGGCGAATGGCTCCCGGCAGCGGACGGAGATCGGAGCCCCCGGGGCAGGCCTCGCGGAGGGTCACCGGTGCGTGATGAGCATAGGACCGGGCCGCGGTTTACGGGTACGCGCGGAGATTGGTCGGCGGGAAATGCGAGATGAGAGGTAAGTTTGGGCCTGCACTTACCAGCCGGGAGATGGTGAATCAGAGCTTACCCGGGGCCACCGGGTAAAGTCTGCTGCCGGGTACCACTCGCCGCACAGAGGGCTGTGCGGACCACCTTTTCGCCGCCCCGGTAAGGCAGCACCCTTCGCTCGCTCATTTACCTAACCAAGCGCCATTCGTCGCCGTCCCATAAGCTACGCTCTCATCCGGCTTGATCCTCCGCAGGCTCCTTCCACACTCCCCTCGCCTTTGCGATCATGAAGCGACGTCTCGCGCTCCCTGCCCTCCTCACCTTCGCCCTCAGCGGCTGTGGCCTGTTCACGCACAACCCGACCGGCGGGTCATCTTCTTCTGCCGATCCGCTCCCCGCGGCCTTCGACTTCAGCTTGAAGCGCTACACCCTGGATAATCCGCCGCCGGGCGAGCAGGACGCACTGACTGTCCACTACTTCCAAGGCAAGCTCTACGTCTCCGACCAGCGCGACGGCAACACCGAGGCCTACGACCTCACTCCTTCCCCGGCGGAGTGGCAGAGCTTCTGGAAGTCCGCGGACTCGATCTCACTCTGGCAGTGGAAGTCCGCAGTCGAGCCCGGTGAACCGGACTTCGTCTGGTCGCTCGACATGAAGCAGCAGGACCGCGAAAACGTCATCGATGGCAACCACTTCCATCGTGGCCGCGATGGAAGTCCCTCCGGGAGCAAGGAAGGCTGGGTGGTTTTCGCCAAAGCCCTCCAAGGCCTGATCCGGCACGAGATCCCGATCCTGCAGGAGTCGGTGCAGTAGGCAAAAAAAAGCAGGGACCTTCTTTCGAAAGTCCCTGCCTGAAGCTTGCTTGCTACCTATCTCAAGGCGTCACCAGTTCCGGTGCCGGGCGCTTCTTCGGCTCCGGTTCCTTGCCCTTCTGAGTGCCGAGCCAGGCGACGACGTCGCGGATCTCTGTGGGCGTGAGGATCGCCCCCATCGGCGGCATGGCAGAGACGGGCGGGAGCATGGAGTCCATGTCGCTCTTCTTCACGCGCAGGACCTTGCCATTGCTGTCGATGTCCACGTGCTCCGGGGTATCGGAGAGGACGAGGCCGGCGACTGTCTTGCCACCCTTGAGGGTGACTGAGGAGATCCCGAAGCCCGGCGCAACTTTCGCACCCGGATTGATCAACGACTCGAGGAAGTACTTCGCATCGCCGCGCTTGCCGACGGCCTCGAGGTTCGGACCGGCATCGCCGCCGCCATGACCGCCGCCGGCGGAGTGGCACCGCATGCACTGCGCCGCGGGCTGCGATTCGAAGAGCTGGCCACCCTTCTTGGAATCACCGCCCAGCAAGGAGCCGAGGTACGGCGCGAGCGGATCGGAGGAAGCGGCAATCGCGGCCTTGTAGTCGGCCAGGGCCTGCTTCACCGGCACCTCGCCGCGCTTAGCCGCAGCATCGAGCAACTCAAGCGTGGAGGGCGAAACGCCGAGCTTCTCCTTGAGCTTGCCGAGGCTGCTCTCGAAAAGCGAATCCACGCCCGGTGTCTGTAGGTCCGCGGCAAGCTGCCAGGCATCCTGCTGGCGGTGAGCGCTCTGGCTATCCACGGCGGCACGGATGGCCTCCAGCGCCGCAGCGGGCTGTTGGGCAGCGAGCAGCTTGATCGCACCGATCGCGAGATCGTCGTCCTTGCCCTTGGCCAAGTCGCCTAACAGGCCCTCCAGCCCCGCCGGCTTGCGGCCGGCATAGAGGCCGAGCGCTTCCGCACGCGCGGTGCCAGGCAGAATCGGATTCATGACCAGGCCCTTCAGCGTGGGATCATCCACCGGGGTCAGGTCCAACTTGTAAGTGCCCAGCAACTGAAGGGCAGGTTCCGCCAGTTTGCCATCAAGCTTGATGAGCTCCGACAGGGAGGAAGCCAGCACGGCGCTGACCTTCGCCGCATCGCGCTCCGGCAGCGGTGCCCAGTTGCCTTCCGATTGATCCACGGGGAAGGGCTTGCTCCAAAGACCGACCAGGCGCAGCGCTTCCTCGCGGGCATGTCCGGGGGCCTTGGGATCGAGCACCACCTTTAGCACGCGCTTCAGGTTCTCCTCATCGCCCAGACGGAAGGCGCTGTGCAGAAGCCGGCGCCAATCCATCTGCGAGAGATCCGCGGGGAGATCGTCAAGCAGGGCCGCTACCATCGGGCGTGCTTCCTCGATGGCCGCATCGTGGATGCCGATCATCGCCTCGCGGGCCACACGCTTGTCCGTGTCGTGGATGAAGCTGGCGATCAGCGGATCCTTCAAGCGGCGCAGGGCCACCACCGCGGCCAGGCGCACGGAGGGACTCGCGTGTTCGCTCAGCGCGGCGATCTGCCGAGGATTCCCCATCAGCGAGAGCGCGTAGGCACCAGCGCTGCGCAGGTAAGGATCATCCCCGGCCTTCTCCAGCATGTTCCAGATCGCCGGCACGGAGGCGACATCCTTCAGGCGGCCCGCGGCGATGGTCGCAAAGGCGCGAACCCGCAGCGACTCATCCCCCAGGAGCTTCGGCAACGGCAGGCCGCCCGCGATCAGGCCGGCCTCGCCGACCGCCTTGACCGCTTGCGCGCGGACTTCGGGATCAAGATCAGTGCAGAGCCCGATCAGGACCTTGAGGGCCTTCTGGCGGGTCTCCTTGTCCGGAGCCTTCACGAAGCCTTCGCTACCGGCGGGCAGCACCGCGGAGCCGCGGCGGGCGATCACGCCCATGCCCCAGACGCCTTGCAGGCGGGTGATGGTATCCTTGCCTTCCTTCGCCACCTTGCTCAGCACGTCGAAGCCTTCCGCGCGGCGGGTCAGCGCGAGTTCCGCCCGCAGGCGGATGCGCATGTCAGGATGCGCGAGCAGCTTCTCCAGGCCGGTAACGGGACGCTTCTCGAAGCCCTGCGCGATGATCTCCGCAGTCTGCTCCGCCTCGTCCTGGCGATACATCTTGTCCGCGGCCAGCGAGTAGACGCGGCCGTCCTCGTGCGATTCCCAGCCGCCGATGAAGTCGGTGACGTAGAGCTTGCCGTCCCAGGAGTATTCCACGTCGGTCACGGCATTCCCCCAGTTCAGCTGGCGGGAGTCCACGAACTTCATGCCCGCGCCATCGCGCTCCACCTTGAAGGACCAGATGCCGGAGTTCGCCGCGCCGCCGCGATAGTCGCAGATCAGGAAGCGGCCCACTTCGCTCTCCATGAAGCCGGTGCCGGGGTGATAGGTCAGGCCGGAGGGACCGGAGGTCAGGTTCGCCACCGGCGGCAGGATGTAGGCCGGCTGCTTGGCATTCTTCGGTGCCCACATCTCCTCTGCCATCCAGCGGTTCGGCGGCTCTTCTTCCATGCCGATCTGGCGATGGAAGCTGTGCAGGGCCTGGTGCCCCATGTTCCAGCCGGAGTCCGCGCCATCCATCACGTAGACGATGCGGGCCTGGTCACCTTGGTCCGAGTTGTTGTCCACCGAGACGGCATTGCCATACTCGTCGAAAGCAAGCTCCTTCGGGTTGCGCAGGCCGGTGTGGATGATTTCGAAATTCGTGCCATCGGGATCAAAGCGGAAGACGCAGCCTTGGCCGGGCAGATCATAGTGCACGCCTTCCTTGGTGGTCACGTTCATGCCGCGGTCACCCAAGGTGCCGTAGATCCGCCCATCCGGACCGAGCGCGAAGCCATTCAGATCGTGGCCGGAGAAGGAAACGCGCACGCCGAAGCCGTCGAAGAGCACTTCCTTCTCGTCCGGCTTGTCGGCCTTACCGTCGCCATCCTTGTCGCGCAGCGCCCAGATCTTGGGAATGCAGGCCATGTAGACCGTGCCCTCGTATTCGAAGACCCCGGCCGCCGGGCCATCTAACAGATCATTGTAGCCCGCGGAGAAGACGTGGGCTTCCTTGGACTTGCCATCCTGGCTGGGCGGGGCCAGCACTCGCACTAGGTCCTCCACCTCGGTCAGGTACTGCAGGGAGGCGATCTTCTGCTTGTCCTGGTACTTCTCGTGCATCTTCCGCCGGTCCGCCGTGGTGCGGGAGGCGATGTCATCGAGATACCAATAGAGATGATCGCGGTTGTCCGGCACGCCGTGGCGGAAGCGGTGGGTCTCCGTGACGTAGATCTCGCCCTTCTCACCGAAGGCCAGCGCGGTGGGTGAAGTGACCTTGCCGTTCTTGTAGTCGGCCACCACGGTTGCCTTGCTGCCGGCGGGGATGGTGCTGCCCGGCATCGCATCGGTGGCGATCAGGCCATTGAGGTAGAGCTTGCCGTTCTTGGTCGGCGGCGGAAACTTGTAGTTGGCGTAGTCCGTCAGCACGAACTGGTCGGCAGCGATCACGCCCCACTCGCCGCTCTCTTCATCATAGATGCGGATCTGCGCCTGTTTGCCCTTGTACTGGGTGACGTCCCAGACCTGGGTGCGGAATTGCAGCGAGTTCTCGCCGGTCGCATCAAGCACCGCCTTGCCATCCACGATGAGCTGGACACCGGTCTTGCCGGGGTGCTTGCCGCCGGCGATGAGGAAGCAGATGTAGCTCTCGGTGATCTTGAATTCGGGAGAGGTCAGCGAGCCCTTGGCCGCATTGCCGCCGTGGGCCGAGCAGGCCACGGAATCCTGTGCGTAGGCAGTCAGTGGGGCGGTGAGTCCGTCCATCTTCGCACCGCTGGGGGCGAGACCGAAGGCGGCACCCTCCACCTTCCAGTCCCCGTAGCCATCCCCCTCGAAGGCTTGTAGCACGGTAGTGGCAGCCGGCGTGGCGCCGGTGGCGAACATCATGGCGGAGGCGCAAAGCAGACGCGTTCTCATTCCCCGCGAGGCTAACGCCGCGGCAGGGCTTGGCAATCGCGCAGGCGGCAGGGAGCGGGTGCTGTATGACATGCACTGGCGGGACGGGGCCCCGCGGGCCGATCTTTCAGGAATGACGCGGCGGGGAGGCCGTGAATTGCACAAAATTTCATTGCAATTTCCCGGGCCGAATCCCTCTTCCGAGGGAGCTGTCTCCACCTAATCGCAATTTTTGCAGAACACCTTGTCGTCCCGGATCACGCCCTCGCTGGCCATGATGATCTTGGTCCCGCACTTCGCGCAGAGGGAACCGGGGATCTGGAGCGGTGGAACTTCTGCGGCTGCAGCCTCCGCCGCGTGCTCCCTCCTGCCGAAGACCTTCGAGTCCCGGAACAAGAGAGAGACTGCGATAAGCGAGCCCAAGTACGGGACCAGCATCAGGAGACCGACCCACGCGGGCCAATCGCAGTCCCGCAGCCGGGGCCAGATCACGAAGAGGAGCATCAGTGGCAGCGAGCCGAGAATGAGCAGCGCGCTCTGCTGCGTTCCCACGGCGAGCTGCTGCGCTTCCCAGAAGGCGTGGGCGTACATCAGGAGCGCGAAGGGCAGACGCGTGAGGCGGTAGCTGAACATGGGGGCTGGCCAACGCTATCAGGGTGCCGCGGCATCAATCAAGTCCCGCGCCCGGCTGAGCGCCGCGGGGGCGCGGAGGATGGAGACATGGTCCTCATCGTAGCCCTGCACACTCACCGCATCGGCCTTCGCCTCCGGGCGGAGTTGGCTGGCCACGCTTACGGTGCCGTCGTTCTCCGCGGGCATCACTGCGGAGCGCTTGGCACGGTGGCTGTAGAAAAGATAGTGGTTAACGCGCCCCTTCAGCTTGCGATCATAGAGATGCGCGAGGAAGTCCGAGCCCTGCTTCATGTCATACCAGGAAGGCACCACGGAGGGGGCCCACTTCACGCCCATGGCCGCGGCTTCGTGGCCATTCCATGGGGTGGAGAAGGTGACCAGGGTATTGATATAAGGGTTCTTCTCGACGATCGCGTTCTCCACCACGAAGCGCCGCGCGACAAGGCCACCCATGCTGTGCGCCACCACGTGCAGGCGGTGGAAGTGGTAGCGGTCGTGGAGTTGCTTCACGCCTTGGTTCAGCGCCAGCGCGGCATTGTCCAGGCGCGCACCGGAGGGATAGAAGTAGAACCAGGCTTGATAGCGCTTTTTGTCGATCTTCTCCATGGCATAGCGCCAGTCCTGCGGGGAGCCCGCGGCACCGTGGATGAAGATCACCGGGATGCGCGAGGGATCGTAGGGCTCCAGGAAGTAGATGCCGAAGCCACTCTTGATCGCCAGCGTGGCCGGGGTCCACAGGCCGTCCTCGCCACGGGTGGCGGTGAAGCGGGGATCATCGAGGTTCGCCACTTCACCGACTGCGATCTTCACGCCCTGGTGAGTGATGAATTGATCGACGGTGCGCCCTGCGAGGGCGCGATCCAAGGCCTCGCGGAAACCCGGTGGAGTCGCGATGGAAGTCGAGAGTCTTCCGGAGACCCGGGCCACGCGCTGGCTGCTGCCGAGACTTACCGGCGCCGGCTTGCCATCGGGACCGCTGAAGTACCAGCAGGCCTCACCGGGATCGCGGCGGCCATTGTGGTTCCTGTCCTCCAAGGCCATCACATACTGGTTCACCGGGCTCTTCACCAGGAAGGCGAAGTTACCGCCCGCTTGCAAGGTGACCTTGTCCGCGGAGAAGACCTTGCCCGAGGCCTGATCCCACTCCGCAACCGCTGCGATCACCGGGCCCTTGAACTGGTCCGCATTCGCGACGACGCCGCGGATCTGGTAGTCCTCCTTCACCATCTTCAGGTCGCCGGAGAGGCGGCGGAAATTCGCGCATCCGGCAAGGAGCGCCAGAAGCAAGGGCAGGAGGAGGCGGGCAAGGAGCTTCATCACGATGCGGCAGGTCTGCTGGATCATGAAGGTGGGTTGAGCGGCGCGAGGTGTCGAGGAAAGAGCCGCCTGATGAACCTAAGTAGGGGTTCCCTTGCAAAGTGAAGCAGCAGCCCGGCAGCGCTCAGGCTGCCAAGGGTTATGCCAAGCGTCAGCCAGTGATCGCGCACGAAATGAGCGATGCGGGCAGACAAGGGCACCGGAGGGGGAGGCGGCGCGGCGACATCGAACTCCCGTGCGGGGAAGTCCGCCTGCTTCACCGTCTTCGTCTGCGGATCCCACCAGCGCAGGGTGAGCGCCGGGATGACGATATGTCCGCCCGCCTTGCAGACATAGGTGACGCGGTCCTGGCGGCGACCTTGCAGCTCGCCGCGCTCCTCGTGGTCTTCCACCAGCGGCTCGGCCCGATAGATGCCGAGGCCGGCGATGCGCTCCGGCTTGAAGGGCGGGAAGGCCATGCCCGGCAGGTCCGATGCCGACCAGTTCAAGGTACGCACAAAGGCATCACCGGTCTTCGCATTCGCTTTCGGCTGCGGCTGCCAGGACTCGGTCACTGTTAGATCGCGCGAGCTGACCAGATCGACATCCGGCGGCATGCCGGGCGGGCGGCTGACCTTGAACTGCAGCGGCGGCGTGCTCACGCTTGCAGGGACCACTCGTTGATCGAGCGGGATGTGCTTGAACTCGAAGCGCACGCTAAAGGCGGGGATCTTCACCTCCCCTCCCCGTCTCGGGAAGATCGTCAGCTCATGGCGTTGCACGGTGTAAGCGGTCTCCCCGATCTGTTCGCTACTGACCACCGGCGAGCCGACCGGAGGCAGGATCAGGCAACCGGAGACCCTAGGCAGGTCGAAGATGGGAGCACCGGCGAAATAGCCCGGTGCCAGCAGCTCCACCACCAGCGTCACCTTCTGTCCCATCCAGATCTCCCCGCTGTCGCCGAGCTTCGCACGCACCTGCGGCGCTGGATCAGCCGCGGGACAAAGGCCGCAGCCTAACAGAAGCAAGAGGAACAGGAGTGCCTTCATGGCGGTGGCGTTGCTTGGGCTTGTGCCTGCCACGCGAACTTTGCTTTCAGGAAATCCTGCGGGCGGGTCTTCACGCGGCGCAGCCAGGTGGCTTGCAGCGCGGCATCGTCAGCCTCTTGATCGCCCGGTTCCTTCTTTTCACCGGGGTGATCCTCGCCCTTCTGGTCCATCACGACCTCATCGGGCTTGTAGGCCTCGGCGGATTCTTGATCGCGGTCCTTGCCAGAGGCGTTCAGCAGGTCGCGGCGCGCGATCGCGAGTTGCTTGTTGTCGAGCGCTTCCTTCCACCCGGGCTGCATGCCGAGCGCCTTGTCGTAGCCGGTGATGGCGCGGTCATACTGGCCGTGCATCAGCCAGGCATTTGCGGCATTGTAGGCACCCGTGGCACCGGGCACGCGGGCGAAGGTCTTGGCCGCATTCTCGAACTGGCTATCACGATACTGGGCAGTGCCGATGCGCCATGGATCGGCATAGGCCTTGGCGGCATCGGCGTAACGGTGCTTCGCCATCAAGTGGTCTCCGCGCTGGTCCGCGCTTTCCCAGAACCCGGGATCACGCCATGTTCCCACGGCAAGTCCTGCGGCAAGCAGGCCGGCGGCGATGAGCAGGAGGCGATGCTGCATCTTCATGAGCGTGCGGCGAGCGAAGGCATCCAGCCCTTGCGGAAGAAGGGCAGCATCAGCAGGGCAAGCAGTGGCACGAGAGCATAGCCGGAGTCTCGCCAGCGCGCGTCCTCTCCGCTCCCGCTCACGGAGCCGAAGCGGGAGGCGCGGGCGAGTTGATCGATGTCACTGTCATCCGCGCTGAGTTGGATTAGGTCCGCACGGTCCGACTCGGCACTCGAGCGCAGGGTGCCCAGCTCCTGCTCGCCGGAAACGGGTGCGAGCAGGCGGACGGGTGTGCGCGTGGTGGAGCGCCAGGCCGAGACCGCGGCCACTTCATCCGGGCTCACGCCATCGGTGATCCACAGGATCGAGCCGCCGCCAGCATCTGTTAGAGTCTTGTCCGCGAGCTTCAGGGCAGCGGCTGCGGCATCGCCATCCTCCGGCATGATGCCTGGCTCCAGCGCCGCGGCGAAGCTGTTAATGATCCCGGCATCCGTGGTCGCGGGCATCACGACATGCGCGGTGCCGGAGTAGGCGATCAGCGCGGTCTTGGCCCCGCCGCGCCGGGCCAACAGATCCTGCACCTTCTGCACCGAGCGTGCGAGGCGGCTCGGCGCGATGTCCTCCGTCTCCATGGAAGGCGTGACCTTGATCACGATCGCCAGTGCCGCGACGTCATCGGCAAAAGGCGAGGGCTCGCGCCGCCACGAAGGCCCTGCAAGTACGACAACTGCCGTAATCGCCCCCGCGAGCAGCACGACCACGGGCCCATTCCGGTGCTTCGCCTGGGCACCCCGCACCAAGTAAGCCACCAGATGATCCGCCACGATCCCGCGCCAGGGGAAGCCAGCACTGGAGCGGCGGTGGATTCCCCAGACGAGCAGAAGCGCGGGCAGCAGAGCGAGCCACCACCAGGGCCGGAGGAAATGGAAATCGGTGATCATGCCAAGGCCTCCTTCCCTGTCGCCTCCGCCACGACAGCACGCCGCGGACGCCACGCCAGCAGCACCGCGTGATAGAGAAATCCCACGACGAAGCCCGCCGCCAGCGGCCAGTGGTGAACATCGCGCTTCGGGCGGCGGCTCAGGGTCGCGGCCTTGCGCGCTTCGAGCGCATCCAGGTGCCTGTAGATGTCCTCAAGCTGCTTGCGGTCCGAGGCCGCGGAGTAGATGCCGCCGGTCTCCTTCGCCACGGCTTGCAGCGTCGGCACATCGAGTGCTTGCTCGCCCGCCGCACGCGGATCACCAACGGAGACGGTATGGATCACGATGCCCTTGCCCTTCGCGATCTCCGCGGCCTTGGCCGGCGGGATCTGGCTGGCGGTGTCATTCCCGTCTGTTAGAACAATCAGCACCCGCTCCTTCATGTCGCTGCGGTCGAACATGGTGATCGCCAGGCCGATGGCATCGCCGAAAGCCGTCTGCGGGCCAGCCATCTTCACCTGTGCCTCGGACAGAAGCTGGCGGCAGACCTTGAGATCCTCCGTGAAGGGGGCCTGTACGAAGGGCGCGCTGCCAAAGAAGACCAGCCCCACGCGGTCCCCCTCGCGCTTCGCGAGGAAGTCATCAAGGACCTGCTTCGCGGCGCTGAGCCGGTCGGTGGTCTTGTCGTCCGCGGCGGTGAAGTCCTGCGTCTCCATCGAGCCGGAGAGATCCACGGCCAGCAAGAGGTCGCGCATCGGCACGGACTTGGTGACCGGCGGCTCGATCCACTGCGGACGGGCCAGTGCCAGCACCACGCAGAGCCAGACGAAAGGCAGCACCAGCTTGCGGCCCCACACGCCCCGCAGCACCGCCGCGCCACTGGCAGGCTTCTGGCCGCAGGCGCGCGCGAGCCGCGAAAGGAAGGGTACCTGCAGGGCGGGCCGCGGCTCGCGGTGCGCTGGCAGGATGGAGCGCACCAGCAAGGGCAGCGCCAGCAGGAGCAGCAGCCAGGGGTAAGCCAGCGTGATCATGGGGTCGCCTCCTTCCGGTGCTTCAATATCCACTCGCGCAAGGCCGAGCGGATCGACTGTGCTTCATCCCTCGCGATGCTTCCACCATAAGCGGCGTCCTCAAGGCGGCGCGCCGGTCCTTTGGTGAAGAGATCGAGACCCGCGCTGCGGTCGAGGAAGGCCAGCCACCCCTGCCCTGTTAGGTCCGCGACCGCGCCGCGCGGCCATGCCGTCAGCGCCACCCGCTTGGCCAGCGCCGAGAGTCCTTCCGGCGGCGTGCTGTCCAAAATAGACAATGCCTCTCTCCGGTAGCGGTTCGCCTGCCAGCGCATGAGAATCACCAGCGCCCAGGCTAACAGGACCAAAGCCGCCGCCACCATCAGCACCATCCAGCCCGGCTGCGGCGGCCACCAGGGGACGGGCGACGGCACGACCAAGTCGTGCAAGCGATCGAGATTGGTCGGATCATCATTCATCGGCTGGAGCGCTGGCCCAGCAAGCGGCGAACCTGCATGGCCACATCTTCATCGGTGCGGATCGGCATGAGCGGCACCTCGCGCTGGATCAGGAATTTCCGGGCCGTCTCCACCTGCTGCTCGAAGTCCTTGCGGAAGGCCTCGCGCAACGCGCGCTTGCCGGTGTCCGCCTCAAGCTGCATCTCCCCGCTGGCGAAGATCCGCGGCCCGGCATCCGGCAGGTCCATCTCCAGCGGATCGCTCACCAGCGCCACCATCACGTCATTGTGCCTGGCGATCCGGCTCAGCCGCTTGCTCGTCTCTTCATCCGCACCGCTGCCATCGGAGATCAGGATCACCAGCGCATCGTGCTTCGCGATCTGCTCAGCGCGGCGCAGTGCCGCATTCAGCATCTGCGGGCCAGGGGTAATGCCCGCATCCAGGGAGAGCCTGCGGTTCCAATCGACGACCCGCCCTAACAGACGCATCACGTGCCCCTCGCTGCCGCCCGTCGGCACCACTTCGCAATCCGCATCACCCACAATGATCGCCCCCACCACATCCTTCATCGCGATCACCCGCCAAGCCGCGAGCGCCGCGACCTCCGCGGCGCTCACCGACTTGAAATCCTTGCGGCTGCCGAAGAACATCGCGAGCCGCTGGTCCACCACCAGCAAGGCCGGGCGGCCGTGTTCCTCTGTGTAAACGCGGACGTGCGGCACGCGGGTGCGCGCCGTGACCTTCCAATCCATCTGCCGGATGTCATCTCCGGGGAGATAGCGGCGGATCTCCTCGAAGTTCAGCCCGCGCCCGCGCAAGCGCGAGGCATGCCGCCCCGCGAGGATCGAGTGCACCGGCTGCCGCGGCAGAAAGCTGAAGCCGCGGCTCCGGTAGCGCAGCCGCGCCAGCTGGTCCACGGTGGCGTATACGCCCGCTGCCTCCGCCGCGGGCGCGGCTTTCATCACCGGGAGCAGGGCTTCGTTCATGGATTCAGGGCACGGCGACCAGTTTCAACAGAGCATCTAACAAATCACTGCTGCTCTTCCCCGCGGCGCTCGCCTCGTAACCCGGAATAATCCGGTGCCGCAGGCAATTCGGCGCGACGGCCTGGACATCCTCCGGCAGCACATGATCCCGCCCCTGCAGCCAAGCGCGGGCACGGGATGCACGGTCCAGCGCCAGTGTCCCGCGCGGGCTCGCACCCACGTGGATCATCTCGCCCAGCTCCTTGTCATAGCGTGCGGGATTCCTCGTGGCGGAGACGATATCCACGAAGTAGCGGTCAATCGCCTCCGTGGTCTTGACCGCCGCCACCTCCTTGCGCGCATCAAAGATCACCGACTGAGGCAGCGGCGCCGCGTCGGACTTCATGCCGCCCGAGGCATCCTCACCCCGCACCAGCCGCAGGATCTTCAACTCGTCCTCATCGCCCGGCTGCTGGATGAAGATGTGCATGAGGAAGCGGTCCATCTGCGCCTCCGGCAAGGGATAGGTCCCCTCCTGCTCGATCGGGTTCTGCGTGGCCAGCACCATGAAGAGTTCCGGCAGCTTGTGCGTGGTCCCGCTCACCGTGACCTGACGCTCCTCCATCGCCTCTAACAGGGCCGCCTGCACCTTCGCCGGTGAGCGGTTGATCTCATCCGCCAGCACCAGGTTCCCGAAGATCGGGCCCTCCTGGAACTTGAATTGCCCCTTGCCGCCTTCCTCATAATAGATCTCCGAGCCGGTCACATCGGCAGGCAGGAGATCCGGCGTGAACTGGATGCGGCTGAACTTGCTCTCCAGGTGCATCGCCAGCGTCTTAATCGCCCGCGTCTTCGCCAGACCCGGCAGGCCCTCCATCAGGATGTTGCCATTCGTCAGCAGCGCGATCAGCAGGCTCTCGATCACCGGCGCTTGGCCGATGATCGAGTTACCGATGCGCTGCTGGAGATCCTGGATTTGTTCGCGGCTCGTCATCGCCTGCTACTTGCCTTTGTTCCCCGATTCCAGCTTCTCGATCACCTGATCGATCGAGAAGGACGCGGGTTTCTGACGCGGCGGGAAATCCTTGTAAGTCTGCAGGTAGGTCGAGACTTTCGCCACCGCCGGAAGAATCAGGTAAGCATGGTCCATCAGATAGCCCTTGTAGTAGGCAGAGGCGTCGATGGAGTACTCATACGGATCGCTCTTGAGGTCGATCATCTGCAGGGTGCGCAGAGTCACGAGCGGATCGACCCAGACTTGCACCCCGATCGCCCGCTGCTCCATGAAGATGTATTTGTAGCGATCGTCGCGGCAGGCCATCAGGTCGCCGTCGTCGCTGAAATAAAAGAACTCGTGGCGAGCCCCCTTGTCGGTCTTTCCCGTGAGGTAATCGAGCTGGTTGTAGCCATCGATATGAACCTTGAAGGTCTTGCTCCCTGCTTGGACGCCCTTGGTCGCGCTCTCGCGGAGATTCGCATCACCACCTGCGGCTGCAACAAAGGTGGGCAGCCAGTCTTCCGCCGAGAAGAGCTCCATGAAATTCGTCCCCGGCTTGATATGCCCCGGCCAACGGATCAAGGCCGGCACCCGGAAGGCACCGTCCCAGTTGGTATCCTTCTCGGAGCGGAACGGCGAAGCGCCGCCATCGGGCCACATGCTCTTCATGGCACCGTTATCGGAGGAATACACCACGATGGTGTTGTCGGCGATCTTGAGATCATCGAGCAACTTGAGCAACTCGCCCACCTGCCCATCGTGCTCCGTCATGCCATCGGCTTGGATCCCGAGGCCGGTCTTGCCCTTTGACGCTGGCTTGAGGTGGGTAAAGACGTGCATGCGGGTCGAATTGAACCAGCAGAAGAAGGGCTTGTTCGCCTTGTGGCTGCGCTCCATGAAGTCCTTCGCGGCAGCGAGGAATTCCTCGTCCACGGTCTCCATGCGTTTCATGGTCAGGGGACCGGTATCCTCAATCTTGCCGTCCGCCGTTGCCTTGAGCACCCCGCGTGGGCCCCATTGCTTCCGGAAAGCCGGATCCTTCGGGTAGTCCTCGTTCTCGGGCTCCTGCTCGGCATTGAGGTGATAGAGGTTGCCGAAGAACTCGTCGAACCCGTGATTGGTTGGCAGGAATTCATCGCGGTCTCCCAAGTGGTTCTTGCCGAATTGCCCGGTCATATAACCCAGCGGCTTCAGGAACTCCGCAATCGTGGGGTCCTCCTTCTGAATACCTACCGCGGCTCCCGGCATCCCCACCTTAGTCAAGCCCGTGCGGAACGGACACTGCCCGAGGATGAAAGCCGCACGGCCCGCGGTGCAACTCTGCTGGCCATAGTAGTTCACGAAGACGCCGCCCTCGTTCCCGATGCGATCGATATTCGGCGTGGTGAAGCCCATCAGCCCACGGCTGTAGGCGCTGATGTTCGACTGTCCGATGTCATCGCCGAAGATCACGAGGATATTCGGTTTCTTCTCCTGGGCAGAGGAGGGGCCCGTCATGATACCCGCCGCGAGGGCGAGCCCGCAGGCCGGAGCTAGCAGCCGACCGATCCATCTCACCCGCAGCATGGGGTGTTCCACATGGTTCTCTTTCATGATGATGAAGTCGCTTGATTGATGTTGGTTGATTCAGAATTTCAGGCTCAGGTTCAGCATGCCCACGTCGCCTTCCAGCAGGCGCTTGTTGTCGAACTCGTGGATCCAGCGTGCGTTCATGCTAAAATCGGAATCGCCCCACTTGGTGGCGTAGGTGATGATGGGACCCACACCAAAGGCCCGGCCGCTGAAGCCATTCAGGGCATCGGCCGTCGTCCCCTCGTCATCGTTTATCTGGTCCATCCAGCTCCCTACGACCCCGATGCCAAAGCCATTGGCGAAGCGCTTGATGGCGGTAAACTCCAGGTCCGAGACGACGCCATTCTGGTAGTCCGTGGCCTGGTTCTCCGTGTAGAACTGCAAGCTCCACTGCCCGGTCAGCTCGATGTTCGGGCCCGGGAAAATCTTCGTGTAGGCAATGGTCGGGATAAAGGTCCAGTTGTTGGTGCTCAGGTTCGCCAGCGCGCCTTCTTCATACTCGCCGGTGGGTGCCCACACCGTCAGCCCGAAGGACATGTGGTCCGTCTTGCTGAAGTGGTAGCTCGCGATCAGCGGCGTGACCGCGATGTCAAAGAGCCCGAACTTGTCGTCACTGCGCCGCCCGAGGAGGTTCCCCGCGGTCACCGATGCCTCCACATCCACATAGGCCAGCGGCAGTGTGATGCCGGAGGCGAAGTTCCAGCACTCCGAATGAGTGTCCCAAATGTACATCAGGGTCAGTGGCGTGAAGGAGAGTGTCGACTCCACGTCCAGCGCCAGATTCCCGTGGATCGGCACGGGATGCCCGCCGATGTCCCCATTGTAGTAGGTCTCCCCCACTGCGAGCAGCCACCCTGGGTCCGGCGGGATCAGGCCTTGGTAGGGCATCACGGAGCTGCCGGAGACCGTGCGGGGCAGCGCACCCTCCACGGCGAGCGTCGGCGATGCGGCGGCAAAGGAGAGCAAGAGAATCCAAGGGAGCTTGTTCATAGTTGCGGGTCTTGTTAGGTCCATTGAGGTTCGCGGGTTCCAAGTCAGGGAGCGCCTGCCCGCTTCACTGCCGGCGGAATCCATGATCCATCGGTGACCGGGGGCTTCGGCCAATAGGCGCGGACGTAGAGGGAGAAGTCACCGGCAGGGGCGGGCAGCCAGTTGGCGCGCTGCTCGGGATCCTTCGGCTCCTCCGCTTGCACGTAGATGGTGAGCGAGCCATCCGCGGCCAACTTGAGATCCTTGTTCTTCGTGCCCACCGAAAAGCGGTTGATCGCGTTCGCGACGAAGAAGTGGTGCTCGTTGTAGACCGAGAGCGACCAGAAGCCGTGCACCGGCGGCGCGCCGTCCTTCGGGAAAGTCACGGTGTAGCGGTTCGAACTGTTCAGCCTCTCGCCCTGCTCATCCAGGTCCTGATAGAAGTACTTCGTCTCATTCGGCGAGTTCACCAGGATGTTCGACTTCGCCACCGCGGTGCGCGTGAAGTAGTCCGCGCCGAAGGCGGATTCATTCGAGATCGTGCTCCAGTGGTGCGGCAGTTGCTGGCCGTAGTTGCGGAATTGGAAGAGTGGCTTCACCAGCGCCTCGTCCGCTTCCTTTGCCGCTTCGCTCATCGCCGCCTTGATCTTCGGATCCTTCTTCGCCGCCTCCAGCACCGCCATCACCTGCGCATAGCGGGCCTCCTCACCGGGCAGCGGCGGCGCATCGGCCAGGACTAGCGGCAACTCGTCCACCCACTTCTCCGGAAAGACCCAATGCGATTCTTCTTCTCCCGACGGCGGTGCCGGGGCCTGTGGCAGATTCGTCCAGTCCGTCGTCTTCGTCTTCCCGTCATACTCCGCCAGCGGGTAGATCATGATGCCCGGCAGCACCGCCTGGATCGCCTGCTTGTCCTCCGGCGTGGTGTCTTGAAACACCCGTGGCGCGATTAGTCCCGTATTGGTGGAGCAGCGGAATGCCCGGGTGATCCCCTGCGGCGTCTCCCCCTTCCACCCCGGGCCCGCCAGCAGGTAGAATCCCGGCTTCGTCCCATACATCTTACCGAGCTGCACGAAGCTATCGGTCCGCAAGTCCACGACCTGATAGACCCAGAAGCGTTCACCGAAATCCGGGACCTGCACCACCACCGGCGAAACATCCAAGGCCAGCGCGCCGATGCCATAGACCACGTCCTGGTTCGGACAGGCGACCGCCCGCTCGGTGGGCTCAACATAGTCGGTAAGCATCGCCAAGTAGTTGAGTGGTGCCGACATCAGCGGCCCCGCCCGCTCCACCCGCTTGACCGTGCCAAAGTGAAGCCGGCGGTTGTACATATTTACCATCGGCCAGCTCCAGAAGTAAGCATCGGTCGCGACGAGCTTCGCGTAGGCCTCCGTGATCTTCACCCGCGCATCCGGTCCCGGAGGCATCGCGCGGCTCCAGTTCGGCGTCGCCTGGATGGGCTCTTGCGCGGGTGCCGACGCAAGCACCGCGAGCGATACCAGTGTGATAATGGATAGGGATTTCATTTGAGTAGGGCCGCAGGTCATTTCGCTTCCTCCACATCCGGCAGTTTCCACTTCTGCTCGAAGAGTTCCTTCTTCGGTCCATAGAGCCGGAACAGCAGCTCGAACCGCCGCTGCGGATCGGTTGGCACCCAGTTGGAGTCCTTGCCCTCCGGTGCCTTCGGCCCGAAGTAGACATCCACGGTGCCATCGGCATTCTTCTGCACGGTAGTATCGTTCGAGGCGCGGCTCGGATGAGCCATCCCGCGGACCAACGCGTGGGTCTCGCGGTCATAGACCGTCACGGACCAATACTGCTCCACGGGTGCGTCCGCTGGCACCTTCAAGCGGTAGGTCTCGTTTCCCTCAAACGCCTTGCCCGCCGCATCGCTGATATTGATCAGGTAAAACTGCCCGCCGCCGAAGACCTTCGGGCTGAAGTAGGCCATGTGATACATCACCGCCCGGCCATCGAGACCGTATTCCTTTGGGTTGGAGAACAGGTTCCCCAGACCTTCCCTCGTTTCCGGAGGAACCGGAATTCCCCAGTGTGTTCCTCCGAAGAAGGCCGGGGAGAATCCACTCTCATACTTCAGAGCGATGACCGCGTGTGCTTCCTTTGCCGCTTTTGCGAGGATCTCCTTCGTCTTTGCATCCGGTTCGAAGGGCTTGCCCTTCTCGATGCCGATTGTCTTCAGTGAGTCGATCATCACCTTGTCGCGGGTCAGCCATGGCTCCGCCTGCACAAAGCGGTCGAGCAACTCGAAGAAGCTCGCGTCATAGGGAATCGTTGCATCGAAGGGCTTGTCGTAGGCGTCGACGAAAACCGTCGATTCGGTGTCACCACCAAGGCGATAGACCTTCACGCGCTTGCCATGCTCCACCGCGGACTTGATGTCGGCCTCGCTGCGGCTCTTGAAATTCGAGCGCAGGATCACAAAACCCCGGTAGGTCTCGGTGGGAAGCACGAAGTAACCTTCGGGCACTTCCCCTTTGTAGCCGGGTGGCGTGAGCAGATACTTGCCTCCCTTTCCCTTGTCCGTGCCCGCCGGCCCTACATCGGCGAGGGCATTCTGCCAGGCGACATCGAAGCTGCCCACAATCACGTGATCGGCATCGGCCGGCGGGATCTCCACCACTACCGGACCCTCGGTCGTGTCGTAGAAGGGATTGAGGTAGATCGTGTCCGGATTCGGCGTCAGCGTCTGGTTCTTCGCGTTCACCGGCTTCGACCAGTAGACGACCTGGTTCAACTTCGCACCGTTGTCCCTCGCGGCTTTCAGCATTCGCTCGTAGTTCACCGCCGGGATGCCCCAGATTGCTGCCTCGACCGCACGGCGTTCGATGGCGCGGGTCTTGAGCTCCTCAGCCGTGAAGCCGTTGCCTATCTGGGTCTGAGCAAGAGCCGACCCACTTAGGGCGAGCCAGCATGCGATTTGAATGAATGTCTTCATGGTTCCTCGGCTTTGAAATCACTTCAGCTCCTCGAGCTCCGGCAGCTTCCAGCTGCCATCCAGGACCTCCTTCCGCGGGCGATACATTCGGAACAGGAAGTTCCATCCCTCGGGCACCGGCAGCAGGTTGGGCGCGGAACCCGGCTCGCCTCCGAATTGGATCGTCACCGAGCCATCCGCGTTCGGCTTCGCGGTGACGTTGTTCAGGGTGTAGGCATTCGCCGCGTTCTTCTCGAAGAAGCCCGCCTTGTTATAAATGCTCACCGACCAGAAGCCATCCGCGGGCACGTCCTTCACGGTCAGCTTGTAGACCGTCTTGCCATCAGCCTTCGCCGGAGCGCCGCCGATGTAGGTGGCGTCCGTCTGCGGATTCCCGCCCCAGCCTGCGGCGGTGCCCATCAGGTGCTGCACCGGATCGATCTGGTCCTTGCGCCCGAACATCCTTGCCGAATCGATCCCGCCATTCGCCGCCGCCAGCGCATTGACCGCATCGCGCACCCGTTTCAGCGACTCCTGGTCCCAAGCCGGGATCTCGAATTTCCCCTCGCCCTTCTGCTCTGCCTTCAGGGAGTCCTGCAACGCGTGGACTTCCTTCACATCCGCCGCATCGCCCGGATTCACGAAAGTCCGCACCAGCGCGAGCACATAGCGGGTGCCGATCTTCTCCTTGGTCAGCGTGTGCTGGCCCGGCGTGTAGATCACTTCGGGCGTGATGTGATCCTCGTTGATGATCTGCGCCGCCATGAAGCGCTCGCCGCCATCCGGCAGGGTGAGCGTCACCGTCCCGGCATCCAGGTCAAAGACGCCGTGCGAATACAAGGTGTCCCGGTTCATGCGGATCACCGCCTGCTTGTCGATCGGTGCCAGCTCGCGCTCGTGCGAGAACTTGCCGAGCGAGCCGTCCCTCACGAACTTCGCGAAGTAGTTGTCGGATTCCGCGCGGGCGAAGTTGTCGACGGTCACGCGCACGGGCTTGTCCTCACCCGTGGCGAGGGATGCACTGAGGAAGATCCAAGCCGCGGCGGCGGGAATGATCTCCTTGATGGCGCGAAAGGTTTTCATGGATTCGGTTGGACGGGGATCATTCGGGGAAGACGAAGGTGACCGCGAAGCGCAGGCCCCAGTCCGGCCCGCCCTCGGGCTTGTCCAGATAGTAGCGGGCGCCGAGCTGGAAGTTCACCGGGTGCCCGCCGAGCTTCACCAGTTGGCTCACTTGGAAGTTCAGCGGCACGGTCCACTCCCCGGCATTCCAATCGTAGGTGGACTCCAGATTCACGCCGTAGGTCGTGTGCTGCTGCGTGGTGTAGCTCAGGAAGGGCTGCAGGAAGGTCAGGCTCACGTAGTCCCGGTCATCATCTCCCCATAGCGACCACACGTGGCTGGCCAGCATGCCGTAGGTCCAGCCATGCTCCTGCTTCAGGATCAGCGCCGTCGGCCCCGCGCCCCATTGCTCGCTGCCCAGCTTGTCATCCGTGGCCGTGGGCAGCAGGAAGTCCGGCCCTATGCCCCAGATGAAAGGCTCCGTCTTGTTAGGCGAGAAGAAGAAGCTCGCCGTCGTATCCCCCAGCCCCGACTCGCTGCCGCGGCCGATGCGGTTGTCCTGATCGATGAAAGGGATGATCGTGCGCGAGATCAGGTTCCACTCGTCGCTCAACTTGAAAGGAATCACCGGCTGGAAGTTCAGCTTGTACTGGTAGCCGTCGTCACCCGGTCCGCCGCCAAAGTCGAAGTTGCTCTGGAAGGGCACGCTGATCATGGAGGCCACCGGGTTGTTCAGCTTCTGGGCGATGTCGCCCAGCGCATCGCCATCGCCGGCTTCGGCCCCGCGGGCAGTGAGGCCCGTGCCGGCAAATAGCAGGAGAATGATCGTCCTCATCTTGTCGTGGTTCAGGGTTCCTTCTTCGGGAAGATCTCGGCCCAGTCGTCCTTCATGCTGATGAGGACCCAGCCTTTCTCCTTCGCGGCATCGATGCCCTTGTCGAGCCTGCCGATGGATGACTCGCGGTCGTAGGCCCACTCGCGCTCGGCATCGGTGTGGTGCACGATCATGCCGAGCCGCGCGCCCTTGCCGCTGGTGGTCCACTCCAGCATCTGGAAGTCCCCGTCGGAGTTGCCGAAGGCCGCGATCGGCCGCCGCCCGATGTGGCGCTGGATGCCCACCGGCTTGCCGACATTGTCGTCGTTCAGCACGATCTCCGGCATCTTCACGATCACCGGCGTGCCATCCCGCACTTCATACTTCAGCCCGCCGCTCGACCCCACCACCTGCTCCGGAGGGATGCCATAAGTCTTCTCCACCCATGGCCGCATGAACTCGATCCCGCCGCCGGAAACGATGAAGGTCTGGAAGCCATTCGCCCGCAGGTAGGCCAGCAGCTCCAGCATCGGCTGATAGACCATGCTGGTGAAGGGCTTGCCCGTCTTCGGATGTTTCGCCGTGGCGATCCATTCGGTCACCGACTTCTCGAACTCCTCCGTGGTCATCCCGGAGTGCGTGGCCATCACCAGCGCCACCAAAGCCTTCTCCCCACCGGCCAGAGCGGTCTTCATGTCGCCCTTCAGGATCGAGGTAAAGGGCTCGGTCACCGTCCACTCGGGATGCTCAGGGGCCATCTGCTTGATCTTGTCGAAGACATAGAAGGCCTGGAAATACATCGGCTGCTCGGCCCACAGCGTCCCGTCATTGTCGAAGGTGGCGATCCGCTCCGGCACCGGCACGAAGTCCTTGGAGTCCTTCGTGGTGACCTTCCCCACGAATTCGATAATGGCCTTCTTCGGCGCGGTGTCTTTCCAGGATGGCAAGGGATCCTCCGCGGCGTGGAGCAAGCCCGCAACAAGCGCGAGCGCGATGATGGGAAGCTGGTGTATCTTCATGGCCATGTGACTTGGAGGGTTCACTTCATCGAGTTGAGCAGATCGATGTAAGGCTGCTGGGAGACCTTGATGAAGCTCGACTGCGGGCGGTCGAGCGAGGCGATCAGCGCGATGACGAGGCTGAAGGAAAGCGCAAGGATCGGCTGCACCAGCGAGCGCTTCGAGCCCGCAATCCCCATCTGGTAGCCCACCGCCAGCATTCCCAGGAAGGTCAACGCCGCGAGCCCGGTCCAGATGCCCGCGGGGATCCGCGCCTGCAGCGCCACGGCCACGCGCATCGCGTGCAGGTCGATCGTCCCGTTGAGCGAGTCGATGTAGAGGGCCGCCACGTCCGAGTTCATGTCCTTCCGCGCGTTGATCACGGCTAGCTGCCACAGGCGCTGCTGGGTCTGCCCCGCCTTGGCCAGCGCCGCCTTCACCTCCTCCGGGCTCACGTGCTCGCTACGCAGCCGGTCGGCGAAGGCGATCCGATCCGCCACGTAAGCCTTGAGCAGCGCCTTCGACTCGCTGCTGTCCGGCTCATCCATGAAGTCCGTGCGCAGATAGGTGGTGCCAATGCTATTCGCCTCTTCCCGCACCAGTGACTTCCGCGATTCGTAGCGCTCAGAAACGAGGCCGAAAGTGAAGGCCATCATGAAGGCGACGAGCCCGAGCACCGAACCCGCGATGGCGGAAACGGGAGACTCCTTTTCATCCTCCGACTTGCGGCGTGAACGGTGCCCCAAACGATAGCCCGCCTCCAGCGAGACCATCACGAGAAGGATGGTGGCCGCGAGAAGAAGCCAGACGGGAATGAAGTCGAGGTTCATGTAGGATCAGCAAGATCTTGATAGAGCCGCCTCAGAAGCGGGGTGCCGCCGGACTGGCGACACCCCGGTTCGGTGATTGCGCTTACTCCGCCGCGGCGGGGTTCAGGGTCATGCCCTTGACCTGCTTCTCCAGCGAATCGAGACTCCAGTCACCCGGCGTCTGGCTCGGCGGGAATTCCTTCAAGCTCATCAGGAATTTGCTCGCCACGGTCTGCAGGGGAATGAGCACGTAGGCGCGCTCGATCATCCAGTCGTGGTAGGTATTCGAGTTCTCGTAGGACTTCTCGAACGGATCGCGGCGCAGATTGAAGAGCAGCGGCAGGCGCAGGTGGACGAAGGGTTCACGCCACACTTGCAATTGATGCGCGCGGTTCTCCAGATAGATCGCCTTCCAGTCGCCCACGCGGATAGCCATGATGTTGCCATCGTCACCCACGTAGATGAACTCCTTCCGCGGTGAGTCCTTCGCCTTGCCGGTCAGGTAGTCGGTCAGGTCGTAGCCGTCCACGTGGTTCTTGTAGGAGCGGCCATTGAGCTCCACCCCCTTCAACAGCTTTTCCTTGATGTCCGGCGCACCGGCGATGCTGGCGAAGGTCGGAAACCAGTCCTCGTGGGCGACGATGCCATTGAGCGTGACGTCCTTCGGGAAGTGGCCGGGCCACTTGATGAAGCAAGGAACGCGGAAGGCACCCTCCCAGTTCGAGTTCTTCTCACCGTGGAAGGGCGTGGTGCCAGCATCGGGCCAGGTGTTGTAGTGCGGGCCGTTGTCGGTGGAATACTGGACGATCGTGTCGTTGGTGATCCCGAGGTCATCCACCAGCTTCAGCAGTTGGCCGACCTGCATGTCGTGCTCGACCATGCCGTCGCTGTATTCATCGGAGTTCGGGCCAGCCAGATTCTTGTGTTCGGCACTCACGTGGGTGCGGAAGTGCATGCGGGTGGCATTCCACCAGCAGAAGAATGGCTTGTTCGCCTTCACCTGGCGCTGGATGAAATCCTTGGCAGCATCGAGGGTTTCCTGGTCGACGGTTTCCATCCGCTTCTTGGTCAGCGGACCGGTGTTCTCGATCCGCCCGTCGGCATAGGAATGAATGACCCCGCGCGGACCGAACTGCTGCAGGAAGGTCTTGCCACTTGGCAGGACCAGATCCTTGGGATAGTCGCGCTGCTCGGGCTCTTCCTCCGCGTTGAGGTGGTAGAGGCTGCCGAAGAACTCGTCGAAGCCGTGAACGGTCGGCAGGTGCTCGTCGCGGTCGCCCTGGTGGTTCTTGCCGAACTGGCCGGTGGCGTAGCCCAGGCTCTTCATCACTGTCGCCATCGTGCAGTCGGTCTTCTGCCAGCCTTCCTTCGCACCGGGCATGCCGACTTTCGTCATGCCGCTGCGCACCGGCACCGAGCCGCTGATGAAGGCGGCGCGCCCCGCGGTGCAGCTCTGCTGTCCGTAGTAGTCGGTGAAGCCGACTCCTTCGTCGGCGATGCGGTCGATGTTCGGCGTCTTGTAGCCCATCATGCCGCGGTTGTTGTGGCTGATGTTCCAGGTGCCGATGTCATCGCCCCAGATGACGAGGATATTCGGCTTCTTCGCCTCTTGGGCAAAGGAGCTCGCCGTCGCGGCAATCGCCGCAAGGGCGATCACGAATCCCGGCACGCTTCTCTGGAGGGGAGCCGGGGATGAATGGTATGGTTTAGCTTTCATAGTCGAGGGAAAGAAAGATGAGATAGGTTCAGGGACAGCATCAGCGGCTCACCAGCGCCCCCCGCGGTAGCCGTAGTAGGGCCCGTAGGCACCGTACCAGCCGTAGGCGAAGTCGCGGTTCATCCGGGCGGCCTCGTAATTTTCCCGCGCGATGTTCCGCTCCACCGCGAGCTTCTGGTAGCGCTGGTAGGCGGCTTCATCGCCCACATAGGCCACGCCCTTCGCCTCGTCCTTGTAGGCATACATCAGCTTGCCCTTGTATTCCCCGCGCTCGAGCTTGTAGGGCGGGAGCTGGTTGTAGAGTTCATGCTGCTTCGCATTCTCAGGCGTGCGACTGGCAAAGCCCGCGGCGGAGAGCAGCGGCTCGGTGTTGGAGGCGCTCACGCTTGCGCAGCCGCTTTTAAAGAGGCCTGCGATCAGCGCGGACAGGAGGAGGCAGAGGGAAGTGATGGATTTCATGGTTGTTTCTTGGTGTTGGTAGCGGTGGCAGTGGGTTCGGCGGACTTCGCGCAACGGAAGCCGATGTGGCTCATGCCGGTGTCCGGTGGCGTGCCGCGGCGCGCGCTCGGGCGGTAGCTCTCGCAGTAGTTCGGGTTGCACAGGAAGGAGCCGCCCTTGGTCACGCGCTCCTGGGTCTGGTGCGGATTGTCGATGCTGTAGCTCGCCTTTGGTCCCAGCGGGTTGTGGCAGCTCGGTTCCAGCATGTAGCGCGCATGGGTATCCGGGCGGTACCAATCGCTGCACCAGTTCCAGACGTTGCCCCCCATGTCATAGAGACCGTAGCCATTCGCCGGGAAGGACGCCACGGGCGCAGTGCCCTTGTAGCCGTCCGCCGCGGTGTTCTTGTAGGGGAACTCACCGGTCCAGGTATTGGCCATCGCCTTGCCGTCCTTCACCAGCTGCTCGCCCCAGGCATAGCGCGCGCCTTTCAGGCCGCCGCGTGCCGCGTATTCCCATTCCGCCTCCGTGGGCAGGCGCTTGCCCGCCCACTTCGCGTAGGCCACGGCATCATACCAGGAGACCTGCACCACGGGATGCTGCTCGCGCCCTGTCAGGTCGCTGCCCGGCCCCTCGGGATGTTTCCAATCCGCGCCCTGCACCCAGCGCCACCATGCATTCATCTCGCGCAGGTCCACCGGTCCCTCCGTGGGCGTGAAGACCATCGAGCCCGGCTTGAGCTGTTCGTCCGGCGGCTTGGGCGTGTCCGGTGCCAGGGACTTCTTGAGCTCCTCCCAGTCCACCGGCTGCTCCGCCGTGGTCTTGTAGCCGGTGGCCGCCACGAACTTCGCAAAGTCGGCATTGGTCACCGCTTTCACATCGATCCAGAAGCCGTCCATCTTCACCGGATGCTCCGGCTTCTCGTTGGCACGGGCCTCCTCACGCGCGCTGCCCATCATGAAGTCCCCGGCGGGAATCCACGCCATTCCCGGCTGAGCCGCTTGTTCCTTCGGAGGATCGGCCAGCAACTCCGATGGTAGTAGTAGTAAGAAGAAGAGAGGGAGTATCGCTTTCATGGTCTGTGACTGCTTGATGATTCGCGCTTCAGCGCCGGCGCAGGCCGCCTCCACCACCGCGGTTGAAGCCGCCACCGCCTCTGCCACCGCCAAAGCCGCCTCCTCCGCGTTGGAAGCCACCGCCCCCACCCTGGAAGCCGCCCCCACCCGCGGAGCGTTGCTGCTGGAACTGTTGGGAACGTTGCTCACCCCGGTCGCGGCTGGCCGCATCCCGGTTCAGGCGTTGCTGGACCTCGCCGGGGTCCGTCGTCCGGCTCCGTTGGAAAGCCGGGCGCTGCTCGCCTCCACCACCTGCTCCCGGACGATTCTCAAAGGCAGGATTGCGCTCACCCGCACCACCTGCTCCCGGACGATTCTCAAAGGCAGGATTGCGCTCACCCGCACCACCTGCCCCCGGACGATTCTCAAAGGCAGGATTGCGCTCGCCACCACCGCCTGCTCCCGGTCGATTGTCAAAGGCCGGGTTGCGCTCGCCCGCACCACCCGCGCCGGGTCTAACACCCGGATCATACCCCGGCAAACCATGGCGCGTCTGTCCGGAGATGAAGCCATTGCGGTCCGGCCCCGGGTTTGGATTGGGTCCCGGATTCGGATGAGGCCCCGGCTTGATCCCATCCGCAGGGTGCCCGGCCGGTTGCCAGCCGCCGTTCTCCCACTTGCTCCAGTCGCCGCCGTCCTTGCGATACACATTGCCATCGTGGCCGGCGTAGAAGTCGCCATTGTGCACCGCCATCCCGCCGTGGCCTTCATCGCTCCAGTGAAAGGTGCCCGCGCCATTGGAGCCGCGCCAGGCCGCCGCGCCACCATTCGGCCCCATCACATGGGCGGACTCCACCCAGCGGTTCCCGCGATGCGCTGCGGAGGCACCCCACTGCGCATAGCCATTGCTCCCCTGCCGCGTTGCCCAGCCTGTCCCCGTCCGAGGGTTGTAGGCACCCGCCACTGTGCGCGAACCATAGGGGCCCTCCACATGCGCCGCGCGGCCGTAGCGGCCCGTCGCCGGATTGTACCAAGCCGCGCGGCCCGCCGAGCCATAGGGCCCGTAGTAGCGCTCACCCACCGCATAGCCACCCGTCCAGCGGTTGTAAGCCGCCGCACAACCGTAGCTGTAGTGATAGGGATAGTAGGCCGGGTAGTGGCCCCACCAGCCCACGTAGGGCGGGTAGTAGTAGCCGGTGCCCCACATCAGGCATTCACCCAGGGCCATGCCCGCCACGAAGGACCCGAAGTATCCCGCGGTGTAGCTGCAGGTCACCTCACCGTCATCGTCGTCGTCATCCTTCTCCACCGTCACGTAGGTCACGCGGTAGACCGGCGAACTCGGGGGGATATCGTAGATCTCATCCGGCACATCCTTGCACACCGCCCATGGCCCCGTGGAGGAAGTGGAGACGAACCACACCGCATCCTGGCACAGGTAGTACTTGTCCCCCTGCTTCACCACATCGGAAGAAGTGTTCGCCGCATACTCCAGCTTCGTGCCCTCGATCGGCTTGAAGGAAGCATCGCCCTGGTAGCTGACCTTCGCCTTGGCCTCCGCCTCTTCGATTTTCACCACCGCCTCCACCGGCACGGAGGCCAGGATCACCGCATCCTCCGCTTCATCCGTCCCCGGCACGGAGGCAAGCACATCACCACAGGGCCCGTCCTCCGGGATCTTGGAAAAATCCTGCGGCAAGTCATTGCCCGCATAGCTCCAGTCGCCGCCAAGCTTCGCTGTCTTGAACCAGCGCCCGCTGGTCAGGAAATAGACTCCACCGCCCTCTTCTTGGAAAACATGGCTGTCCGTGTTCGTCGCGAAGGACAACTTCGTGCCCTCGATCTTCTCCCACACCGGATCGCCCTGGAACACGATCAGCTCCGCCGGCTTGTCCGAGTAGAAGACCTTCGGCACGATCATCCCCTTGCGCACGCTCCACGGAATCTCGTGCTTCACATGCTCCCAGGTATCGTCATCCGGCAGCTTGCTGAACTCCGCGGGCAAGGCATCCGCCAGGCTCCACGGCCCCGCGACATCCTTCGCGGTCAGCCACTCGTCTCCCGATAGCAGGTAGTAGCTGCCCGCCGCTTCATCGGAGAGCAGGTCCCAGTTCGTGTTCACCACGAACTTCAGCGCGCTGCCTTCCACCGGTCCCAGCACCGGCTTGCCCTCCACCATCAGGACCATCGCCGGCGTGGTGCTGGTGAAGATCGGCGGTGGATCCATGACCAGCTTCACCGGCTTGGCTGATCCCGCGGACAACTTCACGCAGGCCAGCAAGCGATCGAGCGATACCGTCATCGGCGCGCTGGGGAAGCTCTTCTTGAGCAACTCCTCCAGCCGCGTTGCATCCTCGGGCTTCGAGCCGGAGAAGCGGGCATCATCCACCTTGATGTTGCGGATCAGGACGGTGCGCGAGTCCTTGTCCGTGGTGGTTTCCCCGCTCACCTCCGCCACGCCGAGCGCGGGCGCTTCACCCGGTGGCGTAAGCGATACCGCGAGCCGCACGTGCAGGGTCCGGTAGCTTTCCCACTCATCCACCTGCGGCTGGTAGAGCGTCATCCGGATCTTGCCCAAGTTGATATCGCGCGGCCAGCCATGGTCCTCCGCCGCGCCATCGTCGTCATCATTGTCCACCGCCCGGGCCGCTGGCACCGCGGCCACAAGGAGGCAGCCCAGCAGGAAGATCCCGCGGGCTGCATGCTTCGCTTGCCATGTCGTTTTCATCGCTTCTCGTGGTGACTTCCAGGTATGGGTTCTTCTCAAAGCTCACGCCGCATCCAGGCGGCTGCGCACCGCCGCGATCAGATCCTGCGCGGGAAAAGGCTTGGTGAGATAGGCCACCGCGCCCTTCTCCAGCGCCCGCTCGCGCAGGAAGGGACGATCATGACCGGTGATGAAGACCACCGGTGGCTGCAGGCCGGCCGCGTTCAGGTGATCGCGCAGTTCCAGCCCGGACATGCCCGGGAGCTGGATGTCCAGGATCAGGAAATCCGCCATGCGAAAGCCCTCCCAAGCCAGGAATTCCTCCGCGGAAGGAAAGGAACGCGCCAGCCAGCCGAAGGTCTTGAGCATCCGCTCAATCGCCCGGCTCACACCATCGTCGTCGTCCACGATGATGATTCCGCATCTTTCCCCCGCCATGGGGAGAGAACATGAAAACTTATCTACTCCAGGGATATAGACAGTTGGGGCAAAGAGTTTGCCCTTTGGTGAAGTGTTCCCACGAACCCTCTATCAGGATTCCTCCACCGGAAATGCTTCACCCAGCTCGTCCGCCATATGAACTAGCTCCGCAAGCGATTGCGCCTCCATCTTGATCATCACACGTGCGCGGTGGGCTTTGATCGTGCGCTCCGCGGAGCCGAGCTCCGCCGCGATCTGCTTGTTCGGCTGCCCTTCCACCACGCGCCGGTAGACGCGCAGTTCACAGGGCGTGAACGTGGCTAGCCGCGCTTCCAAGCTGCGGCGCCGCTCCGCCCTGCGCCATGCTTCCTCCTCTTGCGCCAGAGCTGAGTCCACCGCGCCGAGCAAGGTCTCGCGATGCACCGGCTTGGTCAGGAAGTCGGAGGCCCCGGCCTTGATTGCGCGCACGCTCATGGGGATATCGCCGTGGCCTGTTAGAAAAATCACCGGCAGCGCCCTGCCCTGGCGCGCCAATCCAGCCTGCAGTTCGAGGCCGCTGGGCCCGCCGGGCATGCGCACATCCAGCACCAGGCAGCCGCGCAGGCACTCTTCCCGCACCAGCAGGAACTCCGCCGCGGAGGCGAAGGAGCGCACCTCGTGCCCGGCCGAGTTCAGCATCCTCGTCACCGCGCGGCGCAGCGACTCATCGTCATCCACGAGATAGACGGCTTGCCCGGCGGCGTCAGGCGCTTTCATGAGCCTCAGGTGCTGGATGTTTGATGGGAAGTGACAAGCGGAAGGCCGCACCGCCCGCGGGAAGATTCTCCGCAGTCAGCCGCCCACCGTGCGATTCGGCAATGGAACGGGAGAGGGCCAAGCCCAAACCCATTCCATTGGGTTTGGTAGTAAAAAAGGAATCGAAAATCCTGTCGAGTTTTTCCGGCGCTATCCCCTGCCCGCTGTCTTCCACACCGGCCTCCACCCACTCGGCATCGAGCCGCACGGAGCGCAGCATGATGTTCCGTTGAGCAGCGGGCAAATCTGCCACCGCATCCATCGCATTGAGGAGCAGGTTCAAGACGACTTGCTCAATCTGTGCGCGGTCGCAGGAGACAACCGGCAAGTCCTCGGCAAAATCACTAGCGATAGTGACCCCGCGACGCTGGGCGTCTTGCGCAATCAAGCGCCAAACATCGGCCAGGGCGACATTCAGGGACTGCGCCTGCATGCGGACCTTCCGCTTCCCCACGAGGGCCCGCACCCGCTTGATCACCTCGCTTGCCCGCAAGTCATCGCGCCGGATATCCGCCAGGATTTGCTTCAACTCTTCCAGTGGCGGATCGCTCTGCCTGAGCAGGAACTCGGCGGTCTCGGCATTCCCCAGGATCGCGCCGAGCGGTTGGTTGATCTCGTGGGCGATCGAGGCGGTCAACTCTCCCAGGATTGCCAGGCGGCTGGCATGCACCATCGCCTGCCGCGCTTCCTCTGCTTCCTTCAGCTCGGTGATGTCGCGGCTCATCACCACGTAGCAGGGCACATCCCCCAGATGCACCAGTTCGCAGGACATGTTCATCCAGCGTAGGCCGCCGCCGCGCGTGGAGATCATCTGCTCGAAGCCGTTCAAGGCGCGCCCGGAATCCAGGAAGGCCCGGAAGCGCAGTGCTGACTCGGGACCGCCGAGCAGGCCCAACTGCACCGGGCTCAGCCCGAGGGCTTGCCCGCGGCTGATACCGAAGGCCCGCTCCCAGCTCGGGTTCACGTCCATCAGGCAGCCATCCGCCTGGCGCATGATGGCGATGGCGATCGGGCTGCCCTTGAAAACACCGGCGAAGCGCTCCTCCGATTGCCGCAATTTATCCTCCGCTTGCTTGCGCTCCGTGACGTCTCGGCCGATGCCCTGCAACTCTTCCAGTTGGCCCTTTTCATCGTAGATGGGATAGTCGTCCCACTGCATCCAGCCGATGCTGCCGTCCGGCCGGAGCACCTCGTGTTCGGATGAAACCGGCTTCTTGCCCTCGATCAAACGGCGCACGATCTCGCGGATCTCCGCATGCTTGTCCTCCGGGATCAAGGTGAGCAGACTCACGCCTAACAGCTCCTCGCGCTTCTTGCCGAAGGCGCGGCAGTAGGCCTCGTTCACGAACATCAGCGTCAGGTCCGGGTGGTAGCGGCAGACCAGTTCGCTCTGGCTTTCCACCACCTCGCGGTAGCGCTCCTCGCTCAGCCGCAAGCTCTCCTCCGCCATATGGCCGCGGCGGCGCGAGAACAGCAGCGCGGTGATCAGGACCGACTGCACCAGCACCGCGAAGATCACCCCCGCCATGACAACGGGGTGATCTTCCCACAGGGTCCGCAGGTGGAATTGCTCCTCCGCGGCAGCGGCGGCCCGCACCCTGGCAGCAGACAACAGAAGCAGGAGTGCGGGGAGAATCCACCGCACGCCGAAGGCAGGCGCACCTTCTAACATCACTGGCATCTTGGAGGGGAGGAAACCCCTCATCAAGATAGAAGACTTGCAGCGGGTTTGTAACAACCCGGGAATTGCCCGGGCGACGCCCATGACAATCTGACGTCAAAAGCCTTCGCGGGTCAACCCGGCCCGCTGGACGGACGGTCACCAGGATACCAGCGGGCATCCAGGAAGGCAGCTCAGCCCATCAGTTGGTGGAGAAGCCCCCCCAAGACGATCATCCCCAGACTGACCAGCATCTGTAGAACGATGGCGATCCAGAAGAAGATGCCGTTATCCTCGCGCGTCACCTCGATCCCGGGCTCGCCCATCCAAGCAAAGAAGTCCGCCTCACCTGTCCGGATGTTCCAGAAGGTATAGAGGAGGAAGACGATACCGCCCAGGCAGGTCACTCGCAGCATGGGAACAAAGCGCGCGTCATCCGCCCACTACAATGCGGCATGCCGATTTCACCCATGCGCCACTGTTCTCCCTCCGGGAGATAGAAAAAGCGCGGCCCCCGCAAGGAGACCGCGCTGTTAGAGAGTCGAGTGTGAAGCAGCTCGCAAGACGAGACGTTTACATCGCCGCGATGATCGCGTCGCCGAACTCGGAGCACTTCACTTCCTTCGCGTCGTCCATCAGGCGGGCGAAGTCATAGGTCACGGTCTTCGCGCCGATCGCGCCGTTGACGCCCTTGATGATGAGGTCAGCCGCTTCGGTCCAGCCCATGTGGCGCAGCATCATCTCACCGGAGAGGATCACGGAGCCGGGGTTGACCTTGTCCTGGTTGGCGTACTTCGGCGCGGTGCCGTGGGTGGCTTCGAAGATCGCGTGGCCGGTGACGTAGTTGATATTGCCGCCGGGTGCGATGCCGATGCCGCCGACGCAAGCCGCCAGCGCATCCGAGATGTAGTCGCCGTTCAGGTTCAGCGTAGCCACCACGGAGTATTCCGCCGGGCGGGTGAGGATCTGCTGCAGGAAGGCATCGGCGATCACATCCTTGATGATGATGCCAGCGCCGCGCTTGCCTTCCGGAATCTTGCACCAGGGGCCGCCATCGAGTTCGACCGCGCCGTATTCCTTCTTGGCCAGCTCATAGCCCCAGTCACGGAAGCCACCTTCGGTGAACTTCATGATGTTGCCCTTGTGCACCAAGGTCACGGAGTCCTTGCCCTCGGCGATCGCGTATTCCATCGCGGCGCGCACCAGGCGCTCGGTGCCTTCTTCGGACACCGGCTTGATACCGTAGCCGGCGGTGCCGGGGAAGCGGACCTTCTTGGCCAGCGCGGGATACTTCTCGCTCAGGAACGCGCCGAAGGCCTTGGCCTCATCGGTGCCGGCCTTGAACTCGATGCCGGCGTAGATGTCTTCCGTGTTTTCGCGGAAGATCACCATGTCGGTCAGATCGGGGCGCTTCACCGGGGAAGGCACGCCTTCGAACCAGCGCACGGGGCGCAGGCAGACGTAGAGATCGAGGATCTGGCGCAGGGCCACATTCAGCGAGCGGATGCCACCGCCGACCGGCGTGGTCAGCGGGCCCTTGATGCCGACGAGATATTCGTCGAAGGCCTTCAGGGTGTCGTCCGGCAGCCAGGCCTTGCCGAGGTCGCTGACCTTGTCCTTGAACAGGTCATAGGACTTCTCGCCGGCGAGCACCTCGAACCAGGAGATCTTGCGCTTGCCACCGTAGGCCTTCTCCACCGCGGCATCGAACACCTTCTGGGAAGCTTTCCAGATATCCGGGCCGGTGCCGTCGCCTTCGATGAACGGAATGACGGGCTGATCCGGAACGTTGAGGATGCCATCCTTGATGGTGATCTTGTCTCCGGCGGGCGGGGTAAGGTGTTCGTATGACATGGTATCTGAAAAACCGCGCGGAGTGAACAGGCCCGGACCGGTCCCGTCAAAAGCAATCCAAGGCCTTGGCCATTCATCGTGCGGAGCTTGCCACACGGCGCGTCGGCGGATTGTGAATAACTTGGGGAAAAACTCCCAAGGTTTCCCAAAGCATAAAAAAGCATTCCGCAGGCCATCGGTGCGGCACCGACACACTTTCCCGGAAAATGCCCGGGGATGACATGGGCTCTGGGGGCGATCTTATTCACGTTCCCAATTGTTGGAAAAGCGCCCGTCGATCGACCCAACTTTCTAAATATCAGATCGTTGGGATGTTACAAATCCGTTACGCACCAGCTTTCCACAACTTATTCACAATGTGGATAAGCCCTGTTCCCCGGGGCCGTGAAAGGCCGGGGAGCGCCCGATTTTGCGGGCTTTTCCTACAGCGCTCGTGGAAGTGGCGGGCTTGTGAACAAGTCGCCGAAAACTACCCCGCAGGATTTTCAGCCTCCGCGGCGGACCAGTGAGCCACCGGAAGCAGTGCGACCGGACCCGGTCAACAAACGCACGATCCCGCCCAAAATCCGGAACGCGGTGAACACCACCGCTGCCACGCAGGCGAGCACGCCGAGCACCACCACCACGAAGATCCCCAGCACGACCCAGAGCGGCCACCAACGCCGGTCCAAGCGCAGCACCCGGCCCTGAAGTGAACTCCAAGCGTTCCGGGCGTGGTCATGGGTCCGGGACTTGTCCTCCCGCGTCGGCGGCGGGACGGGGCGCTGTCCGTCGATCTCCAGGACTTCGGCTTCGATGGTCTCGGGCACGGCGTGCAGTTTCGCTGATCCTAGCCCGGGAGCAATTCGAAGTTTGGCGGGATCTTGGAAGCGGTCTTGGATCCCGGCGGGATCACAGCAAGTAGCCGGGGGTTCGAGCGCCTTAGCGCGACTACCCCCGGTCCGGTCGGTGGGTGTATTGAATCCCGGAGGGATTCCAGCAAAGCCCGATGCAACGGGTACGTCCCGCATCTCCCTCTTCCCCGGAATGCCCCTACGTGTTAGAGAGCGGGCAATACCGTCCACCCATACAAGTCTCCATTACCATATCGTCTTCTCCACGAAACACCGCGAGCCATGGATCGATGCTGCTTGGCGGGATAAGCTTCACCATTACCTCGGTGGCATCATCCGCGGACTCGGCGGTGTTTCAGAGGGAATTGGTGGGGTGGAGGATCACGTGCACATCCTTGTCTCCCTCAATGCCACGCATCGTCTCTCTGATTTCATGCGGGATCTGAAGAGATCCTCTTCCCTATGGGTCGCCGAGCACATCGGCATGCGCGACTTCTTCAGATGGCAGGATGGTTATGCGGCGTTCACCGTCAGTGCATCCGTGAAAGCGAAGGTTCAGGCGTATATCGCGAATCAGGAGGAGCATCACCGCCAAAAAGGATTTCGAGAGGGGTTGATCGATTTGCTCAAGAGGGGTGAGGTGCAATACGACGAGCGATACCTCGATTGAGATCACAGACATCCTCCTTCACTTCACGCCTCGCTGGAGCCCCTGCCGGGGCTCAATCTTTCCTCACCCCAACCGGGGGTAGTCGCGCTAAGGCGCTCCAACCCCCGGCTACTCGCTGTGGTCCCTCCGGGACCTAGAGAAGATCCAGACCTCGAACCAGGCCCCCTCTATTCCCCTCCTCGATCTCTTGGCTCTTCCCAGCAAGCCTGCTAGACCCCTGACACATTTCTCGACCCCGAATGAACGACAACGACCACACGCGCCTCACACAAGCAATCGAAGACGCCCTCGCCGCGGCGAATGCCGAGCGCGATCCCGAGATCTCGGAGCGGCTGCGCTCGGCGCTGAATGCTTTTGCCCAAATTAAAGCGACCAGCAGTGCCGGGATCGCCAAGCTGCTCGCTCCACGGGTGCCGGACTTGGAGTCCCCGGTCGGGATGGGGCTACTGGCCGTATGGATCGGAGCCGCCGTCGAAAATGGTGCCGATCCCGCGGACACGCTGTTCCACTTGGTAGAAGCCTTCATGCGCTTGAGCCGCACCTTGCCCGATCTGGATGAAGACGAAGAAAGGGATCTCGACGAGGTCCTCGCCGGCCATGAGGAGACTCTGATCGGCCTGCAAAACCTCGGCCGCTCCATCGTCTCGCATCTGTCACGCGGGAAAGGATTGAAGCAACTCTTGGAAGCACACCCCGGGGCCTGCGCCGAAATCGAGCGCGCGAGCCACGCGTCCATCGGGGCGGGCTGGATTCAGGAGATCCTCCGCCAGCGCAGCGGGGAGCTGGTAGTGCTTCACGGCATCGAGTCCAAGGGCTTCCGGCTTGCTTATGAGAACATCGGAAACTGCTTCCACTTGTTCAGCCTGCTTCAGGGTGCGCTCGAAAACCGGATGCCAGGCGGGAAGAAGACTTCACCTGAAACCCTCGCGGCCGCACGCGGCACCGTCGTCTCGCAAAAGGCCCATGACCAAGCATGGTGGCACTACGGCCAAGGCACGAACCCAAAGGCCGAGCTGAATTCCTTGATCTACGGGGAAGCCAGTCCGGACTCCATTATCCCGATCGATGGCACGCAGGTGATCTTGCTCTGGCCCAATGTCATGGAGCGCGGCTGGGATGGAGGCTTCTTCAGCCCCACCCTCAAGGTCGCACCACCGGATGTACGGGTCCTCTCCGAGCTATCCGCGGATGAGGTGAGCCGCTGGCGTGAGCGCCTCGGCCTCGCACCGGCACACGGACCTGCGGATACCAAGTGGAACTGGCTACCTTGGAAGAAGAAGCAGTAAGCCCGCCCAAATCAGCCCTTGATCCCTAACAGCATCTGCGGGTTGTTCGGGAATTTCTTCAGGAAGTAGGTCAAGCGCTCCATCGCTTCCACCGGACGGTGTCCGGAGAGTCCGCGGCGGATCAGGTGAATCTTGTGCAGCGTGTGCTCCTGCAGCAGCAGCTCTTCACGGCGGGTGCCGGACTTGAAGATATCCACCGCGGGGTAGATGTAGTTCTCCGCGATCTTGCGATCGAGCACGAGCTCCATGTTGCCGGTGCCCTTGAACTCCTGGAAGATCGCTTCATCCGCGCGGCTGTTGGTCTGGATCAGCGCGGTGGCCAGGATGGTCAGGGAGCCCGCCTCACGCGTATTCCGCGCGGCGGCGAAGAGGCGGCGCGGGACTTCCAGCGCGCCGACAGTGAGACCACCGCTGGCGATGCCACGGCCCTGCGTGCGCATGCCGCCATTGTAGGCACGAGCCAGGCGCGTGATGGAATCCATCAGCAGGAAGACATGCTTGCCGGCTTCGACCAGACGCTTGGCACGCTCGATGCACATCTCTGCGATGCGGCAGTGGCTGCGGGCGCCCTCGTCATTCGAGCTGGCATAGATCTCCGCGCCGGGAAGCGTGCGACGGAACTCGGTGACTTCTTCCGGCCGCTCGTCCACCAGCAGGATCATGAGATGCATGGTTTCCTCGTGCAGCTCGCGCACGGCTTCTGCGATGTGCAGGAGCAGGGTGGTCTTGCCCGAGCGCGGCGGCGATACGATCAAGCCGCGCTGGCCGCGGCCCACCGGTGCCATGAGATCCACCACACGGGTGGTGAAGCGCTCCGGCGTGGTCTCCAGTGCGATCCGCTTGCTGGGATTCACCGCCTTGAGTTCTTCAAAGGCGGGCAGCCGCTTCGCGTCATCCGGTGTCAGGCCATTGATGGAGGTCAGCTCCACCAACTGCTGTCCACGCGGGCCATCCTGCGCCAGGCCGTGAATCCACACGCCGGGGCGCAGGCCATTGCGGCGCACCATCTCCGGCGAGACGAAGACATCGTCCCGTGCTTGTTCGAAATTCTTGGAAGGCACGCGCAGGAAGCCGAAGCCCTTCGGCGCGAGTTCGAGCATGCCATTCACCTCGACCTTCGGGCCGGTGAAGCTCGATGCTTTCTCGACAGGCTCGCTCTTCTCTCCCCCGCCCTTCCGCTCTTGGCGTTCGTGACGGTCTTGGCGGTCCGGGCGCTCGTGGCGATCTTGACGGTCCGGGCGTTCCTGACGCTCGGAACGCTCTTCGCGTTCGCCTTGCTCGGAGCCACCGCCACCACCACCACGGTTCTCACGCTCGCGTTCACGGCGGCGCTTGCGGCGGCGCTTGCGGCGCTCGCGGTTCGCTTCGGTGCGATCCTTCGGCCCGCCATCCTGGCGCGACTGCTGTTGTTGTTGATTCGAATGCTGATGTTGCTTCTCCGCGCGCGGCTGCTCTTCGCGATCGTCACGCTGCTCGCGTTCACGCTGCACCGGACCACCACCCGGCACGCGGCCGAAGGCCGGGTTGCGCTGCTCGTTGCCGGTTTCCGCATGCCGGGCTTCCGCTGGCGGCGGAGTTTCACGAGGTGCTTCGTAAGCGGGAGCAGCAGTTGGAGCGGCAGGCTCGGCGAGTGAAAAGGATTTCTCTTCGGCAGGAGCGGCCTTCTTGCGCGCCGCCTTCTTCGCCACTGCCTTGGCCTTCGGGGCCGCGATCTCACCCGGCACATCCAGCGGCAGCACCGCTTGTGTCGGTTGCTCCTCCACCGCGCTCGACTTGGCCACCTTCTTGGCAGCTTTCTTCGCCGTCGCTTTTTTCGCGACCTTGGTCGCGGCCTTCTTGGCAGCTTTCTTCGCCGCCTTCTTGGCAGCGGGCTTCGATTCGGCGGACGAGGTATCCGCGGCGTCTTCGTAGCCGGCGGTGTCCTGGGGCGTGTTATGGCTCATTCAAAAAAAGGGGCGATGCCGGCAAAGATCCGGCGCTAAAAAAAATCGGTCAGTCATGTGTCGAGGGCCACTAGGACTTCCTCAGCCACTTCGAAATTGGTGAAGACGTTCAGCGTGTCGTCGTAAGCGTCCAGCAGGTCGTAAAGCTTCATCACCTGCCGGGCGATCTCGGGATCGGCGACCACGGAGGGATTCTGCGGCACGGAGACCAGCTTCTCCGCTGCAATGGTAAAACCGGCGGCGCGCAGTTCTGTTGCGACGGCGGCAAGTTCGACCGGTGATGTATATACCAAGTGCTCGGTTTCGTCGCTCTGGACATCATCCGCACCGGCCAGGATCGCCGCTTCCATCATGCGGTCTTCATCGATGCCCTGCGCAGAAATACGAATCTCACCCTTGCGGTCGAATTGGTAGGAGACGCTGCCCGGCGTGGCAACGGCACCGGCGTTCTTGGAAAAAATCGTGCGGATGTCCGCGGCGGTGCGGTTGAGATTATCGGTCGCGGCCTCGATGAGGAAGGCTACTCCCGCAGGACCGTAGCCCTCATAGGTGACTTCCTGGATCGCTTCACCACCAAGCTCGCCAAGGCCCTTCTTGATCGCGCGATCAATGTTGTCCTTTGGCATCGAGACGGCCTTGGCATTGTCCACGGCGGCGCGCAGGCGCGCATTCATGCCGATGTCACCACCACCGGCGCGAGCCGCTAGGGCGATTTCGTGGGCGCACTTGCTGAACACCCTGCCCTTGATGACATCGACGCGAGCCTTGATGTGCTTGACCTTGGACCACTTGTTGTGACCAGCCATGATCGCTTGAAAACTGAAGAAACGAAAGACGGAAGGGAGTACGGCGCTACGCTGAGGCGCGTGCCACTTCCCTGTTAGGAAATGCGTGAGTGGGATTTGGGGAACGACGAATGCCGGGTAGGGTGAACTCCTGCAGATTGCGAAAACAGTCGCGGCAAGACTTTCAAACCCGGAGGCGATTGCGAAACCTGCAAGCGCCAAGGTCCATCGGACGAGACGAAGTTTGCCCCGCTTCTGGCATTTGGCAAAGCAAAAATTTCGCTCCGGGCTACCGCAATCGCGGAACCCGCGGAGCGCGGATTCTTTTTAAAATCAGGCTGCGGGACATTTAGCGGACACAAAATAGCGCGCGATTAGGGACGCAACGAACAGTCGCACCACGAGAGCTGTAAGCTCCTACCGCGCCATCAGTCGTGTGCTTCTCGTGCCCTGATCCCAGGGCAAACTTTATCTCCCGGAGGGAGCACAGCGAGTAGCCGGGGGTCGAGCGCGATAGCGCGAAAACCCCCGGTTCGCCCGCCTAGGATATTGAATCCCGGCAGGGATTCCAGCGGGTCCACGGTGACCTGACGATGCATCGCTCGCGAATGATTGGGCACATCCGCTAGAGCCCCTGCCGGGGCACAATGCACCTTCCTTCACGTCCGGGGGTTTTCGCGCTATCGCGCTCGACCCCCGGCTACTCGCTGCAGTCCCTCCGGGACAAAGGCAAAGATCACGGCGCGAAATGGCGGAGCGCTTTCATCTAACAGAACCACTCACGCCAGGCCCACCGCTTTGCGCACGCGATCCAGCACGGGAGCCGCAGCAGCCCGGGCCTTCTCCGCACCACGTGCGAGCACGGCATCCACATAGCCGGGATCCGCCAGCAACTCTGCACGCCTTACACGCATCGGTGCAAAACGAGCTTCATAGGCTTCCAGCAGGCGCTTCTTGAAATCCCCGTAGCCGATGCCACCGCGATCAAAGTCCGCCTCCATCGCAGCCACCTCCGCGTCACTCCCCATGAGCTGATAGAGTGCGAGCAAGGTGGAGTTTTCCTTCGGCTTCGGGTCTTCCAGCGGCGTGGCATCGGTCACCAGCTTCTTCATGATGAGCTTCTTCGCCTCGCCCTCCTCGGCGAAGAGCGGGAGCGTGTTGCCGTAGCTCTTGCTCATCTTCTGGCCATCAAGCCCGGGCACCACCGCGGTGGCTTCACGGATCATCGGTTCCGGCACCACCAAGGTACCTTCGCCATAGGCCTCGTTGATCTTGCCGGCGAGGTCACGCGTGATCTCCAAGTGCTGCTTCTGGACCTTGCCCACGGGCACGAGCTGCGAATCGTACAAGAGAATGTCCGCAGCCATCAGCACCGGATAGGCGAAGAGCCCGTGGCTCGGCGAGAAGCCGTGCGCGATCTTGTCCTTGTATGAAGTGGCCTTCTCCAACTGGCTCACCGGGCACACGGTCGAGAGAATCCATGCCAGCTCATTCACTTCAGGCACGGCGCTCTGCATGAAGAACGTCGCGCGCTCCGGATCGAGGCCGCAGGCCAGGAAGTCGATGGCAAGCTCCCGGCTGTAGGTCCGGAGATCCGCCGGACTCTTCACCGTGGTCATCGCGTGATAGTTCGCGATGAAGTAGAATGCCTCGCCCTGATCCTGCAGCCGCACGGCAGGCTCCATCGCGCCGAAGTAGTTGCCGACGTGAATCTTCCCGCTGGGTTGCAGCCCGGTCAAAATGCGCATGGCCGGGAAGATGGACAGGACCGCGGCGACTGGTCAAGGGAGGGAAATGGGACCAGGACGGATGGGATGAATTGGACAAGAGAAAAAGCGGGATGAACCGCGGATGGCGCGGATACCACGGATGAAAGGCAGAGATCCGAGTGGCGTTCTACTTCTTCCATCCGCACTATCCGCGTTATCCGCGGTGAAAATTTCGCTAAGCCTGCTTCCCGGTTCAAAATCCCATCCATCCTATCCATCCCGGTCCAAATCCCTCTCCTTCCGCGGTTGCCAGCCACGGCCCCGGATGAAAGTCTCCCGCCATGCAGAGCATCGCCGGATCCACCGTCCTCGTCACCGGAGCCTCCAGCGGCATCGGCAGGGCCTTGGCGGAGATCCTCCTGCAGCAGGGCGCCACAGTGCTCGGCGTGAGCCGCCACCCGAATGCCCTGCCCCCGGGAGCGGTCCCGATCCAGGCGGACCTGACCAAGCGCGAGCAGATCCTGGAAATCTTCCGCGATCTCGGCCGGATCGATGCCCTCGTGAACTGCGCGGGGATCGCCTACCTTTCCCGGATCGTCGATGGCAATCCGGTCGATTGGGAGGAGATGTGGCGGGTCAATGTCTTCGCGCTCACGCTCTGCAGCCAGTTAGCCCTGCGCCATTTCCCGCGGGAGGGCGGGCGGATCGTGAATGTCTCCTCCATGAGCGGCCACCGCGTGCCACCCACCGGCGGCTTCTACGCGCCCACCAAGTTCGCCGTGCGTGCCGTGACGGATGCCATGCGCATGGAACTGAAGAGCATCAACTCTCCGGTCCAAGTCGCCTGCGTCTCCCCCGGTTTCGTCGATACACCCCTGCTCGACCTCTACTTCCGCGGCCGGGAGGAATCCCTGCGCAAGACCAAGGATAGCATGACCATGCTCAGCGCGGAGGACGTGGCCTGCGCCATCCTAACAATCCTCGATGCCCCGCCGCATGTCGAGATCGGGGACATCATGCTGCGGAGTTCGGGGCAGCAGATGTAGCGTGCCCACCTTCCAACTCTTGGAATTTAGAGTTTGGATTTTGGATCTTCCGCCTCTAGCAGTCCCGCGTGCCCCGCACGGCGCAAGCCCCAGATGACTGGCTGCTGCGGGCCCACGCGCAGCCGGATTTCTCGCAGCGCCTGACCCTCGCGGTCAAAGGTGCAGGGAGCACCGTGTTCGATCACGTCGATGAGGCGGCGCATTCGTGGCTGGCCGCGGTGGTGCTCAAGCACTTCGAGTCGAAGGGGAAAGGTCGCTTCTGGCTGGTCTGCTCCGGGCCGCGGCAACGCGAGCGATTGACCGCAGAGCTGGAACTTTGGGGCGTGGACGCCTCCGATCTCCCCGAGCCGCCGGTCGAGATGGAAGGCGGGCAACTCTCGGACCCCGAGACCGCCGCCGCGCGCTTGGAAGTGCTGGATGCCGCAGCCCAGCGCGATGCCTGCGTGATCCTCTGCGACCCCGGGGCTTTCGCCCAGCCCGCCCCCTCTCCTGCCGAACTTTCCGGCAGCCGCTTGGTCATCCGCCAGGGCGCGGTGGCCGATCCGCTCGATCTGGCCGCGAAGCTTTCCGCCCACGGCTACGACCGCGTGACCACGGTGCAGGGCCGCGGGCAATTCGCCGTGCGCGGCGGAATCCTCGATGTCTTCCCATGGCAAGGCGGACGTCCGCTGCGGATCGAGTTTTTCGATACCGACGTGGAGTCGCTGCGCGAGTTCGATGTCGATACCCAGGCCTCCATCGCAAAGCTGGATCGTGCCGAACTTCTACTGGCCGAGCCCGAGCTGGAAGCCACGGTGGCCGACTACCTGCGCGCCGATGACGTGGTGATCGCCTTCGAGGACGCTGAGGCAAATGCGAGGGTCCGCATCACCGCCGGTGCCGTGGAAGCGGAGGGTGAGGAAGACTTCTCCACCGCCTGCTTCGGCAGCCCGCTCGGCAGCTTCGAGGCCGGGGACTTCGTCCTGGAGCAATCGCGGCGCGAGCGCTTCTTCGCGCAGCTCGATGAATGGCGCGCACAGGATTGGAAGATCGGCATGGTCTTCTCGAACAAGGGCGAGGAAGAGCGCTTCATCGAACTCGCCGGGCAGGAGGCCGTGGTGGATATCGTGCGACTGCGCGGCGAGCTGATCCAAGGCTTCACCGTGCCTGCCGCGCGGATGGCAGTCCTCTCTTCAAGCGAGCTCTTCGGCCGCTACCGCACGCCGGGCACGCTCAAGCGCAGCCGCGCCGAGGGTCAGCGCATTCTAACAGCCCGGGCCTCGCTCGATGACATCGAGGAGGGCGATCTCGTCGTTCACTATGAGTATGGCATCGGGCGCTTCCGCGGCATCGCCCCGGGTGAGACCGGTGAGGAGATCAGCATCGAGTATCGCGAGGGCGGCCTGCTCGCCGTGCCGATCGAGCAGGCGCACCTCGTCGCCAAATACGTCGGCCTCGGCGGCAAGACCCCGGAGCTGAACAAGCTCGGCGGCGCGGCGTGGAAGAACATCCGCAAGACCGCGGAGAAATCCATCTTGGACTACGCCGCGCAACTCCTGCGCGTGCAAGCCGAGCGCCAGGCGGAGCCCGGCATCCCCCACCCGCCCGACTCGCGCTGGATGTGGGAGTTCGAAAACTCTTTCCACTTCACCGAGACCCCCGACCAGCGCCGCGCGATTGAAATGTCCAAGCGCGACATGGAAGGCGTGCGTCCGATGGACCGCCTGATCTGCGGCGATGTCGGCTTCGGCAAGACCGAGGTCGCGATCCGTGCCGCCTTCAAGGCTGCCACCGGTGGCATGCAGGTGGCCATCCTGGTGCCCACCACCGTGCTCGCCGAGCAGCACTGGCGGACCTTCCGCGAGCGGATGAGCGACTACCCGATTCGTGTCGACTTGCTCAACCGTTTCCGCACGCCCTCCGAGATCCGGAACACGATCCAAGGCCTCTCTGATGGCTCGGTGGACATCGTGATCGGCACGCACCGCCTGATCTCCGGCGATGTGCACTTCAAGAACCTCGGCCTTGCGGTGGTCGATGAAGAGCAGCGCTTCGGCGTGAAGCACAAGGAGAAGTTCAAGGAGCTCTTCCGCAGCATCGACGTGATGCCCCTCTCCGCCACGCCGATCCCGCGCACGCTCTACATGGCGCTGATGGGCGCGCGCGACATGTCCACCATCGACACCCCGCCGCCGAACCGCGTGCCGGTGCACACCAGCGTGGTGCAGTACGACGAGCGCATCATCCGCGAGGCGATCCAGCGCGAGATGAAGCGCGGCGGCCAGGTCTTCTTCCTGCACAACCGCGTGAAGAGCATCGAGATGATGCACAAGAAGCTCCAGGAATTGGTGCCGGAGGCACGCATCCTCGTCGGCCACGGGCAGATGGAGAAGGACGAGCTGGAGGTGGTCATGCGCAAGTTCGTGCATGGCGAGGCGGACATCCTGCTCGCCACCACCATCATCGAGACCGGCATCGACATTCCGAATGCGAACACGATCCTGATCGACCGCGCCGACCGCTTCGGCCTGGCGGATCTCTATCAGCTCCGTGGCCGTGTGGGCCGTGCGGGTGAGAAGGCCTACGCGATCTTGCTGCTGCCGCGCGACTTCATCACTGCGGGGGATGCCCGCAAGCGCATCCACGCGATCAAGCAGTACACCGCTCTGGGCTCCGGCTTCAAGATCGCCATGCGTGACCTGGAGATCCGCGGCGCGGGCAATCTGTTAGGCACGAAGCAAAGCGGTCACATCGCCGCCGTGGGCTTCGATCTTTACTGCCAGCTCTTGCGGCAATCGGTGGACCGCCTGCAGGGCAAGACGCCGAAGGCCCGCGTGGAGGCCAGCTTCCGCAGTGACTTCGTGGCCTTCTCGGAAGCGGAGTTCGCGCGTGGTTCCGGTGATGGACCGCTGCTTCCCGCTTACCTGCCGAATGCCTGGCTGGGTGAGACGCAGCTCCGTGTGAGTGCTTATCGCGAATTGGCAGAGACGATGGTCGAGAAGGAACTCAATGCGCTTGAAGGACGCTGGAAGGACCGCTTCGGGCGTTTGCCGGAGGCGGCAGAGAATTTGATCACCGTGGGCCGCATCCGCCTCGTCGCCGCGGGAAAGGGCGTGGCCTCGGTGGAGATCAAGGGGCAGCGCCTGATGCTCCAGCGCGGCGGGGATTACATCATGCTGGAAGGCCGGCGCTTCCCGCGGCTGAGTTCCGAGAAGCCGCGGGAGAAGCTGCACGAGGCGCTGGAGATGCTGCGGAGCTTGTAGCGGTGGCGTAAGGAGTACTAGAACCCCTCCAGCGGGGGGTGTGGGAGAGGGAGTAACAAGGAATGCGGTTTTACTGAAAGCCAACGCCTTACAACTCATGTTATTCGGGAGCAGCGACCTTATTGTCGCTGGCACCGGTCGGGGAAGCAGCTCTCAGGGATCGCTACGGGGACAAAAATGTCCCCGCTCCCTACATCCAATGCCACCGGATCTCTTGCACCACGTCCGGATGCAAGCTCTGGTGCACCGGGCAGCCATTCCCCGTCGCCTCTAACAACTTCCGCTCCGGATGATCCCCGGCCAAGGGCATGTGGATATCCACCTCCAGCCGCGCGATGCGCCGCGGGGTGTCCGTGGTCATGTGCTTCTTCACATCCACCTTCATGCCTTCCAAATCGATCTCCTTCCGCCGGGCCACGATGCCCATGACGGTGGCCATGCACACGCCCAGCGCGGTTGCGACGAGGTCAGTCGGCGAGAAGGACTCGCCACGGCCGTTGTTATCCACGGGTGCATCCGTCTCCAGCACCGTGCCGGAGGGTCCGTGAACCGCCCTGCAATGCAGGTCGCCCTGGTAATCGATCTTGATTTCAACCATTGTCGTCGTTGCCGTTGGAATTGCTGTTAGAGCCGGGGTTGGGACTGTTAGGAGCCGGCGGTGTATCCGGGTTCCCATCGGGCGGCGTGTCATCGGTCCTGGGCGTGTCCCTGGCAAGTACGATGCGGAAGCCGAACTCCGGAAGCCCCGCCCCAGCCGGTGGACTCGACGACATGGCCTGAGTATAACGGTAGCCCGGATAGAGAGTGCTCCTCGAGTAGCTCTTCCAACTGCCGCCGCGCAGCACGCCGTAGTCCTGCGTCGGGCTGTAGTTGTCTTCAACCCACTCCAACACATTCCCGGAGATATCGGCGAGGCCGAGCCCATTCTTCGGGAAGTGGCCCACCGGCGCGGTGGTCGCGAACTTGTCATCGTAGCCCGCGATGATCCGGTCCGCCGTGACCCCCAGGTTCGTCGAGGCAGAGGCATCCGCGAAGTTCCCCAAGGGGATCAGATTGCCATCACTATCCAGGATCGGCCTGCCTTCCTGGTCCACGGACAGCGGCGGCCAGGCCGTCCCCCAAGGCAGCGACTGCGCACCGGCCACCGGGTCGTGGTCGCGCTTGGCCGGCGAGGTATTCTGGAGCTCGTTGCTCAGGCCGGCCATCAGGCTCCACTCGTAGTCGGTGGGCAGGCGGTAGCGGTGGACTTCCGAGATCCGCTCCTGCTTGCGCTCTTGCTCGGTGAGCCACCTGCAGAAGTTCTGTGCCTCCTCCCGCGAGATCGAGGTCGCGGGGTGCTTCTCCGCATCCGCCCCTTGGTAGAGTTGCGGCCGCGGGGTCTGGTTCGCCTGGTCGGGATTGGCGCGCAGATAAGCATCGAAGTCCATCAGCCGCGTCTCATAGACGGAGGCCATCAGCACCTCTTTCAAAGGGTCCCCGCCCGGCACCGGCACGGGTATCGGCTTGAATTCCATCCCCAGCCCGTTGGTCCAGTCCTTGCCCATGACCACGCTCTGGTTCAACTCCAGCTTGAGCCGTAGCTCGAGCTCTTCATTCTCCTTGAGCCTCATCTTCTTCTCGACCCGCTTGTAACCCTCCAGCCAGGCGATGAGCTCAAAGTCCTCGTTCGGCTTCACTTGTCCAATTACCATCGGCTCATGGGCCGAGCCGAATGAAGTCTCCCCATCCTGTGCCGTGCGGATGATTACCTCCGCGCCCGCGGGATCGGTGGTGACAGTCAAGCGACCGAAGGGAATCTTGCTGACCTTGGGACGGAAAGGCCTGAGCCCCCCTTTCCTGGCATTCTCGCTCATGCCCGGCGCATTGAAGCCGTCCTCCATCAGCGGCTCGATCTGGTAGCGGTCCGTGAGATAGCCGGACTCATTGCCCACGCGGGCCAGCCACCAGCAGAAGGCCTGGGCATCCCCCGGGTTGGTGAGCACGATGCTGCGCTTGGAGTCGCCATCCGGCACTTCCACGAACTCGGCGATGGCAGCCGGAGCCTTGGCCTTCACATACTTGTCCCACTCCTCCTTGCCGACGGGAAGAATCGCCTCGTGGGCATCTGCCACCCAGCGGTAGCGCTGGTTAAGCTGGTCGGACCAAGGCTCGGCATCTTGCGGCGGCGAGTTGATCTTCAGCTCCACCGGCAGGAGCAGTGTTTCCTCCGCCGCAGAGGGAGGCACCTTGAATTCAAGCGTCTTGTTGTCGTAACCGTCCTTGTGCAGGACATAGGTCACCGTCTCATCGACGTTCACGCTCAGCGCCCCGGTCGGAGTGGTGCCCACCAGCTCGCCATTAATTGAATCTTTGTAGACCAAGGCTTCCGGCGGCTCACTGGTGATGCGGATACTTGCGGAGATCTTCAGGGCCTTCGGCGGCGGGGGCGGCGGCGGGGCGAGCCATTGCTTCACCCAGTCCCGCGTGCCGTAGGCGGCAAGCCCCATGACCATGCAGCTCGCGATGATCGCGCCGATGGGCCGGCGGCGTCGGCGGCGCTTGCCCTCCTGCAGGCGCCGCAGCGCATCTGCCAGGTCGCCGGCGGTGGAAATGGCGCGCTTGGAGAGATGCGGATCGCAGGTATCGCAGATGATCTGGTTGAGCTGCTGCCAGCGCTTGCGCTCGGAGCCGGTCGGCAGTTCATCCGGCAGCTCCGGGAACTCCATGCGGTCCTTCCCAGTGGCGATCTCGTAGAGCACCTTGCCCAGCGAATAGACATCCGCCTGGGCACTGCCCGGCCCTTCCGGCGGCACGAAGCCCTCCGTGCCCACGAAGGTCCGCTGGCCACGCGCCGCCACCAGACCGATGTCCGCGAGCTTGGCCCGACCGGAGACGAAGATCACGTTGGCCGGCTTCACATCGCGGTGCGCCAGGCCATTGTCATGCAGGTGCCGCAGGGCCTCCGCCAGGCGCACGCCCACATCGATGCAGAAGCCGGTGTCCAGCATCTTGCCCGGCGTACGCTTGGTATCGCTGCGCAGGGTCCGGGCCTCGTACTCCACCGGGTTGATATCGCGGCCGGCGATCACATCGTCGCCGAGCTCCATCACATAGTAGTAGAAGGACTTGACGTCAGGGCTGCGGCCCACGTGGAGGATGTTCACCATCCCCGGGTGGTCGCGGGAGATCGGCTCGAACTTCAGGATGCCCTCGAACTCACGCTCGAAGCTGCGCTCGTCCTCGAAGTCCTCCCGCCACAAAACCTTCACCGCGCGCAGGGCCCCGGTGACGCCGCGCGCCAGCCAGACCTCCCCGTACGCTCCGCCGCCAATCTTCCGCAAGACCTCATGGTCGGGAATGATTGGATCCGGTCGCGGCCTATTCATCGACTTCCTCTTCCAAGCGGGAGAGCTCCTTCTTCAGGACCGCTCCCACGCGATGCTTGGCGAGATAAACCTGAGCCATGCTCACATTCAAGTGATCCTGCACTTTCTTTGCGTCCCACTGGCGCACCACGTAGCAGTCGAAAATCTGATATTGCTTGGGGGAGACCTGCGCCTTCACACGGGCTAGGGCGGCATCGGCCACGTTCTTTTTCCATTCCACGTCCCAGAGCCGGGCCAGCAGGTCGCCCTTCGGGTCCTCGAAACGGTCGATCACCGCGGTCTTGCGGTCGTCCTCCCACTCGCCGCCGGCCATGGCGGTGTCCTTCTTGCGCTTGCGGAACTGGTCGTTGATCCGCCAGCGGGTCATGTTCATGAGCCAGGTCTTGAAGGAGCCCTGCTCGGGGTCGTAGAGCTTCTTTTTGCTCTGCTTGGCGATGGAGAGGACGGTCTCCTGCACGCAGTCGTGGGCCTCGTCCGGGCGCAGGCCGGCCTTGATGGCCACGGCGTAGATCAGGCGCCAGTAGGTCTGATAGAATTCGTCCCAGGTCTTCTGATCCTCCCAATTGTCCAACCGGGCGATCAGGCTCTTGCGGGTCTTCTCGTAGGCTGCGGCGAGCACCTGGTCGCGCTCCTTGTCGTACTCTTGGTCGGACATCGGCCTCCCCTTACCATGCCCGCCCCGGCCTGTCTTTCACCGATTCGGGGAGTTCCTTCGGTTCAGGAGAACATTCGTTTATCCGGATATTTAAGGAATACGAAGCATCCATCTTCGCATTTACAGGAGGCGTCAGGACGGCATAGCCTCTGCTGCTGTTCGTATGCTTTCTCCATCCGGTCACCCCGCCGGCCCACCCACGGAGCGAGTTCCCCCATGCCCCCCGCCCCCCCTGATACCAATCCGTCACGCCAAGTGGAACGGATCCGCGAGATACTCGTGGGCCGCCAAATGGATAGCGTGGAACGCCGCCTGGAGCGGCTCGAGGCGAATTTGCGCCCGATGCCTGCGATGCCCATGGCGGGCAATGATGACGTTTTCGAGATCCGTCTCGCGAATTTCCAGCAGCGCCACGACCTGAGACTTCAGGAGTTGCGCGATGAAATCGACGCCGAGAAGGCGCGCCGCGTGGAGGAGACGCACCGCCTGGCCGGCCAGATCCAGGCCGCAGCGCGGAGCCGCGAGGCCTCCAGCCTGGAAGCGCAGGTGGAACTGGAGCAGCGGATCACCCGCTGGCTGGAGCACTGGAACCAGGGCTTCCGGCAGTATCTCCATCAGCGCGAGCAACATCTGATCGCAGAGATGCGCTCGGAGCTGGCCCAGACCCGGGAGTGGCTGAAGTCGCGTCTTTCGGACACGGATGACGGACGAGTCGGGAGGATGCAGGCATCCTTCGTGCAGTTGGCGGAGGCCGCCCGGGCAATCGCGGAGGCCGCCGGAGTGCCGGTGCTTCAACCTGGAGCAGAGAAATGACGGCGACCTTCCCCCCCCTCCCCCTGCCATTCCCCCACGCCGCCAGCGAAACGGAGCGCG